>ERZ809074.116-NODE-116-length-133159-cov-16.511187_pt1 | contig 133159 bp, 115 predicted proteins | sample MGYA00520795_ERZ809074 | MGnify/ENA primary metagenome ERZ809074 (study PRJEB31570, sample SAMEA3212989) | Homo sapiens | biome: human-gut; feature: human gut; material: fecal | place: Sweden | collected 2011 ... | reverse complement strand
TCGCTTTTCGGTGACGACAGGATAGAATTATACGCGCGTTACGGGCACTTGTCAATAACTTTTTAAAACTTTTTTAAAAAGGTTAATTGTAAAAGTAATTTCACAGAACTGAACGCAAAATGCCGAAGTATATACCTCGGCATCTCGCTTGATTTACATATTCTCGGTGTTCTTATGAATGATGTTATTTTACTTTTACCTTCTTAACGGCGGACCATTTGCCGGTGTAGCTCTTGCCTTTTACCTTCTTAACGGCGCGTACCTTTACGTAGTATGTCTTCTTGGATTTCAGCTTGCTGATGGTCTTCTTTACCGTCTTGCCGGATTTCACGGTTGCGGTCTTTGCCTTCTTGAACTTCTTGCTGGTGCTGTAGGTCACTTTGTAGGAAGTGGCGCCGCTTACCTTCTTATAGGTAACGGTCACTTTCTTCTTGCCGGCCTTCAGCTTGAGGCCTTTCACCTGACCCGGCTTCTTTACCGGAGCCACCGTTGGGGATGGGGTTGGTTTATTGTTCTGGTTCTTCAGCTGTTCCTCTGTCTTCTTCAGCTTATCCTGTGTTTCTTTCAGAGAGTTCTGAAGTGTGTCTACCTTCTTGTTCAGCTCTTCCAGTTCCTTGTTCGCCTTATTCAGAGAGTTCTGTGTGTTCTCCAGTTCTTTCTTGGTTTCTTCCAAAGCATCCTTCGTTTCTTTGTTCAGGGTATCCGGCAGTGCTCTCACTTTGCTCAGCTTGCTTTCTACCTTTTCAAATCTTCCGCTCAACTCATCCAGTTCCACAGCATACGAAGATTTCGTCTCATCACCGGTCTCTTCGTCCACAGTATTTCCAAATACAGTCTTCATCAGATCCACATCATCACTGATAGAATCAAACTCGTATTCCGGATCGAAATCTCCAAAGTCATACTCATCGGTATTTAATCCGTTTAATTCTTCTCTTACCGTCGCGCATTTATCCTTAAGTGCCTGGCTTTTTTCATTGTACTCTTTTTCTTTTTGATTGATAAACTGCTTCAGTTCCTCAAGCTGTGCCTTTGCTTCCTTGATGGACTTCTCCGCATCCGCGGTTGCTTTATCAATTCCCTTATCGTAAATGCCGTCGTTTAAATCACTTTCTGCAGACTCAATGTTTCCTCTAAGCTCAAACATTTTCTTATTGACAGTGTTCTGGTCCGCATTCAGACTCTCGTTTGCTTCAGCAACTTCTTCCCGCAGCTCTTTTATGTGTTTCAGAACCGGCGTTGTTGCTACGACAGCGTATCTTCCATCCTCGCGCGCTTCAAAAGCATATCCTTTTGCAAGATACTCATCTTCCGGACGTTCATTAAACACGCCGCCATAAAGTTTTACATATACGGTACCGTCCTCATCGGTCGCGTTTTCGAATTTTCCATTAATTGTTCCGTTGTTGATCAAAACGCTGGTATGATATCCTTCTTCCGCATCTTTTTCACCGTTGAAAGCGATATTCCCTTCGATGGTACCTTTCGTGTCAATCACGCTATCATTTAGGTATTCATATTTATCAATTACGAGAGCTTTTTTCCCGGGAGCGGCCTTCACACTACTGTTTCCTTTAATGTCCACAGTGCCTTGAAGATTCATTACTTCTGTGCATCCAGTTGCATTCGATGCATCGACATTGAAGTTGTTTAACTGCACGCTTTTGCCATCAATTCCGGCAGCACTATTTTCAATTTTCAATGTACCGTTTTGGAAAGCCCACTCTTTATACGTTCTATCGTAAATTCCAACTATATAGGTCTCTTCACCTCCCGGGCCTGTTTCAGTGCCTTCCTCTATCGTATAGGTGTGGCCATTGAAATCAAAATCGTACTGGAACCAGTAGCTATCTTCATTTTCCGTTTCTAACAGGACACCGCTTCCGCTTGCATCGTGGTTCAATATAATCTTACCCCAAGATGTATTATCTTCTTCATCTGTCTTCACTGTCGTTTTGAAGGCATCTACCGCATCCTGCATTTCGTTGTAATTTCCTACAACCTTGCCATCGGCATTTTTCACCGTCCAAACTGCGTCGGCGTCGGCGCCGCCTTCCGCTGCCTCACCGGCAAACGCATACGTCGGCATGAATGTCATCGTCATCACGACGGACAGAATGCCTGCCAACCATTTTCTTTTGGATTTCATAAATTCCTCCTTCCATCCATTTCCTTTCTTTCTGTTTCGACGGAATTCGTTCCGCCGAAAGGCTTCCAAACCAATTCTAACCCTCTGTACCACTCCTGTCATTTAATTCGCAGTTTAATTTTCTCGCAAAAAAAGAAGCGGGACATCCGGAGACGTCCGCTTCGATTTGCGTTTGCGCTTTTCACTTATGGTTTTCACTTCACCTTACCAAATGCCCATCACGTGCTGCATCAGCAGGCTCACGACGGTGATGCCGGCCCAGCACACGGCGCCCAGAGCGATTGGCTTTCCACCGGATTTTACCAGTTCCACCAGGTTGCTGTTCAGACCGATGGCGGCCATGGCCATGGTGATGAAGAATTTGCTCAGTTCCTTCAGCGGGGCAAAGACTTCCGCAGAGACACCCGCCATACCCGCAAGGGTTGTGATTACCGAAGCGATTACGAAATACAGAAGGAACATCGGAAATGCCCGCTTCAGGCTGAAATTGTTTTTACCGGAGCCGGAAGATTTGCGGGCGCGGTGGATGGCCAGACCCAAAGTAATCGGGATAATCGCCAGCGTCCGGGTGAGTTTCACCGTTACGGCTTTGTTCAGAGTTTCGGCGCCCAGGTTCCACATGCTGTCCCAGGTCGCGGCGGCCGCGGTCACCGAGGAGGTGTCGTTGATAGCTGTTCCCGCGAAAATACCGAAAGCTTCGCCGCTGTGGGTATCGAAACCGATGGCGGCGCCCAGCATCGGGAAGAAGATGGCGGCCATCACGTTGAAAAAGAAGATGACGGAAATCGCCTGAGCGACCTCCTTGTCGTCAGCATCGATAACCGGTGCGGTGGCGGCGATGGCCGATCCGCCGCAGATGGAGGAACCCACGCCCACCAGAGTGGAAATGTTTCCCGGAATGTGCATTGCTTTGTGGAGCACCCACGCCAGAATCAGTGAGATGGCGATGGTGCTGATGATAATCGGAAGGGACTGTCCGCCGGTGCGGAGAACCACGCCCAGGTCCATGCCGAAGCCCAGCAGCACTACCGCCGTCTGCAGGATGTACTTGGATGTGAATTTAATTCCCTTCTTCGCTTTTCCCTGATCCTTCCAGAACAGGGCGATGATCATGCCCAGCAGGATTGCGATTACCGCGCTTCCCACCACCGGAAACTGTTTCCCGATGAACCATGCCGGCAGCGCCAGCAGGAAGCAGACCGCAAAGCCCGGAACTTTCTCTTTAATCGTGTTACTCATTTTACTCTCCTTAATTCGTCCTATGCCGCCCGTTTCGCAAAGCAGTCTTTTTATTATATTCCGAACCGGAGACCTTGTAAAGTCATATTTTGCGAATGCACTCCGCCACTACCGAAGTCACTGTCTTTGATGTATAATGTTCATCGTGTCCGAAAGATTACAAAAAACGCATATAATATAGAAGGAAGAATCTCATGAAACAATTCTGGTCCAAAACATCCACGCTGATCATCACAGCCATTTTCTGCTGCACCCTGTGGGGCAGCGCCTACCCGTGCATCAAGGTCGGCTATCGCCTGTTCTCCATCGTTTCCGGCAACGTTCCCGGACAGCTGTTTTTCGCCGGCTGCCGTTTCGCGCTGGCGGGAATCCTGGTGATTCTGGCGGGCAGTCTGCTGCAGAAGGAACTGCTTTTACCGGAGAAATCCGATTGGAAGCCCATCGCTGTACTGGCCCTGTTCCAGACAATCCTGCAATATATCTTCTTTTATATGGGCCTGGCCCGCGCCTCGGCGGTGCGCTCCTCCATCATCAACGGGACCGGCGCCTTCGTGGCGATTCTGCTGGCGGTGTACATGTTCCGGCTGGAGAAAATGACGCTAAAAAAATTCATCGGCTGCTTCTTAGGGTTTTCCGGGGTGCTCCTGGTGGAGACCGTCGGTCAGACGGTGAATTTCGGCTTCGCCTGGAACGGGGAAGGGTTCATCCTCCTTTCCGTGTTCGCCTCCTCCACGGCGTCGATTTTGATTAAAATCTTCTCCCGGGACCACAACCCGGTACTGCTTTCCGGCTGGCAGTTTTTCACCGGCGGACTGACCATGGCCATCGTGGCCTTCCTCTTCGGCGGCCGAATGACGGTGGGAACCCCAACATCCTTGCTACTGCTCCTGTACATGGCCTTCATCTCCTCCGCTGCCTACACCCTGTGGGGTGTTCTGCTGAAATACCACCCGGTGAGCCATGTGACGGTGTTCAACTTCGTCACACCGGTGGCCGGCGTGCTGCTCTCTTCTGTCATCCTGTCGGAACACGGCGTGCTGAACGGCTCCGTCCTCATCGCTTTGGTATTGGTGTGCGGCGGAATCCTGGTGGTTTCTCGGGAATAATTCATTGTGCAAAATATTGCCCTTGATTCCCCTCGGTGCTATAATTCAAGCGATGTTACAGTTCATAAGGGGATGGACGGAACATCTATGATTAAAAGAAAATGTTTTTGTCGGAGGATTTACAGGGGGTATTGAGATGACTCAACGAAAAGCAGAAGCGCTGATTGCGCTTGGACTCACTTTACGGGGAACGTCGCTGCTGTTCAGCAAACTGGCCATGCAAACCATTGGGCCGTTCACGCTGTGCGGCATCCGTTTCCTGATTTCATTTGCAGTGGTAGCACTAATCTTTCATAAGCAGATTTGCAGTGTTACCAAAAAGGAAGTATTGCACAGCGCAATTGTGGGTTTCTTCTATTTCTGCTGCATGGCGTTTGAACTCTTGGGACTTCGGACGACGCCGTCCTCCACAACTGCTTTTATTGAAAATACGTCGGTGGTCATCGTGCCGCTTCTGGCGGCCATCGTATATCGCCGGCTGCCGAAACGCATGGATATCCTGTGTGCGCTGATCGCTCTCGCAGGCATCGCGCTCATGACCCTGAAGGGCAGCAAGCTGGCATTTACGCCGGGAGAGCTGTTGGTCTTCGGCGGTGCGGTAAGCTACGCGATTACCGTTGTGGTCATGGATATCGTTACAGTGGACGACAACCCGCTGAACATCGGAGTTTTCCATCTGTTCTTCATCGGATTCTTCAGCCTGCTGGCGGCGTTCGCCTTCGAGGATTTCACCATCCCGACCTCTGCGCCGGAATGGGGTGCGATTCTGTACCTGGCACTGGTGTGCGGTGCCATCGGTTTCACGATTCAGCCGGTGGGACAGAAATACACCACGCCGGAGCGAGCCAGCCTGTATGTGGCGACCAATCCGCTGACAGCGGTTATTCTGGGCGTTATTTTCCTGGATGAGCGGTTCACCTTCCTGGGAATCGTCGGCTGCGGATTAATCCTGCTGAGCATTTTCCTGCCGGCTGCGCTGGAGAACGGACTGGCGAGGAAGAAGGCGTAGAGAACCCTTCTCAATGCAGATGCTCTTCACGAATTTGCGGGTCTTCCCGTCCTTCGGGAAGTACACCTCCAGGAAATCTCCTTCGTTGGAGCGGATGACACCCACGCCGAAATTCCGGCTCCGGACCTCCGCTCCCGGGACGAATTCCGCTGCCTTCTCCCGGAATTCTTTGGAATCCATCCGGCGCACATCCTTTTGATTACCGCTGCGGTCCGGCAGTTTGCCGAAGCATTCCCGCAGGAACGGGGAGGAACAGTCTCCGTAATCCGGAAGAATCAGTTCCTCCCGGGCACGGGTGATTGCCACGTAGAAGATGCGCCGTTCCTCCTCCCGGTCGTTTTCCGAGGAAGGAAGCACATCCCTCACGGCGTCCACCAGGATTACCCGGTCGTACTCCATTCCCTTGCTGCCGTGAATCGTGCTGAGAATCACTTTGGCATCCGATGACTCCAAATTCCCGGTGCCGGAAGAAATCATCTGTTCCATTTCCCACAGCTTCTGCAGGAAATCCGCAATGGTATCCGCGGGTTCCGCAAGCGCTTCCAGCACGAAAAGCTTTTCGCTCTTCTCGTTCCGGTACCGAATGCCGGTGCGAATCATTTCCAGCGCCTCTTTCGCGTTATTCCGAAGGCGCATATCCCGCAAGTTATCCCGAAGAATCTGAAGGTCTTCCTTCTTCTGCCGTCCCAGAAGCGGTGATTCCGTCAGCACCGCCAGGATGGGATCCTTTCGCCGAAAGTCCATTCGCCGCACCGCATCTCCCACTGCGTTTTTCGGAATCCGGTAATTCAGCTTATAGTAAATTCGCCAGAACAGCTCGCTGTCCGCCGGATGCATGACGAATCCCAGGATATCCTTCACATCCCGCACCACCCGGCTGCTAAAGAACAGGGTGTCCAGCCCCCGATTTCGAAATGAAATCCCGGCATTTCTCAGGTGATACATCAGAGGGATGGCGCTGTCGTTGTTCCGGTAGAGCACCGCCGTTTCCCGCTCCGGATCCTCTCGAATCCAGTCGGCAATCTGCCGATACTGATCGGACCGCCGCGCCACCGGTTCCACCCGAACTCGGCCGGAAGACTCCGCCGCGGGCTTCATGTTTTTATTGTATCGCTTTCGGTTGCGCCGGATAAAACGGTCCGCCAGAGCCACGATGTCCTTTCCGGACCGGTAGTTGGTCTCCAGCCGATACACTTTACCCCCGGGATAATGGCGCTGAAAATCCAGCAGTGCCTCCGGGTACGCCGCCCGAAAACCGTAGATGCTCTGATCTTCATCCCCCACCATGAACAGATTTCCCCCGTCCTGCGTGAGAATCTGCAAAATCCGATGCTGCAGCCATGAGGTATCCTGCGCCTCGTCCACCATCACATAGGGATATTTCCGCCGGTAATGGTTCCGCACCCCCGGCACCTTCTCCAGGAATTTGCAGGCATACACCAGCTGATCGTCGTAGTCCATGGCGTTCTGCGCCTTCATGCTCCGGACGTAAGCGTCGTACAGGGGCTTTGCCGGGTAATCTCCGATTCGAAGCTTCTCAATCTCCCCCTCTGAAAGCCGCATATTCTTGATATAGGTAATCTTCTGCGCGAACTCCCGAATGTCGCTCTCCCCGGGAAAAGAATCTCCCGCCACGCTCACGAGAATCCGGCGCAAAAGCAGCCCGGTGTCCGTCAAGTCTTCCGGTTTCTGCCGTCCCGTTTTTTCCGCATAAAAGCAAACTACGCGGTAGCAGAAGCTGTTGATGGTCATAAAATCCACCCGATTATTTCCGTACTGCCGCCGGAACCGCTGCTTCATTTCCTCCGCCGCATTGTTGGTAAAAGTAATTACCAGCACGGAGGTGTCCGGCACTCCGGAACGAAGCAGGTTCTCCAGGCGGGCCAGAAGCGTGGTGGTTTTCCCACTTCCTGGCACAGCAAGAAGCAGCGAGCTTCCGCTGCAATCCGCTGCGGCCGCTCGCTGCTGTTCGTCTAAATATGTATTTCCGGTGAATGAGGAATGATTCATACCTCTCCGTCTCCCTGTTAATTTTTTACAATCTTTCCGTACAGGAGTTTCGATTCCAAGTCAATCTCCTCTGCGTGCTCGTCCAGAGTCTCGCCGGCAATTTTCTTGTAATCCGCCTCACTGGTTGCTCCTCGGTCTTTCATCATCTGCTGCTTTGCCGCCTTCATCTCCTCGGAAGAAACGTAAATCTTCTTTTCTCTGGAAATGGAATGGAGAATCAGTTTCTCCTTCACATTCTCCTTTGCCAGCTTCTCCACCTGCGCTTGGAATTCCGATTCCGTCAAATCCGACTCCTTCAGGTATTCCTTATACGTCAATCCGTATTCCTTAATCCGCTTGTGGTACTGACTGGTGATGTACTTCTCTTCTCGCTTCAGCTGCGCTTCCGGATACTTGCTTACCTCTGCGGATTTCACCAATTTTTTCCATTCCTTCGCCGTCAAGGTATCTTCCTCCGGCATATCGAAGGATACATACCGATCCAACAACAGAATATTGTATCCGTTATAGCGGTTCAGCGTTGCGCTCAAAAGAAATAGAAGGAATACCAGAAACACCAGCATTCCTACTATAATTTTCTTCTTCTTGGAAAGTCGGCGAAAACGGGAATGTTCTCGCCATTTCTCGTGTGCGGATGAAAGGTGGTCACGAAGGCTAGTTCTTTCCGGAACTTGTTGTGACATCGTTGCTTACCTCCTTATCAATCAGTCGCACCTTGTTCGTCTTCTCTTTGCTTACACCGGAAAGTTCGGTGTCGTTCTGAACGGCCTTATCGATAATATCGGTCTTCTTGTTGTTCTTCGGGGTCGCCGTCGCAATGACCTTGTTTTCTTTCACCGTAGCGACCTTCACCTGACGCTGTTCTCCGTCCAGGAACACTTCCGTCCGGTTGGTGTCCACGTGCTGCCATTCTTCACTGTTGGAATTTCTGTAGAATACTCGGTAGTTACCTACGTTGCTCTCCGCTGCGGTGAACTTTACTTGGGTCTTTCCGTTAACCTCCGAAGTAACCACATCCGTTACCTCATTGGCTCTCTCTTCTTTCTCGATGGTCTTACTGCCAATCCGGAACGGAACGCATTCCGTATATCCGCGATACTTGCCCTTGCCCTTTACGATGACATAGCCTGTGCCCTTGCGGATGTTCTTTGCGTACACCAGAGTGTAGTCCTGATTCTCCGTGAGCTTCGTTACGCCATCCTGAACGGTTACCTCCGGCTCCACCGGATTACCGGTATACGCCAGCTGCTCGTAATCCATGGTGGCTTCCATCTTCTTGTTGCCGTTGGTGTTTTTATTTTTCGGAATGTACATATAGTTGGAGTCCACTCTGCCCCGAATTCCGGAGATGCGGTCGATGCTGCTGTACTGCCAGTAGGTATAATCTTCCGAGGAAGTGTTGTTAATATTGTACTGCGCAATCCACAGCTCGTGGCCGTCCTTCACCAGCTTCGCCACATCCACACCGGACGTCTTAGACGTCAAGCTCTGCGACACGTACAGGCAGGTGGTATATCCGTGATCCCTGCAGTAATTGAGGAACGCGTCGGCAATCAGGGTCAGCTGCTTCCGGGCATTGGCGGATCCGCCTTCCGAAACCCAGCCTGCATACGCCGCATCCAATCTGCCGTTGGAGAACTCCATATCCATTACAATCGGAAGCTCCAGCTTTCTGCCCTCGGCATACTTGCACACTTCCTTTGCCTCGATTACCGCTTCTTCCGTGGTGGTAGCCTGGGAGTACCAATACACGCCCCGGGCCACTCCGGCCTTTGCCGCCTCGTCCATATTCTTTTCATAGGTGCGATCCTTAATCATTTCAAAGGAATTCTGTCCAGTGGCTCCGGCACGGACAAATGCATAATCCGCTCCGGCATGCTTCACCTTCTGCCAATCGATGTTTCCCTGCCATACGGAAACATCAATTCCATAGAAAGCGCGGTTAGACGACACCTTGCCCGGCTGGCGCACGGTATCCTTCGTTGGGAGAGCATACGTCGGAAGAGTCGAAAAGACCGTGATCATCACTACGACCACAGCAACAGCAATTCTTCCTGCTTTCATTGTTCCGATAAATCCTCTCAACATCCACTGCCTTTCTATCCTACAAGTGACTTCCTATAAAATGACCGTAATATTATAGCATACATGAGGCGGTTTTTATGATGAAAATATGATTGAACCTGCAATTTCCTTTTCAAAGTTTTTATATTCCTTTAAGTTCACTTTAAGTTTTTTTCAGTATATTGGTACTATCAAATGCAACACGATAATGAAGGAGGATTCCCCATGAATAATAATTTCAACGAATCCAACACCGACTTCATTCTGATCAATCCGAATGACGAGAATCGGGATGACCATAAAAACAGCCGACCGCCTCGGCAGAAGCGGCCGAAAGAACATTCTTTTAGGAAACGGACCATCGCCGCGGTGCTGAGTTGCGCACTCATCGGCGGTGCCTCCGGCTTTGGGGGTGCCATGATTGCCGAGCGCACCGGTGCTGCTACCCTGCTGGAAGGGAACGGCGGAGACCGGACGGTGAGCGTGAAAAGCGTGAATACCGGCAAAAAGATGACGGCGGCGCAGGTCTACGCCAAGAACGTGGATGCGACGGTGGGAATCTCCACCAAATCCACCACCCGGAACATGTTCGGTTACTCCACGGAGTCCGCGGCTTCCGGTTCCGGCTTCATCGTTTCATCCAATGGATATATCGTCACCAACTACCACGTAATCGAGGGGGCGGATTCCATCACGGTTTCCACCAACAACGGCAAAAGCTACGAGGCGACGGTGCGGGGCTACAACGAAAATTACGACGTAGCGGTGCTGAAAATCAACGCCACCGGGCTCCGGGCGGTGACACTGGGCAAGTCCTCCAGCGCAAACGTGGGGGACGAAGTGGTGACCATCGGAAATCCGCTGGGCGAACTCACTTTCTCCCTGACCTCCGGCGCCATCAGCGCCCTGAACCGGGAAGTGACTTTTTCTCAGAACAACACCATGAAGCTGATTCAGACTGACGCGGCCATCAACTCCGGCAATTCCGGCGGCCCGCTGTTCAATCTGTACGGAGAGGTCATTGGCATCACCAATGCAAAATACTCCTCCGGCAGTTCTTCCTCAGAGGCGTCCATCGACAACATCGGGTTCGCCATTCCGATTGATGAGGTGGATTCCATCATTAAAAATATCATCAAGAGCGGAACCAAAAGCAGTTCCGATTCGTCCGGCAATTCCGGAAGCAGCGATTCCTCATCGGATTCCCGTTCCGGAAGCAGCGGGCAGTCTCAGGACTCCTCCGGAAGCCACCACGGCAGTGTTCCGGATCAGGATGACAGCTGGGAAGATTCCATCGAGGATTTCTTCTCCACATTCTAGCTTTCCATCCGGGGGTGCACAGGCGGCAACTCCCATGGATATATATATATTTTCCTTTCTTTGGCGAGGCCGGCATGCAACTGTCGGTTTCGTTTTTTGTCATTTCTTAAGATTTCCGAAAGCTTTTCTTAAATTTCACACGCCTTTCTTGATATCCTCCCGGCAATAGTGTAAGGTTATATCAATTCAAGTTGAACATGAACGGGATACCGTTTCTAATAACGAAAGGAGTATTAAATGAAGAAGAGATTAATATCTGTGATTTTGCTGAGCACACTGGTATTGCTGTGTGCCTGCGGTTCTTCCTCATCCAAACCGGAGGTGACCCCATCGAAGACGGTGGATCAGTTCCTCAAAGGAATTCAGGATGAGGATCAGGATGCTATCAAGAAGGTATACGAAGAGAGTACCTTTGATCTGGGCGCCGAAGCTTGGGACGACGACGATGACGAAGAAGGCATGGACACCGCAATGAACAAGGTGCTCACCGACGACTTCTACCCAAGACTGATCGATTTCGAATACAAAATCGGTGAGGAAGAGATTAACGGCGATGAGGCCACGGTAAAAGTAGATATCACCACCTACAAGATGGGCGACGCATTCGTGGCCGGTTTCAAAGATTTCTTTGCCGGAGCCATGGATTTGTACAACTCCAACGCTTCCGACGAGCAGGTCAGCAAGGTGATGAGCGAGAAGCTGCACCGACAGATTTCCGCACTGAAGAAAAAGGAATACAAGAAAACCGCTACCTTCCATCTGACGAAGGAGAACGGCGTATGGGTTGTGGAAGACATGGACGACGACAAGAACGAGGCCGCTCTGAACATCCTGTCCGGCGGAATGCTGGATGCGGAGAACTCCATCGACCGCATGACGGATGACTAATCTATATTTCCAATAAAACACGAACCCCCGGCAGCAGGTACTTGCATAATCGCAAGCCCTCTGCCGGGGGTTTTAGATTCTTTTTTATCTTTTCCTGCAGGAACGCTCCTTGCTGTAATCCACCAAGGTATCGCTGCCCCGGCCGCTTCGGACGGTGGAAACACTTTTTACCATATACCGCCCCTTTACAATCTTCCGCTTGCGGGTCAGGTTCAAGGTTCTCCCATTGGCGCGCCCGGTCCACCTGACCACGGTGGTCCAGTGACCTTTCGAAGATTTCAGCAGATACACCGTAGTGTACAGCGTGGTCTTCTTTGCGGCACCCTGATTCACCCGGACCCGAACATGCGCCCGGTCTTCCCGAATCCGAAGGCGGGTATCCACCGAAATGGAGCCTTTTTTTGCCGCATAGACCTTATCCGTATGAGTCCTTTTATGTTCTGGCCGGTCGCCCTGACTGCCGGCGAAAACCGGCGCGGACATTGCGGTCACCAGTACAACAACCAGCGTGAATATCAGCAGGTTCCGCTTTCTCATTGCTGCGCCCCTTTCTCTTTACTAAGCTACGCACATACTTGCTTTATTCTACCATGAAGGCGCGAGCTTTCAAATAAGTTTTTCTTATAAAAAGATTATTCACTTTTCTCTTTTCTTCCGGACCGGGGTTCGCGCTCGGAAACCGAATTCATTGACTTTGCGGGCAAGCGAGCGCGAACTTTACCGCCTCCGGGGTCGTCTTTTCCTCTTTTTCCGGACCGGGGTTCGCGCACGGAAACCGAATTCATTGACTTTGCAGGCAGGCGAGCGCGAACTTTACCGCCTCCGGGGTCGTCTTTTCCTCTTCTTCCGGACCGGGGTTCGCGCACGAAAACCGAATTCATTGGCTTTGCAGGCAGGCGAGCGCGAACCTTGCCGGCGCCGGGGTCGTCTTTTCCTCTTTTTCCGGACCGGGGTTCGCGCACGGAAACCGAATTCATTGGCTTTGCGGGCAGGCGAGCGCGAACCTTACCGCCTTCGGGGTGGGTTTGCTCTAAGAAAAGGGCGAAGCCGCCGCACATGAATTGCGACTGCTCCGCCCTCTACTTGCTTAATTGTCCGGCAGGTCCTACTTATCGGATTTGCTTGCCTTCTTTACTTCATCGGTCTTGAAGATAATCTTGCTCTCTCCGCTCTGACCGTCCTGCTTTCCGCCAATGAAGGAACCATCGGAAGCGGCATCCAAAGTTGCCTTTACCCGGTTCACCATGCTCTTAATATCCGAATCCTTCAGGGTGGATACCAGCTTCTGGATTCCGGTCTTATTGAATGTTGCCATTCCGCTTGCCAAAGTATCCGCACCGTCAGACAGAGTCTCCGCACCTTCCGTCAGCTGACCCATGTAGGTCACCAGCTTACCGGTTCCGGCATCTACCTGAACCGCACCGTTTGCCAGCTTTGTAGTGCCGGCATCCAGCTTATTTGCACCGGCATCCAACTTATTCACGCCGGTTACCAGGCTGGTCTTATCCTTAGTATCGACCTTGATTCCCGCCTGCAGGCTCTGGAGGCCCAGAAGTGCGCCCGGATGGAACTTTCCGTCCTTGTCGGTATATCCGTTCACGCCGGCATCCAGCTGTGCGGCACCGGAATTCAGTCCGGCCACGGCCTTCGACAGACTCGGAACCTTTGTACCTCCTACATTGACGGCGGTATCCAAAGCCTGGGTTCCGGCCTTCAATTCATCCGCACCGTCCTGCAGCTTCTTCAAGTCATCATTGGAAGAAGATGCAATACTCTGATACATTGCCTTCGCCGTCTGATTGGCTGCACTAATCTTGGTATTTACCGAAGAAACCGTATCGTTTACGTTTGTCTCGTATGTTCCCAACTTTTCTTTTGCATTCTTCAATGCATTGATGGTGTCCTGATCTCCGGAAGCCGCTGCCGCTTTGATAGCTGTTTCCAGAGCGCGGTCCACATCGGCGAAGAATGAAGCATTTACCTTCTCGGTATTCACGCCGTCCAGATTGTCGCTGATGGATTTCGCAGTCTGAGCCAGCTTGGCGTTCTGTGCCGCAATCGTTTTGCCCATCTGCTTGATTCCGGCATCCACCTGAGCTGCTCCGGCACTGAGCTTCTTAGCGCTGCCGTTATCACCGGCCAGTCCGTCCGCACCGTTCACGCTGGAATTCAGCGCCTCCGTTCCTTCTTTCATCTGAATGGTCCCGGCAGACAGGTCCTTAGCACCGGTTACCAGCTTATCCGCACCGTCGGACAAGTTCTTCACGCCGGCCTTCAGGTCTCCGGTTCCCTGCTTCAGGTCTCCGGTTCCGGCCTTCAAGTCCTTGGATCCGTTTTTCATGCTCTCGGTGCCGTCCTTCAGGGTTTCGGTTCCTTCTTCAATCTGAGAGGAGCTGTCCGCCAGCTTATTGGCACCCTTGGCCAGCTTGGAACTTCCGTCCACCAGCTTTTTGGAAGCATCGGACAGCTTGTCCAGCGCGCTTTCCAGCTCGTCAACCTGACCGGTGGCGTCATCCAATTTCGTGGTATCCACATCATTCATGAAACCGGAATCCGCTACGGTGTAGGTTCCGTCGATTTCGAAATTCGTGGTCTTTGCGTTGATGGTTACGTGGTCCGGAATGTCCAGCTCGTCAATCTGCAGGTTGTCGCTCATTTCCGGAAGAGCGATTCCCACAACGGCGGTGCTGTTTCCGTCGTTTACCGCCTTACCGTTGTTTACGGTGACGTTGGTGAAGTTGTCGTTGCTCAGCACGACCGCACTGACGATTGCGTACGGACGAGTCAAACTGTAGCCGTTTTCTTTTACGCTGTCGTTGATGTCGTAATCGAAACGGATTTTTACATTGCCCTTCTTGCCGGCGATTTCATCGGCGGAAACCTTCGTACCGTTCAGATAGTAGCTGACCTTTACTTTTACCGGAAGCTCCCCGTCGTAGTCTCCGGTGTAGTGGATGTCCTTGCCCTTTGCGGCCCACACCAGCTTCTTGCCGTCCCGGCTCATCTTCTCGTCGCCGGAGGTGTTCTTGATGTTCTTCAGATTGGAGTAATCGCTGAGGTTGTTGGACTTGCCCTCATTCTTCAGCCACTCGCTTACCGAAACATCGGTTGTATTGCCATCGGCGTCCATTACCGCGTACACGGTCTCGGATTTGTCGCCGGTCTGTGCGGTCTTCAGCATCTCCGGGAAGTTCTCATTGATGGACTTCTCCGTATCTGCATGGACTGCATTCATCTGCGGCACATAAAACAACGCTGTGCTGCATGCCAGAACGCCCGCAAGAATCGGGGCGCCGATTTTCTTGATTTTGTTGTTAAGCTTTCTCATTGTTCAATCCTTTCATGCCCCTTGTAGTTTTACAAATTATACGATCGAATGCCATAAGCATGGATGGCAGCAGGAAAATCACCGTGATCATACTGATAATCGCACCTCTGGCCATCAGCGAACACATGGTGCTGATCAAGTATACGTTGGAATACTTCGACACTCCGAAGGTGGATGCGAAGAAGCCCAGTGCACTGGTCATGATGGACGGCATCGACGTCCGCACGGCGATATCAATGGACTCTCGCTTGCTCAGCCCGCCCATTCGTTCGGTCTTGTACCGAGTGGACATCAGTATCGCATAGTCCACCGTGGAACCCAGCTGAATGGTGGTGACGCATACCGGAACCAGGAACGGAAGCTCCACTCCGGTGAATCCACAGATTCCCATGTTGATGTATATGGCTAACTCGATTACAAGTATCAGTATAAACGGTAGTGATATCGAGCTCAATACGAAGAAAATAATCAGGAACACCAGTCCGATGGAAATCCAGTTAACGACCTGGAAGTCCTTGGACGTCAGCTGAATCAAGTCCTTCGTAGACGGCGCTTCACCAATAACCGATCCGTTCTTATCGTACTTGTGAACGATACTGTTGACCTGTGTCACCTGACGATTTACCTTGTCAGTAGAAATCCGATACTTCGAGTTCACCAGCATCATCTGGTGCTTGTCGGACCGCATGGAGTTGTTCAGCTCATCCGGAAGCATGTTCCGAGGAATCGCAGAACCCAGCATTCCGTCCACACCCAGAACGCTCTTCACGCCCTTCACGTCTTTGATTTCCTCACTCATGGACCGGCCATCTTTCGCCGACATATTCGCATCTGCGATGATGATATAGGAAGTATTGATTCCGAAATCTTTCGATAGCTTCTTATTTGCAGTATAGAACGGAACCATCTCTTTATCGATATCCTTGCCGTCTCCCACCACCATCTTCGTCAAATCGTAAGATGTATTCGTGTGAGCATATCCATACAGTGCCGGAGCTAACAGGAGTCCAAAGCACAGGATGTAAATTCCATACCGAGATGTGAGCTTGTGAGACAATCTGTCGGCACTTGGGATTAAGGTCTTGTGACGAGTCTTCTGCAACGTTCTTGTAAAGAACAGAATCATCACCGGCAGCACCGTAACGCTGCACACTACACCAAAGACAACGCCCTTCGCCATAACCAATCCAAGGTCCATGCCCATCTTATAGGTCATGAAACACAATGCCAGGAAACCGGCAATTGTCGTAACGGAGCTTCCTGTCACAGAAATCAACGTTGCATTGATGGCCTCTGCCATGGCCGGTTTCGGCTCTATTCCGTCATCCAGCTTTTCCATATAGCTGTGCCACAGGAAGATGGAATAGTCCATGGTCACGCCCAGCTGCAACACCGCCGCAATGGCTTTGGTGATATAGGAGATTTCTCCGAACATGATGTTGGATCCCATGTTGTACAGAATTGCCAGTCCGATACTCAGCAGGAACAAGAACGGTGCCACATAGGAGTCCAGCAACAGCATCATTACCAGAAGGGACAGCGCTACCGCCACCGCTACGTACTTGATTTCTTCCGTCTCCGCAATATTCTTCAGATCCAGAACCATGGATGTCATTCCGGCAACATACGTGTCCTTGTTGCTCATCTTTCGAATCTGATCCACGGCATTCAGCGTATGCTCATCCGAAATTCCCGTATCGTAGAATGTTACCAGCATCGTTGCATTCTTGTTATTGATATTGTCCTGCACCACCTTCGGGTACATGGAAATCGGAATGGATGGATTCACCACGTCCTGCAAATTCACGATGGATTCCACATGATCCACCTTCTCAATGTCCTTCTTCAGCTTCGTCACATCATCCGTCTTCATATTCTCCAGAACGAGAATGGAGAAGCCGCCCTTGTGGAACTCATCCATCAACAGGTCTTGACCCTTTACACTTTCCATATCGCTCGGGAGGTATGACAACATATCGTAATTAACATGAGTCTTCGCCATTCCGATTGCTGACGGAATGATTAAAATCAATGCTATTACGAGGATTGCGTGTCTCAGCTTCACAACTACTTTGCCGAATTTCATCTCTTGCATCCCCCTATAAAAATAGTTTCGCATATCTAAATTGACCGACGGTCATTTCATCTGCCAGTATACTAGCACAGGAATGACCAGCAGTCAATATTTGAGATAAATTTTTTACAAAATTCCTTTGTTCAATTTTCGAAACACTTTATATATGACGGTCATTTCATCTGCCAGTATACTAGCACAGGAATGACCAGCAGTCAATATTTGAGATAAATTTTTTACAAAATTCCTTTGTTCAATTTTCGAAACACTTTATATATAAGGATTTCGAACACTTGACCGTTGGTCATTTTATTCTTGACGAATCCTTCACTTAATGGTATATTATAGAAAAATCGGTAACGTTAAACCGAACGGATCTTTTTTTACCAAGGGTGTAGTTATGACAAAAGTGGATATGAAGAAAAATAAAAAACGCCAGGACATCCTGGACGCGGCCTATGAGCTTTTCACCACGAAGGGCTTCTCCAGCACGACGATTATGAACATTGCGCTGAAAGCCGGAGTGGGGAAGGGCACGTTCTATCTCTATTTCGACAGCAAGGAGGCGGTGCGGGATGAGCTGATTGTGATTAAGGCTTCCCAGATTCTCACCAAGGCCGTTAACGCGATGGAGGAAAGCCTGGGCGCCAATCGAAAGGTGGGGGTGGCGGACCGGTTCATCTTCGTGGCAGATTTCATTCTGAATTATCTGTCGAAAGATCTGACGTTGCTGCGGTTCGTATCCAAGAATCTCAGCTGGGGTCTGTTCCTGAACAGCCGCATTGAGGAGAAGAATTCCGATGTCATCAATTTCAAGGATTTCATTTCCCTGCTGATTGAGCGGGATCACGTGCACCTGAAGAATCTGGACATTCTGATTTATACGCTGATTGAAATGGTGAACTCCACCTGCTACAGCGTCCTGATTAGCGAGGATCCGGTCAGCTTCGAAGAGTACAAGCCGTACCTATATCACTGCATTCGGCTGCTGATTGATGATGCCAGGGAGAATTAAGTGTTGGCACGGTAAGATACCTGTGATATAATACGACTCGTTCTGCCGGTTTCCGGCGGAAACGAACCGGCAGATTCCATGGGGATGGCTGTGAAACATCCCGGACACAACGTGGGGTCTGCCGCCCAACCCGAATACGAAAAATTTGCGATATAGTGAAGGAGGAGCATTTGCCGGCGCAAACGCTCCTCTTTTTGATTCTTCACTTTTTTTCATCGCCTGTTCGATTAAGTCGTTCGGCGCTTTTTTCTGTTCGTCGGATGTGATACTGCTCACAATCGGCTTGCCCACAACTTCTTATTCTTTGCAAAAATCTGATTCTCCTGCTCCATCAGCTCCTGATACATGGCAACCGCCTCGTCCAGATTGCTTGGTTCCTTGCTGTTGCTGCTTTTCCCGCTGCACGCCGCCAGGGACAGCATCAGAACCGCCGAAGCCGCACCCATAGGCCAGGGCATCGACAGGGCATACGGTGACGCATTTTCCCCGGTCCACTTCAACGCCCAACAGAACCACCTTGTTCATCAGTCCGTAGAAGGCGCCCAGCGGGTACACCCACTTGCAGAAGGGCCGGTAAAACACCACCTTTGAAGAAGTTGGAAAGGTGGATATAAAATCTTCGTTAAGAAAGGAAAGTTAACGGAAATTTTATACGGGTAGGGTATATTATAGACAATCGGATGAATGTTTGGAAAAATGTGAGGGGAATGCCCGGATGATTGGAAGCGACACCTTGGTCTACCGGATGCTTTTCAACCTCACGGAAAACGCCATCCGGTACAATCGTCCAGATGGCGCCGTTACCATTTCCATCTGCAAGGATGAAAAGTTCATTCAAATTCGCGTGGCAGATACGGGCTTCGGAATTCCGGAGCAGTACCGGGAAAGCATCTTTCAGCCATTCTTCCGCGTGGACAAGTCCCGGAGCCGGGAACACGGCGGTGTCGGACTGGGACTTTCTCTGGTCTGGGAAATCGCGGCACTTCACGGCGGCGCGGTGACGGTGGAGGAAAGCTCGGGGGCCGGCACCGTGGTTCTGGTGACGCTGCGTGGTTGAATCCTTCCGTCATAACTCACGCTAATCTGGTTTCGGCACATCACTAAAATTAGGAGAAATTATAAAATGTTTCAATTTTAAAGCGACATCTTTACACTTTCTTAACATAACTTAGTTAGAATTATGTTGCAAATCTGTAAAAGATGCTTCTAGTGAACTTTACGAAAGGAAAATTTCTATGAAACATAAGAATACTATGTATCTAATTCTATTAACAATTTTCATCTTATCACTTCCGATATGCGCTTATGCTGACAATTCTGTCATCATTTCGAAAGATGACTTTTCTACTGATACTGAATTCCAAAATGCCATTGACAATGCATTCGAGAACTACGAGAATTTTACAATTGTTTTAGACGATGATACAATTAGCCCGGTGCTCAGCATGTCTGCTTCTCCACTATCAGCAGATGCTGTTCTATACAATGTTAAAAATGTACAGAATAAATCTAACTCTTTCGGAAAAGACTACCTAAATGTATCTGGCGATCCTGGAATTACCATAGGATTGTCTCACGCAAAAACTAAATCCTATGCATTACAATTTGGTGCAACATTTGGATGTGACAAAAGTTTTATTGCAAATGCAACGTGGGGTTCCTCCAAGGGCTCTACATTAACCTATTCTGGTACATGGAAAGTACCTTCGAAAGCGAATGGAAAGCAAGTAAAACGTGGCTACCTTCATATGCGTCCAGAATACAAAGTAAAATCTTATACGGTATATCACAAAAATTATGGAACAAACAAGTGGATTAAAGACGGCTCTTCGACAACAAAAAAAGCCTACGGTGTAAATATTAGAAAAACATTCACTTACAAATAGCACTTTGGAGGGGTATTATGATTTCAAAAGAACAATTTTCCTGTGGTAACACAATTTTAACACCTCAGAGTTACGAAATAACGACTGAGTGCGGTACTGATGTACTGACACCAAACGAAACAAAGATTCTCCAGAAACTACTTGAACAGAATCATTGTGTTGTTTCCCGTGCCTCTTTACTCTCATTGATTGATTTACGTGGTTCGAATGATACCGACCGTTCTGTGGACGTTCATATTTCTTCATTACGAAAGAAACTGCGTTCCATTCAGTCTAATCTTCGTATCCAGTCTAAAAGAGGTGTTGGATACTACATTCAGGAGAAGTCAAATACCCCGTTTCCGTTAAGCTTATTTTCTGATAAAACAAATAGTGAAAGAAAGGAGAATTCCTCTATGAAGTTTTCTTACATTTCTCTAATTTTCCTCGCCTGCATGTGTCTTTGCTGGGTAGGGTATACTGCATCACCACTTGATTTAGATATGTCCTTTGAACCAATGTATGGCTACGCCTACATCGTCCGCAACCTGTACATCATGTTCATGATTTTCATAGGCGTCTACCTTATGAAAATTTACCTGGATCACAAAGACAAATAGATTACAGTGATTAATTCCTGAGCGCCAATTCAAAATTGGCGCTCAGTTTATATATTCAACAATTCTATGAGGGATTTGCGTTATAACATATCCTATCCCTGCACCAGCGTGCCGCCACAGCTGGAACCGGCACCGGCGGTACAGCCGTAGCAGTGCGCCCCGAACCGAATCTTCCGCTGAAGCGAATTAATTTTTCCCCCAGCCAGATCATAGATGGTCAGATCCCGGTCTTCGTTCCGGCATGGCATATTCATCACCTGGTTGAAGTCGCAGTCATAGATTCTTCCGTCATAACCTACGCTGATCTGATCCCGGCACATCATCTTCTCACAGGCCTCCTCATTGAATGCATCCAGCAGCATATCCATGTACTGTTGGTAGATTCCGTTCCGCAGCAGGTGACACCCGTACCGGCCGATTGGATTGTTCGTCACCGCATACAGCCGGTTGAATTCCACCCCGTATTTTCGAAGCTCCTTCCGGTACAAATTCTCCAGCTCGTCCTGATCTGGCGGCAGAATATCCCGCTGCGGGTTGAACACCAAGTTCAGCTCCGGTTTCTGCTCACCCGATTCCTCACTTTCCATTTCCGCACCGTAGCCCACAGCATTCAGCTCCCGAAGCACCTCAATGCTCTGACGGAACACGCCGTCGCCCCGCTGACTGTCTGCCTCCGATTCACTGAAATTCGGAAGGCTGGCAATCACAGTTACTCCCAGCTCCCAATATTTCCGAATCAAGTCCCGATATGCCGGCGCCTTCAGAATCACCAGGTTGGTCCGAACCATCACCCGGAATCCCAGCCGCGTCGCCTCTTCGATGAACCACCGGAAGTCCGGCGCCATTTCCGGCGCCCCGCCGGTGATATCAATCGTCCGGAATCCGTACCGAACCCCCGCATCCAACACCGCTTGCAGCGTCTCCCGGGAAATCACTTCCTTCCGATCCGGGCCGGCGCCCACATGGCAGTGCTCGCAAGACAGATTGCACTTCTTTCCCACATTCACCTGAATCGTGGACAGCTCCGGCCGCGTCTCCAAATACTCCGCCTTCGGAACCATATCCTCAAAATACATAATCCGCGCCATCGCATCTTCCAGATCCTGGGGTGACGCCGGTTTTCCCTCCGGATATGCCTCTTCCCGGTACGCGGGTAAAACCACGAATCCGCCCAGGAGCGCGTTTCCGATGGTGCAGGCCGGACCGTTCAGAATACGATTGCGATAGGAAACCTCTGCCGGAGAGTTGTGTTTCCACAGCCGGTCAAACCATTCCACATAGGCCGCCTGATCATAGCGAACGGGAACCGCTTCGATATAAAGTCCCTTGTATTCCGCCCGGTAGATGGCATCCTCCTCCGGTGTTGCCGCAATTCGGGTGAGCACGCCGAACTGCTGCCCCTCAAAGGTGGGAAGTCCCGCCGCACCGTTATTGATTACCACACCGCCCCGGAGTTTTCCGGCCACCGCCGCACAGGTATGAGTGGTGGCGAAAATATCGATTCCGTTTTCTTCCATAAAATCGGACAGTTCTCCCTGGCGAAGCACATCCTCCAGCTGCTCGATGGCACAGTCCCAGCCCCCCAGCAGCTTCTCATCTCCATGAGTGATTCCGATTTTGCAATCGCCCACCTGAGCGACCATGTGAGCCGGCCGATCCTTTAGCTTCGCAATCAATTCCGGATGTTTCCCGATTTCTTCCTTCATCATATGGTGAATTCGGTTGGAGCGGCTCACGCTGGCATCATCGGTGCAATCCGGATAGGCGCAGCCGCAGCCCACGCCCACATCTTCCGTTCTTCGAACCTCTGCTTCCACATTTCCAACCATTGGAATATATTTCTCCGCACCGGCTTCTATCCGGGCAAATTCCTCTGCCGTCCGGTCGAACCAGTGCATGTCGCCGTTGAACACCATGCCCACCCGGCCGCCTTCGCCCAAGCGTTCCTGTTCTTTTACGAACATTGCCTGTACTGCATCCATGGCAAAGGGGTTTCCGTACAGTCCGCCCACCACCAGCAGGGTGTCGAAGGTGTGCGCCGGGGAAGGAGCCGCGGACCATACCGACGAATCCAGACGGTAATCCACCGGACATGCTCTTCCCGCATCTTTGAAATTATGTCTCGCATAACTCGGAGTTGTACAACTTGCCATTTTTTCCTTCTTTCCTTTTCTCTACTTCAAAATTTCCTGACGGAGGTTCTCCAGATCCGCCGCATCCGGATGGGACAGGGCCCGGTCGAAATTATCGATCAGCTGATCCAGGTTCGGTGCCGCATCCGGCTGCGCCTTCATCTTCACATATCGATCCCGAACCGCCTGCTGCATCTTTCCCTGGCACATGAATTCGCCCACCAGGGTATTGCTCTCATCCATCGATGCCTTCCGGGTCGATGTCTTCCCATCCGGCGGCACTACGCTCTGCATCCAGAGCCTCGATTTCCTCGTCGGTTCTTCCTTTCCATGCCGGACGGCCTTCGGTCTTCTCCGCCATGGAAGCCACAACACCGCATACTGCGTAGGAACCCCAACACAGTACGGCACCCCAGAAGTTCACGCCCAGGAAGTTGGCGTACGCACCGTTTCCGATATTCATAAATGCCAAGCTGTCCGGGCTTACGGTGTCCACAATTCCCAGAATCATACCGATCCAGAAGGAGAGGTGGAAGCCGATTTTCGTCGGCTTAATCGGACCTGCGCCGTGAAGCAGAAAAACCGGACCCAGCCCCATAATCATGGTTCCGGAAATGGTGGTTGCCGCCAGAATATCGGTTCCCACAATCATCGGCAAATTGCCCACAACCGCGAAAAATGCCATGAATCCGATACCAATCCAGCGAGCTTTTTCATGCGGATCCTTTCCCAGAATGGCCGGAAGATCCCGCGCGGTCAGCTTCGCCAGGGAACTGAAGGTGGAGTCCAGAGTGGAACCACCGCACATTACCATCATGATAGCCATCAATAAGAATGCCGCAATGCCCATTCCCTGCGCCACCGCCTGCGCCGCATCCGTCACATTTTCCAGACCGGAAAGCATGGCGTCCACACCGATCAGGGAGAACAGGGTGATTGCCAGGAATCCCAGAAGGCCCGCAACGGTGAAGCACTTCAGCATTTTCTTTTCCTCGCAGATGAATCCCCGGTCGGTGAGTACCGCATCATGGAATCCGTAGGACAGGCACTGCAGCAGTGCACCCAGAACGAAGTCCACGCCGGTGTCCATCTTCCAGGATCCGCTGGTCAGGTATGCGCTCATCGGGTGTTCCGGCAGAATCCAGAAGATGGTGAATACCAGCAGTACCACAAACAGGCCGGCCTGCAGCACGTCGGTAATCAGGGAAGAACGCAGTCCGCCCCAGCAGCTGTAGCCCAGTGTGATTGCGGTAAAAAGAAGTGCGGCGATGACGAAGGGTTTGCTGCCCGACTCACCGTAGTATCCGCCGATGACCGAGGTATTGGACCAAACCTCGTTGAACAGACGAACCAGAATTGCTGCGCTGAAGCAGAATGCCGCTGCCACACCGTAGTTGCTTGTGAGGAGGTCGGTCATGGACTTTGCGGCGAAACGACGGCGCAGTCTGTAGATTGCAAAACCGGTGAGGGGAATGCAGAGCCAGTACACCGCGTAACCGATACCACCTACGATGCCGTAGCTGTATCCCATATTGGCGCAGTTATATACGGATTTTGCGAATATCCAAGCGATAAATACCGAAGAGGTGACCATCAAAGAAGAGGCTGCTCGTCCCTTCTTGTCGGTTCCTTTGAAAAAGCCGCCGATTGTAACGGCCTTCGGGGAGATGGCGAACATGACGATGCCGTATACCACCAGGAATCCCCAGAAAAACAGTCCTGTACCGTTGTGCATGATGTTTTATCCTTTCTGCTATTATAATTCATAAAAAAGCCCATAAAAAACGCTGTTAGAATTCACTAACAGCGTTAACAGATTCATTCTAACAAATTTAGGACTTGTATTCAACCGATTTTTTATTGAAAATCCTTATATTGAATCTGCACATTTCCTCATGTTTCTATATTTTCACTAGGCGTCTTTCAGAATTTCTCCGGTCAGGGTGTTGGCCTCTTCCACGATAGAAGCGATTTCTCGGTTCCATTCCTCGGCCTGCTTGCGGTCGGTGAGAGCAGGGGTGTTGGCCACTACGTTCATCTTCGCCGCCTGAATGCAGGCATTCAGGTTCAGGGCCGCTACGTAAAGATCGCTCACCAGCTGCTTGTTGGATTTTCCAATCATCTCCTTGGTGAGGTGCAATCCGGCCAATGCCGCCCGGCATGCGTTCAGCGGAGCCAGTCCCGCTGCCACCGATGCCTCTGCAATCGCTGCCTTCCGAGCCGCTTTCTCTTCATCCGTGGATTTCGGAAGAGCATAGGCATCGGAAACGCCGGTAAAAGCTTCCTTATCTTCATCGATTCCCTGAATCAACTTCGTGAGAACTTCCTGAGCTTCCTTCAGCATCTGCTGATTCAGCTCTTCGTACTCTTCATATTTCTTCTTTCCCACGGTGAGGTTCGCCACCATCATAATCAGGGCTGCGCCCTGTGCACCGGTCAGTGCCGCAACCGCACCACCGCCCGGCGCCGGTGCTGCCGATTTCAGTTCATTCAGGAAATCGATAATCTTCTGGTTTTCTGTCATTTCTTTTTTTCCTTTCTGCTTCCCGCTGCCCGCAGTTCGAACGGACAGCCCGGAACAATAGCACCAATACTTTTATCTCATTATAATAAAAAGAACGCCGGAAGGAAACCTCCAGCGTTCTCAAATTACTTTTTCTGCGGATTAGTTGTTCAGATCTGCATCGAAAGGAAGGAGTGCTACCACACGAGCTCTCTTGATAGCAGTGGTAACTGCTCTCTGGTGCATTGCACATGTACCGGTTACTCTTCTCGGGAGAATCTTTCCTCTCTCGGTAGTGAACTTCTTCAGAGTCTCTACATCTTTGTAATCGATCTTCTTATCCTTGTCTGCACAGAACTGGCATACTTTTCTTCTTCTCATGCCGCGCTTTCTGTTGTTATTGTCCATTTCGACTTAATCTCCTTTCCTAAGATATGTCTAGAACGGGATGTCGTCATCCGCTGCCTGGAATGCATCCGGGAAATCATCTTGACCTCCGAAAGCGTCCTGCTGCGGTGCCGGCGCGCTCTGCTGCTGACCGCCCTGGTAGCTGTCATTGCCGCCAAAACCGGAGTTCGCGTTGGAGCCTCCACCGTTGTTGTTTCTAGAGCCAAGGAACTCCACGCGATTCGCGATGACGTCAGTGGTGTATACCGTCTGACCGTTCTTGTCTCTGTAACTTCCCGTCTGAATCCGTCCGCTTACCGCTGCCTGACTGCCCTTCTTCAGGTATCTGTCTACGGTCTCGGCCTGCTTTCCGAATACGGTGATTCGAATGAAGTCAGCCTGACTCTCCTGGCCGGCGGACACCGGTCTGTCGATTGCCAGCGTGAAATGCGCTACGGCAGTCTGAGTGTTCGGTGTGTAGCGAAGCTCCGGATCCCTTGTTAATCTTCCAATTAAAATTACACTATTCATGTTTCACCTGTCCTTTCCGAACGCTGTGAACGATACTTATTTCTCGTCCTGGCAAACGATGATATGTCTCATGCAATTATCGGAAATCTTCAGTCTTCTGTCCAGTTCCTTTGGCAGTTCTGCACTTGCCTTGAATGGAATCAGCACGTAGAAACCGTCCTTCTTCTTGTTGATCGGGTAAGCGAGCTTCTTAACGCCCCACAGATCCGCTTCTCCAGCTTCACCGTCAGCGTTGATGATGCCCTTTACGTTCTCGATCATCTGGTTTCTTGCAGCTTCATCCATAGCCGGATCAAGAATGAACAATAATTCATAATTTCTCATTGTTTTCACCTCCTATGGCCTAATGACATCTTGCGATGTAGGATTCTGGCCTGCTTATTCAGACCATACCCAATTATTATACAGAAAAATACCCGGATTGCAAGCTTTTATTTCCGAAATTCCTTGAAAATCCGGTGAATTCTTCCGTTTTCTACCCGCAAATCTGCTCAGAGTCCAGAATTACGGTAAATGGACCGTCGTTCAGCAGCTCGACCTTCATTTCCGCGCCGAATTCTCCCTGTTCCACCACATCCACGCGCTCTTTGCACTTCTCGATGATGTATTCATAAAGGGCGTTGGCATGGTCCGGTGATCCCGCTTCGATAAAAGAAGGTCGGTTTCCCTTCTTGCAGTTTGCGTACAGGGTGAACTGTGATATCAGTAAAAGTTCTCCCCCCACATCCGCCAAGGAAAGATTGGTCTTTCCGTTTTCATCTTCAAATATCCGAAGCTTAATCATCTTATCCAGCATCTTGTCGGCGATTTCCTTCGTGTCCGTATCGGATACTCCGATCAGAACCATGTAACCTTTACCGATTTTTCCAATCACGTTATTATCCACGGTGACGCTTGCGTGGGTGACTCTCTGTATTACCAGTTTCATTCTCTTAAACCCTTCCTTGCTTTTTTTATATCGTTATTTTACAATAGATTCTAACCTATTGCATGAATACCTGCAAGTCCGGTGATGCCCGGAAGCTTCAGGGAAACGGAGGATATTTTTAGGATATGATGAATCCATTCAAAAGCATTCCGGCGGGACTGGCGATTCTGTCGGAAATAAATCGTTTTAATAAAATGGCGCCGCAGTTCGAAGCCCTTCGAAAGGAAGGAAAGTTCGAGGAAGAACGGGCGCTGATTCTGGAAGGTACTAGTCGGTTCGCCGATACCGTATCTCGGAAAATCGGAATTACCTTCGATATTCACGGGGAGGAGAATATTCCGGATCACGGGCCGATGCTGATTGTGGCCAACCACCAGAGCTATGCGGATATTCTGGCGATGATCTATGTGATTCGGAAGTTCCAGATTGGCTTCATTGCCAAATCGGAGTTCACCGGTTTCAAGCCGCTGGCAAAGGCGATTAACTACACTCGTTCGCTGTTTCTGAAGAGGGGAGATGCCCGGGCGGCCATTCAGACGCTGAACGAGGCGGCGACCCTGATGAAGGAAGGGTTTTCCCTGGTGATTTTCCCAGAGGGGACGCGGAGCCAGTGCAGCGAGATGGGCGAGTTCAAGGCGGGCAGCTTCAAGTTCGCGCAGAAGGCGAAGGTGCCGATTCTTCCGATTACTCTGGAAGGGGGCTACCACTTCTGGGAGGAGAAGGGAACGGTTCAGCCGTGCACCGTTCATGTGAAGATTCATCCGCTGGTTCATTTTGAGGAGATGGACCGGAAGACGCAGAACAACGCCCATGTGGAGATTGAGAACACCATCCGCGAAGGACTGAAGGAATTCGTTTAGTTTTATTTTGTTGTGAATACGGAAACTTTAGGAAAGGAACCCGAAATGCCGGGTTCCTTTTTTATTTTATGCTCACAGTTTTCCATAATTTGTTAAAATTTCTGTGCATAATTATTCATTCACATCCGTACACCTCTTATATTTCAACCACTGCGGCACATTCTCACACATTGTTGATAACTGTGGAAAACTTTTTCTTTTTGTGTTTTTGACAAGTTTATAAGCATATTTATTTGACATACGCCAAATAGATTACTATCATTAATAAAAAAATATTATGCGAAATAACAGGAGGTGTACCATGCTGAAAGATTACATCAAAGAGAACCGCACCGTGAGGGGATTCGACCAAAGCGCAAAAGTTTCCACCGATGAGCTGATGGACATGATTGACTGTGCCCGCCTTTCATCCTCCGGCATGAACCTGCAGCCGCTGAAATATTTTATCGCCAACCGGGATTCCGCCGCAGCCATTCTTCAGAAAGCGACCAAGATGGGCGGTCGTCTTCCGGAGCGCCACCTGCCGGATGCCGGAAAGGAGCCGGAGTCCTACATCGTCATCCTTCAAGATCCGGACATCAGCACCAGCGACACCTTTACCAATATCGACCTGGGTATCGCGGCGCAGAGCATCACCCTGGCGGCGGTGGAGAAGGGATACCGCTGCTGCATGCTGGGGGGCGGCTACAATCCGGAAGAACTCCGGGACGAGCTGGGCATTCCGGACAAATACATCCTCAAGCTGGTCATCGCCGTCGGCAAATCCGCAGAGAAAATTCACCTGGTAGAAATCGAGAATGGGGAAGACACCGGCTACTACCGGGATGCAGACGACGTTCATTACGTCCCAAAAAGAAAACTGCAGGACATCATCATCCGCTAGTTTTCCGCATCTTTATAAAACCACAAAAAAATGGACGCAAAGCCGGACGTTTCCGACTTTGCGCCATTCTTTTTTTATTCATTAATCCAGAAGAGAAATTTGTTCACCCTCGGATTTCTTTTTTTCTGAAACCTTCGGCTTCTGTGCGTTCTCTTCATCATCCACAACCTTGGCCAAAGATACGATGTGGCTGTCTTCCTCCACCTTCATGATCTTTACGCCCTGAGTGGTTCTTCCGGACTTGGAGATTTCTTCTGCCCGAATTCGGATGATTACGCCGTTGGAGTTAATCAGCATCACTTCGTTCTCGTCCCGAACCAGCATTCCGCCGACCAGCGTACCGGTCTTGCTGAACTTGGACTTGTCATAAGTAGCGATACCCTTACCGCCTCTGGTCTGGAGGCGATACTCATCCAGAGAGGTTCTCTTTCCGAATCCGTTCTCGGAAACTACCAGCATCTCCCGGGTTCCGTCGATATCCAGCTCCATAGAAACGACTTCATCGCCATAATCCAGGTTGATGGCGCGAACGCCGGCTGCATTTCGGCCCATGCTTCGAACATCGTTTTCGTTGAAGGCGATGGCCTTACCCAGCTTGGTGATGACGTAGATATTCTCGTCGCCGTTGGACTGACTGACGGAAATCAGCTTGTCGCCGTCCTTCAGGTTGATGGCAATGAGACCGTTCTTCCGAATGCTGTCGAATTCCGACATCGGCGTCTTCTTGATGGTTCCGCTTCGGGTGATCATTACCAGGTAGTTGTCCTGGGAGAATTCCTTCACCGGAATCACCGCGCTGACCTTCTCGCCCGAATTCAGGTTCAGGAAGTTGATGACCGGAGTACCCTTTGCGGTTCTGGATGCTTCCGGAACCTCGTATCCCTTCATCTTGTACACCTTTCCCATATCGGTAAAGAACAGCAGGTCGTCGTGGGTAGAGGTGATGATCAGATCTTTGACAAAATCCGAATCCCGGGTAGTCAGTCCCAGAATTCCCTTGCCGCCTCGGCGCTGTGCCTTATAGGTGTTCTCCGGAACTCTCTTGATGTAGCCCATGTGGGTGAGGGTGATTGCCACATCCTCTTCATCGATTAGGGCCTCTTCATCCAGCTCTCCGTCGCCGTTCACCAGCTTGGTTCTTCTCTTATCTCCGTACTTCTTCTTGATTTCCAGAAGTTCGTCCTTGATTACGCCCATCAGCTTCTTCTCATCTGCCAGCAGTTCCTTGAAGTATGCGATTCTCTTCCGAAGCTCCGCCAATTCTTCCTCAATTTTCTCACGTTCCAAACCCTGGAGTCTGGCCAGTCTCATATCGAGAATTGCCTGTGCCTGCGCTTCCGACAAACTGAACCGAATCATCAGCTTTTCTTTCGCATCGTTATAAGCGGAACGGATAACCTTGATCACTTCGTCGATATTATCCAGCGCGATTACGTAACCCTCTAAAATATGTGCCCGTTCCTCTGCTTTTCTCAGATCGAACCGAGTTCTCCGCGTTACCACTTCCTTCTGGTGCTTCAGGTATTCGTCCAGAATCTGGTACAGATTCAGAATTTTCGGCTCGCCGTTTACCAGTGCCAACATGATCATGCTGTAGGAAGTCTGCAGCTGAGTGTGCTTGTACAGTCTGTTCAGGATGACATTCGGATTCACGTCCTTCTTCAGGTCGATGACGATCCGAAGATTTCCTCGAGCGGACTCATCCTGAATGTTGGAAATTCCTTCCACCTTCTTATCCTTTACCAGCGCTGCCATGGACTCGATCAGCCGAGCCTTGTTCACCTGGTACGGAATGGAGCTTACCACGATACGGGTACGTCCCCGGCTTCCTTCCTCAATTTCGCACTCCGAGCGAACCAGCACCTTGCCGGTACCGGTACGATAGGCTTCTCGCGCACCTTCTTTTCCGATAATCTGCGCACCGGTCGGGAAGTCCGGTGCCTTGATGATTTTAATCAAGTCATCCACCGTGCACTCATCGTCGTCAATCATCTTGACGCACGCATCAATGGTCTCGCCCAAATTGTGCGGCGGAATGGATGTAGCCATACCTACCGCGATACCGTTGGATCCGTTAATCAGCAGATTCGGCACACGGGAAGGCAGAACCACCGGTTCCTGTTCCTCGCCGTCGTAGTTATCCGCAAAATCCACGGTTTCCTTTCCGATATCCCGAACCATCTGCAGGGAGAACGGGGACATTCTGGCCTCGGTATAACGAGAAGCCGCTGCACCGTCGCCATCCACGGAACCGAAGTTACCGTGACCATCCACCAGCGGATATCTGGTGGAGAAAACCTGTGCCATCTTAACCATGGCATCGTAGATAGAACTGTCACCGTGAGGGTGATATTTACCCATTACTTCACCGACGATACGGGCGGACTTCTTGTGCGGCTTGTCCGGCGTAATTCCCAGAGCACTCAGGCCGTAGAGAATTCTTCTGTTAACCGGCTTCAAACCGTCTCGAACATCCGGAAGGGCACGTCCTACAATAACACTCATGGCGTAGTCGATATAGGAAGTCTTCATTTCCTCCGACATCTCATGGGTGATTATTTTGCTGTCTTCCAATAAATTCGTTGACATTCAATCTCCTTTATCTATACTTCTTCAGTATCTCAAGCTCTTCACGATTTCCCATAAAAAGAATTTCGCAGGTTACCGGATACCGACTATAAATCCAATGTGGCGTAACGCGCGTTTTCCTCAATGAACTTCTTCCGCGGCGGAACCTTGTCACCCATCAATGTGGTAATCATCTCATCCGCCTTTTCGGCATCATCTAAAGAAATCCGGATCAGGGTACGATGGTTGTAGTCCATAGTGGTTTCCCACAGCTGAGTGTAATCCATCTCTCCAAGACCCTTGTATCTCTGTATTTCCACCTTTGTCTTGCTGTCCTTCTCACGAAGTTCGGCCAAAAGGTCTTCCTGCTCCTTGTCGGAATAGGTGTACCAGGTCTCTTTGCCTCTCTTCACCCGGAACAGCGGCGGCTGTGCGGCATATACATAGCCTTCTTCAATCAGCGGTCTCATGAAGCGATAGAAGAAGGTGAGGAGCAGCGTCCGAATATGAGCACCGTCCACGTCCGCATCGGTCATGATGATGATTTTATGATAACGCAGTTTTGAAATATCGAAGTTGTCGTCGATTCCGCAGCCGAAAGCGGTAATCATATTCCGAATTTCCTGAGAATCCAACGCTCTCGCACGGGTTGCCTTCTCTACGTTCAGAATCTTACCTCTCAGCGGAAGCACCGCCTGGCGTGCTCTGTCTCTTCCTTCCTGTGCACTTCCGCCGGCGGAGTCTCCCTCCACCAGGAAAATCTCACAGATTTCCGGATCCTTCTCGGAACAATCCTTCAGCTTGCCCGGAAGAGACGTGCTTTCCAGTACGTTGGTTTTACGCGAGGTCTCTCGAGCCTTTCGTGCCGCTTCTCTGGCGTTGGCCGCGTTGATGCACTTGGTGACGATTTTCTTGGCCTGCGCCGGATGCTCCTCTAAGTAGAAATTGAAGTACTCGTTCATGCTGCTTTCCACAAAACCACGAACTTCACTGTTTCCAAGCTTTGCCTTGGTCTGTCCTTCGAACTGAGGATCCGTCAGCTTCACGCTGACGATCGCGGTAACGCCTTCCCGGCAGTCATCGCCGGTGAGGGAGTCATCCTTCTCCTTCAGCTGATTGGTGCGGCGAGCATAGTCGTTCAGCGTTCTGGTAATCGCCGCCTTCAGTCCCTGGAGGTGGAAACCGCCTTCGATGGTGTTGATGTTGTTGGCGTAGGACATTACCGTTTCGTTGTAATTTCCGGTGTACTGCAGTGCCACTTCCACTTCATACTCTTTGCCGGTGGCTTCGTCCTTCTTGTGGTTCTCGAAATAGAATACATCTTCGTTGATGACCTTCTTGTTTCGATTCATGAAGGTGACGAATTCTCGAATTCCGCCTTCGTAGCAGAAGCTTTCTTTCTTCTTCCGTCCCTCTCTCTTATCTTCGATGGTAATCCGGAGGCCCTTATTCAAAAAGGCCATCTCTCTCATTCGATTCTGCAGGATATCGTAGTCATAGATGGTTTCATCGAAAATTTCCGGATCCGGCCAGAAGGTGGTCTTAGAACCGGAACCCTCGGCCTCTCCCAGAACCTTCAGCTCGGTTGCTCTTTTTCCCTGGAAATATTCCTGCTCGTACAGCTTTCCGCCTCTTTTTACCTCAACAATCATGTGCGTGGAGAGGGCGTTTACTACCGATGCACCTACACCGTGAAGACCACCGGATACCTTATATCCGCCGCCGCCGAACTTACCGCCCGCATGGAGCTGTGTATGAATAACTTCAACCGTCGGCTTATGCTCCGTCGGATGCATATCCACCGGCATTCCACGGCCGTCATCGCATACCGTGATGGAATTATCTTCATTAATGGACAGCTCGATGTGTTTACAGAATCCGGCCAGTGCCTCGTCCACACTGTTATCCACGATTTCGTATACGAGATGATGCAAACCCTGAGATCCGGTACTGCCGATGTACATACCCGGTCTGACACGAACCGCTTCCAGTCCGTGAAGTACCTGAATCTGTTGGCCTGTATAGTCGCTTTTCTTTTTTTCTGCGCTCATTCAAACCTTCCTTTTATGATTAAAACAAACAAAAAATCGGTTATTTACATAACCGATTTATTCTACCATATTCGCGTCTTTTATTCAAGAATACCAAAATCACCATAAGGTATAATTTGGGCTTGTTTTGGCTTGATTTTAAATCATTTCAAGGTATTTTTAAACACAGTACCACTCTTCACAGAATAAACATTTCCCTTTGGCATTTTCTTCAGAATCCGATTGTTCACATCCGTGGTGGTAATGAAGAGCTGCACGTCTTCGATTTCTTGAAAAAGAAATGTCTGCCGTTCTTCATCCAGTTCCGACAATACATCGTCCAGGAGGAGCACCGGGTTTTCACCGATCACATCCCGAGCGATTCCGATTTCCGACAACTTCAGTGCCAAAGCGATGGTGCGATGCTGTCCCTGAGATCCGTACTTCTTCGCGTCCTTTCCATTAATCAGAAATTCCATATCGTCCCGCTGCGGTCCCAGACTGCTGTGCCCGCTATAAAGGTCTCGGTCTCTCGCCGCCACCAGCGCGTCGTATTGATTCTCTTCCGAAAGAGAACATAGATACCGGATTTCCAGATCTTCTCTTCCGCCGGAAATACGCTTCTGAATTTCCGCCGCTCTTTCCGAAAGTATGCGAATGAAATTTCTCCGGTACTTCACGATTTCCGTTCCGTATTTTGCCAGCTGCAGGTCGTAGATATCCAGCATGTTTTCGTCGATTTTCGAATTCTTCAGATTGTCCTTCAGCATGCTGTTCTTTTGGCGAAGGGCTTCGTTGTAAAGGCGAAGGCATTCGTAATAGCGGGGCCGAATTTGGGACAGCTCCTTATTGATGAAGTTTCTCCGCTTCTCCGGACTGTCTTTGATGATGCGAAGATCTTCCGGAGAAAAAACCATCACCACCAGATTGTTCAGCAGCTCTGCGGTTTTGCGGATGACTTTGCCGTCTTTTTTAATCATCTTTTTGCCGGTACGGTCCAGGATCACGGAAATGCTTTTATCCATATCCTCGCTCACCAGGTCCACCGTCACGCTGGCCCGCGGTCGATCCAGCATAACCATGTTGGCGGAATTCTGGGTGCGGAAAGATCGGGCGAAAGCACAGAGATAGATGCCTTCGATGAGATTGGTTTTTCCCTGCGCATTCTCCCCAATAAAAACATTTCTAGAGCTGTCAAAAGACAGCTCTAGATTTTTGTAATTTCTGAAGTTGTGGAGTTCTACTTTTTTGACTATCATAAATTCTCACTAGTTGATTCGAATCGGCAGTGCCAGGTACAAATAACGCTCTCCCTGAAGAGGGCGGAAGATGCATGGGCTCACATTATCTCTCATGTAAAGAACCATTTCTTCATCATCGATGCTTCGGAGGATCTCCATCATGTAGCGGGAGTTGAATCCGATTTTCAGATCCTCTCCCTTCTGGATAATCTCAATCTTTTCATTCATATTGCCCTGATTGTCCAACGCCGAGATTTCAAGGAGATCGTCCTGTATATCGAACTTAATCATATTGTTGTTTTCTTTTTGAGTCAGGATGGATGCACGGTCAATGCTTCGAATCAGTTCATCTTTCTGAATTCGAACCTCGGTGGTGCTGTCTACCTTGATGATTCGTTTGTAATCGATGTATCTTCCGTTCATGGTATTCAGTGTTACCTTGGTTCCGTCAAAGAAAAATACCGCTTTTTCGTCTACCAGCTCCATGCGGATGGTTTCATCTCCGTCATCAGAAATGATTTTTGACATTTTGTTAAGCTGTTTTGCGGGAATGACCACCTTAAACGCATCGATGGAATCCTCCAGCGGTTCGTTGTAGATTGCCATTCGGAAGGCATCCACCGCAACCATGCGGAAATTGCCGTCGCCGATTTCGCAGAGGACGCCGGTAAGAATTCCATTGATTTCATCTGCGCTGGCAGAGAAGGCGGTTTTCCGAATCAGCTTTCGAACGGATTCTTTATTCAATGTGATGCTCTTCTGCGGTTCCTTCATCTGAACTTTCGGAAACTCTGTGGAATCGAAGCAGATGACTTCCGACCGGTAACGTCCGCTCTGAATCGATAGAACTTTTTTTACGGAATCGTATTCCATCATCACATCTTCTGACGGAAGTTTGCCGATGATATTCGCAAAGAGTGCGGCCGGTGCCACAAAATTCGCAATGCCGTCGCATTTTGCGGATAATTTGGATTCCACCACCATGAAGGTGTCGGTACCGGTGATGATCAATTCATCTTCTTTTGTTTCAATCAGTACGCCTTCCAGAATTTTTGAAGTGGACCGGGACGGAACTGCCTGGATGGCGTTGTTCAGAGCACGGTAAAGTTCGGATTTATTGCAATAGATTTTCATAACGATTCCTTTCGCGAGAGCATTATTATTAATATAAATAAATATAGTTATAGTAGTAGGGGGTGTCGATACTGTGGAAAACTCCCCGAATTCATAATTTTGTGTGAGTAACGGACTTTTTGGCTGAGGAAAAACCCGTACAAAAACTCTGTTATTCGAATGTGTATAACTTTTCCGCACCGCCCAAAAATGCGTTTATCGATGTTCTTTAATTTTTTTCTTCAGGGCATCGATATCCTTCCGGGTCTCCTCGTCGTTATCATACTGTGAGGTGATCTTGTTCACCGAATGAATGACGGTGGAATGGTGTTTTCCGCCGAAGAGTTCGCCGATTTCAGGCAGGGAAAGCTCGGTGTTCTCTCGGCAAAGGTACATAGCCACCTGCCGAGGGTAGGCAATTTCTTTATTTCTCTTGGTAGAATCCATATCGGAAACCTTGATTTTGTAGTATTTTGCCACGATGGACCGGATGCGTTCCGGGGCGATGCCGCCGTCGGAATCCTTGATGATGTTCCGAAGCGTTCTTTTTGCAAAAGCCACGTCGATGTGTTCGTCCAAGAGGTTAGAATAACCGGTGATGTTGTTGAAGGCGCCTTCCAGCTCTCGAATGTTGTCGGTGAATTTCTCCGCAATGAGGCAGCATACTTCGTACAGGTCGTCATCCCATTCCAGCTGCGCATTTTCAGCTTTTTTCTTCAGAATGGCCACTCGGGTTTCAAAGTCTGCCGGCGTGATATCCGCAATCAGGTTCCACGCAAATCGAGTACGTAGCCGCTCTTCCAGGTTTACCAGTTGGTTCGGCGGACGGTCGCTGGAGATGACAATCTGTTTTTCGTCCTCGTACAGCGCGTTGAACGTATGGAAGAATTCTTCCTGTGTCTTATCCTTGTTCTCCAGGAACTGGATGTCGTCGATGAGGAGAACGTCGGCTTTTCGATACTTATTTTTGAAAGCACGCATTTTATTCTCGGAAATTGCCTTAATCAATTCGTTGGTGAAGGTTTCCGAAGATACGTACACGACGCGGGATTCCGGATCATTTTTGATAATATGGATGCCGATGGCCTGCATCAGATGGGTTTTTCCCAGGCCGGATCCTCCGTATATAAAAAGAGGATTGTATGCTTCCGCCGGGGATTCCGCTACGGCCAGGGCAGCGGCGTGGGCATACTTATTATTATTGCCCACCACAAAATTATCGAAGTTCAGCCGCGGATTGAACAGCTTGTTGGTGTCTTCGAATTTTTGAATTCTTTTCCGGGCAGCCAAAGCCGGTCGGCTTTCTTCCTGATATTCCTCCTCCAACTTTACCAGTACGCGGTAGCTCTGGCCGGTGACGTTCTCAAAGCCCTGTTCAATCAGGTGCATATAACGCTTTTTGATCAGATTGACTGCGATATCGTTTTTTGTTGCAAGATAAATAATGTTCACATCTTCATCAATACGGTAGATGGAGAGGGATGTGAACCAGGTGTTGTAGCTGACCTCAGTGGTGTTTGCTTTTATAAATTGCAGGAATTGCTCCCATATCTTGTTAGTATCCAAAATGCTCTTTCTCCTTGTTGATAACATATTTTACATAAAATTTTCCACAATGACAAGTGGTCAGAAACGCTAAAAATCTAAATATTAGGAGGTACAAAAAGAATGTTATACACATGTTGTGGAAAAAATTATGCATAATTTTTTCGAAACACTAAATGTTGTGGTAATAAGCATTTTTGATACTTTTTTGAAAGAAAAAGATTTCATTTTTCGATATAATTCAGACTTTCATTGACTTTGAAGGCGGAAATCAGTATAATACTTTGATGTATGTACCCTTGGAATTTAGAAGGTACGGAATTTTATATCAACTTAGAGATATTGTGATATCGGAAGGAGAAAAGGAAGATGAAGAGAACATATCAGCCTAAGAAGAGACAGAGAATGAAGGAACACGGATTCAGAAAGAGAATGGCTACTGCTAACGGCAGAAAGATTCTGAAGAACAGAAGAGCAAGAGGCAGAAAGAAGCTGACTGCTTAATTCCCTTGAATGCTTGAAGCGGTTATTCGATAATAAAATGAAGTGCAGAAAAGAAATTCTTAGCAATCAAAGAAATTTCAACAATGTCTATCGAAAAGGTTCTTCCCGAGGAGGCCGATACGTAGTCGTTCTGTATAAGAAGAACCGACTGCCGGTTTCTCGAATTGCATTTGTTGCCAGCAAGAAGGTGGGCAACAGCGTATGCAGAAACAGAGCCAGAAGGTTGATGCGAGAATCCATCCGTACGATGGGACTGGAAATTCGGCCGGGATACGACATCATTTTCGTTGCACGAAATTCAATTAACGGAAAGAAGTGTCCGGAAGTACAGCGAACTTTAGTGAAGTCGCTGAAGTCTTGCGGATTAATTGAAGAGAAGTGATAAACGCGATGAAAGCAATCAGCAATTTTATCAAAAGAATTTTAATTTTAATGGTAAGAGGATATCAGCTGTTTATATCTCCGCTGTTCCCGCCGGCATGTCGGTTTACTCCTACCTGCAGTACTTATTTTATACAGGCGCTGGAGAAGTACGGTCCGATTAAAGGGAGCTGGCTGGGAATCAAGAGAATTCTGAGATGTCATCCGGGAAATCCCGGCGGATACGATCCTCTTCCATAGACAGGGAGAATTATATGGGAGTAATAGCGGTACCTCTTGGATACCTACTTACACTGATTTATAATTTCGTGGGAAATTATGGTATTTCACTGATTATTCTGACTGCAATCGTTAAGCTCGCGCTGTTCCCGCTGTATGTAAAGCAGATTAAATCCACTGCCAACATGCAGGAACTGCAGCCAAAGATGCAGGAGATTCAGAAGAAGTATGCACACGATCAGCAGAAGATGAACGAAGCGATGCAGGAGCTCTACGCCAAGGAGAAATTCAATCCGCTGGGTGGATGCCTGCCGATGCTCATTCAGTTTCCGATTATCATGGGTCTGTTTGCATTGCTGAGAAATCCAATGCAATACCTGAAGAGCGAAGATATGCTGTTCGCTGTACACGAATCTTTTCTTTGGATCAAGGATCTGGCTCAGCCGGATCTTTGGATTCTCCCAATTGCGGCAGCAGCAGCGACATATTTCTCGTTCACCATGACTCAGCAGCTTACCACTGCTGCAGGTGCTGAAAATGCACAGATGAAGTCCATGAACATGATGATGAAGTATGTATTTCCGCTCAGTATTCTGGTCATCGCCAGATCGTACCCGGCAGGTCTTGCAATCTACTGGGCCGGCGGTCAGACCATCCAGATTTTCCTGAACATTCGCATGAATAAGGTTCGGAAGGATTTGAAGGAGAAGGCGGATCGCGAAAAGCTTGTTGCCCGTGCGGAAAAAGAATTGAAAAGAAGACTGAATGCAACTTCTAAATTGAAAGGAAATCGTTAGAAAATGAGAGTTTCAGAAAAATGGGGAGGAGATGTTGACGCAGCGGTAGAGCTTGCGCTCAAGGAACTCAAACTCACCATCGATGAAGTCGATGTCGAAGTTCTGGAAGAATCCTCCAAAGGTTTCCTCGGCATAGGTTCCAAACTGGCAAAGGTCAGAGTTACAGCAAGGGAAGAGAAGTCGAATAAGAAGGAGAAGAGTTCCTTCGATGATATCGATAGAATCCTGGCTTCTTTACCTGAAAATCAGAAAGTAGAAGTTCCTGAGGAAATCAGAGAAGATTATGATAAGTTCGAGCAGGAAGAGATGGAAGATGCTCGAGCAAGTGCAAAAGCAAAGAAGAAAGACAGACATAGATCCAGAAACAACCGGGGTAATCGGAGAAAAGAGCATAAGGAACATCGTGCTGAAAGTTCCATGTTCGCCGATCTGAAGAACCTGGAGCCGGCAGAAGGTCATCCGGTGGAAACATTCCTTCGGGATGTAACCACAGAGATGGGCATCGATCTGGATTTCACCGTGAAAAGCGGAAATGGAATCGTCTATGTAAACATTACCGGTAAGGATACCGGAACCATCATTGGAAAAAGGGGTCAGACCCTGGATGCGATTCAGTATCTTGCCAGCATCGTTGCCAATAAGGAAAGCGATGAATACGTGAGAGTTATTCTGGACGCAGAGAATTACCGTTCCAAGCGGGAGCGTACACTGGTGAATCTGGCAAACAGACTTGCCGGCAAGGTGGAGCGTTCCGGAAGAAGCATTACGCTGGAACCGATGAATCCTTATGAGCGTAAAGTAATCCACTCCACATTGCAGGATCATCCGTATGTGACGACTCGCAGTGAAGGAAAGGAACCGTATCGCCGGGTTATCATCGAGAAAAAGTAAAATGAAGGAATCTCGGTCCATCTCCGGATGACCGGGATTTTTTTTAAAGGAGAGAAAATGGGAGACACAATTGCAGCAATCGCCACGCCGCAAGGTGAAGGCGGAATCGGCATCGTCCGAATCAGCGGAGATGATTCACTGAATATCATGAAAAAAATTCTCCGTCCCTGCCCGGCGGAGGTGAAGCCTCGCTATGCTTATTACGGGAATATCGTGAATCCGGAAAACGAGAATGTCATCGATGAAGCCATCTGCTTGTACATGAAGGCCCCGCATTCTTACACTTGTGAGGATGTGGTGGAAATTCAGGCACACGGCGGCATCGTTTCCATTCGGTTGATTTTGCGGACGGTGTTGGAATGCGGTGCTCGCATGGCGGAGCCGGGCGAATTCACGAAGCTGGCATTTCTCAACGGTCGGATGGATCTCGCCCAGGCGGAGGCGGTCATCGATGTGATAAAAGCAAAGAGCGAAATGCCGTTGCAGATTGCCGAACGGCAGCTGAAAGGGCGCCTCGGTACGGAGATTTCCGAAATTCGGGAAAGTCTGCGGGATGTGCTGGCTCAGATGGCTGTGAATATTGATTTTCCGGATGAAGATATCGAGCAGGTGGAATCCCAACGGTTCTGTGAAGATTTGAGTAAAGTGAAGGAAAAGGTTCAAAATCTTCTGGATACATGCGATAACGGTCGAATTGCGAAAGAAGGAATCCGCGTGGCCATTGTTGGAAAGCCGAATGTGGGGAAATCCTCCCTGATGAATGCGCTGCTGGGAGAAAACAGAGCCATTGTAACGAATATTCCCGGAACCACCCGGGATACTATTGAGGAAAGCGCCACCATTCACGGTCTTCCTTTGGTACTGACGGATACTGCGGGAATTCGAGAAACGGATGACGTGATAGAGCAGATGGGAATTCAGAAATCCCACGAAGAGATGGAAGCGGCGGATCTGGTGGTTCTGGTTTTGGACGGAAGCAAAGCGTTGTCTCCGGAGGATGTGAAAATTCTGAATCAAAATAAAGGGCAGCGAGTTCTTGTCGTTCTGAATAAGAACGATCTGGGTGAAGCGGTCTCTCAGGATGAAGTGAAGGATATTCTTCCGGAAGCGGAAATTGTGCAGACGTCTCTTCTCCGTTTAAATGGTGCGGATGCGGTAACTCATCGAATTCAAGAGATGTTTCTGGAAGGCATTCAGAATATGCAGGAGAGAAACATCGTTACCAGCGAAAGACATCGGGATGCTTTGAACCGGGGAATGGAATCCATCGTGGATGGAATGAATCTCCTGGAAATGGGGGAATCTATTGAAATATGTGAGCTTCAAGTTCATAATGCATATGAGGCACTGGGTGAAATTATCGGCGAAACGGCCGGTGATGAGATTTTGGACACGGTGTTCTCCAAATTCTGTCTGGGTAAGTAACAGGAGCGTTAAATGACATCAAAAGAGATTAATAAAGATACCATTCCGGTAATGGGAGAATATGATGTAATCGTGGTAGGTGCCGGACATGCCGGCTGCGAGGCGGGGCTGATTTCTGCGCGCATGGGAATGAACACCTTGCTGCTGTGCATCAACCTGGAATCCGTGGCCATGATGCCCTGCAATCCGTCCATCGGCGGAACGGGAAAGGGACACTTGGTGTGCGAAATCGATGCGCTTGGCGGCGAGATGGGATTGAACATCGACAAAACCTTTCTTCAGAGCAAGATGCTGAATACATCCAAGGGTCCTGCGGTACACTCCCTTCGGGCACAGGCAGATAAAACAAAGTACCACCTGGAGATGAAGAAGACCATCGAAAAAGAACCGAACCTTCATCTGAAACAGGCGGAGGTCATCGACCTTGTCATTGAGGATGGAAGTATTCAGGGTGTCATCACTCGCACCTTCATCCGCTACAATGCGAAAGCGGTGATTCTTTGCACCGGAACATTTCTGGGAGGTAAAATATTTATCGGTGATTCCGCATTCCGGAGCGGTCCGAACGGCTTGGCTGCTTCTACGGATTTGGCGGAAAAACTCTACGAATACGGATTTCCAATGCGGCGGTTCAAAACCGGCACGCCGGCCAGAATGCTGGGAAAGACCCTGCATTACGATCGCATGAAGGAGCAGTCGGGAGATGAAGAAATCGTGCCGTTTTCTTTTATGAATGAAGGTAAGGATATCGGAACGAATCAAATTTCTTGCTGGCTATCCTATACGAACGAGGAGACGCACCGGATAATTCTGGACAATCTGGACAAGTCGGCTATGTATTCCGGCAACATCGTGGGGGTGGGGCCGCGGTACTGCCCATCCATTGAGGATAAAGTGTCTCGTTTCCGGGATCGGGAGCGGCATCAGCTTTTCGTGGAGCCGGAGGGGTTGGATACCGATGAGATGTATATTCAGGGAATGTCGTCCAGTTTGCCGGAGGATATTCAGCGGGAGTTCTACCATTCCATCCCGGGGTTGGAGGACGGCGAAATTGTTCGGCCGGCCTATGCCATCGAATACGACTGCATCGATCCTCAGAGTTTGAAGCCGTCTTTGGAGAGCAAGGTGGTGAAGAATTTGTTCTGTGCCGGACAGTTTAACGGCAGTTCCGGTTACGAGGAAGCGGCGGCCCAGGGGCTGATGGCCGGAATCAATGCGGTTCGGAAGCTTCAAGAGAAGGAACCGCTGGTACTTGGCCGGGATCAGGCGTACATCGGCGTGCTGATTGACGATCTGGTGACCAAGGGAACCAACGAGCCGTACCGTATTATGACTTCCCGGGCGGAATACCGTCTGCTACTGCGTCAGGACAATGCGGACCGGCGTCTTACGGCGCTGGGTTATGAATACGGTTCCGTCAGCGAGGAGCGTTATCAGAAATTCTTGAAAAAAAAGGCGAACGTAGATGCGGAGCTTGCACGCATCGAGAAAAAAACAGTTTCGAATAGGATTCAAAATGAATTTCTTTCCAGGCACGGAAGTGCCGAATGCGACCGGGGACTCTCCTTCGGTGAAATGATGCGCCGTCCGGAAATTCATTATGCGGATACAGCAGAGATTGATGACGAGACCAGACCGGAGCTGACTCGAAACGAGCGGTATGAAGTAGAAGTAAGAATTAAGTACGATGGATATATTCAGAAGCAGATTGCTCAGGTAGAAAAGATGAAGAAGCTGGAAAGCAAACGGTTGGATGATTCCATCGATTACAACAGCATTGGCGGTTTGAGATTGGAAGCGCGCCAGAAGCTGACGGAGATTCGTCCGATTAATCTGGGGCAGGCCAGCCGAATTTCCGGCGTGTCTCCGGCGGACATCAATGTTCTTCTGGTATATCTGGAGAAAGAGAACAGAAAGAGGTCGACAAATGAGTAAAGCCTATGAGCGGCTGGAGCAGCAGGTAGGGGAAGAAAAAGCGGAATTGATGATTCACTATATGGATGAGATTTTGCGGATGAACGAGCATATCAACCTTACCGCCGTTCGGGATCCGGAAGAATTTATCGTAAAACATCTGCTGGATTCTCTGGGGTGTGTGGGTTCTCCGGAATGGGAAAAGGCCGGCACGATTGCAGACGTGGGGACCGGTGCCGGATTCCCCGGAGTTCCGTTGGCCGTCATGGCACCGGAGAAAAAGATTTACCTTATCGATTCCCTTCAGAAAAGACTGCGTGTAATTGATGACATTACCCGGTCTCTGGATATTCAGAATACCACTACATTCCATCTTCGTGCCGAAGAGGCGGGACAGAGCAAGGAGCACCGGGAGCGGTACGATCTATGTGTATCTCGAGCGGTTGCTTCCATGAATGTTCTGGTGGAATGGTGCCTGCCGCTGGTTAAAGTAGGGGGGACCTTTGTGGCGTACAAGGGACAAAAGGCAGAAGAAGAAATTAAGGAGGCGGAAAAAGCAATCCGACTTCTTGGCGGAAAGATTGATCGAATCGAAACGGTGAATCTGGAAGATGAATCTGCGGAGAACCACGCGTTGGTGTATATAAAGAAAGTTAAAAAGACACCGTCAAAGTTCCCGAGAAAATCCGGAACGGCTCGAAAAGAACCGCTGTAGCAAAGCTGTAGAAAAATGAGGGGGTGTGTTTCACGTGAAACACACCCCCTTACTTTATGGTTTGGCATAAATAGACAAAGGACTATACTATTTTAGAAGGATTGTATTTTTCAAATGCAGTCCTTCTTGCGGTCATCATATATTCCTCCTCAAGTTCAGATTTAAAATCGAGGTTTCTGTCGGTTATTTCAAACACTTGAGAAAAAATATTATCAGATCCCATCAATTCTGTTAATGAATTACACCATGAATAGGTAGATGTAAGGTGGAGCGGTTTCAGAGAAATATGTCTTCCTTCTTTTGCCAATAAAGTGCGTTTGTACTCCAGTTTAAGCCAGGAAAGAATCTCAATAGATATAACATTTAAATCTTCGGTACTTATATTCATATTAGTACATTCCAGTAAGGTAATGTTTTGAGTTTTTCTAAATTCTAGTAAAATATCTGAAATATTCATAATTAGCTCCTTTTATAGTTTTTCCAAATATGTACAAGCATATCATTTTCGTCTAGGAAATCAACATGATCGCCTTTTGCAATTTGAAATTTACGTTTTTTGTGTAGTTTTTGTAACTTTCTCCTTTGGAGCCTAATTTGTAGAAGACTTTTACATCTGAACCGTATGTTTTTCCAAAGTTCCCATGGTATCCTGCGCCCATTTATTTAACCTCCTTATGAGAGGTATAAATATCGCTTTCAAAATTCACTATTTGAATTTTCCTCAAAGATGGTCTACTGAAAATATTTTCCGGAGTGCATCCATATGCTACAATAGTAGTTGGTTGAAGCGTTTGGATAACTGTATCAAGACCGTTAATAAAATTGTTTCTGTCTGCTCGGTTTTTTAAAGTTCCGTGTGTACCGATGGCAATTATACTGTTCTTACTGATACCATCACAAACACATCCATAAGTCCTTTTATCTCCGTATCTAATGTTTGGAATTACATTTATTCCATTCGTTTGTAAATAACTTCCTATAGCTCGACTTCTATAAATGTTCCATAGTTGCTGTGCATAGGGCATGTCCCGGTAGATGCTAAAATCTGGTAGAATCACGCCGTTATATTTTTTTATGGTCTTAAGATACCTTGTTGGATTATTCCATATGCGTTCTATTAAATAATCATCTTCGTAAAAATGAATCCATTGGTTGTGATTTGTACACGAAATTGATTTTGAAAAAGGTATTAACTTGTTCGGAATTTCTTCACATGGATAGATACGTGGAAACTCAAAATAACCATTATACGTAGCATTTTCTACAAGGAATGATTTAAATACATCCTTACAGTTTTTTTCTAAGATAATTTTTTTTGTTCATTATTAAACTCCTTTATGTGATTACAACTTTATCAACTCGAAGCTTAAAATGAAGTGTTCAGGTTCAAGCTTAAGCACTCGAGTAATAATAAAAAACAATTGATTTTACTGAGAATTATGATAAGATAAAAGTGTTCAGGTTCGAGCTTATGCACTCGAGCGGCACCACGTGTAGTTTCTTCTATATGTGGTGCTTTTTTATCTTATCTTGAGTATGCACATGATAATCCCCCCTTTTTTTATCAGTATTTCGTGTTGCATTGATTGGTGATGAAGACAGATATCAGAATATATGATTTTATTATATATGCTGAAGTTCAATCGCTACAGTTTTACTATATCATAAACATGTGTTCTATTCCAAGTCGGCCCAAATACCAAAGGGAGTGTGTTTCACCATATACATAACCCATATTGTTTTGCTAAGTGTACTACTCTTGTTGAGCAGGCATCTTTCCCAATCGTTGTTGGTGGTACAGTTCCCTTTCTGTGCCGGTGTTCCATGCAAATACTGTCAGTACTAAAACCATTATGGACAGTATTAATGAGAGACAACGTTTTGAATTTTTCTTCGTCCTCCTAACGAATTTTATTATATAGCATCTAAGCTTGTTAATGATAGTCAAATAGAATAAAAAGAGTATAGAAATAAAAAAATAGATATTCTATAAGAAACTTTATTTAAATTTTGGGCGGATAAATTGATATGTTTCACGTGAAACACAACATATCATTTCTTAAATTGTGTCACCAGAAAGAAAAAAATACAACATATTGTTTCACGTGAAACAAAGAAAGAAAAAAGCGTGAAGATTCGGTGATATATGGCAATAGCGGGGGCTTAAAACTGGAAATGAAAGTGCTTTTATTATATAATAAACAGATGATTTTAATTACAGAAGGAAGGAAAATGAATGGGAAAATCATACGCAATCTTTAATCAAAAGGGCGGTGTCGGGAAGACAACAACGAATATCAATCTGGGGGCCTGCCTGGCACGCAAAGGAAAGCGTGTGTTACTGGTGGACATCGATCCCCAGGGAAATACAACCAGCGGCTTGGGGCTGGTGAAGAGAGAACTTCGCGATACGCTTTATGAGGCGCTAACCATGGAAGAGTACGACGTCCACAAGGCGGTGTACCATACCGAAACGAAGAACCTAGATATTATCCCGGCAAGCGTGGATCTGTCCGGTGCGGAAGTGGAACTGATTCAGATTTTCGGCAGAGAAATTTTACTTCGAAATGTATTGGCGCAAGTGAAAGACGAATACGATTTTATTTTTATCGACTGTCCGCCATCTTTGGGGCTGCTCACCGTAAATGCGTTGGTGGCAGCGGATGGAGTGATCATTCCGATTCAGTGCGAATTCTACGCTTTGGAGGGCGTAAGTCAGCTGATGAAAACCGTGGAATTGGTTCGCCGAGAGATGAACAGAAATCTTCAGATAACCGGGGTCATCCTCAGCATGTTCGATGGTCGGACGAATCTGGGACTGCAGGTAGTGCAGGAGGTAAAAAGATTCTTTGGCAATAAGGTGTTCAAGACCGTAATTCCGAAGAATGTCCGTCTGGCGGAGGCTCCGAGTTACGGACTTTCTATTGTGGATTATGACCCTTCGTCGAAGGGGGCCAAGGCATATAAGAAACTGGCCGATGAATTTGTACAGCGAGAAGGGAGATAATGAATGGCATCAAAGAAAAGAGGACTGGGAAGAGGACTGGATGCACTTTTTGCAGATGCGGCACCGGTATTGGAAGAAGAGAATACCGCGGTTATAGATAAAGTGTTCGAGAAGGAAGAAGAAGCGGATTCGGGAGACCGGGTGCATTACATCGATATCGATGATATTAAACCGAACCCAAATCAGCCGAGAAAGAAATTCAATGTGAAGAGACTGGAAGAACTGTCTCAATCCATTCAGGACAATGGCGTAATTCAGCCGCTGGTAGTACAGCGCAAGGGTTCCGGATACGAGCTGGTAGCCGGCGAACGGAGATGGAGAGCGTCCAGACTGGCAGGACTGAAGAAAGTTCCTTGCTTGATTCGGGAGTTTGACGAGAAGCAGAATCTGATTGTAACCATCATCGAGAATATGCAGCGAGAGGATTTGGATCCGATTGAAGAGGCGAACGGACTGCGGCAGATGATTCACAAATTCGGCTTTACACAGGAACAGGTATCCGAATCGCTGGGCAAGAGTAGGGCATATATCGCAAACTCCGTACGTCTTCTGAAACTTCCGGAAGATGTTCAGAAAAAGGTGAGTGAAGGAAAGATTTCCGCGGCTCACGGAAGAACACTTCTGTCGTTGGAAGATCCGAGAAAACAGCGGATGTTGGCGGAGCGAATTGAAAAAGAAGAACTTTCGGTGCGTACGGTGGAGGAAATCGTAAAGAAACTGAAAGAGGGCGGAAAAAAGGAAACGAAGAAGACGGAAAAGACGAAGTCTACTGAAATAATTACGGTGGAAAACGACCTGAGAGACTTGATCGGTACAAAGGTATCCATCGTTCAGGGTAAGAAAAAGGGAAAAATCGAGCTGGAATACTACAGCATTGATGAATTAAACCGACTGATCGATCTTCTGAGAACAGTTGGGAAATAATTTAAAGAAAAATTAAGGATAGAACAATAGACTGCGAGAATACTATGGAACAGATACAAGTAACAGAAAATTCAAGCGTAAACGAATACTTAGCGGACATCCCGCTCCCCGCTTGCATACTGGCACCGGATGGATGTATCAAAGCGGCAAACGCACTGATGAAGGATGTATTTGCTTATGAAGGAATTGCGGAGCAGAATTTCTTTGCCCTGACCGGTGTTAAGAGAAAAGCGCTCGTAGCCGCTGCTCGGGATGAAGAAGCTGAAGAGATTGAAATCGAACGAAATTCTCAGTCCTTTGTCCTTCGGACGAATAACGACCCGAAGGATGATGAAGATATTTTCGTGTACTTTATCAATGTGACGGAAAGGGATACCCTGAGAGAAGAGAGAAAGCAGGAGCAGGTGTGCATCCTGTACATCAGCATCGACAATTACGATGAGATGATGTCCAGCACGACGGAAGACAGCCGGCTGGCAGTTCCGACGGAAGTAGATCGAATCGTTCGGAAATGGGCATCTCAGTATGATGCCTCCATCGATTCCATCGAAGCGGATTCCTACATGATGACCGTGTACCGGAGAGATGCGGATCGAATTATCGAAAGTCGTTTCTCCGTGCTGGACGATGTGAGAAAAATCGATACGAAGGTAGACTTTCCGGTCAGCTTGAGCATCGGCATGGCTTTGGGAATGAAGTCCTTGAAGAGTGCAAAAGAATTGGCAGAGGCCGCACTGGAGTTGGCGCTGGGTCGTGGGGGCGACCAAGCGGTTGTAAAGAATGGGGATCGCACCCACTACTACGGTGGAAAGCTGCAGTCTTTGGAAAAAAATAACAAGGGAAAATCCAGAATTATCGCTCATGCGTTAAAACAGCTGATTCTGGAGAGTTCGAAAATCGTTATCATGGGGCATCGCTGGCCGGATATGGACTGTTTCGGCTCGGCCATCGGCGCATATAAAATTTGCCGGTATTACGAACGGGATGCCTATATCGTGATCGATAATTACAATGAAGCCCTTCAAACCGTATACACCCAGGCGGTGGAAACGGAAAACTACAATATCATAAACAGCGATAAGGCGAAGGAAATTCTGGATGAGAAGACTCTGATCATCGTTGTGGACGCCAATCGCCCGAGCATGGTGGAGTGCAGCGATATTTTGGAGAAAAACCTTCGGGTGGTTGTGGTGGATCACCACCGTCTGTCCGATGATTCCATTGCCAATCCGACGCTGGCGTACATAGAGTCCTACGCTTCTTCCGCCAGCGAATTGATGACGGAAATCATTCAGTATACGGCAACCCGCCGAATCGTGAACAAGTTCGAAGCGGAGACGCTGCTGGCCGGAATTACCGTGGACACCAACAGTTTTTCCAGCAAAACCGGCGTGCGGACCTTCGAAGCGGCTGCGTGGCTGCGGAGAGCCGGTGCGGACACATCGGAAGTAAAGCGGTTCTTCCAGAGCGAAGCGACCACCTTCCAGTCCAAAGCGGATGCCATCGCCAATGCGGAGTACTTGGATAACGGTGTGGTAATCGCCACCTCCCAGGGCTATTCCACAGAAGCTCAGATTATCAACGCGCAGGTTGCGGATTCGCTGCTTTCCGTAAAGGGGGTGCGTGCTGCAATCGCACTGGGCAAAAACGATATGAACAAGACCGTCATCAGCGCCCGTTCGCTGGGAGATGTGAACGTACAGATGCTGATGGAGCGTTTTGGCGGGGGAGGACATCACACGTCCGCCGGCGCACAGGTGGAGGAAAATCCGGAAGAAGTCATTGAACAGATCAAAGAGATTTTACCGGAATTTACAGATGAGGATAATACAGAGGAGGAATAAGACATGTTAGTAATTCTTAAGAAAAACGTAAAGGGTACCGGAAAGGCCGGAGATATTGTAAAAGTAAGTGACGGTTTTGCCAACAACCGGTTGATTCCGGCAGGTCTGGCAGTTCCGGCAACCAATCAGAACGTAAAGAGTGCGGAGAAGCAGAAGGCCTTCATTGAGAAGAAGAATGCGGAAGAGAAGGCTGCGGCAGAAGCAACGGCAAAGAAGCTGGAATTCAAGACGGTAACCATTAAAACCCGCGTAGGAGATAACGGAAAGCTGTTCGGATCCATCACTTCCATGGACATCGCCGACGCAATTCAGAAGCAGGTTGGAAATAAGATTGACAAGAAAAAAATCGTTCTTTCCAAGCCGATTAAGGAAATTGGCGAGCACACCGTAGAGGTGAAGCTGTATCCGGAAGTATCCGCAACCGTTAAGGTCGTTATTTCCGAAGAATAAGAAATTGCGGAACTGTAATCGCGGAACTGTATATAAAGGATAGAAGAGACGAGAAATGGCAGAAGAAAGGGAGATAACCACCAGTCTGGAACCGCCCCAGGATATAGAGGCGGAAAAAGCCGTCCTGGGATCCATGCTTCAATCGGAAGATGCGGTGATGGACGTGACAGATCGGCTTCGCGCCGAGGATTTCTACCTTCGGGAACATCAGGAAATCTACAAGGCGTTCCAGGATTTGTGTCGAAAAAATGTTAATATCGATTTAAACACCACGTACTCCCAGCTGCGAAGCCGGCACACGGCGGACTTCGTGGGAGGAATGGTGTATCTGAGCCGTCTGTCGGATAACGCAATCGTCCCGGGAAATGCAAAGTACTATGCGGAAACCGTATTGGCAAAGTCAAACATGCGACAGCTGATAAAAGAAGCAGACGAGATGCGGGCGCAGGCATATGACGGGCAGAACTCTGCAGATATTATTTTGGATCATGCAGAGCAGCGAATTTTCGAAATCGCCCACAAAACCCAGAAGAGAAATTACACGGACATCAATGAGGTGCTGGTAGAAAATATCAAGCAGATTCAAGAGTTGGAACGAAATAAGGGGCAGCTCCCGGGAATCACTACCGGTTTCACGGATTTGGATAAGTTGCTGGGCGGTCTCCACAAGACGGACCTGATCATTCTGGCAGCCCGTCCGGGTATGGGAAAGACGGCGTTTGCGCTGAACCTGGCCGGAAATGCGGCAGCGGATGGTGCATCCGTCATTATATTTAGCATGGAAATGTCTAAGGAACAGCTGGGCGAGCGTATGTTCGCAACAGCCGCTTCTGTAGAGATGGAGCACCTGAAGAGAGGAAACCTGACCCAGGACGAATGGATGAGCCTCAGCGAAGCTCAGGACAGCTTCGAAAATTGTAAGATCGTTATCGACGATACCTCAGATATTTCGGTATTGGAAATTAAGAATAAATGCCGCCGACGGAAGGCGGAAGCGGGACTGGACCTGATTGTCATCGACTACCTGCAGCTTATGAGCCAGCAGGGATTCAAGTCCGGCGACCGTGTGAACGAAATCAGTGCAATCACCCGTCAGATTAAGATTCTGGCGAAGGAACTGGATTGCGCGGTGATTCTGCTGTCTCAGTTATCTCGAGACATTGAAAAAAGACCGAATCACAAACCGCAGCTTTCCGACTTGAGAGAATCCGGATCCATCGAGCAGGATGCGGATATCGTCATTTTCCTAAAGCGTGAGGATTACTATGCGGAGGACGACGATGAAGTGGATCTGAGCCGGCAGAGCAATACCTGCGAAGTTCACGTGGCAAAACACAGAAGCGGATCCACGGGCGTCGTGGAGCTGGCATGGATTGGAAAGTATACCAAGTTCGGAAATTTAGAAAGAAGCATACTGTAGGATTACAATATCAACACATAACAGGAGTACAATGGCGAAGATAAGATTCAAAAAAATTAACACTCGAAATCCGCTGCTGTTCAGCACCAGCGTGGAGAACTTGTTCATCAGCGAACTGCTTCCGGCAGCTCCGGGAGAATACGTGAAGGTATACCTCTTTGGACTGATGAATGCGGGCTTTGGCGGTGCGGAAGATATAAAAGTAACTTCCAACGTGCTGAATATGCCGGTGGAGGATATCGAAAAGGCGTGGGCGTACTGGGAAGATAAAGGCGCAGTGCAGCAGGTATACGACCCGGAAACCCGGTCCTATCGAATTGATTTTATCAGCCAAATTGAAGAGATATTCGGAACGCCGATGGAAGAGGCGAAGCCGGCAAAGACGGCATCGGTATCTCCGGAAGCAGCGCCACAGGACGCACCGGAAGCATCGGTCAGCAAGACGCCGGAACAACTCATGGCGGAAGAGGTAGCGCGGCTGGAAGACCTGGAAATCCGGGCATTGTACACCAATCTGGAGGAGGCGAAAGGAACGCCGATTTCCACGCAGGAAGCGAACAAAATCCGGGATACCATCAATATTTACGGGGTGACACCGGATGTCTATTCCTATGCGATTCAATACTGCAGCGAGCTGGATAAGTACAGCGTGGACTATATTTCTAAGGTGGCAATCCGCTGGACGGAAGAGGGATGTCACGATATCGCTCAAGTAAAGGCTCTGCTGGACAGCGAGAGTAAAAGAACTTCCGAATACCACCGAATTTTCCGAGAGGTAGGCTTCAAGCGAACCCCGAGTCCGGCCGATCGGGAGATGATGGATACCTGGCTGGATAGCTGGGGCTTTAAGATGAGCGAAATTCTGGATGCTTGTCGGACCACTGCAGGAATGCGGGAACCATCCCTGCGCTATGTGAATCGCGTTTTGGAAAACAAGATGAAGGAAGCGGGGGGAATCGACACAAAGAAATCCTCAAGGGCTTCCGCAAACAACAGCGAAAAAGGGGACAGCTATCAGAAGACGGTCAGTCGGAGAGTCCTGGGCGCCTATTACGATTATATTCGAAACCAATCCGAGCTGGAGTATCAGGAGCATCTGGATGAAGCCCGGAAAATTCCGCAGATGGCCGATATTTTGAAACTGGAAAGCGAGCTGAATAAGGCCATGATGACCTTTGAGTTCGGATCAAATATAAAAGAAAAGAAAAAGATTCAGATGGAGAAACGGAATAAACTGGAAAAGAAGAAGCGGGAATTGCTTCTTCAAAGCGGATATCCGGAAGACTATCTGGAGAAGAAGTATCGGTGCGAGAAGTGCAGGGATACCGGGATTACCGATGATGGACAGTTTTGCTCCTGCAAGAGACAGCGGATTGAAGAGGCATATGAATGGAATTTGAAAAAAAACCGATAGACAACATGAATGAGAATAACCGAATGCCGGAAACGGTGAATCCGGAGGAGAATATGGAGGAAGAAAAATCCTCAAAGGAAAAGAAGAAAGAAGAAAAGAACGCGAAGAAAGAAGTGGCTGCCAGAAAAAAGGCGGAAGGGAAAGCGAAGAAAGCGGCGGAAGCGGAGGCAAAGGCTGCGGAGAAGAGAAAGAAAAAGGCGGCAAAGAAAGCAGCAAAAGAAGGAAAAATCACTCTGGGAAAAATCATCGTGGATGAAGCCGCGGATGTGATTTCTACCCATGACCGCATTCAGGCTTCCGTGGATCGTTTTTTCGCCGCCATGAAGTACAGCTTGGTTTATGAGATGAATGACGCCCGGATCCGCTATAAACACAACGCGACCGGAATGCTTACCGCATTCTTCGGCACTATCGTCATCATTTGCTTTATGCTTCTTGTTTTTGACCATGAAACATCCTATCAATATTCCTATAACGGAAGAATTCTTGGATACGTCGATGACCAGGAGCAGGTGTACAATATTTTGAATATCGCCGGGGAGAAACTGTCCAAGGTAAACGATGCAAAGATTCGTTTCAAGGTGGGACAGAATATTACCTTTAAGAAGGTGTCCAGCTCCAAGAAGGATATCGATACCGCCGACCAGGCGCTGAACAAGCTCACCTATATGACGGAAATTGACGTGGTGGGTTATGGAATCTATGAAAAAGACCGCCTGCTGGCTGTGGTAGAATCCAAGAGCGTTGCCGACAAGGTGCTGGATGACGTGGTAAATTACTACCGGACGCCGGATAAAGGAATGCAGCTTCAGAAAATCGGATTTAAGCATCACGTAGAGGTGAAGCCGGTGAACGTCATGCTCACCAGCGTGATGACTCGAAATGAAGCGGAGGACATTCTGGAAAACGGCGGAAAGATGTCCTTGCAGCATATCGTGATGGAAGACGAGGATACCGCGAAGCTGCAGGAAATCTACAGTGCAGACAGTCAAGAAATTCGGGTCATCGGTCAGAGCGATTCCAACCGAGAAGAGGAAGAAGCGGACACGACGGAAAAGGGTGATAAGAACGTCAGCAAGGGAAAAAAAATAGATGTGGCCACCGCACTGTCTGCCGTTACGGCCACTATTCGAACACCGGAATCGGGAGATAAAATCGAAATCGACCGAAAGGTGGAACCGATTACCGTAGAGATGACGGAAGACGGCACCATGTCAGAGGTCATCAAATACAAGACCATCGAAAAGAAGACGAAAGAAATGTACCGGGGAGACCGAGAAGTCACTCAGAAGGGTGTGAACGGAAGACAGATTATCACCGGTACCGTGGTATATCAGAACGGTAAGGAAGTAAAGAGAGATATTCGAGATAAGGAAGTACTCAAGAAATCCGTGGACAGGGTGGTTCTGGTGGGTACCAACGACAAGCCGAAGTGGTATCCGACCGGGCATTATATTATTCCGGTGAAGAATGAGGTCATTACTTCCTACTTCGGATCCAGGTGGGGAAGAATCCACGGCGGACTGGACTTCGGTATGCCAATCGGAACGCCAATCTACGCTTCCGATGGAGGAACCGTCACCCGGGCAAGCTACTTTGCGGGCTACGGATTGTGCGTAGAGGTGACTCACAATAATGGCACCTTCACCCGATACGGACACTGCAGTGCCGTGAAGTGTAAAGTGGGCGATAAGGTTGCCCAAGGTCAGAAGATTGCACTGGTAGGAAATACCGGAAACAGTACCGGACCGCACCTGCACTTCGAGATCCATCCACACGGCGGTGGATACGTGGATCCATACCCGTATCTGTACGGCAGCAATAAGGGAAATCAGCTGAATAACGAGTAGAAAGGTGTTTTCTGAATGGAAAGAAATCCATACGAGGAGTTCCTCGACCCTTCCGTGGAAGAATTGAATCGGACGCGAAAGGATCGGGTGGCTGCCCGAAAGAAACAGAAGAAAGCGCAGAAGCGGGCCAATCGTCGTAAAGCGATGGCCTCCGGAAAGAAGCGGCGACGGAAACCGAACAAAGTGGTTTTGGTTCTGGTGATTGTTATTGCAATCGGCCTGTTTGCTTCTGTACGGAACATCACTAGGCTTCAGTCCGAGAATAAGCGATTAAAGGAACAGAACTTGAAGCTTTCGGAAAAGCGGGATGACTTAAAAAAAGAATTGAAAAATGTGAATAGCCGGGAATATATTGAGAAGAGAGCCCGGGAACAGCTTCGGCTGGTGAATCCCGGTGAGATTATTTTTACCTTCCCGGATGAAGATAAGGAATAGAATGAAGAAGATAGCGATAGACGAAGCCATAGTAGTAGAAGGAAGAGACGATGAGATTGCTCTGCTGAAAGCAGTGGATGCATTGATTATAAAAACCCATGGGTTCGGGATTCGGCAAGAAACCTGGACGCTGATGGAGAAGGCGTATCGGGAGAAGGGGATTATCGTATTTACGGATCCGGATTTCTCCGGCGAGGAGATTCGGCGGAAGATTACCGCCCGTTTTCCGGAAGCGAAGCAGGCTTATCTGCCACTGGAGGAAGCAACTCGAGACGGTGACATCGGGGTGGAAAACGCCTCCCCGGAAGCCATCATCCGGGCCCTGCTGAAGGTGCATTCCGGAACGGCGAAGGGACCCGCGGATCCGATTACCATGGAGGAATTGGAGCAGCTGGGTTTATCGGGTTGTGAAGGTTCCGCCGCTCGCCGGGAGAAGGCGGCAGCGGTTCTCGGAATCGGCTATGGAAACAGCAAGACATTTCTGAAGAAGGTCAATGCTTTCGGTATTGACCGAGCTGCGCTGTTGGAAGCGCTGAATAAAGAGGGCAGAGTTGAGTAAGAGTAAGAAGAAAAGTACAGGATTTCATCATTCCAAGAAGCTGGGACAGAATTTTCTGACGGACCACGGAGTGGTAGAGGACATCGCCATTGGAAGTCTGGCAGATGAGGATACCCTGGTTATCGAAATCGGACCGGGCCAAGGCGTGCTAACCGACGAATTGATGAATTATGCCGGCGCGCTGATTGCAGTAGAACTGGATGACCGATTGATTCCGTATTTGAGAACCCGATTTGCATTGAACGACCGGGTGGAAATCGTTCACGGGGACATTCTGGAAATCGACCTGGAGGAACTGGTTCGGAGCGGAAAGGAGAAGTTCAATGTCTCCAAGGTACAGGTGGTGGGAAACCTGCCGTACTACATTACCACTCCGATTATCATGAAGCTGCTGGAATCCGGAATTTCATTTGAGAACATCACCATCATGATGCAGAAGGAAGTGGCGGATCGATTGATTGCAGAACCGGGAACCAAGAACACCGGTGCCATCACCTATGGCGTTCAATATCGGTGTACCGTAGATAAAATTTGTGACGCCGATCGGAACTGTTTCGACCCGGCACCGAAAGTGGATTCCGCCGTTCTGCGCTTGAACTTTCGGAAGGAACCGCCGGTCACTCCGGTCAGCGAAAAATTCTTTTTTCAGTGCATCAAAGCAGGTTTCATGATGCGCCGAAAAACACTGTTAAATTCTTTGGCGGCATTGAATTCGTTGGATGCATCCTATCATTTTGGGAAGGACGAAATTCAGCAGGCATTGAAGGAATGCGGAATTGATTCAAAGCGCCGGGCGGAGAGTCTGACCATGGAGGAATTTTCCGAATTATCCGATGCAATTTGGAGGCAGAGATAGTTGATTAAGAAAAAATTGTTCAAGAAAAATCGTAAAGAAAAAAAGAATCCGGGAAAGATTCTTTCCAAGCTGATTTCGGTGAAGGAAAAGATTCAGAAAAAGTTCCGGGAGAAATTTCCGAAGAAAAAGCCGAGATTCCACGATGCGGATCTTCATGAGAAGCGCTACATCCTTCGGTTGGCGGCGATGTCCTTTCTGATGTACTTGTACATCGAGACTTTCGCCAGAGCCACCGACGGAATTTTCAACGGCGTGATGATGCTTTGGAAGCAGCCAGTGGTGTTCCTGTACAACTGGTTGATTATTTTTGCCACGCTGACGCTGACGCTTCTGTTCCGGAAGCGTGGGTTCGTCACGCTCCTCATCATGATTGTATGGGGCACCTTGGGAACAGTGAACGGATGCATTCTGATTAAACGAATGACTCCTTTTACCCTGTACGACTTGCAGAATCTGGGCGATGGACTGACACTGCTCACTACCTACTATTCGAAATTGCAGATTGTTCTCGGTGCCGCGGCGCTGATCATCGGCGGTGCTATTATCGTATTGTATTACATCAGCAGCTACCGGTGGGACAATGTGAACTACAAAAGAAGTTTCGCGGTGGTTCTGATTTCCGTGGCCGCTGCGATGGGAAGTACCGTTGGCCTAATCCGGCTGGGCACGCTGTCCACCTTCTTCGGTAACTTGAACTATGCGTACACTGACTACGGATTCCCGTATTGCTTTATCAACACGTCCATCAACAAAGGCATTTCCAAGCCGGCGGATTATTCCAAGAGTTCCATTCAGAAGATTTTGAAAAAGACGAAGAACGGAACGGATACCACGCCGACGAAGAAGGAGACGGATAACACCAAGCCGAACATCATCGTGCTTCAGATGGAGTCCTTCGCCTATGCCCAGGATTTCCACAATATTAAGGTGTCCAACGATCCGACACCGAATTTCACAAAATTAATGAAAGACTACACTTCCGGTTGGTTTGAAGTGCCGGCTTGCGGTGCAGGTACCGCAAATACGGAGTTCGAGGTGCTGACGGGAATCAGTGCGAAGTTCTTTGGTCCGGGAGAGTATCCGTACAAGGGAAAGCTTCGAGAGAAAACCCTGGAAAGCATGGCCTACGTGTTGAAGAACAGTGGATACTCCACTTATGCGATGCACGATCATCGGGCGCTGTTCTACAACCGAAACGAAGTATATGCGAACCTGGGTTTTGACAGCTTTACCTCGGCGGAATACATGAACAATATCGAGCTGACGCCGACCGGATGGGCACAGGATAAAACCATGACCGGTGACATCATGGACATCCTGACCAATACGAAAAATCCTTCTTTTATGCACATCATTTCCGTGCAGGGACACGGCAGTTACCCGACGGAGCAGGTATTTAAGGATCCCTATACCACGGTAACGGCGGACAACGAAGAAACCAAATGGAAGTACGAATATTACGTAAACGAAACGCATCAGATGGATACTTTTATCGGAGATCTTCTGAGCAAAATCCGGAAAAGCGGCGAACCGACCATCGTACTGATCTACGGCGACCACATTCCGGCACTGGATGTGAAGAGCGCGGATTATGCAGACGGCAACCTGTACCAGACCCGGTATGTAATCTGGGATAACATCGGTCTGTCGGAGAATGATCGAAAGCTCTACTCGTACCAGGCCGGGGCCCAGCTCCTTAAAGATGCGGGTCTGTCTCACCGTGGTGTGATCTTCGATTATCAGCAGAGCAATTCTCAGAAGTCGTCCAGCTATCTGAGCGATCAGAAAACGCTGGCGTACGACATGCTGTATGGAAAGGATTACGTCTTCGGCGGAAAGAATCCGTACAAGCAGACCAAGATGCGCATGGGATACAAGGATATCGAGATCGATAAGATTGTAAAAATCGGCGACGATTATTACATCAAAGGAAAGAACTTCACGGAGCGAAGCAAGATCAGCATGGATGGCGAGACGTTGAGCACCATCTATTTGAGCCCGACCTTGCTGGGTCTTCAGGAGAAGATCGATCCGGAAGATGTGGATAAGCTGGAAGTGAGCCAGACGGACAAGAAGGACGACACCATTCTGTCCACCATCACCTCCCAGGAAGAGTTATAGTTTTTAATAAAAGGATTATCATGAAAGAAAACAATACGGAAGAAAAAGAAATTACGCAGAAGACATCCGCAGAGAAAAGCGAAAGTCATGATGCGGGAGAGAAAACCTACAGTCCGGAAGAACGGCCGGAGATGGAGGGAATTCTGGAAATTGCAGAAGGAGGCTTCGGCTTCCTTCGGTTCAACAATTTCCTGTCCTCGGAAAAGGACATCTACGTGTCTCCTACCCAAATTCGGCGTTTCGGCCTTCGGACCGGAGATAAGATTCGGGGAATTACCCGCCTGCCGAACGAAGGGGAGAGAAACGGCGCCCTGCTGTACGTGCTGACGGTAAACGGCAATCGTCCGGTGAACACCAGACGGCGTCCGCACTTCGATCAGCTGACACCGATATTCCCGAACGAGCGGATTTCGCTTGAGGATTCCAGTATTGAGATTTCCACCCGGATTATCGATCTGGTGGCACCGATCGGAAAAGGGCAGAGAGCACTGATTGTAGCCCAGCCAAAGGCGGGAAAAACCGTGCTCCTGAAGAAGATTGCCCAGACCATCGAAAAGAAATATCCGAAGTTGGAGCAAATTGTGCTTCTGGTGGATGAACGACCGGAGGAAGTAACGGATATGAAGGAATCTCTGGAGCGTTCCGAGGTTATCTATTCCACCTTCGACGAGCTGCCGGCCCATCACATCAAGGTGGCGGAGATGGTCATCCAGAGAGCGAAACGCTTGGCGGAGGAAGGTCAGGATGTGGTGATTCTGTTGGACAGCATCACTCGGTTGGCAAGAGCTTATAACATGGAAGTACCGTCCTCCGGAAGGACACTTTCCGGAGGACTGGATCCGGGAGCGCTGCATCCGCCGAAGAAATTTTTTGGTGCGGCTCGAAACATCAAAGAGGGCGGAAGCATCACCATCCTAGCGACCGCACTGGTGGAAACGGGAAGCCGAATGGACGATGTTATCTACGAGGAGTTCAAGGGCACCGGCAACATGGAACTTCACCTGGATCGAAAGCTGAGTGAACGAAGAATTTTCCCGGCCATCGACCTGTATAAATCCGGAACACGGCGAGAGGATCTGCTGCTGACACCGGAAGAATTCACCGCCATGTATATGATTCGCCGAGAGATGTCCAACGGCAGTGTGGCGGAGATTACGGAAGATATCATCGACGATATGACCCACACGAAGAACAATCACGACTTTGTGGAGCTGATTACCCGTAAACTGTACCGCTAATTTTTTCAAGAAAAAGGAAAGAGAAGCATAACAATTGGACTACAAGAAGATATTCATTAAAGAAGCCTGCCCCACATCCATCGGAGGGCAGGCGATTATGGAAGGCGTTATGATGCGGGGGGCAGATCGCACGGCGATTGCCATGCGGCTTCCCGGAGATGAAATCTATCTGCGGACAAGGAAGCTGAAACCGGCGGGAAAGCTTCGGAAAATTCCGATTCTCCGAGGCATAATTTCCTTCGCGGATTCCCTGTTTACGGGAATGGGTACCCTGATGGAATCGGCAGATATTCTGGAAGAGAACTTCCCGGAAGAGGATTGGGGAGAACCTTCGGCGCTGGAACAGAAGATCAACAGCCGATTCGGCGAGAAGGCGGCATGGAATGCGATGCTGTTCCTTTCGGTGCTTTTTGCGCTGGTACTCTCCATCGGCATTTTCGTCATCTTTCCCACCATTGCCATTAACTGGCTGGGGAAGTGGATTTCCAACAGCATAGTGCTGAACCTGTGCGAGGGAATTTTCCGAATCGTATTGTTCGTTCTGTACATCTATTTAATATCGCGGATGAAGGACATCCAGACCTTGTTTCAATACCACGGGGCGGAACACAAAACCATCCACTGCTTCGAGAACGGCCTGGAACTGACGCCGGCCAACGCTCAGAAGTTCTACACACTGCATCCTCGCTGCGGAACCAGTTTTCTGATTTTCGTCATGATTATCAGTCTGCTGTTGTTCTCGTTCTTGGGGTGGCCCAATGTGTGGATGCGCATCACGTCCCGAATACTGTTGATTCCGGTCATTGCGGGGCTGAGCTACGAGGTGCTGCGACTGGCGGGAAAGAACGACAACGTTATAGTTCGGGTACTGAGCTACCCGGGTTTGATGATGCAGAAGCTCACCACGAAGGATCCGACGGACCAACAGCTGGAAATCGCTATCGTTGCGCTTAAGGCGGTATTGGTGGATTCCGATGCGCCGGTAATCGACGGTGTGGTGGATACGGATGCCAAACTGATTGTGAAGGAAAACGAGGAACCGGAAGAATCGAACGGGTCAGATGAGCCGGAAACGGCGGCCGAGACGGATGCTGATTTTATGGAAAGTAAAACTGTTTCCTCCGAAACCGACGAAATTCCGAAAAAAGAAGAAGACAACGAGACCTACGTTCCCGGAATCCGGTATGATTCGAACGACGCCACGCTGGGGAACCTGCTGCACTGGGGCAAGAGCTGTCTCTCTATGGTGGAGAACGGGGCCAACGAGGCGCAGGAGATTTTGCAGTACATTCTGGGATATACCCGGACGGATCTGATTCTGCGGAACAAAGAGGTGCTGCGAGAGGATGACCGGAAGGAGTACGAGCGGCGCATCGAGATGCGGCTCAGCGGAACCCCGCTGCAGTATATCACCGGCGTGCAGGAATTTATGGGGCTGATGTTCCGTGTGAATCCGAATGTACTGATTCCGAGACTGGATACCGAGGTGCTGGTGGATCAGGCCATCGGAATTCTGAAGGCGAAGGAATGGGAGAATCCTTTTATTCTGGATATGTGCACCGGAAGCGGTGCCATCGGCGTGACCATGGCTCACGAATTTCCGGATGCGGAAGTGACGATGACGGATGTGAGCCCGAAGGCGCTGAGTACGGCAATGGGAAATGCGCAGATTAACGACGTGTTCTCTCGGTGTATTTTCCTGCAGGGAGATATGTTTGAAGCGATTCCGGAGCAGAAGCGCTTCGATATGATTCTCAGCAATCCGCCGTACATTGAAAGCGATGTCATCGAGACTTTGTCCACGGAAGTGAAGGATCACGAACCGAGACTGGCGCTGGACGGCGGAGCGGACGGATTAACGTTCTACCGCATCCTGGCGGAAAATGCGGAGAAGCATCTGGCGGACGGCGGATACCTGATGATGGAAATCGGCTGCGATCAGGGCGAGGCGGTTCGTCAATTATTGGAAGAAAATGAAAATTACAGCACGGCAGTGGTGCTGCAGGATCTGAATCATTTGGATCGAATTGTAATAGCAGAAAGGAAGGGACGAGAATGAATCTAGCAGTTATCTTTGGGGGAAAATCCGATGAGCATGAAGTGTCCAGAAACTCGGCGGTCAATGTGCTGACCGCTTTGGAGGAGAACGGCCACGATGTACTTGTGGTGGGAATTACCAAGGCGGGACGCTGGTATGCAACCAAGGCCTCCCATAAAGAAATCGCTAATGGGGACTGGGAAAAAAGAGCGGATAACCGTCAGGCGGTCATTCCGGCGGACCCGGTAGCCCATGGTTTCCTGATTTTCGACGAGGCCGATCACGCAGAGCTTCATCGAATCGACTGCATCATCCCGGTGCTTCACGGCGACCACGGCGAGGACGGAGATATTCAGGGCTTGTTCGAACTGGCGGAGATTCCGTACTGCGGACCGGGAGTTCGCGCTTCGGCCAATGCCATGGATAAATCCGTGACCAAGAAGCTGGCGGCGGTGACCGGTGTAGATATGGCCAAGTATTGTGTTCTTAAGAAATACGAATACGACAAAAACCCGGAGGAACAGATTGCTCGGGCTCTGGCGGTGGATGACGGAAACTTCCCGCTTTTCGTGAAACCTTCTTCTGCCGGATCTTCTGTGGGTGCCCACAAGGTGAAGAAGGCGGAAGACCTTCGTCCGGCCATCGAAGATGCGTTCCTCTATGACGACAAGGTTCTGGTGGAAGAAATGATTGCCGGCCGAGAAATCGAGGTGGCCCTTCTGGGGAATGAGGAACCGCAGGCTTCCTGCGTGGGAGAGATCCTGTCCGCCGACGAATTCTACGATTACGATGCGAAATACAACAATCCGGAATCCCGGACACGGGTCATCGATGACCTTCCGGAGGAAACCCTGAATCAGGTTCGAAACTATGCGGTGGAAATTTTCAAAGCTTTGGACTGCAGAGGGCTGTCCCGCTGCGATTTCTTCTACAGCAACGACGGAAGAATCGTGTTCAACGAGATCAACACCCTTCCGGGGTTCACCAATATCAGCATGTATCCGCAGCTCTGGGCAGCCATGGGCAAACCGGCACCGCAGCTGCTGGAGGAATTGATTCAGCTGGCTTTGGAAGAACATCAGTGGAACTAATAAAAAAAGAGCACGCAAACCCGCAGTTGTCCGACGCGGCGCTGCGTGCTTTTACATAGGTATATTATTTGCATGGAATTTGCATGGAATAAAGTGGGGGATGGAAGATGGGAATAAATAGAAGATTTGTGGATTTGCACATGCATTCCACGGCTTCCGACGGAACGACGCCGCCGGAAAAGCTGATTGAGGTAGCCCGGGCGGAAACGGTCCAGGCCCTGGCAGAGGGGTGGATTTCGGAAGAACCACAAGAATACATTATGGCCCTGACGGATCACGACACGCTGGCGGGTATTCCGGCATTAGAAAAGGCAGCACGGCTATTCGAAAACGTCCGAATTATTCCCGGTGTGGAGATTTCATCGGATTACCAAGGACATGAGATTCACATCCTGGGCTACAATGTGGATTCGGAGAACAGCGACTTACAGTCGGGACTGGAATATTACCGAGGCGAGCGGCAGCGCCGGAACCGGCGAATTCTGGGAAAATTCCGAGACATGGGAATTTCAATCCCGGAAGAGGAACTGAGCACGCGGGAAAACGAGGCGGTGGGCAGGCCCCATATTGCCCGGTGGCTGGTTCGGCACAGGTATGCCGAATCCATCCGGGATGCTTTTGACCGTTTCCTGAATCCGGGAGAACCCTGCTACGTCAACCGGGAAAAGGCGCCGGCGAAGGAGTGCATACAGCTGATTCGGAATGCCGGCGGAATTCCGGTGCTGGCCCACCCGGTGCGGTATCGTTTCCTGAACCATACGGAATTGGAGAAAATGATTCGCCGATTCACAGAGGATGGTCTGCAAGGGGTAGAGACTTACTACACGGAAAACCGACCGGTGGATACTCGGTATCTGGAAGCGCTGTCCGAAAAGTACCGTTTGATTCGCACCGGCGGTTCGGATTACCACGGAAAGAATAAGCCGAATCACCATATGGGCTACGGCCATGGAAACCTGGGGGAGACCATGAATCGGATTCAGGTCAACTTGTTGAAATCTCCATCATTTGAGGATAAAATGATGGAGATAAAGCTGAAATGAAGGAGATTCCTATGAGAGATTTTGATTATATTGCAAGTCCTGCGAAGTTGCTGACACCTGAAATTGTTCAGATGGTTGGCAGCATTCACGAACATAAAGGCAAACAGGAATTATTTCTCGAAGCCAATGTAGATGAACTGAAAACGCTCTTAGAGGTTGCGTTGATTCAGAGTACGGGAGCATCTAACCGAATCGAAGGTATTTTCACAAGTGATAAGCGTTTGGAAGAATTGGTAAGCCAAAAGACAGAACCTCGCAACCGATCCGAGCAGGAAATTGCCGGTTATCGTGAAGTGCTTTCCACAATTCACGAAGGCTATGAATATATCAATCCAAGACCGAATATTATTTTGCAGTTACATCGAGATTTGTACTCCTATTCACAGGGGACTGCCGGTGGAAGTTATAAGAACTCCGATAATATAATTGCAGAAACAGATGCCGATGGCCATCAGAAAGTACGTTTTATTCCGGTTCCCGCATTTCAGACTGCTGAAGCGATGGAAGAACTTTGCAATCGCTTCCTTAAAGCGTGGGAAGCTGACCGCATTGATAAACTGGTCCTGATTCCCATGTTTATTCTGGACTTTTTGTGCATCCATCCTTTCAATGACGGAAATGGTAGAATGAGCCGGCTGCTCACTTTGCTGCTTTTCTACAAGGCGGGATACATCGTTGGGAAATATGTCAGTATGGAAATGCTGATTGAAAAGACTAAAGAAACATATTATGAAGCCCTTCAAGCAAGTTCTAACGGCTGGCATGAGGGTGAAAACAACTATGAGCCTTTTGTTAAGTACTATCTGGGCATCATGCTGAAAGCATACAATGAATTTGAAAGCCGTGTAGAGCATTTAAAGAATCGCAGTATTTCTAAGCCTGATAGAATTAAAGCAGTTATTGATAACAAGGTTGGCAAGATTACAAAGAAAGAAATCATGGAGCTTTGTCCTGATATAAGCAAAGTTACCGTGGAAAGGACTTTGACTAACCTGGTTAAGAGTGGTTATATCGCAAAAGTTGGTGCAGGTCCATCTACCGGCTATGTCCGCATTTAATAAAATATCTCCATCATTTATGAATAAAATGATGGAGATATTTTTATATTGATGGAGCTTCAGGAACGGAAAAAAGTAAAAACCCCCAATTCAGCTTACAGCTCCACCATCCGCTTCTTCAGCACTGGATGCATCTTGTACGGAGCCAGCTCCTTCATGGGTTCGATGACAAAGGAGCGGTTGTGCATGTCCACGTGGGGGATGCACAGATCGTCGTCGGACATCACCAGGTCATCGTAGAAGATGATGTCCAGGTCCAGGGTTCTCGGGCCCCAATGGATGATTCGCTCTCGACCGGCTTCCGCCTCAATGCGGTGAAGCTCATCCAGAAGTTCGTGAGGGGTGAGCAGGGTGGTGATCCGAGCGGCACCGTTCAGGAAGGACGGCTGATCCGTTACGCCGTACGGCTCCGTCTCAATCAGGGTGGAAACCGCTTCCACATGAATGCCGGCCGTGGCATCCATTTTGTCCACCGCCTCTTCGATCAGCGCCCGGGAGTCGCCCAGGTTGGAACCCAGTGCGACGAACACCTCGTGGCGTTTGCGTTCACAGCTCACCGAAACGGTGCGGAGGGGCAGGCCCACCGGCGCCCAGGGTTTGCTGATTTCAATCCACACGCCGCGGATGCGTTCGTCCATCTCCAGCACGGCTTTGGCAACGTGTTCGGCGCAGGCTTCAATCAGGTTAAAAGTATTCTCGGTCATGACCTGCTTAATCCGCTGGGAAACTTCCGCGTAGTTGACGGAATCCTCAATGCGGTCGGAAAGACCGGCCGGCCGGATATCCACCTCCATCTCGCAGGACACGAGGAACTTCTGTCCCAGCACGTTCTCCTCCGGGAGCACCCCGTGATTTGCGAAAATTTCCAGTCCTTCAATTCGAATAGTATCTTGTCTGTGCATTTTATCTTACCCCGTTAATCGCTTCCATCATCTTGATGGCTCTTACATTCTTCTCCACATCGTGTACCCGGACGAAACCGCAGTGAGCCTGTGCGGCGAGAACCGTGGTCACCAGCGTTCCTTCCTCCCGCTGATCCTTCGGCAAATCCAGCGTCAGACCAATCACGGATTTTCTGGAGGTGCCCAGCAGGATCGGATACTCCAGCCGGGTGAACTCATCCAGATGCTTCAGGATGGAGAGGTTCTCTTCATAGCTCTTGGCAAAACCCACGCCCGGATCCAGAATGATGGCATCCTTCCGAACGCCGGCCTGCAGTGCAATCTGAGCACTCTTGGTCAGGTCGCCGATCACATCCGGAACCAGATTCTCATATACCGGAACCTCTCGATTGTGGGAGAGGCAGCAAGCCGCATCGTATTTCGCGGTCACCGCAGCAATCTTTTCGTCGTACAGGAACCCCCAGATATCGTTTACCAGGTCGGCACCGGCGGAAAGAGCCGCATCTGCCACGGTGCTTTTGTAGGTATCGATAGAAATCGGAAGGTCAATTTCCTTTTTCAGGGCCTCAATCACCGGAACCACTCGTTCGATTTCCTCTTCATCGCTGATCTGAGTGTATCCCGGTCGGGTAGACTCGCCGCCTACATCGATGATGGCGGCACCTTCCTCTTTCATTTTTTCCGCATGGGCGAGGGCCCTGTCCAAATTGTTCCAGCAGCCGCCGTCGGAGAAGGAATCCGGTGTCACGTTGAGGATTCCCATCACATAAGTTCTGTTCGTAAGATCAAATTCTTTGTTGCCGATAATCATTTTTCTATCCCTTCGTTCTTAACTTTCCATTTGCACGTATCTGCGGCCTTGCATCGAAAACACATTCGGGAGGCTTTGTCCGAACGATGGAGCAGGGCAGCCAGTCCCGAGCCCCCTTCTTCTCCGTGTCCCCGAATGGCCTCCTGAATCATCTGAATTTCCGATTCCGCATATCCGCAGTCTCGAAGAATTCCTTCCGCAATCACCGCACCGGCCTCATCGTGGGATCCGGCGTCTCGATACTCGGCGGCTCTTCCGATATCGTGGAGGAGCGCGGCGGCATAGAGGATGTTTTTGTCATAATCCAGTCCGTCTTCCAACACCTGAATGTAGGAAATCCGCGCTACATCCAGCAGGTGCTCCAGCCCGTGCCGGCAGTAAATGCGGTCCGCCTCCAGCGCCTCAATCTCGTCCAGCAGCCGATTGAATTCTTCGTTTTGCACAATTCGGTTATATCTTTCGTCCATATCTTCGTCCTAGCGGATGCTCAGCAAGTTAAAAAAACTGTTCTGCAGGCTGTCGTTTCCGGAGAACACGCCGCGAGTGACCACGTTCACCGTCTTCGTGCCCGGCTTCTTCACGCCCCGCATGGTCATGCACAGGTGCTCCGCCTCGCACACCACCATCACGCCCGCCGGATTCAGACAATCCATAATCGCATCCGCGATCTGCGCCGTCATGCGCTCCTGCAGCTGCAGCCTTCTGGCATAGACCTCCACGGTTCTGGCCAGTTTGGACAGCCCCACAACCTCGCCCTTCGGAATGTAGGCGATGTGCACCTTTCCGAAGAAGGGCAGCATGTGATGCTCGCACATGGAATAGAAATGAATATCTCTCTCCACCACCATCTCATCGCTGTCAACTGTGAAAACCTTCGACAGATGCTCCTTGGCATCCACCGTCATTCCGCCGCAAATCTCCTCGTACATCTTCGCAATTCGATCCGGCGTCTCCAACAGCCCCTCCCGATCGGGGTCCTCCCCGATTCCTTCGAGTAGCATAACAACCGCTTTTTTAATTTTTTCTGTATCCACTTCCGTGCTCCTCTCTTTATTCACAGTTTTCGCAATAATTATCTAAAAATAAAATTTCTCAATCCCATCCTTGGCCGACCGAAGCAGGGAGAGCGAGCCGGTCACCAGTACCGCGTCGCTTGTTGCTTCTTTTATGGCAGTCTCGATGGAATCCGATACTTCCGATTTCACACCGACCTTCTCGTACACTGCGGCCAGTTCCTCCTTCGGAAGGCTGCGGCCGCCATCCGGCAAATCGATGCAGATTGCATGGTTCAGCACGCCGCTGAGAATTGCGGCGATTTTCGAATACTCCTTATCCCTAAAAACACCGGTAACGGCGGTGAACTTCGTGTCCGGCCAGCATTCCCGGAGCGTTTCCGCCAGGCATTCCGCCGCCGCTGCGTTGTGAGCCCCGTCCAGAATCCAGATTTTGGAATCTTTTCGGATGATCTCCAGACGTCCCGGCCAGCGGGTTTTCGCAAGACCGTTTCGAATGTTCTCTTCCGTAACGGCCGCGCCGGTTCGCTGAAGGGCAGAAGCAACCTCAATGGCTGCCGCCGCATTCCGGAGCTGATGCCGGCCTAAGAGCTGAATGAAATATTCTCTTCCTTTATATAAGAAGGTTTGACCCTCCGTCGTATGTTCCTTCCGGGTGCAGTCCTCGGTGCGGGTGATACGGCAGCCCATGGACTCGGCCGCCGTTTCCAGGACTTCCATGGCCTCCGGATCCTGAGGTCCGGTTACCACGGCAGCGCCCGGCTTGATGATGCCGCTCTTGCAGGTGGCGATCTCCCGAAGGGTGTTTCCCAGGATGCCGATGTGATCCATGCTGATGGACGCAAAAGCGCACACCAGCGGGCTCTTAATGACGTTGGTGGAATCCAGGTCACCGCCCATGCCGGTTTCCAGCATCACGTAGTCGCAGTTTCGTTCCTTGAAATATTCAAAGGCGATGGCGGTCTCCAGTTCGAAAACGGTAGGATGGTTCAGGCCTTTGGCCGTCATTCGGTCCGCCGCATCCTTTACCTTCTGCACAAGTTCCGGAAATTCCGATTCAGCCATCCATTCGCCGTCAATCTGAAAGCGTTCCAGATAGCCGAAGACGGAAGGGGAGCTGTAGCAGCCCACTCGGTATCTCGCATCCATGAGGATGTTCTTTGTGTAGGAAAGGATGGAGCCCTTTCCGTTGGTGCCCGCAATGTGGACAATTCGAAGATCGTCCTGCGGGTTATCCAGCTCTTCCATGAGCGCTCGTATGGAGTCCAGGCCCAGGATAATCCCGGACGCGGACACGTTATCCAGGTATTCCCTGGCTTCGGTGTAATTCACTTTTCCACTCCTCGCTGTGTATATCTGTCTTTTTGAAAGCCCTAAATGCTTTAAAAAAAGGGCTCATTTCAAAAACCATAACCTTTAAAATAATATCATAGAACCATTGGAATTTAAACATAAACGAGGAAACAAATGAGAAAATGTGATGGTTTGAAAACCGATGAAAAAATATCCTTGCAAAGCGAAAACGCCCTTGGTAGACTTCAAAGGAAGAAACAAAAAGAGAGGACATTATAGGTAATGATTGGTTTTATTCTAGGCATCGTGGTGGGCTGCGCCCAGCCCATCATGACAAGTCTGAACACGAAGCTCAGCCAGCGGTTGCGGTCGACGCTTCTGCCAAGCTGTACGACATTTATTTTGGCGATGATTCTCACCGGCTGCGTACTGTTGGTGCTTCAGGGTAATCTGTACATTCCGCTGGGGACCATTGCCAAAGAGCCGTGGTGGATCTGGACGGGCGGAATCTGCGGAGACATCATCGTCATCTTCAGCATTCTGTGCCTGCCAAAGCTGGGAAGCGTGGAAACCGTGGTTTTTCTTGTGCTGGGACAGATTGTGTCCGGACTGTACATCGACCATTTCGGCGTGTTTGAATCCGCGGTAATCCCCATGACCCTCCTGAGAGCGGTGGGGGCGGTACTTGTTTTTGCCAGCGTGGTGGCGGTTTCCGGAAACATCAAATCGGACGCACCGGAGAAAGCCAAGGGCATCAACTTCTACCGATTCCTGGATTTTATCGCGGGCGTCGCTTGCTCGGTGCAGATTGCGGTGAACGGACGATTGGGTATTGTGGCCGGACTCAGCTTTCGGGCCACCATCATCTCCATGATTATGGGATTGCTGGGGGCACTGGCAGTGATTCTTTTCCTCCGACTGACCAAAGGACCGGGCAGCATCATCGACCCGACCCTCCCGAAAATCAAGGGCCATTGGTGGATGTGGACCGGCGGACTGTGTTCTTTTACCATTGTGGGCGGAAACGTCATCCTGCAGCTGCTCATGGGTACGGGACTGGCGGCCATCCTCAATATTCTGGGGCAGACTTTGGCCGGCGTGGTAATTGACGCCACCGGATTCCTGGGAATTCCGAAGAAGCCGGTGACCCCGCGCAAAATCATCGGACTGGCGGTCATGATCGTGGGCACGGCATTGATCAGTTATTTTTAGATCGGATAACAATGAAAGAGCCCCGGGCGATTTGCCCGGGGCTCTCTTAATTCACTTTGCATTATGCTTTCCAGAGTCCGTGCAGGTTGCAGTACGCGTATACCGCAACGACGGAATCATCCTCCGTCAGCGCGAATTCCAGCGCCGGCTTGTCACCCGGCTGAAGGGTCTTCCGCTGAGCCCCTTTCTTCGTCTCCACGGCAATCCATTCAATATAGTGATTTTCCACCATTGGATGTTCCACCGATCCGACGGTTACCTTCACCTTGTTTCCATCAACCACATAGGAAGGCACGTGCTTTTCCGCTGCACCGTCCGAAGTTCCGGGAACCAGTTCCGTCATCTTCTGTCCGCAGCATACCATCGGAACGCCGCTGTCTCGAATCATGCCGATCAAATTGCCGCAGTGTTCACATACTAAGAATTTCATTTGCTTTACCTCCTTTGATTAATTTCTCATCGTTACCGATGCATTTGCAGAACCATGTGCCAATGGGGCATATGGTTCTTATATAATACCACTTTGTACAAAAAAATGTTCTATATTTAATTATATATTTTAAATATACATATAAAATATAATAAAAGGTAAAGCTGCGTGGTATAATGTCATAATAATAACATGTAATCAAACATAAAATCTGTGCAAAACAACAAAGGAGGAAAGGGTATGTTAGACGCACAATATTATGAGAAGACAGATGAAATCATCGCCAAGCATACAAGAGAATCGTATCGGTTTCCATCATGCCGTGCGCCGCAAAGAAAGAGGGAATCAAAGAAGTGGAGTTCGATTACAACGGACGCACCATCCGCGCAGCGGTTGTAAGCGGACTGGGCAATGCGAACAACCTGATGAAGAGAATTCAGAAGGGCGAAGTGCAGTACGATTTCGTGGAAGTCATGGCCTGCCGACGGGGATGCATCATGGGCGGCGGACAGCCGGTACCGGTGGATCCGGAGAGTCGGATTGCGAGAAGCAAGGGCATCTACGATACGGACATCAACACGCAGATTAAGAAGTCCAATGAAAACCCATTGGTTCAATCGCTGTACGATGGCCTGTTCTATTTCATAATATCCACAATCGCCTGAATCAGCGCGCCGCGAAGGCCGTTCGTCTCCAGCGTGGCCACACCTTTGATGGTGGCACCGCCCGGGGAGCAGACCCCGTCCTTCAGTGCGGCCGGATGGGAGCCGGTCTCCATGGCATAGGCCGCAGAGCCTTCCATCATCTTCTCTACCAGACGGTATGCGGTGGCCCGCGGCATTCCGTGGAGAACCGCCGCATCGGCCAAAGACTCGATGATGATGTCCATAAATGCCGGCGTGCTTCCCGCCACGATTCCGCCCAGGTTCAGAAGTTCCGGCGGCAGCAGTTCAATCAGGGCAATACTGCCGAACAGTTCCTTGAAAATCTCCAGCTGCTCTTCCGTCAGAGAATAATCGTTGGAACATACCAGGACGCCCTTGCCTACCTCAATTGGCGTGTTCGGCACCACGCAGATTACGTGACAGCCCGCCGGAAGAAGTTCCATATAGCGCTGATGGGAAACCCCGTAGGCGATGGAAACGATGATTTTGCCCGGGAGCAGATCCCGCACTTCCCGAAGAACGTTCTCCACCTGCGTCGGAATGACGCCCACGATAACGATGTCGGAATTCTCCACCACCTCAGCGGTAGTCCCCGGGTGAATGCCCAAAGCCTTGCAGTTGTTCTCCAGTCTCGCCCGGTTCCGCGCGCTGGCGGTAATCCGGGTTGGATCGATTCCGCCATGGGTAATAAAACCCCTTACAATGGCAGAGGACATGCTGCCAAGACCGATGATACCGATTCTTGCGTTTTCTGTGCTCATAACGATAATTCCTTTCCATAAAAACAATTTTGAGGAAGTCTTCAGTGTCCGACTTCCTCGTCGTCTTTGGCGGGAAGCAGTCCATCCACCTCAAAACAAGTGAGCCAGGGATGCTCTTCGTACCGCACCGTAATCTCCCCATCGATGATGACTCCCTCCGCCGGATAATATACATTTCCCAGCTCACTGGGTTCCCAGGTGTACCCCTGTGCCAGCAGGGACTTCTTCTCCTCATCGGTAAACCTTACCGATATCTCCAATCGTGGAGGCGCACATCAGCTGGTGATGGTTTCCACCGAAAGGAGAACGTGGCGAAAGCCCCGCTTGTTCATATATGCAATTGCATTTTCATTTAAATGTGCCATGATATACCTCCGTGTATGAAGGGATTGTAACACAAAGGAAAAATGCGGTGCAAGGGGGTAGCTTAAGAATCGGACTGAGGTATAATTAGTCCAATGGGGATTTCATAAATCCGCATAATCAGGCGGAATGGAAAGGATAAGAGAGATGAATACTGTTAAGGTTAGAAATACGGTAATCGGCGAGGGTATGCCGAAGATCTGCGTGCCGATTGTGGGGGTTACAAAAGAAGCCATTCTGGAGGAGGCGAAAGCCATCACCCGGCTTCCGGCAGACGTAGTGGAATGGCGAATCGACTGGTTCGAGAACGTGTTCGACTTCGCAGCGCTGGAAGATGTGATGAAGGATCTTCGTCAGGTGCTGGGTGACCTGCCGCTGCTGATGACCTTCCGGACCTTCAAAGAAGGCGGTGAGAAAACCATCGAGGATGAAGTCTATGCGGACATCAACATCAAAGCGGCTCAGACCGGTTATGTGGATATGGTCGATGTGGAAATTTTCACGGGGGATGAAATCGTCCGGAGAATCATCGAGGGCGCTCATGCCGCCGGGGTAAAGGTGGTGGCGTCCAACCACGATTTCTTCAAAACGCCGGAGAAGGATGACATCGTCCGCCGTCTCTGCAAAATGCAGGAGATGGGTGCGGATATTCTGAAGATTGCCGTGATGCCGCAGAACAAGAAAGACGTGCTGACCCTCCTGGCGGCCACGGAGGAGATGGCATCGATTCACGCAGACCGTCCAATCATCACCATGTCGATGGCGGGCACCGGCGTCATCAGCCGTCTGTGCGGTGAAGTATTCGGATCCGCTCTGACATTCGGCGCAGCCGCAAAGGCATCCGCTCCGGGTCAGATGGGTGTGGAAGATCTGAAGCAGGTCCTCACACTCCTTCACGGAGCCCTGTAAAGACAATTCCGATACAGCTAAAGCCTTCCATTCCATCAAGGATTTCATCGTGTAAGCTCCTCTGGAATTTTTCGTTCGTAACTGTCGGTTTTATAGAAGTGTAAATTTTATCAGTTATATCTTATAGCTTTCGGAATATACCATTGAGCTTCAGCCGTAAATGTGTTACACTGTGTTCAGCCACGGGCAAGGAGGCTTATGCTTATGATTAAACGTGAAATGTATATGAAGCGCATCCGTCCGTTTATCGGAACGGAGCTGATAAAGGTCATGACCGGCATTCGCCGGTGCGGTAAATCGGTTATGCTGGAGCTCATAAAAGAGGAGCTTGTGGAGTCCGGTATCAGCTCTGCTCAGTTCATCTCTATCAACTTTGAGGATTTGAACTTCTCTCATCTGCAAACCGCAAAGTCACTGCATGATGAGATTACCAAGAGAGCCGCAGAGATCAACGACAAAGTCTATCTGTTTTTTGATGAGATTCAGGAGGTAAAAGACTGGGAGAAGTGTATCAATTCCCTCCGGGTATCCCTTGACTGTGACATCTATATCACTGGCTCAAACGCAAAACTTTTGTCCGGTGAGCTTTCCACCTATCTCGGCGGACGCTTTGTGGAGTTCGTTATTTACCCCTTCTCTTTCGCGGAATTTCTGGAACTGTACCGTCCCATCGCACCGGATGAGCCGATTCAGAAATGCTTTCAGAAGTATCTATTATCCGGCGGTATGCCGTACCTTGCCAACATCCGCTACGAGGATGCTCCTTCCAAACTCTACCTTCATGACCTGTTCAACTCTGTCCAGCTAAAGGATATTGTGACGCGGAACAAGATCCGTGACATTGACTTGCTGGAACGCATCATCGCTTATGTGATTGCGAATGTGGGTACGACCTTCTCCGCAACTTCTCTAGCGAAGTTCTTCAAAAACGAGAAACGAACCGTTGCACCGGAGACCATCCTGAACTACATTAAATACTGCTGCGACGCGTATTTGTTCTATCAGGTCAAGCGTGAGGACTTGCAGGGAAAGCAGATTCTCGCCTCCAATGAGAAGTATTACATTGCCGACCACGGCATCCGGGAGGCTGTTTTCGGCGGAAATATGCGTGATATCAACCTCATTTTGGAGAACATCGTGTATCTGGAGTTGTTGCGCCGGGACTACAAAGTGACAATCGGCAGAACCGGAGACAAGGAAATCGACTTTGTATGTGACAAGAGTGGAGAAAAACTATATGTTCAGGTTGCCTATCTGCTGGCATCCGATGAGACCGTCCGGCGTGAGTTCGGCGCGTATGACAATATCCGCGACAACTACCCGAAATATGTTGTCTCTTTGGATGAGTTCGACATGAGCAGAAACGGAATCAAGCACCGCAATATCCGCGATTTCCTGTTGGCAGAGGAATGGAATTAGAAATCAATGCATTGTAACATTGCCGAAAGAAAAGCCGAAAGCCCTCGGAAATAAAGGACTTTCGGCTTTGTTTTATGGTGTCCCAGAGAGGATTCGAACCTCCGACACCCGCTTTAGGAGAGCGGTGCTCTGTCCCCTGAGCTACTGAGACAAACAAGGGCGACACCAACGATGAATCGGTATCGCCCGAACAGTATGCATTTGTTTTTACAGTTCCTTGCCGGTCAGGAGCGTGTAAGCTTCCTTGTACTTCGCAATGGTCTTGTCGATGACATCCTGCGGCAGCTTGTAGTCGCTGTCCGGGTTTGCCTTGAGCCAGTCACGAACGAACTGCTTGTCGTAAGACGGCTGGGACTTGCCCACTTCGTAGCCTTCCAGCGGCCAGAAACGGGAGCTGTCCGGTGTCAGCACTTCGTCTGCCAGAACAATCTCTCCGTTCTCGTCCAGTCCGAACTCGAACTTGGTATCGGCGATGATGATGCCGTGTTCCCGTGCGTAGTCCGCACACTTCTTGTATACGGCGATGGTGAGATCCCGAACTTTGGCAGCGTACTCTTCGCCGTGTCCCGGATAATCTCTCTCCAGAACTTCGATGCTCTTCTCATAGGAGATGTTCTCATCGTGATCGCCGATTTCAGCCTTGGTGCTCGGAGTGAAGATTGGCTCCGGCAGCTGCTGGGACTCCTGCAGTCCTTCCGGCAGCTTGATTCCGCAGACCTCGCCGGTTTCCTGATAGCTTGCCCAACCGCTTCCGGTGATGTATCCGCGAACGATGCATTCCAGCGGGAGCATCTCCAGCTTGCGGCACATCATGCTGCGACCTTCGAACTTCTCGTTCCGGAAGAATTCCGGCATATCATTCACATCTGTTGAAATCATGTGATTCGGAACCACGTCGCTGGTGAAATCAAACCAGAACTTGGACATCTGGGTCAGAACCACGCCCTTGTCTACGATATCGTTCTGCAGAATATGGTCAAACGCAGAAATGCGGTCGGTAGCAACCATGATCAGGCTGTCATCCGCATCGTAGAGCTCACGAACTTTACCTTCTTTAACCGGGGTATATTCTTTCATTTTCATAACTCCATTCTTTGCTGTACATGATAAGACTTGACTCAATAAATATACCACCTGTCGGAGAATTGTTCAAGAAATACACCCACAAAAATAAGATTCTTTCGGCTGAGGCGGCCGGGAAATTTTTCAGTGAATTTAGCAGGAAATAAACCGCTGGTTTATTTTCCGAGGATGTTATATATAGTAAAATTAAACAGGGTTATTGAAAAAATCGATAATGAGAAAAGGGGGAAAAGAAATGTTAAATCGATTGTGCAGAAAACGATTCGCTGTGGCGGTGATTTTGTGCCTGACCATGGTTTTTTCCGTGCAATCGGGAGCTGTGTTTGCAGACACTGCGGGGGATTCGGCACAGAACTCGGCATGGAATCAGTTTTCGAAGATTGAGAACATCAGCGACGGGACCATTCGCGGAGTGGATTTCTCCATGTATCAGAAGAATGTGGAGTGGAAAAAGGAATTTAAGGATTATCAGCAGAGACCGATTGAGAATCTGATGGAATTCCTCAAGCAGCAGGGCGTGAATACGGTGACCGTTAAGGTGGCGGTAAATCCTAGCGCCGGTGACTTGGGACAGAAGAACCTCTGCACCTTGGAGGATGGAATTAAAACTCTGAAGGCCGCCAAAGCGGCAGACCTGAAGACCAACATGGTGCTCCTGTTCTGCGATTGGATGACGGACAAAAATGACCAGACACCATCGAAAACCTGGGATGGAAAGGATGCAGACGCTGCGGCAAAGGCGTACACTAAAGACACCGTTCTGGCCGGATTCACGAAAGCCGGTTTTACTCCGGACATGATTACCATCGGGAATAACGTGAATTACAATTTCCTGGGATATAGCGGCAACGATGCTGATAAGGGCTGGAAGGCTATGGGGGATATCTCCGGCATCATCAAGGATTCCAACAAGGATATTCAGGTTGGAATCGGAATTGCGGCACCGGGAGATGCGAAAGATTCCTCTAAGGCAGAGGATGTTAAGTGGGTTCTTCAGGAGCTGAACAAAGAATGGAACGGAGTTCAGTACGACGCGGTAGGCGTGACGCTGTACGGAAGCTATTACAGCACGGAGTACATTGCGGCGTTGAGAGATGCCTTCCAAAAATATGAAGGAGAGGCGAAAGCAGCCGGAAAGAATCTGTACGTTGCGGGAATTTCTTTCCCGACGAAAGACGACAAGGACACCTCGGCGACGAGAGATCGGCAGGCATCTCAGATCTACGATGTTCTGAAAGCCACCGTAAGCGGAAGCAATGAGGGCGGCTTGATTTACGATAATGCTCTCTTGGGTTGGGAGTCCTCAGCGTTGGTGGACAATTACGGTCACCTGAAGAAATCCATCGCTGCTTTCGCATATGGAAACGGCACGAAAGCAGATGTGACGGAGTGGTACAATCCGTACGAATACGGCGGGGAACCGGGACTGAAAGCCCAGAAGGTGAAGATTAAAAAGATTGATGGTATGACCAAGGATATGATCCGAGGCGTGGATGTGGGATCTTACAAAGCACTGCAGGATGCCGGCGTGAAGTTTTATAACGAGGAAGGAAAGGAAGAACCGCTGCTGAAGATTCTCAGCGATCACGGCGTGAACTCCGTTCGAATCCGCGTATGGAACGATCCGTGGAAACACAATACGGACGGCACCAAGACCACTTATGGCGGCGGCGGAATGGATTCGGACCGTGCTCTGGAGCTTGGAAAAGAAGCTAAGAAGTACGGAATGAGCGTTACGCTGGATTTGTTCTTCTCCGATTTCTGGGCCGATCCAACCCAGCAGATTCTGCCGAAAGCCTGGAAAAAGGATGCTGACGATACCGAACAGCTTCGAAGAGATTATTACGATTACACGAAAGAGATTTTCACGAAATTCAAAGACGCCAATGTTCCGGTAACGATGGTTCAGCTGGGCAACGAGATTACCAACGGAATTCCGGGCGCATTTGACTTTGACCAAAGCTACACGGACGCATGGGGCAGCAAGAGCAAGGTGAAGAACCGTCCGAGAACTGCCTGCATGTTCTTGAATTCTGCGGCATCCGCTGTACGGAAGGTATCACCGGATACCAAGATTGCCCTTCAGCTGGAGACGCCGAATCGCAATAAATACAAGACCGTAATGGATGCGTGGGAGAAGTATCACGTAGATTACGATGTACTGGGGTCTTCCTACTATCCTTTCTGGGCCGGTAGAAACGGAAACAAACTTTCGGATTTGAAGGACGTACAGAATCTGGCGAAGGAATACGGAAAAGAATTTGTGGTAATGGAAACTTCCTGGCTCAGCAGTTCGGAAGACTCCGACGGAACCAACAACCAGGTGGGCAAACCGAGCAGCTACGTGAACTACAAGGTGGGTCCGCAGGGACAGGTGGATTCACTTACGGATATGTACAAAGTGCTGGGCGCAAGCTACAACGGCCTGGGTGCGTATTACTGGGAGCCGGCATGGATTCCAACCGTTCCGGGACAGCACAATTGGGATAAAAATAAAGAAATTTCGGAGAAATACGGCAACGGATGGGCTGCAAGAGCGGCCGAAGGATATTCTCCGGATTTCAAAATGTTCTATGAAGAAAAGCCGACGGCGGGCGCCAGCGCATGGGACAATATGGGCCTGTTCGACTTTAACGGCTACATGCTGCAGAGCTTGAACTTCTATAAAGAAGCTATCGGCGGCACGAAGGCTGTGATGACGGTGAAGAAGCCGACTCTCACGTACAACGGAAAGACCCAGAAGCCGACCGTTTCCGTGACGATTCGAGGCGGAAAAGTACCGGCAAAGTATTACAAACTTTCCGGATCCACTGCCAAGAAAAACGTGGGCACCTACACCGTAAAGGCGACATTTAAGCAGGAATACAAAGGCGTCAAGGGAACCGTATCCGTGAAATACCGGATTGTTCCGAAGAAACCGGCAATGAAGTCGCTGAAGAAGGGACGGAAATCCATCAAGGTTTATTGGAAAAAACAGAGAGCGCAGGTAACCGGTTTCCAGGTTCAACGGAGCACCTCCAAGACCTTTAAGAAATCGGCGACAAAGCAGTACACGGCGAAGTCCGCGAAGGCCACCACGAAGAAGCTGACAAAGCTGAAAGCAAAGAAGCGGTATTACGTACGGGTTCGGACTTATAAGAAGGTCGGAAAGACGACCTACTATTCCGCTTGGTCCGCATCGAAGAATACGAAGACGAAATAGCGCGTAAGTGCGGTTGAATCCCCGAAAGCCTTGCATTGCACAGGAAATTGTTATACAATGGCCTGTGTGTGTGGCTCGGGGATTCTCCTTTTTGCAAGGAAAAACCGGAAGCCCATGCGATTTAAAAAAAGCTATTTTTACAACGGTAATTGGGCGATGCAGAAGGTCATTCATTGGACGAGGTCACAAAGCCTTTATGAGAGCAGAGTGCTGCATTAAAGGAGGAAATATGATTACAGCAGTTGTAGGAGCAAATTGGGGCGATGAAGGTAAGGGAAAAATTACCGATCGCCTGGCACAGGACGCAGATTATGTGGTTCGTTTTCAGGGAGGCAGCAATGCCGGCCACACCATCAAGAACGAGTGGGGCAAATTCGCACTGCACCTTCTGCCATCGGGCATTTTCAGCAAGGACGCGGTCAGCGTAATCGGCAACGGCGTAGCGGTAAATGCGAAGATTCTGGCAGAGGAGCTGAAGACGCTGGAAGATGCCGGCGTAGAGCACAGCAAGCTGATCGTTTCGGACCGGGCGCAAGTGGTAATGTCCTATCACATGCTTTTGGATGCGTATGAAGAGGAGAGACTGGCGGGCAAATCCTTCGGTTCCACCAAGGCCGGAATGGCTCCGTGCTACTCGGATAAATACGCAAAGATTGGGTTCCAGGTGGGCGAACTGTATGCGGACAGAGAGACCCTGATGCCGAGAATCGAGAACGTATGCCGGATTAAGAACACGCTGATGGAGCATTTATACCACAAGCCGCTGTTGGATCCGGAAGAAATTTACAAAGAAATCAAAGAAAATGCGGAAATTCTGAGACCGTACGTGGCACATACATCCGCCGTGCTGCACCAGGCGCTGAAGGACGACAAGAAGATTCTTCTGGAAGGTCAGCTGGGTGCGCTGAAGGATACGGACCACGGTATCTATCCGATGGTCACCTCTTCCTCCACACTGGCAGGATTCGGTGCAATCGGTGCGGGCGTTCCGCCGTATGCAATTCAGAAGATTATCTGTGTGGTAAAAGCATATTCGTCTGCCGTAGGTGCCGGCGCATTCGTATCCGAACTGTTCGGGGAGGAAGCGGATGAGCTGAGAAGACGCGGCGGTGACGGCGGAGAGTTCGGTGCTACCACCGGTCGTCCGAGAAGAGTGGGCAACTTCGATGCCGTGGCAACACGGTACGGTTGCATGATGCAGGGTGCAACCGAAGTGGCACTCACCGTTGTAGATGTACTGGGATACCTGGACGAGCTGAAGATCTGCGTGGGCTACGATGTGGATGGAGAGATTACCACTGACTTCCCGAACACCATTCAGCTGGAGAAGGCAAAGCCGGTATACGAAACCATGCCGGGCTGGAAGTGCGACATCACCGGAATTACGAAGTACGAAGATCTGCCGAAGGAATGCAGAGACTATGTGGAGCGCATCGAAGAGCTGATTGGCGTTCCGGTTACCATGGTTTCCAACGGTCCGGCAAGAGACGAGCTGATTTTCCGGTAAAAAATACAGAACATTCATATAAAGACTCCATTCATCGTATATAATATGGAATAGAGCGGAGAGCCTGCGGCCTGGCCGCAGGCTTTTATAATTAAGAAAAGGTTTTTACAGGAAGGACGGCCGCCCGGAGCGGCTTGGAAACGGAGGAAGAATGGGCAGCACAATTACCCAATGGGATGGAAATCTGCTGATGGAAATTCAGCATTTTGTCATACACGAAGGACTGACACCTTTGGTGAAATTCATCACCCACCTGGGGGACGCCGGAAGTATTTGGATTGCCCTGATTCTGCTGATGCTGTGTTTCAAGAAGACCCGGAGAGTTGGAGTCATTGCGGCGACGGCGCTGATTCTCTCCTTTGTGGTGAACAACCTGATGCTGAAGAACCTGGTGGGTCGAATCCGGCCGTACGAGATGTTCACCGGAGTTCAGCGGCTGGTGGAAAAACCCTCGGACTGGTCCTTCCCCTCCGGTCACTCGGCGGCTTCTTTTGTGACGGCGGTGGTGATGTTCCGGGAACTTCCCCGGAAGTACGGCGTGCCGGCGCTGACCCTGGCATTCCTCATCGCTCTGTCCAGACTGTATGTGGGCGTGCACTATCCGCTGGATGTGCTCTGCGGAGCTCTCAGCGGAACCGTTATTGCGCTGCTGGTATGCCGATTCTATGAACGAAAGGATGTGCTTTCAAAATGGTAAATATTGGAAACGATTGGGACGACGTACTTCGGGAGGAATTCAGCAAGGGCTACTATCTGAACCTGCGGCAGTTCTTGAAGAAGGAATATTCTCAGGGGACGGTATATCCGCCGATGAACGATATCTTCAACGCTTTTCGGTACACACCATATCAGGATGTAAAGGTGGTCATCCTGGGACAGGACCCGTATCACGAACCGGGACAGGCCCACGGGCTGGCTTTCTCCGTTCAGCCGGGTGTTCCGGAACCCCCGTCCCTCCAGAACATCTTCAAGGAGCTTCACGAAGATGTCGGGTTTGAAATTCCGCCAAAGGGAAACGGCTGCCTGATTCCTTGGGCCAAGTCCGGCGTGCTGCTTCTGAATACGGCGCTGACGGTGCGGGCGCATCAGGCCAACTCCCATCGGGGGAAGGGCTGGGAGCAGCTGACGGACCGGGTGATTGAGCTGCTGAATGAGCGGGAAAAGCCTATTGTATTCATCCTTTGGGGCAGCAACGCCAAATCCAAGGTGCCACTGATCACCGGGAAGCAGCATCTCATCATCACATCGGTACATCCCAGTCCGCTGTCCGCCTATCGGGGCTTCTTCGGGGGAAAATACTTCTCCCGGGCCAATGAGTTCCTGGAGGAACACGGCGAAGCACCGGTGGAGTGGAGCCTGTCGGGAAGAAACGAGTCGTTGGAAGGATAAGGAAAGGGTTGTAAAATGAAATATCGTTATAACGAAACGCTTCCGGCGGATTTTGCGGCATTGGCGCAGAAGTGCGGCGCGAGAATCCCTCTGAAGTCGGCCTATGAAGCGATACGAAACAGTCTTTTTACCGTGGGAATCTTTGAAGAGGCGCAGCTGGTGGCGTTTGGCCGCATCTGCGGAGACGGGGTGCTGTACTATCTGGTGTGCGACGTCATGGTGGCGGAAGAGTTCCGGGAACGGCACTTGGAGGAGAACCTCCTTCGGGAACTGGGCGACTACCTGCGGGAGCATCGGCGGCGAGAGAGCCGGGTGATGATTCGGACGGACCGGGCGTACGCGGAGGTTTGCCGGAAGCACGGCTTCAAATACGTGGATGAGGATTACGAAGTCATCATGAAGGGGTAGCAATGAATTTACGGGAACAGATATATGCGGATTACATCCGCGAGCTGAAGGAACATTACGAAGAGAATCGGGCGGCGGCAGAGGAGATGAAAGAGGAACTGCAGCATACTCCGCTGATTTCCCGGGGACGGCTGATTGACAAGCCGCTGGCGATGCAGAAGGTGTATACCCGGGAGGACGATTGGCGGTTTCGGGAAATCGTGGAGATGACCCACCGAATCTGCTGCAAGGTGATCGATCGCTATGTGGCGGATCCGGAATATCGGAAGGGCTTCGGCTTTTCCGAGAAACTGGAGGAGCTGATTCTGGCGGATCCGGGATATCCGGACGAACTGCCGATGGCCCGCTTCGATATTTTCTATCACGAGGATACCGGGGACTTCAAGTTCTGCGAGATCAATACGGACGGAACCAGCGCCATGAACGAGGATTTCCATCTGGACAAGCTGAACCTGCGAAACCCGGCTCACCAGGCCATCTGCCGGAAGTATCGGCTCCGGAGCTACGAGCTATTCGACAGCTGGGTGGAGACCTTCCTGGAGCTGTACACCCACTACCGGAAAAAACATCCGGAGATGCCGCTGGTGCCGACGGTGGCCATCGTGGATTTTCTGGATAAGGGAAACGTGCCGGAGTTCTACGAGTTCGCCGCGCGGTTTCGGCAAAAAGGAATTTACGCCCAGGTCATCGACATCCGGTCGCTCCGCTACGAGGACGGCCGGCTGCTGGCACCGGAGGGCTATGAGATTCACGGAATCTACCGCCGGGCGGTGACGGCGGATGTGATGGAGGAGTACGATTCGGTCACGGCGCTGCTGGATGCCTATCGAGAGGGAAATGTTTTCTTGTGCGGCTCTTTCCGAACCCAGGTGGCCCATGCCAAAACCTTCTTCAGCATGCTGCACCGGGAGGAGACCCGGGCAATTCTCACGGCAGAGGAGAACCGGTTCGTGCGAGAGCATGTGCCGTACACCTGCGACTTCGGGGAGGAGGGCATTAAGCTGGAGGAAGTGATTCGAAACAAGGACAAATACATCCTCAAACCCAACGATTCCTACGGATCCGACAGTGTGGCGGACGGCCGGGGCCGGTCGCCGGAGGAATGGCGGGAGGTGTGCGAGGCATACTACAACAAAGGATTTATCTGCCAGGAATACGCGGAGCAGTATGCGACTCCCAATGTGGACTTCATGTTCGGAGACGGAAGGACGTGGGATTACATCAATATGAACGGATTGTATTCCTATAACGGAAGTTTTGCCGGGGTGTTCACCCGGCAGGCGAGGGGGACGATTATCGCCTCCCACGGAAGCGAACGAAACGTGGCCAGCTACCTGGTGACGGAGTAAGACGGTGCGCCGGAAGGGCGCGATAAAGAAAAAAACGGTGAAATCTTAAGGAATCTTAAGATTTCACCGCTTTTTCCTATGGTACAATATTTATAAATTGCGGATGCCGGAGCTGCCGGCGGGTGTTCATCTTCCCCCGATTCGAGCGCTCGGCAAACCGGTAGGGACGGATTCGCAATTTATTTTTACCGAACAGAACACATCAACACAGACAGGGGTAAGAGCAATGAAGAAAAAGACTCACCGAATGAAGACCACAGGGAAGAAGCTGACGGTGTTGGCGCTGGCCTGCGGAATGACCATCAGCATGATGCCATTCCAAGCTGCAGCGACGACGGAATCGGAACTGCCGAACCTGGCCGCCTCCGCCAAGGGGAGCCGCCTCACCGGAGCTGTCAATTCCGGGAAGAAATATCCGGAATGCGTACCGAACCAGGTGGTAGTACAGTATAAGGAAGGCGCCGTTACCACGGATGCGCCGACGACCAAGGAGAAGAAGATGGCGCGCCGGGCCGCTACGGCAGAATCCTTCGGCAGTGCCATGAAGGAAAAGTCCGGCGAACGGCAGAAGAAAGCGGAGAACACTTTGGGACAGCAGGCGGAAATCCTGGAGAAATCCTTGGACAAGTACGAGATTCAAGATACGATTGCCCTGACCCCGACGAAATCTTCGGAAGATGAGACGGTCATCAGTGTCGTTTCCTCGAAGGACGGAAGCGCCAAGACCTTGGCAAAGGAATTGGAGAAGAACCCGGAAATCAAGAACGCGGAGCCGAACTATATTTTTGAGGCAAAGGATACGGGAACCCGGACGAGATGGAACGATGAGTACCTCCGCACCGCATGGCATCTGGACGGCATCCACGCCTCCGCCGGCTGGGAGGCCTATGACAAGACCGCAGAGAAATCCGCAAAAGACGTGGTAGTTGCGGTAATGGATACGGGAATCGATTACGAGCACGAGGAATTGAAGAGCCACATGTGGAAGGCCCCGAAGGGCTTCAAGCTCACCGGCACCTACGGTCACGATTTTGTAGAGGAGGAGGCGGATTTCTGGGACATTCTCCTGGGCGGCAATGCTTCCGACGATCCGGACGGCATCGACCCGATGGACCAGAACGGCCACGGCACCCACTGTGCCGGCATCATCGCGGCTCAGGCCAACAACGGCACCGGAACCGCCGGCGTATTCGGCAGCGACAAATCCGGCGACAGCAGCGGCATCCGGCTGATGGGCATCCGGGTGCTGGACAGCGACGGCAGCGGCACCCTGAGCGGAATCCTCAAAGGTTTCTACTATACTATTCGGGCCAAGCAGCTGGGCGTGAACCTGAAAGCCATCAACTGCTCCTTTGGCGCGGATGTGGATTCCGACATTTACGACTCCGTCATCGACGAAGCGGGCAAAGCGGGCATTCTCACCATTTGTGCCGCAGGAAACGAGACGTCGGACAACGACCTGATTGCCAATGCTCCGGCCAACACCGGCTCCGATTACGGCGTTTCGGTGGCGGCTTCCGCCGAGGACGGCACCCTGGCATCCTACTCCAACTACGGAAAGCGGAACGTGGATGTGATGGCGCCGGGCACCAACATCCTCTCCTCGGTGAGCTATCCGAACTACACCCCGTGGCTGTACTCCGCCGATAAGGTGAAGCAGCTTTCGGAGTATTACGGGGAATTCAATAAAGATTCCATAAAAGAAAACGGCATCACCCCAGTAACCGGAACAGACGCTTCCGGCAAGTCCATCGACGGCATGAAGGAATTCGGCGCCGCGGTGACCGGAAAGAAGCTGAGCAAGGGCAGCAAGGGAAAAGCGGAGCTGACCATCGACGAATCCGAAGACGCTAATTTCCGCGCCTCCGGCGACAAAATCGCGTTGAAGTGGAAGATTACCGGAGCGAAGAACGGTGACATGTTCCTGCTGTACTTCCCATACGAGAAGAGCGGAGAATCGGATGGATCCAATACCTACTGCAACATCGCCTACCGGACTATCACCCAGGGCGGGGGTTCCGGATTCTTCATCGCGGGAGACATTGCGGCGGACGTATCGGATCAGGGGACCATCCAGTCCCTGAACGTGGCTTCCGAGGATATTAACCAGACGGATTCCAGCATGAACGATGTGTGGAGAGCCGAAGGAAATACAGATTTGCTCTCTGCATCCGGTGCGAAAGGGGAAAACTTCGGTCTGGGATTCATCTACCAGGTGGGAGATGAAGGCGATGCCACCATCGAAATCAGCTCCCTGGGAATTTCCAAAGCCGGTGCGGATGCGGATCAATTCGGCAAATACGCCCTGTTCTCCGGAACTTCCATGGCCACTCCGGTGGTCACCGGTTCCGTGGCCCTGATTGCGGCGATGAATCCGACTGCGGATGCGAAGCAGCTGAAATCCATCCTGTATCAGACCACCAACGATCGATATAAGAACGAAGTATCCACCGGCGGCGGAATCGATTTCGACGAATACACCGCCAACAGCGTTTCCGCCAAACCGGCCGTCCGGTCGGCCAAGGTGGACCCGAAGAAAAATCAGGTGATTCTGGAGGGTGCCGGATTCGGAACCAATCCGGAAATCACGGTGACCAATACGGTTCAGGACACCAAGCGAGACATCGCTTCCAAGGATGTGTCCTCCGACGGCAGCAAAATCACCATCTCCAATGCATCCTCGTACAACCTAGCGGGAAGCAGTATTGCTTTTAGCTTAAAAAACGGAGAGAAGACGGGCAGAGGCACCTTCTATCTGGTAAAAGGAAATGCCGAATACAAGAAGGAGTTCGTCCTGTCGGATGAAGAGGAAGAACGCAGCGACGCGGCGGCCCGCAACAAGAGTTCCTCATCCAAGGACCTGCTCGACGACGAGGAGGATGCAGGCTCCGATGGCGATAACGTCCAGTGGATTCCGAATGATATCCGGAAATTGGGATACGATGCGGGAAGCGGAAATCTGTATACCGTGGACAAGAACGACTACGACCAGGTGGGTCAGAGCCTGGATGACGCAGTGACGAAGTATGCGAAGAGTCAGGAGAAGAAGCACTTCCTCTGGAAGCTCAAGAAGGGGGAACGCCCGGAAATTACGTTGGTGACCAATGCGACGTATATGAGGGGCAATGTCTATGAGGTAATCTGCTGCGATCTGGGCGATCGGAAGTCTTGCATGCTGGTAGGCATGGATCTGACCGGTAGCAAGAAGAACTGGACGGTATATTCCGACACGCTGATTGACAAGGGCAGCATGCCGAGCACCATCGATGAAGAGAGCGCCGGCTGCACCGCTTTGGCAGGAATGAACGGGAACCTGTATCTGGCGGGCGGCGCAAAGAAGGAAGACAAGAAGATTATGCCGTCCGCTGAGACCTGGAGCTGCCCGGTAAAATCCGGCGCAATGTGGAAGAAGAAGGCGAACCTGCCGGAAGGTCTGTACGACGGCAAGGCCTTCGCTCAGAACGGAAAGCTGTACTACGTCCTGGGCCGGAACAGCAATGGACTCAATTACGATGTGATGGCCTTTGACGGCAGAAAGTGGCAGAAGGCGGGTACCCTGCCAAAGGTACTGAACACAACCCTTACGCAGGATGTTTTTGAACAGAATCTGGTAAGCTGCGCCGTGGGCCTGGATGCCAAGGGCATCGTGTTCGGCGGCGCCTCATCCGACGGCAAGGGCGATACCTATCGGTTCAACACCTCCACCGGCAAAACCGAGGCCCTGAGCTATACCCTCTGGGGAAAAGGCCAGGAGACGGCAGCTTACGGTTCGTCAGCCGGAAACCGGTTCTATGCGGAATACGTGTCTTACGATGACGATATCACCTATGAGACGTTCAAGAGCATCCCGGTTGAAAGTGCATACCGCACCTTCAAAGTGAAGAAGAGCGGCAAGGGCTCCGGCACGGTCACCGGCACCGCCGGCGTTCTGAACGGGGAGACCGTTACGCTGAAAATCACTCCGAAGAAGGGATCCTACGTCTATTCCTACAGCATCAGCCGTTACGGCAAAAAGAAGAGCTTCAAGAAGCCGACGTCGGCCGCAAAGAAAGGCCAAAGCATCAAGCTGAAGGCCACGAAGGATGCCACGATTACGGTGCACTTCGGAAAAATCTGCACCAAGGTGAAGATGAACCGAAAATCTGTGAGCCTGAAGCGGGGAAAGAGCATAAAGCTGAAAGCATCCGCCAACGGCACCAACCGCAGCGTCACCTGGACGGTGTCCAACCGGAAGTATGCCAAGGTGACCAAATCCGGAAAGGTGACCCTCCGGAGAAGCGCCCGCCGCGGCGCCAAAATCCGGGTCACCGCCCGCTCCAAGGAAAACCGGAAGCTGAAAGCTGTGTGTGTGGTGAAGGTCCGGTAGCCTCCGGCGAGGAAAAAGTGAAGAACCGAAAAATGCAACGAAAAAGACAAGGCGATGGGGGGTGCCTTGTCTTTTCCTTCGTGTTAACTTATGTTTGAGATTGGGTGGTGATAGAATTCTGTAAACAGCATCTCTTCTGTTTACAGTTATTATTATATGCAAAAACCTTAAACCAACTTAAAGGATTGGTTTTTACATCTCCAATAATCGGTCGATTCCGGCTGCGCCGGAATCTTCGCATCTTCATGTTTGGTCGGCTTCGCCGACCCCTGATATGCGCTCCGCCGATCGAGCTCGCCGAGCCGGTCGCCTAGAGCCGCGGACTATTCTGCTTTTAGTGCGTCGTTCAGAGCGTTTACCAGTGCGTCCGCGTCGAGGCCGTGAACCTGGGATGCCTGCTCGATGGACTCACCCTGAGAAGCCGGGCAGCCGATGCACATCATTCCGTTCTGGAAGAATGTCTCGATCAGTTCCGGATGTGCGGTGATAACTTCGCCGATGACGTTGTCCTTCGTAATTGCCATTTATATAACTCCCTTCATATTCCTTAGGAAAAAATTTTTACGAAAGTTACAATACCATTGATTTCAAGGAAATGCAACACCTTTCACAAATCTTTCATGAAAATTCCTATCAAATCACTCTGAATTTCCTTGCGATGAGATTTTTGTCGTGATAAAATCGTTTCCATATTGGGGGTAGGAGTAAAAATATGAAACGACTGGATAAAAATATTTTGGTAGCACGAATGGGGCTGGAAAAAGAAAGTCTTCGTGTAGACCGACGCGGCCGGCTGGCTCAGACGGCCCACCCGTTCCAGGAGGATGTGGAATTGGATGTGGATTTCAGTGGGAATCAATTGGAATTTGTCACGGATGTGTGCGATTCCGCGGATGAGGTTTGGGAGGCATTGCGGCGGCTGCACCGGAAGGCGGCCCGAGTGCTGGAAAAACGGGAGACCGGGCCGGAGTACCTGTGGCCTTTCAGCAACCCGCCCTATGTTCAGGCGGAAGGGGAGAATCCGCCCATGGAGTTTTACGGGGAGAAGGCATGGAAGACGGCCTACCGGAACCATTTGAGAGACCGGTACGGCACGCAGTTGATGCTGTATTCCGGGATTCACTTTAACCTGTCTTTTCCGGAGAAATTCTGGGAAGCAATTTCGGCAATAGGGGATGCCGGCGTTGGAACCGGCTGTGCCGGCGAAAAGCGCCGGAGTGCGGATGCCGCCTATTTGAATTTGGCGGCGTGGACCACCCGGTACGCATGGCTGATTGTGTATCTTTTTGCGGCGAGTCCGGTACTGGATGAAAGCTATTTTTGTCCGGGGAAAAAAGACGGCACGCCTTGCCTGAAGTATGCCAGTCCGCGGAGCAGTGAAATCGGCTATTGGAACGATTTCGAGCCGGTGCTGGATTACCGCAGCCTGGAGGGGTACGTGGATTCCATCCTAAAATACACGGAGGACGGGACTTTGATGTCCCCGGCGGAGCTGTACTACCCGGTGCGGCTGAAGTCAGCGGGACTGTATGATTTGGAACGCCTGCGGCGGGAAGGGGTGAGCCATATCGAGATTCGGATTATCGATGAAAACCCGTACTCGGAAATCGGGATTTTCCGGGAGGATGTGCGGTTTCTACATCTCCTGATGGTGTACCTGGCGAGTCGGGCGCCGAAACCGTTCCCGGAGGGCGAGCAGCTTCGGGCGCTTCGTGACATGAAGCGCGCCGCGCTGTTCGATGATTCCACTTGCCTTTCCAACGGCCTCAGCATCCGGGAGAACGCGGTGCAGGCTTTGCAGGAAATGGAAGAGTTCTTTGAGAGAGGTGGCGGCTCCACCCCTGAGGGTGGCGTTGCCCCTGTTGTCGGTTCCGCCCCCGAGGGGGTTGCAGCGCCGGTGAAAGGCTCTGCGATTGGTGGAGGCTCCGCCAACGGAGACAGCCCCACATCCGTTGGGATTGCAGCACCGGTGACGGGCTCCGCCTCCGCCGAGTGGGCATATATCCGGGAAGCACTGGATTTTCAGTGGCGCAAACTGGAACCGGGCGGCCGCCCCGCAGAAATTATCCGGGATGAATTCCGGAAAGAGTATAACCGGAATGGATTGGAATTGGCAAAAGCCCACAGTCGAAAACTGTGTCAGGAAGAATAGCATACAAAGGCGACTGGGCACACCGGCCCGAGTCTAATTCGGGCCATTTGCGAGATATCTTCGAAAATTGACGACGAAACGCTCGGAACCGAGGTTTCGTCGTCAACTCCCTTGTGGCCGTCGTGTGAATTAGAGCTGAATGCCCGGAGAAGAGGGAAGGATGAGGCCCCGGAAGAAGAAAATCCGGGCTAAATGAAGGGAATTTTGACTCAGGATTAACTTAAATTAGAGCATAAAGCGTGAAGAAATCGTTAGATTGACGACAGACTACCCGGAACAGAAGGTCTGTCGTCAATTTTTCGTGACGCCGCATGCAGATTAGAGCAGGCGGCATGAGAAGATGATTAGAATTGACGACGAACGGGGGAAGATGGGGTGTTCGTCGTCAATTCTTTCCTTTTGGAATTTCTAATGATGGGAAGAGATGCACGAAGGCCGTGAAAGCCCTTCGCGCATCTCTTTTCATCTAAGAGCGGCCCGAGTCTAAGTCGGGCGGCCGGGACAAAATCAGGAAAATGATGCAGGAACGCGGAAAAAAGAGGTTCCTGCATCATTTTGTTGTGGTCGCCGGGCAGATTAGAGAAAAGATGCCCGGCGGAAATGGCAAGATGTGATGTCGGAATGCTGAAAACAGCTGCTTATGCATCACTTTAATACCTGATTGAAAGTAAAGTAGAAGAAAAATAGTATAAAAATGATTAGAAGTGATGCATGGGATGGAGAAACGGGTACTCATGCATTAACTCTGAAAGTGGAGTTGATGCATGAGGCGGAAAAACAAGGGCGTCAACATCACTTTCTCCCTTTCTCCCGCCCGGCGCCGGCCCATGTTGGTGCCGCCCCGCCGGCAAAGCCTTGATCCACCGTCGGGCCACGCCAACAGGGCGCCCCGAATCTCGCTCGCCGCCGGCCCATGTTGGCGCCGCCCCGCCGGCAAAGCCTTATCCCACCGTCGGGGCACGCCAACAGGGAACCCCGAATCCCACCCGGCGCCGGCCCATGTTGGCGCCGCCCCGCCGGCAACCCCTTATCCCACCGTCGGGCCACGCCAACAGGGCGCCTCAAATCCCACCCGGCGCCGGCCCATGTTGGCGCCGCCCCGCCGGCAAAGCCTTAATCCACCGTCGGGCCACGCCAACAGGGCGCCCCGAATCCCGCTCGCCGCCGGCCCATGTTGGCGCCGCCCCGCCGGCAAAGCCTTAATCCGCCGCCGGGCCACGCCAACAGGGCGTGCTCTTCTCCCGAAGGTCCCCCTCTTCCCGGCGGGCCTTCACCTCTTCCCCGTAGGGCCCCTACCGGCAGGCGGTTCTGCCGCCCCGTTCAAATCGAAATTTAGTAGGAATAGCCGGTGCAAAAGTGAAAAATAAGCCCTTTCCGGCAATTTCAATCGAAAATTAAAATTGTATCCATAAAAAAATCAAGAGCATTCTGGGGGAAGTATTAATTTTTTGAGTAGCCGGACCGGTTGAATTATTTATTGAAAGTGTTACAATTTTGACTAGGTATAGAACACGGTCTATGCTCCGGAGTTCTACCGCGTGTTATTAAGGAGGGAAACAAAATGACAGAAGTTGCAAAGCGCATTGAACAGCTTCGCAAGCTGATGGCAGAGCAGAACATCGATGCATATGTCGTTCCGACTGCAGACTTCCATCAGAGCGAGTATGTTGGCGAACATTTCAAAGCCAGACAGTTCATTACCGGTTTCAGTGGATCCTATGGAACAGCTGTTATCGCAAAGAACGATGCCGGTCTGTGGACGGATGGAAGATACTTCACCCAGGCACTGACCGAACTGGAAGGCAGCGGCGTCCGTCTGATGAAGATGTTCGTTGATGACACTCCATCCACTACCGAGTGGCTGGCAGAACAGATTCCGGAAGGCGGCAAGGTTGCCTTCGACGGCCGTGTGCTCTCCATGGGCGAAGGTCAGGAATACGAAGAAGTTCTGGGAGCAAAGAACATCACCATCGAATACGAAGTAGATCTGATCGATCAGATCTGGACCGACCGTCCGGAACAGTCCAAGAAGCCATGCTTCTTCCTGGAAGACAAGTACACCGGCGAGAACGTTGCATCCAAACTGGCAAGAGTTCGGGCAAAGATGGCAGAATGCGGTGCTACCGTACACCTGATTGCATCTCTGGATGACAATGCCTGGTTGCTGAACTTCCGTGGTGACGATATTGACTTCTTCCCACTGGTTCTGGATTATGTAATCGTTGGCAAAGACGATGCACACCTGTACATCGACGAGAGCAAACTGAACGACAGAATCCGTGAAGAACTGGCGAAGAACAACGTTCAGATTCACCCATATAATGACATCTACGAAGATGCCAAGAAGATTGGTAAAGACGAAGTCGCTCTCATCGACCCGATGAAGATGAACTACGCACTTTACAAGAGCCTGCCATGCAAGGTGGTAGAAGGTGCCAACCCAACCATCCTGATGAAGGCCATGAAGAACGAAGTGGAAATCGCAAACATCCGGAAAGCAGAGCTGAAGGACAGCGTTGCCCTCACCAAGTTCATGTACTGGATTAAAAAGAATTACGACAAGATGGAGATCACCGAGTTGTCCGCATCCGATAAGCTGACATCCCTCCGCGCTGAACAGGAAGGATACATTCGGGATTCCTTCGAACCTCTGCAGGCATTTGGTGCACACGCAGCAATGATGCACTACTCCCCGACAGAGGAGTCCGATGTTCCGCTGAAAGAAGGCGGCATGCTGCTGACCGATACCGGCGGCGGCTACTATGAAGGTTCCACCGATATCACCCGTACCACCGTTCTGGGCCATATCACACCGGAGCTGAAGAAATACTACACCGCAGTATACAGAGCAATGCAGCACTTGAGCGTGGCAAACTTCCTGTACGGAAACCACGGCTGGTCCCTGGATGTACTGGCAAGACAGCCAATCTGGGATCTGAACAAGGACTTCCAGTGTGGAACCGGACATGGATTCGGTTATCTGGGCAGCATTCACGAACCGCCAACCGGATTCCGCTGGTACATCGTTCCGTCCAAGAATGAGCATCACCAGTTCGAAGAAGGCATGGTTATAACCAATGAGCCGGGAATCTACGAAGAAGGCGACTTCGGTATCCGTATCGAGAACAACCTGCTCACCGTAAAGGGCGAGAAGAACAAGTACGGTCAGTTCATGCACTTCGAGACACTGAACTTCGTACCGATTGACCTGGACGGTATCGATCCGGAAGAGCTGACACGCTCCGAGAGAGAATGGCTCAACGATTACCACAAGGATTGCTACGAGAAGGTTAGCCCATTCCTCACCGACGAAGAGAAGGAATGGCTCAAGGAGTACACCAGAGCCATCTAGTTAGAAATCCAACACTCTTGGCGAACGAGAGACCGGTGCAGATCTGCACCGCCGGACCACTCGGACACTTGGAATTTAGAAAATAATTATTTTATAAAAAGAAAGTATATAATAACTGTAGATTCTCTATCAAAGTGCCGGCGGTCGTGCTATAATGATTTGTGGATGTTGTTTTCGGAACAATCCGGAAAGATTTAAGAAATGGAGGATTACATCATGTTGAAAAAAGATCGTTTGGAGAGAACCATTGCCAAGATGAAGGAAAAAGACATCCCTCAGATGCTCGTTTCCGACCAGTACGCACTGTACTACCTGCTGGATAAGACATTTGTTTTCGGCGAAAGAATGGGTGCGCTGTACATTAATGTTGACGGTACCGTTCACTTCGTACTGAACAAGCTGTTCCCACAGGTGGAAGACCTTGGCGTGGAGATTACCTATTACGATGACGTGGAGGACGGCGTAGAGATTCTGTCCCGTTTCGTCGACAAAGAGAAGACAATGGGTATCGACAAGACTTGGCCGGCAAGATTCGTTCTGAGACTTCAGGAACTGGGCGCAGGCAGCTCCTTCGTAAACAACGCATGCGTAATTGATAAAGTTAGACAGGTTAAGGGTGAAGATGAGCACAAGATCATGAAGGAATCCGCTCTGAAGATCGATCAGGTTATGGATAAACTGATTCCATGGGTTGCAAAGGGCCTCACTGAAATCGAGCTGAACCAGAAGACTGCAGAACTGTGCAAGGAAGTTGGTTTTAGCGGCATGTCCTTCGACCCGATCACTGCATACGGTAAGGGCGGCGCAGATCCGCACCACATCACCGACAACAGCAAGGGTAAGCACGGCGACTCCGTTGTCCTGGACATCGGCGGAATGTGGAAGGGTTATGCTTCCGACATCACCAGAACCGTATTCATCGGCGAAGTAAGCGAGAGACAGAAGCAGATTTACAACATCGTTCTGGAAGCCAACAAGAGAGGTATTGCAGCAGCAAAGCCGGGCAACAAGATGAGCGACGTAGATAAGGCTGCAAGAGATTACATCACCGAGCAGGGCTTTGGTGAATACTTCACACACAGAACAGGTCACTCCATCGGTCTGGAAGACCACGAGGTTGGTGACGTATCCCTGGCGAACGACGAAATCATCGTACCGGGACAGTGCTTCTCCGTTGAGCCGGGAATCTATCTCTATGACGAGGGCATCGGCGTAAGAATCGAGGACATCCTGTACATCACCGAAGATGGCTGCGAAGTGCTCAACGAGTATCCGAAGGATGAAATCATCGTTGTTCCGGACGGAGAATAATTGTTCATAAAACAAAGTTCGCCTCGGCAGACACTTCCGAGGGAATAAAACGGAAATGATAAGGGTGCCGCGGTCTGCGGGCTGCGGCATTTGTTTTACAAAGGAGAGTTAAAAAAATGGCAAAGATTACAGAAGGTTACATGCCGTTCAGAGGTTATCAGACGTATTACAGAATCGTTGGTGAGCAGAAGGACAACGGAAAGGCTCCGCTGATCTGCCTGCACGGTGGTCCGGGATCCACCCACAACTACTTCGAAGTACTGGACAACGTAGCAGACGATGATGATCGTATGATCGTAATGTACGACCAGCTTGGCTGCGGAAATTCTTACCTGGACGGACATCCTGAAATGTGGACACAGGATTTGTGGCTGGACGAGCTGGATGCTCTGAGAGAGCATCTGGGTCTGGATAAGTGCCACATCATCGGTCAGTCTTGGGGTGGTATGATGCAGATTGCATACGCAATTGAGCGTGGTGCAAAGGGCGTAAAATCCTTCATCATCTCCTCCGGTCACCCAAGCAGCAGCCTGTGGGCAAAGGAAGGTATGAGAAGAATTAAGATGATGGATGAGGCAGATCAGAAAGCCATCAACCACGCACTGGAAACCGAAGACTTCACCGGCGAAGATTATCTGAAGGCAGTAGATCACTATATGGACAGATACTGCACATACTGGAGAGAAGATCTTCCGGAGTGCTGCACCAGAGCAAAGAAGAGCGGCGGCGAAGCATATCTGTATGGATGGGGCCCGAACGAATTCGTACCGTCCGGTACACTGAGAGACTTCGAGTATATCGACAGACTGCCTGAAATCGAAGTACCGTCCCTGATCATGAGCGGTATCTCCGATCTGTGCTCCCCGCTGGTTGCAAAGACCATGGCAGACGGAATCCAGCACACCAAGTGGATTCTCTGGGAAAATGCAAGACACACCACATTCGTAGACAGACACGATGATTACTGCGTTGAGCTGATCAAGTGGATGAACGAATACGACAAATAAGAACTGACAGCACATCTGTGCTTTAATCGATTTTAATCCGGACACGATCGAAAGATGCCGTGTCCGGATTGCTCTATAAAAAACAGACCGGGTGAAAGCCCCGTGTCGGGAGGTGTACGATGTTACATGAAGTAAGTTTTAAATCCTTTAATGAGAGAGATGATGTGCAAGGCTGGATTTACGTTCCGGCAACAGAGCCATGCGGAATCATTCAGCTGGTGCACGGCTTCGGAGAGCATTCCAGAAGATATTTCCATATGATCGTGAATTTTATGGAGGCCGGCTATATCGTCGCGGCCGATGATCACGTAGGTCACGGCAAAACCGCCATGGTGAACGACACCTGGGGCGATTGGGGCGACAAGGGTTTCCGCACCATGATGGAGGACGAGCACACGCTCACCACCCTGGTCAAGGAAATGTATCCGAATCTTCCGTACTTCATGTTCGGCCACAGTATGGGTTCCTTCATCGCGCGAGATTACATCACCAAATACGGCGATGAACTTACCGGCGTAACCCTTTGCGGCACCAGCGGCGTATTCCCGCACGTAGAAGAAGGAATCGATCTCCTGGAAAAAGAAGTGGCAGCCGGTCACGGAGAGGATCCGGCCACCGAAGCACCGAATGTGGTGATGGGCTGGATGTTCGACCGCTGCGATGAAGAGATTAAACTGGGCAACGAGTGGATTTGCACAGATCCTTGCGTTCAGTACGACCACGCCCACGACCCGTTTGACGCTTTCACAAAGCCGACCACCAATCGGTCCTTCCTCTACTTCTGTCAGATGATTACCGCCATTACCGGAGCGGATTGGGCGAAAAATGTTCCAACAGAACTCCCAATCTTCAATATTGCCGGCGACCAGGACCCGGTGGGGCAGTATGGCGAAGGAGTGTATCAGGTATCCAATTGGCTGACGGAAAGCGGACATGCCGTAGAGACGAAGCTGTATCCGGGTTACCGCCACGAAATCCACAACTACGAAGATCTGAAGGATGAAGTGGTAGAAGACATTATTTGCTTCTTCGACGCTCAGCTGGATTTTGATGACGACAATGACGATGAGGAATAATAGAATTGATTAAATCCACAATTAGGAAGCGCACCTATCGTGCAATATATCGGTTATTGGACCGGGTATCTCCGGTGGATTACGACTGCGGCACCCTTTGCGGTGCCGCATGTTGTATGGTGGAATCGGAGCCGGATATGGAAATGGGCATCTACCTGTTGCCGGGGGAGGACAAAATCCACCGCCGGGAAGGCGAGGGCTATCGGTGGACGGAAGAATCCACAGAAGAGTTCGAATTCCCGGAATCCTGGAAGGGGAAGGTGTTCTTTTTGCACTGCATGAATCCCCCTCACTGCCAAAGAGCGCTGCGGCCCATTCAGTGCCGGACCTTTCCGTTGCTGCCCCATTTGACGGAGGAGGGCGAGCTCATCATGATTTATGATGATACGGAGGTACCGTACGCCTGTCCGCTGATTGAAGAGACCCTTCCGCTGAATGATGATTTTGTGAAGGCCACCACTACGGTGTGGCGACATCTGATTCGGGACCCACTGATTTACGACCTGGTAAAAACAGATTCGGAGGAGCGTTACGAATAACCCACCGTGCGGAATGAGGGGTATCGGTAGAATATAGGAATAGCGGAAAGAATATTTTTACAAAACGAACACATAACATCGGGCGACATGAAAAAAAGTGCTATACCCATAGGAATAATTCGTTTTTCAAGGAATTGTGAATATGTTAACATCTGTACCGTAAGGAAAGAGTGCTTTAGGTACATCCCCGGAGAAGCGGGGATGAAAAGTATGAGAGGTATTGAAATTATGGAACAGAATGGTAAGACAAGAAGCAAGCGTTCCGCCATTATCATCATGGGTCTGGCGCTGTTTGCAACACAGTTCGGTGCCGGAAATCTGATTTTCCCGCCGTTCCTGGGAAGAGACACCGGTTCTTCCTGGTTCGTTGGATTCATCGGCTTCTTTCTGATGGACGTTGGTCTGGCGGTAGCAGCGATTATTGCAACCGTATCCAACAAGAAGGGCGGCGTTGACGGCGTTATGGGCAAAATGGGCCGTATCCCGGGAAAAGCGATGGTAACCGCTATCATCATCTGCCTGGGACCGCTGATCGCAATTCCGCGCACAGCAGCAACCACCTATGAAATGGGCGTTAAGCTGCTGATTCCGGGACTTCCGCAGTGGGCATTCGGTGCTATTTTCTACGGAATCGCACTGCTTCTGGTAATCCGCCCGACAAAAGTAGTAGATATTATCGGAAACTATCTCACACCGATTCTGCTGGCAGTAATGGTACTGCTGATCGTGATCGGTATCGTGAATCCGATCGACGAGGCCGCAATCTTGGCAAATGCATCCCCGATGCACGACGGTATCGTAAACGGATACCAGACATTGGACGGTATCGGCGGCGTTCCGCAGACACTGATGATGATTACTGCGGCATGTGCTTACGGATATACCACAAAGGATGAAATTCGTCAGACTGTCAGCGGTTCTGCAGTGATTTCCGGAACTTTACTGGCTCTGGTATACGGCGGACTGACCTATCTGGGTTCCACCATTTCCGGTATCGCAGAATATAAGAATTTGGAACAGGCTCCGCTGCTGATGGCAATCACCAACAAACTGCTGGGCAGCTATGGCGTAATCGCGCTGACCATCATCGTACTGATGGCTTGCTTGACCACCGCAATCGGACTTTCCGCAGTAGTAGGTGATTACTTCAAGGATCTCACCGACGGAAAGATGCAGTATAAGCACACCGTTGTCGCAGTTATTGTATTCAGCTATATTCTCTCCAACTTCGGACTGAGCAACATCATCGCGCTGGCAGGACCGATTCTGTCCATCCTGTATCCGCCGTTGATCGTTCTGGTAGTAATGACGCTGCTGGAGAAGGTGGTAAAGAACGATATGGCTGCATGCGTGGGTGCATATGTATCCCTGCTGGCCAGCCTGGCGGGAACCCTGCCGATGGGCGCAATCTCCGACATGGCTGCAAAGCTGCCGTTCGCGGCAGATGGTCTGGGCTGGATTTTTCCGGCTGTAATCGGATGCGTGGTAGGCGCATTCCTTCCGAAGCCGCAGAGCAAGAAGGTTGAAAATCTGAAGGCAAATGTGAATCTCGACTAAAAGTTTATAAAAAGAGTTTTTCCTCGGCCATTGACGAACCCGATTTCCGGTCCCCCCCCCCGGAAATGGATGCAAAACGAAAAGGCAGGCACTTCACGAAAGTGGAGCGCCTGCCGGTTTTTTTATGAGATGAATTAACAGGTGACGATGCCGTGCTGGTTGATGAATTCGATGAGCTTCCGCAGAGGGTCGTTCATGTATTTGGTGCTGTAGAAGAGCTGAAGCATTTCCACGAATTCTTCTCCCAGCGGGAAACATTCAAAGTCGCTGTCTGCGTCGACTTCCGAAAGGGGAAGGATGGCAAAACCTTGGGACAGAGCCAGCATCATGGTCTGTACATCCTGACTGCGGGCGACCCGAACTTCGTGGAAGGTTGTGCCGTATTTTTTGTGAAGATTGGTGCGGCAGTATTCGTAATACTCTTCATCCACGGATTTGGTAATCAGGGGAAGGTTCTCAATCGCCTTCTCGATGGAACCGAAGTGGCGTACCGTATTCGGCGGAAAAACCAGGTAGTCCAGGGCCTTTAGAATGTCGATGCTGCGGATTTCCGGATAGGAGCGAACTTTTTCGCTGATGTTGTCCGGCATGACGATGGCGTGGAGTCGCTGGTGTACCAGATCGCTTACCAATTCCTTTTCACTGCCGAAGGCGGCTTTCAGGTTTACGTCCCGATAGGCGGTTTGAAAATCCGTAAAGAGGGATACGTAGAAATGAGAACCGTCCAGCCCCAGATTCAAATCCCGGGAATGATCCTGCTTCAGGGCGGCCACCAGGTTGGCATAATCTTTTTTCATGACCAGCGCCTTTTCGTAGAAAATTTGTCCCTGGTCGGTGAGCTCACAGCCCTTATTGGTTCGGTAGAACAGCTTGCAATTGAATTCGCTCTCCAGTTGGGCAATGTACTTGCTCATGGTTGTCTGCGCAATTCTGCATTGGTCGGCAGCTTGGGTAAAATTCCCGGTATCTGCTGCTGTCAAAAAATAGTCTAATTTTTGAATATCCATAACCTTTACCTCTCATTCTTATTATAACGGATAAAAAATAATAAACAATAGAATAAATTGGTTTAGTATGTCAAAACATGAAAAAAAGTGCTTGCAAGATGAAAAGAATTCTTTTTTAAAACACATTTCTTCATGGTAGAGTAGGTGCGTATTGGTTATATGTATTAATAGGTAAGGTGAAAAAATGGAAAAGAAAAGAAGTAAGTTCTCTGCAACCCTGTGTATGGGACTTGCATTGTTTGCCGCACAGTTCGGTGCGGGAAATCTGATTTTCCCGCCGTTTCTGGGAAGAGAAACGGGAAGCAGCTGGATCAGCGGATTCATGGGATTCTTCATCATGGACGTGGGACTGGCAGCAATTGCGATTGCGTCGGTAGTGCTGAACCGAAAAGGGAACGTAGACGGAGTGGTTGGCAAGATGGGAGCGAAGCCGGGAAAGGTACTGCTTACCACCATCATGCTCTGTCTGGGACCGTGCGTGTGCATTCCGCGAACCGCGGCTACCAGCTATGAGCTGGGATTCAAGACCATCGCGCCAAGCGTTCCGCTGTGGCTCTACGGACTGGTGTTCTTCCTGATTACGTTGGGTCTGGTTATCCGCCCATCGAAAGTAGTAGACATTATCGGTAATTACCTCACCCCATGTCTGCTTGCGGTGATGATTCTCCTGATTGTCATCGGAATCATCAATCCGCTGGGCGCTTCCGTTTCCCCGGAGGAAATTGTTCCTATCGCATCCGGCATTCAGAACGGATATCAGACACTGGACGGAATCGGCGGCGTGCTGATTACCATCATGCTGATTACCGCTGCGTACAACTATGGCTACAAGGAACACGAAGACGTTAAAAAGATGATCGTCGGCGCGGATCTCATTTCCGCAGCGCTGCTGGCCATCGTGTATGGCGGACTGACGTATCTGGGCTCCACCGCATCCGGTATTCCGGAATATGCCGGACTGGACCAGGCCGGCCTGCTGGTAGCGATTACCTACCACTTGATGGGAAAATACGGCGTATACGCCCTGGCGACCATCGTAATCCTGGCTTGCGTCACCACCGCACTAGGACTCAGCTCCATCGTAGGAGACTACTTTGAAGAGCTGACCCACGGAAAGCTGAAGTATAAGCAGATTGTAATCGCTCTGATTGCCATCAGCTACGCCATGTCCAACTTCGGACTGAGCCAGATCATCGCCATCGCGGGACCAGTGCTGAACATTCTGTACCCGCCGCTGATCGTACTGGTACTGGGTGCCTATGTGGAAAAAATTACGGATAACGATCACGTCATCTGTGTGGGAACCTATGTGGCGCTGATTACCAGCATCCTGAGCACCATCAGCACCTCCGGACATCCGATTGCGTTCATCGACAACCTTCCGTTCGCATCCTTCGGATTGGGCTGGGTCATCCCGGCACTGATCGGCTGCGGTCTGGGTGGATTCTGGAAGAAAGATGCTGCTTTGTTCTCCGGAAAGGAACTGAAGGCCGGTAAGAAGCTGGAAGCAGAATAAAAACACTTAAAACACTAATTTCTATATTATATAAGGGAAACACCGTCTCGGTTTCGGAGGCGGTGTTTTTCTGTTATACGCAGTGTTGGCCGCATTTTCCCGCAGTGATAGACCAATGATTATACCGAAGTCGGTATAAAAAAACATGATAGCAAAAAAGAACAGTTGAAAAGTGGGCTGGAAAAAATTTTCAATTTATACTAAAAATTGGTTGAATGGATAATTAATCAACAATCAGGCAAATATGAGCGTTTATATTGATTTAAAAATGAAAAGAAAACACAATATATAGCGGTTTTAAAAAAGTACGACAATAAAATAACGAAATTTTGCTTTTAAAATCGTACAAATTTCTAAAACCCTATTGTTCAATAGGTTTCCGCCAGTATTAAAAATTGTAAAAAGTTTTCTCGCTTTAACTAAATATACAGAATATATGTTGCGAATGTGAAGAACAGGTGATATACTTTGAGCATAAATTGTATAGGGCGGATTAACCAATAGAGTGATTATTCCGATTTAGTCCGAAAGGTATAATGTCTTATACAGAGTTCTTATATGTGTCGTTTTCATTTTTGTATGGAGGTATTGAAATGGAACAAGAAAACCAAAAAGGCCAATTTAATTCCAATTTTGGATTCTTGATGGCAGCACTTGGATCGGCCGTAGGTCTTGGTAACCTGTGGTCCTTCCCTTACAAGATGGGTATGAACGGCGGATTCGCTTTCCTGCTCTTGTACGTAATTCTGGCAATTGTAACCGGTTACCCTCTGATGCTCTCCGAGATGGCTCTCGGTCGTAAGACTCAGAAGGCGGCAATCGAGGCTTACAAGGAAGCCGATCACAGATTCACCTTCAACGGTGTTCTGCAGACCATCGTTCCTTGGCTCTTGATTTGCTTCTACTGCACATTCGGTGGATTCATCACTAAGTACCTGGGAGACTCCATTCTGGCGCTCTTCGGTAAGGGTGTTCTGAACACTGCAGATCCGGGCGCACAGTTCGGCGGACTGCTGACCAACACCGGAAACTCCGTTGCATGGATGACAGGATTCCTGCTCCTGACGATGGTTATCGTATTCGGTGGTGTATCCGGCGGTATCGAGAAGTTCTGTAAGGTAGCAATGCCGTTGCTGTTCTTCATGCTGCTCATCGTAGTAGTAAGATCTTGCACACTGCCTGGCGCAGGCCCTGGACTGAAGTTCCTGTTCAGCCCGGATCTGAGCGCTTGGGGAAGTGCAAAGGGATTCTTCAGTGTACTCTCTTCGGCAGGTGGACAGTGCTTCTTCTCGCTCTCCCTGTCGTCCGGTTGTATCATTGCTTACGGTTCTTACCTGGATAAGAAGGAGAACCTGGAATCCAACGCAGCAATCATCACCTTTGGTGACTCCTTGGTAGCGGTTCTGGCTGGCGTAGCTATCTTCCCGGCTGTATTCGCATTCGGTCTGGAGCCATCCGCAGGACCTGGACTGCTGTTCGTATCGATGACAACCGTATTCACATCCATGGGCACTGCCGGAAAGATCTTCCAGCTGCTGTTCTGGCTGCTGGTATTCTTCGCAGCACTGTCTTCTTCCATCGGAATGATGGAAGCCGGTATTTCCGCAATCTTGGACTCCAGAGTGAAGGCCGGAAAGAGCGCAAACAGAGTAAAGGTTACCGTTGTCATGGCAATCATGGCATGGATTGGTAACTTCTTGACCACAGCTGACGGACTGGGCACAAGCCAGAATGCATTCTTCGTAGCATTCCGCGGCCTGTTCAGACAGCCGGATGTACTGGACGTATGGGACTGCATCGCAGAAGGTATCCTGATGCCGCTGACCGGTCTCATCATGACAATCCTGCTTGGCTGGTTTGTACCTGGATATCTGGATGATGAAATCAGCAATGGCGGAACCAGAAAGTTCAAGTCCAGAGGCTTCTACAACTTCTGCATCAAGTGGGTTGGACCGATCTTCCTGGCAATGGTAGTTTATGGACAGCTCACAAGCTTCTGGGGTTAATTTAAAGACTAGTTGTAAGACTTTAACTTAAGGCAAATATAAAGAACGCACAAATGCTCGGATTCTCGGATTCGAGCATTTGTGTTTTTTGAAGGAGAATGAATGGTGTTATTCTTTAAAATTTTTTTGACGGAATTCATTGCAGAGATGGGGGATAAGACGCAGCTGATGCTGATTGCGCTTAACTCGAAGTACAAATTAAAGGACATTATACTGGGAACTGCGGTGGCGATTCTCGTGCTGAATGGACTTGCAGTGCTGGCAGGTGGACTGGTGAGTGAATTTATCCCAGATTGGGTCATTAAGATTGTTGCTGCACTGGCATTTCTCTATTTCGCTGCATCTACCATTGCGGGGGATGAGGATGAAGAGGAAGAAAATGCGAAATCCGGAATTCAGTTCGCGCCACTGGCTGTCTTTTGCACATTCTTTGTGGCAGAGCTGGGAGACAAGACGCAGCTTACTGCCATCACCTTTGGTGCAAATGAGGGAATGAGTGCGGCGTTTATCGTTTGGCTTGCTTGTTCTCTTGGATTGTTCGCAGCGGATATCCTGGGGATGATGGTGGGATATCTGCTGAAAAGCAAGACGCCGGACGGACTTCTGAACAGTCTTGCATTCGTAATATTCTCCATCTTTGGAGTGTACACACTATACCGGGGACTCCACCTCATTCGTGAAGGCGTCTGTCCAATCCCGGTGTGGCCAATATTAATCGGGGCTACAAGCGTATTCGTTGGTTTGTGTGCATGGTTGTTTGCGCGGAGAAAGAAGGTAGAACAGTAATATATTTTACAATAAACATGCATAACCAATCATCAACAGAAAGATTAGTACAAAGAAACGCCAGAACCGGCATTCGCCGGAACTGGCGCTTCTTTATTTGCGGACTTATTTTACAGTCCCATTTCTTATTTTTCTTCTACTTCTTTTTTCCGGATCGCCTTTGTCTCAATTTCTTCCACAATCTGGCGGACGAATTCGGACAGCGGCTTGCTGCCTTCGTCACCGGCGAATCTGGAACGAACGGAAACGGCATTTTCTTCCTCTTCCTTGGCACCCAGAACCAGCATGTACGGAATCTTTTCCATCTGTGCCTTACGGATCTTATAGCCGATACGTTCCGTGCTGTGATCCACGTGAACATCGACGCCGTTACGACGGAGTTCACGGAATACCTTTTCCGCATAGTCATCGTACTTGTCGGAAATCGGCAGGATGCGAACCTGTTCCGGACAGAGCCATGTCGGGAAGTTGCCCGCATATTTTTCAATGAGCCATGCCAGTGTTCTTTCGTAGCAACCAATGGAAGTACGGTGGATGATGTACGGGCGCTTCTTGGAACCGTCCTTATCGATGTAGTACATATCGTAGCGTTCTGCCAGGAACATATCCAGCTGAATGGTGATCATGGTGTCTTCCTTGCCGTATACGTTCTTGGCCTGAATGTCCAGCTTTGGACCGTAGAACGCTGCCTCGCCGGTCGCCTCGGTGTAGTCCAGACCGATTTCATCCAGGATGGTTCTCATGGCATCCTCTACGCGGTTCCAATCCTCCGCAGTTCCCAGATACTTCTCGGAGTTCTCCGGATCCCACTTGGACATCCGATAGGTTACATCTTCCTCCAAACCCAAAGTGGTGAGGCAATATTTTGCCAGGCGAACGCAGTTCTTGAACTCCTCGTCAATCTGCTCCGGAGTGCACACCAGGTGACCCTCGGAAATAGTGAACTGACGAACGCGGGTCAGTCCGTGCATCTCGCCGGAATCCTCGTTACGGAACAGAGTGGAAGTCTCCGCCATTCTGTAAGGCAGATCGCGGTAACTCTTCTGACGCGCCTTGTACACATAGTACTGGAACGGGCAGGTCATCGGACGCAGTGCGTATACATCGCTGTCCGCATCGTTTTCAATCATCTTCAGGTCCTGAACACCGTGAATCTCACGGGAAGCGTCCTCCGCATTGTTCAAATCCTCCAGGTTATCGTAGCCCAGCAGGAACATACCGTCCTTATAGTGGTACCAGTGGTCCGAGATTTTGTACAGGGTGGACTTCGCCATCAGCGGAGTACGGGTACGAACATAGCCCCACTCGTAATCCTCCAGATCCTCAATCCAGCGTTGCAGCTTCTGAATCATTTTGGTACCGTTCGGCATGAACAGCGGCAGGCCCTGACCCACTACATCCACCGTAGTGAACAGGTCCATCTCACGGCCCAGACGGTTGTGGTCTCTGTTTTTGATATCTGCCAGGTACTCCAGATACTCTTCCAGGTCCGCCTTCTTGGTGTACGCGGTTCCGTAGATTCTGGTGAGCATCTTGTTGTGCTCGTCCCCTCTCCAGTATGCACCGGAAGAAGAAGTCAGCTTGAACGCCTTGATCTGCTTGGTGCTCATCAGGTGCGGACCTGCACACAGTTCGATGAAATCACCCTGCTGGTAGAAGGAAATGGTCTCGCCCTCCGGCAGATCCTCAATCAGCTCCACCTTGTACGGCTCTTCCCGATCCTTCATCATCTGAATCGCCTCTTCCCTCGGCAGTGTAAAGTACTCCAGACGGTCGCCCTTCTTGATGATCTTCTTCATCTCCTTCTCGATCTTGTCCAGATCCTCCCGGGTCAGCGGCGGCATGTCGAAGTCATAGTAGAATCCGGTGTCGATGGAAGGTCCGATGGCCAGCTTTGCCTCTGGGTACAGGTTCAGCACCGCCTCCGCCAGAACGTGAGAACAGGTGTGGCGATATGCGTGTTTGCCCGCATCGGAATCGAAAGTGAGAATGTTCAGCTCACAGTCGCTGTCGATTACGGTACGCAGGTCCTTCACCTCACCGTTCACCTCGCCCACGCAGGCAACACGGGCCAGCCCCTCGCTGATATCCTTCGCGATATCGTAGATGGACATCGGTTCTCCGTATTCACGGGTACTTCCGTCTTTCAAAGTAATAATCATTTGGTTTCCTCCTTCTTGAAACGGAAGGTACCAAAAAAGTCCCTTCCGCAGATATACTGTCAGAAGGGACGCATACATTTCGTATTCGTGGTTCCACCCATCTTCCGGGAAAATCCCGGCACTCATTATGGCTTTTCACGCGGCCGGCGGGCAGGATTAGTGCCACTCGGAGGTGGTGTTCCGCAAGTCCGAATCTGGGATAATTTCACCGGCTATCCCTCTCTGTAAGATTCTCCCGACAAGCGTACTGTCCTCGTCATCGTTTTATTTTTATAATCATAGATTTTAGCACCGGCGCAAAACCTTGTCAAGCGATAAAAACAAATTCGCCGCGGCCCGCTCGTCCGGAAAGCCCCCTAGATTACCAGTCCGTAGCGGTTGGCCAGCGGCAGAAGCTCCTCCTCCGGCAGATCGCCGGCATAGAGGACCCGGCCCTGATAAATTTCCAGCGCCTGCTCCAGAAGGGACGCATCGTTGCAAAGTATGCACAGCGGAAGCGGGATGGCGTATTGGAAGTCCTCCAGGTGATCCAGCTCCTCCTCCGCTTTCAGTTCAATCGTCATGAAGAGGGCCTCGTCGTCCTCCTCTGCCTCCTCGCAGGAATCCTCCAGGTGCTCATCGCAAGGATAGATTTTGCCGATTTCGAGATCCGTCGGCAGGAGGTAGAGATTCTTCTCCGTCGCCAGAGGGATTTTGCCCTGAAAATCCGGGTGAGGCGGAAGGAATTCCACATTCTGAAGCTCTCGGTGAATCGCCCGAATGTGCTCCTCCGTGGAGCCGCAGCAGCTCCCGAAAATGCCTACGCCGGCGGCCGCCAGATCCTTCACGTAGGACGCCAGTTCCTCCGGACCGCAGTCGTAGTAGGTCTCCCCGTTCTTCGTCTTTGGCATGCCCGCATTGGGCTTGGCGATAAGAGGCACCTCCGCGTACTTCTGCAGCCGCTGAATGTGGGGCAGCATCTGATCCGGCCCCGTGGAGCAGTTCAGCCCGAAGGCATCGATGCCCATGTTCTGCAGGATTACCAGCGCTGCCGCAATATCGTTGCCCATCATCGTGCGTCCGTTGGCCTCACAGGTAAAACACACCATGATGGGTTTATCGGAAATTTGCCGGATGGCCAGCACCGCCGCCCGGGCTTCCGCCAGGTTGGTCATGGTCTCCACGGCGTACAGGTCCACCCCGGCTTCCTCCAGGGCTTCCGCCTGCTCCCGGTAGATTTCCAGCATCTCTCGGAAGGTGGTGTTTCCGATAGGCTTTAGAAATTTGCCGGTCTGGGAGATATCCCCCGCCACCAGCGCGCGCCCCTCGGCATTATCCAATGCTATTTTTGCCAGACGTCGATTGTACTCCGGCACCTGATTGAAGACGCCGTACTCCTCCAGCTTGACCCGGTTGGCCCCAAAAGTAGGGGCGTACAGCACGTCGCTTCCGGCTTCGATGTAGTTGTTGTGCAAATCCGTAATGGCATCCGGGTGCTCCAGCACCCACTGCTCCGCGCTGATGCCGCCCCGGTAGCCCCGTTTTTGAAGCTCGGTCCCCGTGGCGCCGTCCAGCAGAATCGGAAAATGAAGTTCCATAATATGCTCCTTTAGGCTTGTCTCTTTGTCCCTATAAAATCTTTTCTTAATATTATAGGCAGAGGGTTTTGGAGGTGTCAAGAAAATATCAAAAATGGTATAATGAATCATTATACCGAGGGGGTAGGGAAATGAAAACAGAGGAGCTCATCGAGCTGGCACTGGAGGTGGGATTCGACCACGCCGGAGAACTGAATATGGGAGCGCTGGACTTCCGGCCGGAGGTGCGGGACATGTGTTCCAGCGGACGCTGCCGGGCCTACGGCACCCGGTGGAGCTGCCCGCCGGCGGTGGGGGATCTGGAACGCAGCCGTCGGCGCACGGAGAAGTATCATCGGGGGATCCTGGTACAGACTACGGGGAAGATGGCCCACGACTTTGACAGCGAGGGAATTCTACAGGCAGAGAAACGCCACAAGGAACGGTTTGCCACTTTGGTGCGGCAGATTCGTTACGGATATCCGGACTGCCTTCCCATGGGAACGGGGGCCTGTACCCTGTGTCGAAAGTGCACCTATCCGGACCGGCCCTGCCGCCATCCGGAGGAAATGTTCACTTCCATGGAGGGCTACGGCTTGCTGGTAAATGATGTGGCAAAAGCCTCCGGACTTCGGTACGACTACGGGCCGGGCACCATCACCTATTCCGCTGCGGTACTGATTGACTAGAAAAGGGATTGTTTTAGGGACAAAGGAGAACGCAAAATGACACCAAAAGAAATATTTCTGGAACTGTTGAAGAAAGAGGGGCGGCCGGAGCGCCTGCTGGACCAGTATGAAGCTCTGCAGATGGCGCTGGGGGATCCGGTGAGCCGGTACCTTCGGGCCGGTCAGGTTCGGGGATCTCGGACCATCGACCGCTGGGGCGTGACCATTCTTTTCCCGGAAGATGCGCCGGGCACCATCCCGTATCACTCGGAGGAAGCCACGGTGCTGAAGGACATTACCCGATGGAAAGAGGTGGTCCACGCACCGGATATTAAAAGCAACTGCCAAGAGGGCTGGGAGGAATTCCGAAAAATCCAGCGGGAAAAGGCGGGAAATCAGCGCCTTCTGGCGGGTTTTATGGGAACCGGAATCTTCGAACAGTGCCACTTCCTGATGGGTTTCGAAGACACCCTGACCAATTTTTACGAGCACCCGAAGGAGATGCACGAGTTGATTGACTACATCCTCAGTTACCGCCTGGAGTATGTTCGGATGCTGATTAAGGGATTGCAGCCGGACGTCATCTTCTCCCACGACGACTGGGGTGCGAAAAACCAGCTGTTCATGAAGCCGGAAATCTGGCGGGAATTCTTTAAGGAACCGTATCGGAAGTTCTACGGAGAGATTCGGGATGCGGGATGCATCGCCATCCACCACTCCGATTCCTATCTGGTGCCGATTCTGGATGATATGGTGGAAATCGGCATTCAGTGCTGGCAGGGAATCCTGCCGGAGAACAACATCCCGGAAGTGGTGCGCCACCTGGACGGCCGAATGATCGTCATGGGCGGCGTGGGCGCTGAGATTGACCGGAGCGATGCCACGGAAGAGGAAATTCGGGAATACATGCGCAGGATGCTGAAGCAGAACGGATCCCTGGAGCACTTCATCCCATCCATCACATATGGGCTGAGCGGCACCATTTTCAAACACGTGGATCCGATTATCGACGAGGAAATCGCCCGGTACAACAATGAGCTTCACTTCCGGCACTACAACTATCCGGTGACGGGAAAGAAATATGCCCTTTCCACGGACAAAAATAAATCCGCGTCTCACGGGGAACAGAAGGTGTCCGACAGTGTTCGGAAGAGCCCGCTGGGAAAGGTGGCGGACGTGCTGATGAAGGGAAACCGGAACCGGATGGAGAAGGTGTGCCGGGAAGCCCTGGATGCGGGATATGCGCCTCAGGAAATTCTGAACAAGGGATTGATTACCGGAATGACGGAAGTGGGCAATGCCTTCTCCCGGGGAGAGGTGTTCGTCCCGGAAATGCTGATGTCGGCAAAATGCATGACCACAGCACTGGATCTGCTGAAGCCCATGCTGGTAGCCGATGCAAGCGCATCATTGGGTAGAGTGTGCATCGGCACGGTACAGGGGGATATGCACGACATCGGAAAGAACCTGGTGAAAATCATGCTGGAAGGAAACGGCTTTGACGTGATTGACCTGGGAAGCGATGTGCCGGCAGAGACCTTCGTCCGCACCGCCAAGGAAGAAAAGTGCGATATCATCTGCTGCTCCGCGCTCCTCACCACCACCATCGAAGAGATGCGGAAGGTGGTGGAAGGCTGCAAGGCAGCGGGTATCCGAGAGGATGTGGCCATCATGGTAGGCGGCGCCCCGGTGACTCAGGATTTCTGCGACAGCATCGGCGCGGATATCTATACGGACGATGCCACCGCCGCGGCCAAAGCAGCGGTTCAAGCGATGGAAAACCGGCAGAGGCCGGCGTAACGAAATATGGTTTTATAGGAGGAAAAGAAAATGCTGTTACTATCGAAAGAAGACATTCGCAAAGTCGTAACCATGGCAGATATCATCGAGGGCAACAAGGTGGCCTACAAGAGCGTGGTGGACGGAGAAGTGGAGAATCCGCTGCGCACGGTAATTCCGGGAAAATATGACGGATCCTTCGTGTTCATGCCGGCCTACGCACCGGGACTGGATGCGGCGGCGCTGAAGGTGGTGGATATTTTTCCCCACAACCCGGAACAGGGGCTGAAGACCTCTCCGGCTCAGGTACTGCTCATCGACGGTAAGACGGGATACATCCGCGCCATCCTGGACGGCACCTACGTGACGGAAGCCCGCACCGGTGCGGCATCGGGAGCCGCTTTCGATATTCTGGGAAAGAAGGAGTGCCGCAAGGGGGCCATGATCGGCACCGGCGGACAGGCGGCTTGCCAGCTGGAGGCCATGCTGACGGCAAGAAAGTTGGAAGAGGTGGCCGTGTACAGCCGGAACAAGGAGAAGCGAGAGGCTTTTGCGGCGGAGATGCAGGAGGAACTGAAGGAATTCGGCACCCGAATCTATGCGGCGGACAGCGCCGACGAAGCGGTGGAAGATGCGGACCTGCTGATTACGGTAACGGGATCTTCGGAGCCGGTATTCGACGGCACCAAGGTAAAACCGGGCTGCACCATCAGCTGCGTGGGCACCTACGAACCGCACAAGCACGAGCTGGATCCGGCGGTGCTGCCGAGAACCGCTAAGATTATCTGCGACTCCAAGGACGCGGTGATGGCGGAAAGCGGGGATCTGCTGATTCCGATTCGGGAGGGCATCATTTCCGAAAGCGACGTGCTGGGAAGCCTGGGAGACGTGATTAACGGCACCGTGGCCGGCAGAGAGAAGGACGACGAGATCATCGTCTTTGAGAACGTGGGCATTGCGGCTCTGGATCTGGTGGCGGCAAAGGTCATTTACGATAAAGCGGTGGAGAAGGGCATCGGCCAGAGCTGGGGCTAGAACCGACACCGAAGCGGAACATGGGAAATAGGATATGGAACAAATCGAAAAGACAGAAAAATACATTTTGGTGGCGGTAGCCACCGGCGAGGAAGAGGCGGCCTGGGCATCCCTAGAGGAGTTGGGGGAACTGGTGCGCACCGACGGCGCAGAGGTTTCCTCCATGGTGGTGCAGAACCTGGACCATCCGGAGCGGGCCACCTATGTGGGCAGCGGCAAAGCCCTGGAAATTCGGGAGATGCTGGAGGTGCAAGAAGCGGACGGAATCATCTGCGACGATGAACTGACCCCGTCCCAATTCCGAAATCTGTCGGAAGCCATCGGGGCAAAGGTGCTGGATCGGACCCTGCTGATTCTGGATATCTTTGCGGCTCACGCTAAGACGAAGGAAGGAAAGATCCAGGTGGAAATCGCCCAGCAGCGATACCGGGCCTCCCGCCTCCGGGGAATGGGCGAAGCCATGTCCCGGCTGGGTGCGGGCATCGGTACCCGGGGACCGGGCGAAACCAAGCTGGAGACGGACCGCCGGGTGATTCAGAAGCGCATCAAGGTGCTGTCCGATGAAATCGAGGATATGAAGCGGGTGCGGGAAACCACTCGGAAAAAACGGTCCGAAAGCGCCACCATGACCGTGGCCATCGTGGGATACACCAACGCGGGGAAATCCACCCTGCTGAACAAGGTGACAGATGCGGGCATCTTGGCGGAAAACAAGCTTTTTGCCACACTGGATCCCACCACCCGAACCGCGGTGCTGCCGGACGGACAGTCGGTGCTGCTGACGGATACCGTTGGTTTTATCAACAAGCTGCCTCACCATTTGGTGGACGCCTTCCGAAGCACGCTGGAAGAGGCAAAATACGCAGACATCATCATGCACGTGATCGACGCATCCAACCCTCAGTGGGAACTGCACCGGAAGGTGGTGCTGGACACCCTGAAGGAGCTTGGCGTGGTGGGCAAACCGCTAATCACGGTGTGGAACAAGATGGACCTGCTTCCGGAAGGAGAGAAGAGGCAGGATTTTCAGGCAGACGCATCGGTGATGATTTCCGCCAAAAAGAACCTGGGCTTGGAAGAGATGTTTGAAGAGCTGGGACGAATCGTTCGGGAATCTCGGGTGTACGTGGACACGGTGCTCACCTACTCGGAGATGGGCATTCTGGAACAGATTCGGAAATTCGGACAGCTGCTGGAAGAAAAATACGAGGGGGACGGCATTCACGTGAAGGCCTACGTTCCCCATGCTTTGGCGTACCTGGCAGAACGGTAACATAGGCCGGCGAAAGCACCGGGAAAGAAAACGAGGCGATGGATATGATAAAAACAGTTATTTTCGATATCGGGCGGGTGCTGATCGGCTTCGAGTGGAAGGATTACGTCCACCGACTGTTCGGCAATCCGGAGGTGGAAGCCCGGGTGACCGATGCCACCTTCGGCAGCGGAATCTGGAACGAGATGGACCGGGGAATCTGGTCGGAGGAAGAGGTGTTGGCGCGGTTCATCGCCCGGGCGCCGGAACGGGAGAAGGAAATCCGGGTCGCCTTTGACCGGGTGGGATGCTGTACGGAGCGAAAGGAGTACGCCATCCCGTGGATTGAGGATCTGAAGGCTCGGGGATACCGGGTGCTGTTCCTGTCCAACTATTCGGAACATGTGCGAAAGCGAAGCACACATACACTGGATTTCCTGCCGTACCTGGATGGGGGCGTGTTTTCCTATCAGGTGCACCGCATCAAGCCGGAGCCGGAGATTTACCGCATCCTGCTGGAGAAGTACGAGCTGAAGGCAGAGGAGTGCGTCTTCGTGGACGATAACGGGAAGAACATTCAGGCGGCCCGGGAACTGGGCTTCCGCACCGTGCATTTTGAGAATTACGAACAGGCTCGCGAAGCGCTGGAGGAGCTGCTTCGGGAAGACGGGGAAGCGGATGAATAGCCGGATTGAAAATCGGAAGAATCCGGGCATCCGGCGGAGCCGGTTCGGCGCTGCGGCGGGAGGCCTGGTGCGGGGCTTGTTCCTGCTGCTGGTTCTGTCGCTGGTGGTGTTTTTTCTGGCGCGGGCGTGCCCCGGAGATCCGCTGCGGTCCTGGTACGGGGACGGGGTGGATCGGCTGAGTGCGGCACAGAAAGAGACCATGCGCCGGAACCTGGGGCTGGACCGGTCACTATGGGTGCAGTACGGCCTGTGGCTTCGGAACCTGTTTCAAGGCAGCCTGGGAATCTCCCTTAAATACAAGCGGCCGGTGACGGCGGTGCTGGGCAGCGTGGCGGGAAATACCGCCATTCTGGGACTCCTGGCCTACGTGATGACCTTTCTGCCGGCTTTCCGAATCGGGAGCAGCTGTGCCCTGAAAGAGGGCAGCCGAAAGGACCGCCGGCTCTCCCGCATCGCCGTGGTGACGGGAAACATTCCTTCCTTCTTCCTGGGACTGCTGCTGATTTTGTTTTTCGCCGTGAAAATCCGGCTCTTTCCCACCGGCGGCGCCTATTCCTACGGTATGGCTCACAACCTGCCGGATCGCATATGGCACCTGGTGCTTCCATGCGCCGTGCTGGTGCTGGAGCACGTGGGCTACTACGGCCTGATGGTGCGGAACCTGCTGGTGGAGGAAACCCGAAAGGACTACGTGCTGCTGCACAAATCCCAGGGCATTCCCCGGGAGAAAATCCTCCGAAAATACTGCATGAAGAACATCTTGCCGGGCATGATTCCGGCCATGACCATGGCGGTGCCCCACATCCTGGGCGGCACCTACGTGGTGGAAATGGTCTTCGGCTATCCGGGACTGGGCACTCTGGCCTTCGAAAGCGCCCTGTACAAAGATTTCAACGTGCTGATGGCGGTGACCCTGCTCACCGGCGCCCTGGTCATCTTCTGCAACATGCTGGGAGAGGTCCTCAGTGCGGCCATCGATCCGAGAATGAGGGACGATGCGGCGGAATTCCGGGAGGTGGATTATGAATAAAAAAAAGAATCGCCTCGGCACGGGCGTCCGGCTGAGCATCACCCTATTGGCTGTCGTGGGCATCGCTTCGCTGCTGGCGCCTCTGCTGGCACCTTACGGCCCCAACGAGATGGGACCGGCCATCAACCAAGCCCCTTCGGCAGATCACCTGTTCGGCACCGATTCCATAGGCCGGGATCTGCTGAGCCGTATTCTGTACGGCGGGCGGGCCAGCCTGTGCATCGGACTGATGGCGGCGGCCATCAGCACCGGCATCGCCATGGTCTACGGGTCCCTCAGCGGAATGAGCCGCCGGTGGGTGGACCGGGGACTTATGGGTTTTGCGGACCTGATGCTCAGCGTGCCCCAGATCCTGATTGTGGTATTTCTCCAGGCGATTTTCGGAAAATCCGGATACCTGTCTCTGGCCCTCTCCATCGGCGTGACGGGCTGGATGGCCATGGCCCGGATCATCCGAAACGAAGTGCGGCGGATTCGGGAGACGGATTACGTCACCGCGGCCCGGATGATGGGCGGCAGCTTCGGGTACATCCTTCGGAAGCACCTGCTGCCGGGTTTTCTGCCGGCGGTGCTGTACGCGGCGGTGAGCAGCATCGGTGCGGCCATGATGACGGAGGCCACCTTGAGCTTTATGGGACTGGGACTTCCGGTGGCGGAGGTGTCCTGGGGAGGCCTGCTGTCCGACTCCCGGAATGCACTGCTCTCCGACAGCTGGTGGATCATCCTGATTCCCGGCATCGTGCTGATCGGAACACTGATCGCCATCGCGGCGCTGGGGGAACAGGTGCGGAAGGGGAACACCCGGCTGCACAGCAATTTATAAGCCCTTGAAGGGGAAAACCGGGCAAGAGATTGGCGTTATTTCTGCGTAAGCGAAAGGTAGAAACGAGATGAAAAATATTTCTAAGAAGTGGAAGCGAATTCTGCCGGCCATGCTGCTGGTTCTGGCATTGGCCTTTCTGGCCGGATGCGGCGGCGAGACGAAGCCGGCCGGTGACACCATGGTGTACGGCAGTCAGGACTATACCGCCATTAACCCGGCATTGTACGAGCACGGAGAAATCAACCTGCTTATTTTTGCCGGATTGACGGCCCACGATGCGGACAACAACGTGGTTCCCGGACTGGCGGAGAAGTGGAGCTACGACAAAGGTGCCAAAACCTGGACATTCCGCCTGCGGAAAAACCTGACCTTCCACGACGGCGAACCTCTGACCTCAGCGGACGTGAAGTTCACCCTGGAATCCATCCTGGACGAAAAGAACGGATCGGAAATTGTGTCCAACTACGCGGACATAAAAAAGATTTCCTGCCCGGATGCCCGCACGGTGAAGATTCAGTTGAAGGAAGAGAATGTGGGATTCCCGGAATACATGACCATCGGTATCCTGCCGAAGCACCTCCTGGAGGGGAAGGATCTCACCACCGACGAGTTCAATCAGAAGCCGGTGGGCGCCGGACCGTACAAGCTGACGGAGTGGGACGAGGGACAGAGCATCACCCTGGAGCGGTTCGACGGATACTATGCCGGAAAAGCCAACATTCCGAAAATTATTTTTAAAATCGTGCCGGACAGTGCCACCCGTCTCCTGCAGCTGGAATCCGGCGACCTGGACATGGCCCAGCTGACTCCGAAGGACGGCAAAGCCCTGATGAAAAAGGATTCGGACTGCAGCGTGTACGAGATGGACACCGCGGACTACCGGGCGATTGCGTATAATTTTGCGGGCAGCAAGCTGTTTAAGAAGTATCCGGAGCTGGCGAACATCCTCAGCTACGGCATCGACCGGCAGGCGATTCTGAAGAGCGTGCTTCTGGGAGAGGGGGAGATTGCCTACTCGCCGATTCAGAAGAATCCGTTCAACGACAGCAACATCGAAAAGTTCAATTACGACCCGGCGAAAATGAAATCCCTGCTGGAGCAGGACGGCTGGAAGAAAAACAAGGACGGTTGGTACGAAAAGGACGGTACGGAGCTGAAGTTCACCATCGCCGCCATGTCCGACGATCAGGTGCGGGTGGATATGGCCAACATGTGCGCGGAACAGCTGAAGAAGGAAGGCATCCATGCCACGGCGGAGAACCGGAAGGAACTGGATTGGGCCGGTCAGGATGCCTGCATCATCGGATGGGGCAGCCCGTTTGACGCGGACGACCATACCTATAAGGTGTTCACCACCGGTGCGGGAGACAACTACACCGGATACTCAAGCGCCGATGTGGACCGGGCCCTGGAAGCGGCGCGCTCCACCGACGACAACAGCCTGCGGAAGCAGTATTACAGCACCTTCCTCCACCGCATGACCGAGCAGATGCCGTTCACCTACATCGCTTACATCAAGGCCAACTACGGCGTGAACAAGGCGGTAAAAGGCGTGGACAAGAACGTGGTCCTGGGGCACCACGGCGTGGGGATTTTCTGGAACGTAGCGGATTGGAAACTGGAACGATAGAAGATGATGAAGGATTGCGGTAACAAGGGAGAAAGGAATACGGGCAAAAATAAAACCGTTCTGAAGGTGGAGGATTTCCGACTTTGCTTTAACGGTCGCTTTGGCGCGGTGCATGCGGTGCGGGATGCCAATCTGGAAGTTCGGCGGGGCGAGATTGTGGCCCTGGTGGGCGAATCCGGCTGCGGCAAAACCGCACTGTGCCGGGCCATCCTGATGCTTCACTCCGCCCATGCCCGGTACCTGTCCGGAAGAATTCTCCTGGACGGCCGAGATGTGCGGACTTGCAGCGAAAGGGAAATGGAGCAGATTCGGGGCAAGGCGGCGTCGTTGGTATTCCAGAATCCGCTGAGTTCCCTGAATCCGGTGTACCGAATCCGGGAGCAGCTGGAAGAACCCATGCGCCGTCACCTTGGCATGAAGGATGCCGGCGCGTTGGAAGTCCGCTCCCGAGAGCTTCTTCTGGAAATGGGCCTGAAGGAGCCGGAGGAGATTCTGGAAAAATATCCCCATCAACTTTCCGGGGGACAGCGGCAGCGAGTGGCGGTGGCCATCGCGCTGTCGGGAGATCCGTCTCTGATCGTCGCCGATGAGCCGACCACTGCCTTGGACCCGGAAACCGCGAAGATGGTAACGGACCTCCTTCGCCGGGTGGCGGATGAGAAACAGAAGGGCATCCTCTTTGTGACCCACGACCTGGCGGTGGCGTCGGCGTTGGCGGACCGGGTGCTGGTGATGAAGAACGGGGAAATCCTGGAGCAGGGAACCACGGAAGATATTTTTGCGCGGCCGAAGGAGAACTATACGAAGAAGCTGGTGCGCTGTGCGGAGTGGGGACGCGGGAAAGCGCCTGCGGAATCATTGAAGCCGGAGCCGGAAAGGAAGCGCCTGGCAGCGGTGCATCACCTGACGGTGCGGTATCCCGGAGCGCCAAAGCCGGCGCTGAGGGACTGCAGTCTGGACATTCGGGAAGGGGAAATCCTGGGCCTGATCGGCGAGTCGGGCTGCGGCAAATCCACTCTGGCTAAGGTGCTTTGCGGCATACTGAAACCTTCCGCCGGGGAGGTGGAATTCTTTCGCCCGGTGAAACCCGTCCTGATCTTCCAGGATTCCGTGGCCTCCTTCAACGAACGGATGACCCTGGGCGAGATTGTTCAGGAGCCGCTGGTCATCGGGAAAATGCCGCTGGAGCGGCGAAAAGAAAAGCTCCGGGAGCTGACAGAACAGGTGGAGCTGGAAGAGGCATTGCTGGACCGGTATCCCTATGAGGTTTCCGGGGGACAGCGGCAGCGGGCGGCCATCGCCCGAGGGCTGGCCATGGATCCGGAATTCCTGATTGCGGACGAGCCGGTGTCCTCCTTGGACGCCCCGGTGCAGATGGAAATCCTTCGGCTGCTGAAGCATCTTCGGGACCGCCGCAATCTAACCCTGCTGATCATCTCCCACGATATTCCCGTGGTGGAACATGTCAGCGACCGGATTATCCGGATGGAAAAGGAAGGACTTAGAGATGAATTCAAATAAGTTGCAAGAGAAGGAAGCACAGCTTCGGGAGAACCTGCGGAACTTGGGCTCCCTGGCGGTGGCGTTTTCCGGCGGGGTGGATTCTACCTTTCTGCTGAAGGTTGCCCATGAGGAGCTGGGGGACCGGCTGTTGGCGGTGACCGCAAAGGGCAGCGTGTTCTCGGGACGGGATCTGTCTCAGGGAATGGAATTCTGCCGACAGGAAGGCATCCGTCAGGAAATCGTGGAGATGAACGAGCTGGAGATTCCCGGTTTTCAGGACAATCCCCCGGACCGCTGCTACATTTGCAAAAAAACAATTTTTCAAAACCTGCTGGATACGGCGGCAAGTCACGGCATCCCTCACGTAGCCGAAGGAAGCAACATGGACGACCTGGGGGATTACCGGCCGGGACTCCGCGCCCTCCGGGAGCTGCAGGTGCTGAGCCCTTTGAAAGAGGCGGGCTTATATAAAGAAGAGATTCGTCAGCTTTCTCGAGACCTGCACCTTGCCACCTGGGACAAACCTTCCGCTGCCTGCCTGGCTTCCCGCTTCGCTTACGGTGAACGGATCACCCGGGAAAAACTCCGCATGGTGGAGCAGGCAGAAGACTTCCTGGCGGATCAAGGTTTCCGGCAGGTTCGGGTACGCATCCACGGGGCCGATTTGGCCCGGCTGGAGGTGGCGCCGGAACAGCGGGAGAAGCTGCTGTCTCTGGGGGACTCGGTAACGGAAGCCCTTCGGCAAATTGGTTTTACCTACGTCACCATGGACTTGAAAGGGTACCGCACGGGAAGCATGAACGAAATTCTGAAGGATGAGGAGAAGAACATAAGTAACTGAATATATTGACTATTGTGATTAAATGTGCTTAAACACACCCAAAGGAGAGTATTAAAATGAACACATCAAATATCACAAATTATAAACCCAAAAGTGTTGCCGAACTTTTGGGATATCTGTTAAGACATTACAACGTTGAGACAGAGAAGGAATTTTAAAGGCAAACCGAACTCCAACTAATAGGCATTATTACACTTATGATTTGTAGGCTGTATGGGCTTCGTAAGTATAAAAAACAAATAGAAAGGGATGAGGGAATTGCTAAAGAGCTTCAAGACAGAAATAAATCCGTCAGAAGAGCAGAAGGTCAAGATTCGCAAAACGATAGGAACTTGTAGATTTATCTATAACTTCTATCTTGCTCATAATAAGGAACTTCATGAAAATGGGAAAAAGTTTATGAGCAGCAACAAATTTAGAGTCTGGCTTAACAATGAGTATCTTCCGAATCATCCGGAATATTCTTGGATCAAGGAAGCTTATTCAAAAGCGGTAACACAGGCAGTAAATAACGGACAAACCGCATTTACAAGATTCTTTAATCACAAGAGCGCCTTTCCAAGGTTTAAAAAGAAAGGTAAATCTAATGTAAAAATGTATTTCGTAAAGAATAATCCGAAAGATTGTCGTTGTGAAAGACACAGAATCAATATTCCGTCACTTGGCTGGGTTCGAATCAAAGAAAAAGGATATATTCCTACAACAAAAGATGGATACGTAATTAAAAGCGGTCACGTCTCAATAAAAGCGGGCAGATACTATGTATCAGTTCTTATAGAAATCCCGGATAACAGGATAGCCAATAATTCCAATGAAGGAATTGGCATAGACCTTGGATTAAAGGATTTCGCTGTTGTTTCCAATGGTACAAGTTATAAGAACATTAACAAATCCGCAAAATTAAAGAAACTGGAAAAGCAACTCATTCGAGAACAGAGAAGTCTTTCTCGAAAGTATGAAAATGTAAAGAAAGGAGGGTCCACTCAAAGAGCGAATATACAAAAACAAAGGCTTAAGGTACAGAAACTTCATCATAGAATTGACAATATTCGTACTGATTACATCAATAAAACAATCGCAGAGATAGTGAAAACCAAACCATCTTATATAACGATTGAAGATTTAAATGTATTAGGAATGATGAAGAACAAACATCTTTCAAAGGCAGTTGCTTCGCAGAAGTTTTATGAATTTAGAACAAAGCTTCAAGCTAAATGTAACGAAAACGGCATTGAACTTCGAGTTGTAGACAGATGGTTTCCGTCATCGAAAACCTGCCATTGCTGCGGCGCTATCAAAAAAGATTTAAAGCTTTCAGACAGAACATTCACATGTGACTGTGGTTATATCGAAGACAGAGATTTCAATGCTGCACTTAATTTGAGGGATGCTACGACTTACGAAGTTGCATAAATAAAAGCAAACGTAGGTATGTACCGAAGGCTATTTCGGGAATTTACGACTATGGAGTGTACAAGAACTTGTGAGTAGATATGATTTCGGTCAATCCAAAGCATACACGATGAAGTAGTAAGTAATGTTCGTGAGAACTTACATTATCTCGATGTGAGTATATTTAATCATATTTTGAGTGGCAGAAGAAGGGAGTTGTCAATGGATAGAACATTGTACTTGGAATGTGAAAGCGGAATCAGCGGAGACATGTCGGTGGCCATGCTCCTGGACCTGGGGGCGGACCGGGAGGTTCTGGCAGAGGCCCTGAAATCCTTGCCGCTGCAGGGGTACGAGATTCGGATTTCCAGGGTGAACCGGAACGGCATCGATTGCTGCGACTTCGACGTGGTTCTGGAGGAGGAGAACCACGACCACGATATGGAGTACCTGTACGGGGAAGGGGAAGGCCATACCCATGCCCACGAACACGAGCATGCGCATGAGCACGAACACACCCATGAGCACGAGCACGAACATTCGCATGGCGACGACCATGCCCATGCCCATCATCATTCCCACGCTCATGTTCATCGCCACCTGGCGGAAATCAATCGGATCATTGACGCCGGCAATCTGACCGACGGCGCCAATGCCCTGGCCAAAAAAATCTTCCGCATCATCGCGGAGGCGGAGAGTCGGGCCCACAACCTTCCTTTGGAGAAGGTGGGCTTCCACGAGGTGGGTGCGGTGGACTCCATCGTGGACATCGTGGCTTTCGCCGTGTGCTTCGATAACCTGGACATCCGCCGGGTGCTGGTGCCAAAACTCTGTGAGGGCACCGGAGTGGTTCGCTGCCAGCACGGGATCCTTCCGGTCCCGGTTCCGGCGGTGACCAACATCCTGGAGGGTTCCGGGATTCCGATGGAAATTCTGCCGTACAAGGGCGAGTTCGTCACTCCAACCGGTGCGGCCATCGTAAAAGCAGTTCGTACCGGCGGCGGTTTTCCGGCGGGCTGCACCATCGCCCGCACCGGAATGGGTGCCGGCAAGCGGCAGACGGAACGGGCCAACGTCCTTCGGGGCATGCTTCTGGAGTCTGCGGACGAAGCGTCGGATTCCGTGTGGAAGCTGGAATCGGATATCGACGACACCACGGGGGAAGTGCTGGGCTACACCTTGGAGCGCCTGCTTGAGGCGGGGGCCAAAGATGCCCACTACCTGCCGTGTTTCATGAAAAAGAACCGACCGGCGTGGCAGCTCCAGGTAATCTGCGATGAGGAGCACCGGTCGGCGCTGGAGCGCATCATCTTCCGGGAAACCACCACCATCGGCATTCGGCGCATCCGGATGGAGCGAAGCATCCTGAAGCGGCAGACCGGAAATGCCCGGACCCCCTTCGGAAATGTGAGAATTAAAATCTGCCGGAGCGGGGATGAAACTTATTTTTACCCGGAATATGAGGACGTGGCGGCGATTGCTCGGGAGAAGAACGTTCCTTTCCAGGAGGTGTACCGGGCGGCACAGCAGTCGGCACGGGAGTTGTAAGGAGAACGGTATGGATATTCAGGAGATTTTGAGAGGCTACAAGGCGGGGGAGATTTCCCTGGAGATTGCGGAGGCGAAAATCCGCCAGATTGATGAGCGGCCGGGGAAGGGCTATACCAACATGGGGTTCGCCCGGCTGGATACCCAGCGGAAAGAGCGGTCGGGTTTTCCGGAGGTGATTTTCTGCAGCGGGAAGCCGGACGATTATTTGGTGGCCATTTACCGCAAAATCACGGAGCTGGAGGGCCGGGCGTTCGGCACGCGGGCCACGCCGCACCAGGCGGCGCTGGTACAGGAAGCCATCCCGGCGGCGGAGTATGACCCGGTGTCCCGAATCTTGAAGGTGGAACGCAGTGGTGGTGCCTCCGGCAACACCGGCGCCTCCGGAATGCATGGAGTCTCCGGCAGTTGTGACATCTCCGACGTTAGCGGAGCCACCGGCGTGCACGGCGTCTCCGGTGTCGGTACTGCCTCCGGCGGCCGGGTCGCGGTATGCACCGGCGGCCGGGTTGCGGTATGCACCGGCGGCACAGCGGATATCCCGGTGGCCGAGGAGGCGGCGCAGACGGCGGAATTCTTTGGCGCCCGAGTGGACCGGTTCTACGATGTGGGGGTCAGCGGCATCCACCGGCTGTTCAATAACATGGATGAAATCCGCAAAGCCGATTGCGTCATTGCGGTGGCGGGCATGGAGGGGGCGCTTCCGACGGTGATCGGCGGAATGGTGCGAAATCCGGTCATCGCCGTCCCTACTTCTGTGGGTTACGGCGCCAACATGCAGGGCCTGACGGCATTGCTCACCATGATCAACTCCTGTGCCAATGGAGTGGCAGTGGTGAACATCGACAACGGCTACGGTGCCGGGTACATGGCAACTCAGATCGGCCGGCTGGCAGCATCCGGCCGCAACCGGGAATAATAGGAACATTGAAATGGGACGTCGTTCGAGCTATAATGATGCTGTTTGCGAATTGGGCGAAAGCCCGCAACGGAAAAGGAGAAAAGAGTGGAGAAAAGTCTGGAAAAAGTTTTGAGCGTGCTGCTGTCCAAGGGAATGATTATCAGTGCCACTTACATTGTGGCCGCCTTCATCTTGGTAGTGGTGCTGAACCATTTATCCAAGAAATATCGGGAGAAAATCGATCCCGCGGACATTCGTCTGAATGCTTTTGTGCGGAGCGTTTTCAATACCATTAAGGGAATCGTTGTTGTCATCTGCCTGTTTGCGGTGCTTCAGGCCAACGATATCAACATCACGTCCATGATTACCGGCGTCGGCGTGGTCAGCGCCATTGCCGGCCTTGCGCTGCAGGATTTCTTCAAGGACATCATCATGGGAATTCACATCGTGAACGATCATTCCGTGGTGGTGGGTGAAGTGGTGGAAATCAACGGCGTGGAAGGCATCGTGCTGAGCTTCTCCCTGATGACTACGGTGCTTCAGGACCTGAACACGGGCAATACGGTGGTGATGTGCAATCGAAACATCACTCAGGTGGCCAAGGTCAACGGCATCTACGACATCGATCTGCAGCTGGCTTATTCGGAAGATCCGGATCGGGTAAAAGAAGTTTTTAGCGAGGCGGCAAAAGAAATCGCCAAGAACAAGGGGATTACCCGAGCGGAGTATTTGGGCATTCAGCGGTATGAGGCGTCCGGGGTGATCTATCGGATTCGCTATTACTGCTCTCCGAAAATTCACTGGCCGATGCTGCGGGCATCCATGGCCATCATTCAGCGATATATTATCGCCTCCGGTTTGGAAATCCCGTATCCGCAGATGGATGTGCATCATCGGAACATGTAATCTATGGGAATATCTTTTTTTATTGAAAAACAAAATAGTAGACCAAAGTTTAGACTTTATACTAGTTTATGAAAACCAATCGTGATATTATAGGGTCAGAGTCATTATATATAAGGAGGACGAAATAATGAACGAAAAATTCACTGCAAAACAGAACGAAAGAATTGCTCGTGTAATGGAGAAAATGAAGGAAAACGGCCTGGAGCAGCTGCTGATCAGCGATCCAAAGAGCATCGCATTCCTGACCGGTATCTTCGTAGATCCGTATGAAAGACTTTGGGCACTGCTGCTGAAGTCCAACGGGGAGCACGTATTCTTTATGAACACACTGTTCTTCGTTTCCGAAACAGGATACAAGGAAGTTTGGTTCACCGACATGGACGACCAGATCGGTCTGATTATGGAGAACATCGACAAAGAGGGCACCCTGGGAATCGACAAGACATGGGCGGCTCGTTTCCTGATTCCGCTGCAGGAGCGTTGCCCGAACCTGAAGACCGTATGGGGTTCCAACTGCGTAGATGATGTTCGTGCAGAAAAGGACGAAGAGGAAATCGCTCTCATGAAGAAGGCTTCCGAAATCAACGACGTCGTAATGGAGAGAGTTGCAGAGTACATCAAGGAAGGCATGACCGAGAGACAGGTTGCAGACTTTATCGATGCAGAGTACCTCAAGGAAGGTGCATCCGGAAACAGCTTCCCGACCATCGTATGCTTCGGTGAGAACGCTGCAGACCAGCACCATGAGCCGAGCGAAACCAGAACGCTGAAGGCCGGAGAGTGCATCCTGATTGACATGGGCTGCGTATGGAAGGGTTACTGCTCCGACATGACCAGAACATTCTACTGCAAGAGCGTAGATGAAGAGCAGGCAAAGATTCACGACATCGTTCGTACCGCTGTTCTGAAGGCAGAGGAAGTAATCAAGCCGGGAATTCCGGTTTGCGACATCGATAAGCAGGCAAGAGATTACATCGATGAGATGGGATATACCAAGTACTGGGGCGTTCGTCTGGGACACTTCATCGGTCAGGACGACCACGAATTCGGTGATGTAAGCCCAATTAACCACAATCCGGCTGCTGTCGGCAACATCTTCTCCATCGAGCCGGGAATCTACATCGAAGGAAAATACGGCGTTCGTGTAGAGGACCTGGTTCTGGTAACAGAAGATGGTCACGAACTTCTGAACCACGTTGAGAAGAAGTACCGTATCGTTGGCTAATCTCTGAGCAATCGGAAGATTTTGAATTTCAGACGATGAAAAGAAGCGGATGTAACCTAGGTTATTCCGCTTCTTTGTATTAAGGGAAAAGGAGAGTTTTGTATGCTGGAACAGGTGCTGCTGATATTGTTGGTTCTGATGAGTGCCGCCATCATTGCGCTTTTGTGGATGCTGGCGGGGGGCGTGCGGCGGAGCGGCGCCAAGACCGGGGAGTACTTCCGGTTGTACAATCAATCTGCGGTGGAAACTCAGAAGGCTATTGCCCAGCAGCAGGACGCTTTGCAGCGGGCGGTGGCCCAACAGCAGGATGCTCGGCTGAAGGCTTTGGACGAGAATTTCAGCCGGCTTCGTCAGGAGAACGCCCAGCAGATAGAAAATATCCGAAAGACGGTGGATGAGAAGCTTCAGGATACCCTGGAAACCAAACTCACCCAATCCTTTGGCCTGGTCAACGAGCGATTGGAACAGGTGTACAAGGGCCTGGGGGAAATGCAGACCATCGCCTCCAATGTGGGAGATCTGAAGAAAATCCTTTCCAACGTAAAGACTCGGGGCATTCTGGGGGAGGTGCAATTGGGCGGAATCCTGGAGCAGATTCTCAGCCCGGAGCAGTACGAGGAGAACGTGGCCACTCGGCCGGGAAGTTCGGAACGGGTGGAATTTGCGGTAAAACTTCCGGGTTCCGGTGCGGGAGAGACCGTATACCTTCCCATCGATGCCAAATTCCCCGGGGACACTTACAGCGCTCTTCAGGAAGCGTACGATACCGGGGACAAAGCGGAAATTGAACTGGCGCGGAAGCGCTTGCTTACGCGGATTGCGTCGGAAGGGAAGGACATCTGCGATAAGTACATTGCCGTCCCGTACACCACGGATTTTGCAGTGATGTTTTTACCCTTTGAGGGGTTGTACGCGGAAGTGGTGCGTAACGGGATGATTGAGATGCTCCAACGAAAGTATCGGGTGACCATTGCGGGACCGACCACCATGGCGGCGCTGCTGAATTCCCTGCAGATGGGTTTCAACACTTTGGCAATCGAGAAGCGGTCTAACGAGGTGTGGAAGCTGCTGGCGTCGGTGCGCGCGGAATTCGACACCTTTGCCGACGTGCTGCAGAGCACGCAGCATCGGCTGAATCAGGCCAATGCGGATTTGGATCGGCTGGTGGGCGTGCGAACCCGGCAGATTCAGCGGAAGCTTCGAAATGTTTCGGAGATGGGGAATGAAACCGAACAAAAAAATCTGGACGAATAAAGTAGTTGACTACTGACTTGGTATGTGATATTTTTAAATAATGTTGCACGAAAATGAATAATGTTTCAAACTGCAGTGGCGACAGGAAAGAATGGGGAATTTGAGGACTGGAGAAAGAAAGGAATAAGAAAAATGCTTTTTACAAGAGAAACGGATTACGCATTACGGCTGCTGCGGAATCTTGATGCAAAGGAGCACAAGAGCATCAGCCAACTCATCGACAAGGAACTTATGACCACTGCTATTACCTATAAGGTTGCCCGAAAACTGGATCGAGGCGGCCTGATTGAAAGTGTCCGGGGAAATTCCGGTGGATATAAGTTAACCAGGGATATGAGCGAGATTACCCTCTATGATGTTTTCAAAATCATGAATCCGGACACGGTACTCAACGATTGCCTGCATCCGGATGTGAAATGCCCGTTGGATTCAGAGGATGCCCCTTGCCGATTCCATAAGGAGCTTTGCCGAATCCAGAAAGTCCTGTTTGAAGAGCTTCAGCGAAAGTCTCTGGCGGAGATTATGAAGGAAGAGGCTGCGGAAGAGAACGCAGAATAGAATGTTATTTTAGCAAAAAACAGCGGATGGAGGCGATTCCACCCGCTGTTTTTTATCAAGACTTAGTTGTTGGAAGTCGGAATATACTTCGCTACGGCGTCTGCCAGGGAGTGCACGTTCCGGGTCTGGATGATGACCTTGCCGGTTCCGTGGAATTCGTTTACAAGACCTTCGCCGGACATGAAACCGAAGGTGCCGGAGGCCACGCGGATGTTGTAATCCAGGGAGGCTTCCCAAGCAACTACGTGCTCGTTGTCGATGGCCATCGGTGCATTCGGGGTGATGTCCAGGACAACCAGGTCACCGAAGGCATTAATCAGAACCTGACCGTTTCCTTCCGTTTCCATCACGAAGAGACCACCGGTGCCGCCAAAGAAGGCTTTACCGATGTCCTGGCGCTTGATGTTGTAGAATACGGAATCATCGCAAGCCAGGAACGCACCGGTGTTCAGACGGTACTGATTTCCGCCGCCTACGTTGAGGCATGCTACCTTTCCAGGAACGGCCGGTGCGATACCCAGCCGGGCACCTTCCGCCTGACCGACTGCTTTTGTGATGAACATGCTCTCGCCACTCACCGCACTGCGGGCAATCGCGCCTACCAATCCGCCAAAGCCGGACTTCTTGCTGTTGGTTTCTGCCTGAAGGCTGACGTTCTGCATAAATGCCATAGCGCCCCGTTCCACTTTGATGGTTTCGCCGGAGCTGAGAGTAATATCTACGATTGGCGCATCGGAGTCGCCGATAATTTTATAATTCATTTGATCCTCCTGTCTATACGACGAGAATTATACGGTTGGTTTATTATAGCATATGGGAAAAGGAATGGAAATTACACCTTTGGGTACTTTCCCGTATGTGTCGGACGACTGTTCGTTTGCGAAGAATCCGATAGACGGTTCACACAGAAGGCATATATTCAGTTAACAAAAACTACACAAACGGGTGGTACTATAATGGTGCAGAAGGGAAATGACACAGAGTACCGGAAGCGAGAAACCATAATGCATTTTCTTTAATTGTTCTTTCTTAATTAATAATTTCGTAGTGGTAAAAAGTCGCCGAGCCCCCATCGGCGGCTTTTTACGTTTCCCAAAATAAAAACGGCGCTGCAATCGCAGCGCCAAAACGATTCTTAATAATTAGTGCAGCACGCCGAAGTACAGGATGACCAGTGCGCCCAGCACGATTCGGTACCAACCGAAAGGTTTGAAGTTGTGCTTCCGGATGTAGGAAAGCAGAAACTTAATAATGAACAGGGAGACCACGAAGGCCACGATCATGCCCACCGCCAGGATGACGTATTCCGTGGGGGTGTACAGCAGTCCGTTCTTCAGAAGTTTTAACAGGCTGGCGCCGGCCATTACCGGAATCGCCAGAATGAAGGTGAAGTTGGCCGCAGCCGGACGGGATACGCCAATCATCAATCCTCCCAGGATGGTGGCGCCGGAACGGGAAGTACCCGGAAATACCGCCGCAATGACCTGGAACAGACCGATGGCAAACGCTTCCTTATAACTGATGCCCGCCATGGTTTCGGTGCGCGGGGTCTTATGGGAGTTGCGGTTCTCGATGATGATAAATGCTACACCCACCACAATCAGCATGATGGAAACCACCAGCCAGTTGTAGAAGTGAGCGTTCAGCCAGTCATCAAAAGCCACGCCGATTACCGCCGCCGGAAGACAAGCCACGATGGTTTTACCCCAAAGGTTCAGGACGCCTTTATCCAGGCGGATTGCTTTCTGGGGATTGGTGGCGTGCTTTCCCTCCACGATGACTCTTTTCAGCGGCCAGATTTCGCCCCAGTACAGAAGCACCACCGCCAGGATGGCACCCAGCTGGATGACCACCAGAAAGGTGTCCCAGAATTCCGGGGAGACATTCATCTTGACGAATTCGTCCAGAAGGATCATGTGTCCCGTGCTGCTCACCGGCAGCCATTCCGTAATACCTTCCACAACGCCGAAGAGCACGGCCTTCAGAATTTCAAACATATATTACCTCATTTCTGCGATTTCCCTAAAAATAAAAATCAGACGAGTACAATACCGCGTCCGACCATGTATACCATATTGGTGCGCCCGGCGAGATTCGAACTCGCGACCTTCACATTCGGAGTGTGCTACTCTATCCCCTGAGCTACGGGCGCTAGGCGTGATTCATAAATCACTCAGTGTAGTATATCAGATTTTATGAGAAAAAACTACCCCCGAATTGCATTTATTCCCATAAGTTTTGAAAAGAGAACGAGCCGAACGGCGCCCTTCCGGGGAAAGCCGCCTCAAATTTCCGGAAAAAGTCCCCAAAACCCTTGACTCAGAACCTCCGGAGGATTATAATCTAAAGGCTTGCAAATGCGAAACTGTATTTGTGTGCAAAAAAGGAGCAGGCCTCGTGCCGGTAACTCCGACGCTAATAATTTATTTTTAGTATGCCGAACCAAATCGAGAGATTCCAGTAGGCAATGCCGAAACCGATTGAGTTGTAAGCAATCTGAGTAGGTAGAAAGGAAGAAAAATGAAGTCTTACATTGCAAAGCCTGCAGAGGTAGAACGTAAGTGGTACGTTATCGATGCAGAAGACAAGACTCTGGGAAAGATCGCATCTGAGGTTGCATCCATCCTGAGAGGAAAGAAGAAGCCGATTTACACACCGCACGTTGACACCGGTGACTATGTTATCGTAATCAACGCAGAGAAGGTTCGTGTAACCGGTAAGAAGGAAGAGCAGAAAATCTACAAGAGCCACAGCGGTTATCCGGGCGGCCTGAAGGAGACTACTCTCAGAGAACTCCGTGCGAAGAAGCCGGAAGAAATCATCCGTCACGCTGTTAAGGGCATGATGCCAAAGGGCAAGCTGGGCAGACAGATGTTCAAGAAGTTAAAGGTATACGCTGGACCGGAGCATCCGCACACTGCGCAGAATCCGGAAGAGTGGACATTCTAGGAAGGGAGGAATAGAAGATGGCTAATACACAGTATCAGGCAACAGGCAGAAGAAAATCTTCGGTTGCAAGAGTCAGATTACTCCCAGGAACCGGAAAGATCACAATCAATAAGAAGGATCTGGAAGAGTACTTCGGAATGGATATTGTGAAGAACGAAGTAAAAAGACCTTTCGACGTAACAGGCACAGCCGGCAAGTATGACGTTATCGCAATCGTTGAAGGTGGCGGTACAACAGGTCAGGCCGGAGCACTGAGACACGGAATTTCCAGAGCTCTCTGCGTAGCTGATGAGGAAGCAAACAGACCTGCACTGAAGGCAGCTGGTTTCCTGACCAGAGACCCGAGAATGAAGGAAAGAAAGAAATACGGACTCAAGAAGGCGAGAAGAGCGAGCCAGTTCTCCAAGCGTTAATTTCAGAGAAGTATTGCAAAACCCCCGGAAGCATTGTTTCCTGGGGTTTTTTCTTTTGCGTTTTTCTTCTCGGACGTTGGGGCGGTGGTGAAACTCCTTTTTTTGTGATACACTGAAATTCAGAGTGAGACGGGGAAGGAGTTTTTTGCTATGCCTTTGAAGATTATCCGTGACGATATCACGAAATTGAAAGTGGATGCCATTGTAAATGCTGCGAAGCCAAGCCTGCTGGGCGGCGGTGGTGTGGACGGCTGTATTCATCGTGCCGCCGGACCGGAGCTTTTGGAGGAATGCCGCACCTTGCAGGGGTGCGAAACCGGCGGGGCGAAGATTACTAAGGGGTACCGGCTGCCGTGCAGGTACATAATCCATACTGTAGGACCGCAGTGGCGCGGAGGAGAGCATGGGGAAAAAGCGCTTTTGGAATCCTGCTACCGTGCGTCATTGGAGCTGGCGCGGGAATACGGATGTGAGACGGTAGCCTTTCCGCTGATTTCTTCGGGGATTTACGGGTACCCGAAGGATCGGGCGCTGCGTGTGGCGGTGGATGCGATTGGGGATTTTTTGTCGGAAAATGAGATGACGGTGTATATCGTGATTTTTGACCGGCAGTCCTATCGGATTGGAAAGAAGCTTTTTTCGGAAATCGCGGAATACATCGATGACCGATATGAGGCGGAACACACGGTGCGGAGGTTCTATACAGATAATCGGGCGGATGTGGAAATCGCTTCCGCAGAGGCGGATATTCCGGCGTTTTCGCTGGAGGATGCGCTGTCTCAACTGGATGAGAGTTTCTCGGAAATGCTGCTTCGAAAAATCACCGAGTCCGGTATGACGGAGGTCCAGTGCTACAAAAAAGCCAATATCGACCGGAAACTGTTTTCCAAGATTCGTTCCGACAAATTCTATAAACCGTCAAAGACCACGGCAATTGCCTTTGCCCTGGCATTGGAGCTGCCCCTTTCGGAAATGCAGGATATGCTCCGCAAAGCCGGTTTTACCCTGTCCCACTCCAGCAAGTTCGATATAATCGTGGAGTTTTTCGTACAGCAGGGAAATTACAACGTGTTTGAAATTAACGAGGCGCTGTTCGCCTTCGACCAGCGGCTGATCGGGATGTAGGAGAACTTGGGGGCTCCGATCGGAGATGTCGCCATCCATGCGACCAACTCCCCTGCCATCCCCGGTAAAATATGACTGTAAGGTTTGATCACCGAGCAGTCATTTTTTTTATTGGGAGGAAAAGCAAATGAAAAAGAATCTGACAGAGATCGTATTCATACTGGATTGCAGCGGATCCATGAACGGGCTGGAGGGCGACACCATCGGCGGGTTTAATTCCATGATTGAGAAGCAGAAAAAAGAAAAAGGGGAAGCGCTGGTTTCAACGGTGCTGTTCAGCAGTCGGAGTGAGGTCCTGCACGACCGGGTCCCGGTGCAGGATGTGCCTCGGATGACGAAGGCGGATTTCGTGGCTTGCGGCTGCACGGCGCTGCTGGATGCCATCGGAGGTGCGATTCACCACATCGGCAACGTTCACAAATATGCTCGGCCGGAGGACGTGCCGAAGCACACCTTATTCGTGATTACCACCGACGGCCTGGAAAATGCCAGCCGCCACTATGATATCGACCGGGTAAAAAGCATGATTGAACGCCGGAAAAAGAAGTACGGATGGGAGTTCATGTTCCTGGGGGCCAATATCGATGCGGTGGAGACCGCCGGATGGATTGGCATCGACGCGGACCGAGCGGTGAATTATCGCTGTGACGGAATTGGAACCGCCTTGAACTTTGAGGTGCTGAGCGACGCAATATCCGATGTGCGTGCGGACGAGGAGCTAACGCCTCAATGGAAAAAAAGAATCGACGCGGACTTCCGTGCCCGGGGCGGCCGAAAAAAATAAAGGGGAGTGGACTTGTCTCCGGCCGGTCTGGCCGCCGCCTGCCACCGGCGACCTTTTCAGCGGCGCGATTTGCTCCCCGTCCCCCGTAAACCCTGTTATGAAGTGACCGTTGTCAAGAGACGATTACAAGAAAGTTTCTTCTCTCG
>ERZ809074.113-NODE-113-length-133961-cov-89.028147_pt1 | contig 133961 bp, 131 predicted proteins | sample MGYA00520795_ERZ809074 | MGnify/ENA primary metagenome ERZ809074 (study PRJEB31570, sample SAMEA3212989) | Homo sapiens | biome: human-gut; feature: human gut; material: fecal | place: Sweden | collected 2011 ... | reverse complement strand
CATCGGCATAGTGTTGGAAAGGAGAAAAAACGACCCTTTTGCTGGAATTGGATTTTAGTTTTTAGAAAAGCAAACGCGCCTCAGAAGAGGCGCGTTTCTAATTTTTATGCGCCTTTCCTTTTGAGAATTTTACTATCTTTCTCAGTATGGAAAGTGTAGTAAACCTCAACACGTCCGTTGTGATGCAAAATAACCTTCTCAACACAATCACGAACAAGAGTTTGGCGCTCCATAGGAGTAAGATGGGGCCAGAGGTCTCCAATAGTCTGAATTTTCTCACGGACGTAGTTGATGTGCTCTTCCTTGAGTTTCTGCGTTTCCTCGCTTGCAAGCTGTCTCTGCAATACGTGGAGCTGTCCTCGCACATCCTCAATGCGCTCGTACACCATGGGGTCTCCGATGTCGGCATAGAGCCCATATAGGCGCCTGAGAGACTCCTTCAGCTCATCTATCCGGTTCGTCAGGATTTCTGCTGCACTTGCAGGCACGTGGGTGTCGTCAAAATCGTCGAGAGAAATGTCAGTACCAATGTCAAAAAGTTTTGAGATAACAACCTTCTCAAGTTCATCTGCGCGAACGCCCTTGTTTGGACAATCGGGGTCCTTAACCATGTTCTTTTTACACGTGTGCGAGTAGCAGACGATACGGATATACTTCCCCCACTTCATGTACCGCATTCTGGCGCCACAATCTCCGCAGAAAACAAGCCCGGTAAGAAGATAATATTTATTGTTGCCGCAGACTGCGAGGTTTTCCTTCCCACGGCGTTCCATTTCTGCAGCCACGAGCATGAACCGCTCTTCATCAATCAAAGGCTCGTGGAAACCCTTGTAGTCTTTGCCTTTGTAGTTGATGTAGCCGCAATATGTGCGCTTGGTGAGAATATTCCTCACGAGCTGTTCGCTACTTAGTCCGAGCATATCCGCAATTTTCTGGCAACTATAGCCCTTGATGTAGAGGTCGTAAGCCTGTGGCACTTTTGGCGCGTCAGCATTTGGGATAAGGGATTTGCTTGTCTTGTCATAATCATAGCCAAACGGAACGTTTCCGCCGCCACGCCAATACCCCGCGCTTACACGACCCATCATTCCAATACGGGTTCGCATATAGATATTCTCGCGTTCCAACTGGGCGAAGACGCTCAAAATACCTATCATCGCTCGTCCATATGGAGTGGTAGTGTCAAGGGCCTCGGAAATGCTTACAAAATCCACTTCGTTCGGAAGAAACACATCCTCAATTAAATAAAGAGTATCCTTCTGACTTCTGGAGAGACGGTCCAGCTTGAAGACGACAACCGCCTTCAGCTTCCCTTCCATCGCATCGGATATCATTTCCTGCATTGCCGGTCGATTTAAGTTGCTGCCGCTGAATCCGGGGTCCGTGTAGAATTTCGCGTTCTCCCAGCCTTTTACGGTACAAAAGGCCTGCAATTTGGCTGTTTGGTCAGGTATAGAATATCCCTGCTCCGCCTGTGCATCGGTAGATACACGAACATAACAGCCGACGACTTTTTCTGGAGACGTATCTTCCATCAGGTCCTTTAACCCCAAAAGAGACTTGCTTTCTTTCTTGCTTTTCGTGTTACTTGTTGAGTTTCTTGGTTTTTTTATTGTGTTTTTTGTTGAGTTATTTTTTGCGTTTTCTTCTTTTGTTGTTTTCTTCTTTCTTTCTGTAGGCATAAGTCCCCTTTCCTATAAGTTACGCCCTCTGCAAAGACGTTCACCTATATTATACAACCCACATAAAAAAATGACAAGTCGTAAGTTCTTGGGAAAAATGCCCATCAGGGAGTATCCTGATGGGCATTTGCGGCGTCTTCAAGCCGCTTCCAAGTCCTCCTGAAGAATGATTGCAGTAAAGAGTCGCTGTAAACCATTCCGGCAAAGGATTCTCGTTCTTCATACTCCCCATCAACAGTTATATATCTGCTCGTTTCTAACTTGGGGTCTATGGTTTCAACGGGACGTGCCATTTTTATCATTTCCTTTCAGAACTGGGATATGTAAGATTGGATGCGCCGCCGCACAACCAACCTCAAATATCCTTCAGCATCAGCGGCCAGCGGTTAAACCGGAGTAAAATACGCTATGACGACGTTTTGCCAGCCGTTGTAACAGGTGTAAAGGGTAATTCCTCCACTGTTGTTGTACGCAACATCGTTTCCGTCATTATCAGTCAGTTCCGTGCCTTCATTGTGCCCATACTCCACCCCAGTACAAACATATTCTGTTCGACTGTTTCCGTAATCCATATATCCCACCGCACCAACCGCGCAGTTGGCTATGGCAGAAAAGCCCTGATAGTTGTGGTCTGCAATGAGATACTGGCTCCCATACGCACTGAACCCGGCACTATCGGCAGCGTCACAAATTGCCTGTCCGTACTCGAAGGAATCGCTTCCAAGCACATAGGTGAAGCAAGCGACATCTATTCCAATAGAAGGGATAGACCAACGCCCAACGGCACCTCGCTGTTCGACAGCGTAAACGGCACACCTATTCTGCGAGTGCCCTGCGCTGCCGCAATAGCTGCAGGCTGCTGCGGTTTCCGGTGCGAGCTCAGGCACGAGGGTCGCCACAGAGGGTTCGCCCGCAGGGGTAGGAGTCTCCTCCGGAGGCGTGTCTGAGTCCACTTCACTTACAACATTTTCTTTTGTGAACCACTCAGGAGGCAAGTATTTATCTTCCTCCACAACGGCGGCAGCGGACACAGAGAGGTCATCAGTAAAGTAATCGAAAGGCACCGAAGCCTCTGCACAAGCCATATGTAAAGATGATGCACTTACCAGCAAAAAGGCAGCCAGCGTAACAGCGCGGCGGGAAATCTTCTTTGTTTTCATTAAAGCTGCACCCCCTTCAAGCAGGCTGGAATGTCACGATAGCGACATTGAAATTATGGTCAAGACAGGTATACAAAGTGAGCCCATCCGGATTAAAGTATGAAGTATAGACACTGTCGCCATCGGCGCCGGTAAGATAGCCACCGGGGTTGCGACCATGCTGGATGCCGGTGCAAACATAGGTCAGGACAGAGTCGCCCATGTCGATGTAAGCGTAGGTGCCTTCGGAGCAGTTGTTGATGGCGGAGAAGCCCTGATTATTATGGTCGCCAATAACGGTCTGGCCGAGATAGACGATTTGTGCTGCGCTGTCCCATGCATCTGTAACGGCCTGCGTGTAGTTGTCACTCTCGGTGGTATGCTGCAGAGAGTACCAAGTGACGTCGTAAACAGCCACGTCAACACCGACAGAGGGAATCCGGAGCCGTCCAACGGCGCCATTGTCCACGGCACGGACGGCACAGTAGTCTTTGGTGTGTTCTGCGCTGCCGCAGTAGGAACAGGTGGTTGGAGTTTCCTGAACAGGCTCTTCGGAGGGAGTCGCTTCAACGACGACAGCATCGTCTGCCTGAGGCTCGTCCTCTACGGGAGTTTCAGTGCTTCCATGCTCATCGGATGTCTCGTTTGCTTCGGGAGTCTGAGCATCAGAATTTGCGTCCTTTTCCTCGTTCTGCGCGGCTTCTGCTACTGCCAAAGGCGGAGAGCTTTCACGTGATGCGAAAGCAGGCAGCATGGAGATGGCAAAGAGACCACCGATAAAGGCCAGAATGATAACGGTGAAGAGTGCCCACCGAGGGATTTTGAATTTCGTTTTCACGGTTTTGTCCTTTCTTAGAGTAGAGTGGGTGTCTGGCGCTTATACCGGCGTCCAGTAAGTGATGTAAATGTTGGTCCAGTGGTCAAGGCAGGTGTAGCAAATCACGGTGCCGGAAGAATAGTTGCTGTAGCTCATTATGTTTCCATTTCCATCGAGCATCTTTTCGCCGGTATTGTGTCCGTATTCAACCTGATAGCACTCGTAGTAAGTTGCACCATCACCAAAATCCATGTAGGCTTTTGCGCCAACAGAAATATTGGAAAGTCCACAGAAACCTTGGTCATTGTGGTCCGCAAGAACACCAACGCCGCCGCAAGTCAAGAAAGCTGCACTGTCGGAACTGTCAGTAATTTCCTGAACATAGGATTGGTCTGCATCCCAGTTACACGAGTAGGCCGCTACATTACAGCCAACAGACGGAATCACCCAGCGCCCATAGGCACCATTGGCGATAGACCTCTTTGCACAGATTGAGGAACTATGGTTCTCAGAGCCGCAGTAGGAACAGACTGTCGGAACGACTTCCTGTACTTCCTCCACGGCGTCGGGGTCATCTTCAGAGTTCTCTACTTCTGTGATGTCGGAAAGAGGGTCGAGAACTCCTTCCTTCAGTTCCAGAACATCTTGCTGCGTTTTTTCCGACAGCTTGGTGTCGTCCATCTGGGCGGCAACCTCTGCTGCAGGAGGTGATTTGTGGTTCGAGCGTTCTTCGGCCTGTGCGAGTGTCACGTTGGTGGAGAGAAAGTAGAAAACGGATACTGCGACGAACAGGAACGTAAAAAGTGCAGTCTTGAAAATCCCCCATTTTACGTGCTTTTTGCTTGTGTTTTCCAAAAATTGTCATCCCCTTTCTGAGCATAAAAAAGCGGAAGGACAGTCTGTGTTAGGCTGTCCTTCCTTATAATTCTATACTACTATAATTCGATATTTTGTCAAGTTCTTGGAACGAACAAATTTGCGGAACCGTCGAAAGCCCTGCAATCACTCACTGCACGAGGTCGAAGTAGACAAGGAAAATACCGCTCCCTCCACCGTAGCAGGGGTACAGATGAACTCGCCACCGGATGTTGCTCAGATTTTCCACTTGCCGTCCACCCCTTTCAGAAACAATATGTTACGGGGTATACAACCCTGTTGTTTCAGAGTCATATATGCCGCTGCCGCAGTTATTCTGTGATACACAACCCTGTCGTTTCAGGGTTCTATATACCCGACACAGGCATATTCAGTTCCCCAAAGGTGCCGGTATCATCTCTCACATGATTACCAGCCAACAGAGTATTCCTGCTTCCACGACAACCATGCATCTCCACAGGCGTTAATTCCGGTTATACCGTCCGTACTCGTTTTTAATAGATTTCAAAAGACCAAGTAGGATATTCAGCTTTCAGCAGCTTCCACTTGAGGTTGAAATCCTTGGTTGTACGATACTTCTGCGTTGTGGTGTCGAAGGGCTTTACGTCCTCTACCACACACTTGCCGTCGCGCACATAGACGGCGTCGGCTTTGTAAGTAATACCGGAGACCTTCTGACCACGATACTCGAACTCGGTAATGATGGTCAAAGGCACCTGCCGGCGAAGGTCGTGGATATGTCCGCCGCGCTCCAAAATCTGAAGCTCTTTCCAGCGGTGGTACTCCTTCTTGCTGTCAAAGACAGCGATAGGGATTTCACCATTATTGCGGGGCTTACCGAAAAAAGCCAGCCCATCGGCATACTCGTAGACCTTTACATTTCTATATTTTGCCGCCTTATTCGCTTTGGAGCGATGTTCGCGGGTATTGTTATTTGCACCGTGAACACGGAGGCGGGGGTTTTTCTTCATCATAGCGTTGAACTCTTTCTGAGACATATACATTATTTGTTGGCAACCTCCTCGAAAATCTCCATACATTTCGCATAGTTGTTAGACAGCGCATCAAATGAGGAGCTATCGCCACCGGCATCAGGGTGATACACCTTCGCCAACCGGCGGTAGTGGAGTGTGATTTCTTCTTTGGATGTGGGCGGCTCTACAAAGCCGAGAGCAATGAAACAGGCATCCAAGGACTTTGAGCGCTCCGGCAGAGCTCTCATTCCGGCCACCCATGTGGACAGGTCGTAGATGCCACGTTCGACCATACGGGCGAGGTCTTCCAAAGAAAGCACGACCTGTGCGAAGGCATCGGAGCCGTACTGCAGGGAGATGCCGTGCTCTTGGGCGTTCTTCACGCTATGGGAGAAGCGGTAAAGCTCACCCTTGTACCTGAACTCAACCCAACACTCCTGACGACTCCAGTCGTAGTTGTAGTCGCCTTCTTCGATACCAAGCCGCGCCATTACGCGCACCAACTTGTCCTCATAGAGTTCAGGGGAACTATATATCTTTTTTGAGGCCATCCAGAGACCTCCTTTCAACTTCAAGTTGTCCTAAACGAATACCTACACCCATATCATATATAATCTGGTACACTACCCTGTTGTTTTAGCCCGTTATGTACCTAAAAGGAATAACTGAGGTATCACCCCGTTATTTCAGGCCCTTATACACCTTAGGATTGAAAGTTGGAGCGCGGTTAAGGGGTATACAACCCTGTTATTTCTGGACGCTATACACCCTCGCCCTTCTTGTCAAAAGGTGGCCGTTTGGTATACAACCCTGTTATTTCTGGGCTCTATACGCCTGTCTCCTCAAGCGACAGATTATATGGTATACACCCCTGTCATTTCAGGGCCTCATACACCCAACACAGGCATATTCAGTTCCCTTAGCTGCTGGCATCATCTCTCACATGAAAACCAGCTAACAGAGCATTCCTGCTTCCGCGACGACCAAGCATCTCCACAGGCGTTAATTCCGGTTATACCGTCCGTACTTGCTTTTAGGTATTTAGCGAAAAGCGGCGCAGCCGCCGGAGTAGGGCCTGCGCCGCTGTGTGTCTGCTGCCAAGACCAACTTAGATGCGGTCCACATTCCCATTGGAGACGGAGTAAACGCCGGAGATGTCGATAGTCTCATAGGGCTCGTCGAACATCCCCAACTCGTGTGCGATGAATGCGATGTGAAGCTCGTCCTCGTCTGCTTCAATGCTATCGTCCTCACGAGCCCGCTGGAGCAACTCGTTACGAGCAGCAACCCAGTTTTTCTCAATGATTTCGAGATTGTTCTGCAGGTTTTCATCGTCGTTCTTAATGACCATCACACCAATGACGGTATCGTGGTCATTACTGATGAATACGACGACGGGCTTTTCAGGTGTATTGGTGTTGCTCATTTCTTCGTCCTTTCACGTGCGGCTTTGACCGCCATCTTTTCCTTACACTTTTCGTCAGGTTCCCACCTATTCCAGCGGGAACAGCTCTTACAGGGTTCTTTATTCGTCGGAGTTTCCTTATTGATGCAATCAAGGCATCCACGTCCAACGTTCACGACATCCATCGGTTATTAACCGCCGAAAAAGCCGGAACCGAAGTCACCACCGAAGTCAGAGGGGAAATTGAAGTTACCACCATAGGGAACTTCCTTGGCGGGCGCATCAGGTGCAGGAGTGGGAGTCTCAGGAGCGAAACCACCGGTGGGAGCAGGCGCTTCGGGAGTAGCAGGCGCAAAATCCTCCTCAGGCTCAGAGACCAGAGGCATGGGGATAGTAGGAGAAGCAGCGGGAGTCGTCTCAGGCGCGGGAACAGCAGGTTCAGTGGCGGGGATGTCCTCTGCGGGGGCATCGTCGGCCTCGGATGCGGTGCCGTCCACACGGCTGCGGGCAGCGGTAGCGACGAACTGGCTCAGGTCCATAGAGAACTTCCACTTCTCATGCCGGATGGAAGACACGACGATATTTGCATCCACGGGGAACAGCTTGCCGCCGTATCTGCTCTTCAGCAGCTTGGCAGCGGATGCCTCGTCCAGCACGGCGGGAAACTCGATGGGGTTCTGGTTGTCAACGTTGATGACTCCATTGACGACAGATACGACGCCATAGCTGACGACGCTGACGGTGAGAGTTCTGTTGATAGAAGGTTCCATATTCTTTATTTCCTTTCTTGTTTTTAAGAATTTAAGAGGAATGTTTTGTCATTTTGACAAAACGCTCCACACAGCGGAGGGAAGAACTATAATTACGAATGGTAAAACCCTGTTATTTCCGGGTGGTGTATACCAAAAGGAGACGCCATGAATTGGTATACAACCCTGTTATTTCCGGGTGGTGTATACCCAGCACAGGTATTCAGTTCCCCAAAGCGCTGGTGCCACCTCTCACGTGACTACCAGCCAACAGAGTATTCCTGCTTCCACGACGACCATGCATCTCCACAGGCGTTAATTCCGGCTATACCGTCCGTACTCGTTTTTATTTCCTTGGCAATGTGTGCAATCATTGCACACTTTCCTCGCTCGGCTTTAGGCAGGCTTCTGCTCGGAAGCCATGCGCTGACCTTCGGACAGCACGACCTGTGCCAGTGCCTCATCATGCTTGGCTTCCGGTGCTACGGTGGCGGTATCTACGTCCACCAGAGTGCGTCCAGCCCAGTCCGCCTTATACTTTATCATACCGGTAAGTTCAGACCAGCCGGCATCGAGGATGCTTTTAGCCTGCTCATTGCCCTCAACTAAGGGCTTAACGGCCACCTTCTCAACGGCAATAAGCTGGTTTGCGTTGACAAGTTCACGGCTGATTTTATGCCGGTAGTTATTGCGCTGATTGGCAATATGCTCATGGACGCCGGCTACCTTGCGCCGCTGCTTCTCGTAGTTGACAGAGCCCTTCTTCTTGCGGGATAGACGCCGCTGCTCACGTGCCAACCGCTTTGCAGACTTGCTCAGATGCTTCGGGTTCTCATAGTGAACGCCGTTGCTGTCAATAGCCAACTCCTTCAGGCCGAGACTGATTCCCACCTCGCCGTCCACAATAGGCAGCGTGTCTCGCTCTACTTTACAGCAGACAGATGCCCAGTATTTTCCGGTAGCAGACCGAGAAATAGTGACCTCGCGGGGAGACCCTTCGATGGGGCGCCCCGTCCCTCGCCTGAGCTTGTTGATTTTCTGATACTGTCCTCCAAACGGAACCTGAATGTAATCGTCCGTCACATAGATAGTACCAGCGGTCGTAAAACTCTGTGTCGGATGGGACGCGCCCTTAAATTTGGGATAACCGGGCTTCTCCCCCGCTTTAATGCGGCGGAAGAACGCCTTTCGCGCCTCAAACAAATCAATGATGGCATATCTCTCTGCCGTACAGCCGCAGTCCGCAAGCCAAGGCCAGCGCTCCCGCATCTCCGTGAGAACCTTCATACAGTCGAAGGTCGTCATCTTTTCCTGCCGACGGTCATAGATTTTGGAGGTTCGCTCAAGGAAATGGTTCCACACAAACCGGCAGCACTTGAAAGTCTTTTCAATGATTTCGACCTGCTCATCAGTCGGGTAAATGCGATACTTAAACGCTTGAAATGTAGTTGGCATAGAACTCCGTCCTTTCGCAATAAGTTTTGGCACCTCTCGCAGCAACCATCCAGACTGCGAGAACACCGGACCCCACGCAAACAAGCACAGCATAAAAGGCAGCACCCACGTCTGGAATACGCCAACAACCTCTGCGCTCGGCCCGCGTTTACTTATTTTTCCGGCTTCCCTTGTCCCGCGAACCATGCAGGCGTTCGCGGAGACTTTTGCTCATCTGCTTTCGGCTACTGAAAGCGCAGAGTTTCACCCTTATCACGCCACCGCCCGCAAAACAGGTGCAGGCAGCTCGCTTCTCACGCTTCAGGCGACTTTTGCGCTCGCCGATGTTGTCCGAAAAACACAGGACAAACAAGCAGATAAAGAAAAAGGACACACTTTACGGTGTCCTTGGAGCGGACGACGGGACTCGAACCCGCAATGACCAGCTTGGAAGGCTGGCGTCTCACCAAATTAGACGACATCCGCGCATATAAAAACACCACAAAAGCACATGGTTTTAATGGAGCTGATGGAGGGCCTTGAACCCCCGACCTGCGGTTTACAAATCCGCCGCTCTGCCAACTGAGCTACATCAGCATAGTCGTGAAGCCCCCGCACAACGAGGCTGAAAGCGCTTTTCAAAAGACCTGTTACACGGGGGCTTCACTTGAAGGAGAATGAGTATGGAATGGAGCTGACGGTGGGGGTCGAACCCACGACCTGCGCGTTACGAGTGCGCCGCTCTGCCTACTGAGCTACACCAGCATTTTGGTGGTGCTGGCAGCCTCCGCTTATCACGTGTAATCCCGTCTGCACGGAGGCCGCCAGCGCCGAAGAGAGTTGATGTCGGCGGGGTGGGTAGAACGCCGGCTGGCAATAGCGGCTGGAGTTGAACCAACATATCGTTACCTGTGAGAGAGGTACGGCATTACCAGTTATGCTACGCTATCATATTGAGAGATGTTTCTGTGTCCGCTGCTCGTTAAAAAAGACGGAGGCGAAGATAGAAGCAGCGAAAACAGAAGGCGCGTCGTGCGGACTCGAACCGCCAGAACCTCCCCGCATGGAGAACAACGCGAAAGTCGAAGCAGCTCCCGCACACTTCCCTCAGGGAGCTGACTTTATTGTGCTTATGAGTGTAAATAAAGAAAGAAGAAAACAGGACGGGCAACTTAGGCGCTTATTCTTACAATCGCAAGAATATTGTCATTTTAGGCACGAGCCCTTCGAACGAGCCTTTCTTGCCCTGTCCACGCTGTTATACTAACACGAACATATAAAAATGTCAAGTCTAATTATCAGTAAAAAAAGCTATACCGCGAGTTTATACGCCATGAAGCGTTCTGCACAAACTAAAGCAAGCTGTATTTTACGAAAAGTAGTTGGCAATAATAACGAATATACAAAAGAACAGGGGTTGACATCCCGTAAATTTTCTCTCTAATACGCTTGACAAAATTTTATGTTCGTGTTTATAATAAGGGTGTGTAAGCCCTCTTTATAAGAAGTAAGCAAGAAGCCTCGGTGATTTATTGCCGAGTAGTTCACGAAAAGTACCCCGACACCCTGACATTTTTCCCACCAAACGGAGGTGAGAATATATATGAAGCTATCCGTCATTGGAGTAACCGCACAAAAGGAAAAGCGTTTCGAGAAAAAAGGTATCCACTCAGCGGAAGACCTTCTGCGTTATATCCCAAAAAGCTATAAGGACTACCGGCAGCTTGCAACGCATCTCATAGATGGTGCGGAGCAGGCTTGTCTTGTACGTGTAGACGAAGTGAAGTCCTTCGGCCAAGAACTGCGCTATAAGGGTTCTTATGTGCAGACTTCCTCTCATGTCCCTATGATTATCGCACACTGCACGGTGCTTCCAAGCGGAGAAAAACTCGTTATTACATGGTTCCGGCAAAACTACCTCTTCCGCAAGATTTCCACTTGCACAGGGCAGGAGGTTTATGTGGCTGGAAAGGTCGGATACAGCGAGAAATACAACAACTACACCATGACGGCACCGGAGATTTTCGAGCCTGCCTATGGGCAGGCACCGGGCATTCGTCCTGTGTACGCTCAAATCGGAGGCGTGAGCGATGCCTACCTGAGAGAAAAGATTCAGGAGGCTTCCGACAGAACTATCGGACTTATTGAAACGCTTCCCAATGATTTCCTCGACAAAAAAGGTCTTTCAAGCCTTTGGACTTCACTCAAGAAGCTGCACTTCCCCGTTTCCGAGCAGGATATTAAGGATGGTCAATCCCGACTCCTTCAGGAAGACCTCGTATATTTTGCTATGGCTAACGAATGGGCCGCACGAAAGATTTCTAAAGGTAGCCAATTCTCCGTCAAAACAAACGGCTGGATTGAAAAGATTAAGAAGTCCCTGCCCTATTCTCTCACAAAAGACCAGATGGACGCGATTGAGAGCATGACTCAATTTGCAGCAGACGGGCATCGCATCAACGCGCTTGTGCAGGGTGATGTCGGTTGTGGAAAGAGCATCGTTGCCTTTTGCCTTATGATGACCATGGCTGAGAATGGGTATCAGGCAGCGGTGATGGCTCCAACGCTGGTGTTGGCGCGTCAGCACTACGAGGACCTCTCTGCTCTGGCGGAACCGTTTGACGTAAGTGTTGTTTGGCTTGGCAGCGATTTGAAGACGAGCGAAAAGAAAAAAGCCTTGGCCGCCATCAAGGAAGGCAAGGCACAGCTCATTGTTGGAACACAGTCCATCATTGGAGAAGATGTGGAGTATAAAAATCTCGCCTTAACCGTAACGGATGAGGAACACAAGTTTGGCGTTGACCAGCGTACAGCGCTCATCGAAAAGGCTTCAGGCGGTGTTCATTCTATTACTATGTCTGCCACCCCCATCCCCCGCAGTTTGGCTCAGGTAATTTATGGGGATACCGTGCAACTCCACACCATTAAAACGATGCCGGACGGACGTCTTCCGGTTATTACCGGTATTGCCACAAGTAAAGAAAAAATCTTTCGCTTCATTCTGCTGCAGAAACAAAAGGGGTATCAAACCTATGTTGTCTGTCCGCTTATTGATAGAAGCGAGAAGCTGGAAGGCGTACAGTCTGTCGAGGAAGTCAGCGCAGAATACCGTTCTGTTCTGGAACCGTATGGCGTCCGCATCGAAACAGTAACAGGCAAGATGGGAAAGACAGAAACGGAGGACATTCTCTCGCGCTTCAAGGATGGTCAAGTAGATGTGCTTGTCAGTACAACCGTTGTGGAGGTTGGCGTAAATGTCCCTACCGCGACAATGATGGTCATTGTAAACGCGGACCGTTTCGGGCTTTCCAGTCTGCACCAGTTGAGAGGGCGTGTAGGGCGGAGCAGCGTACAGTCCTATTGTGTGCTGGAAGCAGGCGCGTCGCCCACGCCGGCTGCGATGGAGAGACTGAACGCCATGGTACAGACCAATAACGGGTTTGAAATTGCAGAGGCGGACCTCCGCATTAGAGGTGCCGGAGATTTCCTCGGCACAGAACAATCCGGATGGAACCGATATATGACCCTTATGATGGCATACCCCGCTGAGTACGAACAGGCAAAGGAGGACGCAAAGACACTTTTGAACAGAGGAAAAGGTTCCTGCAAAATGGTCGATTCCATAATCGCGGGAGGTCAGGAGACCGACAATACCGCAAAGGAGGCATCAAGAAAATGAGTGCTATTTATAAAAGAACAAATCCAACAAAGCCGGCACGAGCTGGAGACGATATAAGGTACGGAGAAAACGTCTCAACAACTGTCTATACCTCTATAGTCCTGCTCCTCCGCAAATTAAGAATTGCGGAGAATGCAGGCGACATGGCAAGAGTAAACAACATTATCACAGACACCACGCCATACAGGGCAGAAATGAAAAAGCTGCGGTTAGCCGAACAGCTTAATTGTCCAGAAGAAAAGCTGCCAGCCATTTTATTTGATAAAACTCCCGTTACAAACGGAGAAACACAGCGATTTATAGGCTGGCAGGGATTTAACTGGCAAATCGTTTTTCGGATTCTTGCCGAGTTGGACATATCTTACGAAGAAATGATTCGATTCGGAGATAAAAACTTTCCAGCTTTCAGTAGCCTACCGCCAGATGTTCAAGAAGTCTATAATCTTGTAGATAGCTTTCCAGAAACGATAAGAGACGGATGCATAAGAGAGTCAGCTCTCGGCATGATTGATACGATGTGGATACATCAATTCTGGGATGATAAAAAACGCAGCTTATTGCTGCGCCCTTCTGCGCGAGTACAGTACGTTTTTTCCCATAGATGTTCATTTAAGCGACAGGATATTCTCGATTTGGATGAATTGATTCAGTCCGGAAAAGGCAATTTTGAATTAGATGATAAACAAAAGGATGTCATTCACGAGTTGGCGAATATCATGTTGGTGAGGCCCTCCTGCTCCACAAGCAACGAAAGAATTCTGCCGCATATAGCGGCTGCCTTTGGCGTCTCTTTACACTGGCTCATGGGGATGCCAAGCACAATGCGACTTTATGCGAAAAACTCTACGACAGAAGATATTGTTTCCGCCTATTATTTCATGTCAACCACCTGCAAGATTGAGTTTAGAAAAGCGCTACAAAAGTTTTCCGAAAGACTTGAACACTTTAAGGAGGAAAACAAATGAGAAAAAAGGATAGTGCAGTCAACGCATATATCGACTGCAATAAATGGGCGACAAAACTCAATACGCGGTTCTCTTCCGCCAAGAAGTCGGAAAAATTGAATTACAAGGAAATGCTCGGAATATATGCCGAATTCAGCGATGAGCTCACTTTGGTACGCAGGCTTGTTTCCGCGAGAGTGTACGAAGAGCTGTTTGCCATTACCAAAATGCCGGGTGTCTATGGAGAATGGAATGTGAAGCAAATTGGCGCAGAAATCGGCATGGACGCAACTAAAATGTCGCGCCTCAAGGAGCCTGAGGACGGTGCGCTTACCTCTGTGGGACCGTTTGAGTTACGCATTTCGCCTCCAGCAGACGGCAAGCAGACTCGACGGCTGCCTGAAGGGTTTTATGCGTCTGTTGAAGGTCTTTACAAAACCTCATACTTTTTCCTTGACAAGTCCTGCGAAAAAGTCTTATTCGGAGATGAGTGTGCGCCCATCCACCTCCCTCACAACTACTCCTCCCTTTTCTCCCAAATCTCAGCAGTTCCGTTTTCCGATTCCTTGCGGATACAAGTTAAGATTAAAGAAATGTGCAAGCAGTACGAGCAGTACATGGTAAGGGAAACGGCAGACGGCAAAAAGCCAGAAAACTACGTATACGCGGACAGCGCAGGTGCTCCCATTGATTTTCAGGGGCTTTATATAAAGAGGCTTAACGAGAAGATGGAAAATGACTGCTGTAATGCTTCCTCACTGTTCGGCGAAGACGCCAGTGCTCCTTTTAAGAACATGGCAATCAGATGCTTTAGCGTTCCTATAGACACATTTGAAAAGTCAGATAGGGCAATATTCTTTGACAAGAATGGAACTCTTATGAGACCGGAGAAGAAGTCCGGAAAGAAAGAACCAATGGGAACGACCGGCAATCTTATGATGCTGAGTATTGGCCTTGACACGGCTGTGGACTATTTCATCTCCCCTGATTATACGAAATATTCGACGCTGCTTGCTCGAACAAATGTCCCAAATAAAAGTGGAAACGAGATGGAATTCACGCTTGATGAAGGTATGCGGTCAGCCCTTTCTTCAATCCTGATGATTTCTGACGATAACGATAGAAGTGAGGTCGTAGCGGAAGCCCTTTGCGACTGCTGGATGGCACAATACTCCGAAATAAGGTAAAAAAAGAGGCAGGCGAAAGCCGCCTCTTTTTTCTCTGCCATTGTTGACATTATAAATAATTGTGGTAGTATAATAGTATAATTACGAAGATATTTTTATAAGGAGACTTATCTCCGCTTCCAGTCACACCAAGTATTCAAGACAGTTATCCCAAGACAGGGATAGCTGTCTTTTTATATATTTTTTTACATTACAAACACAATAAGAAAGGAGAAAACATAATGGCACAGGCAAAAATGGTTTTTAGCTATCTCGGCCCCGTTCGTGTCTATGACGACATTACCACAAATAAGTGGGGCGGGACGACTATGGCGGTTTCTGAGAAACAGGCTCGCAACAACTTGGCTCACCAGTATCGAAAACAGCGCGGATTGCTCCAGTGTGTGCCTGTCAAAATGACGGGTGAGCTGACCAGCTACACCGCACCGGTGATGCCTCCGTTCCGTAACAGACGCAGCCGCCCGACGTATCAGGGAGGTGAAGTGCAATGATGTGGAATGGAAAGTGGAACGGAGCAAATGCCATCGTAGTTCACACGCCGCAGAGCTTTCGGTCGTTCAAGCGAGCTATCCGTTCTCTTGGCGATGTGTGGGCTGACTGGAATCATGTGTATTTCAGTCAATGCAGAGATTTGTACTCCGCAGCATACCTTCCCTGCTATCCAGACAAGAGTCCTGAAGATAGCACAATCACCTATCACTGGCTCAAGGAAACTTGGTCCAAAGAAGGTCCTCGCGCCGTAGGCATGAACATTCAATAAACGAGGAGGAGAAGCTATGTCTACACCGCTGTATGAGTTAATTGAGAGAGCCGAGCGTATGGATTCCGTCTACTCCGAGCGCTACGCATCTTTCTCTTCTGAACAGGATAGGCGTGCGAAGCAGTGTATTGCGGAGGCTCGCGAAGCTATCGAAGAGCAGCGAAAACTCTGTGAAAGACGGCGTCGGCAAGCAATCGCAACAATAGGCCAACGGCCAGAAAGGACTACAGCATGAGTTACGTTATCACCAGCGAGGAGGATGCACGCGCCATCATCGACACTTACACAAACAAATGCCGCAACTGCGGCGAGTGCTCCCTCAACGCCGAAGGCTGGCGGTGCTCCCATCTCTATGAGGTCGCCCGTCGCTACCTTGGGCGCAAGTACCCAGATGATGTTTCGGCAACGTTGAAAAGAAAGGAGTAAATTCATTATGAAAGTAAAAAAGAAAATTCGTTACGCCGGCGAATGCTGCATTTGCCACGAACCCATTGAGGTTGGCGAAGAATATGTCGAGGCACCCTACGAAAATAAACAGTGTCATATCGACTGCATGGAGACAGAGCCGCTCAAAGCGGTTCTGTCTTTTTTCGGCATTCCGTCGTGTGTAACCAATTCTGAAGGAAAGGAGACAAGAATCTATGGGTAGAAATGGAAACATCCGCAGGGGCGATGTATTTTGGGTCAATGCGAAAGAAATCGAAATCTTTTCCCCTTGGGCCCCGGAAGGAAGCCAGTTCCGCGATAAAGACGGACATCCTTCCAATAGCTCTGTTATCAGAGGGCATCGTCCCGCAATCGTTGTATCTTCGGATGACCTGAACCGCTACAGCAGTGTAGTGGAGGTCGTATTTACGACATCATCTCCAAAGATGCAGCAGCCCTCCCATGTACTCATCACGAGCACGAGCCGCCCCAGCACAGCACTGTGCGAGCAGCCGATGGCAGTTTCTGTCAATGAGCTGGGGGCCTATATCTGCCACCTGACTGAAGCGGAGCTGGTAGACATCGACGCCGCGCTGTACTACAGCATGGGGCTGAGTGCTCGTGTGAACGACAATGATGATAATACATGGCGTGCGCGGTATGAAACCATGCACAGGGCATATTCCGAGATGCTTGTCCATGTTATGCGAATCATGGACAGCAACAACAAGCGGGCCACACCGTACCCCGCAGCCACCGTTGGAAGAAGAAAGGAGCAAGCCGAAAATGAGTAATCCTATCTTCATCGTGTTTGCCTGTGACGCTTGGAAATCAACAGACTCTATGAGGCTGGTTTCCGCAACAACTTCCCGCGCAAAGCTGAAGGAGCTTGTGGCAACCTGCGTCGAGTCCGAGACGTTTGAGTACGGCGAAGACTCCGTAGAGGCCGCTGCGACGCAGCTCCGCAAGGACTTTGATAGCGGATTAAGTATCTACGACATCAACAACAACCTCAGATTCGGTATTATAACCGCTGCCGAGGATGGCGAGATGTAACGGAAGAAAGGAGATGTAAAAATGGGATACACTATCATTGATGCCCGCTCTTTCATCAAGACAACTCGTGGTATCATTCCCCTTGCATTGGGTGGCAGCAACAACTGCTCCGAGTTTATCTACGACAGGAATTTCAAGCCGCGAGAGGTTCGCGAGCGCCACTGGTTCTTGCTGGGAGGAATCAATCTTCTGGAGCTTCCTGAGGACGAATTTGTGGCGAAGGTGAATACCACCTTCCCCGACAACGGCGATGAGTGCTGGAGGATGAACAGCAAGTGGGTCACTTGCTCTCAGGCACGGAAATGGTTTGCTCGCGCCGCAAAGGATGCCGCCACGCTGGAGGACATCCTCGCCGCCAATCCCGGCGTCAACGACCTGAATGTAGGGCTGATGCCCTATACGTCCGGCGACCATCTGCTGTGGAGGTATGTCAGAACAACGGATGAGCTGGAAGTCTGGCTGGATGAGGCACGGGAACTGGTAAAAGAACACAAGGACCACTACATCTTCATGTCGTTCAGCGGAACACAGCGCGGCGAGCGCCTGCGACCTGCCAGAGCGCGGGATGTAAAGGGTCCGCTTGTCGTGCAAAAGCGCAACGCGGGCTATGTGCGTGCGTTTGATAATGTGAATGGAAGAATAACTGTGCATTTCACAAAGGATGTCAGAGATGCCATTCATTACCCGTCTGTGGAATCAGCTACGGCAGCAATGGGAGAGGTTATCAGCGTAATGGGACTTGAGTTCAAGACCGTAACGCGCAAGATGACGGCGCCTCGGCCCTATGTCGTTATGTGTACGGAAAAGGCATACGCAGGGAAGTATGTGAAGAAATCCGTGAAGAACAACCTCCAGTACACGTCCTCCGTGGATGATGCTCAGAGGTTTATCAGTGAGAAAGACGCTGAGGCAAAGATTTCTTCCTTGCGAGGCAAATTTCTCAGCGCACAGTATCTCAAACCAGTTTACGTAGAAGCGTGAACAACAAGCCTAAAAAAAGAGCCGCTATGCGGCTCTTTTCTTTTGCGTCGAAACCGTTGACATTATAAGGAAATGTGGTAGTATAGTAGTATAATTACGAAGATATTTTTATAAGGAGCTTTGTCTCCGTTTTCAGTCACATCATCACATTCAAGACAGTTGTTCTCTTTTGAGAACGACTGTCTTTTTATATATTCACTACATTTTTGTTCCCATAAGACCTTAACACAGGCTGGGAGAAAGGAGAAAAATATGGCATATATCTGTGAAAAGCCTGCTGGTTCCTGTGCGTTATGTGAGCACTATCGTTTCGATGAGGAAAAGGGACGAAAAGTGTGCTTTGCCGCTGTGGATAAGTGCGAGGCAGAAAAAAAAGCAGCCGAGCTGAAGGTCGTTGCGTCGAAATCCGGATGTGATAAGGCAGAGAACACCTGCACCTCCTGTGAGAAGTATGTGTGGGACGACAAAGTGGCGCGTTACGTGTGTCTCGAAGGCGAGGATGCAGCGAGAACTGCAACCCTTCCCAGCAGAAGATACGCGATGCTTTTTGTGAACCACTCCCCTATCGACGAAGGCTCTCTTGTGGATGTGTGTGCGTTGTCCTTCGACACACTGGATGAGGCTCGTGAGGGCGTCGAGTTGGCAAAAAACGCGCACACACACGTCAGCAACCAGCTCAGAGGCAGACGAGGTCTTTTCCCGTTTGCCGGTGAAATGCTCTCCGATGAGGAGTGCCGCCGTGTGTTCGGCGCAAAGGTTCTCTGTGCGTCTTCCCTCTACTACACGGATGAGTACGATGCAAGGGTCAAGGCGAGAGCTTTTTCCTACCTCGCGGTAGAGACCGAAAATGCGCGGGATGTTATCCGGCGTCTTCTGCATCACAATTTGGACTGTGGCACCTGCCAGACCTTCGTTGATGAGGGTTGCGAAACCTATCACGACTGCCCCTACCACGGCGAGTGCGCCAAGTTGGGCGATGTCTGGGTAGAAAGAAAGGCGGTGTAAGAATGTTGCTTTCTGTAAAGCTGAAAAACGGACTTACCTCTCTGGCAGAACAGATGGGCATGGACATTACCACGCACCTGAAGAACATCACAGTCAACGGACAGAAGCGCGGCTGCTCTGGCTTCGTGACTTGCGGAGAGAGTTGCGTCTATGTAACAACCGAGCACTCTTGCTATGGACCTATTTCCGACAAATCCATGTGCCGCTATGCCAAGAATACAGAGGATTTCTCCAGCAACGGTCTGAAAAACGGCTATAACCAGTTTGTGGCCGACGATTTATTGGCCGCAAAAGTCATTTCCATGCTCAAAAACGGCAAAGGCATCCCCCGCTGAGGGGGATGCCGGCAGAAAGGAGGCTCCCGTGAGGAAGGACTACATTAGATTTCCCGCAAGGATGAAACAGCTCGTCAGCTTCACGGGCATGACTATTGAAAACAAGGGTAACTGTTATCCTACCGACATCGACGGACTCATTGAGTATCACGACAAGGGGTATGTTTTCTTTGAGGTGAAGCATCGTAATGCCGCAATGCCTTATGGTCAGAGACTCGCGCTGCAGCGCATGGTGGAGGATGCTTCCAGAATTGGAAAGACATCTATCGCCATCGTGTGTGAACATACGGTAGACAATCCCCTCATTCCCGTCACAGTTGCAACGTGTCGGGTCAGGGAAATCTACTATTCTAAGGAGCATCGTTGGCGGGCACCAAAATACCCCACAATGACCGTGAGACAAGCGGTAGATGGGTTTCTCTACACGCCAAGCGTTCAGCAATACAGAACGCCCTCTGGCGGCATTAGCACCCTCGTGGTGGCTCAGGTAGCGAGAGGAGGGGTTATCCCCTCCCCTCCCGCCTACCCAGCCGCGCAGAGCTACGGTGCCGTGCCTGATACGCTGAGGCAGAGCAGTTGAAATCCACAAAAAAAAGAAAGGAGAACAACATGGGAAGAAACAAGGTTTTGTCCCGCGATGAGGTCGTAAAGAGCCTGAAGAGGCAGCTCACCGAGTGTGACATTAACGACATCCCAACGGACGCAATTCGACACTTGCAGATGGCGAGAATTATCTGCGAGTGCAATTATGTGTTCCTCGATGATGTTATCGAGACTCTGGCGAATTGGCTGAAAATGGATACCGGTGAAATTCCAAAGGGTGCGATATCGCTCCTGCAGGACGCACTGGATGCCTGTCGCGGAACTGCACCACATAAGCGGCGCAAGGTAAGCAAAAAAGGTTCCGGTACGCCGTCGGAAGTGTTCGACGAGTTCCTGTTCCTTGGAGATGTTACCGGATTGCTCGGCGAATGGTTTGATATGGACACTCAGGATATTCCTGAGGCGGCGTTAGCTGCGCTGCATAAGGTCTACGACCTTTGTTGTCAGGAATACGAGTGACCCCCGGAAAAGAAAGGAGAAAAAACATATGCCCAGAAAGGAACCTTATGAGCGGCGAATCTGCCTCTCACATTGTCCTGTCAAAGAGTGCGACACAGACATCTATCGTGGCTCTCGTTGCAAGGAACTGCGCGAGAAAGCCGGCATCCATTTTGACCCCGATGCCTTTAAGGACAAAAAGCCTAAGCCCATTATTTTCAACGGAGAGATGGTTCGAGCCATCCGGGAGGGTCGCAAGACAGTGACTCGCCGTGGTGCATTCCACTTCGCAGGAAAGAGAGCGGATGGACTGTATCGCGACGGAGACGGACGTCTCGTGGCCGCTTTCGCTGATGAGAATACCGTCATTCGCAGCTTTCGCGCCCCGTTTGATAAGGGCGATATCCTGTATGTCCGTGAGACGACTTGTGCCTGCGATTTCAACCGCTGGCTCTACAAGGCCGATTATTCGGATGAGGATTTGAAAAACTCCCCTGATGTGAGTTCCCTCATTCACTGGACACCGTCCATTCATATGCCCAAAGATGCGGCACGCATTTTCCTGCGTGTGACGGATGTGCGGTTGGAACATTTGAATGACATGAAGGACGAGGACTTCACTAAGGAGGGCATCACCTGTGACAGTACCTCCGGCGAGAACACCATGTCCCTTCAGGAGAAGTTTATCGAGCTGTGGGACAGCACGATTCCCGAACACAAGGCCCTGTCAAAGTGGGCCGGAAACCCGTGGGTATGGGTCATTGAGTTCGAGGAGGTGCAGTTCTGATGGCGACGGATTACCATGCAGTGATTCAGGAGAATATCCAAAAGCAGAACGGCACCTACGAGTCCAATGCAAACCCGTTTGGCATCTGCGGCACTTGTGGTTGCGAGCTTGAACCGAGCTACTTCGTGGAGGAGGAAGAAATCATCCAACATGGTGTGCGGTTCAAGACCGGTCGTGTCCGGCGGGCTGTGGACTGTCTCGTCTGCCCTAACTGTCTCAGAACAGAGTGTGTGGACGACAGCTTCGACGGTCCTTGGATGGATAAAGCCCAGTGGAAAAAGCTCCACGGACTGCATTAAAAATGAAAGGAGAAAAAACAATGAAAGAAATCCTGTTTCGTGGTCAGGTCCGGCGGCATGGCGAGAAAGTTCGCATGGCAACCGGAGCACCCCTGCCGGGAATTTGGGTTTACGGGGGCGCCGCACGTCCCCATAATAGCCCGAAGGACTTCGCCATCATCTACACGTACTTGTCCGACACGGCTGAAAGCCGCGACGTTTGCGGTGTCTATGCGGATACCGTAACGCAGTACACCGGCATCATCGACAAGGACGGCGCTAAGGTGTTCGAAGGAGACATCGTGGAGACCTTTGAAGGATTCCGCCCCACTCCTCTCTTCAACGAGAACACGGTTGTGTTCCGAAATGGTTCCTTTGGCCTGCTGGTTAGTGAGTCTTTGAAAACAAAAACGGCAGCAGAGCTGATGGACGAGGCTTACGACAACGGACATTTTGTTCCGTTTTGTAAGCTGCTCGGCACCGAAATCCGTGTTGTTGGCAACATCTTCGATGGTATCGCCGATAAGACTGCAAAGAACGAATAACCTTAACTTAAAAAGAAGCTCTTTCGGGGGCTTCTTTTTTTGCACCGTTTCCGTTGACATTATAAAGAAATGTGGTAGTATAGTAGTATAATTACGAAGATATTTTTATAAGGAGATTTATCTCCGTTTTCAGTCACATCATCATATTCAAGACAGTTGTTCTCATTTGGGAACGACTGTCTTTTTATATATTCAGAACAAGTAAAAACGAAAGGAGTAAACGCATGAAACAAAAGGAGCTTACCCAGCACGAGTGCGATACACACCCGTCTATCCATTATACAGGCAGCGTGCGCGGTATGAAAGCAAGCGGCCTGTGGGGAAAGAACGACGAATGTGTGCGTTGTGGTAATTATATCTACAACCTGTCTATCACACTTGGGCCTTACAAGCAGAATTAGGGAAAGGAGAAAAAAATGGATACATCTTCGCTGCACTTTGTTGACAGCACATTGTCTCAGTATCGGAACGAGTTGTTGTTCCACCCTCGCAAGAAGTTGCCCGCAAAAGACGTCAACGACGCTCTGAGGCGACTGCTGGAAATAACGGGAGTACAGGGAAAGGTCAGGGACACCCTGACTACCCACCTGAACGACAGGTGCGGATATGCCCGCGATTTGAGTAAGCCTACGCCCTCAATCGCACAGGTCATCTCCGCTATGGAGTTCGCGTTGCAGTCGGCTTATGCCGACCGGCCTGTTATGGAAGGGGGTGCAAGAGCATGAGTAAGCATCGCTGGACAATCGAAGAGCTGAAGAGCGTCAATGACGCTAAGTTTGCTATGGCGATTCTGATGGAGCGCCGCAGTGAGTTGTCGAACCCCTACACCCCGTTCGCACAGCGTCTCACCAGCGTCATCAATACACTGATGGACATGGCTGTGGATGGCGGGCTGACGGACGAAGAAAGGAGCAAGAACAATGGCTGTTGAGATGAGACTTTACCGCGTAACGGTTGTCGGCAGCAATGCCGAGAGGCAGCGTGGAAAAGTGGTGGATGAGGTCACAGTCAAGGTCGGAACCAAGTGGCTGACGGACGATAACGGTCGTCGCTACTACAAGGTGCCGCTTGAGGACGCAAACCGAAACCTTTACTTCCAGCTCAACACCATGTACTGCATGGACTACCGACTGTATCAGACAGAGCAGGCCGCCAAGGATTACCTTCGGCAAGCGGAACTGCGTGTGGCGCTTTGCAGGGCGGTGAGCAATTTCGGCTTCAACGCTCCCCTGCCTGTGCTGGAGAAGGTCATGGATACGCTGAAATACACCCCGTTCGCACAGCGTCTCACCAGCGTCTTCAATACGCTGATGGACATGGCTGTGGATGGTGGGCTGACAGACGAAGAAAGGAGTAAGAACAATGGCCACTGAGATGAGACTCTACCGCGTACCTATTATCGGTAGTAATGCCGAACGGCGGCACGGAAAGGTGGTGGATGAGGTCACGGTCAAGGTTGGAACCAAGTGGCTGACAGACAATAGAGACTGTCGATACTACAAGGCTCCTTCCGAAGATGCGAACAGAAATCCCTACTTCCAGCAGAACTCCATGTACTGGAGTACAGATTACCGGCTGTATCAGACGGAACAGGCTGCCAAGGACTATCACCGGCAGGCGGAATTGCTCATGGCTCTTCGCAGAGCCGTTGGCGACTTCGGCTTCAACGCCCCGTTGACCGTGTTGGAGAAGGTCATGGACATTCTCAAGGAAGGCGGGTGCCTGAAATGAGCACAAAAATCTTTGATGCTTGGCGCATCAACTCTACCGACATCGGGGAGTTGGTCAAGCTCGGCAGTGAGATTCGGGAAGTGCAGCAGAAGTCCTTTGTGGACGCTGTCTACAACTCGCTCGATTTCTGCCAGCTCGCCATCATCTTCGCCAAGAAGTCTGTAGAGGATATTGAGGAGCTCAGACCTGTTTTTGCTTCAATCGCCGCAAACGTCGTCCATAAGTGTGTTCTGATGTACGACTGGACGCCGTCTTTTACGATGACGGATAGCGCCAAAAGCTCTGCGGAACAGATTCTGCAGAAGGAGGCGCAGAAACGGAAGATTTCATTGACAGTAGAGCAGAAGAGAAATCTGCTCGACGTTATCACTGAAATCTACGAAATCGTCTCCCGTGATTGGCAGGCGTCACTGCTGTTCCTCAGGGGCGATAATGGCAGTACCTACATGAAAGGGTTCAATCTCACCAGAGAAGCGGCCCATTTCATCGACTCCCAATATCCCCGCTTTGAGTACACCGACCAGACTGAGATGAATATTTCAGACTTCAACGAGTACACACGGCAGTACATTGGCGCTGCAAAGACGGAAGAAGAACGCTATGAGAGGCTCTTGGAGGCCCAGCACGAACGTGGAGAACTGTGGGACAAAGCATTCGCAGGCCATAGTGTATGGCGTGATGCCGGTCTCTCCATCTCCCTTGTGCCGGCACAGCTTCAGGAACAGTTCGTGGCTATTCACTCTATCTGCAAAAAGGTGTTCGGCGCCGAAGCCTAACGAAAAAAGAAAGGAGAAAATCATGGAGAATAACCAAAAAAACGCTGCGGAGGTCCAGACCAGTGTTCCTAACCTGCTTCCGGCCAACTACCGCGAAAAGGCAGAAGCGTTGGGCTGGGTCATCGACGAGGACAAGGTCTGTGGTGTGTTCACGTTCAGACAGGGGTCGCCTGCCGGCGAGGACTACTCCTTCGACCTGTACGCCGACGATGATTTCGGCGATGGAGTAGCCGCTGCTGTGCGCCGCGTCTACGAGGACTTCGACGTTGACGAGCACGTCGCTCTGTTTGCGGAGGCTTCCGTAAAGGGCACGTCAGGCGTTCCGAAACTGTCAGTGCTTGTCGAGGACGCCAAGGAAATCAATGAGATGCTTCTCACACTCGCCGAAGCGTTTGAAGACATCGAATCTGGTGCATCAGAGCGGGAGCAGAAGGTGTATACCCGCTGCTGCCCCAACTGTGGTGGCGTATCTTTCTCTGGTCATCAGGTCCTCCACATTGATGTGTTGGTTGACATCGAAACGGGAGATTTCCTCGGAAATATCAACGACGAAATCGAATCTAACATCTACGAGTCGTCTGACCCCTACGGTCCATATCACTGCATGACCTGCGGATTTGAATGCGACAACCTTTCCGAGCTGGAAAAGAGCGAGGTGGAGTAACTCTAATGTCGATTATTCTTTACTTCGCTCTGACCATTCTCGTGATGTGCGGCATATTCCTTGGCATAAGGAGACTGGACACACAGGACCTCTTGCCGCCAATCGTCTGCAGCGTTTCTGTGGGCGTTATTATGGTGGAACTGTTCGCACTTGTTCGGTGGTATTAACGGAGAAGGACGTGTTCAAAATGCTGACGAACCCCTTGTTTATAGCCTATGTCGTTCTCATCATCGCCGCAATGGTCGTCTCAGTCATAGCCGCAAAAAAATCAGACCAGCCAGAAATGCTTCCGGCTGCCTTTGGTACTATTGCGCTCACCATTGTTTTGGTTATTGTGGCGGTCATAACCGGTTAAATCAAAGCCAGCGGGAGAGGCACTCTGCCTCTCCCCTGCTTTCCCAAAAAAGAAAGGAGAAAAATATGAACAATGTATCTATCAAAGCCGCCGCAGCTTTCTGCGACGAGAACACGCTGGTTAAGGTCTCCCGCAACAACCCTAAGCACGACAGATTCGAGACCACATTCGTTCCTTTCAAGGACATCCGCAAGAGCGATTCTGTGAGCGTCTTCAGCGACGGTCACGAACTGCACTTTTCCGTTCTCACAAATGCTTCTTTCGAGAAGGACGAGCGATACGGGAATGAGTGCGGCTGGTCTGTTAAGGTCACTGAGGATGCCGGCAAGACGGTATTGATTCTCCATCCTGCAGATTTTGCGCCCTATATCATCAGCCTTTCCGTCACCGACGAAGGAGATTGGCGCGGCTGCCGGCTGCTTTTTGAGAGTGTCCTCAACGATACTGAAGCTATCGTCAACAATATGCGGGCGAGATTCGAGCCGCGTGTGGCTCCGGAAAACACCTGCGGGCGGCATTCTGACACGGTTGCGGCCATGGCGAAGAGAGACCTTACCCGCGAGTGGACGGAGCAGTTCGGCTTCCGCCTCATTTCGGACAGCGTAAACTTCACCCAGTGCGGTGTGAAGGACATTCTCTCTGAGAAGTTCTTCAATTCCCCTGCCATGGAGCTGACGTTCTTCGCCTATTCCGACGGCGAGTATTCAGCGTCCCCCCTGTTCTTTGCCAAACTGCCCGATTTGGGCGAACGGTACAACAAGCCTGAGGGACGTGCTGCAATCGCAGAACTGCTGCAGAAGCTGGATGAGATGTACGGCGACCTGCCTGAAGACACAACAAAATGGGCTCTGGAGTATCAGCTTTGGGCTCGTATGCTGCTGGCAGAAGGTGCGGTCATGCTGAATCCGAAGCACCTCGACCTCCCCGACTGCGCCTACGAATTCAAAACGCTGGCTTTCGGTAATAAAATGCTGAAAGACAGCGGTGACGGTATTGCGTGGGCAAAGGCTGTCAAAACACCTATCAGCGTAATCGCCGAGGCGTGGGAGAATGACATGAGTGAGTCCGGCGATGAGGCTTTTACCTGCATCGTAACTGGCTGACGTTGAAAGGAGAAAACATGGATAATCTGATTTCGAACAAGCGAAAGCTGCATTGCGACGAGAACGTATTGGTCCATATCGTGCGTTACTGCCGTGATACGGATGATGCAGATGGCGACGGCATTAGAGAGGTGGAAATGTATGTCCCCTTCAAGTATATCTGCAAGGGCGATGCCATTGATATTCCTGATAAGGACACCGACGATGCCTTCAGAACAACCGCCTATGCTGCGGAGGACGCTTCGTATAGCGAAGCTCGTGCGGGTGGTTGGTTTGTGCCGGTCGCCTGTACTGGGCAGAAAGAGTATGTTCTGAAGCCTGATGATTTCGCACCTTGGCTCGTGACCCTGAGTGTCGCTTTCACACACGGGTCGTCCTGCAAACTCTTTTTCGAGTGCGTGGAACGAAGCGAAGAGAAGCTGTGGGCAAACATTCACAGAATCTTTGACGATGTGCCGACGCTGCGGCATGAGCTGGGTTTCGTTGCCCTCGTCCGACATATGGCACGGAAGTACCTCACACCTGATAGGACGGAGCCTCTTGGCTTCAGATTCCTTTCGGATGATGTTGTCTGGAGCAACTGTAAAGTGAAGGATATCCTTCCCGACCGGTTCTTCGCAGCAGCGGACATGGAGCTAACGTTTTACGCCTATGCGGAAGACGAGTATGCTGAGAGTCCCCTATTCTTCGCCAAGCTGCCGTATCTCGGTACGCATCACGGAACTCCCGCAGGCTGCGTGATTTGCGCCTCCATCCTGCGAAAGCTGGACGAGCTGTATGGCGACCTGCCGACAGAAACGTCCCGCTGGTCGCTTGAATACCAGCTCTGGGCCCGTATGCTGCTGACGGAAGGCGCAGTCATGCTGAACCCGATGCATTTGGCACTCTATGAAGACGAGCATACCTTTAATTCGCTTGTCTTTTGCGATGATGCGCTGGAAGTCAGCGGTGATGCTATTGTATGGAAGAAGGCATCCGGCGCTCCCAGCAACAAGATTACTGAGGCATGGGAAAAAGAGACGGAAAAGTCTGGCTGCAATGACACATTTACTTGCGCCATTTAAGCCACGAAAGGAGGGACAAACGAAAATGCTGGATACTTCCGACATTCGCCATTTTGTTATACCGAAGATAAGAGAGACCATTCTGTATATCAACCGCTATGAGAAAGCGGCTGAAGCCATTGCCGCAATCGTCGGGATGGGTGCGTCCTTACAGGTTCGTCCGAAGCTGTCTGACCTGCCGCAAGACGCGGCGGAACTGGTTCTGCGGAAGCGCGAACTGGCTGAGTTATACGGCTTCGTTGAACAGAACTACGCCCATCTCCTGATTTCCGGTATTCTGTTCCACAGCGACTGTGAGAGTAAGCAGAAATCCATCAAAGCGTACCACGAGTTGTACTTTGCGCTGTGCGAGTATATCGTCCATGTGTCACATTGCACGGATATACTCTACAAGGCAAAAGGGCAGCATAATGACCCTTTGTGGATTTGGGATGATGATGGTACATTTACGACCGCTTGGACGGCTCAGTACCATGATGATTTCGACAACACGCTCTCCGCAATGAGCCATCAGGAAGATGAACTGCTCCAGACCATTTCCAGAAGCGCCGCCGTACTGCGAGACGCCTTCGCAGCGTTTTCCTTGGATTATCGCAACGACGCTGATGGGTGCGGCCAAAGGGTTCTGAAGGAGTATCAGGAGCGCATGGTTAAAAGGGAATGCTAAAAGCAAGATAAAAAAACTAAATTTCAAAAGAAGCTCCTTCGGGAGCTTCTTTTTTTACGTTGCTGCTGTTGACAAAATAGCGAAACGTGGTAGTATAATAGTATAATTACGAAGATATTTTTATAAGGAGTTTTATCTCCGTTTTTCAAGTCACATCATAAATTCAGACAATCACTTCCCTTTTCGGGCAGTGATTGTCTTTTTCTATATATACATTTTATTTTGGTTTCCCGTAAGTCCTTATCACAGGCTGGGAGAAAGGAGAAAACATCATGGCAAACTGTGTACTCTTCCGAGGGAAGAAAGGGTTCGATATCAGCACCCTTCCGTACGGGCTGAACTCGCTTCCCAATAGAAACACAAGTACGGTGTCCAAATGGAGTGCTCCCAAGCGCCCCTCTGCAAAGGGGTATTCTACCCTTCACAACTATGCGACCAGAGCTCTTTTGGCGTATCTGGGAATTCCCAATTTTGTCGATGACTACGCTCTTTTGCAGGTTTCTGATAACCTGTGGAGCGCGGAATATCGAGACGCCACGGAATCGAGGACGTATCTTTTCACCTACAAGACGGTCATTCAAACGAATGCGCCGGCAGTAGGTAAGCTGGCGGCTGCGTCAGCGGCACCTTCCGGACAGTGGGCGGGAACCCCGTCTATTGGCTCGGAGTCGGACACTCTCGACCTGAGCGGTGCTCTCCTTGCGATGACCCCGTTCACCCTCGCAACGTATTACGGCGCACCTGAACTGGCTGTTGTCGCAAACAATGTGGAGCTCAAGCAGGTACAGACGGACATCCTTGACCTGAGTGCCAAGTACCCCGCCGACTGGGGCAACCATATGGATGAGATTCCTGATGCAAGAGACTTCCTCTACACATTCAGCGACATTCTCTACTACGGTTGTGAAGACGGAAAAATCCCTCTCAACATCCAGAACGGCAATCTGGATACCCTGACCCGGCAGAAGGTAAACAGTGGAGCCTTTAATGGCACCGTCATCGTTGGCTCCCCGACCATTATCGGTGGAACCATGGCCTCAAGCACCGGCTCGTCTGAAAAGAGCATGACCGTGAAGGATGCCAAACTCAGATATGCTGCATGGACAAAAACACATACGTGGACGCAAGACGAAGAACTGCTGATTCCCACCTTTGACGACGACTTCAAGGTCCAGCCGGAGGTAATCGAAATCGCAGATAAAATCGTCGCAACGTCTAATATGCGCGTTCCGTTCCGCAACTTCCTGTGGCGCGGCATTACCGGTTACGGCAAGTCTACCGGTACGAAGGTGTTGGCGTGCATCCTGCACACCCCCCGTTTGGAGCTGACCTGTCATACTGATATGTTGGCAAAGGACTTGATTTCCGAGTTCGTTCCCTGCAATCCTGTGGATGCGGCACGAGGAGAACTCCCCTCCTTTGAGGAAATTTCCTTCGACCCCGAATCCGCGTGGAACAACATGACAGGAGAAGATGGCACGGGCATTACCTCCGAGGAGTGCTTTGCAAAGTATTCCGAGCTGTTGGTTGCACGTGCCGGCTGCACTTCCCCCGTGAAAGTGGTTGAATCCGCTTTTGTGAAGGCTGTTTCTCGCGGATACATCTGCGAGATTCAGGAGGTCAGCCGAATCAAGGATTCCGGTGTTATGGTCGCGCTGAACCAGTACGATTTGCCGGGAGCTATGATTCCTCTGGTAGATGGTGGATTTACCTATCGGCAGAAGGACGCCGTTGTGGTATTCACAGATAACGTCGGATATGCTTCCTGCCGTCCCATTGACCAGTCGGTTCTCCGTCGCTGCCGCATGATTTTCGACAGTACGGAAATCGAGAAGAAAGCCATGCTGGAGCGCATCAAATACAACACCGGCTGGAGTCGCGATGACAGAACCCTGTACGCGCTCTACGATGTGTACGAGCAGATTCGCAGCTACTGTGCGGACAAGGAAATCACCGAGGGTTCTTGCACCATCTGTGAGCTCGAATCCCTCGTGTGCTGCGTGCAGTGTGATGACCGCTATCTGGCGAATCTTGAAAAGTATATTGACACGTGCCTCATCTCGAAATGCACGAACGACCCCGTTGAACAGAACGAAATTCGTTCCAACGCAGCACAAGTCATCAGCAAGGTGGCATAAGGGTCCGAAAGGAGAAAAGAGGCATGGTGCCTCTTTTCTTTCTTTTCGGATAAGAAAGAAAGGAGAAAAAAACACCATGACTCAGAACTATAACAACATCAACTTTTTCAATCGTGAAAATTACAACGCGCTCTGCGCCAAAGTCGGCGAATGCGTCAAGAAGGGTATTCCCAATGCAGATAAGCTGCTTGAGAGCCTTGAAGAGCGATGCTCTGCCTTCCTCGACTATGTGAACACAGTTGATATGGGTGAGACCCGCATCATCATTGCTCACAACCGTCTTGAGGGCGAAGACCTCCGCGACGCATTGCAGACCATCGACAGGCTCCGTAAATGCTACCATGACGTTGCTTGCAATAGCTGCAATGTCATTAACCGGATGGCGGCAGCAAACGGAATCAGTCCGATTTTTACCGGAGATTCCACCGACCGCCTGCAGGTGGCAGACTTCTGCCTTGAATTTACCGTTGAAATTTTCAAGAACCGGAAAAAGTAAGAAAGGAGAGTTGACGCATGGACCAGAAATCTATCTGGAGGCAAATCCGCGTAGGCGCCAAGGAAATGAGCGAAAAACTCACAGATGCTGACATCTACACCAGTGAAGCGTTTCGGAGTCATGTGCAGGCAACGGTCGATTCGATGACGAAAGACCTTGACAAGCACATCTCCGTTTCTCTGATGCATAACCCCAAATCCGACATCACCGCCTGTACTGACGGGAATAGTCTTTGTCAGAATACGGCAAACAGTGTCATCACATGGTATAAGCTCCCCTCCTCCCGATTCGCAACGGTCATGGGTATTGTCTATCACGAGTTGGCCCACATCCGATTCCACGACTTTCGCGCCGATGCGCTGGCAGACAAGGAACTGGAAGAGAACGGCACACTCTATGGACGGATGCCTGAACCGGACGATGAGACAGAGCTGGATGAGATGAAGGAGGCGCTGAAGCATCCTGAATACCGCAAGGTGTTCAAGTCGCTGCGAGACGAACTCGTCAACTGCATCATCGACGCACACGACGAGGAACGTATGAGCGACTACTACGGCGGCATTGTCGCTCGTGGTATTGAGATGGCAGCATCTTCCCTTCAGGGTCAACTCCAAACGCTTGAGGGCTATGTGAACAACAAGAACGAGTCTTTGTCCATTATGACAAGCCTTGTACTTCAGTTTGCACGGTTTGGTGAAATTCTCGTTGCGGATGAGCAAACGCTCTACACCAATGAGTATGCCAAGAAGCTGATGAGCCTCTCACAAGCCATTGAACTTGCCACCACTACGGACAACCCGAAGGAGCTGTATTCCCAAATCAATGTGATGCTTCTTTTTATGTGGCCTTACATTAAGGACGCGATTGAGAAGTGTGACAAGCAGCAGAGCTCTCAGGCAGGCCAAGGCCAGCAGGGGCAGGGTCAGCAGTCCGGCTCCGACCAGAACGGTCAGGGCGGGCAGCAAGGACAGCCCGCTTCCAGCGGTGGTCAAGGCAGTCAGAACCAGCAGCAGGGCGGCGGAGGTATCTCCCAGCCCAGTGCCAATGCCATTCAGCAGGTGCTCCAGCAAATTGCTCAGGGCGCACAGAATGGCGGTGGTTCTCAGATGCCTCAGAACCAGAAGGCATCCAACGTAGCCAAGCAAGCTACCAAGGATGCCCAGTCTGCCGACAAGAAGAAGGGTAAGAAAAACGACAGCGGTAGTGGTTCCGGCGGGAATGATGCCAATAAGGGCAACGTCCCCGCTGCTGTGGCTGGCAAGAGCGGCGATGGACAGGATAAAAACGGAAAGCAGGAGCAAGCCGACAGTATGTTGGCGAATGTCCTGCAGACCATTATTTCCTCCGTTGCAGGGAACATGGCCGAAGCACAGATGGAGCAGGATTTGAAGTCTCAAATCATCGCTGATGTTGACATCATGGACCGTAGCTCTACGCACAAGGGCCATAGCATCGACGTCAAACGCGAGGTTGAAGTAACACCTTCCAACATCAAGCTCTACGGTGAAATGATGGAGGATGTGTCGCAGTATTCCAAGCGTCTGGCAAAGTTGATGCAACAGGAGTTGAAGGACCTGCAGGACGGTGATGTCCGCAGAAACCGAATGTACGGTAGAGATATCGTTGCAAGTGAAATGTGGCGTCCGGATTGCCGGTTCTTCAGCGACACAAAGTTGCCGCAGGACCTGCCCGATATGGCAGTTTCCGTGCTGGTTGACCAGTCTGGCTCGATGTACGGACAGCGCATGGGCGCCGCTATGAAGGCTACCATGCTCCTGCATGACTTTGCAGAGCGTGTTCATGTTCCTGTCGCTGTGTACGGTCACAATGTGACCATGCATGGTAGGGTCAACCTGTTCGTCTACACAGACTTCCTGAAGGCCGGTAAGCGTGACAAGTACCGTCTTGCCAAGCTCTCCACTGGCGGCTGTAACCGTGACGGTGCAGCACTGGAGGTCGTTGCGAACCTGCTGAATGCGAGACCTGAGCGCACGAAGCTCCTCATTATCATTTCGGATGGTAAGCCGAATGATGATTCCTATGGTGGAGATTCTGCGGCGAAGGACATCAAAGACATCGTAGCCCGCAATCGCCGGCGCGGTGTTGAGATTGTCGCAGCAGCTATTGGCGACGACAAAGAGTACCTCAAGAAGATTTACGGCGACCAGTTCCTTGACATTACTGACCTGTCCACCTTCCCCAAGGCAATGGTCAAAATCGTCAAGAAGCGGTTGAAGGTCTAACAACAATTAAAGAGCCACCTTTCGGGGTGGCTCTCTTTGAAAGGAGATAATGCTATGGATTTAGGTTACATTGCTCCCTGCCCCGTGTGTGGTGGCGAAATCAAGCTGTATTCCCACTGTGGCAAGCCCGATTGTAAGGCTGTATGTCAGAGTTGCAAAAAGGGGTTTCCGTTCCACGCAAACCTGAAGACCTATGCCGGCACAAAAATCTATGCCAGCAGTATCAGGAAGAGTGTTCGGATGTGGAATAACACGGTTTCCAAGGAAGTCATTGCCGATGATAAGGAAATGAACCGTTCGGAGTTCGACAGCAAGGTACAGGAAAACCCGCTGAATGACCATTTGAAGGTCACGGAAAAACGACCCGAAGAAAAAGCGAAATACGACCTCGGTTTTGGGTATCTCGGCAACGGCTTGACGGTATGGAACCGTGCGTCAGAGGTAAACGGCGACTATCCCACCATTGCCCACATCTCTCCTGAAGGTGAAATCACCTACTATGTGCAGGACTTGCCGCAGAGCGTTGTGGAGCGCATTGAACGGGTGGCAAAGCAGGAAGTGGCAAAGAAAGAAAAGTTGCCGGAGTTTTACCGGGAGTTTCTTGCAATAGAAGGCACGATATGTTAGAGTCTGATTAAAGGCTATTGAGGAAAGAAAGGAGAAAACACAATGACAGCCAAGCTGAAAAACGATGCGCTGAGAGTCATCAAGAGACTCCGCTGCTACGGCACAGACGCTGAAGACAACCTCGGCTGCGGCGATAAGCGGTGCAAGTACCGAGATGTGGACGGGGCCTGCGACATTAACAGTCTTGAAGCGGATGCTGCCGAAGTGATAGAAAAACTGTTGAAGGAGATTGAAAAGCATGAACATCGCTGATGCGGTAATGAAGTCCCGCAATGTCGAATCTTTCAGCAATCTCCTCCCTGTTACGTCTGTCACAACGGAAAAAGAAAAGACACTCGCAGGTCAAAAGGGATATATGGCGTTCTACACCGTTGATGAGCTTCAAAAGAAGTTTCATCTGACGGATGACATCATTGAAAACCTCTACTATGGCTGCGGCTTTACCCCGTTTTATTACTGGGATAAGGATAAGGTCATATTCCCCTGCATCAGTCTCACAATGGCAGCCGACGGTGAAGATAAAACGCCTGAAATCCGAGGGGCTGTTGAGCAACTGAAGGAAAAAATTGCTTCCGGCAACTGTAACTTCATCATCACGGCACTCAACGACCGGATGCGGATAGAGTATCTGAAGAAGCTCGTTGATGAGGGCTTTGATGGCGCTTACAAACTGTTCTACGATGTCTACCCATTTTCCGATTACGGATGCTCCGCACTCGGACGGGATGGTATACTGAAGCTCAAAAGCATGAAAACGCCGGAACAGGTTCAGGCAACGGAGAAGGTGCTCAAGAAGTATCCTGACACACTGACGGTTTACCGTGGCGCCGGCGATGAAAGCGCAAGTCTGGAGGAAGCGTTCTCTTGGACGCTGGACCCTGCCGTAGCCGTGTTCTTCGCCACGCGCTTTCCGTCTGACCATGCAAAGGTATATCGGGCTACAGTCGAAAAAGCCTCTGTCATTGAGTATTTCGAAGGTGTGGAGGCTGAAGTTATTGTATCTCCTGATGACATCAAGGAGGTTGAAGACTTCCCCTTCTATGGTATCGACTGGCTCAACGAGGCAGCGGATAACGGTGCGATAGACGACTTCTGGCTCTATCAGAAGACTGCTGACTATGACGCCGTTCCATTCCAGATGGCAGGCAAACTGCATGGAAAGGCTCACGCTGGCCGTGTCCTATTCATGTGTATGCTGCTGGCGTATATGAAGGGTCTGGACTTGGAAGACAAGGAAATTCTGATTGAGGCTGCACTGTATCACGACACAGGCAGACGTAGCGATTCCGAGGATAATACCCACGGTGGCGAGAGTGCAAGGATGCTGCAGGAAGCATATCCTGATACGGACCCCATCACACTGTTTCTGATGGAGTATCACTGCCGCCCCGATAAGGAAGGCTACGACTTCATCTCGGAACACTGGAGGAATAGACAGGATGCGTTGCGCGTCAAAACACTCTTTGATATTTTCAAAGACGCTGATGGGCTTGACCGCGTCCGGCTCGGCAATTATGAGCTGGATATGTTCCAGCTCCGTACCGAAGAAGCTCGCAAGTTGCCGCAAATCGCAAAAATAACTGAAGAGCAACTCAAATTCTAAACACAAAAGCACCTCTCTCTTGAGAGGTGCTTTTTGCTTATTTTTCAAGGTTGCAACCAACTTGCGACAAACCAAACTAAATTTCAAGGAAAAAGCTAAGAGATTGGGTGAATAAGCAAAGAGATAAGCAAACTCAAGTTTGCGTTTTCTTTGCAGCTCCGAGAGGTTCAATGAAGCGAGTTGCCCAGTCTTCCTTACCACAGCGCGGACAAGGGCGGTGCCAATCGTACATAAGATGGCCGTCAACATCAACCTTGTCAGTTAAGGGAGCAGTCTGCCCGCAGGCACTGCAAAACACGACGTATTTGAGAATTCCGGAACTGTTCTTCTTTACCGCAGACATTTACACCTCACCTCTTTCCGCTTTCTCAGCAAACCATTTTAAGAATCTCGATACATTGCGGGAATGGAGGCTATGGACATCTTCGGCGAGCTTCCATTCTGACAGGTCTACCATCCAAGAAGGGTACTTCTCCGTAAAGCCGGGGCAAGAGCGGTCAAGGTGCTCTTTCTCGGATGCCTCGCGCTGGCGGATGTGCTGCAGTGCCACATTCAGGTACTTGATACCGTAGGCGTAATCCACGCACTTACCGCCGATAATCCATCCACCGAGGTTCTTGGTATTGATGGCGTAAGTCAGCCACTCGGAGTTCATAAAAGCGAGGTTGATATATTCGTCGCGGAACACCTCGAAGTTGGAACGGGCGCATTTCTTGCCCTCGTCAGCATACCAACGGCGGTTTATGGACTCGCCTTTCTCCACAGATACGAAGAAATGCGGCTTAGTCTCCATAACGGTTTCGATGATTTCAGCGTCATCGCCGAGATTACTGCCATCGCCATATGTGGAGTAGCGAATGCCATTAAAGAGATAATAGGTGCGCTGCTCCGGTGCGTCATACTCCACCAGATTGATGGGATAGATGGCGCAGTCATCAACGGAACAGTCATGGGTACGGTTGCGGTCTCCCCTGCCACGGTCATTCCAGTAAGGCCTATACCTGTATTCTCTCTCCGGAGTCAAAGAAAGGACGGTCAAGATACTATCACCCTTCTTTGCATCAGGCTTGTTGCATCGCTCCACGATGTCTACAAAGCTGCCGTAACGGTTGTCGGTCAACCAGCGGTCAGCCATGGAAAACACGACATACTCAGAAGACTTGGAGATTTTGACACCAGCCGGCAGAGAAAGGATGTCGGAGCTATCCACCACACCCTGCAGAATATTGAACAGAAAGATGCGAGATACCATCTCCACGACCATGCTGCGTGCCTGTGTACGCTCTTCCTTCACACGCTGCTTACGCTGGTGTTCATCCTCCTGACCGATATATTCCGTATTCACACGGAAATCCTTGGGATTTACTTCCATAATGAAGTCATCTGTCACATGGACTTCCTCCGGGTCAGTCCAACCGATATAGACATTTTCTCCGTTTCGGATAATGACACCAATGGTGTTCCCGTGGTAGATATTATAGCTGTCCAGCATATTGCTCCACATCTCATGCCCAAAGAAATGTTTGCCGGTCTTGCTGAGACGAACCAGTGCCACGCACTTCTCACTGGGAGCAAAGGTATCCAGCGCAACAGGAGACGCTGCGAGAAACTCCTCGAAATACTTCAGCTTGCTTTCTTTCATGTTGTAAATGGAAGCAAGACGCCCCATCTCTTCATCGAGAAAACGGAGCTTCTGGAACAGAACGACCGGCTCCTTTTCTGGCGCGTTCCGGCCAGTGCGGATACGGGTAAAATTGATTGTCTCACCCATGTAGCAGCGGATAGCATAAATCTGAGATTCCAACAGGTAAATCTGATTGTTCATCATTTCTACCTGTTCCTCCAGAGCCTCGCGTTTGGCGGACAGCTCTGCCATCAGTTTTTCCTTTTTCTGCTCCAAGGCGGCCATGGCACGCTCGACCTCTTCCTTGAGGGCGCGGAGTTCATCACTGGTTCCGTTCTTGGTATCTTCGATATTGGCTTTGAGGGCGTTCAGCTCCGCCTCACGGTTGGACAGACCTTCGCGCACCTGAGAGACCGAAAGAGACTCAGGCACGGATGCCGGCAGCGTCGATGAAGCTCCATGCGTTGCGAGGGCTCGCATCTCGCCCACGGACATTTCGGAATAGTCCTTGACCGGCACATACTCCGCCACCAGAGAGTCCGGCTGGTAGAGAAAGAATCTGCGGCTGCCGAGACCAACGACCATACCGATGCCCTCATAATTGCTATATACGTTGGCGGGCTGCTCATAGGTCTTACAGTAGTCGATGAACTCAGAAAGGTTCTTGAGATAGTCCTCAATGTGTTTCCGCCACCATCTCGCATTAGTGTCACTATCTTGTGAGAGACTGGACAGGTCCGTAAGCCCCAAAAAGAGCGTTGCATCGTCTCTGTCATTTTCTCTGATAATGCGAGTTTCTTCCTGTCGGGCCTTTTCAAAGCACCATTCACGGCTTCTCGCTGCCCACTCATCCTTGTACGCCTCGATGTCATTGAAGCGCACCTTCCCCAAAATGGTGTTCTTCATTGTCCTTTCACCTCTTTTTTTGACTACCCTTTTTTGATTTTAAGTTTTGCAGTAGCGGATAAAGTCCTGCGCCGAGAACGGCAGGTTATCGTATCCGCAGTCCTTCAAATAACGGGAAACAACAGCAGAGCTCATACTGATACGTCCATCACCAGATGCCTTCATATGTTGCAAGCAGATGTCAGCATAACCATCTACCACATCAAGGTGCTCCAGACACCACTTCTCTACGCGGCGTTTGCGGGCCGCCAGAGACCGCTGTTCGGGATGCGGCATCTTCTTATAGGTGTACGCCTTTGCCGCCTTCTCGCGGCTCGTGTAGCCGAAACCTTGGGCATCATCCAATACCGCACCAGTCTTGGGCTGTATGACAATGTAACGCGGTTCATATTCTGAGGAAAGCTCCCGCGAATATACGACTTTGAAGTAATCAGCCATACAAATAATCATCGCCCTTCCACTGATTTTAGTAGTCATGCTCATGTTCCCCCAAGGCACTCTCACCTCGGCGCTGCGCCGCCTCTCACGCGGTGTTCAGCCATGGGAAGTTCCTGCTTCTACGACGGAGTTCGTCGGATATGCCAGTGTGCAATGAGATGGTATAGTACCCTGTTTTTTTCTGGGTGGTGTATACCGCCACTCAAATTCAACGTGCGGCATCTTATGGTATAGTACCCTGCTATTTCTGGGTGGTGTATACCCAGCACAGGTATTCAGTTCCCCGAAAGTTCTGGTCGTCGCCTCTGACACAACAAACCAGCTAACAGAGTATTCCTGCTTCCACGACGACCATGCATCTCCACAGGCGTTAATTCCGGTTATACCGTCCGTACTTGTTTTTTTGGCGGAGAGAGTGGGATTCGAACCCACGGATGCTTTCGCATCGCCGGTTTTCAAGACCGGTGCCTTCAACCACTCGGCCACCTCTCCGTATTCCCCGCCGCAGGGAGTGCCTACGGTGGGGTAATTGTTTTTACTCGGCTTCGCCCTCAGTGACGGCGGTATGCTCAACACTGGGAGCAGATGCGGGAACTGCGACCTTGCCTCCGACAAAGCCGGCCAGCAGGCTCCGCAGGTCGATACCCAAACCGTTCAGCATACCGTTGGAAACCTGAGTGGTAGAAGAAACGATGTCCTCAATCAGTTTCGTGCTGTTACCCTCGCCGTACATGGTGATGGAGTCCACGTTGGAGAGAGGTGTAGCCACGTTCTTGGCGATTTCGGGCAGTGCGTTCATAATCATCTCAACCACTGCGGCTTCACCGTACTTCTTCATGGCCTCAGCCTTACGGTCGATACCTTCCGCCTCGGCGAGAGCCTTGGCCTTGATAGCCTCGGCTTCTGCGGCACCAACGGCCTTGATACCTTCGGCAATCTGCTCCTGCTCGAAACGCTTGGCCTCGGCTTCCTGTTTACGGGCGTACAGCTCCGCTTCGGCCTTCTTTTCGGCAGCGTACTTATCAGCATCCGCCTTCTTGCGAATATCGGCATCCAGCCGACGCTCCTGCAGCGTGATTTCACGCTCGGCCAGCTCTGCTTCCTTCTCACGCTTCGCAATGTCGGCGTCGGTAGAAGCAATATCGAGGCTCCGGCGCTGCTTCTGCTCCTCAATTCTATATGCAGCATCGGCGGCAGCCTTCTTGATGTCGGAGGTCTCCTTCAGCTCGGCCTGCTTCACAGCCAGCTCGGTCTGCCGAATAGAAATCTGCGTATCGGATGCGACCTGCGCCTCGTTCGCCTGACGTGCCGCCTCCGCCTGAGCAATCTGAATATCGCGCTCCGCTTCGGCCTTGGCGATAGAAGCGTTTTTCTGGATTTGACTCATATTGTCCTGACCCAGAGCATTGATAAGGCCCTTCTCGTCGGTCACACGCTGGATGTTGCAGGAGATAATCTCGATACCCAACGCATTCATGTCAACCTGCGCCTTTGACTGGATTTCATCACCGAATTTCTTGCGGTCATTGCAGATTTCCTTGAGCGTAATAGTACCGATAATCTCTCTCATGTTTCCCTGAAGAGAGTCCGAAATCGCTTGCTCAAAGCCATGGGCATCAGTGATGTTCAGGAAGTTCCGCATAGCCAGCTTGATGCCCTCATCATCAGTCCGGACACGAACTTTGGCGACGGCATCCACATCGACACCGATAAAGTCCAGCGTGGGAATGTAGCCATCGGATTTGATGTCCACGGAAATCTGACGGACAATCAGCTTATCGACACGCTCCAGAAACGGAACGCGGACACCAGCACGACCAATGAGGATTTTGGGCTTCTTGCGAAGACCGGAGATGATATACGCCATATCGGGTGGAGCCTTGATATACCCCAAAATACAGATGATGAGGACCGCAATCACGATAATTGCGGGGACGAGAACAGCCTTGTTCCCAAAAATCAGGTCAAACATAGTTTTTCTCCTTTATCTATTTAATCAGCGGAGTAGTCCGCATCCGCCCAGTTGAGGCCGGTGCCGTAATCAATCTTGACACCGGGCTGCACATTATAGCAAAACACACAGAACTCAATGGTATCATCTTCCACAGAGAGGGCTTCCATTAGGACGCCATCTGCTACGAGGTTGTCATCTTCAAAAACGGGAGTTACACGATACAAAACGTGATTGTTTGTCTTGTGAACATAATCAGCAATCTCGTTCTCGAACGGCAGCATACCAGTTACATTGAGGTAGCGGGTTCCGGTGATGAGGTTCTTGACGTTGGCGTTCTCGCCGGTAAGCTGATAGCCCAGCAGATGACAGCGATTGTAGAGATACTTGCCATCCACACAATCATATTTGTTCAGGTGCCAGCCCGACGGCTTCACGGAACCGATAGCCCCGCGCTCCTCCGTAGGCATCAGCTCTTGGCACACATTTGCGTAGGCAGTCCCGCAGCGGCCAAGGTCATCCAACTCGGAAAACAATTCGAACGGCTCTGTGGTCATATCAACTTCTGTAAAGAAAGGAACATTACCGTTTACAACGATATATGGCTCCCCTTCAAACGGAACAATGTCATCTAACGAAAGCCGGCTCTCATAACTCCCCTCGTAGATATCAGACGCTTCTGTATACGACGGATGGTTGTCGGTGCCAAGGTTCTCTGTGAGCTGCGGAATGAGCTCCACTCCGAGAAACACAGCAAGGGCAACAAGGAAAGCGAGGAGCCCTCGCAAGGCATTCGTGCCGTTGTTTTTCTTGTTATTATTCTTTACCATAACGCTTTCCTTTCGAGTCTTTTATGTTTCTATCGCAATTTTACTATAACACGAATATAAAATAATGTCAAGTCTACATGGTGCTTTTCGCTTGACATTATGTTCGAATATGGTAATATAGAAAATGTAGAAAAGCAAGTCCCGCCACGGTCTTTAGGGAATGTGGCTGTGGCGGGAACCTGCTAACGGAGGTATTTTATGCTTGAAAAACTTGTCAATATTTTTGAACGTATCAAAGTTTGGGTATTGACCCTTACCCCCGCACAAATCGCGAGTCTGCTGATTCTCATTGCCGCACTGTATGCGGCGCGGAAAGTAGTGAAAAAGGGACTGTCTGTTGTATTGACCATTCTGGCTGTTCTGGCCGGACTCTATTTCCTCGTACCGAGCATCTTCTACACTGTTCTCGGTTGGCTCACGAGCATCATTTAACCTACTAAACCCACTGAGGCTGTCAACTACGCCTCCACACTGAAAGGACAAAACTATGAATCACTATGAAACTCTTCGCCTGCTTTGGATTGTAGGCCGAACCATTGCCACCTGCATACTTCTTGCCTTTATTCTTAAAAAGGCCAAGTATCCCATCTGGGCGGGGCTTATCCCCGTGTATAACATCATTTGCCTATTCTATTCCGTTTTTGGGAACCTTCGCTATATATGGCTGATGCTCATACCGGGTGTAAACCTCATCATGTGGATTATCATATGGGTGAAGTTCATACCTATGCTTGGCGTCGAATATCAAGGTCACACCAGCTACCACACCCCTAAACTTTTTATTTGGATGATTTTCTTCCAGCTCATCGTCCTTGCAATTCTGGCTTTTGACGCCACAGAGTACAAGGGCGAATTCCCCGGACCGAACCCATTCTTAAAAAAACCTGTTTCAGCCAAGGCTGATGAGACTGTAGGTTGATAGAATTGGGAGGACTATTCCACCTTTAGTATGGGGCTATACAAGGAGAATGAATAATTCTACAGAAAGGAGTGTGAGCGGTGGAAATCTATAGGGCTTACAAGTTGTGCATCAAACCCACGGAAGCTCAGGCAGCGGCGATAGAGAACACCTTCCGGTGCTGCCGGTTCGTGTGGAACCATTTCCTTGAGCGGAAGTCCAAGGCCTACCAGCGCCGAGGCGAAAGCCTCTCGTACTTCGGTATGAAGAAACTCCTGACGGAGATGAAGGCATATCTGCCTTGGCTGGGTAGCTGCAACCGCCACGCCTTGGATTTTACGGTACAGCACCTCTGTGACGCCTACGATGGGTTCTTCCGTCGCTGCAAAAAAGGCAAGGGCAAGGTGGGGTATCCGAGGTTTAAGGGACGGAAGAATCCCAAGCAGAGTTTTACCACAGATGGCTCGGTCATTGTGGCCGAGAAGTTTGTCCAGATTCCCTCTATTGGGAAGGTAAAGCGCGGTAAGGATAAACGTGCCGTTACCGGGGTTCCGGTAAATGTCACGGTGTCCCGCAGTGCCACCGGAAAGTATTGGGCATCCGTTCTCTGTAAAGAGGAGGTTGAACCGCTGCCGGTGCTGAACACGGAGGTCGGCATTGACGTGGGGCTTCATGTATTTGCCGCCGACAGTGATGGCAACACCTATGAGAACCCTCATTGCTTAATCCATAGTGAGAAACGGCTGGCCCGCGAACAGCGCAAACTGTCCCGTATGCGGAAGGGTTCTTCCAACTATGAGAAGCAGCGGCGCAAGGTAGCAACCATCCACGAACGTGTTGTAAATCAGCGTCGAGACTATACCCATAAGCTGAGTCGGAAACTCGTTGACGAGAACCAAGTCATCGCAGTGGAAGACCTCAACATTAAGGGTATGGCCAAGAACCACCGGAAGGCGAAGGCTGTGGCTGATGTCTCTTGGGCTGAGTTCTTCCGGATGCTGGAGTACAAGTCACTGTGGGCGGGACGCACGTTCCTCCAAATTGACCGGTTCTATCCCAGCAGCCAGACTTGCAGCACCTGTGGCTACAAGAACGCCGCTGTGAAGGATGAAAAGGTTCGTGCGTGGACCTGTCCCCAGTGCGGCGCACACCACGACCGCGACATCAACGCGGCAATCACTATTTTAAGAAAGGCAAAGGATACCTGCACCGCAGCGTAACCGGCAAACCCTACTACGGCAGGATGAGCCGAAAGTTACGCCTGTGGAGACTGGTAAGACCTCCCTCCTCACGGTGAGAGGCGCGGTCTGCGAAGCAGGAATCGACCGGACGTGTGTACCTAAAAATTACCAATGCGAATGGTATATTCTTTCATGCTGTGCATACGGAACACACAAAAGGTTGAATATCCGTTTTTACTGCTATCGTTGTTTTTGCTATTGAAATCGTTTTATACCCCTAAACAGAAAGGAAGATGATGCCCTATGGCGAGAGATAACACATGGACTTTCACTGCCGAGGAAGTCGCACAAATCAAAAAGCTGCCTAAGCGCCAGTTTAAGCTGGGTGCTGGGAATATCTGTACCGGATATTTCGATGACGCCAATAGTCGCTTCTACGAGTGCAGGGAAGACGGAGAACTGACTGGCCGCGTTGGTAGCGCAAAGAAGCAGACGACTATCGTTGTTCCCGCTGCAAACGGCGGCGATGACGCGCCCCCTTCCGCACCTGAAAAGAGGGAAGCATCTCGGAGTCCGGAATCCCCCATTCACAGCACTGACACGCCCAGCTCAGGCACGACAGAAACCCCCGACTGGCGCGAGCTCAAGCGGCAGGAGGAAGAACGGCTGAAGGCCGAGAGGCTGCGGGAAAAGGAGCAGAAAAAGCAGCAGAGGCGCAAACCGGCGGAAAAGAACGTATCCGCAAGTGATGCAGCAGGAACGAGCATGGTTCCTGTAAGTAAAGGGAAGCGGTTTCTGAAAAAGGTCGTTTATCCTGCTGCAGCTATCATTGCCGGTGCCGCTATTGTCTTCTGCGTCTACACCACGCTGGCCAACCGCTCTGCACCTATCGGGTTTCAGTACCCCACGACGCTCCAGCGTTCTGATGGAACGACAGTTTCCACGTCCTACGTTCATGGAGATAGCGTACAGGTGATTCAGGTCACAGACGATATACTGCCGGGAACGCAGTTCTCTAAGGATAATCTTGCCGTAGCAACCATTCCCGCCGACGTCTACAACTGCGCTGTGGCCATTGGCTCCAAGCTGTGTAATGTGGACATGGCATCCACTGTGGTGGGGAAATACGCGACTGAATATATCGGCGCCGGTCAAATTCTCCGCATCGACCAATTCAGTGTAAACAGCACAGGAGGAACATCAGTTGCCGTCAACCCTTGGCTGGCCGCTGATGAGGAAGATGTGCGAGATTATCTGTGGGAAACGGATACCAGCTTCCTCATGTTTGGACGCGAGGCTGTCATTACCATCAATCGCACAGTGGACGACAACAACCCCGCGTTGCGCGAGGAACTCTATGCGGATGACCCAACTATCGAGTACACCATCAGCGATAAGGACGAGCATAACCGGAGGCATGAAACCATCAAGCTGAATGCGGTGGTAAGCGACCTCCTGAACGCCGACGGAACGCTGCTGTTTGATGTCTATGCCAAGCTGGGAGCAATTCCGCAGGGCGAGCTGACACAGTATGTGAAGAACCATGTTAGCATCGCAAAAATGGTTCCCTCCATTGTAAGATTCCGTATGACAGAAAAGGCTGCAACCGTGTATGACGCGACCATGGTCACTGGTGCAGATGCAACACTTACCAGCGGTACGGTTACGACCGTGGAGCTGCTGGAGGAGCTGGAAGCAAACACTCCCGAACGCGCCGCACAGCTCAACATCTGCCAATTTGTAGACCGCGTGCTCTGCGGTGATACCGCACCTCAGAACGCGAACCCCGTACAGTAAAAATCCGTAAGGAGGAATCCTATATGAAGAAGTTCATCGCATTGACTCTGGCCGTGCTTATGACTCTGACCATTGTGGGCTGTGGAAAGAAAGATAAGGATGAGGACACCGGCGAACCTCAGTACAACCTCGAAAACCCCGAACCCATCCCCGACGGCGAAGAGGACTCACAAGGATATATCGGTGATGGCAAATACCGCAACGACATCAAGTTGAGCTGTACGCTGGAATCCGGCTATGAGGTCACGCTGGGTATGGGCGACAAGGATGCCGGCGTCAACGCCATCTACTTGAACCCCACCTGCAACGACCCCAACGGTGCGGCGTTCTATATCAAGTGCGAGCGTACGACATATCCCCAATACTTTATGCCGGAAGAATACGCAACGGTCAAGCGGCAAGATTTTTACACAATGGATACCAACAGCATTGCAGCCTTTACTTGGTATGACGATGTGCTGGGAATTGACGCGACCTACCGCGATGTAAACAAATTCGGTGTTGCGTGGCAGGACTCCATTCTTGTGGATGGATATAACGGCAATGAAACGCTGACAATCCGCGTATGTGATAAGGCTACGGGCGAAGACCTTGGCAGCTTTATCGCACACATTAACTACGACAAGGCAGCGGATGTTTACTACCTCGCAGATATGAGCGCGGTCATTGAAGGCGCCGATACAGAGACAGATACCGCTCCCGCTAACTAAAAAAAGAAAAGGAGAGATAAATCATGCCCGCAATTATCAGTGATTCCAAGCAGCAGCAGGCACTCCAGCAGGTCTCAGACGGACTGAAAGCAGTCGCAGACATCAATACGATGTTAGATATCGCTGCGAAGGATAACGCCTTTACGGTATCGGCAAAAAGCCGTAAAAAGCCTGCTATCGTTGTAGATGAACAGGCCGCGACACGCATCCAGTCCGCCATGAAAAACTTCCGCGAAAAAATGGTCAAGAAAATCCGCGATACCGCTGAAAGGCAGCGTATTGCACTGTCCGAGGAGGATGAGGCTATTCTCAACTGGGGCGCGACCCCTGTTGCAGCGGAAGCCACAGAAGACGAGGACGGCGATGATGGCCTTGTGAACGAGGCCAATACGCCGGAAAACGCCTTTACTCCGGAAGAGTCTGAACCTCAGGAGGATGCAGAAATCGAAAGGCCCTTCTTTTTCAATTAACTTTCACAACACGAAAGAGGTCTTGCCACAAGGCAAGGCCTCTTCTAAACGCAAAAAAACCGGCCCGTAGGCCGGCTTTTTCACTTTTCTGAAGAAAGCTCCGACTTGACTTCTTCTGTGTCCTTCGCATCGGAAGGCACATAGATTTCTTTGTAGGCCAAGAGATGCGTATTATCTCTTGCACGAACATAGATGGTGTACTTAAAGCCGGGATACAGGTCTTTGTTCTTGCGGTCAGGAAGATTAAACACATGGGCCTCTTGACCTTCGTCTTCCCCTGTTACAAAAACCACCTCTTTGCTGTCCCGTGGCCATGACCGAGACCGCACAGAGCGGCACAAAGCAATATGACACACGATGTCCCCATTCTGCCATTCTGTTCGCAAGTGTAGGGCAGAATAGACAACATATCCTGCCAGCAAGAGGATAACGCCGGCAAAGGGAAGCATTGCCTTCAATTCGGACTTCTGCAGGCAAAGCGTTGCAATGAGGATAACCACAATGGCACCGGCCATCAAGATTCCCTTCATCGTGAGGCGCTGCAGAGCATCTGGGTAATCGCGAGTATCGGCGACGATATCGCTCTGGAGGTCAGGTCCAGATTTATTCACCACAAGAACCACCTCCAGTTGCAGAGAAAGAAGGTTTGATACGGCGTCCACGGAAAAAGAGCCGCGAGTTCGCTTCGCGTCCGGTTACTGAGCCGATGACCAATGCCATTTCATCCGATGTTGCCACACCTGTGGCCATATTTCCGGACGCAACAGCCACCTCCATCAGCTTGTCTGCGGGAACGTCAATTACTGCGGCTACCGCAGCAGCACGAGCCTTCGGCATCTCCTTGTAAGGGTATGTGGAAAAAATATACTGTGCGAGTCCCTGAACGCCAGCCATCTGTTCCAGATAATCAAGCGTAACTCCCTCCCTGTTCAGATAATCCGCAATGAGAGGATAACCCTCGCTGAAATACCACGAATGAGCACCACGGATATTGTTGCAAAGCATCACAACATCCGCAACAGGAATGCCCGTTGTCTCTGAAGCGGCGGATATGGGCGCGTCCTTATTCGCGACAAAAAAACCGACCACAGACCTTACCTGCTCTTCATTCAGTGCGGGACGAGGATACCTTTTGGCCTTATCATTAGGAAAAGGAATCTTCTGCAGATGCAGATACACCTGCTGCCGGGAAATGCCAAAGGTATCAGCAATTTCCTGCACAGAGTAGCCGTTCCACCGCATCAGCGCAATATACGTCGCCATGCGCTCACCCCATTGTGCGTTTTCAGACTTTGTTGTTGTAGCGTCAAACAAACCAAATCGCCTCCTTTAAGTAGTCGCCGGCTTCGTAGAAGAAATTGATGGAACAAAGAACTGCGACACACGCCAAGACAAAAGAAAATGCGTGACCAGCAGCACTGTCCGTCTTTATACCGAATATCCAGAAGCGATGGGATATCGGCCAAAGCAAAGGAACGCCGGCTTTATTGAAAAGGTCGAGCAAAATATGAGTTGCTCCACCAATCACAAACGCAAGGATATAGGTCAACCATTCAGCACCCAAAAGCAGCTTCAAGGCCGCGTACAGTGCCGCCCAAATGAAGGGCGCATGGGTAATACCCCTATGCCCAAAAAGAGCGTTTACGGCAGCGGACACGGGTCTATTGCGTCGTCCCGCTCTGCTGCGCGGAAGGTCTATGTCAGGCGCGAGGGAGCCCGCCATGGACAGTCCAACCATTCCGACACACGGAAGAATGCCGTCCGGCGCCGGAAGGCCAAATGCTCCGAAGATTTGTGCCTGCACAAGAAGTAATCCTGCCGTGTATCCGGCAAAAGTATGGGTTCGCCCGTCCAATGGTTCACCTCCTAATGTTTTGAACGGGGTATAGCACAATAACAAGATTCTTGTTATTTATATCGGAAATCACAGGTAAATAACAAGCATCTTGAACAAATGTTCTGGTACATCTTTGTAGAATAGAACACTTGTACTATACCATAGACTATGTTAAAATGTCAACTATGATGCAGCATCACCGACGTCCAGAGTGCCGACTCCGCGAAGAACCACGCGACGTACTGCGACTACCGGAACGACCACAACCAGAGCGCGAGGAGGCTCCTGCGGGTTTGGTGCTGTTGAACTGAAGCGTAAAGTTCGGGCCCCAATCACTGCGCTGACTGTCATCCATCACAAGGTCTGCCGCAAATGTACCGCCGTCCTTCTTGGTCAGCTTCGTCTTATGGACAGGCTTTCCGGCGAGGAAGTTTTTGACATCCTTCTCTGTGAATGTGATGTGCTGGAACAGGGTCGGTTTTGGCTTTTTCCAGATGGTAAACTTACATCCACTCTTCCAGTTGGAACAACCAAAGCCCATTTTCCCCTCTATGATGTTCCCACCACAGCGAGGACACACTCCTATCGGCGTGAATCCCTTCCTTGTCGGGACAATATTGGGGTCCACTTTAGGATGCGGTTGCTGCAGGAAATCTTTGAGCATAGCCAGAACGTTTTGTTCCAGCTTCTCCGGCGTCGCCTTCCCCTCATGTATCTCCTCTTGGATGACCCACCACAAGGCGGTGAGGTCCGGTCCACGAAGGGAATCGGGGAGAATGCGATACAGCTCGCGTCCAAGTGGAGTGGAAATAAGGGACTTCCCCTTTTCCTGCAAGAACCCTCTTGAAATGAGACCGGAGATTATCTGGTCCCGTGTTGCGCTGGTGCCGATAGCCCCGTTATTCTCCTCCACGTCGGCATCTTTCTTCAGCAGAGTGCTCTTGATGAATGGGTCGGTAACATACTTGGCAATACGGCTCATATCCTTCGCCAGCGTGTACTGTGTATAACGAGGAGGGGGATTTGTTTCCTTCTCTAAGACCTGAGCGTCGGAAACAAAGGCATCGTAACTGCCGGCGGGTATCATACTCAACGCAGTGGGCGTATCTACACCTTCGCGCATCATCACGAGATAACCGGGTTTCAGAACACCAGTGCTGGATGCCTCTAAAGTGGCGCCGTCCGGCAGCGGGACGACCAGCCTTGTTGTTTCCTTCTCAGCGGGCGGAAAGAACTGGATAAGATAATACTTACAAATGGCAAGATATACGTTTCGTTCCCGCTCTGTCATCTTGTTGAGGTCGAGACTCACATTTTGAGGAATGATGCCAAAATGGGCTTCAATTTTAGAATCGTCGAAGCACCGCCCCTTCGCCTTGAAGTCCATACCAAGAATAGGGTTGAAATTGCCCTTTCCTACCGTGTTTATGTTTGCGATAACGGTACGAGAGGTGGCGGGAGCTTCCGCAAAGTAGTTTTCGGGGAGATATCGCACCTGAGTACGGTTATATGTAATGGCGTTGTAGTTATCGCGTAAAGACTGCGTGATTTCCATGGTGTCGTCCAGCTTGTAGCCGAAACTCTTCAAACAGTAGCCCTGCAATTCCAGCATATCAAACGGCAAAGGCGGTTGTTCTTTGGAAATCTTTTTTGTAACGGCAGCCCCAGAGAACTGTTTTCCGGAAATCATCGCAGACTTGCTCTCCGCGTAAGGTCTTTCCAAGATAAGCCCATCAGTCAGATGAGGGTCATCTTTCTTCGGCCTGTACTTCGTCTCAACGACCTTACCCTCAACAGAAGTCTTCGCTGAGACCTCATAGTATTTTGTTTTTACGTGGTTTTCGATAAGCATATCACGCTCAACCACAAGCCCAAGGGTAGGAGACTGCACACGTCCAACTGTCAGCGAAGCATTGTTGACCAGCGAATAATACCGGCTCATATTAACGCCAACCATCAGGTCCGCAACGCTGCGGGCATAGGCTGACCAGCCCATGTTCTCAAAGGAACGGTTGTCTTTAAGATTATTGAGCGCACGCCGCAACGCCGGAATAGATGTGTCACCTGTCGCCAGACGGTAGACAGGCCCACGATAGTGATGCCAGCGAAGCAGTTCATCAATAAGGAGCTGCCCCTCTTCATCAGGGTCGCCGGCATGGATAACACAGCTACACTGTTTCAGCAGCTCGCCGATGCGGGCAACGCGCTCATTGGGGTTCACTCCCCTGCCATTGTATTCTTTGATTTTGGTCTGCCAGTTAGGGAAGTAAATGGGTAGTGCAGACAAATCCCACTTACCAAGAGCGGCATCGTAATCCTCAGGTTCTTTCAAAGACAAAAGGTGTCCCTGTGAACACACGATGACGTAATCGCCCTTTACGGTCGCTCCACGGTCAGAACGTGCCGTGCCGGGGATAGCTTGAGCAATCAAATCGCCAAGCTGTTTTTTCTCAGCAAGTATTAGTTTAATGTGGAAACACGACCTTTCACAGCAGGTGTTAAAAGCTCCCAAAAGGGCTTATTTCTTCGATTTCATATTAGCACGAACATAAAATAATGTCAAGTACGCGGAGCGTAAAAAGGGTGGTTCATGTGCCAAAATCATTCAAGTCGTAAGGGAGAAAAGCAAAACGCCTAAAAACGTAAAATTTGGTAAGAATATCTACATTTAGCACAAAAACGAGCAGAATCATTTCACAAATGATTAAAAGATGTTACACGAAACTGTAACATCCCACAAATTAACACAGCTCATATTAGGAATAATGTCAACACGAAAGACATGATTGTTCCAATTTTCACAAGTCGTAAACTTGACAAAATTATGTAATCGTGGTAGAGTGATATTGAATATGGAACATAAGCGCTGGCAGACGACTTTCACTGCCGCAGGAAGCACTTACTCCACTTTTGCGGCACAGAAGCAGCGGCTTGTCAGCGCTATTTCCATGTACTCTTGCCAGCCCAATACGCGGGAGCAATATCTCGAATGGCGAACAAAACACGCCACTGTCATCGTTTTCAAAGGAAGAAAGGAAAAAGTAGCAGCGTAGAAGGAGGTCACGGGAAATGCAGCGAAAACAGAACAGTAGAATCTATGAGCACGGAACCAGCAACGAAGAAAAACAGAACAAAAAAGATAATGACGACCTCATTGATGACGTTTGCCAATTCACAGGCAGCACAAGCGACGCTGTCCGGAAGTCTGTAGAAATGGCAGTCAACGACCCTCTTTCCCTTATGGATGTGATGATATCCATTATGGAGTTTGGAGGGGACGACCCCGAAACAGCGAAACGGCTTCTCGACATGGCAGAGCTTCGCCTCAAGACCCTTGTGAAGCAGCACGAAATTTACGGCACCCGTGCGCCGCACGACCTTGTCCCCGAAGAGCAGAGTCTCTGTCGGGCTTTCTCTCCCCGCGAGGTGCTGCGGATGTGGTTGTTTAGGCGCGAAAATGTCATTGTTACCCCTATCGCCAGTATCTACGAATCCATGTCCGACATGATTACGGATATCTGTGATGAGAATAAGTGGGGCAGGGCAAAGGGAGAGGAATTCATCCAGCGTGAATATGCGAACCACTATCAGTTTATTGATAGTATTGGGCTTATCGTGTATGAGTTGGACGCATAGCAACCTGCAAAGACAAATACATTTCAAAATTAAAATTTCTCAGGAAGCAGCCCAAGGGTTGCTTCCTTTTTTGAAAAAAAAAGACCGATGGGCTCACCACCGGTCTTTTTCGCTTATCCATTTGTGTTCTCAGCTTCCTTTTGCTTCAGGCGAAGAACTCTACGGATGAATGGCTTTACATAGGTTTCGTCAGGCGCGAGGGAGTACCCAAGAGCCTCCGCGTACTCCACCGCCTCACGGGACGGCGTTCTCCCCTCGCCCACCTTTCGGATAAAGCCCTGAATGGCTCTGGGAGCCTCCTCATAGGCTTCGTCGCCCTTACGGGTGTATCCACCCTTCCCTGCCGCTTCCGCGCCGTCGTAGGCGTTCCTGAGGCGTCCTCCGCGACCGTAGTAGCTTATGGATACCTCATCGAATTTCCGGACGCCCTTATTGTCGAGGGACAGATACTTGACATGGCTGCTGAGTTGCGACAGCAGTTCTGGCCCTTTGCGCGTTACGGCACAGGCATAGAGAGTTAAAACGAGCCGCCTTATGTTCCCGTAGATGACTCTGTCCTCTGAATCGAGGAAAACCGAAAAGAAGAACCCGGTCTTAGTATCATAGTACCCGCTCAAGTCTCCCTCACAGGTGTCCAGACGGTAAAGCATATAGATGGAATCGCCGTATAGAGTTTCCTTGAGCAAGACTTTCCGGATGATATCCTTCTCGCTTGCAAATTCAAAAACTGCGCCGTTGGCAGGAAGCGTCGAACTTCGTTTCGTCCGCAGCAGCTCATGCATCTCATCAGGCAGCATCGGAGGCAGCGCAACAACGGAAAAGAACTTATTTGCGATGGCAGAAAAGCAATGCTGCGGAAGTATGTCGAAGGTGTATTCATTGATGAGCGCAGCCATACCCGCTATTTGGTTGGAGAAAATCCTGTCTACCTGCGTGTAGCGCTCCAAATCCTCCTTATTTTGGATGTAGCCATATCCCCACTTGCTATAGATTTCCTTGATTTGGGCATCCAGCTCCATGGGGGAACGAACCTTTCCATCAAGATTCCGGCGCTCCAACTCAAAAGCAGGCTTATCCAAGAAGGGGTAGGTATCTTCCATGACCAACAGTTCGCCGGTCGTTTTCAAACCGCAGACGACTTTGGTTAAGTCGAACTTATCGGGACGCAGGTATTCCGTCTGCTGAAGGAGGATACTGAAGTAACAGTACACCACATCAATGTTGATGTTAGATTGTTTTTCTTCCTTTGCGGTAAAAAGAAGGCGAGATGCAGCCATGAGAAAATCAAAGAACAGGGCGTATTCGGATTCGTTCTTGATTCTCTTGGCCATGGAATTGAAAAAGCTGTGAAGGCCCTTGATAAACTTGTCAGGGTTGGCACCGGCCAACTCCACCTGAGACTCATACAGACGAGAGAACTCCTTGCTATCTATATCACTACAAAAGAAGTACAGCGAAGAAGATAACTCAGTAAAAGGAATGTTTTGCAGTGTACTCACAGTTACGATTGCAGTGTTCATCGTTCTCCGCTGCAATATGTTTGCTGGCCCATAACCGCTGCCGTTTTTCCGGTCGAACCAGTTGCTCCACTTCTTCAAGAGCGCGTAATCGGCATCCATCGGCATTTGAAAACTCCTCTTCTTTGTTTTTAATTATTCTACCATGTGAGAAGGCGGAAAACCAGCGTGTTTTGCGAAAACTTTTTTATCCCAAAAGTTACCCGCGATAAAGAGTCTACCTATTTTCAAATCTTATGAGCTCAGAAGCGCTCTCAAGATATGTTTTAACAGCGCCTTTCACTTCGTTCACATACTCTGCTTGACACGGAACGAACACAACATAAAGCTCACATCCTGCCCGAACAGCGTCACACACAGCGACAGAAGCTGCAGCCTTGCACGAAAGATGAGCATACGCCCGTGAGCAGCACGCTCCGACGGAGGACGAACCAATGAATACCGCATTAAGACAACGATTCAATTCATCCACCTCCGCAATCACATACACACCTGAACAGAAGACATATTTATATCCAAACAAAGCTCCATTGGAACACGCATTCATCCCCCTCCGGCTGGGCGCGGAATCCCAATCACGCAGAAAGTCTTTACGTGAAATTGGAACACTTCCCACTACATTTGCCTCAATTTCAAGACGACGCTTCTTGGCGAAAACTGCACCGCCTATTTCGAAAGAAAGATAACAAAGCAGAAGTGCTACAGTTATAAGCCCTATCCATACCTCCATCCAATTATCCTTCAAGAACTGACCCGCCGCATTCATGGGCTTTTCTAAAAAATCAAACCATCCATAGCAATCGGCCAAAAGGATAAGTAGAATTCCAGCGAGAACAACTACAGCCAGCACGAAAATACGCGGGAGGACGCTCGTTTTATCCTCGACCTTGTTCCCATTGTTGTCGTAACACGCCTCGTTTTGTTTTGCTTTTTTCCCCATTTTTTCACCTTTTGCATTGTTGAAAGAGGAGAGGACCTTCCCTCTCCTCTTTTTAGATAAAGCGTTTTTAACTCTCCTGCCGGAAGTCAAAATCTCAGCTAAATACTGATGCCGTGTCAACAGCGGAATACCATCCACCAACTACACTGGAAATCAGTGCGCCGGAAAGGATGGTGCCAAGGATGCTCAGACCGACTGCCACACAGAATCCAATCAGTGCCCACTTCCCCACCGCCTTCGCCTTAATGGGGGTCGAATTCTGCCACGACAGATACAGAATCAGGCCAACCAGCGGGATGAGGAACGACAGGATGTTCAGACCGGTAGAAGGCTTGTCCACCTCGACATTCTTGCTCGCCACGGCGCAGCCGCAGAAAGGACAGACAACAGCGTTATCAGAGACCTCTTTGCCACAATTATTACAGTATTTCATTTCCTTTTCTCTCTTTCCGGGAAGGTGCTCTCCCCTACTGTTATATTTGTAAAAGCAGAGGGCGCAGGCACAAGGTCTGCGCCCCCTGCATTCACTTTGGGGTTTACTCACCACATGATATGATGAGCTGCTTACTCGGCGCCATACTCCTTCTTGCGGCGGAACATGAACACCGCAGTGCCGCAGCAAGCAATGGTACTGAACGTACCCAGCATGGCCCACAGGCCGATGCCCTCATCGCCAGTCTGGACACTGTCGCGGAAATACACCGTCTGGGCACCGTCCATCAGGTCGTTGTGGGTAGCAATGACATTACCCGCCTCAGCACGACCCTCATACAGAGTCTCGAACACCACGAGCGCATGGTCCTTCAGCTTGGATGCGTCGAACTTGAACGTAACATTCACAGCCCCGTTGGAGGACTTGGGCGTAAAGGTCGTGGTAGCCGTTACCAGATTCCCCTTATTGTCCTTGAGGGCAACACCGGAATCCTTATCCATCAGCGTACCAACCAGCACGTAGGTCTTGCCCACAGTCAGGCCGGTATAGTTGACGGTGTCCACGATTTTCACGTTCTTACCAGCAACGGAGTTCTTCTTCTCCTTGCCATCGAAGGTAGCGGTGGTGGAAATGCTCGGACCGGAATAGGTCGGGATGCGCTTGATGGTCACAGTCTGGTCAACATCGTTGATGTCGGCGTGAGTCGCTACCGTAGTGCCATTGCGGGTCAGGGTCTCGAACACGACCAGCGTCTTACCGCCCAGAATGGATGCATCAAACACGAAGCTCACATCCACAGTGCCGTCAGAGGATTTGGCCTCGAACTCGGTAGTGGCGGTGATTTCCTTGTTGTTGCGGCCCAGAACAGGCTCACCTGTCGCCTTGTCCATCAGCTTACCGATTACGGTGTACTTATTGCCGGCAATCAGGCCCTTATAGGACACGGTATCGACCAGCTCGACCTTGCTGTAGGCCCAGAATTCCTTCTTGCCATCAGCAGCGTTCTTAGCGGTGGTCTTGATTTCAGGGCTATTGACAGTCACAGTCTGGTCAACATCGTCGATGTCGGCATGAACTGCGATTTCAATGTCCTTGTACTGCAGGGACTCGAATACAACGATAGACTGGCCACGCAGCAGAGATGCATCGAGCACGAAGAACACGTCAACGGTGCCATTGGACGCCTCAGCGGTGAAAGTAACGGAGGAGGTAATTTCCTTTCCGTCCTTATCCTTCAGGGGCTCGTTGGTGGCCTTGTTCATCAGCTTACCGGAGACAGTGTACTTCTCTCCAGCAATCAGGCCCTTATAGGACACGGTATCCTTGATTTCAGCGCGGGCTTCGGGGTCGAGGGTCTTGCCGTTGGTGGCGTTGTTCACGGCCTTTGTACCGATTTCGGGAACGCCGATGGTGACGGTCTGCCCCTCATCGTTGATATCCTCGTGACTCACAAACACGGGTTTATTGGAGTCGCCGGGAACAATCTCGTTGCCCAGATACACACGCTCGAATACCACCAGAGACTTGCCGGCCAGCTTGGAAGCGTCAAAGACGAACTTCACATCCACCGTACCAGTGGCAGCTTCGGGAGTGAACACCTTGTAAGAGGTAACGGGGTCGCCGTTGGCATCGGTAACAGGCTTGCCGGTGGCCTTATCCATCAGCGTACCGATAGCGATGAACTCCTTACCCACGGGCATATTCTCGTAGGAGATGGTATCCACCAGAATCACATCAGCCAGAGGCATGAACTCCTTGCCGCCAACAGCGTTCTTGGCCGTGGTGCCAATCTTGGGGTTCAGGATTACAACGGTCTGGTCAACATCGTTGATGTCAGCATGGGTAGCAACGACACGGTTGCCGCGCTTCAGGTCCTCGAAAACAACGATGGACTCGCCACCCAGCAGAGACGCATCAAAGGTGAACTCCAACTCCACAAAGCCAGTGAAGTCAGCCTCAGCCTTGAAGGTCTTAGAGGCGGTAATGCGATTACCCTCTGCGTCCAGCAGAGGCTCGCCGGTGGACTTAACCACCAGATATCCCTCGACCGTATAGGTCTTGTTGGGGATAACATCGGTGCATTCCACCTTATCGACGATAGTGACGGTGGTGGACGGAACGATTTCCTTGTTGCCTTCCTTGTCGGTTGCAGTAGTCTTGACCTTGGGAGTCACCGCCTCGTCCTCGGCGATGATATTCACAGTCACCAGACCGGTCTCGGCATCCAGAGAAATGGTATCGGGCGTAACGCTGAAGGTAATCGGGGTATCCATCAGCTCATAACCCTTCGGGGGTACGATTTCGACCAGATGATAGTTCTCGCCGTAAGGCAGAACCAGCGGGGTCACAAAATAACCCTCATCATTTGTCTCGAATGTATCAATATAAGTTACCGTGGGGTAAGTGACCTTCTGGGACACCTTGTTCCCGTCAGGGTCGTAAATCTGGAACTTTGCACCACCCCAAGGAATGACCTCGCCGTCAAGCTCATCGACCTTCACAACGCGCAGGTACGCGGTAATAGGTCCGTTGTTGACAGCCAAGTCGTGATGGTCGTGGTCAACCTCGCCGACCAGAACGGTGAACTCAGGCGCGAGCCCCGCACCCTTATCGCCGGCCTTGGTCTGATGCACCACATAGGTGCCGTAGGGCAGCTCGATAGACTTGCCGCTGTAACCCAAGTCGTTGGTCGTCAGGATACCGCGCTCGTCATCCTTAGCGTTCTCGTAAGAGCCGGCGGACTGCAGCCAATACTTGAACTCTGCACCGCCCTCGAACTTAGCGGGACCGGAGGTTCCGTCGGAGATGAACTTGGTGATGGCGAATGTGCCGCGATTGATGACCTCGACAGAGGTAATCTGGGGAGCAACGTTGTGTTCGATACGGTAGTTATCCGGCTCGGCGCCAACGCGATACACGCCCTCATCAATCTGATAGCCAGTGGGCGCCTTGATTTCACGGATGGTGTAATCATAGCCGCAGATGTACTCGTCAGTGGTGAACTTGCCATCACTGCCGATAACGTACTCCTTCACCAGCTCGTCACCCTTATACAGACCGTACACAGCACCCTCAAAGACACCATCGCCGCGAGGGATGTTGCCAGTCTCGGCGTCCGTCTTCTCCACAGTGACCTTCCACTTCTTCAGCACGTTGGTCACAGCGGTGTCGGTAACTTTCTGGAACTCCACAACGAGACCTGTCTGCACAGCAGGAATAACATACTTCACCGCCGTATCGACTTCCTCCAGCGTGTAGTTGTTGCCAATCAGGACATCCTTGAAGATGGCAATACCGTCAGCGTTGGTGGTTGCAGTCAGGTCAACAGCATCGCCGGAGATGGCAGTGCCATGCAGCCGGAAGGTGATGCCCTCGACCATGCCGTCCTCAGAGGTCTTGGTAACGCGCAGGTCGCCGCGTTTGAGCTTGTTGTAGACATTCACGTGGGTGGTGTTATCCAGAGTAACCTTCACGCCGTTTGTCACAGCGGGAACGATATACTTGGCAGCCGTGTTCACTTCCTCAACGCTGTAGTTGTTGCCAATCAGAACGTTGCTGAAGGTGGCAACTCCGGCGTCATTGGTCACGGCGGTCATATCCACCGTCTCGCCGTTGATAGCAGTACCGGACAGGCGGAACGTGATACCAGCGACCTTGCCGTCCTCGGAGGTCTTCTTAACCTCAACGGCGCCGCGAGCCAGCTTATTGTGGAAGTTCAAGCTGGTGGTGTTGTTGAGCGTGACGGTCACATTGCTCTGGACAGCGGGAACAACGTACCGCTCGGCGGTGTTGATTTCCTGCACGGTATAGTTATTACCGATAAGGATTTCTCTGAACATGACGACGCCGTTCTCGTCGGTAGAAGCAGTTTCATTGACTGCAGCACCGGAGATAGACGTACCGGTCAGCCGGAAGGTCATGCCTGCCACGAAGCCGTCCTCGGATGTCTTCGTGATTTTCAGATTGCCGCGAGCCAGCTTGTTCTCGAACTGAGCAGGGGTGCTGGTGTTGTACTCAACCACCACGCCAGCCTGCACCGCAGGAACAACATACTTCGCTGCGGTGTTGATTTCCTCCAGCTTATAGTTGTTGCCCACAGGAACATTATTGAAGGTAGCCACGCCGTTGGCATCCGTAACAGCCGTCATGTTGACAGCCGTACCTGCTGCGGAAGTGCCGGACAGCCGGAAGGTGTGTCCAGCAATCTGACCATCCTCAGAGGTCTTAGTAACCTTCACAACGCCCTTCTTCAGCACGTTGCTGAAGTTCACTGTCTTGAAATCGCCGATAGCGATGGTCACAGTTTGAGGCTGCGTCGGGATGTAGTTGTTAGGTGTATTCTCCGTTACTGTGTAAGTACCGGGCTGCAAATCGGTAATGGCAATCTTACCGTTCGCACCAGTGGTCACAGTCTTGCTGTAACCGTTAGGACCCGTGACCGTGAAGCTCACGCCGCCAACCTTGCCATCCTCTGAAGTCTTGGCAATGTTCAAATCGCCGGTAGTCTTTGTGACCTTGGCGCGGACGTAGGCAGTAATGGGGTCGGGTCGCCCGTTCAGCGCAACACAATTCTGCTTGCCTCCACCCGCGACGAGGAGATAAGCATTGATGCTGTCGGGGTCAATCGCATTTCCCTCGGAAGGATACGATACAATCCCGTTCAGCATACTCTTCGCAGCTTCCGGAGTGGCTGTAATTGTCAGATTGTTTCCACTTTGGAAGGTGCTCACACCAGACAGACTGAACTCAAAGTCTTCAAAATTTCTCAAGACTCTGTTTGTATCTGTTCTTGTAGCCGTCCACGAAGTACCATCCCACGTGAGTTCGATATCCTTCGATGTGTTGTATGGATATGCAACAGCAAAGCTGGGGATGGTGCTCTGCTGGTTAATCTTTTCCCAGATATAATCATGTGCCGCCTTAATAGGTTCTGCAACAGAGGCGTCATAGGAATGGCCGGGACCAACAAACAGGTCACTCAAGTCACTGTAGCCGCCAATAATTTCCCAGATAACCTCTTGTGTGGCACACCACGCATAAGTGCCGTTGCCGGCATACCAAAGCAACGTCGAGTCGTCTACCCCACCGTAGCCATAGGCAAGTGCGAGGCGGACTCGGTTGTTCTCCCAATAGCTGCTGGCATCAACGGAGGTTCCGGAGCCGGGGGCGTTCTTATGAGGCTCAATACAGTAAGCAGGCTGGCCGTTGAAGTATTTCACAACGGCACTGGAGTAGGGGGCAAACTCGGCCATCCACTTGCTGTTATAACTCATGTCGTCACCGGTCGTAATGGTTCCGGAGGAACGAGCGGGGGCTCTCATTGCACTGATAGCTCTGGGTGCGTTCTGCGCTGACCCATAAAGGACGGAAACGCTCACAGGAGTTTCCTCTCCAGCATAGGGGTCACGAAGTCCATCCTCTGCCGAGGGGTCTTCTCCTGCCTCCTTACTCTCTTCCTTTTTCGCCTCTACGGGCTCTCCATTCTTTACCTCGTCAGAAGAGGGTGAGGTCTCCGCCTTGTCAGGCTTTTCAGACATATCGGGCTTCTGCTCCGCTTCTGTCCCCTCATTGGTCTTTGCGTCTCCCGCAACATCCTTGGCATCAGCTTTGCCGCCATTTTCCGTTGAAGGCGTTTCCACATCGCCAACGCCGTTGCCACTGCCCGCAATGTCGGCATTCTTGCCGTCCGTCGATTCGACAGAGGGCAGCTCGTCGGTCGCTTCGGTGCTGGGCGTTTCTGCCGGCTGTTCGACAACTGTGCTGACGACGGAAGTGCTGCCTTCACCCGCATCGTCGGCATACACAGAGGTCGGAAGCATTCCGACCACCATTACCAGCGTCAACAGCATTGCAATAACGCCACGCATCTTCTTGTGTTTCATGGTATTTGTCTCCTTTCAATGAAAGTATTTAGAGAAAATCAACCGCCGCTATATTTATCCATTTCTTTTTATTGCCAATTTTGAAATGAAAAACACTCGGAGGCGGATTACCCTCCATGTTTTTATGGTAGCATAATCGAGCATATTGTCAACACACCTAAAAGCACAATTTTGCCAAAGAATTAAACAGGTTGTTCAAAACAAGAAAAGCAACAAAAAAGAACAGCGACTAAGGTCGCTGTTCTCTGTTACGATTTAACAAATATGTTACGCTGCGTAATAAACATAGAATTCGTGATGGCCAGCCGAGGCATCCCATCTCGCAACACAGTTTACGGCAGCAGCCCATCCCTCAACTTCTGGAGTCCATCGTCCGTTTTCTGCAGATACTCTTTTTACTGCATCAACCATTTCTTTAATAGCTGCATTCGCTTGAGCTTGACTCCAGTCAGAGTAATCTTCTTCGAAGTAAATAGGTGTCATATGGCTGCGGCAACCGTCCCAGATATCAAAACCGAGGCTCTGTGCATACTCATTTCCTGCACGCATCACTTCAGCACAGTCAATGTTCGCTTTAGTAGGCTTGGCGGGCTCAGAAGGCGTGGTGGGAGCCGTGGAACCACCACCCGTGGAACCGGTAGAGCCGGTGTTTCCAGTGTTACCAGAACCAGAGTTACCCGTATTGCCGGTATTGCCAGCGTTGCCAGTGTTGCCACCAGAGGGGTTTTCGGGGGTGGTAATCTGCTTGTTGCTCTGGTAGTACGCCCACGCCTCATCAGCAGTGCGTCCACCAGCGGCTCTCTTGGAGCCTGCACCCCACTGACCGTCCGCGCCGACGCCGTACCAGCGCTGGAGCTCCTTCACCTGTGCGGTGGTCAGAGAACCATTATCATAGCTGGGCGTTGCGGGCTTCTGGGGCTCCGGCTTAACCTCAGGCTTCGTTTCGGGCTTGGTCTCAGGCTTCGTGGTGTCCTGCTTGTTGTCAGCGGGCTTCTGAGTCTCCTGCTTGGCATCATCCTTCTTGGTCTCGTCCTTCTTGGTGTTATCCACCTTGGTGTCCGTCTTCTGTGCGTCGGACTTGTTCTCGCCATCGGGCTTTGCAGTATCCTCAGGCTTCTGAGTATCTGCCTCGGATGCGTCGGTCTTGTTCTCCGCATCCTTTTCCTCGGACTTCTCGAAAGCCGTGATGTCCGCCGCCTTGACGACCACCACGCCCTGCGCGTCCACCACATTGCCTTCGTCGTCCAGCGTGTAGTCGGTCACGGCGTTGCCGTCCTTATCCACCAGAACCTTCTCGCCGGACTCGGTGGTCTGCACGTAACAGCCGATATCCTCTCCGGTCTTGGTCTCCTCGTCAGTCTTGTTGCCGCAGGCCATCAAACTCATGGTCATCACCAGAGCCAGCAGCAGGGCGATAAAATTCTTCATCTTTTTCATAGTTCTTGTCCTTTCATTCATTTCAAAATTTGCTCAGGGAATGTAATTAAATAATAGACCGTGACGAGGTTTAAGCTGTGGAAAACTTGACATTATTTTTGATGTGCTTACAATAGCACGATTATAAAAAAATGTCAAGTGTAGTTTTTTGGAAAATTTTTCGTTTTCTCATCTTAAACCACAAAGTCTTGTGCCTCGCAAAGACGGAAACCCCTTATATTGCAACGGGTTTGCACGCTTCCCTTCCTTCTGTTTTCAATCAAATAATTTTTCAAAAAAAATAGACCGGAGCCAAAACTCCGGTCTATTTAATACCTTTGGTCCTACGTTTACTTATTTTTCTTTCTTCTCTTGGCGTTGCTCACTACAACGACAATAATTGCAGTTCCCAAGGCAATCGAGCCCAAAGAGACATACTTGCCGACGCCATCGTCTCCAGTCTTGGGAGACGCGGTAACAGTCACAGTCTGTCCAGCATCATTGATGTCAGTATGGCTCAGGTACGGAGTCCCGTCCACACTTCCTCCGACATACAACTCCTCAAACACGACAATCTTCGCACCCTTGATGTTCGACGCAGCGAAGGAAAATTTCATGTCGATGGAGCCATCGGATGCCTTCGGGGTAAATGTCAGCTTGGAGGTTACTTCCCTGCCGCCCGCATCGCGCAGAGCTTCCCCCGTCTGAGCATCCATCAACCTGCCAACCAAGGTGTAATTCTGACCAACAGCCAACCCAGAATAACTCACGGTATCTACGACCACAAGGCGAGAGGCGTAACCGCTGGACTTTGAGCCATTGGCAAATGTCGCCGTAGTTCCCATAGTAGGCCCGCTATAATGGATGCGGTCAACTGTAACCGTTTGGTTCTCGTCCGTTATGTCAGCGTGAGTAGTGACACTCATGTTATTGTAGAGGAGCTCCTCGTACACAACGAGAGTTTTCCCCGCAACGGAACGAGCACCAAACACAAAGGAAACCGTCGTTGTTCCTTCGGCCTTTTCAGGCGTAAAGGTCGCAGTAGCGGTCAAGGGCTTTTTGTCCTTGTCCATGACGGGTTTACCTTCGACCCAATTCCCACCAGATTTAACCTTTTCTACCAGAGTCCCGACCAAGGTGTACTCGTGACCGGGGATAAGTCCCTCATAGGTCACAGTGTCCACCAGCTCGGCTTTCTCATACGGAGAGAACGTCTTCTTCCCTGTAGAAGCATTGACAGCAGAGGTCTTGACAGCAGGATTCGCAAAGGTAACGGTCTGTGCGGTGTCTTCCAAGTCCTCGTGAGTTGCCAAAGCCGTTTCATCTCCCTCGTTGTAATAGAGATACTCGAATACAACAATATCCTTGCCAGCGAGCGAACTTCCATCGAACTCAAACAAGACTTCAACAGAACCGAAGAGGTTGTTAGGAGTAAAGAATGTGGATGCAACAACAGAGTTGCCGTCCTTGTCCTTCAAGGATTCTCCAGTAGATTTATCCATTAGCTTACCAACAAGTGTGTACTTGTGGGCAGTGGAGAGATGGTCGTATTTTACAGAATCAGTCAAAACGACTTTCTCTGTGGGGTCAACCAGCTTTCCCCCATCGACTTTGTTTGTTGCGATGGTTTCAACAATGACGGGCTTCTTAATCTCGACAGACTGGTTTTCATCGTTGATATCACGGTGAGATGCGACGACCGTCTCTCCGTAGTACAAGTCCTCAAAAACGACCAGAGTGCGCCCAAAGAATTCTCGTGCATCGAATTTGAACTCGACTACCACAGAACCGTTCTCGCTCTCAGGCGTGAACACTTTTTCAGCGGTGATAGACTTCCCCGCTGAATCCTCCACAGGTTTGCCCGTGGACTTATCCATCAGAGTGCCAACGACCTTGTACGTATGTCCAGCAATGATGCCTTCGTAGTCCACAGTATCCTTCAGGATAACCTCGCTGGCTGGCTCAAACACCTTCGTGCCGTCAGCAGCATTTTCAGCGCAGGTCTTGATGGAAGATTTTACCACGGTCACAGTCTGGTCAGCATCCTCAATATCCTTGTGCGCCGCCACAGGTGCCTCGTCACCAGCAGTAAAGAACAGTTCCTCGAACACCACGATATCGCGTCCCTTCGCGGCAGAAGCGTCGAAAGCGATAGCCGCAACAGCCGAGCCAGCAGTGCTTTCAGGCGTGAACTGCATCTCCGAAACGACGGGTATGCCGTTATTCAGAACAGGCTCGCCGGTAGTTTTATCAACCAAGCTGCTTCTTAGTGTGTAGGTGTGTCCAGTAGACAGGTGACGATATACCACAGTATCATTGATGGTAGAAGTTTCAGAGGCATCAATGAACTTTTCTCCATCCACCGCGCTCAAAGCAACAGTCCGTACGATTTCAGGGTTGTGAACCGTAGTAGTCTGCTCCTCATCATTGATATCCTCATGGGACGCAATGACAGTTCCGTTGAAGAGTAGCTTCTCGAACGCCACGATGGTTTTGCCATACAACTCAGTTGCAGCGAAGGGGAATTCAACATCCACCGTGCCGCAGGGAGCATCAGGAGTAAACTCCACAGAAGAAGCCACGATGCTTCCCGCAGTATCCTTGATGGGCTTGCCGGTTCCCTTATCCATCAGAGTTCCGGTCACGGTGTATCTATGTCCCACAATGAGATTGTTGTAAAACACGGTATCCTTCAGCGTAACCGTCTGGTCCGGTTCAAAGACCTTGCCATTATCTTCTTTGTTCACGGCAACAGTCCTTACTTCAGGGCTTGTTACAGAAACGGTCTGTTTTCCATCGTCGATATCCCTATGGACGGCGACCGGTTCAGTATCTTCGGAGTTGAAATAAATTTCCTCAAACACAACAATGTCTTTGCCCTTCAAGAAGGAAGCAGTGAAAACAAACTGCATATCCACAGAACCGCTTGCTTCCACAGGCGTAAAAGTCTGTTCAACTACAACTTCTGTGCCACCATTTTTGATAGGTTCACCCGTTTCCTTGTTCATTAACGTACCGCGCAAGGTGTATTCGTGGCCAGCAGACAGATGCTCATACATAACAGTGTCGGTGATTTTCACATTGGCTGCGGGGTCAATCAGCTTACCGCCTCCAAGGGTTCCAACCGCCGTTGTGCCAGTGATGTTAGGCGCATAAACCGTCACCGTCTGTTCCCTGTCGTTGATATTTTCGTGAGAAACAATCTCAGTGTCATTACAGAAAATTTTCTCGAAAACAACAATGTCTTTCCCGTACAACTCTGTGGCCGCAAAGGTAAACTCAACATCAACACTTCCGCCAGCAGCCTTCGCCTTAAAGGTCTTTTCAGCGGTAATCGTCTCGCCACTTTCATCGACCACAGGATTGCCAGTTGCCTTATCCATCAGCGTCCCGGAAACCTTATAAGTGTGACCCTCAATCAGTCCAGAGAAAGAAACTGTATCGAGGATTGTAACTCTCTTATCCGGCTCAAGCATCTTACTTCCATCGACCTTATTGGAGGCAACAGTCTTCACCTTAGGATTGGAAACAGTAACAGTCTGGCCGACGTCTCCAAGGTCTTTATGCACTGCCGCAGCAATCGTTTGATTTTCGTAAAACAACTCTTCGAAAACAACAATTTTCTTTCCCTGCAGCCCAGATGCATCGAAGACGAATTCCATGTCGATAGAGCCTTCCGCTTTCTTCGCTGTGAAGGATTTTTCAACCACAATAGGTTTATCGTTTAGCAAAACGGGTTCTCCGTAGGACTGGAAAACAAGTGTTCCACGCAACTTGAAATCGTGTTTTATCGGTAGATGTGCATACTTTACAGTATCCTTGATAACCACATTTCTGGCTGCATCAATGTACTTACTGCCGCCCTCACCGTTCACGGCGGTCGTATTGGTCAGCTCAGGATTATAGAATGTTGCCGACTGGTCAACATCGTTAATGTCCTCATGCTTGGCAATAATGTGACCGCCGTAGGAAACGGTTTCAAAGGCTACGACCGTTTTACCGAACAGCTCAGAAGAGTCGAATGTGAAATAGACATCCACAGACCCGTCCATGGACTTGGGAACGAATACTGTTCTCCCTGAAATCTCGCCATTTCCGCCAACAAGAACACGTCCAGTAGCTTTGTCCATCAAGCGCCCCTCGGCGACATAGGTGTGACCGGGAATGAGGTTGTGATAAGTAACGGTATCTACCAAAACCGTAGACAGAGAGGAAACAAAGAACTGGTTCTTATCAGGACTTGCCTTCATGGTAGTTCCGATGCTCGGCTCCATTACCGTAACGGTTTGAGCTTCGTCACGAAGGTCTTTGTGTGTCGCACAAGGAGCAGCGTCCGTTTCGTTAAAGAACAGTTCCTCAAACACAACTACATTTTTACCAGCAAGGAGAGATGCATCCAATGCGAAAGTCACGTCCACATCACCAGACGTACGCTTCGGAGTGAATTTCACCCGTGTTGCAGTGCCGGGAATTTCCTCACCAGTTCCTCCATTCATCAATCGCCCCACTAAGGTGTACTCGTGACCGGGAGTTACATGGGAATAGGAAACGGTGTCTGTTATAGAGGTTTCCTTCGCCGCATCAAGCATCTTACCCTTGCCATCCGTATTCACAGCCCTTGTCGAGATGCTGGGAACATTGATTGTTACGGTCTGACTTCTGTCGTCAAGGTCCCTATGCTCCGCAATTACCGTTCCGTTAAACACGAGTTCCTCAAACACAACCAGAGATTTTCCGTAGAGCTGCGAAGCGTCAAAAACAAACTCCACCTTAACCTTGCCAGCAGCGCTGCGAGCTGTAAATGATGTTGTTCCGGTAACGGGGTTGCCATCCGTATTCAGAACCGGCGTACCGGTCTTTTTATCCATCAGGACACCATTTACCGTGTACTCATGTCCCTTGCACAGACCCTCATAACTCACGGTATCTACCAGTCTTACAGCGCTCTTAGGGTCAAAGAACTTGGAGTTATCTTCCGCATTCTTCGCACTGGTCTTAATAGCTGGTGTGTTGAAGGTCAGGCTCTGTTTCAGGTCGGAAATGTCCGTATGCGTTCCTGCGGGAGTTTCATCGCCCTCGTTGAAGTACAGATACTCAAAAACAACGAGCGTCTTCCCTGCCATATTGCTGGCGTCAAATGTAAACTCAACGTTGACCGCCCCCGCGACCCGCTGCGGCGTGAATACGGTTTTGCCGGTAATCTCGTCACCCTTCGCATCCAGCAAAGGAAGCCCTGTCATTTTATCCATCAGCTTACCTACAACGGTATATTCATGGTCAGGGGTTAAGTGGCGATAATAAACAGTGTCCACAATATGCGTTCCCTTGGCAGGGTCAATCAGGTTTGTATCGCCGTCATTATTCAGAGCCTTTGTACTCAGCGCAGGAGCGAAGAACACAGCCTCCTGTTTCTCGTCAGCGAGGTCTTTGTGCTCGGCAATAACTGTGTTGTGGTAATACAGGGACTCGAAGGCAATGACACTCTGACCATACAGGATAGAGGCGTTTAGCGTGAATTTAACATCAACATTTCCATCCTTGGTCGTCGGAACGAAGTCTGCCTCACCGGACACCAAATTTCCATTACCGTCGCGGATAACATCGCCGGTGTCTTTGGAAACGAGATTGCCCTTCACCTTGTACCTGTGACCGGGTACGAGGTCTGTATAGGTCACAGTATCCGTAATGGTAATTTCATTCAGCGGCTCGAAATAGTTATTCAGAGAGATGCTCTCATTGATGGTCGTGTGAATTGTAGGAGTGTTCACGACAACTGTCTGCCCTTCATCGCCGATATCCTTATGGATGGCACAAGGTGTGCTGTCAGATGCACGGAAATACAGCTCTTCGTACACAACAAGGGAATCTCCATCAAGACCAGAAGCATCAAATGTAAAGACCATTTCGGTGCTGCCCTTAGACGCAGACGGCGTAAATGTGTTCGTCACCGTTACAGTGCGTCCACCAGAAACAACAGCCTCACCTGTTCGCTTATTCATCACTGTACCGATGATAGTGTACTCCTGCCCTATGGTAAGATGTTCGTAAGCAATCGTATCCTTAATGACAACATTTTTCGCAGGGTCAATAAACTTACCCGTACCCTCACCATCAATAGCGGTAGTGCCAATCTTCGGGCTGTAGACATTCACGGTCTGCTCGGCATCTGCTTCATCTTCGTGGACGGTTAAGACAACACCCCTGTAAGACAGTTTTTCAAACACGACCAGCGTATGTCCATACAGTTCCGAAGCATCAAAAACGAACTCGACATCCACAGTACCGGCCTTCGCCGTGGGCGTAAATCTTGTTGTGCCGGTAATTTCATTTCCGGCAGCATCCTTCACAAACTCGCCTGTCGTTTTATCAAACACCTTTCCGGTCAACAGATAAGTGTGCCCCTCAACGACCTTTTCATACGCAACAGAGTCCCTGACCTTCACCATGTACTGCGGGTCAAGGAATTTAGTTCCGTCTTCGGCGTTGGTTGCATGAGTGGTAATCTCAGGTGCCTCGACTGTTACGGTCTGTTCCGCATCCTCAATGTCCTCGTGCGTTGCAACGGGGATATCGCTGCTGATGGCAACATGGTAGAGTTTCTCGAACGCGACAAGCTGCACACCCGCAATCTCAGTTGCATCGAAGGTGAAGGTCACATCTACCGAGCCTTCCGTTGTCGCCGGAGTAAAGTTTGTCGTTCCGACAATGTATATTCCGTTATCGTCCTTTGCCGGCTGCTGCGTGTCTCTATCCATCATCTGCCCCTTCAGAACGTACTTATGTCCGGGAGTGAGATGCTTATAGGACACCGTATCCATGATAGATACTCCGATGGAGGGGTCAACAACCTTCACATTTCCATCAGGGTTGACGGCGGAAGTTTTAATTTCGGGTGCGAAGAAGGATACGGTCTGGTCTGCGTCCGAAATGCTCTTGTGGGTTGCCACCTCTACGCCGTCACGATGCAGCGTATCATATACAACTACAGCATCTCCAGCAATAAGAGAAGCATCGAATGTAAAGGACAGCACGGTGGACCCCTCAAAGTTGTTGCCGCCAACAAAGGTATTCGTAGCAGTTATCCTGTGACCGGCGCCATCCAGAAGAGGCTCGCCAGTAGACTTCAAAACCAGATAACCATTCACCGTATAGGTTTTGCCGGGAATGACATCGGTACAGGACACCGTATCCTTAATTGTCACAGATGTCAGGGGTTCCATGGTTTTCTCCCCCGCCTCGCCCTTAGCTACAGTCTTGATTTGAGGCGTTACAGGCACATCTGTCATCTTCACGACAACGACCTTTTCCCCGTCATTCATGGTTGTACTTTCAAAATCAACATTGAATATAACGGGAGTGGAGTTCAAGCGATAGCCACGAGGAGCTTTGGTTTCCACCAGCTTATAGCCGCGACCAAAAGGAAGTTCTTCGGGGGTTATCAAATTTCCGTCATTATCCGTCCTAAATGTATCAATGTTTTTAGCACCAGCCTTGAGGGACACAAGAGTTCCATCTGGGTCGTATATCTGGAACTCAGCTCCGCTGTAAGGGATTTGAACATTGTCCATTGCGTCCTGTTTTACCACTCGAACAGAAGCATAATAAGGACGGTCATTAAGCACATAGAAATAAGTTTTCCCATTCTCGGAAATAGTCACCTCAAAGCCAGAAAGCATATCTGCGTGTTCAAAATGCTTTGTCTGCTCGATAACATATGTGCCGTAAGGCAGCGCCTTGGTTGTCGCATACCCGTCCTCGTCCACAACAATGTGGTCTCTATCGGTGGTCTTCGCAGCAGCGTAGCTTCCTGCCGCCTTCAGGTAGACATCGAACTCAGCGCCAACTTCGGGTGTGACCTTTCCGGTCGGGAGGGATTCCTCGACGCCGGTAGGACCGACATCCGAGTGCTTGAAAATCTTAATGTAGCCCTTGATGACCTTTTCTGTTACGCCCAAATCGGGGGCTGCATTGATTTCGATGACGTAGTTCTTCGCCTCAGCGCCTACTTGATATACACTGTCATCCAGCAGATAGCCGACGGACGGAACAATTTCCTTGATGGTCCAATTATCGCCGCAAACATAGACGTCCGTAGCAAACTTTCCGTTCGCATCAGTGGTGTACTGTTTCACCAGTTCATCGCCATTATACAGACCATAAACGGCTCCCTGCAAGGTGGCGTTGCCCTGCGCTGTCGTCGTCTCGATATCGCGCTTTGTAACGGTCACAGACCACTTCTTCAGCACATTATGAACAGAAACAGTTGTGGTCTTATCCAGCTTTACATTGATGCCGCCCTTTACTGCAGGAATGACATACCGTGCAGCGGTGTCAACTTCCTCCAGCGTGTAGTTGTAACCCACAAGAACATTATCGAAGGTTGCAATGCCGGAAGCGTTCGTCACAGCCATCATGTCTACGCGCTGACCCTGTGCAGAAGTACCTGTCAGGTGGAACTTGATGCCCTCAACGATACCGTCTTCAGAGGTCTTGGTCACACTCACTGTACCGCGAGCCAACTTATTATGCACATTGGCGTTCGTAGTTCTATTCAGCGTTACATTTATGCCAGAAACGACATCCGGTGTGATATACTTTTCGGCGGTGCCAACTTCCTGAACGGAATAGTTCTCGCCAATCAGGACGTCAGAGAAGGTTGCCACGCCTTTGGCGTTGGTGGTAGCGGTCATATCCACCGCGTCACCATTACCTGCCGTGCCGGTCAATCGGAACTTGATGCCGGAAACCAGCCCGTCCTCAGCAGTCTTCGTAACAGTAACCGTTCCGCGAGCCAGCTTGTTGTAAACCGAAGCCTCCGTGGTTTTCCCCACAGTGATTGTAATACCGTTCTGCACCGCAGGGACAACATAGCGGGCAGCCGTATCAACCTCCGTTAGAACGTAGCTGTTGCCCACCAGCACATTCTTGAACTCAGCAATGCCCATTGCATTGGTAGTCGCATCCAGAGACACCACAGCTCCAGATGTAGAGGTGCCTTCCAGATGGAACTTCACGCCGGACACGAATCCGTCTTCAGACGTCTTGGTAACGCGAAGACTTCCACGCGCAAGGTCATTGTGGAAGGACAGCTTCGTAGTGTCGTTGACCCTCACGGTAACGCCATCCTGCACATCCGGAACAACGTAGCGGGTAGGGGTGCTGGACTCCTGTACTGTGTACCTTGTCCCAATGGGCACATTGGAGAAGGTCGCAACGCCCTGAGCGTCCGTCTTTGCCGTCATGCTGACGGTCGTCCCCGCGTCAGAAGTACCTGTCAGCGTAAATGAAAGATTGCTCACAACGCCGTCCTCGGAGGTCTTCGTCACCTGAACGGCACCTACCTTGAGCCTATTCTGGACAGATACAGAGGACTTACGATTGATGGTCACTGTAACATTGACGGGGTTCACGGCCTGATAATAGGCTGGCACGTTGACTTCCGACACAGTGTAGCTTCCAATAAGGACGTTCGAGAATGTTGCAACACCGGAGGCATTGGTCGCAGCATACAGGTCAACAGCGGTGCCGTCAATGGATGTTCCCTGCAAGCGGAACTTCACATTGGCAACTTTCCCGTCCTCAGAAGACTTCGTAACTTGAACCGAACCACGCGCCAACTTGTTGCTGACAGTCGCCCGCGCAGTCGAGTTATACTGCACCGTGACATTCTGCGCGGACACGGGGGCGTACTGCCTACCTGTATTTACTTCCGTCAGCGTATATGTACCGACAAGCACATTGGAGAACGTGGCCACGCCGCTGGCGTTGGTTGTTTCAGTAAGGTTTACTGTCTGGCCAGACAAAGACGTGCCCTTCAGATTAAATTGGACTCCGCTTACTTTTCCATCTTCGGAGGTCTTTGTGACAGTCACGTTGCCGCGAGCCAATTTATTTTCGAATGTTTTGGTTACAGATGTATTAGGCGTCGAAAGCGTAAACGTCTGGCTGGCAGGGGCTACATATCTTCTGGGCGTATTTACCTCGGCAAGAACATAGTTGGAACCCAAGGGGACATTGGAGAACGTAGCCTTGCCGTTCGCATCTGTGGTCGCAGACAGATTTACAGTATCTCCCGCGTAAGACGTTCCCTTCAGTGTAAAGGTGAACCCTTGCAGAACTCCGTCTTCCGATGTCTTCGTTACCTGCACGGTACACCGGGACACCTTGTTTTGGAAAGAGACACTCGCCGTACCTCCAATCGTAACTGTCGCAGTCTGAACCCGATTTACAGCATAGTATCCTAACGGCGAAGTTTCTGTAATCGTGTAAGTTCCGGGCTGCAGGTCTGTAATGCTGATTTTGCCGGATGCATTTGTCTTAAAGAGTCGGTTATACCCATTCGACCCAGTTACAGTAAAACTAACGTTGGAAATGTTTTTCCCATTTTCAGACGTCTTTGAGATGTTCAGATTACCGGTTGTTTGCGTAACCTTGGCGCGGACGTAGGCAGTAACGGGGTCGGGTCGCCCGTTCAGCGCAACACAATTCTGCTTGCCTCCACCCGCGACGAGGAGATAAGCATTGATGCTGTCGGGGTCAATCGCATTTCCCTCGGAAGGATACGATACAATCCCGTTCAGCATACTCTTCGCAGCTTCCGGAGTGGCTGTAATTGTCAGATTGTTTCCACTTTGGAAGGTGCTCACACCAGACAGACTGAACTCAAAGTCTTCAAAATTTCTCAAGACTCTGTTTGTATCTGTTCTTGTAGCCGTCCACGAAGTACCATCCCACGTGAGTTCGATATCCTTCGATGTGTTGTATGGATATGCAACAGCAAAGCTGGGGATGGTGCTCTGCTGGTTAATCTTTTCCCAGATATAATCATGTGCCGCCTTAATAGGTTCAGCAACCTCAGGGTCATAAGCATGACCGGGACCCACAAACAGGTCGCTCAAGTCACTATAGCCGCCAACGATTTCCCAGATAACCTCCTGTGTGGCGCACCACGCATAAGTACCATTGCCGGCGTACCAAAGCAGTGTGTCGTCATCCGCACCGCCCCAGCCATAAGCCAAAGCGAGGCGGACTTGGTTGTTTGCCCAATACTCACTGGCATTGACAGAGGTTCCGGCTCCGGGCGCTCCCTTGTGAGGCTCAACACAGTAAGCTGGCTGTCCATTGAAGAATTTCTCAACAGCACTGGAATAGGGGGCAAACTCAGCCATCCACTTCCTGTTATAACCCATATCGAGACCGGTCGTAATGGTTCCCGATGCGCGAGCGGGAGCCCTCCTCGGACCAGAAGAGTTTTGCGGTGAGCCATACAAAGGCGTAACGCTCACGGGAGTATCTTCACCGGCATAGGGGTCCGAAAGACCTTCTTCTTCATCAAAACTCTCTCCATCAGGAATAGATACTTCCAATGAGGATTCCGAGTCTGGAGAACTATTGTCCTTCACCTCATCGGGAGACTTACTATCATCCGCTGTACCGTCGTTGCCATCTTGAGAGGATTCCTCGCCACTTCCGACAGCATCTTCCGTGTTTCCTTCGCCTTTTTCGTCAGGCCCTCCGATAGATACTGTATCTTCTGCCGATTCACCATCACCCCTTTCCACCATACCGTCATCAGCAATTATCTCATTGCCGATGCCGTCCGCACCAGTAATCTCCTCCCCCGCAGCAAATGCAGACGTAGGGAGCATACCGGTCATCATTACAACCGCCAACAGCATTGCAATAATGCTGCGAACCTTTTTGCAACGATTTGTACTCATTCTTCCAACTCCTCTCGCAGATTTTTTTCGCTACGCCGTCTCAAACAGCCATCTATAACGCCTTAGAAAAAACAGAGAAAAGCATAGCGAACACCTTTACTTCTACACTACAACAATTAAGAATATTGTCAATTACCTTGAGAGGACAAATTTTCGCTACTCACAACGGGTATCTCAGTTTTCTTCCATGCAAACCAAAAAAAAGAAAAGTGTGCAATCGTTGCACACTTTTCTTTATTTGGAATGAAGTATGGGTTCTTATGCGAGGAGTGCATCATGCAGCGTGTCAGCCAACGCGGTCAGCAACTCCTTATTTCCGGAGCGGATGACTTCGTTGATACGCTGACGAATCTCATCATCATCGCCGCCAAAGACTTCTGTTTCATCAAACACGAAGGTAACGCGAATACCCTCTCTGGGCGATGTTTTGGCTTTTCCGTCGATAGTCGTCCATGAGAGCCGCTCTTGCGGCTTCGCAATGGACGGCTTGGCTTCTCCTCCCACACCAACGCCAACGGTGTCGTTACTTTCCTCAGAGGCAGTCATGGCGGAGATAGCTGCATCCCCCACAGCGGTATCCGTGTCCGTCGAGGCATCGTGCGACACACCGCCGGAGGGCTCACATCCTTCGGGGTATCCACCGACAGACAGTTCAAAGTCACGAATCTCCTCAGGCACGGGAGCCGGTGCCTGACGCGCTCCTTCGTCAGCTTCTGCGGAAGTCTCCAAAGGTCGTCCCTCATAGGCGTAGCGGATGCTTTTGGCGGCATCCTCGTTCAGCGTGCGCTCAGGCTCGGAAGCCATCTGCCCCGCCACCTCATTCTGCTGCTCGACGGACAGGAACGAGAGCTGGTAGGCAGCCGTCACAGTCATTCGTCCCGCATCACAGAGAGACAAAACATCTTCGGTGCAATCGTTCAGCTTGATATACATATCCAGCATACGCGCAGAGATACCGAACCTCTTACACGCCACAGCACTGGTACGGCCCTGCACAGAGGCATCATTTTCCTCCGTACTGCGGCGTCCCGCCTTAATATTCTGTTCCTGCCTCACGGTGTCCGTCCACAGCTTAAAGGACTTTGCCTTTTCAGACGGCAGCCACTCAGGGCGCTGGATATTGGTTTCCACCATGATTTTGCTGGCAGTCATGTTGTCAATGTTCGTAACGAGGCAAGGCACTTCCTTCAGCCCAACATCACTCGCTGCACTGAACCTACGATGTCCAGCGATGATTTCAAAGTCACCAGCCAAAGCAGGATGAGGGCGAACAATGAGAGGGACAGAGACCCCACTGTTCCGAACGCTATCCACCATGGAGTCATAGTCACTGTTCTTCACCACGCGGAAAGTGTGTCCATTAAAAGGGTGCAGCTTGCTCAGTGCGATGTCCTGCACACGACGGTCATCTACCCGCATGGCATCCATCGGGTTCTTGCCGAGCAAAGCATCCAATCCATTCCCCTTAATGGCCGCATTTGCAGCCAGCTTGTCTTTCAGCGAGTTTGCCATTTCGCAATTACCTCCTTCGCAACGTTCATATAAAGTTCACCAACACGGCTTCCCTTCTTGGCAACACAGGTGCGATGCTCGGTAGGCGCATCAGATACCTCCTTGAGATAGGGAATCATCGTTTCCAGAACGACATCTCCTCCCAACGCTTCCGCCAAGTCGTCCCGCGTTGTCTTGACGTTATTCCTGCGCGTATCCGCACGGTTGATAAGAACACCGTCGATAGTCAGCTTCGGGTTAAGCGAGCTTTGAATGCTGCCGATAGTGCTCAGAAGGTCCGCCAAACCGTTGACTGCGTACTCCTCTGCCTCAACAGGAATGATGATGCTGTCCGCAGCAGTCAGCGCATTGGAGGTCAGCAGGTCAAGACTCCCCTTGCAGTCGATGATGCAGACATCGTAATCACATTGGTCAGCTACCGCAGCAAGAGCATTTGCCAGCACGCGGTTCCCGTCTGCCACATTTGCCAAGATAGTGGGAGCAGAGGAAAGCGCAGGAGAGGCGGGAATGAAATCAACCTGCTCCGTCTCGTTGCGCCGGATAAAAGCCCGCAGGTCAATGGGCATATTGTATGCCGTGAAATAGATAAGCTCATTTGTCGTTGTGGGCGTATTGTCCTGAACAAAACCCAGCGTATCAGATAGGTTTCGCTGCGGGTCAATGTCTGCCAGCAGCACCTTCTGTCCCAGCCGAGCCAGAGCCGCGCCCAAGTTTACTGCTGTTGTGGTTTTGCCCACTCCTCCCTTTTGGTTGCAAACTGCTACGATTCTCATTATTCATCCGTCCTTTCTTTTCCTGATAATTATACATATGGACTGTTAAACCCTGTTGTTTCATGCGCTTATACACCAACACAATGCTCGATTGGGTATACAACCCTGTTATTTCTGGGTGGTATATACCATTTATTCAAAACTTGAGAGCAAGGGTTTTGGTACACAACCCTGTTATTTCTGGGTGGTATATACCCCTCTCTTTAGAAACATCGCTGAGGTACTTGGTATACAACCCTGTTATTTCTGGGTGGTATATACCCAGCACAGGTATTCAGTCCCAAAAGTGCTGGTCGCCACCTCTCACATAACAAACCAGCCAACAGAGTTTTCCTGCTTCCGCGACGGCCAAGCATCTCCACAGGCGTTAATTCCGGCTATACCGTCCGTACTCATTTCTTATTGCGTGCAACGATTGCACACATTTTTTCTTACTTCTTCCCCGCCTTCCCATAATAGCGAAGCCGGAAAGATGCCTTCGCAGCAAGGGCCACCAAGAGACACATGACCGGAACAGCAGCCACAGCAAGTACAAGGACCCACGGAGATGTGTGGTAGCCAGTCTGAGGAGAAACCGGCGCAACGCTGGAGGCCGCCTCAGAAACATCCGCCTCAGGCTTTGCGTCCGGGCTCAGTGCAGACACGGGGTGAGTAGCGTCGCCGACAGAAGAAACCTTTTTAGCGTCGCCCCCGCTCATACTCATATCTCCAGTGATGCGATTATAGCGCAAGACAATCTTGTTTTTCCCGCCATCGGCAACCGCAGCAATCTTAGAATTAGCGGCATCAAAGGAATACATTTCCGCGTTAAATGCGGCGCACTTAAAGGCGCACACAGACTCAGCAATAACGCTGATGTCAGCATTTACAACATCTCTTCGGCTGCCCGCCATCTTTCCACCGTCGTAATACTCCTGCACAACGACATACTCAGGGCCAGAGTCATTACCTTTCTCTCTGCTGTAGCGTACGGTGATAGTATTATCCTCCCCTACCGCCAGCACACGGGACTTCGGCTCCATGGTCATCGAAGTGTAAACCTTTTTGTTGCAGAAGGGCATCTGATAAATGTCGGTTGCGTTAATCACGGTTCCCTTAGCCCCGTCCAGCTTTACAGAAACCTCGGACTCCAAGACACCATCGCAGTAGTATTCATGCCGAACAAGGTACTGAATTTTTTTGGCGCCTGTTTCAACCACAGAATTACTCGCGGCTGTGCGGTCATAGCGCATGACAATCGCATTTTCGCCGCCGACCACCAACTCAACAGAAGCAGGGGCTGCAGATGTGAAGGTATATGTCTTCTGATTCTGTACGGGCATTTTAATGACATCATCAGCCGCCACCACATCACCGTCGGCACCATCCATTTCTACAGGAATGACACAGTCGAGCTTGCCATTGGTGTAGTATTCGTGCCGAATGACATAAGGAACCTTTGCAACGAAATTCTCTTCCTTCCGGTCATAACGCAGCACAATTTCATCTTTCCCTTCCCCAGAGACAATGAAACTGTCACAGCTTGCAGAGGTGAACGTGTATGTGTTCTCACCGAACGTAAAGGACTTCTTCATATCAGAAGCAGCGACAGTATCTCCAACATTTGCGCTGACTGCCTCACTGCGACTCCCCCACAGCTCGCCGTTGGTATAATAGCGATGAGTGACAATATACTTCGTTCTTACGCCTTCAGAAGAAGACCGGTCGTAGCGCAGGACAATTTCGTTATCCTCCCCCTCGATTAAAACAAGAGAGTCCTGAGAAGCGGAAGAGAAAGTATACTCTGCCCCACCTGCATATACCTTCTTGAACAAGCTCTCTGCGGTAATGACAGACCCCGCATCACCCGCGTATGTCTCCGAGGAGGCATACTCCTGTTCACCATCGCAGTAATACTCGTGGGACACGACATAGGGAACCTTTGCAGGCGCAGCTCCAACATCTCCATCCTCTACAACGACCACGTCGGTATCGGATGTGGCATAAGCCGTAACGCCCACACCGCTCAACATCACACAGATAAGCAAAACCGCAGTGATAATACGGTTAAGAGTCTTAGTATTTTTCATATTTTCTTGTCCTTTCACTTTCAGTTTGTTCCCCAAAGTGTGCAACCATTGCACACTTTGTTTCGTCTTTTTTTTGGCTTGCCTTAAATCGTGCAACCATTGCACACTTTAACCCCAGAAGCCCACCTGCTTGTAATAGAAAAAATCACGCATAAGCTGATTTCGGTTTGCCGGTGTGTCCGGCATCGTGTACCCTCCACGGTAATTGCAGAGGAAGAGTTCACCATCCTCAACACCGCAAAGTATGCCTGTGTGTTCATCTCGCGCAAAAACTACCGTCATAGTTTCACTCCTTTCTTTTTTGTGTGAACTTTTATACGTTTCCAGCAGTGGACTAAACCACAACCGGCTCCACAGGGTTTTCGGGTGCCATTTTATTTTCCACCCACTTATCGTGGGAATCCATTACAGGTCCGGTGATGAACAAATCCTTCGGCCACATCGGATAGGCGCGATTTTTGTCGGGTGTGCCCTTCACAATCAATGCAGGGTTTACAGCAAATTCCCATCCGTCCTTATCCTTCCGCACCACATAGATAAACCCGTACTTCTGCAAGGACGTAATCCACGCAGTAACACTGCGTAGCTTTCCACCCGTCGCGTCACAAAGCTCATCACGATGACAGTAGACAATGTTCTCCTCGTTCATTTGTCTGGCGAGATGCATTACAACTGCCATCGCTCCTTTCGACTGGAGCGTCAGCGCAGCGATTTGTTCAAGATAGTAGTTGTTGAGGGAGTACACAGTTTCCGTTTTTTCACACATTTTCATCACTCCTCAAGAGGTCTTTTGAGTCTGTTCTCTTGCTGCCTGTTTCAACACCTGATTTTTCCAAACGGCAGAAGGGATTTTTTGTTTCTTCAGAGGGAGCCCCCCGAACATGACATCGACACGAGGCCCAGATATTCCTATGCTCGGCGGAAATGCACTTCGTTTCAGCGCCGAGTATGTCCCGCTCCAGAAGATGCGATGGTTGACTGCATATGTACCAGCACCGCCTCGGCCTCCTCTTTTCAGCGTTACGACGTACCCATACCTCTTGAGCACGCTCATGCCCTCGCACAACATCCGGTAGCAGATACCCGTGTTTTCTTCTATCTCGGAATAGGAACACGTAATAGAATTATGCTTGTCCATATGCTCCACAAGATACAACAAAACAGCAGATGCTGTTGGGCACTCCATCGTCAGTCCACACAGGTTCCCGATATAATTGTCGTTCATCTGGATAAATTTCATAAACGGGCAGTGAGCACGGTTGCTGACAACCACTTCTTCAGGCTTCCCACCTTGGAAGAATTCCTGCAACACCGCCGCCTGCATTTCCTTTGATTGCTCGTCGAGGGAAATAACAACATTTGCTTTAAGCTGACAGTAGTATTTCCCGTTGCCCCAAGAGTGCCATGTCACATCACCGTTCAGGACATAAATCGTCCCATAACCGGAGCGGAGTGTAATGAGCCAGCCTCCGTTACGCAGCTCGGCAATGCAACTGTAAATCGTCCTCGTTGTCAGGCTCAGGCAATCAGCGAGGACCCTCGCCGAACAGATGCAGGCGTTTTCTCCGCCGGCATTCGCCCTCAACGCCAGATACGTAACAAACGCACTGGGAGAGTTCCGTGCCAACGCGGAGAGTTCCGCGCTCTTCTCCGCGTTTATCTGCGTCCACGCATAATAAACCGGCGCTTCCACGTGGGCTGGCGAACAGTCAACGGATTGCCTTTCACCTGTTTCTACATAGTCCAATTTATCATTAGCCATGCATCCAGTCCTCCCCGTTTCGTAATCACAGTCGTATACTAACACGATTATAAAATAATGTCAAGTCAATATATACAATGTTTCTTGATTTTGTCAATTCTGTGCATGATAAAAGAAAAATGTGTTGTTCAATTTCACATTGGTGTGACGCAGTAACGCAGGATAAAAGAAGACAGCCAGAGGAGGGAAAGCCGGGTTATTTTTTAACATACGGCGAAACGATTTAAGACTGTGAAAAATTCACTCATGTTAAAAGTTTTTCAGAAACGCTGTAAGCCTTGCGGCACAACGGTTTGCTCGATTTTCAAAAATCGTCTCCCTCTATATATATCTACATTATCTAAAATAAAAGCACTTCCTTTTCGCGTGTTTCAGCATTCCCGCACAAGGATTATTCTCTCAGGCAGGGGATGAAAAGCAGGGGCTTCCGTTCGACCAGAACGCCCCCCCTCCACGCTGCGGGAGCCACGCTCCCGTGCCTGAAAAAAACGTAAGAGCAGAAGTCTTCCGGAGCCCGCACAATTTTTTCGACGCTGAAGCTGTTGACATTGGAACAAAACGTGGTAGTATAGAAGTATAATTACGAAGATATTGTTACAACGGAGCATAAGCTCCAATTTCAAGACACATAACCTGTATTCAAGAGACTGTTATCTTTTTTGATAGCGGTCTCTTTTTGGATATAAAGTCCCATGCTAAATTTTTGAAAAGTGCGTAAGTCCATTACGGCAGCACGCGAAAGGAGAAAAACCTATGAACAATGGCTACTATCCTCAGCAGCCCCAGCAGTATCCGCAGCAGCAGCAGATGTACCAGCAGGCTCCGCCCCAGCCCGCGTACCCGGCGCAGCAACAGCAGTATCCGATGGCGGCTCCGGCACAGCGGCAAGGACCGAACGACATCATTGTTCGTGCGGACGCCAGTAAGCGCATTTTGGATTTCCGCAATGCGCTGGTTCCCGCCAATGCGGTTGACTACGCCATGCTGCATGGAGCTGGTGGCGCAAAGCACGCCGCTCGTTCCGGCATCAAGGTCGTCATCTGCGATTACAGCGGCGGAACCGGAAACGGCAAAAGCGTGAGCGTTTCAGCAAACGCAAGCCCAGACCTCTTTCCCGTTTTGGCAGATGTCGCACTGGCCAATATGGGGCAGTACGGTATTTCTCCGAAAGATGGGATATGGGCAAAGCTGTCCGGACGGTTCCGTGAGCAGGGCGCCGTGTTCGGCGCATTCTACGCGCTGGTGCAGAAGCTGGAAAATGCCTTTGGCTCTACTGTCAATGGGCGTATCGCACCGATGTCGCCTCCGTATTACGGAGAGCTGGCCGGTTCCTTCGGTCAGGCTCGTGTTTCCATGGAATCCTGTACTGCGAACAACCAGCAGGCCGCTGAACTGTCCTCCGTTCCTTTTACGAGGGACTTCCAGCACACGCAGACCCGTGTCAACACCAGAGCGCGTACCCGCGATGGGTTTGTACCTGTGTCTCTGCTGACTATCACGCGGCAGGGATATGTGAAGGGTGAGAAGCGGCGTCTTCCGTGGACGCTGAAAATCACCAATTTCGAGGCACGACCCAGTGGACAAGGTAACGGCACTACGGCCTATGATGCCGGTTCCATGCGGAATAAGCAGGAGTGCTTCATTCAGATTTCCGACGACGATATGTTCCGCTGTTGCCGCCGTGTGACGCGGTTTGTTGAGGTCTGGGAAATCGCAACCGGCGTGTCCCTTGTTTCCAATGGCCTTGTTCAGCGCGAACAGGCACGCGAGGATTACCGCCGGCAGAAGAACGAGAACCGCTGCTGATGCCGCTTACAAGAGAAAGGAGAAAAGAACATGAACAACAACGAGGTTTTTATCAATGCTCGGAAATGCAGCTATGACCCCATGCAGGACCTTATCGACGTCACCTATGACAACGATAAGCACTCCGCTTATCTGCAGGTCCCGCATCGGCTTATCTGGTTTGCCACGTACTGCGCCGAAAAGGGTTTCACCGGTTTTGTGGATGACGGTGATGTAAAGTACATCCCTGAGCTGGCACTGATGCAGGCTACCGCATCCGTTTTCATCAATGGGACGATGGTAGGACGCTCTTCCGCCGGCTGTGCCATTACCGCCGGCGATTACGAGTCCATCAACAACGCCATTCAGACCGCAGCTACCCGCGCAAAGGGTCGCGCCCTTGCCAATGCTGGCTTCGGCACGCCTCCCACGATGGAGGGTGGCAATCCTGCGGAGGACGGAAACAACTATCCCTGTGATGGCGGAATTCCGTTCCAGTATCCGCAGATGGTCGTGAACAACGGGCAGGTCGTCCAGAATCCTGTGATGCCCCCCGTCAACCCGATGCCGTATGCCGGAAACTCTGCACCCGCACCCAATCCGACTCCCACTCAGGCTCCGCCTGCTTCGTCCTTCCCCTTCGGACAGCAGCAGATGCAGATGCCTCAGTCTGCGCCGCAGCAGCCCGCCATGACATACCCCCAGCAGCCGCCTATGGCTGCTCGTCAGCAGCAGGCTCCGGTGCAGCAGCCTATCGGTGTAGCCGGGATGACGCTGGAGCAGGCAAAGGCGTTCGTTATCCCCTCTGGAAGAATGAAGGGTAAGACGATGGGCGAGCTGGACATCGACACGGTCAAGTGGTATGCCGAGAAGTGCAAGTCTGTCAACAATCCCAACCTGATTGTTGCCGCCAAGCTGGTCTTGGAGGATAGCGCACGGAAACTGCAGATGATTCCCTAAACCTCTGCTGCTGGGCGCGAAAAGTGTGCAACCATTGCACACTTTTCCGCCCACACTTAAAAAAGAAAGGAGCAAAGAACAATGGGCTTCTCGAACGACGTCCGCATTACGTCCCTTGACGTTGCACGAGCCCTCGGTTTCCGTGAAGAGAGAAAGAGCGGCGGAAACTGGCGGAACTTTTGCTGTCCCTTTTGTGGAGACACTAAGTTCCGGCTCGGATGCAACATTGAGAAGGGCGGGTATAAGTGCTTTCACTGCGGCGCGAAGGGGACTCCATTGAGTCTCTATGCAAGAGCGACGCAAGGCATCTCGGTAGAGTCGCTGAACGACGAGAAGACGCATGAGCTCATCAAAGAGATGACGGCTCGCTGCGTCAACGGCAGTGTTCCGACGGAAACTGAGAAGCAGAGGTATCAGCACAAGGAAATTCCTGTAGCACCCAGCAGCGTGCTGGACAGGACGTATAGCACGTTGCTGTCTCTTCCGTGGCTGAAGCTGACGAAGGAGCACCGCGCCAATTTGAAGAAGCGCGGCTTGACCGACGCTGATATCCAGAGAAACGGATATGCCAGTTTTACGGTAAAAGTGTCCGAGCAGATGGCGGTAAGCGCAAAGAACGCCAGCAAGCGGTTCAATGCAATCAAGGGAGAGTTGTTCTCCTATAGCCGCATGAAGCAGAAGACATCCGCTTCCGTAATTGCCGGAATGGTTATCGCATCTGCCCTTTTGAAGCGAGGATGCGAGCTGCAAGGCGTACCGGGGTTCTACAAGGTGCAGAACACTTGGATACTGAACCTCCCTGAAGGGATGCTTATTCCTACCAGAAACAGTGGTGGACAGGTTGTTGGCATTCAGGTTCGGCGTGACGGGGACACGAACCCCCGTTACCTGACTGTATCCGCAAACAGACTTCCTTGTGGCGTTACGACAGGCATCAGCAGGGCACACTTCCCCCTTGGGAATGCACCGCTGACAAAGGGCACCACCGTCTACCTGACAGAAGGACCGCTAAAGGCAGATGTCGCGCTGGCACTTCTGGAGGACAAGAACGCGGCGTTCATTGCCATTCAAGGAGTTACAAACACCAAGATGCTTGATGAGGTTGTGTTTCCCTCACTCAAAGAGCGCGGCATTACCCGCGTAATAAACGCACTGGACATGGATAAGCTCACAAATCCGGGCGTTATTATGGCGTGCAGTGCGCTCAAGCAGTTAGCACAAAAACACGGCATCCGCATGGAGATGCTTTGTTGGGATGCTGAATATGCAGCGGAGAAGGAACAGGAATTGGCGGCTCTTTGTGAGCAGCATGGGCTGGGACTTCCTCCTGAGCAGAATGTCTTTAAGCGAATTGGGGCAATGGCTCTGGCTTTGCACAAAAAAGGCATTCGGCACAGCGTTAGCATCCTCCCTAACGGGAAAGCGAAGAAAGCATACTGGGACGATGCCGAAAAGGGGATTGACGACCATCTTTTGGGCGAGAGAAAGAGAAAAGCCAAGATGGGCACGCAGGCGGAGAAGGGAGCGTAAGCTCCCCTCCCCTGCTTTCCCCGCACCGTGAGGCTTATACAAGCACTTTTGCTTTACAGAGAGTGCTGGTATAAGCATCACGGAAAATTTGTCAGATTCAAGTGATTGACAATATTCTTGAATTTGGTAGTATCGAATTAGAGTAGGGAAAATGAAGAACGGTGGTCGTTGTTTTCCCCTCTTCGCCAATGTCTACCAAAGGCATGATGCTTAGAGATTCCCTCTCTTTTTGAAAGGAGCGTGTACGTACATGGAAAAGTATCTGACTCTGCCGGCAGAAACAGGTAACAAGAAGTGGGTGCGTATTGCGACCTGTGTGTTCATTGTAGCACTGATGGTGGTTCTGATGACTGTGACGGCTTTTGCTGACCCCTCCGATGCTATCGTGACCGGCGTTAAGACCGGCACCAAGGCCATCTATACCATCATTACCGCAATCGTTGCCCCCATTGCCGCCATCGTCCTCAGCGCAACTGCACTGAAGGCTCTGATTGGTGATGCAAGAGACATCGAGGCGATGAAGAAGAAGGTCTTCCTCATTGTCATCGTTGTCGCTGTTATTTGGCTGGCACCCCTGATTATTGAGCAGGTCGGCGGCTGGTTCTCCAGCAGCAATACAGGAAGTGTCTTCGGATAATTCCTGCTGTAAAACTCAACATGAGGCGCTCCCCGCTGAAGCGCACCACCGGCGCAAGGAGAGCGTGACAAAAGCGAGGGCACCCCAATCGGTGTCCTCGCTTTTCTTTTTCAACTTCAACAAGGAGGAATTCTTATGCACGAGAATAGCTTTCCTGTTCAACAGGACAAGTCAATTCGCGCAGTTGTTGTCAGTGTTCTTCTGTGTTTTCTGTTTTTTCTGCTTGTTACGCCAGCGTATGCTGACGGTCCAGATTACAGTGGAATCGCAAACTCGTTCGGACCTATTTACGACGTCTTGTTCAAAACAGTAACACCAGTTGCAACCCTGTCTATCTGCTTTGCAGCCCTGCGCGTTTTATCACATGACCCGCAAAACACCCGTATCTACATCGCATCCAAACGAGCCGTGCTGATTGTTGTGGTTGCATATGCAGCGTTCTGTATGTTGCCGCTGGTTGCAACTCTTTTCAACGATTTGTTTCGTTCTCTCGCATGGGACCCCAAAAATCCGGGACAATAAAGGAGGTGGGCTGAAGTATGATTGAACTTATCCTTGCGACACTCAACAACATTTTGGCAAGACTCCTCGACGCCGTTATTTCATGGTGGGGGAAAGAATTGATGCCTTTGAGTATGGCGGAGATGACAAAAAAAATTCCGTTCTTGGCAACGGGTTATAGTGTTTTTCAGTCAATGGCGCTGGCTTTTGCCATTATTATTGCGGCCTTTTCCATCTACAGCGTATTCCTATCCGCAGGCGAATCGAGAACAAGCCCTGTCCGCGTACTGGTGATGACAGGCGTCTCTATCGGTATGATTTATTTCGGCAACTACATCGCCATGATGTTGGTTGACTTTATAAAGAACCCTTACGAGGCATTCTGGGGTCTTGAGCTTGAAGGCTCTCAAATTGAATGGGATAAAGTTCTCGACACTGGAATCTTTCCCGAAGTCATCGGTCTCGTAAAAACAGCCGCCATTTTTATTCTTACTGTAGCAATTACAGTGGCCTTGTTCAAACTCTACGTGGAAATGTTTGAACGGTATTTGATGGTGGGCATTACCGTTTATGCCTTTGCCCCTCTCGCATACGCAACGATTGCATCTGACCAAACAATCCACATCTTCAAAAGATGGTTCAGTATGTTTATTGGCCAGCTTATCTTGATGTGTCTGTCTGTTTGGTCTCTGAAGCTCATTCTTTCCGGATTCAAGGGGATGACTTCAATATCTCAATGCTTCCTTGTGCTTGCAGCTTGCCACATTGCACAGCGGCTGGATACATACCTTGCCCAGCTTGGTTTGAACGTCGTTACCACCGGCGGCAATCTGCTGGATGAGGCCATCGGCACCGGTGCTGCCATTGCCGGAATTGCGAAATCCGCGTCTACCGCGTGGAACGGTGGTAAGGGCAACAACTCCAAGGCCATCCTTGGCGAGAACTACGGCAAGGAAGGCAAGTGGGGCGGCATCAGTGGTGCTGTCTCCCAGTTCAATCGCGCCCGAAAAGGCGGCGCAACTATGTCCGACTCTATGAAGGCCGCTGCCGCCGGATTCACTACCAGTGCCGCTGCACGAAATCAGGAAATCAGAAGCGCGGCGCAGCAGCGTGAACAGGCGGAACGCAAGGCCACGCAGAACGCTGCCGGCGTGAGAAACGCAACTCGCGACCGTACACAGCGGTATCCGGCACCCAAGGACCAGAACGAACGGTTTACCCCCGCGTTCCAGAAAATGGCACAGGAGGCACACCGCGCACCCGCTGCTTTCGCGCAGCAGAACCTGCGTAACGAGGGCTCCGGACGCTTCAACGTCACACCTGAGGGCACTGCTGGTCTGAATGATACTGCTATGCGTGCCGGTCTGAGCTACAACACTCCGAACGGCGATAATCCTCGGAACATGACCGGCTCCCTCAAGACGCCTATGGCTTCTGTTACCGGACCCGATGCTTCCGTAAAGGACTTTATGGCGAAGAACTACAGCCTGCCTGTTACGCAGGGCGCACAGCAGGCAAACCACGCGATGCAGGCAGTCTACCGCGATGCGACAGACGCCATGCGCGAAACGGCACGCGAGAGCTCTCCCTCCATGGCGGCTGGCATTCTGGCACACCCCAACTACAACCTTGCCGGTAACGATGAGGTTGGTGGCGAGCTGATGCAGAAAGCCTTCGGGCCTGCTCTCGGACATGAGGACGGCAAGTTCAGCCACGTCACAGCAGTTACTGACGGTGATGACAGCGGCGCACGCCACATCTATGCGGTGCATACCGATGCCGGTGGTGTTGAACGCGGATATGAGGTCATGGACGAAACCGGATACTTCCACGCAGACGATAACCAGCGTGCAGCTATGCAGGAAATTCAGACCGACGACGGCGCACGCTTCTTCGCCCGCGAGGTTTCCGCAGACGATGTGCGTGAGGTCAGCAAAGAGACCGTTTCTCGCATTGAGCGCGATGACCACAGCGTATCCATTCAGGACTCTCCTGAAAATGTCGCCACCTACGGACCTCTTGTGGACGACGATGATGCTGGCGATTTCGATGAACCCTCCAGTAATAGTACCAGCGGCACTACCTCTGAAGGTTCGTCCAATGACAGAGTCACCGTAGAGGAAGAACCCATCCTTGGTGAGACACAGCAAGAAAAGCGAGACCGCCAGAAAAAGAAATGGGACCCCGAACGGGATAAGTAACAACCTCTAAATCTGACCCGCGAGGTGCAGGCCAAGAAAGCCTCGCTTCGCGGGTCGTTTGTCTTAACACTAAAGTGGAAGGAGCGTGATTTATATGGCAACAAAAAACGGCGAATCTAATCTCGGAGAGGTTGGCCGCGAAACCACTCAGGTAGCCTCAGACGCGGTAAAGAGCGCAAAGGCCGTCAGCAAAATCGCCGCCAATGCCGCCAGCGGAAATGCTGCGGGCGCCGTTGTGGAGGGCGCAAAAGCTGCGCCGGAACTCTTCCGCACAGCAGGCAGGCTTATCGTAGCGATGCTGGCTGTCATCCTCATCTTGACCTACGCTTTTCCTGCCTCTATTTATGAAGCAACATCCTCATTTTTTGCCGCCGTGCAAGAGCGCGAGGAGGAGTATATCTACGCAGGCGGTGGAGACATTCAGTGGAATTCATTTTTCTACTACGTAACCCTTGGACCTCTCCGCGCTGCGCTGAAAGAAGCTGCGAGTGGTATTTGGACGTCTATTACATCACAAGCAGACAGCTCAGATGTAATCTCGAATGATGGACAGCAGGAAGTCGGTGTTATGGAGAACCAAGAGGACCTCAGGGACACCTCACTCAACTGCATCCTCGCCTGCAGCAACAAAATCAAAGTAAGAGCCGAGCAGTTGGAGGAATTGATTAGGGGCATGAACGGAGCAATCGACCAGTATTTCTCCTCGGCCTACGCAGGCACCTATGACCGCTGGGACGGTACGACCGTCGCCCTGCAGGTAGAGCCAATGTCATACTATAACGCCCTCCAACTTCTGAGTGTTTATTCCACTACGAAGACGGGGGACAATGAGCCTCTCAAGGTCTCCGGCTTTATGCGGTGGTTGGGCTTCTACGACAGTGCCAACACGGATGATATCACCTTCGACCTCGGCAAGAGCGGCATCAAGGGGCGGCTCAAGGCATGGCAAGGGACATTTGTTCCTCAGTACCTGACGGAACAGGCATCTTTTGAGAGAAACAATGAAGGCAAGGTCACAACCGCACTCAAAGACTATAGCTGTGCGCTTATTGACCTTATGCTGGTTATCGACACACCCGACTTCTCCACCATTCCCGCAGAGTACGGAAAGGATATCATTGTTGTAGGGCACGATGAAGAAACCGGCGAAGACATCACAGAGGAAATCATTACTGCAAAAGTTACCGTGCCTATCCAAATTCGCGTAAGGAATATCACAGAACTGAGTAACATTATTGGGTTCTGGGGCGGAGACTTGGAGGGGGATGGGAAGACAAGTGGTGAGTCCGCCATGGGCAACATCTTCTGGTAATTTTTGAGAGAGGAGGAAAACATGAAAAAGACTCTTTTGAAATCTCTGATGTGTTTCATGCTCGCGCTGTCTATCATTGCCGGAACAGTTGCCATGGCATTTGCTGACGAACTTATCAAGAATTGCTATACAGCAGACAATGCAGAATTACTTGATGAGTATATCAACGCCTATGGTTGGGACAAGGACAAGATGTTGGCGAAGAACTGGACCGACAACGGGAAGGAGTATAAGCGCCAAATCGGTGGACAGAGGGAATACCTTGCAGACTGCTTCAAGGGTACAGATGACTTCCTGATGAGCGAGCCGGAGTTCGACAAAGACAACAAAATCATTCTTGAAGGAAACAAGGAAAAAACGATAGCGTTTTTGGAAAAACACAACATTCCCCTCGACAGTATAAACAGCGGCACAATGGTTTACGGTTCGGGTGGACAGGGAATTGTCGCGGTCGCACTTGGAGAAGTAGGCCGAACAGATTCCGTAGAGCAGCCTCCCAAGTCGAACCGCGTCAAATACAACAGATGGTTTTACGGAAGAGATGAACGGGCTGACTGGTGCGTTATTTTCATTATGTGGTGTGCTTATCAGGCGGGGTGCTCAGATGTATTTCCCCACACAGCCAACACCGGAGTCTTAGGGCGCGGAATGGCTGACATGGGGTACAAGAGTTTTCGTATCAAGACAACAACACCCTTTGGGGGAACAGCGTACACCCCTGTTCCGGGAGACATTATGCTCTATTCGAGAAACGGAACAGCAAGTGGTTCGACCCATGTTGGCTTGGTGGTCGCGGTTGATAGTGAAAGCATCACAACCGTAGAAGGCAACACTACGGGTTGGGGACAGGTTCCGGGCGAGGGCGTCGCAAAGGTCCGCTACGACATAAACCGACTTAACAGCTATGGCCCTGCGGCAAACGCGCTGATTTACCACGTGAATTATCCTCTCTCTTCTATGGAGGATGGAAGCGACCTCACGACATACATCAAGGGCACACTGGGCTTGAGTGACGCCGGTTTGTGTGGCGTATTGGCAAGCATGGTTGAGGAGTCCGGTGGAGATGCCACAAAGGAAAACCACGAAACAGGCGCATACGGACTGTTCCAGTGGTCCGGCAGCCGACTGGATGCTTTTAACTCGTGGTGTATGGAAAACGGCTTTGCTTTTGATACAGCCACAGCGCAAATCAAGTATCTCGCCTATGACCTCCAGACAAACAACTCACATATCTGGAACGGTATCCGAAGTGTATCGAACGACAGAAACGGTGCATACAATGCGGCTTCTACATTCGCATACTACTTTGACAGCGTGAAATCCTCACCGGGCAAGGCCATCCAAAGGGCAAAACTTGCGCGAGATGTGTACTGGCCTCGCTACGAGAACAAGGGGTAAGGAGATGAGCTAAAAGTGAAATTCAAGAAAAAGAAGGAACTTAAAAAATGGCTCCTTCGTATCGGAATTGGAGAAGCTATTGTTTCCCTGTACTTTGCCGGTTTTTTGAACACGCTTTACAGTAAAAACGGCGCCTCCTTCTCCCCTGTTGGCATCATTAAAAGCATGGCAGAAAAGGGCTTCCCTTTCGGCATCTTCCTTGTAATCTTTCTGGTCTTTGCTATTGTTACCGCGTTCGTTTTCCTGAATGTTTGGGGAAAAGACGATGGCGCAGACCCGCTGGGACGTAAGTTCAGCAATTCCACGGAGCGGCAGGTATACGGTGACTCACACTTTGAGGAGCCGGAAGAATATGAGGATATGGCCGTTATTCAGTCGCCACAGAAATCCTTCGGTACGATTCTCGGAATGCTGGACCCTGCGGGAAAACATCTTATCAATTTACGGCACGACGATTCCAGAACGAACCACCACATCATGTGCGTCGGTGCTTCTGGTTCTGGTAAAACCTACACATTTGCAAAAGACTACTGTCTCCAGTCTATACGCCGAAAAGAGTCTATCATCGTCACGGACCCTGATGGTGGACTTACCCGCGACATGGCGACATCATTTATGAATGCCGGATATTGTGTTCGCATTCTTAACCTCAAGGATTTGAGCCTTTCTGATGGATGGGATTGCTTGAAGTCTGTCCGCAGCGGGAAAATGATTGAAACGACGGCTCAGATGTTTTCTCACATCGTAATCTCAAACATCATGGATGCAAAAACGCAGAGTATTTACAAGGACGGACCTAAATCTCTGCTGACCGCTCTTATTCTTCGCTGTCTTATCTGTAAGGATGTGCCGGAAGAAGATAAAAACATAAGCACCGTATACAACTACCTCATGCACGACGATGCTGCGGAATTCCTTGATGCGATGTTCGACGACAATAAGATTCCCGCCGACGAAAAGGCCTGTCTGCGCCCCTATCAGGCGGCAAAATCGGCCTCTGCAAACCTGTGGGGCAACCTCGTTACGAACCTCACTATCGGCTTGAATCTTCTGCAAAGTGAGCAGGTATGCCGACTCCTGACAACAGACGACATTGACCTCACGCTGCCGGGTCAGAGACCCTGCGCGTATTTCTGTCAGTTTCCTGATAGTCACGATACGTTCAAGTTTGTCGTCGCCCTGTTCTTTTCCATGCTGTTCATCAATCTGGTGGACTTCGCAGATAGTCAGGACGATGGCAAGCTGCCTGTGCCCGTCAATTTCCTTATGGACGAGTGTGCATCCATCGGTATCATTCCCGACTTTGATAGAAAGCTGGCTACCATCCGAAAGCGTGATATGGCCGTGGCTATGATATGGCAGAATGTGGGGCAGCTTTATCAGAACTACGGAGACCGTTGGGAAACAATCATGGCCAACTGCGATACATTCCTCTCCCTCGGTATCAACGATTCGCAGACAGCAGACATGATTTCAAAGCGTATCGGCGACACAACGGTGCAGGTCGAAACGCAGCAGCACGAGAGCGCATCGAAAATCATGTCAGCAATGAACAGATGGTCTTCCGGTGAAGGTCGCCGCTCACTTATGAGCTATGACGAACTGTTCAAGGTTGGCCGCGACGAGTGTATCATTATTTTCCGAGGACATAACCCCGTTCACGCCCTCAAGCACCCTCATAAGCTCCATCCGGACGCTAAGTACATGGCGAAATGGTACATCCGCGACAAGACACCTATCGAGGAAACAGAACAGCGCAAACGGGAGCGCATTGAAGAAAAAATGCAGCTTGCCGCCTATGAGCGGGAGCACCCCTTCAAGGATATTGACCGTTCTTACTCAGGAAAATTCGGTTCTGCGTGGAGCGACTTTGACGATGAGGAGAACGAAAATAGCACCGGCAAAAAGATTGCTGAGGCATGGACACTTATCCGTACAAAGGCAGGTTTCCTCTTTGAAGAGCTCAAGTTTCGCTTGGAGCAGCTCAAGGATAAGACGGGGAAAAAGTCAAAATCTGATGAACGTTCTCGCCGCATCAAGCGGCAGCGGCGGTCCATGAGCTATGAGGAACAGGACTGGTGGCCCGATGAGCGCGTCCCACATGGAAGCGGTTTTACGTCGTGGGAACATCAGGCAGCGGATGCCGGCATTGAGCTGGACGGCGAGTTCGTTTCTCCGCCAGAACCTGCAGCGGATGTCATTGAGTGGGAGGTCGCCCCTCCCTCCTCAGAGGTCTGCGAGCCCATCGGAACGGAGCATCTCCCGACCGAGGAACCGAAGCCCGTAGAAAAAGAAAACGAGCCGCTCACGCCTGAGCGAAACCAGCAAAAGCCGCGCAAATCTCAAGAACCGAACCTGTCCCCTCGCGAAGAACACCGCATAACACAGAGGGAGAAAAGACCCGAAAAGGCAAAGGACGGCGCAGCGCGTGCCTATGAGCAGGGTGCTCCAAGAAGCGAGATTAAGCTGGGAAATGCGCCACGCGATAACTCGCGGGAAAAGGTCTTACAGCAGAGCACAGGACGCAGCTCTCAGAAGGAAAAAGCCTCCAACAATAAGAGCGTTGGTTTTGCCGGATATCAGGATGGCGGAAAATCAGCACAAGAAAAAAAGACCCCTGAGCAGTCAGCTCATCAGCAGCAGCAAAAGAAGCAAATGCCGCCGGAGAAACCTTTCCAGCAGAATGGAAACCCGTCTCTGGAAGCTCTTTCCAAGGGAAAGGACAACAGCAAGAAAAAATCGACTGTTATGCCTCCCTCAAAAAACTGAGAACTATAAGGCTTCCATAGATACTTCACCTATGGAAATCTTGTTCGCCTCAGCTAATTGACAATATCAACAAATATAGTAGTATAGAATTTAGAGGCAGGTAGATACCCTTCACAACAGAAAAAAAAAGAATGTTTTGGAGCGGTATCTCCCTCTGAATTCTGATGAAAGGAGAACAGAAAAATGGCTACGAAGAAAAAGCCTGAAGATGCGGCTGCCGTCAATGAGAAGGTGGAAAATACCGAGTCCAAGGCGATTTATTCCGCAAACCGCAAGTCCCACCGCAGAACCAGCTCCGACGCAAAAATCGACGAAGTCATCACGGGCACCGGCAGTCGCGCCGCTGCATTGCGTGATGCCCGTCAGCGCAGCGCAGAGCGCGAGCGGGAACAGGAAATTCGCGCAAAGAAGATGACGGATTGGATGTCCGTGAACGCCGCCTACAAGCTGGGCCGCGCTCTGAACGGAGTGGTAATTGCCACACAGAGCCGCGCACTGCGTAACGGTGACTCTGTTGTTTTCGCCGTTGCAAGCTGCGAGAACACGGACTTTCAGGCCCTCATCCCGTTTAATGAGTTCTACCGCGAAGACCCCATCAAGCCCGACGACGGCGGTAAGGGAACGCTGGAGCGGAGACAGGAGCAGATGCTGGCAAAGCACATGGGTGCGCCCATCTCCTTCGTCATTACCGACCTTGATACGCGGAAGGATGACAACGGAAATGTCACCTATGGTGTCATTGCTTCACGCCGTCAGGCCCTTGCAAAACAGGACCACCGCACTTTCGATAGTGAGCCGCCCTACATCGTGGAGAACATGGTTACTTCGGCGACCATCCTCTCTGTCAGTCAGCAGGGCGTACTGGTCAACCTTGGTGGCGTTGATGTGCGGATGAACAAGCGTGATGTTTCCAACCGCTATATGCGGACGATGGATGATACGGACCGGCTGACAGGACGCCCCTACTACAGCGTCGGCGACAAGCTGGATGTGAAGGTTATGAAGGTCATTAAGCGCGAAGACGGGCTGCATGACCTCCACCTGAGCGGCGCCTATGCGGAACTGCAAAACATCATTGATTTCGGCCCTCCCACTGAGCCGGGGACAACGACCATCGCCACGCTGACCCGCATTTTCCCCAACAAGACCGATAAGTCCAAGGCAACCATTTACGCCTACAGTGACAGCTTCAATCTGCCCATTGTCATCACCCGCTTCAGCCCCACGCTGATTCGTAAGCGGATGGTTCCGGGCGACACGCTGCTGGTACAGATTATCGGCTATCACGAGAACGGCTTCGCCTTTGCACTGTGTAAGGGTCTCATGTAAGACGTAATCTCGGCCTGTGCATCAACCGTAAATGCACCAACTGAAATTGCGGAAAGGAGCTGTGCGGGGGTATGCGTCGTAGCAAGAAACAGCGCATACCCCCGTTGTAAAAATTATGAGTGAACGTAGAACAATTTACTATATCCCCGTTAATTATCAAGGCGAGAGTAGAGCACTTCGGGGACTTTTTAAGATGCGCTTCTTTGTTGAGGGACTTGCCCTCGCTGCTCTCACATTTCTCATTACATTGAAACCCTTTGGCAATCTTCCCGATATGCCACTCCGTATTACAGTGACCCTTCTCGTTTGCATGGGTCCGTTTCTCCTCGGAACTATCGGCATAGGCGGCGAGCCTATCACCGTTGCAATAACCGGCTTTTTCAAGTGGCTTGGCAGCCGCAAAGTCATGCTTTACAACGCAAACGCACGGGCCACAACTCGCGCACAAGGAGACATCTTCATCGAGCGCGAAGCAAACCGCAAGACCATTGATGATGTGACGGAAAGCATGAAGCGTAAGCTGATGAGCAAGCCGACCACAGTTTATGAAGAGGGCGTAAACTTCACCTTCGCCGATAAAGAGTATCTCGACGATATGTATAAGCAGGACTCCCACGAAGGCATCATTGTCGGCTCCATTGACGGTGGAAATAATGATGACGATTCTTCCGAATATGCGGATATTGGTTGGGCGGACGAGGAGGAAGCCGCCGGCATGGAAGTAAAAAATGAGAATATGCCCCTTGTCGTATTAGAGGGCAATATCATTTTTGAGAAGAAAGAAGATTCCTCTGAAGAAGACCACAAAGACAACGGCATAGATGTTTCCTTTGACTGGGTCTCACCCGCCGACGAGGATGAATATGAAGACGAAGAACCCCCCGCAGAACCCCCTCAGAGCGCGTCTGGCGTGACCTTCGACGACGTGTACTCCGTCCCCTCGGAGACGCACGGGAGCGCACAGTGCGAGGCTGGCGGGCAAGGCGTGCCGTCCACCGCTCCCGCGAAGAAGAAGCGGCGGCGGAAAAAGAAAAAGAACCCCAACGCTATTAAGAAGGAGGAGAACCAGAATGGCTAAAAAGCTCGCACAGATTGTCAGTACGCAAGCATTTTCACCTGTGTCCGATGTGAAGGGCGGTATCGTCATCACCCGCGATGGACGCTATGTGAAAATCCTTGAATTCTCCTCTATCAACTTTTCGCTGCTCTCCGCCTCGGACCAAGAAAGTGTCACTGACAGCTATGGCGCTGCATTGAAAAACTTCCCGAACAACACCCAAATCAAAATCGTCTCCAAGCGGGCAGACGTGGAGGAATATCTGCGGAAATTGGAAAGCGACCAGCGAAAGGAGACCAACGCAAAGTGCCGGCAGCTCCAGTATGAGCAGGTTCAGCTTATCGAAATGGCAGGAGCGACACAGGGTATCGCCCGCCGTTTCTTCGTTATCTTTTCCTACGAGCCGGATGCCGGCGCAAAGAAAAATCCGTCTTTCGACCAGATTCGCTGGTCCCTCATGCAGCAGGCGGATAACATCGCAAGAAGTCTTTCTGCTTGTGGAAACACGCTGATAAGCAACGACTCCGATGAGTGGGTGCAATCTGTGCTCTATCTCATTTTTGCCCGCAGCAAAAGCGAGACGACGGTACTCCAAAAGAGAAAAACGGACGTGCTTGCCAATTACGCAGATACCTACTTTAGCGACACATCTGACACGGGTGAAGACTCTCTTGTTATCCCCGTCAACGACCTTATCGCCCCCGAATATATCGACCCCGGCATTTCCCCTACTTGTATCAGAATTGACGGTCTTTACTATATGTTCTGCTACCTTCCATCCGAGGCATATCCCACAAGAGCGTATAGCGGCTGGATGCAGTTACTCATCAATCTCTTCGCCGGCGTTGACCTTGATATCTTCATCAAGAAGGAAAATACGGAGGCGATGTCCCGCTATCTGCAGAACTTCCTCCGTGTCAATGACGGACGACTTTATGCTGCAAGAGATACGGATATTGGATACGAAGGAATGGCAGAAGCCAGCAACGCAGGTCGTTATCTCAAGCAGGGACTTGCAAGCGGAGATGATTTCTGTTGGCTGTCTACTCTGCTGACGATTACGGCGGCAGATGAGAAGGAACTCCAGTGGAAATGGAAGGAAATCCGAGCACTCTGTGTCCAAAATGACATGGTCATTAAGCAGTATAAGTTCCATCAGATTGACGGCCTGCTTGCGACCCTGCCGGTCTGTAAGCTGCCGGATGACCTGTATAAAAAGACCCGCAGAAATGTCCTCGCCTCTGACCTTGCAGCCGGCTATCCCTTCTGCTCTTTCGAGCTTTACGACAAGGGCGGTATCATGCTGGGAGAGAACTCCAGCAACCGCTCTTTGGTCTTTATCAATCCCTTCGACAGAAACATCTATGTGAATGGAAACATGGTTTGGGTCGGGACCTCAGGCGCAGGTAAGACCTTTGCCGCAATGACGATGGCTCTCCGCCTGCGCTACCAAAACACGCAGACCTTCACCATCGCCCCGTACAAGGGCTATGAATTTGAGCGAGCCTGTGATGCTATCGGAGGACAGTTTATCCGCATCGAGCCGGGTTCCCCTCAGAATATCAACATCATGGAAATCCGCATGAGAAACACGGAGTCGGAGGACCAAATTCGCGGGCAGCATCGGTCTCAGACCTCCACCCTGTCGAAGAAAATCCAGACGCTCCACGCCTTCGTTTCCATCATCCTTCAGGATATCACGCATGAGGAACGGCACCTGCTGGACGAGGCACTCATCCGCACCTACAAGCACTTCGGAATCACCACCGATAATGACTCACTTTGGGACCCGCAGCACCCCGGACACTACCGTAAGATGCCCGTGCTGGGCGACCTCTACAAAGAGCTTGGCGCACCGGCAGCGAAGCGTCTGCGCGACTGCCTGAGCCGCTTTGTCATTGGTTCCGCATCGTCCTTCAACCAGCCCACGAATGTGGAGCTGACGAACAAGTTTATCGTTATCGACGTGTCCAACTTGACGAAGGAAATGCTGCCTCTCGGAATGTTCATCGCCTTCGATTTTGTTATGGACCGAGTAAAGGAAGACCGCACGGAACGCAAGGCAGTTATGCTGGATGAGGCGTGGCGTCTGCTGGGTCGCACAGCATCACAACAGGCGGCAGAATTTGTTGTTGAAGGCTTCCGTACAGCGCGTGGCATGAACGCAATCTTTATCGCATTGTCGCAGAACTCAAACGACTTCTTCGCCTCCGATTACGGAAAAGAAATCACCAACACCGCGAAGTTCAAGGTTTTGATGAAGGTCGAACCGGAGGAAATCGAACTGGCGCGGGAGACCATGCACCTCACCGAAAGCGAGTGTAAACAGGTCAAGCGTTTCGAGCGCGGCGATGGGCTTCTGATGGCGAATGCCAACCATGTGGCAATTCATATTGTGGCCTCGGAAACGGAGCATGACCTCCTCAGCACAGACGAGCAGGACCTGCTTCGCATCCAAGAAAAAAATTCACAGAGGCAGGGATAGGTCGAGGGTTTGACCCTCCCCTACACCTCTCTGAGAAAGGAAATAACGACATGAAGTACATTCATCTCTACGACAATCTTTCGCTGATTTTCAATATCTGTGGAGCAATGACACAGGAGCAGGCGGTGCGCTTTTTCGGCGACAAGGATACGGAAGATAACGTCCGTTTTTACGTCAAGAAGCTCGCAAGGGAGAGTCTTATCTACTACGATGAGCTGTCCGACACCTTGTATTGGAGGGGTGCATACGGCGAAAGCAAGGATGCCTTGAAGCGCAGGCTCTACGCTTTTTGGGTCCTCGTTGCTATTGGCAGTGACAACATCCGAGAAGTGTCAGTGGCAACATATCCCGCGCAGTTTTTCTTCATCACGAATGAGGGAAAAGCATTCGATGTTACCTACGTGAAAGGGCGCGTGGACGCGCAGCTCGCTATGAGGGAGCGCAACATCAGCTTCGTCGATGGGGCTGCAGACGAAATCAACCACGTTGCAATTATCCGCAGTCCGAAAGAGGCAGAAGAATTCCATTTGAAGGAATACGGCTTCGACACCTACTGTATTTATGACAGCGAACACGTGCCGCATTACACCTCTCTTCGTGACACTGTGAGCGCGTAAGGAGCAGCTTATGTGTGACGCATTTTACGACATCGAGGACTTCAAAAATGACCTGCGGGAAGCCTGTGTGAAACTGAAATCACTGCAAGGAATCTGTGAAAATGCGCTCGGACACATCGAGGATTTAGAGGAACACCGCTATAGCCGCTGGGCAGAAGATGAGGTTTTGCAAGACCTTATTCAAAGCAATTTCAGCGAAGTTCGAGCGTCTTATTGCAGAAGAATTTACACAGCTTTCGCGGCACTTAACTGCTTCTATCTGACCTCAAACGCGCTCGGCAGCATCTATCCCGGAAACAAGGATGCGGCAAAAAACTACGACGAGATTCATGCAGAAAACGGTGAGTTTTATGCGTTTACTGATGGCAGTTCCATCTATGTGAAGACCCCTATGATTCCTTCAATTTGGGTCAAAAGAAGTTCGCGTTTGCGGTATGGAAGCCCCGCATTTATCTATACGGAATTCCTTAAATTTGCCGTCCGCGACACACTCACAGCCATTGCGGGACAGCTCCCGCTTTTGAGCAAAAAAACGGTCAATTATCTCTTCGTCTACAACGATAAAGAGAGCAATATTTGCGACAGTGACAACCATGATTGTAAGTCAGTAACTGACTCGATTTGTATGTTTACGCATGGCGGAGACAAGGGCTTGTCTACCGATTTCGTCTACGCAACGACCATCGTACCGGCGGACGAACTGCCCGAAGGAACCTACATCGCGGTAGTGCCTGAGCGGAAACACTACCTGAGCGAAGCAGAGATACTTTCCCCATTCCGAAAGAGGCTCTGCACATACAAAAACACCCCCTCTAAAACGGAGTAGGTAAAGTTGTTCGTCCGCATAGACGAAAAAGTGTTGAAAACACAAGGGTTGTGCGGGGTTGGAACAGGAGAAACTTTACCCGCCAAAGATTACCACGGAAAGTTTCTATTCCCAAAAAGCATAAAAACAGCACACCGGAAATTGTCACACAGAAACGGTACACTTGAGCGTATAAATGACGGCGCGGGGCATTCGTTCTGGTAAGCACCACAATAGGAGGACGCACCAAACTAATGCCTTCTCGGTCGGACTGAAAAATAGGTCTGAGTAGAGAAAACGCAAAAAGGCATCTACTCTCTCCGTTCCGGTAAGAGGCTCGATAGGAGGACGCGCCAAACCAATGTCTGAACTGTTGGACTGAAAACGAATTTGGACAGGGATAACAAGAAAAAAACATCGCAAAAAAAGCATGAGAAGAAAATGCGAAAGGCAAATAAAAGAATGAGAAAGAAAAAGAGTGGACAACGATGCCTCCGGCTCATAAAAAAAGAAAAAACGTGAGACCCTGCCCCTCTTCCTTAGACATAAAAAGTCGAGCTCTTTGGTCAGTTAAGAACTTCTTGATTAACTCTCCGATATTCCACAGGAAAATCAAATCCTCGCAGCGGGCAAATGAAGAGCCACTTGTAGTTCATCGCAGAACCACTCCACCGTCTTTCTTCTGGTCGGGAATGTTGACTATCATTTTGCGATGGAGTTAAAACCAACGCCCGAAAAAATGTCTTTGGCGAATGGGTTTGACGGACGGTGAAAGAGAAAGCAGATGAGATTCCGCCGATGATGAGTAAAACATTTATATTCCGTGCGAAGCGCGGGTAGATGGCAACAGCGAAGCTGGGCGCGTTATTTACGCTCGTCCTGTTCCAAGGAAAAAACAGCAGGAGGTGACAACAAAATGTCTCAGCCTATATTTCGGGCGAAAATTCTATATGATGTTTCACTCGGACTGTCAACTCCAAGGAGCGCACTGAATTGTTTGAGTTCATCCAGTGCAAATGTGAGTCGTGTTCTCAGTAAGTTTGAAGAAGAAGGTCTTGTACGAATGAGAACATTTACAGTTAAAAAGCGCGGGCGCAAGCTGATACGAAAATATTATGTTATCACGAAGAAGGGTGTGGAAAAACTTTTGACCGACTATCTTGAGTTTTATCCTTGGCTATCCGACTTTGAGGTTGAGTGTGCTACTCGCTTTCCGCTGACAGGAGGCGCGGTCATAAAGCCGGAAAGAAGAAATCGGCTGATGAAGATGGCACTGGCAACTGTAATGATGAATGAAGTTGTTGGTCCCGTTGCTCCCGTACCAGTTGAGGGAAAAGACATCGAGAAGAACACGTGGTATGGGTATCTAAGAAATAATTGGGGAGAGGAATGTGTTGGCGAAGCGCAGTATTTGGATAGCGTGGCGGTGAAAAAGTTTTTTGCGGATGAGGACGACGATGTTCCCTCTGATGTGATGTCAGACAGATATACTGGGATTCTTCTCGGTGCTCATACCCGCGCACTGGTATATGTTCCAATGAATGAGGGAATGACGTGGCGCGATGACCGCGTACACAGAGAACTACAGACAATGAACTCTGTCTGCGGCACTCTCGGCTCCTCGCTCCGTGGAGCAAATGGAATCATCCTCATTCCGAATGTAAAAGAATTTAAGGAATTATTCTTTGACGCACAAAGAGTGCGAGGGACAGACGGAGCTGGAAAACTCGGAAGACAAATGGACCATCTGTGGATTGTCCCGACGAACCATATTGGACTCGTACAGTTGAAGAGAATCGCGCATGATGATTTGGATGCGAAGCGCAACGAAGTGATTGAATCCGCTGTGGAAAGCGCAGGGCTTTTTCGAAATAAAAACTCTGTGTTCCCTCTCATTGACGAGGAAGACCGCTGGTATGCGTACGGAGCGGATTTGGACATCCGTGTGGTACAGGAAATGAAAATTTATCAAAGCCGAAAACCGGATATGAAAATTGGAATTATCTGTCATCAATGGCAGACTGCGTACTATGACCAACTGTTTGACGAGTGCAGATACTTGGTTTTGCAATAAGCGGATAGATGGAAGGGTGCAGCATGGCAAACAAAAACTCGACGGCGTGGATTCTGAACAGGGAAAGACCGCGAAGCGGGAAGATGGCAGTTGGCTGCCGTTACGAAGTAAGGAGATTGAAAAGATGAGTAAGGAAAAGGCTGCAACGCTGGATAGCGAGGTGGCGAGAGATGTAATTCGCCTGTATATGGAGGAACACCCTTTGGTGTCGCAGGCTGAAGTGGCCAGAAGACTTGGAGCTGACCCGTCCGCGCTGTCACGATTTCTTCGTGTAAACAAAGTACACCCCAAAGCTGAGTGGGAGTACCACATCAAGAAGCTGGGCGAGGACATTGATTACTGGGGCTATGTTGAACGCACGACAAAGGTAAGAGAATTTTTGAACGAACAGCAGCAGAGAACAGTCAACGCAGAATTCGTAAGTGCTTTGTGTAAGAAATTCTCAATTATGGAAGTGGTCCCTGAGACCATTAAAAAGCGCAACCCGTCTTTCCCCTACTATCTTACGCATCCCGAAGGCGGCGCAGATTTGAGCATCGTCAACCCTACTGACAGCCATGAGACGTGGAACTTTATTTACTGCCGGGGAAAAGTCAGAATTGAGAACGGGGACTTTCTTCGTTTCACCATGTTTACTCCCTCCAGCGAAAAAGCGCATCTCGTCTTGGTTACAAGGAATGAGGATACCTTTGAAGACACCATGGCATTTATGCGTATCGGCAAAACATACGGTGGCGGAATTGTATCTGGGTCTGTACTGCTGCTACACGATGGTGAAATCGTGAGGGAATACACCCACGGAGACTTGGCGCTGTATCGTCTCTCCTCTACAGCTTGTGTAGAGGGTGGAAAGGCTACGCGGTCTATCGTCCCCCCTGCTAAGTGATGTCTTCAGGCACAGGATGGGGACAGGCTCGCGGCGGGTTGGTCGGTTCGGCAACCTGACACATCCTGCGTGGCCGTGGCTCTGGTGGTTCGATTCTCCACAGTGGCTTCGGTTCTCTGCCTTTCTGCGCTGGGAAAAACGCAATACTCCATCTCGGATGTGCGAGCCGGAACGAAGACGATGTCGATGGTGAGCATTTCTGCTGATGAGCAATGGCTGCAACGCTTGGACTGCAACGCTGGCTGCGGGAATTGATGTGCGAAGCTGAGGCGTCAGTCTCCATCAACTCACGACATTCTTCGACAATCCCTGTCTCCACATCGCGTGGAAAACAAATCTCAATTCAGAAAGTGAGGGCTTCTCAATATGGATATGGTTTGCAAGTGCGGCAGCACAAAATTCTTCACGAAAGCAAATGGTACACAGACCGGCTTGTACTGCGCCGAATGTGGCAAATGGCAGAAGTGGCTCGGCAAGAGTGAAGTCCGAGTTTTTGAGCATCAGGCCGACGACCTCTATGGACGTTTGCTTCGGCGCATCAACGAGAGCGCTATCAAGGTCTCTACCGTGCGTACGCCGCATCAGTATATGTCAGCCGTCGGAACCAAGGAGCTGGACCGCATCCTGAAAGAAGAGTTCGGTATCCAGCCAAAGGATGGTGTGACATGAGAGACTATGATTTTGACCGCAAGGTCTTTGATAATCACTGGGCCTTCCCTTTCACAGTCCTGCAGTACATATTCCTCATCGGCTTCGTCCTGATGTGTATTGCTGTGGCGCTGGGCGCCATGACTGACCTACATATCACAGTCCCAACATTTGTGGTGTGGCTGCTGTGCATTTCGTTTGTGGGATTCCCTATTGTCACCATCGTGAAAGTTGGATACAGCCGGCTGCTCCGCTGGAGCGAACTGAAGGAGCGTGATGGTCGCATCTGCTTTGACCGCGTGGTACAGGCTGAATATACGGCTGCCGGTCGTTCTGAGGAGTACAACATCTACGAAGTCCGCAAGCTCACAAGTACAAGGATGACCAGACGTTATCTCATCATTGAGGGAGATATTCGCAAAGCGGTTGTGAGTTGGAACAAAACGATGTTGTTCAGTGAAAACATCAGCTCGATGAAAATACCGAGAGCCTATGAGGACATGGACACACTCGAAGCACTAAAACAACAAGAACTCGGCGCAGCCGATTTCTGATAGAACCATAAAATGGAGGAGGACTTTCAAATGAAAAAGATTTTCAAGATTGCACTGGTGGCTGGCGCGGTGTTCTGCGTTGGCAAATTGATTCTGGTACTGAAGGAGAGCGCAGACTATGTCCCTGAACGCTGGACTCCTGATTTCAGCGGCGAAGGATATGATAGCTGCGGCAAGAGGAAGGACGTGTCGCGCATCGAAATCGTCGTGAAGAATGCAGCCGATGGAAGTACGGATGCGCCGGACGAGAAGGGCTCCTGCGAGGATTGCGAGGATGCGGACCCTGCGGCACCCTCCACCTGCGGCGAAGCTCCTGACGGGCAGCCGGACGAGCATGGTGCGGCGGAGCAGGAAACCCCGCGCAGCAAGAGTAAGCGCTCCGTGAAGAGCAAGGACGCGGAGGAGGATAACAATGGCCAGTAAACGGTTCGTGCAGCACTTTTCTGTAAGCTGCGCTCACGAGCTGTCGGAGGCCATCAACCGCTGGTTGGCAGAGCATCCCGATGTGGATATTGTGAGCCTCAGCTCATACAAAAACTACTCGCGCTTTGCTGCGGACGCCATCATGGAACGTAGAGAGTCCGCGTAAAAGAGAAAACAACTCCAATACAGGAGGTGGTGGCGTGTGCAGGAGGAGTTCATTTTCGCAAATCCCCATTGTTACATAGAAGAGCATCTCTCGAATGGACGCACGCTCTACTGCTTCAGGGAAAAAGGCACAAACCGCATCGTTATCATCGAAACGCAGAACGAGCAAGAGTCAAAAGACGTGTCGGGTTACATCAGTGAGGCAATTCATATGAGAGATATTTGCCCTGCGTTCTTCACGCCGGAGGATGGCGATGAGTATTTAGAGCTTGAAGGTCGTGTAAAGTGGCAGGATAGCACACAGCTCATTCTGCGTTACGACGTATTTTTGAAAATGTACTTGTGAGCAAATCACATTAAGGGTGGCCAAGTGACGGCGATATATCAGACCCAGAGAGGAAATGGTGAAGAAACATGACAAGAAAAGGACTGAAGGATAAAGACATCAAGCGTGTTGTTCTGCCGGATGTGTCCGGGGACGATAACATCATCAATACGCAGTGTGCGAGACCGCTGACGCTGAATGGAGCGTTTTCCGCGCAGATGTATCTGTGGGTGGAGGACGACGGAACCGAGGAAGGTGAACGCCGCATAGAGTTCCACATTCCGGGTGCGGATGGACCTCGTCAGAAGAAGCAGGTCGGCAATGTGGTTACGTTCGAGTTGCCGCAGAAGGCGAAGGATAGACGCCGGCAGTTCTTTTCTATCATGGATGTCGCTGACAACATTATCACGCGAGAGTCTCTGGACCCCGCCATGCCCCTGAACCTCGGTAACTACGTCCCCTACCGCATTGTGTCAGGTCATGTTTACAAGGAGGACAAGGACGCCATTGTGTATGAGGTGGACGATGCACTGGTCATCTACGGGCTGGACCGCTTTTATCGCTGGCTCTGTATCCCCGTCGGCGTGCTGCTTCAGGAAGCGAGTAAGTCCGGCGCGAAAGAGGATGACTACTACCACATCGTTTACATGGCCGATATCAACGACTTGGATAGTCGTGGCATCCTTGGCTATGAGCATATCGGCGGCGTACCCGTGGCGGATACCTACTGTGAGGAGGGCGACGGGATTTTCCACGACCTCGACTCTTTTCTGAACGTTTTCTTCGACGATGTATTTAAGTCCGACACTGAAGATACGGAAACTGAGGAGGACGAATGTCAGAGTGCAGAAGAAGACGATGCCGAAGACGCGCTGACCGAGGAGCTCACCGATACCGACGAATTCATCGCCATCCCCTGCACGCTATGTGTGGAACGCGGGGAGAACGGAGAGAAGCGGGTCATTTTACGCGATGACGACGATGGCACGCCGGTCAGCATATATGACGAAGATGCAGACGGCGTAGCTGTCTTCCCCGATACGTACACGAAAAACAAGGGCCTGTTCACCATGCTGAGTGAGATTTGCGATGAGCGCGATTTGTTTATGCCTGACCTCTTCACCAAAAACGGAGATATTCTCTATGTTGTTTTCACTCCCGAAGAATTCGTGACGGAGATTTTGGATGAGGGCGGAGATACAGTGGAAGCCGTGGAGGTCCGCTACCCCGCCGGAACGGATATCGCGTTCGGCCTCTATACCCGCGAGGAATGGGAACGCGCCAAGGCACGTGGCAAGGTAACTGCGGCAAAAAGCGCCGCTGGCAAGTAATGGCATTCGGCGTTGAGAATGGGGGCGGTTCCGGAATCCCAGCCGGACGCCCCCTCCCCTGCTTGAAGCACGCCCTGCCTGCGCGTCAGGAAAATGTGCAATCATTGCACGCTTTTTTGGAACTCTGCGTGCAGTATTTTGTTCATCGGCAAGCGATTGACAAAATAACGAATTGTGGTAGTGTCAAAGTAGATGCACTGCAAAAGTCAAAAAAACAAGGAGAAGGAGGCGAGTTTTCTTGAAAACAAAAGAAACAGTATGTCGCCGAGTTTTGGCGACCTTCATACTGGCTGCTATGCTCGTGACGAGTTCGGCTGTAACGGCGTATGCCGCACCAGAAGGGGCAACAGTGATTGACCTCACAGTTGCTGGAGGTGGCGGCGGGCAGGATAGTTCCGCCTGCGTACTGCATAGCAGCTATGACGTCGAGGGACATTTCCTCATCTGTGATACGCACACCGGAACAGGGACGTGGAACGGACGAGCACATGAGAACGGGCGTGTGGATTATAAGAAGCACGACATCAAATACTTTGGTGCCGAGCCCAACTGCAACGTCCTGAAGCCGGTCGGTTACTGGTATTGTGCGGATGGATGCGGATACCGGAAGAGCGGACGGCTTGAGCACGTATCCGAAGATGTTTGGCGTGAGTCCGGCAACTCCAGACACTTCAAAGTTTGTTCTGTCTGCTCGAACTGGACAGATGCCGGCTTTCACGTTATCAACGGCGTTCCGGTCAATGAGATGGAGGACCACACGAAGTACGGCAGGGCAACCTGTGAAATTTGCGGGTTGGACATCGACCTTTCCCATCACACAGTTGAGCCTGCATGGGACACAGGCGTTTCGTCCTGTTCCATCTGCGGCGACCACAGGCCCTTCCTGAACACAATGTGGCTGGAAAAAAGCACCATGGACCTTGTCAGTAAGGATTCAGACTACATCGAGTTCCGCATCTACGGAAGCGCGGACAGGATGAGCCTTATGACTGGCACGACAGGCTTCGGCTGGGTATACTATCCCTCGGATGTTTCAGATACCTTTGACATCGGGGTGCCGCAACAAATCGGGTCCGGTGTAGACGCATCCGGCAACACCTATCGCGATTACCGCATTACTCTGTCCTACAAGAACTCAACGGTGGCAACCGCAGGTATAAGCCAAGCGACGTTCGCTTTGTATTATACCTTCGGGTCCAGTACAGCCAACGCAACTGCTGCAGGAAAAGCAGAGGCAGCAAAGTGGACTCCGTCCGTCGGCTGGGGTGTAACACCGACTCTTTTCTTGCTCCGCACATTTACCATGTCCGGTGGCATCTGTACGCCGGTGGGTACGCCGGTCGTGACCTACGATAAGCAGGTGGGCGGCTATGCACAGAATGTGACCATTAAGTCCACATGGTACAGCAAGCGTGCCGGCAGCGCGGAGGTTGCTCTGTTCGACCAGAACGGAACACAGGTCACAGACTGGACTGCTGCAGCACCTTCTGGCGGCGCATGGGAGTATACTTCCGTCATCTCCCCCAACGTCAATCTATCCACCGCGCAAACCTACACCGTGCGCTGCAAGAACTATCTTGGCGGGTACGGCTCCGTTGACTGCGTTATCCAGCCCACTGATATGACCGGCCCCATTCTGAAATCCACCTCTGACCTGACTGCGGACTGGGCAAAAAATAAGGCATACGCAGCAAGGGCACTGGATGAAGGTGTCGGCAATGTAGAAATCTCCTTCGACGGAGATACAGACTACCGGCTGGGCACTGACATTGGCGAGAAGAATTATTCGCGTAACTATGTGTTTACTGGCGACGTCTACACAGAGCAGACTCATACCTTCTACATGAGAGATGCTCTGGGCAATGTGGGAACCGGTGCGCTGAAGGTAAATCGTCTCGATAACACGCCGCCTACCGTCACCAATGTGATTTCCGCTTTGGACGGAACCGGACATCGGGCAAAGTTGACAGCCACGTATCACGACGAACACGCTACACTGGGCGAGGGTTCCGGTGTCGCAGAATTGGCTGTAAGCAAAGTCAATGATGCATCCTCCCTGACGTGGAAGCACAAAGATGAAGCGATGTTTGTTACGCAGACCGGTACATACTTCGTGTTCGCTAAGGACGCTGCTGGAAATGTCTCTACAGGGCATCCAGTGGACGTGACCATCAACGACTATGTGGTGAAGGCAACGTTTGTCAGCGGGACAGATGGCCGCGAGCTGCCGGATGAAGTGCGTAATGCGCTGCCGTCAGACCAGACCGGATTGAGCATCGGCGAGACTGTCAATCCTCCCATGAGCGTGGGTACAACTGTGGTGGAGCACCGCAAGTCCATGGAGCTGGGTGAATGGACGCTGGCCGGCTGGGATAAGGACTCCGTGACCGTTACCGGCGATGGACAGTATTTTGTCGGCACATGGACCTTCAAGCCCTATACGGCGATGGTGTCCTATGCATATGTCAGCGGAACGGAAGACCGCGTGCTGCCTGCCAGCCTGCAGCCGCCTGCCGACTGCACGTACTGCGTGGGCGAGGATGTTACGCCCCGCGTGCCTGAGACAGTGCATGACGAAAAGTACGAGAGCCTGACGCTTGGCACGTGGACACTGACCGGATGGGATAAGTATTTCGCCATTGTTCCCAATGAAGGCGTGACATTCACCGCAACATGGGAGTTCGTCCCTGCCACATCCACCGTCCGCTATCGGTACGAGAGTGCGACAGAGGGACGGAACCTGCCGACAGAACTGAAAGCTGCCAGCGACGCCATCTACAACGTTGGCTCCGACGTGAAGGCACCGGACGTTCTTGGAAATACCTATGAGGAGAAAAATGATGCCGGTCTGAAGCTCGGTACATGGACCATGACCGGGTGGGATAAGGATTCCGCCATCGTGCCCAACGAGGAAGTCATTTTTGTGGGACAGTGGATTTTCCGTCCTGAGGTCGCAACCGTGAACTATAAGTTCAATAGCGGCACCAGCGACAGAGAACTGCCTCTGGAGCTGCAGGAGCTTATGACCTCCGTGGAAAAGAATGTGGGTGATAATGCCGGCATTCTGGACACCATCCCCACAACCTTCGACGAATATAAGAACGGGCTGAAAATCGGCACATGGACTCTGACCGGCTGGGACCAGAACGCAGCCATCGTGACAAACAGCGGCGCACAGTTCAATGCCACATGGGAATATAAACAGGACGATTATTCTGTCACCTATGTGTTCGTGGATAAGAACGAGAAAGAGCTGCCTGAGGACATTCTGAAGCTGCTGCCGGCAGCAGTGAAGGGCCTTGAAAATGGGTCTACTGTAAAAACGCCTGAATTGGAAACCAAATCTGTGGGTCGCTGGACCTTCGACGGCTGGGATATTACCGAGGCCGCTATTGCCGATAAGGACGTTGTTGTAACCGGCACTTGGCATTATACGCCGCGCCGCCATTACACCGAGCCGGCACAGCCCACCAGCAAGGTTGAAAGCCCCACCACTGCCGATACAGGTATTGCCCTCTACACTTTCTCCAGCGTTTCCAGTGTAGTGGCTTTGGGTGGCGTCTCTTTCCTGATTCGTAAACGCAAGGGTAAAAACGACTGAAACGCTTTGCTCACAGCGGGGTACGTTATGATTGGTACACCTAACAATGGCGGCTTCCGCCGGTAAAAAAAGAATAGGCAGGGCCGGGAGCTGTTCCGGTCCTGCCTACTCTCGCATTCAACAGAACCCTCAGGCGCACGGAACACCCCTTCGTCTCCGTGGGGTGTACCGTCAGCCAGCAGAGGAAGCAACCCATGTGCCTGAACCCGCCACTTCAGCAAGTTACCAGCAAGTTGGAACTCCGCCAATAGCAGCAATCCCCCAGCCAAAACCAAGGCATCAGCAAGTTGCCGGCAAGTTAAAATCAACCCCTCAAACGCCGTCCAGAGAGAGGAGAAAAACATGGAAGAGAGAATAGAAATCACCAGAAAGTACCTTGCCAAGAGAGAGAACCTCCAACTCCACCTGTTCCTGAGTTGTATTGCCCTACTCATCTGCCTTAGCGGGCTGACACTGTTGTACTGCTACAGCAAAGGAAAAGAGTTGTTTGACACCATGCACATGGAAACAGTGGGCGTTGTGTCTGTTGGGCTCGTCATCGCCTTTATTGTCCCCTTCTGCCTCGGCGCCGCACTCAAAACCGGAGCCAGATACCGCGAAATAATGACAGGCAGGGTGAAAGTAGACAAGCTCAACGTCACGGAGGTAGAAGACCTTGAGAACGACCGCTTCCGCATAACCCTGAGAGCGGACACAGATGAGGCAATTCCCTATGCAGTCTACGGCACGGCCTCGACCATTGAGGATATCTGCGCCGGAGAAAAGGCTTATGTCATTTATGTCGGCAGCGGGTCACACGCGGTTAAGCCTGCGTTAATATGCAATATTGCCAACTTTTTTGTTCCAGAAAACACGCGCTATTTATGACGCATTTGATATTTCCAAAAAACAAGACGAGAACACGAATGTTTGTGCTATTTTTTTCATTCGTACTCTTGACATTTTTTATTATCGTGGTATAGTTGTAAGCGTAAGGCGCAGGGGCCATTTTAGTGATGAGACCCACTTTCTTTTGCCACTCACACCTCCTGTGTTATTGTTCCGCCGAACGTCAACGTGCTGATTGTTTCACCTCAATCCATCAGCCTTCGGCCTCTGCGCCCACCTCCTCAAAAATCCAATATCGTGTCTTTCTTCAGCCTGCGGTCTACGGCGAAAGGTTTCGTGTATCCCCTTCGCCAGTCCTCGTCTAAGGCAGCCGCAGGCCGTCCTTTCATTTTGGCTCCGGTGGTGCTGCTGGAGAGATGTCTCTCCGCACTTACGGGCGCTCCCCCCCTTGCTCGTGCGAATGGTGAAAACCACGCCACCGGAGTCCACCCCTCAACAAAGGACCGCAGGTTGAAAAAGGACATGATAAGGCTCCATCTTATGGCTCTCGTGAGCCGTGGACGGTAAGGTGGTGTGCTTGTGATGCCCTTGTTCACACTCTTGGAAGAAAGGAGAAGAACATGAAGAGAATCCAGTTTAAGCATATTGTCGTTGGCTGTATGCTGGCCGCCCTGCTTGCGGTCCCCACCATGGCCTTTGCCGCGCCCAGCGCGGACGACGCTGCCACTTCCGACCCCGCTGTTGTTGAACAGCAGGAAGGCATGGAAAATGCCGGACTGCCCGAAGCAACCTCCGGCGGAGATAACGTAACTGCGGATGCCCCTGCTGACGGTGAGAATCAGACTGCAGAGCCCGACAACGCACAGCCCACTGGCGGAAACACAGAACTGGGAACGGATACGACCGATGGCACCGATGCTGATGCTCCCGAAGATGGAGCGCAGAACGCCACTGAGCCGGAGTCCGGCTCCAGCACCCCCGTGTACTACTACATCGTGGGTGGCTGCGTAGTGGCTCTGGGTATCGGCTTTTACATCGCCCTCACTGTGAAGCAGAAGAAGCGGTAAGCCAAGTCCAGCAATTAAATTGAAATCGGCACCAAGGCCGCCGCAACATAAGCGTTTACCCCACAAAGGAAAGACGAGCGTTGCGGCGGCTTTCGCTAAAAAAATGGAGAGATGGCTGAGTGGTCAAAAGCACCGGCCTTGAAAACCGGCGATGTGAAAGCATCCGTGGGTTCGACTCCCACTCTCTCCGCCAAAAAAACAAGTACGGATGGTATAACCGGAATTAACGCCTGTGGAGATGCTTGGTCGTCGCGGAAGCAGGAATACTCTGTTAGCCGGTCTTCACGTGAGAGGTGATACCGGCACTTTCGGGGAACTGAATATGCCTGTGTTGGGTATACACCACCCGGAAATAACAGGGTTGTATACCAATGTTACTTTCACGCGCCGGGTATACACCACCCCGAAATAGCAGGGTTGTATACCAGTTTCCCTTCGTGAACCATTTTATAGATGGGTATACACCACCCCGAAATAGCAGGGTTGTTTACCAGATGGCTTTTGAACAGCGAGACGCAACCCGGCGCACACTAAGCTGGAAAACGCTATAACGTTGAAAGGGGAAAAATCATGGAAAAGAAAGAAACAAGAGACGGTCTACGTTATCTGTCCGGCTACAGCTACATTCACAACAGAGTGTATTCGAGGTTCGGACCGGACGATGATGGCGCGACAATGCAGTATACAGACCAAGACGGTTTGGCTTACGACCTCATAGACGACGATGGCGACGACGCCTTTTTCGCCGAAATGCTCGACTCCATGCTGGGGAGCCGTCTTGCACAGAAAGAGATAGTGAAACGTTATGCCCACACACTGAAAAGACTTCGGCAGAAGGGATATTGCCATGAAAAGTCAATAGCCGAGTTCAGAGAATCGTTCTCTCGCGGCTCGGAATATGCCATTGATGCGGCATCCACATGGAGCACCATTATGCTGCTGGGCGACAATAGAGAACTGACTATCACGGATGAGATGTGGTATACGGCTTTTGATAAGCTACTCATCTTCAAGGACCGCAAGCTGTTGCGTGAGCAAGACCGGTCCATCATCCCATTCTGCATTGACCATATGGCCGAGCTCTATATGCTTATGGACGACGCCATCGCGCAGGCGGTGGCAGAGATGCGTTTCGATGATGCGATGCACAGCCTTTGTCGTAAACAGAAATTGTTCACGAGGGATGAATGTCGGGAGCTAACGCAAAAGACGTGCAAGAAACTCACCGAGGAGATAAACGACTTCTACGCTGAACAGCGTAAGGAGTTCGAGGCTGGAAAAGCCACGATAGAGTTCCTGTCGAGCGAGGGCGAACGGCTGGTAAAAGAGCTGTCGGCGCTCAGGCGCGAGAACAAGGCGCTGGAGAAGGAGTGCTACCAGCTCCGGAAGGAAAACGGCGCAATGGGCGAGGAGCTGGCGCGTGTGGCCGCGCTGGGCCTTGAAGAGACCTCTCCCCTGCCTGACACAGATACAGAGGATGACCTGCTGGATTCCTATGTGGTTGACGATGCGGATGTCAACGAGCCGGAGGAGCTGCCAGAACTGCCTGACACCGGCATCATGTTTGTTGGCGGGCATCCAAACTTCCTCAAGAAACTCCGTGAGGTATACCCCGACTGGTCATATATCACAAAAGAAAACGTGCCTGAGCGATTGAGACAGTACAGCAAGCAGAAGATGTGTTACATCTACACCGCCCATACCAGCCACCCTATCTACTGGGGTGTTATCAACGCCCTTAGGAACTGCGATACTCCGTATAGCTACATAAAGGGAACGAACCTTGACCGCGTTATTACGGAGATGAGACAGGACTATGCCGAAGCATACAAAAACAATAAGGGGGATGAAAGACATGATTGAGCTGCTTTCTACTGAGACTAAGCCGGTCTACATCGGCTATAACAAACTGGCTGCTGATGTTGCAGAGGCGACCACAGATGCGTTGACCGGTGCGGACTACATTGCGCTGCAGGCCACCATCAAGTACCTTTGGTTCATGGTTATCCTGCTGGCGGTTGTCGCACTGCTCGCATTGGTGGTGGCGGTCATCGCCAAAGGACGCGCAGACAGGCTGGACAGGCAACTCAACGGAACACGGCGTGGCTTTGAAAGCCTCATCGACGACTTTGAGGATGAATATGATAACGATGAATACGATGATGACGAGAGGAATGAGAGTTGTGATTACTGATGTAGCTGTTTGCGTCCTGTCGCTGGTGAAAGCCTTCGGTGCCGTGTTCTTCCTGCTTTGCCTTCTCTGCGTTATCGTTTTATCCATCTTTGCACTGGCGGACAGACACAGCCGGTACAAGGCCACGGGGAAGCTCATGGGTAAGGTCGGCGAACTGACGGGTATCCCTACGGACGACATTGAGGTGGAGCAAAGCCGAGAGGACTACAGCCCTATGGTGTTGAGCCTTGTCGCTCTCCCCGCCATGCTGCTGGCTGCCTCCGGAATTCTGTATCTTATTCTTTCCCTGTTGGGTTCTTTTGGAAGCTGATTGAAAGGAGGACGGCTGTTTCCTCCCGTGGCTAAAGACACGGGTCTCCACAGCCAACTGGCTAATGAACTTAAAGGAATGGACCGGCGCAAAAGTCGCGTCTTTGATTCTGCTGGTGGTGACAGCAGCCATTGCGTTGGCTCTTGCCGCCGTTGTTCTCTATGTAGGGTTCGGCGGCGGAAATATAGCAGACTTGTCTGCCATGAGCTTGGACGATATCCTCGACCTGTACGGCAGCCTTTTCGCCGGGGAGGTTGGGAAAGGACTTTCCATTTTTGGCTGGGTTTGTGTCGTGTTGGCGGCTATCTGCGTACTGGGTGTACTTCGGCGATTCTGTCCGTATTTTTACAACAGCATGAAGGTCGTCCGTGGCTGGATGTCTTACTCCACGCTGAAGAAGACTCTTCGTACAGAGGTGTTCTCCGAGCCGGTAGAATTCCGCGATATGTTGGGTGGCGAGTTTGGTGTGCTGGTCGCCTCATCTGAAAACTGGGCAAGCGAAAGCGATGCCACATGGGTCTGCTTCTTCACAAAAGGTGAGCTGACCCTGTCGGAAAATAACGCCGCCTGCCGTCCTGTCTGTATTCCCTCGCGCTTTGTTCGATACCTTAACTTGAAGCCTATGAAGGTCTCTGATGGGCAGCTTAAAATGTATCGCCCCATTACGGCCTTCGAGCTGGTCCTCTTCGATGGACGCACCATCACGGTCGGGTTCGCTACACCGGAAGAGGTATCGTCCTTGAAGTGGTCGGTGATGTCCATGCTGCCTAATGCAGAATGCGTGGAAGATGGCAGCATTGACCGCAAAGCGTGCCGAAAGCTGGGTTGGGACTTTAAGAAAAAGTACAGCTTCCGCATTGGAGCGTTCCGCCGTGATTTCCTCGACTAATTCCCTTTCGCGTTTTTCATTGCCAATAGAATTGGCAATTTTAATAGATATGTAATAGTCAAAAGACAGAAAGGAGAAAAAGATTATGAACACAACAAATAATCTGGTCCACGTCATCTCCATTGATGATGGCGGCGGCGTGGTGGTCTCGGAGGAAAAGACCGTGCTTGTCCGCGAGCTGGTACGGCACTATACCCCTACGTGGCAGGGTAAGGCGGATGCCTGCCGGAACACGGGGACTCATTACAGTGTATTGCAGGACGTGTCCGCGCTGCTGAACTCCCTCGGTGTGGAGCACTGTGTCTTTGTGGATACGTCCGACCTCGTGGTCTTAGGTCCCGCCTACGTGCAGGATGCAGAGTCCTTCGGCGCTGCTCCCGACCCCTATGATGCTGTGCCGCCTGAGGACCCTGCCGAAAGTGACGGCTTGGAAGGCGGTGGTGCGGTATGAGACCCTACAGCCCCAGACCCATTGACTCGCTCCCGCGCAACTATGACACAACGCCGTGGAGCTACCGCGTAATTGATGATGTCTACGTGGATTTGGCAAATGCCATCGTTAAGCAGGCGGCTGCTGACTATATGGCCGCTCTCAGGGCGATGGTGAGGAAGGACCCGTTGGACACAGGCTATCTCTCCGCTCTGAAAAAGAAGCAGGACGCAGAGAGGTTCTTCTACTCCAGTTGGTATATGGAACTGACCGCATACGACCCCAAAACGCTCGTTATTCAGCTTCGCGCAACGGTAAAGGTAGACCTGATGGAGCGTGAGCGCGAGCAGCGGCGGAGAACCGCATAACCCCATTTATTTTTATACATTCTTTTTTTCAAGAACCAAACCTCAAAAAAGGAGGACGCACTAATGGAAACAAAAGCCAACGTCAGCAGCATTCCCACCCGCGAGAAGGTCTACAACTACATCTGTGAGTTCATAAGCGAACATCATGTATCTCCGTCTGTCAGAGATATCGCATCTGGCGTTGGCTTAAATTCCACCTCCAGCGTGGCATTGCACCTGAAAAGGCTGGAGGAGGATGGGCGTATTACCCATCTCAAGGGCACGAGCAGGAGTCTTATCGTCGTGGGTACAGCTACTCCGGTAGTGGCAGAAGCATCCGACGATGACCGGACGAGCCGCCCCTCTTATATGCCTCCTGTTGGCCACTGGGAGTTTATCAATGACTACGAGGCGCGGTGTACCCATTGCGGCAAGGAATCGTACATCGACCACAATGAACCCCATGATTTCTGCCCCAAGTGCGGCGCAGAAATGCAGTAAACACTCAGGCACGGGAGCGAGGCTCGACCTTGCCCCGAAGCTGGTAGCCCGCCGGAGGTGGCACCGGCATAGAAGATGCCGGAGAGCCCGATACCGGCTCTACATATGAGGGCTATTTAAGGTCTCAAAATCTTAAATAGCCTTCCCTGAAGAATTCCCATTAGTACGGACGGTATAACCGGAATTAACGCCTGTGGAGATGCATGGTCGTCGTGGAAGCAGGAATACTCTGTTGGCTGGTCTTCACGTGAGAGGTGATACCGGCACTTTCGGGGAACTGAATACCTGTGCCGGGTATACACCACCCAGAAATAACAGGGTTTATACTTGGAATTTCATTCGCAAATTACAATCGGGGAGGCGGGTCTTTTGATATACAGCGGTGACGCGCTTACAGTTCTGAGACAACTGAATAGCGAGAGCGTGCAGTGCTGCGTCACGTCTCCGCCCTATTTCCAGCTCCGAGACTACGGAGTTGACGGACAAATAGGGCTGGAAGATACGCCGGAGGAGTTTATTGCGAAGCTGGTGGAGGTCTTCCACGAAGTGAAGCGAGTCCTGAAGCCGGATGGTACGCTGTGGGTCAATATCGCCGACAGCTACGCAGGAAGCGGTAAAGGACGCAATGCGGATGGGTGCCATTCGGACGCCGGCGGGAAAAACACAAAGCAGAGCACCAACACGGGTGCTGTCATGGGGCGCCTGAAAAAGACCGTCACCAGCGAGGACGCCAAGCCTAAGGACTTGCTGGGTATCCCTTGGATGCTCGCCTTTGCGCTGAGAGCGGATGGTTGGTATCTGAGAAGCGATATCCTGTGGAAAAAGACGAACCCCATACCAGAAAGCGTGAAAGACCGTCCCACACGCTGCCATGAATACATATTCCTACTCAGTAAGTCACGGACTTACTACTACGACTATGAAGCCGTTATGGAAGATGCCGTTGGCTACAATAACGCCGAGGTAGCGGGAAGCGGAGGCACGCTTCGGCTCAACACAAGGCGGCGTAAAGGCAATGCGAAATCCTTCCGTGGCGGCGGTGCCTATACCAATAACCGCAGTTTTGACAACAGTGCTGTGGTGGAACGGGAGACACACGGGAATGTCGAGAATAAAACCGGCAAAAGAAACCTCCGTGATGTCTGGTCCGTTGCCACGCAGGGAACAAAAGAAGCTCATTTTGCGACATTCCCTGAGAAACTCATTGAGCCTTGTATCCTTGCAGGAACAAAGGCTGGTGATATAGTCCTCGACCCCTTCGCAGGAAGCGGGACGACGGGCATTGTAGCTCACCGATATGGACGTGAGTTCATCGGAATCGAACTTAACGAGGAGTATGCCGAGCTTGCACGGCGTCGCATTAGCGATGTCCAGATGCGGCTGGTGCTCTGAAAAAATTGAGTACGGACGGTATAACCGGAATTAACGCCTGTGGAGATGCATGGTCGTCGTGGAAGCAGGAATGCTCTGTTAGCTGGTTTGTTGGGTCAGAGGCGGCGACCGGCACCCTTGGGGAACTGAATACCTGTGCAGGGTATACAGCACCCGGAAATAACAGGGTTGTATACCGGGAAGTGTGTTGCCGCCTGCGTGATGAATGGTATACACCACCCCGAAACAACAGGGTTGTATACCTAAAATTCTAATTCGACCGCCCCGTCAAGCGGTAAACAGCCCCCTGAAATAACGGGGTTGTATACCGTTGGACTCTATGTTACCATTGGAGAAGATAAGGTGCAATCATTGCACACTTTTTCTGCGGCGGTAAGCTACTCGGCGACAAGTCACCGAGCCTTCTCGACTTGTTTATAAAGGGTGGAAATTCTGGAAAAATGAAAGGACGAAAAAATGGAAAATCAGCGCAACGTAACAATCATATTCAATCCACACCTATCCGATAAAAGCCCCCACAAAGACGAAAGCCGCCCCCTCCCTGTTTGCGTAACAGTCAGCTTCACCAATCTGCCGACAAACCTATCTGGAGAAACTCTTATGCGGACGTTTGCCGGCCACTTGCAACGCTCGTGGGAAAGTGCTGTGTCCAATACCAGAAGCGGAAAGCGCAGCGGAATCAGTCCGGATAATGTGTCCGCAGTTGCTGCCGCACTGGTCACATCAGAGTATGGTGGCGAAGCATTCGTTATCTTCTCACCATCGGTTATGACTCTCGATTTTACTTTGTAAGGAGGAACTTTGAAGATGAGGTATGTGATTTTGAATGACGCGGCGTGCGACAAGCGCTTCAAGAAGCTCGGAGCAGAAGTGGCATATTTTTCCAAGGAAAAGCTGGACAAGATGTATCCACCTAATGCGGCGGATACATATTCCGTCGTAGGATACACAGCACTGGATAAGGCGGATAATGAACGGAACAGAAACCAAGAATTTACCGTTACAGTCGGCGAAGGAGAAACCTCCTTCGATGCCGTCGTCCAGAAAAGCTATCATCACTTGCTGTATAAGAACGACGGATACGCCTGCCTTGGTGCCAATAAGTATGTCGTCATCTTGAAGCGTCGGTTGATGCCTGTCATCCTTCTGTGTCTGGCGCTGCTTGTCGTTATTGGGGCGCTGGTATATGCGCTGAGGGCGCCCGAGGACGCGAAGCCGAATGTCCCCGCGCCTGAGAACTCCCCCAACGTAACGGTTGTGGAGGATGAACGCTCCCACGAGGAACCGGAGCGAGGTGAAGAAATCTCTCTTATTTATACGGATAATGCAAAGATTGAGTTGTCCACAGGGAAAATCACCATGTATTTCAAAAACCCCAGCACGTGCAGCCATGACGTAATTCTGGAGTTGTATGTCCTGTCCGGTGAAGAGAGTGTAAAAATCGCCACATCTGACCTTATCATCGCTGGACAAGATTTGACCACGATGAAGATGGAAACCACCGCGACAAAGCTGAGTGAAGGAAACTATAACGGGATGTATCGGCTTTTGTTCTTCGAACCGGGTGAAAAAATAACCGACCCTCCCGCACAGGAAAGCAAAATCACCGACGTTGATATTTTCGTTACGAAGTAAACCTCGGAGGCACGAGCACATATGGCACAGACCCTTGTCAATGGCACAGCAAAAGAACTATACAGCAGCGAAGCAGGAGCTTGCGAAGCTGCACGCGAACCCGCGTCCAAGGGTAGCGATACCACCCTGTCGAAAAACGCCGCAGAGAGCCTCTCGCGGGCTTTTATGGAGGTTTTCGATTCCGCTGGAAACGGAGGCACCCTGTGAGCGTGCGAATGATTCCTTCTTTGACCGAGGACGGTGATATGCGGTTCGATGTCTTCGAGCATCCGAAGATGACGATTGTGGGCCGTTTTTTTGTAAATCCCACAATGGATGAGGTTTCCATGGTAGCAAACGGCGCCTTTTGTACGCGGGAGATGGTGATATCGAAGCAGAAGCGCAGCTATTTTGCGGCGAGAAAAGATAATCGGAGTAGTATATCCGAACCCTACTCGGTGTTGCTGGAGATGATGCCTGTTGCTCGTATCTACACGAGTAAAATTGAGTTGGAACAGACACCATTCAACATTCTGATTGCGGACTACTGCGGGGATGTGTTTCGTGCCTATCCTGTGGGATTGGGAAATGCCGGCGTAAAAATCCCCGTATTTCTTGAGCACAATGGCGATGAGTTGCCTGCAGCTCTCATCGAGAAGCCTTTTGTGCGGGACACGGAAGAACAGTCCTACGCCATAACTGGCGGCAATCGCGCTTATGATGCGTTTGCTATCACGATAGCTCTCTACGACTTCATGGTAGCCAGTAAGGGCAGCATAAGGGCAGGTCGGCTGGTTGGTAACACATTCACGGCTGCGCCGCAGCTTACGGGCAAGTATGACGACTGGGTTCGGATTACTCAGGAGTATTGGGGAGCAACAGGCTGATGTAGGCTACTACAGACTTTATTGTTTGGGTATGCAAGGAGAATTATTTACTTTGCAGACGGGAGTGTGAGCGTTGGAAATCTACAGGTCTTGCAAACTGCAGCACGGAAGGCACCTTCGATGGTACGCAGAATGGCAAGACTGGGCCTACGGTGTACGTGGCATCCACCGATGTGAAGGATAACCTTGTGAGCAGCAACGACCTGCAGGAAAACACCGATGAGATGTGGGACAACAACCTTAACCCGTCGCAAATCATCGTGAACGCCTCTGCCGGTCGTAGCAACAGCACAAGGGTGATGATGCTGATTCCGAGACCTTTGATTGAGTATTCTGTGTCGGCATAAAACGAGGCGGGGAGTTTTACTCCCCGCCTTGAAAAAGCTCACGCACCGTTCAATATCTGCAAAAGGAGGGAAATTCATGGATGGGTATAAACAAAACTCACTCAAGGCTGCTTTTGGACTGGAGCCCATAACCCCCAACGAACAGTTCTATAGGAATCCATGTGCAGAAACAATATCCAATATTCCGAAGAGTTTTCAAACTGAAGAAATGGTTTTACTGGCACTGAATGGTGAGACGACACAGGAGCCAGTGCTTAAAAATGTAGCTAAGAGATTGCTTACTCAGCAGATATGCGAAGAAGCTGTATCTCGTGCTGTTACAAACTTCATTTACGTTCCAGACGCCTACAAAACGGAGAAAATGTGTTTGGATGTAATTGATGTTCCGCACGAAAAGTATCGGGACTTTTCTCCATATCTCCTCATACGTTATGTTCCTGAAAAATATCTATCAGGACCAAATGGGAAAGAGTTTTTCAAACGAGCGGTCCGTGCGAACAATTCGGCACTCGTGTATGTCCCAACGGAGTACATCACCGGCGAGTTGTTTGAAGATTCGACGGACTCTATGGGCTCGGCTGAAACTAAGGAACACATTTCTGTTGCTGGTGCTGAAGATGTATGTTATTCTGTTCTTGGAAGGGGTGATTTCATGCCCAAGCACAACAATAAGCTCAAAGAGCACTTTGGGTTCATTCCCATCAATCCGACCGAGGATTTTTATGAGCACCCCTGCGCGGGAACGCTCTCGAATATACCAAAGGCAGTTCAGACGGAGGAGATGGTTCTCCTTGCGCTTGAGGATAAAGAACAATATGGCGCTCCTGCTTTGAAGTACGTGGCAAGGAAACTGAAAACTGCAGAGATATGCGACAAGGCTGTATCGGTGAATGTCTTTAACTTCCTTTACACACCGGAAAAATACAGAACACCGGAAAGATGCCTTGCGGCGGTAAGCAGAGATAGACATGGATTCACCGGTGAAAGAGCTATTCTCTCCGCTGTTCCGGAGGATGTGTTGAAGGGTCCGCACGGAAACGAGATATGTAAAGCGGCTGTGGCCGCGAAATGGGAATCACTTCAGTATGTGCCAAAGGAATACATCACGGCGTATATGCTTATGAGCGCTGCAGAAGCGATTCCTGAGGGAGATAGCCTCTATGATGTCTCCTATTACTTCCCTCGCGCAAAGCTCACCAAAACGCTCTGTGTGGCGATTATGAAGCGAGCCGGCAAAGGATTTGCTTCCTTACCTCCACGTTTCAAGAAGGATAAGGACGTGATTGACGCCGCCATTTCCAGCTATCCAGACGTTGTGATGGAACTGGCAGATGAGCAACTCACAGAGGAGCGTCTTCGCCGAGCGCTGGAGCTGGACGATTCTCTCTTCCGCCGGCTACCAGATGAAATTTTGGACCGTTTCGGGATTGAACATCCTGTAAATGAGGCTCAGGCAAAGGGCGCGGCTCCCTCCCTGCCGGAAATCCGTGCCATTGAGTCGGAGCTGCCGGAGGTGCCCGGAACTGCCGTGGTGACGACCACTTCTGCCCTTCCTGTTCTCTATGACCTCACCGCCGGCGACAATATTCCGAACGCCGGAAAGTTCTTCTACATCACCGACCTGCACCTTGAATCCCAGCTTGGCTTGACCGGCACGACTGTTGATGAAATCAAAGGCAAGGTGGCTCAAAAGGTAGATGAGATGCTGTCTGGAATCAGCAAAGAGGACATGGCAGATAGTGTCCTGCTCATCGGCGGCGATGTGGCCGACAGCGAGGAGGTCGCCAGAATCTTTTATGATGCGATTCTTTTCCACTTCCATGGTCCTATCATTTTTGTCCTTGGCAATCACGAGCTGTGGGATGGCTGCACCTACGCAAATGGCGAATTTCGTCGAAAGCGGTCAATAGATGAAGTCGTAGGCACTTACAAAGAATTTAACAAAACTACGTTCGGCTTTGAGGCGAAGCTGTATTGCCTCGAAAATGAAGCTCTGGTCTGTTTCAAAAACTCAATGTATCGGAACTCTGACAAATTCGGTGTTGGCCGCAAGACAGCAGGAATGCCTCGTGGCGGTCTCTGTGTTCTCACAGAGGAAATGCTTCTGACCACCAGCGCCGACGACCTGCGTGAGTTCTTTGACGAATGCTCTATGATTGTTCTCGGAGGACTTGGCTTCTGCGGGCTCAACCCGCGCTATAACGCCGACATGGACCTATTCCGAGATAGAGTGTCCCGCGAGGAAGACATCGAGCGTTCCAAGCGATTCAGGGCCGTATATGACAGGGTTATGTCCTGTGCCAGTGACAAGCGTGTAGTTGTTCTCACCCACACACAGATGGAGGACTGGACGACGGATGCCCCCAATAAGGGCTGGGTCTATGTGAATGGACATACGCATCAGAATGGACTGGTGAAGACAGAGGACGGCATTACCGTACTATATGATAATCAGGTAGGATACAAGCCGAAGAAGTGGCACCTTAATCAGTTTTCGCTGGAGAGGTATTATGACCCATTCGAGACATGGGCGGATGGCATTTATCAGATAACGCCGCAGCAGTACATGGATTTCAATGCCGGACGCGGCATCCAGATGGAATACTTCCGGCAGCAAGGCGACATTTACGCGCTGAAGCAAAAGGGTCTCTATATGTTCATGCTGCAATATGGACTTGGTTTGTATTTACTGCGTGGCGGCCAGAAGCTCAACGTATTTCATGGGCTGGAATACTACGCTGCCAACTTGGAGCAATATGTCGAAAAGATTCAGGCAGCTTTCAGGCCATACCGCAATGCGCTCGATAAAATTGCTGCAGAAGTAAAGCGGTTTGGCGGTTCTGGATATGTGCATGGCAGTATCGTAGATATAGACTATTACAACCATATCTATCTTGACCCCTTTGATGGCTACCTCATGCCATACTTTGCCCTTGATGTAACTGACCGCAGGGAGTTCCGTTCCGTACAGGAGTTGCTGGAGTCATCTCCAATTCCCGCGCTGGGCAGCGATGGAAAACCGTTGTTGTCGGCCTACACGAAGTTACTGGACGCTGGTGGCGTATCCATCCTCGCTCCGACTGTCAAGGAGGATGCTTTGGCCGTGGTGCCGATGGAGGTTCTGGACGAGAAGAACATCTATGCACCGTCCCGTGTTATGAAGTCTATCCAGTATTTACTGGATAAAGGGGTTGTGAGAGTATGGAATGATGGAGTTCTTTCAATGTCCGATAGGAATACACTGACGGAGACTCAACGGGAGGCAGAGTGAAGCTGAGTGAGTAAGTGTTATGTAGTAATTCATTGCGATAACAGATTTAATTAAGTTTTGAAACAGTTTGAAAAGTGATTGACATTTTCAGAAAAAAAGCATATACTATGTATGGAAGTAGTAATGCTTCTCAGTGTGAGAGCACTGCAAAAAGTTGTGCTGGATATGGGACAGGGTAAACACCCATAACTGTTGGCATCTTAACTGGATGTCGTGGCTGGCAACGAGCAGCAACGGTTGTAGTCCACGCAAGGGACTTAAATTACTTGCGCCAATAGATGTTCCGCTGAGGAATGTCACGGCTGACAACCAGCAGAAAACTCTCAACCAAAAAGTAAGGGAGGAGTGAAACCCACTCCTCCCTATTTTTTAGACGTAAATGTCGAATGGAGAAGGTTTATGGCAAACAAAGCGAACAAAAAAGCGCTTGTAAGAAACCAGATTATTACGGCCTCTAATGTATATAGTAACGGACTTGCTGGCAAGATGTTCTTATATGTGTTTGGTAACGAGTTTTTTGAAGTCGTTTTTAAGACAGACCGATTCATGCACTTAACTGGTGTCAACTCTATTTTGAACGCACAGTCTTTTTATAACATGGCAAGGTCTTCTAAATTGACAACGGCACAGTTTTATTTTGACAGTCAGCACTCTTTCACCAGTGCAAAAAACAAATTACTCTGCCTACTTATGCTTACCTCCCTTACCAATAGTCTTGTATGCGTTGTAAAAGACTTTCAGACATTAACACTGACATACAAAATTGGCGTAACCAATCTCGATTTTACCATTGGCTTAGAGGCGTTTGCTGATAAAAATGGGAATCTCGTTAAAGACCGCTATGTTCCGAGGACTCTGCGTGTCAAGGATAAGGCTATTGAAAACAGCCGCGACGCAGAATTTGTCGATTTTATTCTTTCCAAAGACGCGGCAGTAAGTAAATATGATACTGTGACATTTCAGGATGGAACGAAAGTGTTCCCTGAGTCTATTAAGCATATGCTTGCCCAGAATCTTTTGGAAAATTCATCATTTAATCGTACTTAACAACAAGAAGGACACCCGCCATGGGTGGCCTTCTTGTTTTCATATTGGAGATATTTCATGGCATTCGGCATCCTCTTTCACGGGCGGGTTCTTGCTGCAAAAACCATATTTGTTGTAAGTACACGCCTTCATATCGCAGCGCTCACCACCAGATTCAGAGAGCTGGATGGCGAAACCAAGCCCGTCGTCAAAAGCCTGTTGCCTATCATGGTAGAGATAGCTTGTGTTTCCACCAGAATGGCGGACGGCGTAAACACATTTCCCATCCACCTTATACGCACGATGGCATTCGTCCCACCAGACGCTTAATTCGGTTTTATTCGCACCGACCCTTACAAATCCAGTCTTAGGGTTAATTAAATACCACATATGCCCTCTCTCCCATCTTTTGCAAAATCATACCACGATATATGGGTTTTGCAAAGAGTGTTTTGCTTTGTGAACGCAAAATAGCGAGAGGCGATGTGTTGTTTTTCTCCAATACGGCTAAATCGGGGCTTGGGTCTGTGCAAGAGCGGGCTGTTTGGGTGTAGGAACACGGTGAAGGGCTCAGGCAGGAGGAACGGGCTCACGCAGCAGTGCGGGGCCATGTGCGCCTGAAACCCTCACGGCGGCGCGAGCTTGAAGCCCAACCGCAAAAAGAAAACCGAAACACGCTCCACAAGGGAACGGTTTCGGTTTTCGCCTTGGAGCCTCGCAAGCATCCCAAGGACAATCAGTGAACTACGCGGCAAAGACAGCCGCGATTTCCCGCTCTTTAGGTGTCGCAAAAGGAGGACGGCAAAGCATTGCCGTTCCTTCGCTTTACGCGGCGCCAAAACGGGCATAAAATCGGATGGTTCCAACCCTACTCAAGAAAGGAGAGAGAGCAGCCTAAACACAACAACGACGCTCCTCTATACTCACTATAACACAACACGGTGCTTATAACAAGCACCTTTACAGGGAAATTTTTCGTGTCTGCTTGCGTACATATGTGCGGTATGTTATACTTTGCAATTAGAGAGAGGGGAACGAAAAAATGAAAGAGACTGAGAAGAAGAGCATCATTGAATTATTAGATTCTATGCTGCGCGGAAACCCTGTAGAGCTGTGCGGAGTTTTAGCATCGACGAATTTGTTGGTGTTAGAAACTTTGGACCGGTTGGAATATAGTGCTGTCAGAAATGCATCTATTCGTACATATCTCACGTGCGATAACGGCGAGATGGAGTACCTGTTGAATGACTTTGACGCCCTTGTGGTATTGGCAAAGGACACTCCGGAATTCTTTGCGCGGAAACTTCACTCTTACTGTGAGAAGATGGCGGAGCGGATACGCACCGAGGATGGTTGCATAGACGCGCTGCTCCAGTTGGCGAGCAAGCTGCAGGAACTGCGGCGAATCGAAAAAACGGACGCTGTTAAGGCAGAGGTTATTGCTGTGTATGCAGGCCTCGTTCTTCATACACTGGACTATCTCCGCGATGATATTTCTGACGATGGGCAGGTCGTTATTGGCGCATCCACAGATGGAAAACCTATAACGGCAGATAACCCTTTTGCGTATTTCTCTGTTGCAGAATGGGAGTCTGTTGTCTTATCTATGGACTCTGACACGCCGGACCTGACTCCGTTTGTAAAACAGGGCATTATCCATACGGAGTGTTCCGATGTACCTGTCGCAGTAAACGCACTGCTGAGAAAGAAGAGAGTCTTTACAAATCTGCGGTGCGCCCTTCTCCCCTACATCAACGAAAGCACTTGTGGGCTGTTTCCCAGCAGAATGGCGTACAACGACGGTGGCGACCTCGCAGAGCTCACGTTGAATTTAGACATAGACGCTTTGGATAAGAAGCTGGCCACAGCGCGAAAGGCTTCCTTCCCGCCATGTGGCGTGCGTGTTACGTTCAACGACCCAACACGAACATTGTTTTGTCTCCAACTGCAAGAAATCCCCATAGATGACTATGTCTGCGTTGTGTATCGCCTCCGGCTCCACGCCGGCGATTTCTCAGGATACTATGTTCCGGGACACGATGATTGCTATTACATGGGAATGGACTATGAGGGAGATGATAACCGCTACACCATCATTAAGAAGCTGGTTATGTTCTTCTACGCGGTGGCCGTTCTGGACGATGCGGAATACACAGACGCAGGATTTGAAAAGGTCTTCTTTAATGTGTTCTACACTGTAAGTGCCCGTAGCGAGCGGGATATGTCTCAACACTTTCATGTTCTCACGGCGGGCGGAAAAACAAAACGAACGGACGGACAAGCGGGGCGCCGGATGATGTGGCGCGAGCCGCTGCAAATTGCAGATACGAAAGGATTTCAACTATGACCTACCGCGAACTATATGACGAAGTAATCGACTCTGGAAAATACTTCGGACCAAAAAAGAAGATTGCGGCACTGGCAAACCTTATCTTTCATTCCAAATTCGATGGGGTTGAAACGAAGGACGACGCTGTCTGGGCAGCACTGGAGCGGTATGAGGACATGACTGGCGATTTCTTCGACCCCACCGAAGAAGAGTTTGAAGCGTTTAAGTGGGCGATTCTGGGGGATTAGGCGATGAGGATTCTAAAGATTGAGCCGGAAAAGGCTCCCTTTGTAAAAGAAATCGAATCAGGGTTGCGAGCCCTGCAGGATGAGGTACAGGGCAGCATAGAGGCAGTTTGCTTAGAGCCGGGAGTTATCCTTTGTTGCAACGAGGAAGGAAAGTTCAATGGAATGCAACCAAACCGAAAACTTCCGGGCGATGTAATCTACGGACCATTCTTCGTGGTCGGCGCACAGGGCGAAGATTTCGTTTCCCTGTCGGATGAGCATATCGCGCATTATTCTGAAGTGTTTGCAGATGCAACTAAGCCGGATATGGAAAACGTAGACCCAATGTGGCGGTTCTTCTTCGGCGGGTAATGAAAACAACGCACGGAAAACGCACACGGAACGCACACAAACGCACGCAGGTCGTGTGTGAGAGTTTTTACAAAAAAGGAGTGAAAAAAACAGATGAACAGAGAAGATATGAAGCAGATACTGAACAACATTTATGCCCTTCAAGTAAAGGGTATGCAGATGCAGTGTCCCTGCTGCGGCAACGAGATGCGGGTGGATATCAGCGAAAACAGTCTAAGCAGATACCATGAAGTTTATATCTGCTCAAGATGCGGCATGAACGAGGCTCTTTCTGGTGCTACTCCTCTGGAGGATTGGGTGGCAATCAAGAGCATCGAGAACGCTCACAAAACCATTGAAAATGCTCTGTGTAATGATGGGGACGAGTTTGGGCCGGGAACGGTCATCGTGAAGAATAAGGCTGGCGGTATTGTTGGCGCCCTTTTAGTGAAAAATGCCGATAGGCACCTTACTGCGTGTGCTGAGGACATTGAGGCGAACTGGGCCGCCGTGCGTGAGTCTTATTTGGAGCGAGCTAAGGAAGACGAGAGCTTCTCGTTTGATGAAGACGATGAACACCTTGCCTACGTGGAAGAGCAACTGAAGCTCTGTGTGTCTGACGATGCCAAGCACACACCGTATGAAGTAATCAACCTTGATAATGTCTGTGTCCTTGAGGCACTTTAATTCTCCGAATTTGTTTTTGGAGTAGTGCGAGAACTCGGTTCTTCAAAGCCGAGACCTCTCTGTAAAAGCAAAGATTTTAAGTAAAGAGGTGGGCTCATGTGCCTACCTCTTTGCTTTTTTTCTGCGAACACACAGGAGAGCTTCCATAATAGTATGCAAAAGTCGTTGACAAAAAACTGAAACGTGGTAGTATAGTAGTATAATTACGAAGATATTTTTATAAGGAGATTTATCTCTGTTTTCAAGTCACCATAAAGAATCAAGACAGTTATCCCAACTCTGGGATGGCTGTCTTTTTTTATATATTTACATACATTTGTGTTCCCATAAGTCCTTATAACAGGCTGGGAAGAAAGGAGAAAAAGCATGAGTATCGAAAACAGACTGCCTATCCCTCTGACTGCGGATGGAGTTCCTGTCGGCATTGGCGACACCGTCTATGCCATTTGGAATGAGGTCCGCAGAAACACCCGTGGCAAGTTCTACCGCGCATCCACCATTGCCGTGTATCCCGTCAAGGTCACTTCCGTGCTGTTCACGGAGAGCTTTGTCGAGCATCGCGTCATGTGGTCTGGCGATGGGTACGCCAACATTCCTGTCAAGGGCAGCAGCGATTCCGTGAAGCCTGTTGAGGGCTGTGTCGGAATTGAGCTGGGCGGCTACAACACATTTGCCAGCAAGGAGAAGGCTGAGGAGTGTGCTGCACAGGACGACTGGCAGACTGGCGTTACCTTCTTCAAGGGTATGCCCCCTATGCCTTCCTGCCTCTACAACGAGCTCCGGCAGAAGAGCCGCGACTTCGAGTACGGCTACGTGGCTGAGGAGGTGACGGGCAATGAGTAAGTACGTCGTTGCTATCATGTCTGCTGCTGAAGTCGGCGCTCTGCACCACATCATCACGGATGAGCTGGAAAACGGGGTTCTCGACGTCGAGAATCAGGCTTTGCTGAGTAACGCTCAGGCGAAGCTGGACGAAGCCCTGCGGACTGCGGGCGAGTCCCTCTCCCCTGCCGTTCCTGCTTCCAAGCCTGTGAAGCCTCATTCGCCGGAGTCTTTCCGTGCCTACGAGTGCTTCAAGCTCCAGTGGATGCTGGACCACAAGCACACGCTGCAGGAGCTTCTCTGCGAGCTGGATGCGTATTCTGAGGACTGCGGTGATGCCGGCAGTATGCAGGAGCTTCTGGACGTGTGGGAGAAGGACCGTGGCTTCGGCGGTGAGATGTGGCCCTGCTACGAGGAGTGGCTGGAGTGCGAGGCAAAGAGCGTCGTACCCGTTGTCATTCCCACACAGGAGCCCATCATCACTGAGCCTGTAATCTGCGGCGCTGCCGGCTGTGTGTACCACGACGGCAACTGCAAGTGTATGCTGCCGAGGCTGATTCACCGGCTGCCCAACCGCAACACGGAGGACGCTGTGTACGGCGAAAGCTGCTGCATGGACTTTCTCCCCGCCGAGCTGAACGATGGGACTAAGGAGGCTGCCCATGAGTAATGTCGAAAGGCAGAAACTCATCGAGAACGCCATGGCTCACTATCGCGCTGCCATGGTATCCGGCGAGCCCAACGAACTGAAGGCAGCTCTCAACGACATGGAAAATGTCTATTATGCCGTCTGCCTCTGGTCTGTTCCGGGGACGGACGAGCTTCGGAAAGCTATCATCAGCTTGTCGGAGTGCGTAAAAAGCTACTAAACCTAAAATTGAAAGGAGACACGAAAATGTCTGAGAATGGTTGCCGTGTATTCCCCATCATCACCAATGCAGTGCAGAAGGAATATGAGAAATGTTCCATGAACACCAAGTCCTCAGACCGGACGCCGGAGATTTGCGGCTACTATGGCCGCGCCTGCGGGCAGATGGACAAGGACGAAGGCGCCAATCGGATGCTCTGTAACCACTGCCCGTTGGTGGAGGTCGCCAACTCTCTGCGAGGCGGAGAAGGCTACCGCAGCGTCTATCAGCTCACGCCGGATATGCTATCCGTGCTGAAGCAGAAGCTGTTCTACGACAGCGAGTGCGATGAGTTCCAGCGCCTCTCTGATGAGGAGCGCGACTCTGTCGCCAGCATCGCTTTCTACGACCAGATTCCCAACGAAATCGTGTTCCACGCTTTCGAAGGCATCAGCTTCGTGGATGAGGACTTCTTTTGCGGCGGCTGTGAGGAGGAAGCTAAGTGAAATACGTGATGCATTGTGACGAGGTCGAACTCGTCCATGTGACCACAGAGGATAGACTTGGCTCCATTCTGGAAACTGGTATCCGTCCCTCTGCCTTCGGCGATATGGCCGTAGGCGAGGACGATGGTGCTGGCGTCTATGCTGTCCGCAACGACGCAAGGCTGATTCAGAAGGTGCTGGACTACGTCGTGGACACGGAGACCTTAGGCTATGTCTATGCGGTCAAATTCCGCTACAAGGGCCGATATAGGGAGTGTGTAGACTCCGTGGAACATAGCTCCCACGGAGGCTATATTCTCATTCCCAAGTCCGAGTGTCCATCCGGTATCCCTGCCAAGGACATCATCGGCTATATCCGTCTGGTTCCGTAAGAAAAGAAAGGAGATTTTAATATGGCTGAATTGCATGAGACTATCATGGGCCGCAAGTTTTTTATGAGCGATTTCCCTTCCCTCGTAAAGAACGTTGGGCGCGTGGCTGCTGCGCTGGAAGTACAGAATAAGGCTGCCGAGGAGAAGGCCGGCCCCAAGGAAAAGGCCTTCCCTGCCATCCTGATTCATTCCACCTGCCCGCTCCATGCCGACGGCACTACTCATACCGGAGCGTACCGCTCCAAAATCGTTGTTGAGAAGTTCGACAACTACCTTGCGGCTCAAAACGTCATGGACGATGAGCTGAGGATGGTATTCGGCTGGGAGAAGCTCCCTGACGAACCTCTCACGACGAACTACGACATCGGCGGCTTGGAGGCTTGGGCTCTCCATAACGGCGTATCCCACTCGTGGAAAATCGTCGTCGTGGAGGTTGAAGTCACCAGAAAGGTGGTGGAGTAAGCAATGGCAAAATGCGCTTTTTGTGGGCGTGATATGCTGACGGCCAAGGGCTGCAGGAAAATCACCATCCGATTCGTAGATGGTTCCCGTGCTGACCCGATAAAGGTCGGCGCACCGGGCGACTTCTACTTCGGCTGTGAAGGACTGAACGACCCGAACTTTCGCTGCGGCGATTGCGGAGCCATGGTCGGTGGGTATCACCACCCCGGCTGCGACTGCGAACGCTGCCCCAAGTGTGGTGGTCAGCTCATTTCCTGCGATTGTCAGGCCGATTAACCCCTATTTTGAAAGGAGAGAGTCTGTAATGGCTCTCTCCTTTTTTTGCTTTATGAATACATTGAAAGGAGAACAGCACTATGAACAAAGTCTTTTTCGACTCACTTGCGGTTGAAGTCACCCGTCGGTGCAATATGCACTGCGCTCACTGTCTGCGAGGCGAGGCGGAGAACAAGGACATCTCCTACGAGGTCATGGACGCATTGCTGCGCCATGTGGACGGCATCGGTGTCGTGACATTTACCGGAGGCGAACCGTCTCTCAACTGCCGCGCCATCGACCAGTTCCGTGAGCTGTGCCTGAAGTATGACATCTCTGTGAATGGCTTCTATATCGTCACAAACGGTAAGGAGAACGTAGAAGAGTTGGCTGTTGCTTCCCTGCGGTGGTATAGCTACTGCGCCAAGCAGGAGGACATAGAAATCTGCGGTCTTGCTCTTTCCGACGACCAATTCCATGAGGATATTCCCAACGAGAATATCATGCTGCTGAAGGGTCTCTCCTACTTCCGTGAAGAGGACAAGCGCACTGATTGGGACAGAGTCAACCTCATCAACGAGGGGCGTGCAGAAGACCTGTTTGAGACAGATTATCCGAAGCGTGAGCTGGGCAATGAGCGTATTGCGGTCGAGAAGTGGCCGGATGGCAGCGTGAAAGTATATGAGGGAAACATCTGCCTTACGGTGGATGGCAACCTTCTGGATACCTGTGACTGCTCCTATGCTCACCAGAGCCAGCACACCATTGGCGATGTCTTCCATATGGACGAGTTCTTCGATGAAATGCACGCTCTTTCGGAGGTGTCGTGATGGCTGCGCCTTATTTCTACGACACATCTGCCAATGCAACTCCGACAAATAAGGAGCATCTGCTGACAGACCTGCTGGATGAAATCCAGAGCGTTCTGAGCGAAGGGATTCATCCTTACTGCGAGGAAGACCCTCTCGGTTTGAAGCGGTTCAACGTCTCCAGAAGTTCTCTTGGCTATGTTCGTCAGACGGAGACCATTACGTGCGTGTCGGTCCGTATCGTCGCAAACCGCGATTCGATATACCGTACGAACGCCGAGCGTGATGAGGCAAAAGCGGATTTGGAACACATCGCGGAGGATGTTGCCAAACGGTACGAGTCTCGTTCTTTCGTTGCCTGCAACACTTCATGGCCCAGTGCGGACAAGGTACTGCACGCAACGACCAACACGAACCAAGTCTGTTCCATTCCTGTCTTCCCGTTTGAGGTTTGCTTTTTTAAGACGCCCTACTACAGTTCGCCGGAACCCACCGAGAAAATCATGTGGGACGCCTTCTGTCGAGCCAGAGCAAGGTCGTCCAAGAAGTCTGAGAAGCGCGAGCTGCGGCCCGACGATTGGGGCAAGGAATTTCCGTATGGGAAATACACCTACAAAATTCTCGGTCCATCTGTAAGTCAGAATGCTACGGACGGAGAGAATTACATCGACGTCCTGCGGACAAGCGGTTATCGTGCCCTGAAGTTCAGGGGACGAATTAAGCGACAGGAGCTGGAACGAGCGCTCTATGAGATGGAGTACGAGGACAAATCCGAGTTGGCCATTGAAAAGAGCCATGCGGAGGAATCCGAGTTCTATCGGAACAAGCGCTTCATCCAGCAGAAGCTCGTAGCCAGCGGAATAGATGTTGTCTACCGTGAAGTGTTTTCAATTCGAATTAAAACACAACCCCACGAGTTCCAACTTGTAGGCGTCATCAAAAAAGCGCGTAAGTATCCGTTCCTCGCCGAGTGCATTGATGAAACCGGTGAATATGCCGGCAAGAGATGTAGGCTTTCTTATAACGCTGTCATTGAAGCTATCAAACTCAACCGCAAATGAGAAAAGTTGAAAAATGAAAGGAGAAAAGAATTATGGAGTATATCAAGAAGCTCACAAACGATGAGACGTGGGATTGTGCCACTTTCTCTGGAATGTGCCGCTTTGTAGCGAACGGAAACTACTACGAGCTGCCAAAGCCCATTGAAGAGTTGGCAGAAAACCACAATTTCAGCGTCTACGATGCTCCGACAGAATACACGGAAACGCCAGCGTTCTGCGAAAAGTCGGTGTTCATGTCGCGTGACGACATTCGCCTTTTCGCGAGTGTTTATCCCGACAAGAGCGCGAGTATCTTCGTAGCTACAATGCTTCCCATCGAAACGGAGTACGACGAACTGGAAGACAAGATGGATGATTTCCTCAATGTCATTGAAGACGCATTGGGTCTTGAAAGTGACAGCATTTCGTCTTCTGGGTGGTCCTTTGGCATCGACGATACCTCGTTTGATAGGTTACTCGCCCCTAAGGAGCAGGAGCTCGTTTCTCTGCCCTGAGAAAATACCCGAAACGTTTGAAAGGAGAAGAATAAAATGAATCGCAGAATTACTGAAAACAAAAAGTTTAAGGCCTTGTACGTTATCAGCATCTCTTTGCTGATTGTGTGCATCATCGCAATTTTTGGCACCATCGGTGCTGCGAGCATGGACAATTCCATGTCCGGCGGCAGCCTCGTGGTTCGGTGCCTCCTGTTCTCTGTAGCAGGACTTTTGAGCTGGGCTGCTGCCCGTGGCTTCAAACACCGGATATGGCGCCTACTGAATGAGGAACTCAACCATATCACCCGCGATATTTCCCATCATTTGAGATACGACGGTGTGCTGGACGAGAATCTCTAAATAATTAACCATGAAAAAGCTCCCTTGTGGGA
>ERZ809074.110-NODE-110-length-135394-cov-14.362889_pt1 | contig 135394 bp, 116 predicted proteins | sample MGYA00520795_ERZ809074 | MGnify/ENA primary metagenome ERZ809074 (study PRJEB31570, sample SAMEA3212989) | Homo sapiens | biome: human-gut; feature: human gut; material: fecal | place: Sweden | collected 2011 ... | reverse complement strand
CTCTTTCAAAGAAAAATCCTCGGCGGAATGCCGAGGTCTTTGTCTACAGTCTGAGGTGTGAGTTACAGATGTAACTCACACCTTTTTTCGTTAACATGGTCTGAAACAACAACAGTTACAGAGCATGTTTAACAGTATCATACTCAAGCACCAGCTTCCCTGTCCCGCATAAGGACTCTCATACTGACCACGCATGTTCTCATACCACGAATCTCCATATCCAAACGGATTCTCACCCGAACCATAGCCATAAGGACCTCCGTTGTTCTGCCCATAGCTTCCGTTCTGATAACCGCCCTGCCAGTAACCGCCCTGCTGACGTTCCCGCATGATCTGTTCGTATGCCTGCTGGACTTCTTTAAATTTTTCCTCTGCCTGCATCTTATTCGGATTGTTGATATTTGCATCCGGATGATATTTCCGGCTCAACGCACGGTATGCTTTTTTTATTTCTTCATCTGTAGCACTCGGACTGACTCCAAGCACTCCGTAAGGATTGATCATTTCCGATGCCTCCTTGTTCCGGCATTCTGCTTCTTTTTCTTCTTCAACTGCATATATTCATATTTTGTCCAGACACCGGAATACAAAATATTTCGGATGATCTCCCCATGTTCAATGATCGGCAGACGTTCAAAGGACTTCGCACATTCTGACAGCATACTTGTCAGCATCAGCTTACAGAATGCATCAAAATTCTTCGGGTCTGTCTTATACATATGACGCAGGACGTTAAAATTATGATTCTTGGTATCTTTTTCTAAGTCCTCATATGCATCCATCAGATAGATGAACTTACCAAGATAATAGCCAAAACATTTCAGCTCATCTTTCCATTCATCATCTTTCCATGCAAAAATCTCGCCAAGCATCTCGCCGGTCAGGCCTGCAACTGCATCAATATTGTATTCCTTTGCCGCCTCTGCTTCTTCTAACTTCTCAATATATGTCTGGATCGCCTCTACCTGTCTTGGGTATTTCAGATATATCCTCTGATAATCCTTATCGAGAACCTTCATGTATGCCTTCTTCGGGATCGAATGATGATCTCTCCAGTCATCCCCAAAGTTCTCATAGGCAAGCACCACATTCATGTCTGCAGCATAGTCTGTAATCTCATTGATATACGCTAACTGCTTCTTTGTCGGATGGATCGCACAGGTGAACTTTTTCCTGTGATCTTCTACCTCATAAAGCCCTGTTAAGAGTACAATCAGAAAAGTCATATCATAGGTTAACAGAGCCTGTCCCTTGACTCCGCAGTTTGTCTTTAACTTCCGGCACAGACCACAGTAATATGCCTGATATGCCTTTCGTTCTTCTTCTGACAACTGACTCTTATTAATATTGATATAGCCAAACATATTGTTCTCCTTTGCCAGTATCACGCTCTGTTCCATTAGATAATATGTTACAACGTGCCTGATAGAGTGTCAACAATACTACGTTTTTTTTAGAAAGATTTTATACTTCCATAATAATTGGTTTCATATGCCTAATTCAGATCAAACAATGTGGTCTTTAAAACCTTTAGTGTTGATACATCATCATGGCTTTCTTCTTTTCCGTAATAGTTAAATCTGCAGTTCAATTTTGCACGGATCTCTAAACTTTCATTTCCCGCTTCTGCTAATTTTTCAGATGCTCCATGCAGTACCGCTTTATAAATATGACCTTCCGTATAGGCACCGGATGCGGCTGTATTCGTTGTCACATCGGTAACCTGGATCTGGTCTGCCCCTAACACTACATTCGTACTTCCATTGTAATAGGAAAATTCCATCGTCATCTGCTTTTCTGAAGATGCTAAGTTCGGATCGGACACCGTAAAGTAGAATACGATGTCATCCTCAATCGGTTTGTCCGAAAGGGAACTGTCATAAGTGATGTATTCATACTTTTTCTCAGCAGCATTTTTATCCGGCGCTTCTAAGATCTTAAGATCCGGTGCTTCTACTCCTGCCTTATAGGCTGCCACTACCGTATTGATGAATAACTTTGTCTCTAAATCATCGCCTGAATGGTCTAATTCCGAGTTACCCATTCCCGAATAGGTCACATTTCCGATACTGTAAATATAGTAATTGTTGCGGGCATCGTTCTTTGAATTCTTATATACTTTTCCACGCTCGGAGTCCGGGTTGTCGGCATCACCGGACAGACAGTACCATACGACAACATCTCCGTTTCCATCTCCATCTGCATCCTGATCCATGTTCAACTGGTAATATTGATAATTCGTCTTTGCCGACCGAAACTCTGTTCCGATCTCATATGGATAATGTGTAATTAACCCATCATTTTCACGAGTGACTTTTGCACACACTTCTCCATCCCTGTAATGCAGTTTCTGTATCGAATCCTGTTTCTCATCCATTGCCGGTAACAGATCGTTTCTCAGATTCAGATACTGTACATATCTTCCATTGGAATTCTTATGGAAATCGGCAAGATAGATCGGATCTATTACGAGATAGTGATTTAAAACCGCATTGGTAAATCCATGGGTCTGTCCTAGCGCCTGTGCCTGTTTGGTACTGATGTTATAGGTCTTCGGTGCATAGGCAATATCCCTGTTCTCACTTAGCGTTCCTTCTTTGATATTCCTCGTTAAAAAATATCCCAGCTTTTTACTCCGGTAGCCATCCTCATACTTTCCAAAACCTATGGCTGCATATTCGCATACCCATCCCTGATTGACGGTTGCGTGAAGCGTCTGTGTATCGACCGTTAAATGCTGCTGCTGTCTTAACAGATTTCCCTGTGCCTGCATCTGCGCTGTTTCTGTGGTATCGGTATCTGCCGAAACTCCATAGCGATCCATTGCCATAACATTTCGAAAGGCGTTGTTCATGTAGTAGCCCCACTGACGCGGCACCTCCCAGTCCTCACTTCCTCCGACTAAATGTCCGTCTTTAAAGGAATGGTGCGGTGATACGTTGACAAACGACGTGGTATCATTTGAGAACAACACACTCTTACCGGAATCAATAAAGATGTTGATGGCCTCTACTGCATACTGGCTCTTTCTGTTTGAGCTGTTATAGAGGTCATAATATTCACTGGCAAAACCAATGATGAGCATATCATAGTCTTCTAAGGATTTTCCAAGTCCGGTCAGTTCTTTCTTATAAAATTCTTCTGCCGAACTGATACCGGATGCATTACTTCCATAATCTCTTCCGCCGATCGTATCAATATTGAATTTTAAGCCTGTCATATTGCATACTTCATCCAGATAGTCCTGAATACGGCTCTCATTTTTCAGATTGATACGGTTGTTATCCGCACCGCTTGCACTCTGGCTCGTGATCTGTAATACATTGACCACTTCCTGATCTCCGATCCCATCCACTTTTGTGTATTGGATATCCGAGGTTCTGACTCCCGGATTTGACACCTGTACCAGTTCTAACTGCCAGGACAGGACACCACGGTAAGTTGCCGGGATCTGACGCTCTAAGCGGTATCGCACCCTGCTGTTCAACTGATAGTTGCCCTCTCCGTCTTTTGGTGCCTCCTCGCCGGTATCTGCATTGTAAATCGTACAGCTCATCTCTTCCCCACTGCCGGATGCTCCTGCTTTTGAAAATTTACCGTCTGCATTCATATCCAGACAAAATACCGGACGATAGACTGAAGCCGCTGTCGCTTCTACCTGACTTTCTAAGTAAAATCCCACTTTTACGGTATAGGTTCCCTCTGTCTGTGCATTCGATGTATCAACGATCATTTTAGAAACATCTGAAAAGATCTGTCCGCTTGCCGTACCGATCCCATCATAGGAACTTAAATTTTCCGGTGCGGTAATATCGAAATATAAAATCTGCGGTTTTGGGATATTCAGATAATCTCCGATCCCACTTCCCACATTTTCTGCCTGACTTACGGTAAATACATTCTGATTTCCTTTTACCTGTTCTAAAAACTGATAGAGATAGGAAGTATTATCTACTGTGTCCTGATTTACGGACTTATCCGTATTGTAGAGTGCATCCGAAACTACCACCGGATAATTGGCACTGACATATTCTAATAGATCATTCAGCTTGGTCTTTGTAATATCATTTCCACTGTATCGATAGATCATCAGATCGCCTGACAGCTCTTTTGGACTGGCTCCGATTCCATACTGATACTGTGTCTGCGTATATGGCTTTTTATAATACTGCCGTAAAACATCATCTTCTAAAACGGTACGACTCCTGTTTGCCGTATAATAAACACCCAGATCCTCACCATTGTTATGCAGCAGATATCCTTCATAGGTAACGCCAAACAGGCTGTTCTTTGCATATCGGGCATAGGGTCTTGGGGTCTTGTCTTTAAACAGATATGCTCCGCCATAGTCTACGTCCATCATTCCTGTGATACAGAGATTGCCTGCAACATAGTCTCCGGTATGCGTATAGATCAGTCTGTTCATCCGTGTATCGTTATAGACGGTATGTCTCGAACTTCCGCTTCCCCCTGTATTCAGATAATCAATGCATGCTCCCACATAGATCATATCGTAATCTTTATTCAGATCATCTACCTTACCGATGAACTCAGCAGTAGACATCGAATCGATCGTAATATCCGCAGCATCTGCCGACATGCCTGCCCACGCTGCTATCTTTTCTTTTGTCAGACTGAAACCTTTCACATCGGCTGCTATGGCATCCGTCGGCTGGATCTCTAAGACACGGAAATGATCCTTGGTCTGGATCCTGCGCTGATTACTATAATCAATAATATACTGCATCAGAAACAGGCGGGTAATATCTGTCGAAAGTTTTTCCTCGCCGCTTCTTATCATATTTTCTTTTTTGATCAATTCAGATACCTCTGAACATCCCGAAGTATCGGAAACCACGCCTTCTAAATTCTCAAAAAACGGCTCTCTTGCTGCTGCATCCTTCGTTCCAAAGATATAGACGTTTTCATGTATAAAATCACTCTGTCCCGTATAGCCTTCCTGATAAGCGGCACACTTTTCCCATACTCCGCTGGATGCATCGATCATGCACGGAACTTTTTGCAGCGAAACACTGTTTGCAACCGCATCCCAGACTGCCTGCGGATTTTGATAGGCTTTCGCGTCTTTTGTGGTATCTCCACAGAGATAGATAAAATCTGCCGCAGACAGATCGGTCTGTGCTAACTGACTCTCTTCTACTGTAACAACTTCGATCTCTAAACTGTCACTGTCTTTCGAAGCTAAAACCTTTCTCCGCATCCAGTCCTGACTGCTGAACCCGCCTTTGTAATAGATTTTTCCGATCTGGACGATACATTCTTCTTTTGCTTCGTCCTCTACAAACTGATAAGAGCCGCTTGTTCCTATATAGGAATACGGTAATTCCGCATCTAATACCGGTGTATAACAAGCGCCTGCACTTCCGGAACCTACATACTGAAAAGATTCGATATAGTATAACGTTCCTGTCGGATACTCGCCTGCTGCTTCCATTCTTGGGTTCCCGTTTTCATCGGTTCCAACGTTACGGTATGCCTGTGTATAGAGTGCATCGGTGGTATCGGTACGCATGGTCTCTGTAAAGGTTACGGTATAGGCACCATGGTCTTTATCATACTGAAAGCCTGTGATATTTGGCTCATAAGAACCGTCTAAAGCCGGTGTCTCCTCATAACTTCCGTGAAGCTGTACGGTCTCATACTGCTCCTTTGGAAACCCCATCACTTTCCAACCCTCTGTATCTTTTGGAAAATAAGCCTCCTCATAATCTCCGTCTTTTTGCAATGGTTTTCCGTCTCCGGCAAAGGCTTCTAATTTTCCCATCAATGAGTTGACATAATCTTTTCGCACCTGTGCCGTATTCTGTCTGGACGTATCTTCTGCAAGATAGGTGTCTAAGTATTTTTTCAGATAGTCACCGGTAATGTCCGTGTCTTTATTTTTTACTAAATAGCCGATCTCACCTTCGGAACCATCCGGTACAACTTCTATGATCTGAAACTTTTTGCTGTCCTTTACTTTCTGGGAAACTTTCTCTTCAAGTCCTGTCAAAATCCCCTGTGCCTGCACATGAAAAAACAGATAACCGCCTGTTCCGACACATAAAAGTGCTGCTACGATCACCACACACCATATTTTCTTATTTTTCCAGCCTTTCTTTCCCATTTGCGATTCTCCCTTTAATTCCAACTGATACCCATTTTATTTACAGAAAATCCATATTCATAGGTACTTCCATTCTTATCTGTTCTCCTAATTGTCTCCCCTGCACGATAGACCCCGATACTGGTGGATTGTGAACGGAAACCTCCAAAGAGCCAACGTAAAATGGAACGGTCCGGATCAAAGGTTGCCGTACACTCCCAGCTTCCGTCTACATTCTTTGTCGGTCTTCCATAGGATAATACTCCACGGGTATCATACAGATAAAAATTCCCGCTTCCGCTGTCCTCTTTAATCTCATCTGTGGAGGATGCGATCTTCAATCCTCCCGCCGCAAGTTCCTCTAGTCCATAAATTGTAAGCTTTGCACTGCCCATATATGCCATACTCTTCCTGTCGGCTTCAATCCTCACTACATGTACAACCGCCTGATTCGATGTAAATACATGTCCCGCATCGTCGGTTACAGATGCCGATACCGTAAAATCGCCACTTGTCTCCGTTGCATTAATATGAATCTTCTGGTTGTTCTGCAAGTCATTATTGTAATTACTCTTCGATGCAGACCATACCAGATCAGAAATTTTTAATCCGGTTGAAGTTAAAATATCTGCATGATAGGTTACTTCTCCATTTCCATTCTTATCCGGGTCTAAGGTACCTCCTGCCGGACTGATCCAGACTTCTTCCGGATAAATCCGGATTCCGGCATGGTTAATGTGGATCGTCATGCTTCCTTTGACTGACGGATCCTGTGCAGACTGTGCCGTGATCGTCAATGTCTCCGCCGTCTCATCGGCTCCGATATGCAGGACTCCGTCTTCTCCTATATAGGTCTTGGCATTATTTGCTCCTGTACAAAACCAGTTCACCTTCTGGGATGGATAATGTTCTCCTGTTACAATGGCATAAAATACTTGTTCTTCGCCTTTTAATAAAGCCGTTCTCGATGCATTGACCTCTACTTTTTTTACCACGGAAACTTCTTCTTCAGTCGGGTCTGTGACCTCGTAATCTTCTTCCTCGGTTGGATTCACAACCACGGCGTTTCGCAGATGATATACCATATCTGCCTGATAGGTCTTTTGATCCTTTTTTAAGGTGACCGCTGCTTCTACTTTACCTTTTTCCTGTGCCTTGGAAACATCCATCGCAAAGCTCTCTACGTTTTCTGCGAGTGCTGTTTTTTCTACCGTAGTCGTATAGTCAGATGCCTCTGCCGCTTTTTCCTGTCTTTCATAATAGAGCTTTTTATCAGAAGCAGAATAGCTTAAAATATCTACCTGTGTTTTTCCGTTTTCCTCATCATAAATGGTGGTCACATCATCCTTTTGCCGGATTCCTCTCGCACCGATGACATATTGCTCTAACTGGTTTAACAGCACCTGTGCTTCGTATTGCATATCTGTTTCGTTGCTGCTGGACTGATATGTCTTACTTCCTGACTGGATCAGACTTACGACTCCTCCGCCTACAATCCCGATAATGGCGATTGCAACGATCAGCTCCACTAAAGAAAAACCGTGATTATTTACTTTTGTTGATGTTTTCCTGTTGCCGGATTGATCTCGATACATTTTGAGTTCTCTCCTTTTTTAAATGTGATCTTAGTATACGTTAAATCTGATATATCCTCTGTATTGACACAGAACTTTGAAACCGCACCGGTGGATCTGTCATACCCGATCCGGATAAAAGTACTAAGGGAATCTCCTGCATTGTCCCTTAAAGTCTTTTCCCCTGTGCCATCCTGTTTTGCTGCGGATATCTCAACTCCGTGTGGTTTTCCTAATTTTTCCCGCTTCACGGTTTCAAATGTAACAGTTCCGCCGTTTTCTTTTTCTTTATAGGATTCTATATAATAGCATCCCTCTTTTTCATAGAGGCAGACTCCGCTTACGGTATTCTTAGACATGATCTCCGTTCTTGCCTTACGCATAAACCCGTCTGTCAGTTCTGTATACTTTTTTACCTGTGCGCTCTTGCTGTAATTGGAATTCCCGATCACGATGCCTCCAAGCACTGCCATGATCGCGATCACCACGATCAATTCCAATAATGAGAAACCACCGTTTTTATTCTTATACATGTTCTACTCCACTACTTTTTCGACCAGTTTGTGTATACTACAAGCTGCTCTAACCGTATCCTGTTATCAGATGATACCATTTCGACTTCTCTTCCAAGATATTTTTCAGAATCTGTCAGATAATCTTTTAACAGATAATCTTTTCCACTCTTTTGACAGGTACCGCCTGCGATCAGTTTTGCAAGCTGGTTCTGGTTTTTGCAAAGCGTGATGTTTGCTTTTGCCGGAGAAACGGTTACTTTGCCTTTACTCAGGATCGTTCCCTCAAAATCTGTCCGTACCTCAACATCACCGGTTGCAATGACCATTCTGATTTTTGCTCCTGATGGTGCTTTTCCTAAAAAGGTATCATCAATGACTAATTTTTGTGAGGTATTATCTGTCACATATGCGGCATAGGAAGTCCCGCCTTCTTTGTAAGTGAACCAGCCGGAAATTCCTACCACATCAAACAATTTATCTTTTACTAAATTTTCAAAGACTGTTCTCGACTTCTGTACACCACTTAATGCCTCATAATTCAGTGTCAGATTGATATTATTTGAATGGAACATATCCTGATAGCTGACAAGCTGGTCACTCATCTGTTTAGAATCAGACAGATCACTGCCCTCCGTAATTGTATCACCGATCGAAGTAATTCCCGTTGCATCATATACTAAAATATTTCCATTTAAGTCCTTTTTTGCATTACGGTTGATCTGGACAGCTTTCTGATCCACATACAGATCCAGATAATTTTTAATCTTAGCGGATGCCGCGGAACCGTAATATGATGCAAAATAATCACTTGCCGCTTTGGCACTTTCAAATCTCATATAATAATAATAGAGATTTCCCTGTGTCATCTCCTCTATTCCGCTCACTCCCGGAGTCAATGCCTGTACACGGCTTAATATATGACTCTTTAAAAGTACCGCCTGATTTGTCGTTGTGTCTCCACCGGTATTTGCTAATGCCTGTATATGCATCTGCTCTGTCATTGGATTTGCCATACCGTCCATGCAGGACTCCGGCACTAAATAGGCGATCTGATTGCTCTTTACCGTTAGGGATTCTCCCATGAATACGGTACTGTTTCCGATATATGCATTTCCAGCAAGCATCAGTGTCGTAGACTGTCCTAAATTCAATCTCACTTTTGCACTGCTTCCATTCACGCTGCTGCCTATGGCATTGACAATAATGGCACTGCTGTAATCCGATGGATTGTCTTCAATATCCTTTCTGATCTTCGCACTCTGATTAGAATCTGCCTTTAGCGCCGCTTTCGGATTGCCGAAGCCGTAATACTCTCCACCGATCTGTACATCGGCACTTCCAAACAAGGTCAGGTCATTGGCGGTATAGGTTGTTCCTTTTAAGAACAACTTCGATGCATTCGCTGCTTCAATATCATTTGACCATAGTGTTACCTTTGTCTCGCCCGAAAACTCTGAACCCTGTTCTAAGCAGAGCTTGTTTTTTAAGATCACATCGTTTCCCTTTTCCACAAGCAGATTCACACCATTTCCAACAGAAAGACTGGCATCATCGCCACCACCATAAATACTTCCATCCACGGTAACGTTTGATGTTTTTTCTAAAGACGCTCCTTTCTGTGCGATCAGTGCATATTTTAAAACATTTGGAAATGAACCGCTCTCCGTAAAATTCATCTGCGGAAACAGGATCTGGATATCGGTCTGTACTCTTGTCTCATAATCCTGCTCATTGGTATAGGTCAAAAAAAGATTTTTCAAGGTCAGACCGCTTTCACTGACACTCAGCTGCGGTGTCTTTCCCTCTACCGTTGTAAGGCTGGTCCGCTCTTTGACCTTTTGATCTAAAAAGTTCAGCAGATAGTCCACGTTGTAATGATTCTCGTCCGATGATTGTGCCAGCTTACTTCTTAACACTTTGATATATGTCTCATTAAAATGCTTCGTCCGTTTCGCCGTACTTTTTCCGGTATAATCTGCCATCGTCTCTACATATGCCTGTGACATGGCATCGGATACATCGCTCTGCAGTCCCAGACGGATCTCATCTAATACACGCTCTGCATCATAAAAATTATTTTTTGATATACGGTTGGTCGCCTTCATCTGATAATTCCACAGTCCCATCGTCAATGCAACGGTTACTAAAACAGTTACCAGTGCAATTGCCGCGATGACCATGACCAGTGAAACACCCCTGTTGTCTTTTTTTAACTTTTTCATATCTATCCCTACCTGGTGACTGTTCCCGTCAGTGTTGTGATTTCTTTGTTCTCCCGATTTACTTTGACCGTAACATCATAAAGACGCGTATGTACACGTTTGCCATCGAGCCCGCTCAGTCCGAAATATTTTTCTAACTGTGACTGGTTCAACGATGTTTCACTTCCACTTCCTTTATAATAGAATAGCGGTGTGTCCGCATCCGTAAAGTTTGCCCGTATCCGGATCCCCTTTGTAAAGTCCGGGTCCTGCTCTTCCCCAAAGTGTTCCTTTTCTTTCGTTCCAACCAGATGTACCTCTACTTTGGCTGCCTGATCTCCTTGTTTGATCAAAAACAGGTTCAGTGGATAATCGTCTTTATTCTGGACTGTAATTGTATTTTTTGCATTTGGTTCAAAACAGATATACAGATTTTCAAGAGTTCCGCCCACCTGTCTGCTGTCATATAAAAGCATCGGATGCTCTCCTAAAAGAATCCCATTATAATAATAAGAGACGTTCTGCCAGATGTTCTGTTGATTCTTATCTGCCGCTACTACATAATTCCACCGGATGTCTAAATTTTTCAGTACTGTATCCTTCTGGTCTGCCTGTACCTTGTTTTCTGAAACTGCCTTGATAAAATCTTCTTCGATGATCTTATCATCCTGTACATAGACTCCGTCTTTGGAAAGATCGATCCTTTTTAAATCTACAACTTCTTTCTTATTGTAGTCTGCGTCAGCATTCTCCGTGTTCTGATACGGACGTACTTCTACGGTAACCGCAAATTTTTTTCCATCCGACTCATATTCGGGATAGGTGAATTTGTATCCTGTCTTTTTTCCATCTTCCTCAATATAACCTACATCTGAGATTGATTTACTGTCCTTATCCTGAATAAAGGCTTCCATACCGTCCGCTTTTAAATCCTCTAACACTGCCTCTCCTGCCGAAGTTGCAGCTAACAACACTCTGGATCTTGCATTAGTCTGAACGGTAAGGATCATGGATTTAAAAAGAGGAACCACGCAGATCACCAGTATCGCTGTGGCAATCAATATTTCCACTAAAGACACACCGCGATCATCCTGTTTCATCCGTGTTCCTCCTTTCATTCTATCTTAAAATCTACTGCTACATTCCTGCTTACTGCTCCGGAGTCTCCGTTGCCTGTGTCTCTCCTGCCTGCTGTGAAGCCTTTGTCTGCTGTACATCTTCCGGTGCTATACCGGATGCTCCACCGAAAATATTATCTGTTCCCTTTTGAACATCATTAATCTCTGCTGGCTGATACTCTTCTCCTGTTCCTAACATATAGTACTGCTTCATGCGAATGTCTCCTACCAGATTTCCGCTTGCCTCATCCAGTGTCAGCACCATTTCATTTATGGATTTTCTTTCTTCTTCTTTTGGTATCCGATGAAGCCAGTCCTTTAACTGAGCATAGGAAACTGTACACTCAATCATTTCCGGTACGCCATAAACCGAAAGACCGGCTTCCTGATTCTCTGCCACGAGTTCTCCTGCTTCCATGCTGACTTTAGAAATATGCAGACTGTCATAACGCTTTTCCATATCGGAAGCATAGAGGATCTGGTCTCTCGCTTTTACCATAGCCGGAAATTCTTTATAATATTCTTTTGTTTTTTTCTTCCATTCTTCCGTCTGAGCGGTATATTCCTTCTCGTTTTTCTGAATAACATCTAGCTCTTTTAATTCTGCTTCTAATGCCGCCTTAGTTGCCTTCTGTTCTTTGTTCTCTGCTAAGAAGTTGCGGAAACCAAACTGGATGACTAGTACGACTAAAAGAATTCCTCCAACTATAAATAAGAGATTTTTATCCCGGTCACTCATACCGGCACTCTTTATTTTTCTATCTTTTTTCATCGGATTACCCCCTCCGTACTTCTATTCTCCTGCGGTCTGATCCTGCTGCTTTGTTTCTAGTGCTTCTACGTCCTCGCTCATTGTTGTTTCATTTTGAGCATCTCCGTCTGCTGTTCCTCCTACATAGGTACAGACAACCATGAAATCCACATAGGACTGATTTGTTTCACTTTTCGTCTCCTCTAAAGATTCCACCTGAACATCACTGATACTCTCAAAACCGGAAAGTTCATCCACAACTTTTGCTGCCTCACGTTTAGAACTTACCCGTATATCCATTGTCACACTCTCTGAATTTGACGTAATGGAACGTACTAAAATATCACTTGGCATATTCTTTTCCAGTTCATCAATGAAATCACCGATTCCTTCTGATGTTGTCGTAGTCTCTTGATAGAGATTTTCAATCTTTTCATATTCGGTCTTTGCCTGATTGTATTCTTTATACTCATCCGCAAGATACTGTTTTTCGCTTCTCTCTTTTTGCAGTTTATGAACACCCATCTTCAAATAGCCATAGTATGGAACGACCGCTAAGAGAAGTACCAGTGATACTACAACGCAGATACCAAAAAAATTCTTTGGCTCAATATGAATCTGCTTATGCTCTTTTTTCTTCTCCGCAACTTCCTTTTCATCTTCTAAACGGAATTTCATCGGATTGACTGCGGCTCCGACACAGGTCAGATACATGAGCGGATAATAATCTCCCGTGTTGCCTTTTTCCTGCGGGAGTGCTTCCCTTAACGATTCGCCTGAAACAGGAATACTCAGCTCATCAGACAGATACTGCTCCATTCCACAGATATCTGCACCGGTACCATAGAGAACGATATTCTCCATCTCCGCACCGGCATGATTGGAACTGTAAAAATTCATCACACGCGAAACGTTTCCTGTAATGGCACGGAAACCTTCTGTGATATCCTCTTGAATCTCTTCCTCTTCTAAGCTCAGGACATTTTCTTTCCGCATCTTTTCGAGTGTCTCATAGAAATCAATATCTTCACCAAAATGTCCGGATTTTTGAACCGCCTGTACAACGTCTGCGATTCCATAAGGGAAGGTTCTCTGTAACTCAATTTTATTCTCACGGACGATCGTGATCATCGTAGTATCTTCTTCTAATCTTACCGCCGCATATAAGTCATTTTTGATATTTTTTTCTAAAAGCTGTGTTGCGGCATTGCCTATGTAGTCTAAATCTACCAGTGTCAATAAGCAGACTTTTGCTAACGATTTATAAGCATCGATCATTTCGTTTGGTACGGCAAGTACCATCAGCTTATATTTCTGTTCGCCCTCTTCCTCTACCTCATCTAACAGCCGGTAACTCAACTGATATTTTTCAAGGTCTACCGGAAAATACTCCGCAGAATTCGCATATAACAACGTTCTGATACGATTTTCCTTGACATGCGGAATGACGACATCCCTGCTGGCAATCCTGCTGGATGCTAAAACAAACACTGCCTTTCTCGTCTTAATTTTATGTTCTTCAAGCCCCGCATCCAGACACTCTTTAAAAGGAAGAACATCCGCAAGTGTCTCCTCATGAAAGAGATTATCCGGTGTCCTGAAACTGAAACTCTTATAGATTTTCGGTTCTTTTACTTTGAAATCCGTCTCTACAACGTGAGTCATACGGTTTCCAATCTCAATACATAATACTCTATTTGCCATCTTCTCATTCCCTTGCTATCATTTTTCACTGTCTGTTCCCACAAAAAGACCTTCCCTGTACCTTTTGTCGAAACAAACGCCTACCAAAGACGCATATACATCTGTAACAGGCTGTCACCCCAGAGTGCCGCTAATAAAATACCGGCTGCTAAGTACGGTCCCATTGCTAACACATGATCCTCATTTGTCAGTTTCATGCGCAGCAGATGGATGACCGAACCAAGAATACAGCCCATTACAAATGCTATTATAATTGCTTTCCAACCTAACATCATGCCCGCTGCCGCCATCAGCTTAATGTCTCCGCCTCCAATGGCTCTGCCCTTAGATAACAGATACAGCAGATATAAAAAAGCACTGACTGCGAAAAAACCTATGACATAGTCTTTCCACCGTGCTAAATCCAGCAGCATATGTATGCAGGCAAGGATAAATATAAATACGTTGATCCCAAAAGGAATCTCATATGTGCGAAAATCGATCACACTAAGCACCAGCAATGCGGATGCCATCAGAGAGTATATCCCACTCTCTACATTCAGTCCATTGACTGCAAAAATCAGAACATACATGAATCCATTGACTGCCTCGACAATCGGATACTGGCAGGAAAGCTTTGTTTTACACTTTCTGCACTTACCTCTAAGAAAGATATAACTAAAGATAGGGATTAAGTCATACCATTTCAACTGATATCCGCAGGTCATACAGTGGGAGTTCACTTTGACAATGTCCTCTCCCTTCGGAATGCGGTAAATACACACATTCAAAAAACTGCCTATGACGATTCCAAATAAAAATATGAGAATTTCTGCGAATATCAGTATGGTATCCATGCGTTAGTCCGTTCCTTTCAAACTGCAAAAATTACTTAGCCCAGTCACCTTCTGCTTCCGGATATAACTGAGTATCACCAACTTTAACGGTTACTTCACCATCTGCGCTAACGGAATATTTGAAGTTACCACTTGCTGCTTTTACTTTTGGTACTCCACCAAAAACCTCTTTCTGAGTTCTTGCTGTACTAGCAGCATCTGTATCGCCATCCCATTTTGCTTTACCATCAGTGATTGTCTGCTCAGCAACTGCTGTTGTTCTCGCTGTATCAGCGAACTCTGCACTGATTGCAGTTGCAATCTGCTGTGCATTCTGGATATCGGTAGAAATTCTGGATCTTCCAATATACTTAACGAACTGTGGTGCTAAAACTCCTGCTAAGATTGCCATGATTGCAATTACGATGATCAATTCTACTAACGAGAATCCTTTGTTGTTACGCTTTGTCCTTTTCATAATGAATCTCTCCTTTTTTATTTTTTATAGATTATCTCAAGTCCGAAGCCCTATCCCCCGGAAATTAGATACAATGAATACCCCTGCGGTCCTACATATTTCCAACGCCGTTGTATAACGAAAGCATTGGTCCCATGATCGCCGCTATCAGAATTACTACGATAATTGCCATGAATACAATAATCATAGGCTCTAAGAGTGCTAAAACGGTCTGGGTTGTGACCTCCACCTCTTCATCATAGTAATCTGCTAATTTATCTAACATTTCCTCAATCTCTCCGGTCTCTTCTCCAATCGCCATCATATGTACTACCATCGGTGGGAAGAGTCCGCCGTTTTTCAACGGTTCGGAAAGAGGAACTCCCTTTGCGATTTCTTCTTTTGCTTTTAACAATTCTCTCTTATATAAAATATTTGTCATTGTATTTGCCACACTGTCTACTGCATCAATCATCGGGATTCCCGCCTGCATCAATGTGCTGAGTGTTCTTGCAAATACGGAAGAGTAGGTCTTGATGTTCAGATTCTTAAATACCGGGATTTTGATCGCTCTCGTACCAAAAAACTCCTGCCCTGACTCTGTTTTTTTCCAGCTTTTTATTCCTATAACGATTGCTACAATGATTGCAACTAAGAGGATGGCATGATTTTTTACAAAATCTCCCATGTGCATAATCGCCAATGTCAGTGCCGGCATTTCAAAATCATATCCATCAAACATTTCCATATAATTTGGGATAACATATGTCAGCATAACGACTAAAATCACCAGTGCCACGACTCCTAATACCATCGGATACATCATGGAGCGTTTCATCATGCCCTTTAACTTGGCTTCTTTTTCAAACTGGATTGCCATACGCTCTAAGGACTTGTCAATACTTCCACTGGTTTCTCCGGCTTCTACCATGTTGACTAACATCGGTGGAAATACTTTGTTCTGCTTCTCCATCGCCTCTGACAGGGTACTTCCCTTTCCAATCTCCGTTCTTACCTCTCGAATTGCCTGTGAAAGTGTCTTATTTTCGGTCTGTATCGACAGCATATCTAATGCTTCCACTATACTGACTCCGGCACGGAGCATACTTACAAACTGACGGCAGAACACGCTTAGATCTCTTGTCTTGACTTTTTTGCCCACGCCGATCTTAATATCTTTTTGTAAGGCATTCTGTTCTTTGATCTCTAATGGAATACACCCCTGCGAACGCAGTTTCTGTTCGACTTTTTCCCTGCTGTCCGATTCCATACTTCCTTTTATTTCTTTTCCGCTTTTTTCAATTGCAATATAAGAATAATCCGCCATTTTCCTCTCCTCTATCTCTTAAAACAGATTAATCTTCTGTGACATTCCCGCCGCATCATGTGCAAAACTGATTGCCGTCTCTGCAGTAATATAGCTTTTCATATACAGATCATAAATTGCATCATCCATCGTCTGCATCCCCATTTTCTTGTTGGTCTGGATAATCGATGGAATCTGAAAGCTTTTTTCCTCACGGATCAGATTCCGTATCGCCGGAACCGCAAGCATGACCTCATATGCTGCCACTCTTCCGCCTTCCTGCCTTGGCAGAAGCTGTTGTGCCACCACACCCTCTAAAACACCTGCTAACTGCACACGGATCTGCTGCTGCTGAAACGGTGGAAAGACATCGATCATACGGTCTACTGCCGAAGCCGCACTATTCGTATGAAGCGTGGAAAATACCAGATGTCCTGTCTCCGCTGCCGTAATGGCAATGGAAATCGTCTCTAAATCACGCATCTCACCGACTAAGATCACATCAGGGTCCTGTCTTAGGGCCGCCCTGACCGCATTTGCATAGGACATCGAATCATAACCGATTTCTCTTTGCAGTACCATTCCTTTTCCATGTCCATGCAAATATTCGATCGGATCTTCTAAGGTAATGATCGTCTTTTTGTAATTCTTTGAAATCACTCCGATCAAAGAAGCTAACGTTGTGGATTTACCACTTCCGGTTGCTCCTGTTACTAACACCATACCCCTCTTTTTTGAAGTCAGATTTACAACTGCCTCCGGAATGCCTAAATCCTTCGGTAACGGAATCTCAAATGAAAGGATACGAAGTGCCATCGCATACGTTCCTCTTTGACGGAACACATTGACACGCACCCGGTTAAATCCTGCGATAGAATGTGCAAAATCCAGTTCACCTTCCCGCTCTAACACTTCTAACTGCTCGGTTGTCAGCATTGGCTTGATCATTTCTTCTATTTCATATGGCTTAATCTTTTCCTCCGACATCGGTATCAGATCTCCGTCGATACGGAACATGACCGGACTGCCGGGACAAAGATGAATATCTGAAGCGTTTCTTTGATTTCCGTCGATTAAAATATCTTCTATTTTACCCATAACCTGTTTTTCCTCTATTCTCCAAGTGAGATACGGATCATCTCATGGTAGGATGTTTCTCCTTCTAAAACGAGTCTGACCGCTTCACTGTGTAACGTTTTCATTCCTTCTTTCACTGCCACTTCACGAATCTCATCCGTAGACATCCGTGCCGCAATTGCATTGCGCAGAGTCGATGTGACCGGCATCATCTCATAAATACCGGTTCTTCCGTAAAATCCAGTGTCATTGCAGTGTTCACAGCCTACCGGCTCATAAATCTCAACCTCTTCCATTGGGTTAATGCCCATCATGCCCTTTTCTTCTCCAAGAGCTTTCCGCTTTTTCTTGCAGTGTGGGCAAAGCCTTCGTACCAATCGCTGGGCAATGACGCCTCTCATGGCATCTGCTAACAGATAACTTTCTACGCCCATATCCATTAATCGCGTCATGGTTCCCGGTGCATCATTCGTATGCAAGGTACTCAACACTAAATGTCCCGTAATGGATGCCTGCACTGCGATAGATGCTGTTTCCCTGTCTCGAATCTCACCTATCATGATAACGTCCGGGTCCTGTCTCAATATGGAACGAAGTGCCGAAGCAAAGGTCAGATCCGCTTTTGCATTGACCTGTACCTGACTCACTCCGTCTACATTTGCCTCTACCGGATCTTCTACGGTAATGATATTAATATTTTCGTGGTTTCTTTCGTTCACCGCCGTATATAAGGTCGTAGACTTACCACTACCGGTAGGTCCTGTTACCAGTATAATCCCATTCGGATGATTCAGCATATCATCAAATAACTGCAACTGCTGTTCGGTAAATCCAAGACTCTTTTTATCTCTTGTCAAGGCTTTTTTCTGTGCCAGACGCATTACGCATTTTTCACCGTAAACCGTCGGAAGTATGGATGCACGGATATCATATTCCTTCCGGTCAATCATCATCGTGATTCTTCCGTCCTGTGGTCTTCTCTTTTCGGAAATGTCCATATTTCCGATAATCTTTACACGAGTAATGATCGCACTTAACAAATTGATGTGATAGGTCGATTTTTCATAAAGCACACCATCAATACGATAACGGACACGCACTTTATCTTCCATCGGCTCAATGTGAATATCGGACGCACGTTGCCTCGCCGCCTGTTCAATCATGGATTTTACAAGCTGTACAATCGGAGAATTGGCTACATCCTCATCTTCTGCCTGCTCCTCCTTTGTTTTCCGGCTCTCACGTTCTTTGGCATACTGCTCTGCCACTCTTTGTGCTTCGCTGTCACCGTAGTATTTGTCCAGTGTCACTAAGATATCCTGTGTCGTTGCAATCACAGGCTCTACCTGTAGATTCGTGATAATAGAAAAATCATCTATTCCCCGCATATCCATCGGATCTGCCATTGCAACACGGATAATATTTACGTTTCCTTCTTTATACTCAAACGGTATCATCAGATGCTTTCGAAGCAGCTTACCATCTGCTAACTTGATGATATCATCCTCTATTTTCATTCCATGCAGAGAAATAAATGGGATATTTAACTGTGTTGCAAGCCCTTCCCCAATTGCTTCCTCTGTCGCATAACCAAGATCCACAAGCATCTCGCCTATTTTTTTGTGAGCAGTCTTATTCTTCTCCAATGCATCTTCTAACTGCTCCTGCGTAATAATACCTGCTTCGAGAAGCATATCCCCTATACGCTTCTTCTGTCTGAAGTCAGCCACACTCCATTCCCCCTACATTCATTCTTATTGAAACAATTATACTACATTTTTCAACAAATTTGTATAAATTTGAACAAAAAAGAACCGACAATTTTCGTATTTTGACAAGTTTTTCGTATTTTTTCGTATTTTCATTCCTGCAACTGCATCTTTCCGAAATTTTCTCAGTTTTCAGAAACAAAAAATGCACCTTTTTGCCGGCATATTTCTATGCGGCAGGTACATTCTACAGGTATTTTTCTTTTATTTTCTCTGTGATCACAATCTATTTTTATAACCTATTATATCTGTTCTTATGATCTGTTTTTTCATATATAAGCAGGACTGTAAGCCGGGTTATGTTTTTCAGATGATCATCTATCTAGAACAACTGTTGCCAGCTGCTTCAAGCAACCTACCTAAGACTAACGGGCCGCATTATCGTCTTGCTTCGGTCTTGCTTCAGATGGGGTTTACATGTGCCCCCTCTGTTACCAGAGAGGCGGTAGTCTCTTACACTGCCCTTCCACCCTTACCGGTTGCCCGGCGGTATATTTCTGTTGCACTGTCCTTGGAGTTACCTCCACCGGCCGTTAGCCGGCATCCTGCCCTGTGAAGCCCGGACTTTCCTCGTTTGCGGTCTTTCGACACTTGCAGCCGCGATCATCCATCCTACTTATATATGATTGAATCGTTTCCTATTGTAACATTTTTTTATACTTCGTCAAGTATTTTTATACATTCCTCGTTATACTGCATTTATACGTCTATACAGCTTCCGCCGATGAACTCCCTGAGCAGTGAATTGCTTGGAATATCCTCTGCCGGCACCGGAAGAAAATAGTCTAAGAATTTTAACAGACGCTTTGCCTCTAAATACTCCGGACAGTCCTTTTCGATCGCAAACAGACGCGGTTCTGCATACGCCTTTAACACGGCAAGCTCATAGATGAGTGCCGAATTGAACATCGCATCTGCCTCCTCCTGAAATGGGAAGATATGACGTTCCTCGCCTCTTCGCACCGATGGCCACATGGCAATCGTCTCTTTGGCACTGGTGCCGCGTGTTCTCGCATCACGCACGATCCTGCGGATCAGTCTTGCATCTGTAGTCGGAAGATAATTGTGTTCATCTATGTTCAACTGGGTTAATGCACTGATATAGATTTTAAACTTACTCTCTTTTGTTAAGGAATAGGATAATTTGTCATTCAATCCGTGGATTCCTTCTATTACTAAGATATCGTCATCGCCAAGCTGTAAAAAGTTGCCTTTGTATTCCCGTCTTCCGGTCTTAAAGTTAAAGGTCGGTATCTCTACCTGCTCTCCTTTGAACAGTCTTGTCATATCTTCATTGAACTGCTCTACATCCAATGCTTCTAAACACTCAAAATCATAGTTGCCGTTCTCATCACGCGGTGTATTTTCACGGTCTAAATAGTAATTATCCAGTCCGATCGGATGAGGTTTGAGCCCCTGTGCCATCAACTGTGTGGACAGACGATAGGAAAAGGTCGTCTTACCGGAAGAGGATGGTCCTGCAATCATTACGAATTTTTTATCCCCTGCCGATGCAATGGTCTCTGCAAGCTGACCGATCTTTTTTTCCATCAGGGCTTCCTGCACCATGATGACCTGCCGCATTTTTCCTGCCGCGATCGCATCGTCTAACGCTCCTACTGTATCGATATTTAGCATTTTTCCCCATTCTTCGGATTCCTGTAAGGTGTGGAATAACTTTTTAGATGGGTGAAACTCATCAATCGTCTTTGTATTTTTTCCAGGGAATAATAACATCATCCCCTCTTCAAATGGGATCAGGTCAAACCATTTCAAGTATCCGGTAGACGGAACCATATAGCCGTAAAAATAGTCGATATATCCATCTAAATCATAGACATTGACTCTCGAACTTCTGCGATAACGGAACAGGCGCTCCTTATCATGCATACCCCGTTCTGCAAACAGGCGGATCGCATCGTCGGTCCGACAGCTCTTTTTCCCGATACTGATATCAGCATCGACTAAACGCATCATTTCTATTTTGATTGAAAGGATCAAGTCGCTGATGTCCTCTTTTGCTCCTTTTAAGGTGCAGTAATATCCCTGTCCTAAGGAATGACGAATCTGTATACTGACTCCGTCTTTTCCATAGAGGTTATCCACCGCCTTTTGCAATAATAACGTCGTACTTCTCCGATATGCCTTTTTGCCCGGGTCCTGTTTTGCCGTAATAAATTCGATCGTCCCCTCGCTCTTTAAACTCTTTCCAAGTTCCCGCAGTCTATGGTCAAAGAGGACCAGTAAAATATCATCTTCGTACTCTTTTTGAAAATCTCCCGCGATTGTCTGGTATGTAGTTCCTGCCGGATATTCATACTCTTTTCCTTCTATTTGTACTTTTATCATCTGCTCCATAAAAAACACCCGCCTTTTTATCTTTTCTCTACACTATATGATCTGAAATGGAAATGTCAGTGGCTGTACTGCAATCTCCAGTTCTTTTGCTTCTCTTTTTAAATACTGTTCCATATATGGGATAAAAATATGTTCCACACCGTAATGCCCTGCATCGATTACCGTCAGTTTCTGTGCCACCGCATCTATTCCCTCATGGTGGTCAATATCTCCTGTGATCAGTACATCTACCCCTGCCTGCAATGCATTCGAGATCACACTTCTTCCTGAACCCGGTGAAATGGCTGCGGTCTTTACTTTTCGTTCTAAATCGCCAAACACTTTTACATTTTCTAAGGAAAATGCCTGCTTGACCTCTTCACAGCACTCCCGCACTGTCATCTCTTTTTTCAGACTGCCGTATCTGCCAATCCCCTCTTCTCCTGTCTCTGAAACACTTGTAATTTCCAACACTCTGGTATCTGAAATTCCTAAATAATCTGCCGCTAAATCTGCCATGCCCATGACATCAAAGTTGGTATGCATCGCATAATATACCATGTCATTTTGGATCAGACGGATAATCCTTCTTCCGATAAAATCTTCCTGTGTTACCCGTTTCATCCCTTTGAATATCATCGGATGATGGGTCAACAGCATATCCGCTCCATTGGCAATCGCTTCTTCGATCGCCTCATCCGTAGCATCCAATGCAATATAAATCTTTTGGATCTCTTTATCTTCCCTGCCAACTAAGAGTCCTACATTGTCCCAGTCACAGGCATAACTTTTCGGCGACTGTTTTTCTAATATCTCAATTACTTTTTTACATTCCATTGATCCTTACACTGTCCTTCTCTTTTGGCTTATTGATCAGCTTACTTGCTCATTTCCTGTATTGCCCGCTCTGTCTGCTCTGCCTTTTTTTCCACCTCATGAATCCTCTTTTGAATCTCCGGTCTGTCAGAAATCGCAGACAGCTTTTCTAATAATTCCCGGTAGATCTGCGCCTCTCTTTTCAAATAGTCCTGCAATACCGGATGTCCTTCTTTTAATAAATATGCACCGTATAAAAAATCTATGTCCTTTGCATTCCGATAGGGATTGTCTAAAGGCATCGCTGTCTCTTTTTTTGTCACAGACATCATCGGATAATATTTTCCGTCTTCTAAGACCATATCTTCTTCTAAGATACACCAACCGTCCTCTGTTAAAAAGCGGCGAAACTGCTCAATCTCAGACTGCGGCTGCAAGACCACACAGGAATTTTTCTCAAAAAACTCCGGCGATCCGCTTAAGATCTTCTGCATCAGTCCTCCGCCCATTCCTGCGATCACTGCAACTTCTGACTCACCGGGCACAAAACTTTCCCCCCCATCGGAAAGTCTGGTCTGTATGTATTCACCCAGCCCATATTGCTCAATATGTTCTTTTGCATGAAGCAAAGGACCTTTTCTTACATCTGCGGCATATGCTTTTTTTACGACTTTTTTTTGCACTAAATAAACCGGAAGATATGCGTGGTCTGTTCCGATGTCTGCTAATACCGGCTGCTCTAGCTCTAATTGATCAATCCCATGCACCAACAGCTCTGCCACGGCATTTAAACGCTTTGACAACTGTATCATATTACTCAAGATAATCCTTTAATTTTCTGCTTCTGCTTGGGTGACGGAGTTTTCTAAGGGCCTTTGCCTCGATCTGACGGATACGCTCACGGGTAACATTGAACTCTTTTCCGACTTCCTCTAAAGTTCTTGCTCTTCCGTCCTCTAATCCAAAACGAAGGGTCAACACCTTCTGCTCTCTTTCCGTTAAGGTGCCTAAAACCTCTTCTAACTGTTCTTTTAAGAGAGTAAACGCGGCTGCATCTGCCGGTACCGGAACATTATCATCCTGAATAAAGTCTCCAAGATGGCTGTCCTCTTCTTCTCCGATCGGGGTCTCTAAAGAAACCGGCTCCTGTGAAATCTTTAAAATCTCGCGGACACGTTCTACCGGCATGTCCATCTCTTTTGCAATTTCTTCCGGGGTAGGTTCACGTCCTAACTCCTGCAGTAACTGTCTGGATACACGGATCAGTTTGTTGATCGTCTCTACCATATGCACCGGAATACGGATGGTTCTTGCCTGGTCTGCGATTGCTCTTGTGATTGCCTGACGGATCCACCAGGTTGCATAAGTGGAAAATTTATATCCCTTCCGGTAATCAAATTTTTCAACAGCCTTGATCAGACCCAGATTTCCTTCCTGGATCAGATCTAAGAATAACATTCCTCTTCCGACATAGCGTTTTGCAATGGATACTACCAGACGCAAGTTTGCCTCAGCAAGACGTTTTTTTGCCTCCTGATCGCCTAACTCCATACGCTTTGCTAACTCAATCTCTTCTTCCGCACTTAAGAGCGGCACTTTTCCGATTTCTTTTAAATACATACGGACCGGGTCTTCAATCGATACACCGTCCGGAACGGATAAGTCAATTTTTTCTACCTCGACTTCTTCTTCTTCATCTAACAGGATCTCATCGTCAACCGTATCGTCATCGTTGTCTGTGATACGCAGCACATCGATATTGCTGGTCTCTAAGAAGTCTAAAATCTTCTCGAACTGCTCTGCATTCAGCTCCATGTCCTGAAAGAAATCACTGATCTCCTGATATTCCAAAACATTCTTTTTCTTTTTGGCTAATGCTAAAAGTTCTTTCAGTTTCGCCTGAAATTTCTCTTCTTTTTCATTTCTTTCTGTGTTTTCGTTTTTTTCTGCCATTTTAATATCCTCTCTCGTCTTTATTCTGCTCCCTATGGTATGGAAATATTCGTTTTCTCCAGTTTCTCAAGCTGTTTCTTATCTGCAATAATTTTTTGCAGTCCAGCCATATCCGTTGGATCCAAGTGCTTAGAATGCTCCCGGATGCTGTTTTGTTTTACACGGAGAATTGTCTCTTTTAGGGCTTTTTCCCTGTCGGCTTTTGTCTCCACCTTAGCAATCCTTGCATGAAAAAGCGAAGCGATCTCACTTTGATCCTCTTCTCCAAACAGATTGATGATCTGTGCCGGATTCACTTTGCCATCACGGTGATACTGTTCAAATAATATCTGTGCCGTCTTTTGGTAAATATCCTCCGTAAAATCTTCTGCTCCAAGATATTCTTCTATCAGCTCAAAGAGCCTTGTATCTTCTATCAGCCAGGTCAGCAAAAGTCTCTGGGACTGCTTCATTCCATCTTCTTTTTGCGGTTTTTCCCTGCTCTTTTTCTGTCTTGGCTCACTTCCTGTTAATCCCTGTGTTCCAAAATGATAGACTAATTTTCTTAAATTCTCAAAACCCATGCCGTATTTGTCGGCAATTGCTTCTATATAATTATCTCTTTCTAATTCCTCTGAGAACTGTAACAATTTTTTTGCGGTCTCATTTGCAAATTCTGTCTTTCCAGCCGGATCTTTTAAGTCATACTCTTCCGATAACAGACGTATCTCAAATAAAAAGCTGTTCTCTGCCTGTTCGATCCGTTTCTCATATTCCTCTGCCCCAAGTGCCTTGATAAATTCATCCGGGTCTTTATAGGGTTTCATATTGATGACTTTTGCCGTGATCCCTGCTTCTTTTAAGATCGGGATTGTCCGTTTTGCCGCACGGATTCCCGCGCCATCACTGTCAAAGGTCAGATAGACCTCTTTGGTATATCGTTTTAACAGATTGGCGTGTCCCGGCGTAAATGCCGTTCCGAGTGCTGCTACCGCATTGTCAAACCCTGCCTGATGCAGTGCAATGACATCCATATATCCCTCACACAAAAGAATCTGATGCTTTTTTGTCGTTCTTGCAAAATTAAGTCCATACAGATTCCTGCTTTTATCAAAAATCATCGTTTCCGGGGAGTTCAGGTATTTTGGCTCACCATCTCCCATCACACGGCCGCCAAAACCGATCACCTTGCCACGCACATCCATGATCGGGAACATGGCACGGTTCCAGAACTTATCATAACCGCCACGCTGCTCATCTATGCTGACTAACCCGCTGTCTTTTAACAACTCATCCTCATAGCCTTTTGTTCGCAGATAGCGGTACAGGTCATCGGAATATTTATCGGAATATCCGAGTCCGAATTTTTGAAGCGTTTTCTCGCTCAATCCCCTGTTTTTAAAATATTCGTGAGCCCTGCTTCCCCGCTCACTCCGCAACAGGGTATAGAAGTATTTTGCCGCTTCTTTATTTGCCTCTAACAGTCTTGCTTTTTTATCGGAAGCCCGCTTCTGCTCGGCACTCAGTTCCTGCTTTGGCAGTTCTACGCCGATGCGGTTCGCCAATACCTCTAATGCTTCGGGAAAGGTATAGTTTTCATATTCCATTAAAAAAGTAATGACATTGCCTCCCGCCCCGCAGCCGAAGCAATAGTACATCTGCTTATTGGGCGAAACCGAAAAAGATGGTGTTTTTTCATTATGGAATGGACACAGTCCAAAATAAGTGCTTCCTTTTTTCGTCAGCCGCACATAGCCTGATATCACATCTACGATATCGTTTCCTGAACGGATCTCTTCTATCAGCTCATCTGAATAATATGCCATGTATGTCTTCTGCCTGCTCCTTTCCTAGCCGATCTCCCATGCTTTTGGCAAAAAGAATTCTCTGTATTTTGCCACCGCATACTGGTCTGTCATGCCTGAAATGTAGTCACACACCACACGTTCTTTTTTCTCGCCTTCACTGTGCATCCTCTGATACTGCTCCGGCAATATCTCTATATGTCCCATATAATGTGCATAAAGTTCACACAATAATCGCTCTGCCTTTGCTTCTTCACCTTTTGCTGCAGGATTTGTATAAACTTTCTGAAACATGAATTTTCGCAAATCCTGCATCGCACCGCCGATTTCTTCTGACATCACAATATCATTTTTTCCCATACTGTTCATAATGATATTATGTATCAGGGTATTTAAACGTTCCTTGGTTGTCATACCAAGAACTTTGCGGATCTCTAACGGGATATCTTCCTCACTCATGACTTTTGCGCGGATGGCATCGTCGATATCATGGTTGATATACGCGATCTTATCCGACAAACGGACGATCTTTCCCTCTAGCGTATGCGGCATCATACTGGTCTGGTGGTTTAATATCCCATCACGCACTTCCCATGTCAGGTTCAGTCCCTTACCGTCTTTTTCAAGTTTCTCCACAATCCGCACACTCTGCTCATTATGGCGGTATCCTTCCTCACACAGCTCATTCAAGATCCGCTCGCCCGCATGGCCAAACGGTGTATGCCCTAAATCATGACCTAATGCAATGGCTTCGACCAAATCCTCATTCAGACGCAGTGCTTTCGCAATGGTGCGGGCATTCTGCGACACTTCTAACGTATGGGTCAGACGCGTTCTGTAATGGTCTCCCTTCGGGCTTAAGAATACCTGTGTCTTGTGTTTTAGGCGTCGAAAAGACTTACAGTGCAAAATCCGGTCTCTGTCCCTTTGAAAAACAGGACGGATATCACACTGCGGTTCTTCACGGTCTCGCCCTCTTGAATTGACACTAAGTGTAGCAAACGGACTTAACGAAATCTCTTCCATCCGCTCTAAATTTTCCCTGATTGACATGCAAATTCCTCCACAGCGCAAAGTCTCTATTTTAGTATTTCTGTGCGAGGGTGGGATTTCCTTTATTTTTTTCGACTTTTTTTTTCAATTCTTTCAGATGTTGGAAACGCAAGTTTGCTATGCATAGATGCAGGTATTTAGAATGTTCTTAAATCTTCCCGCAATGATCGGAGTTCTGTTCGGCAATGCACCGGGTTCGGGTGTTGGGATATAAGACTTTCGGACTTTCTCTGAAATGGGGTTGGGGACGGACGCAAACGACACCAATCCGCCCTCCATGGCGGTGGTGTCTTTCTGCGACTTCCTGTCGCAGAATTGCTGGTTGTGTGAGAAAGTCTCGAATGTCTAATATCCCACACCATGTACTCGGTGCATTGCCGAACGGAACACGATGTAGCAAAAAACGATTATAGAGCTTGCGATGGAATAACATTGAAAAATATCTAAGGATTATAAATTATAAAAGGCTTATTCTGAATCCGTCATGAAAATACAAAAGCTTTTATCGTTGCGAAATGAACACCTTTTAAAGTAGTACAATATAGTCCAATAATATAATAGAATTCTTTGAACTTAGACAATACTGTAAAACAAAAAATAAACCCCTTTAACTGAGACAACGTTGTAAAACAAAATAAGAAAAAACCTTGAACTGAGATAACGCGGTAAAAAAATATTCCTACAGGGATTTATGTTTAGGCATCCGGGTATCTTGATATTTTGTTCTACACACAGCAATTCCCCGACACGATGTCGGGGAAAGGTGCTGCTGAGCCATGGATGGCGAATCAGTACCGTTTGCGTATGTCGCCAACAACTCTCACAAAATATTTAGATACCTGCATGTCTGATACATCTTCCCTGTAGGAATATTTTTTAAATGCACACCGGAAAATTCTCCACACAATACTGCAGCACTCCCATTCCCATCGCAAAGAATCCCAGCAGGATTGTCAGAAAGATCGCCGCTCCGTCATATTTAAGCTTTATGCCCTCCTCTTTATTGCGGCAGGACAACAGCATTTCTACACCCAGTGCAATTAAAATGACCGGCCAGAATTTAATAATGAACTCATATTTGAGTGCCGGAACAAACATATGCACCATAAATAAAACTCCAAATATGATCAACAAGGCTCCACAGGTAAGACTTCCTACTCTTCTGGTTTTCATCTTACAGTTCCTCCTTTTTTTCCTCTTCTAAGTCAAGCTGCACTTTCTTTCCCTTGATCATGCGGATACCCACGCAGATCAGGATCACCGCTATTACAAGTCGCGGTAAGGTATGCAGAAACTGGCTAATGGAATTAGCAATACTCTCTGAAAACCATACATAAATCCAGGAGCCGATAAGATAATCCACACACTCATTCCAGAAAATGCAGATTCCGGCAATGATCAAAATACCTGCGACAATTTTATTTTGCTGTTTGCTCCACTGATTGATCGGTAAAATACGGTCTAAATAAAAAATGTAATCATCTTCTAATGCATAAAATTCCTCATCGCTCAGACTGTACATGTTGTGGACATTAAAAAAACTGTAGCACCATATGATCGGAAGTACGATCGTAAGCGGTCCGATATTCAGAGTTGCCGCAACTGCTATGGTTGCAAAAAACAATCCCATGATACTGACTCCCTGTTTCATAAATCCCATATACATCTCTCCCGCTCCCGGCAGAAGCGAAAAGATAAATGTCCATCCTTTACTTTTTTTCCTGATCATTATTTGTCCTCCTTAATTTTAAATTCTAATAATCGATTGGTTGCATCCTGCAGATAACCGGTAAACTTATAGCTGTTATCATTTATTTTTTTTGTGATCGAAGGCTTATTTTCCTGCTGCTGAACCTCCGAAAATTCCAGTGGATTCTGTTCTAACGTCGTTGTCATCGTCAGTAAAAAGATGGAAGCTGCAACTGCAAATCCCACTTTCAGGCTATAGAACAACAACTTCATTTTCTTAGATGTCTTTCTCACTGTTGCTGCCGCCTGAACATCCACCTTCCGGCTCCGCTCGACAATCTCGTCGTAGAGATAGGATGGCGGCTCTGCAAAAAAATCTGTTTCCACAATATTTGCAAAACGTTCTGCACAATAAGTACAACATCCTACATGCGTATAAAGTTTTTCTTCTTCCTTGGTACTCAAGGTTCCCTGTGCATATTTTTTCCACATTTCATCGCTGATGTGTGTATGTTCCTCTGTCATTTGCTGCTTCCTCCTTCCATCTGTTTTTTGATCAGTGCCTTTGCCCGATAGATCTGTGTCTGAACCGTTTTTAAGTTCTTTCCTGACTCCTCTGCGATTTCCCTTGCTGATTTTTCTTCATAAAAATGTTCTCTTGCAATTTTATCATAAGGCGGTTTGATCTGCTCACAGATCTTCAACACAAATTGCTTTGCCTCCTGATCGATGTATATCTCTTCCGGACCGGCTCTTTGGTCTTTGATCTCCTCAAAATAGACATCCTCTTTCGGCTCCGACCTTCTTGCTGCATTTTTTAGATAATCGAGGCATTTATTGGTCGCGATCCGGCTGATCCATGCTTTCTCGTAAGTTCCATCAAACTCCGGCAGTTTTTTGTAGGCGGACAAAAAAGTTTCCTGCGTCAGATCCTGCGCATCAAATGGATTCTTTACCATTTTCAAACAGATGGAGTATACGAGTTTTTCATAGGTACGAAGCAATGCCTCGAATTGTTCTTCCGTACTGATTTTATCCGCCTCCTCTCATTTTTTAATTTCTTTTTACCTGTTCATTTATTATAACGAGACTACGCAGTAATTGTCTTCAACTTTTTGAACAAAAATAAGTGGAACACTCCTTTTTATAAAAGTCATGTCCCACTGTTCTGCTTTATTTTTGCGTTTTTATGCGCTATTATTTTTTTAAAAAAGAAAACAGTCCGCCTTTTGTATATGGCTCACTACTGATCCCTTCTAATGTGTATCCGGTCTCTCCGACAACTTCTGCCAATTTTGCCTCATCTAACGGTTCTTCACTGATAATGACACTTTCTCCCGCTGTATGGGAAGATGTCACCTTTTTTACATTGAATGCGTTCCGAATTGCATCATTCATATGTGATTCACACATTCCACACATCATACCATCGATTTTTAATGTTGTTTTTGTCATGTTCGTTCTCTCCTTTTTCCTTTGATAAAATTTATTTTTCTGCTGGATGAATTTTACAAAAATTCAACCGCAGTGCATTTGTTACAACACAGAAACTTGACAAACTCATTGCCGCTGCACCAAACATCGGATTTAAGGTCAGTCCCCATTTTACATAACAGCCTGCTGCTAACGGTATTCCTATGATATTATAGATAAATGCCCAGAACAGATTTTCATGGATGTTTCGAAGTGTTGCACGGCTCAGACGGATCGCTGCCGGAACATCGGATAACCTGCTTTTCATCAATACTACATCTGCAGCATCTACCGCCACATCGGCTCCTGCACCGATAGCGATACCGACATCTGCCCTTGTCAATGCCGGTGCATCGTTGATACCATCGCCTACCATTGCAACTTTTCCCTGCTGTTTCAGACTGCGGATCACACTCTCTTTTCCATCCGGCAATACTCCTGCAATAACTTCATCTACACCTGCCTGTCTGCCAATGGCTTTTGCTGTCCGCTCGTTGTCACCGGTTAACATAATAACTTTAATTCCTATATCCCGCAGTTCTTTTACCGCTTTCGGGCTGTCTGCTTTGATCGTATCTGCCACCGCAATGATACCTGCTAACTGCTCATTCTCCATAAATACCAGCGGTGTTTTTCCCTGTTCGGAAAGTGCTTCTGCCTGTTCCTGTAATTCTTTTGGAATCTCTGTTTTACTTCCTATAAAACTAAGACTTCCTCCCACTAACGTTTTACCGGACAATACGGCTGTCAGTCCATTTCCCGGAAGTGCCGAAAAATCAGCAACTTCTAATGCCCTCTTTCCGAGCTCTTCCCCTTTTTGCATCACAGCTTTTGCCAACGGATGTTCACTCTTTGCTTCTAATGCAATTGCAAGCTCTAAAAGTGTCTCCTGCGTATATCCCTCTGCAGGGATCATGTCCGTCACTTTTGGTTCTCCCTCGGTGATGGTTCCGGTCTTATCCAGTGCAACCACATTGACTTTTCCTGCATTTTCCAAGGTTGCCGCTGTTTTAAATAAAATTCCGTTTTTTGCACCCACACCGTTTCCAACCATAATGGCAACCGGTGTTGCAAGTCCGAGTGCACACGGGCAGCTGATGACCAGTACGGAAATACTTCGTGCTAATGCATAACTGAATTCTCTTCCAAGCAACAGCCAGACCACCAGTGTCACCGCTGCAATGGAAATTACGATTGGAACAAATACCCCGGAAACTTTATCTGCGACTTTTGCGATCGGTGCTTTCGTAGCTGCCGCATCACTGACCATTTTGATGATCTGTGATAACGTCGTATCTACGCCAACACGCGATGCCTCACATCGGATAAATCCCGATTGGTTGATCGTAGCTGCCGATACGGAATCTCCTACGGTCTTGTCCACCGGGATACTCTCACCGGTCAATGCCGCTTCATTCACCGCACTGCTGCCTTCTAAGATCACGCCGTCTACAGGGATATTTTCTCCCGGACGCACCACAAAAATATCACCTTTTTTTACTTCTTCTATCGAAACCGTCACTTCACTCTCACCACGGATCACCGTAGCATTTTGCGGTGCTAATTTCATAAGGCTCTTTAAGGCATCGGTTGTCTTTCCCTTTGACTTTGCCTCTAACATCTTGCCAACCGTGATCAGGGTCAGTATCATTGCCGCCGACTCAAAATAGAACTCGTCCATGTAGTGCATGACAGCATCCATATCTCCAACCGTCTGTGCCTTTGTCATCGCAAACAATGCATAAACACTCCACAGATAAGAAGCGGATGCTCCTAATGCAACTAAGGTGTCCATATTCGGAGATCTGTGCAATAGTCCCTGAAAACCGCTGATAAAAAATCTCTGGTTGATGACCATGATGATTCCTGCTAAGAGTAACTGCAGCAATCCCATTGCCACATGATTTCCTTCAAACCACGCCGGAATTTTCCAGTTCCACATCATATGTCCCATGGAAAAATACATGAGGATCAGCAAAAAAATGACCGATGCTGCCAGTCTCTTTTTTAGCTTTGGTGTCTCATGATCCTCTAGTGCGTCCTCAGCTTCATTAGACCTTTTCTCTGCTTCGTTTCCTTTTTCTTTTGCTCCATAGCCTGCATCCTTTACGGCTTTGATAATACTTGCAGGACTTGCCGTACCTTCGACTGCCATGGAATTTGTCAGCAGACTGACGGAGCAGGAGGTAACACCCTCCACTTTTAAGACAGCCTTTTCTACCCTTGCAGAGCACGCGGCACAGTTCATACCCGTAACTGTATATTGTTTCAATTTTATGCCTCCATTACTTCATTAATTTTTGTATGGTAGTCACAAGTTCATCCACAACCTCATCGTTTCCGGCTCGTATATCACGCACCACACAACTGTGGATATGACTTGCTAAAATCTCTTTATTAAATGCGTTCATCGCCGCACTGACTGCAGCAGACTGTATCAGAATGTCATTGCAGTAAGAATCTTTTTCTATCATTGCCTGAATCCCACGCACCTGGCCCTCAATGCGTTTCAAACGGTTCAGCAATGCCTTTTTTTGCTCCTCAGACCGCATGGTCTGTTTTTCACTGCAACAACAGCAATCTTTCTTTTCCATATTCCACCTCCATATACCCTATTGGGGTATCTTTGTTATATACCCTTTGGGGGTATTTGTCAAGCAGAAAATTATTTCCTGTATAGTTTTTCCTTTCTCTCCTGTTTTTATGTTTTATGCCATGGAAAAAACAGCTTTTCCAGTTTGTTCTCAGACAGACTCCTGTCCTGCTTTTCTTTGAATTTTGAATGTTTGTGGATCTTTTTGATATTTTGATGTATCGATTTTTTCAATACTTCTGACTTTTTGATAGATCGGTTCTCCTGATACTTTGATAAACTGGCGGTATAAAAATAGCAAGCCAAACCCTAATCCTTTCTGGTGTGTTTTGCCACAAACCGCCCTACATGGTACACCGGTCCTTCCATATGCTGTCGGACCTCTTTTAATTTTTGCCGGATCGGAATACTCTGCGGACAATGCTGTTCACATTTGCCACAGCCGACACATTTTGAAGCATTCGTCTGATTTTTCCGAAGTGTTGTACACATGAAATACGTCTTAAATCCTGCATACCAGCCATCGGTATACCGCATATTATATGCCGAAAAACATCCTGGAATATCCACGCCCTGCGGACACGGCATACAATAAGCACATCCGGTACACGGTACTTTGATTTTTTTATTGATCTCCTGTTTTACCTGCTCAAAGACTTCCAGTTCTTCTTTGGTCAGGGAATCTGCCTTGGCTTCGGATGCGATCCGCACATTTTCCTCTACCTGCTCTATCTCATTCATTCCCGATAGGATAACCGTAACTTCGGGGTGATTCCATACCCAGCGGAGTCCCCATTCTGCCGGACTGCGCTTTGGTGTTGTTTTTTCAAATACCCGTTTTGCACTCTCCGGCAGTCCCTGTACCAATCGTCCGCCGCGCAACGGCTCCATAATGATCACCGGCAGACCTTTTCCCGCTGCATACTGTAATCCCCTGAGCCCTGCCTGCGAATGTTCATCCATATAGTTGAACTGTATCTGGCAAAAATCCCAGTCATATGCATCTATGATCTTTATGAACTGCTCCGTTGCTCCATGAAAAGAAAAGCCGATGTTTTCAATCTTTCCTTCGGCCTTTTTTCCTGCAATCCACGCTTCCATTCCAAGGTCTGTCAGTCGTTTCCAGGTAGCAGCATCATTGAGCATATGCATCAGATAATACTCGATGTGATCCGTCTGCAGTCTCTGTAACTGTTCCTCAAAACACTTTTCCATATCCTCGATCGTTTTGATATAGTAATGCGGCAGTTTTGTGGCAATGTTGACTTTATTCCGATATCCTTTTGCTAAAAATTTTCCAAGACAGACTTCACTTCCATGATAGGTGTATGCCGTATCAAAATAGTTGACACCGTTTTCAATGGCAGCCTTCATCTCTTCCTCTGCCTTTTTCTGGTCGATCACGCCGCCTTTTTTTGTGAATCTCAGACAACCATAGCCTAAAATTGACAATTCTTTACCGTTTTTTGGATTTTTACGATATAACATAATTTCTCCTTATAGAGTAAAAAAGTGATTTTCTGCCCTGTCGGTATAGTGCTCTTCTAACATCCTGACATGTGACAAAAATGCTTCATCCGCAAAATATTTTGCTCCGTTTGGGCAGCTCTTTATGCATGCCTGACATTTGATACAGATTCCCGTAACCTGTGATACATCCTCACGATCAACAGAACCCATCGGACAGACCTCACTGCATCTTCCACAGCCATTGCATTTTGAAATTTCTGTGATCGGTTTTGCCTTTAAAAATTTTGCCGGTTTCCCATCGGTTCCAAGCGGTGTATAATACGCTCCCACGGGATCATTTCCTGCGACCTGTAATCCGGTATGTAAAGTGTCTGTTTCTGTAATCTTTTGTGCAGTTTTTCCTGCAAACGTTAAAATTTCTGCCCGATCTGATGCATCCGGTCTGCCCGGTGCAATCTTATCAGAAAATACATGGCTGCTTGCCACAGCCGCACCTGCCGCTGCAAGAAATCCATTTTTTTCTAACTCCTGCTTTAACTCCATTAAGGCATCGTCAAAATTGCGGTTTCCAAAAACAACCACCGGTACCATAGGTGTATGATCTCCTGTAAATCCCTGCTGCACCCATGGTAATATCTTATTGGGTACTCTTCCCGCATAGACCGGTGTCCCAAATACGACTAAATCCTCTTTTTCAAATGCCTTGACAGACTTCCGGTTGTCCGGAAGCGTAAAATCCCACTGCTCTAGCGGCACTGACAGTTCCTCTGACAATTTTTTTGCGATCAGGTTTGTCACTTCTTTTACATTTCCTGTCGGACTGAAATATACTGCCCACACCCTGCTGATCTTCATATCGTTTCCCCCCTTCCGAAAACCAAACTCCTCATAATCCTCGATCGTAAACCGGTGATAAATGGCGTGTCCTTCTTCAAACGCAACACAATATCTGTATGCATCCGGTTTAGCTTTTCAAAATTCATTGCTTTACATCCCTGCTTTCTGCAACCTCATCATAGCTTTCTAAAAAGTGATGCTTCACTCCGTTCTGCTTGTAGGCGATCACGGTGCTCAAATTCACATTCTCCACGCTTTTAAAAATATTTCCTTCCACAAATGGGTTCGTCTTTTTTAACTCTCGTATCAGATGCTTAATCTCCATTCGTTTTGACGAACTGTCTCCGCCCTCGATCGAACAGGTTTCCGTAAATTTGCATGCGCACTGTAAAAAATGAAGGTCATTATAATCTCTCCATTTTTTGATGTCATCTTCCCTCACTAAGTACAACGGACGGATCAGCTCCATTCCTTCAAAATTCGTACTGTGCAGCTTTGGCATCATCGTCTGCACCTGTGCACCATAGAGCATTCCCATCAAAATCGTTTCGATCACGTCGTCATAGTGGTGTCCTAATGCGATCTTGTTGCATCCAAGTTCTTTTGCCTTTGCATAGAGATGTCCCCGACGCATTCTTGCACACAGATAACACGGTGATTTTTCTACATGGAGCACCGCTTCAAAAATATCGGACTCAAAGATCGTCAACGGAATATTCAGCTTTTTCGCATTGTTCTCTATGATCTGCCGATTCTCTTTGCTGTAACCAGGGTCCATCACTAAAAATGTTACCTCAAATGGAAAACGGTTGTGTCTTTGCAGCTCCTGAAACAGCTTTGCCATCAGCATGGAATCTTTTCCGCCGGAAATACATACCGCGATTTTATCGCCCTCCTTGACCAGCTCATACTCTCTTACTGCTTTTGTAAATTTACACCAGATACTCTTTTTAAACTTCTTTCTGATACTCTGCTCAATGTCTAAGTACGCATCCTGCTGCTCTTCTTCCTGCTTCATGCTTTCCATCAGCCATGCAAGATAGCCGCCTTTGAGACTTTTTGCCTCGATATTTTTCTCTTTTAAAAACTGCACTGTTTCGGCACTTGTCTCACCTTTTTTACAGTATAAGATCAAAGGTTTGTCCTTATATTTTTCATAATCAGCCTCTAAGATATCCTTTGGCACATGAAGGCTTCCCGGTATATTTCCATAGGAATAGGAGCTGTCATCCCGGATATCGATCAGAATATAGCTGTCTGCATCACGTTTTGATAACTCCTGTACGGATATTTCGTAATCTTCCATTGTCTGTCCTGTATCCTTTCCTGCTGTTTTCATTCATTTGTCATATATTCTTTATTATACCCAGTGATTTTATATGTTTCAATGATTTTTGCAGGAATTTGAGAAGTATCTTTTAGGAACACTATCATATACTATAACGAAAAAGGTATTACTAAAAAGGACGTTTCTATATACAGCAACAGCAATTCAGTTCCGTTACCAAAACGTATCTCTGTCGTTTTTATGAAATTTTAGATGAAATGAAGGATCATCAAAGATCGTGGTTCTTCCGCACAGACCTTCTTCCTGTACCAGATACCCCTGTCTGCTCATTTCCTCTCCTACAATTCCTGTCCACCTTGTATTCCAGTCATAACGATCTGTCGTGCCCGGAATCAGCCCATAGGTATTCTAATCGCCAAAACATACGATTTGTTTCATGTTATCACCTGCTTTTTTCGTATTTGATCTTCTAAGACCTGTTGCATGTATTATAAGATATCCCGAAAAAAAGAGGTAATACTTATCCCTTACCACTGCCTATAGATTTTTTTTATATGGAAATACTAACGGATACAAAAAATTTTATTTTGTATTTTCTTATAACATCAAAAAAGCCTTGTAGATACTCATACCTACAAGGCTTAATGCAGGAGATGGGACTTGAACCCACACGATATTGCTACCACAGGCACCTGAAGCCTGCGCGTCTGCCAATTCCGCCACTCCTGCATGGCTCAGTTCAAAACTGACAAAAATTATTGTATCTGTTTTTCTATAAGAAGTCAATAGAAAAATAAAAATAATTTCTACAATTTTTTTTAAAAAATGTGCAAAACTGCATTGACAATTTGGAAAACATTTGCTATTATTGAACAGTCGCGTGAATGACATTTCATTTTCATAATGAATGCGGAAGTGTCGGAATTGGCAGACGAGCAAGACTAAGGATCTTGTGGCAGCAATGTCGTGTGGGTTCAAGTCCCATCTTCCGCATTATTTTTTAAGAAAAAGCCTTGATTTTCAAGGCTTTTTCTGTATAATCCTCTGTTTTTCTATATTGCTTAAATTCCTGCAATCGCTTTTTTATTATTCCGTTTTTTATTACTTTCTTATTCCATTCTTTATTATATATTGCTCTATCAGTTATCGGCACAGATCTTTTACGACCTCTCCGGCAATGATCAGTCCCGCTACAGACGGCACAAATGCCACACTGCCCGGTATATCCCGACGCTCCGTACACTTATGCTCTGCTCCCGGTGGGCAGATACAGTTCGTTCTGCAGCTGATCGCCATATCTTCTATCGGTCTTGTCGGCTGTTCCTCGGAATAGACCACCTTTAATTTTTTCACACCGCGTTTTTTTAATTCCCTTCGCATGACTTTTGCTAACGGGCAGACCTTGGTCTTATAAATATCCGCCACCTGAAATCTGCTGGCATCTAACTTATTTCCGGCTCCCATACTGCTGATAATCGGCACATTCATTTCCTGACATTTCATGACAAGTTCGATTTTAGCTGTTACGGTATCTACCGCATCTACGACATAATCGTACTCCTCAAATGGGAAATCAGCAGAATTTTCCGGCAAAAAGAAACACTGATGCAGTCTGACATCCGCATCGGGATTGATCTCTAAGATACGCTCCTTCATAACCTCTGTCTTATATCTTCCAACCGTCTTTCTTGTTGCGATGATCTGCCGGTTGAGATTTGTCAGGCAGACCTTATCATCATCAATCAGATCAAATGCTCCGACTCCGCTTCGGACCAATGCCTCACAGACATAACCGCCCACTCCGCCTACTCCAAATACCGCAACTCTGGAATTTTTTAATTTTTCCATTGCCTCTTTCCCAAGTAATAATTCTGTCCTTGCAAATTGTGTCAACATTCCGGTTGTTCTCCTGTTTCTATCTGTGTTATTTTTCGGTGTCTTTTTTCCGTGTTTTTTCTGTAACTTTGTCCTGTTTTTATACGGCAAACTGGCTCTGATACAGTGTTGCATAAAAGCCTCCCGCCGCTAAGAGTTCCTCATGGTTTCCTTTTTCAATAATTTTTCCGTCTTTCATGACCAGGATCACATCAGCCTCCTGAATTGTAGACAGACGGTGTGCGACAATAAAGCTCGTCCTTCCCTCCATCATTTTTGCAAATGCATTCTGGATCTTCAATTCCGTTCTGGTATCGATCGAAGAAGTTGCTTCGTCTAAGATCAGCATCGGTGGCAGGCAAAGCATGACTCTTGCAATACATAAAAGCTGCTTTTGTCCCTGCGAGAGACTTCCTCCGTCTTCTCCTAAGACCGTATCATATCCCTCCGGCAGACGTTTGATAAAACCGTGGGCATGGGAAGCCTTTGCCGCCTCGATGATCTCCTCTTTCGTTGCCTCCGGTTTTCCCATGGCAATATTCTCCCGGATCGTCGCATGTTTTAACCAGGTTTCCTGTAAAACCATTCCATAGGAAGCACGAAGACTGTCTCTGGTAATCTCCGTGATCGGATGACCGTTTACGTCAATCTCACCACTGTCCGTATCGTAAAAACGCATCAGCAGATTGATCATCGTGGTCTTACCACATCCGGTCGGTCCGACGATCGCAACCCTCTGTCCCGGTAAAACCTTTAAATTAAAATCTTCGATCAGTTTCTGCTCCGGCAGATAGGAAAAATACACATGTTGCATCGCAACACTGCCGTCTACTTCGTTTAACACAACTGCATCCTTAGCATCTGGCTTTTCCGGCTCCTCTTCGATCAGTTCAAAGATCCTTGCCGCACATGCCAATGCATTCTGCAGCTCTGTTACAACGCCGGAAATCTCATTAAACGGTTTTGTATACTGATTTGCGTAGTTCAAAAAACAGGTCAGCTGTCCGACGCTCAAACGTCCCTGTATGGCAAACAATGCTCCTGTAACACCAACTCCCGCATAGACTAAACTATTGATAAAACGGGTGGATGGATTGGTGGTGCTTGAATAAAAAATAGCCCGCAGAGACGCTTTTTCTAAACGTCCGTTGATCTCATCAAATCTCTCTAATGCCTCTTTTTCATGTCCAAATGCCTGCACGATCTTCTGATTGCCTACCATCTCATCGACTAAAGAAGTCTGCTCGCCTCTGGTCTCTGACTGCAACTGGAACATGGAAAATGTCCGTTTTGCAATAAATCCTGCGACCACAAAAGAAAGCGGTGTGATCCCTACCACGACTAAAGTAATTCCTGCATTGACGCTCAGCATAAAAAGCAGTGTTCCTACGATTGTCATAACTCCGGTAAAAAACTGTGTGAATCCCATCAAAAGTCCATCGGCAAACTGGTCTACGTCCGCAATAATACGGCTGACCATGTCTCCGTGGGAATGAGCATCCAAATAGGAAATCGGCAGACTTTCAATCTTTTGAAATGCTTCATTGCGGATATCCTGCACAACTCCATAGGTCATCTTATTGTTGCAAAGATTCATGACCCACTGGGCAGCTGCCGTTGCTAAGATCACAACTGCCATCCGCTTTAAGATCACAAAGATCGCTGCAAAATCCACATGACCTGCTCCGACAATTTCATCTACTGCATCACCGATCAAAATCGGAATGTAAAGTGTGAGCACTACCGTAATTACCGCTAACAATATAGAAAGGATCAGATAAAACCAGTATTTTTTAATATAACGGAGTACCTTTTTAAAAGTCTCTTTCTGCTTTTGACGTTTTTCTTTTTTCTCCATTATGCTTCCTCCTTCTTTCCATATTGGGAGTTGTAGATCTCACGGTAAGTCTGACAATTTTTTAACAATTCCTCATGTGTACCGTAGCCGGTTGCCTCTCCGTCATCTAATACCAATATCCGGTCGGCACTCATCAAAGATGAAGTCCTCTGTGAAACAATAAATACCGTCGGTGCTCCCTCCATCTGACGGATGGCTTTTCGCAGTGCCGCATCCGTGGCATAGTCCAGTGCCGAAGCACTATCATCTAAGATCAGAACCCTTGGTTTTTTTACCAATGCTCTTGCGATCGTAAGTCTCTGCCTCTGACCGCCGGAAAGATTGCGTCCTCCCTGTTCGATATTCGCATCCAGACCTCCTTCTTTCGCACGGATAAACTCTTCTGCCTGTGCCGTTTTTAATGCCTCCCAGATTTCTTCATCGGTTGCATCTTTCTTTCCCCACTGCATATTCTCACGGACCGTTCCCGCAAACAGCACTGCCTTTTGCGGTACGATCCCAATCTGGTCGCGCAGCTCTTTTCTCCGGTACTTTCGTACATCCTGTCCTAAAAAGCACACCTGCCCCGCCGAGGCATCATAGAATCTTGGGATCAGATTGACCACCGTGGATTTTCCCGAACCGGTTCCGCCGATAATTCCAATCGTCTCACCAGCCCCTGCCGTAAAGGAAATGTGTGTAATGGCATCCTCTTTAGAACCCTGGTAGCACATCGCCACATCTTCAAAGGAAACCACCGACTTTTTCCCCTGCATTTCCTGCTCCGAGAAATTTTCTCCGATCTCAAGTGTACCATCCTCCATAGAGGATTCCATCTCTAATACCTGTGCGATACGGTTTCCGCAGGCAACAGACTTATTAACCGTAACGATCAGGTTTGCAAGTTTTACAAGCTCTACTAAGATCTGTGACATATAGTTGACTAATGCAACGACTTCCCCCTGTGTGATCGCTCCTACATTTACGCGGAGCCCGCCCTGCCAGATCAATGCTACAATCGCGAAATTAATAATGATATAGGTCAGTGGATTCATCAGGGCCGAGATCTTTCCTACATGAAGCTGCATTCCCGTTAACAGACCGTTTTTCTGCTCAAACTGTGCCGTCTCTTCCTGCTCTTTCCTGAATGCCCGGATCACCCTGCTGCCCTCTAAATTTTCTCTGGTCAGCGAAAGCACTTCATCAAGTCCTGACTGTACTTTTTTAAAGAGTGGGATACTGACATACATAATTCCAAAGACCACAACGGACAATGCCGGGATCGTTACAACGAAGATCAACGCCGCTTTGACGTCAATGGTAAATGCCATGACCATCGCTCCAAATACGATAAACGGCGAACGTAAAAACAACCGCAGTACCATATTCACTCCCGACTGCACCTGATTGATGTCACTGGTCATCCTTGTGATCAGTGTTGACGTTCCTATCCTGTCGAGTTCGTCAAAAGACAGCTTTTGGATATGCTCAAACAATGCATGACGCAGTTTTGTCGCAAACCCAACGGCTGCCTTTGCCGCAAAATACTGAGCGGTAATCGCACAGGTCAGTCCGATAAATGCCAAAAGGATCAGCACCCCACACATTTTTAACACATAGCTGTTATCTCCCGTTCCGATACCGACATCGATGATCTTCGCCATGACTAACGGCACAAACAGTTCAAATGATGCTTCTAACAGCTTAAACAGCGGTGCTAATACACTTTCCTTTTTGTAATCTCTTAAAAATACCAGTAACTTTTTCATCTATCATAAACCTTTCTTATCTTTATCTCTTACCTTATCTCCTGCATTGATTTCTCGTCCTTATCTGTCACTGTCTGCCATTTGACGTTGTCTCTTTTTCTATGCTATAGTTTGTTAGAAAGGAGTACAAACATGATAAGACAAGAAGATATTTATTTAAAAAATACGATCGTACATATTTTAGATTCAACGGTTGGAATGCCGGTTCTGTCTGATACGGAATTAGAACACGGCTCCGACTTTGCCGATTTTATAAAAGCTCATATTGCAAAGATCACCTCCGGTGATGATTTAAAATCCTGCTCTTTTTCTGAGGATTCCGTTGTCCGCGGATACTTAGATGACTTAGAAGAACATGGATTTGTCAAAGTCAGTCAGGATATTTCGACTCATCTTTTTACGATCATGAACCAGAATATCGACATTCCGCCGGCTGACTTTATTATCTGCCATTTTAGTGCAAATGAAAACACCTATCTTGCACTTTTAAAAATGAATTACAAAACCTCCTATACACACCATACAGATTCTGACGCTTTTGGCAATACCAATGATATCATAAAATTCAAAGCCATCCTGCCAAATGAGAGCCAGAAACTGACCGAAGCGGCAGTCATCAACCTGACCGACTATCAGATCCAGTTGATCGAAAAGAAGTATGATGTCAACGGTACAAAGACCAACTACTTCTCTTCACTTTTTTTAGGATGTCATGGTTCTTTAAGTTCTAAATCCAAACTGTCCATTGTCACAAAAGAAATTGACAAAGTTCAGAAAAAATATTTTGATGAAGAGGAACAGTATGCTGCCTCTATGAACACCAAAAATATTATCTATACGGAATTAGAAGAAGAAGGCACTCTCTCCATTCCGGATGTCTTAGATAAGGTCTTTCCTGAAAAACCGGAATTTCGCGAGGAGGTTACAGAGAAGTTAGAAAAATATAATATCTCTGAAGCAGAGATCACTCCGCAGAATACTGCTACCTTAAAACGCTATGAAAAGCAATGTCTCTCTACCGATACCGGTGTAGAGATCAAAATCCCTATGGAACAGTACCGAAGTGGGGACAGCATTGAATTTATCACAAATGAAGATGGAAGCATTTCGATCCTCATCAAAAATATTGGGCACATTACATCTAAGATGTAATGCGCCCCATCCATTCTACAGATATTTTTTCTCAAATGCCTCTTCCGTAAGCGGCTTGTCATAATAATAACCCTGAATGTACTGAACCTTCTTCATATCCTTTAAAATCTGAAGCTGTTCATCATATTCTACACCCTCTACGCACATACGGACCCCAATGGTGTCTGCTAACTCGGCAACCATCCGTACAAATGTCTCCGCATAGTCATCTTTTCCAAGATCAATGACAAAACACCTGTCAATCTTGATAATGTCGATCGGAAGTTCACGGATATGACTTAAAGAAGAATATCCGGTTCCAAAATCATCCAGTGCGATCAAAGCTCCAAGCTCTTTGATCTTACTCAACACCTTCTTCATTCGTCCGATATCGTTGATCGCAAGACTCTCGGTAACCTCCAGTGTCAGATTCTCCGGTCGCATTTTTGTCTCTTCTAATACAGTACGGATACGTTCCACAATATCATTCTGTAAAAGCTGTACGACAGAAAGGTTTACGTTGATGCGGTACTCCGGATGTCCCATATCATTCCAGTATTTGCATTTTTCACATGCCTTCCGCAGTACAAAATCTCCGATCGGATTGATCAGACCTAAATACTCTGCAAGCGGGATAAATTCTCCCGGTCCTACCATTCCCATTTTTCCTGAATTCCAGCGTACCAGTGCCTCCACACCGGAGCAGCGTTCTTTTTCGCCGGAAATATCGATGACAGGCTGATAATAGACCTCAAATTCCTCGCAGGAATTTGCTGTTGCATCACGCATGTTCTTTTCCATATCCAGACGTCTTGAAGCCGTATCTTCTCCATCTCCACCGTAATATTCCACACGGTTCTTTCCACCCTTTTTCGCTTCATAGAGGGAAATATCCGCTTTCTTGATCAGATCTGTTACGGTATTGGCATCCTTTGGAAAACGGACTACACCCATACTCATCGTACAGTAATAGTCTGCACTGTGTAAGAACCATGGCTTGTTGAAGATTGCCTGTACTTCCTCTATGATCTGCTCTAACCGGTCATATTGTTCCGGCTTGACAATGATGATAAATTCATCACCGCCCATACGGTAACAACTGTCCTCAATGCCCTTGATCCTGCGCAAACTGTTAGAGATTGCCTTTAAGAGAATATCTCCGTACTGATGACCCAGTCCGTCATTGATATGTTTAAAATCATCCAGATCAATGTATAACAGTGCACCTTCCGTCTTCTGTTCTTTTGCTGTACGGATATACATTTTTAAATCCTGCTCACAGCGCATACGGTTAAACAGACCGGTCAAAAAGTCGTTGTTTGCCTGCTTTTCAATCTTTTGCTGATACAGCTTCTTATCGGTTACATCATAGACGGTACAAAGAGTCACACTCTTTCCGTCTACCCAGTTGATCGTTGCAAACTGCACATCATACCAGCGGTTCAAATCCGGTATATACATCTCTGTTTTCTGCTGTGCTGCCAATCCGTTCGGTTTGTATTTATGGATCAGATCTTCTAAGCTGTGTGTACTTAAAAAGTTGCGGAACAACTCACGGAATTTGCAGTTTGCATACAGTGATTTTTCCTGCTTGATATCTGCCACACAGACTCCGCATCCCATATTTTCTAAGATTGCCTCTAATGATGCATAGGAGCTTGCTAATGAATTCTTTGTAATACGCTTTACTAAAATGCTCTGTACGATCTGTTTGACATCATTTAAAAACTTGATCTCTTCCTGTGACCAGACCCTTGGAAAACGCTCCTCTACAAAGGCCAAATACATGCCGGATTTTTCATTGACACCCAATGGCAGAAAGATTCCCGCACGTCTGTGGTAGGTCTGGAAATATTTTAAGAAATTTTCCGGCAGATAAGTATCTGAAGAGATCAGATATGGTTTTCCGTTTGCCCACGGCACTTCCTCTAACGGCAGATGCCGCATCGTTTTTACCTGCTCCGGGTCATGGAATCCATAATAGCAGATCATGTTCATCATCTGATTCTTATCATCAATCTGAAGCATGCTCGCTGCACTGATATCTAAATATCCACAGACCGACTCTAAGATATTTTCCACAATGTCTGCAAAAGAGTCCTCACTCTCTAATTTTGAGACGATATGTGTCATAACCTCGCTTCTTCTAAGCTCGGCTTTCATCTTTTCTTCCGATTCATGGCTCTTGATAAATGCTTCCTGTGCGATCACTTCTTCTAACTTGACAGCAAAATACTGCTTCGTCAGACTCTCTAAAAAGCTGATGGAAGAATAAAAACGCTCCGTTGTCGTTGTCTTGATATAAGGCGGAACATCCTCTCCATGAATCCCCGGTTCATCTAACACTGCTAAGACAACCCAGATGGCTACCGTCTCTCCACCGATTTTAATGGCAAGTGCACACATCTTCAGGTAGTCTTCTTCTAACTCCTGCTCGATGACTTCTTCAATATCATTTTCTGTCAGACGTTTTAACAGGGCAATATGAAGTCCCATTCCCATCTTCTGATGCAGGTAGTCTAACTCCTTCTTAGAACCATATGCTTTTGTCAGGACACCTTCACTTCTGGTTAAACAAACACAGTAGACATTATTTGCCAGACAAAACCGGTCCTGAAGCATCTGAACCATCTGACTATCCAATAAGGATACTGCAAACTCTCTCCCGCTCTTTGCTTCCTGTCCATCCATCCGTGTCATGCCCCCTTACTCTTCTATCTCTATGATATACAAATACCATTCTTCCTTTTGACGGATACAATATTCTTTTAAAAGGTGCATATCCTTTTTCAACCGCATTTGTTTTTTGACAAACCCTGCTTCATTCGTATACATGATAATCATGCCACCCGGTTTCAGATGCTGCTTTGCTTTTTGGAAAAATTCCGCATAAAATGCATCATGCTCTTCCTTGCTCTTCTTTCCTCTCGTTGGCATATTCGTCACAATCTCATCGAATTTGTGCCGGTGTGTAAAATCAAAAAAATTCTTCTGTATATACGATATCTCAACTCCCGCAAGTTGGGTATTTTCTCTTGCCCCTTCAATGGCCTGTCCATAAATATCAATACCGTACAAAGATCTCGCCGGAAGTACCTTGTTACGTTCTATTAACATCGTTCCCACGCCACAGAACGGGTCAAGCACTGCTGCATCCTCTTTTAAATACGGCTTGGCTAAATAGAGCATTAATGCTGCCTGTGCCGGATTTATGGATACCGCAAGTGCATTTTTCCGATAGGAAAAACGGTGCATCGGCAAGGTGTAAAATTTTAGATATGCATGAAAATCTCCGTCCCGCTTTTGTATCAGACGGATTTCCACTTCATATCTTCCCGGTGTGTTTTTCAGCCTGTACCCACTCTTTTCTTCAAGTGCATACGCTGTCTTTTTTAAAAAAGTGTTCTTCTTATCCTCTGGCATCGGAGCTAATATCTGTATACGGAAAAAATATGGTGCATCTCCCTGCAAATGCCTCTCTAACAGCTGCAACAAATCTCCTGCTAATAATCCTTCTGCTACCCGCTCTAGTTCCGGCAAAAGAGTGGTCTTACAATGAATCGGAAACAGTATCTCACGGAACGTCCTGATATTCAGTACGGATTTTAAATCTTCCGTATGAAGACGAACACCGGATGCTGCCACTGCTTTTCTGCCCCTGTGAATCTGTTCTGCCGTCATCTGGGCAAAGCCTCTGTCCGTTGTCAGAATCATATCACAAGGCTGGTCATATCCGCAAAAGGCATGAAGCCGGTTTCCCTCTTCCTGCTCTAAAAGTTTTTCTAATTCTTTCCGTTCTTTTCGGATATGCTTTTTCTCACTCTCATCTGCCTGCATCGTTTGAAGCTCTTCCAATCTCTGTTTCAAAGACGCAAGATATTCCGTGCAGTCAAAATTCTGCATCGCTTTCAGATAGTCACTCTTTACAAAGAGTGTCTTTTCCTTTTCATATGCCTGCACCAAAGCAGGGAGCATTTCCTGATTACCTGTCATTCCTAAAATCAGTGCCGCATTTTTCCTGACCTTTGGATCTTCATCATTTAAAAATTCCAAAAATATGGAATTGCCGGCAGAAAGCTCCGACAATTCCTTTCGTGTTTCCTCATCCTTGAGGAGTTCTTTGATTTGTATCAGGTTTTTGCGGACCTCATGCTGATTTTTCAAATCTTCTAATATTACTTCTAACATTTGACTTCCATTCTCTTTTTGCCATTATCTAATACAATTCTACTTGATTTTTTTAAGGTTGGCAACCTCTATTCGGAATTCTTTTCCAATTCAGATGGTAGCACTCCGTTCTTTTCAATATAGGCATCTACATCTTCCTTGAATTTGTTCCACTCATCTTCATGCTCCACATAATAGAGCGGACATTTTTTGCCGGTCACATCGTAATGCCGAATCACATCATCCGTCGTCAGTCCGTAACGCCCGATCAGCCATGCGGTAAGATGTACCAGCGTGTCCTTCGTTTCCTGATTGAATTTTCCTGTTGCATCCGGATGACAGCATTCAATGGAAATCGTATCACTGTTTCTCTCATTTGATGCATAGGCAATTTCATTGCAGGGAATACACTGTACGATTTCACCCTCTAACCCTACAACAAAATGTGCACTTGCCTTTGTCTTTTTAGAATCTTTCAATCCATTAAAATAGTTCCGGTTTTGTTTTGCTGTAGTTCCCGGATTTGCGGTATAGTGAATAACAATGCCATTCACTTTTTCTAACGTCAGTCCCGGTCTGGAATAATCGTTGATATCCAACAGGTCTACCTCATAATCCGGTGGATTTTCCACAATCTTTGGCTCAACTTGTGCAGAGGTCTCTTTTGCATTTTTAAAATGCTTAATCAGGCACACTGCCCCTGTGATAATCAGAACAATGATTGTAATAAACAGGGTTCTCGCAAGCAATGCCCTTCGTCTTCTTTTCTTCGCTGCACGTCTTCTCTGCTCCCGAAGCTGTGCTCTTCTTCTTCGCTGTCGTTCCTCTTCCGATAACATAAAATGTTAACTCCTTTTTGTAAAAAGCTCCCCTTTACATTTTCTTGATTCGCTCTAATGCTGCTACCGTGTTCTCATAGCTTCCAAATGCAGTCAGTCGGAAATATCCTTCTCCGCTTGGTCCGAATCCTGAACCCGGTGTTCCAACGACATTCGCATTTGCTAACAGATAGTCAAAGAACTCCCAGGAATTCATCTGATCCGGTGTCTTTAACCAGATATACGGTGCGTTCACACCACCAAATACCGTATAGCCGGCTTCCTGTAATCCTGATTTAATTACAGATGCATTTTTCATATAGTAAGCGACCTGCTCTTTTAACTGTGCTTTTCCTTCTTCTGAATATACGGCTTCGCCTGCACGCTGGATGATATATGGTGCGCCGTTGAATTTTGTTCCATGACGTCTTGCCCACATACCATGGAGGGAAACATCCTGACGTTTCAAATCCTTTGGCACTACCGTAAAGCCAAGTCTGACTCCTGTAAATCCTGCATTTTTAGAAAAACTTCTGATTTCGATTGCACAGGTCTTTGCTCCTTCACATTCATAAATGGAATGTGCGACATCATCCTCTGAAATGTATGCTTCATATGCCGCATCATAAATAATGATGGCACCATTCTTATTTGCGTAATCTACCCATTCCTGTAACTGGGATTTTGTGATCGTTGTACCGGTCGGATTGTTTGGCAGACACAGATAGATGACATCCGGTGTTTCCTTTGGAAATTCCGGTACAAAGCCATTCTCCATCGTACATGGCATATAGATGACATTGCTCCACATCTCTGTCTTTGCATCATAGACTCCGGTTCTTCCTGCCATGACATTGGAATCTACATAAACCGGATAAACCGGATCGCAGACTGCGATCTTACAATCCGCCGAGAACAACTCCTGAATATTAGAAGAATCACATTTTGCTCCGTCAGATACAAAAATCTCATCTGCACTGATGTCACATCCACGGGACTCATAATCATTCTTTGCAATGGCGCTTCTTAAAAATTCATATCCTAAATCCGGTGCATATCCATGGAAGGTCTCTGCTGCTCCCATTTCATCTACGGCTGCATGAAGTGCTTTGATGATCGCCGGTGCAAGCGGCTGTGTTACATCACCGATACCTAAACGGATCAGGTTCTTGTCCGGATTTTCCTGCTGATATGCACTGACTTTTTTTGCAATCGTGCTAAATAAATAGCTTCCCGGTAACTTCTGAAAATTGTCATTTACTTGAAACATAATCTTCTCCTCTTTTCTTGTTTGATTAGTATTTAAATATTCTACAGATTGATCTCTCCCTCGAAGGAAATGGCTGCCGGACCTGTCATAAATACATGGTTTGTCTCTTTGTCCCATTCGATCTTTAAATCTCCTCCCAGCAGATGGATCAGGATCTCTCCATTACAATGTCCGTTCAGCACTGCTGCCACGGCAGTTGCACAGGCTCCGGTTCCACAGGCAAGTGTCTCGCCGGAACCACGCTCCCACACACGCATCTGCAAGGTATGCTCATCAATGACTTTTACAAACTCTGTATTGATCCGTTTTGGAAAATCTTTATAATTTTCAAATAACGGACCTGTTTTTTCGATCTCAAAATTCTCCACATCATCCATAAAGACCACACAATGTGGATTTCCCATAGATACGCAAGTCATATGATAGGTTGTTCCGTCAATTTCTATCGGTGCATCAATAACTTTCTCACTGTCTGCGATCACCGGAATCTTTTCTGCGATCAGCTCCGGCTCTCCCATATCCACACGGACAAGAACGACCTTTCCGTCCTCCACCGTCAGATCCAGATATTTGATCCCTGCTAATGTCTCTATCGAAATCTGCTGCTGATCCGTCAGTCCTTTATCATAGACATATTTTGCCACACAACGAATCCCGTTTCCACACATTTCACCCTGTGAACCGTCTGCATTATACATGTCCATGGTAAAATCTGCGTTTTTAGAAGGTTTTATTAAGATCAATCCGTCGGAACCAATCCCAAAATGCCTGTCGCTTACGAACTTGGCAAGCGCTGCCGGATCTTCCACCTTTTCTTCAAAACAATTCACATATACATAATCATTTCCGATTCCCTGCATCTTTGTAAATTTCATATCCATCACTCCTTCTATTATACACTCATCAGACTGAGTACCATCTGTGCGGTCTCCACAATGCTGGTACCGGTGTCCATGCTGCTCTTTTGTATATAACGGTGTGCTTCCTCTTCACTCATCTGGTTCCGTTCCATGAGAAGTTTTTTTGCATTTAATATCAGCTTTTTTTCTTCCTCGGTACGTTCTTTGGGCTGTGCACGCCGTTTCTTTCTCTTCTTTTCATAAGTATACGCCATCATCTCGACGGTCTGCAACAGTTCATGAACTTTTAACGGCATAGAGAGACATACCACATCTGAGACATCCCTATTCATGGTATTACTCTGAGAGCCGACTAACAGCATCTCAAAATTTGCAGGAAGATATGCCTGGATCTCACTGCACATCATATCGGCAAAACGATATCCGCAGATTAAGATTCCCCCATCTAAGGCATTTACATTCTGCAGCGCCTGACCCCCTGTCGTGCAGACTGCATCCACCTGATAACCACTTTTCATAAGAATGCTTCGGATGCTTTTCGCGTTTTCAATTTTAGGAAAAGCTATTACCACATTCATCTTATCATCCGTTCCTATCCTACTGTGTATATCATCTTCGTTTTCCTGCTAAATTTTATACAGGTACTGCTCAATCTCCCAGTCTGTTACCTGTGATGTGTATTCTGCCCATTCTGTACGTTTTGCGGCAATGTAATTCCGGCTGATATGATCGCCTAAAACTTCTAAAATATATTCGTCTTTTTCTAATTCATCTACCGCCTCACTTAAAGTTGCCGGAAGTGCTTCGATCCCTTCTGCCTTTTTTTCATCTAAACGCATTTCATATACATTTTTTACCACTGCTGCCGGCGGCATGATCTGTTTACGGATACCGTCTAATCCCGCTGCAAGACATACGGCAAGTGCTAAATATGGATTTGCCGATGGGTCCGGACAGCGAAGCTCCACTCTGGTTCCCTCACCGCGGGCTGCCGGAATACGGATCAACGGACTGCGGTTTGTGGCTGACCAGGCAATATAGATCGGTGCCTCATAGCCCGGTACTAAACGTTTATAAGAATTGACCAGTGGATTTGTGATCGCTGTCATTCCCTTGACATGCTCCATAATTCCTCCGATAAAATAATACGCTTCTTTGCTGAGCTGCATTTGATCGTTTTCATCAAAGAAAATATTTTTTCCATCTTTTTCTAAGGACATATTGATGTGCATGCCGGAGCCATTGATCCCATACTTTGGTTTTGGCATAAAACTTGCAAACAGTCCGTGGCGTTTTGCGATCGTTTTCACTGCTAATTTAAAGGTCATGATATTGTCTGCGGTAGCAATCGCTTCATCATATTTAAAATCTATCTCATGCTGTGCCGGTGCCGCTTCGTGGTGGGAGGCTTCAATCTCAAATCCCATATCCTCTAATGTCAGTACCATATCTCTTCTGGCGTTTTCGCCTAAATCGATCGGTCCAAGGTCAAAATATCCTGCTTTTTCATGAGAAATCGTGGTCGGCTGTCCGTCATCATCTGTATGGAATAAGAAAAACTCACACTCCGGTCCTACATTTAAGGTATAACCCATCTCTTTTGCTTCCTCTACCACACGGTGGAGTACATACCGCGGATCTCCTGCAAACGGCTTGCCATCCGGCCGGTAGACATCACAGATGATGCGTGCTACTTTGCCCTGCTGCGGTCTCCATGGAAAAATTGCAAACGTATCTAAATCCGGATACAGATACATATCTGACTCTTCAATGCGGACAAATCCTTCGATAGAAGAACCGTCAAACATACATTCATTCTCTAATGCTTTTTCTAACTGATTGCTTGTGATCGCCACATTTTTCATGGTTCCAAACATATCCGTGAACTGCAAGCGGATAAATTCCACATCTTCCTCTTCCACTAAACGTATGATATCCTTCTTGGTATACTTACTCATAGCCATTCCTCGCTTTCTCTATATAATCAATCACTTTTTTATATTCCATCGTCCCGCCGAACAGATCCAACGCACTTCCGATCGTCACGTCCAGTTTTCCGTTTCCGCAGATATCTAACTGATGCAGATCTTCAAAACTTCCCACACCACCTGCATAGGTGATCGGAATCTTTCCCCAGTTCCCTAAACGGGATGCCAGCTCTTTTTCAATGCCGGATGCTTTTCCTTCCACATCTACCGCATGGACTAAGAACTCTGCCGCATAACCGGACAATTCCTCTAAAACCTGCTCTGTTACCCGCTCTTTTGTAAACTTCTGCCAGCGGTCCGTTACTATATAATAGTCATCCTTTTGTTTTCTGCAACTCAGATCCAGCACAAGATGTTCTTTTCCTACCGTCTGTTCTAATTTTTTCAGGTTCTCATAGTTGATCCTTCCATCCTTAAATACATAGGAAGTTACGATCACATGACTTGCACCAAGGTCTAAAAATCCCTTCGCATTCTCTGCCGTGATGCCGCCGCCGATCTGAAAACCACCCGGATATGCCTGCAATGCAAGTTCTGCCTGTGCTTTTGTCGCTTCATAATACTCCGAACCCACCGGATTTAAAAGAATGATATGTCCTCCTTTTAATCCCTGTTCCCGGTACAACTTCGCAAAAAAAGCCGCATCCTGCTCTGCTACAAAATTTTCCTTTGCACGATTTCCCTCATCTAAGAGGCTTCCACCCACAATCTGCTTTACTTTTCCATTGTGGATATCTATGCATGGTCGAAACTCCATCCTGACTCTCCTTTGCATAAAACTCACAAAAAGGATACCACAAAAGTGTACAAAAATAAAGGCAGAATTTCTACATTTTTGATAATTGCGACATTGACTTCCACATTTTTTTTTGCTAGAATTGAAAAAATAATATACATTATCAGACACTTTTTAGAAGAAGGAAAGAGAGGAAAATTTCATGGGTACAATTATCGGTGAAGGAATTACATTTGATGACGTTTTGCTGGTTCCTGCATATTCGGAAGTAACTCCAAATATGGTTGATTTATCCACTTATCTTACCAAAAAGGTAAAATTAAACATCCCAATGATGAGTGCAAGTATGGATACTGTAACAGAACACAGAATGGCAATCGCTATGGCAAGACAGGGCGGTATCGGTATTATTCATAAGAATATGTCCATTGAGGCACAGGCAGATGAGGTAGATAAGGTAAAACGTTCCGAAAACGGCGTTATTACTGATCCATTTTCACTTTCTCCAGAACATACATTACAGGATGCGGACAACCTGATGGCAAAATTCCGTATTTCCGGTGTTCCGATCACAGAAGGAACGAAATTAGTCGGTATCATTACCAACCGCGATCTGAAATTTGAAACAGATTTCTCTAAAAAAATCAAAGAATCTATGACTTCAGAGGGACTGATCACTGCTCCTGAAGGCATCACTCTTGAAGAGGCAAAAGCAATCCTTGCCAAAGCAAGAAAAGAAAAATTACCAATCGTTGACAAAGATAATAATTTGAAAGGTTTAATTACCATTAAAGATATTGAAAAGCAGATCAAATATCCGCTTTCCGCCAAAGATGCACAGGGTCGTCTTCTCTGTGGTGCCGGTGTCGGAATCACTACAAACATGATGGATCGTGTGGATGCATTAGTAAAAGCCCATGTCGATGTCATCGTCGTAGACTCTGCACATGGACATTCTAAGAACATTTTAGAAGCTGTAAAAAATATCAAAAAGACTTATCCTGACTTACAGGTCATTGCAGGAAATGTTGCAACCGGTGAAGCTGTTAAGGCTCTGATCGAAGCCGGTGCTGACGCTGTTAAGATCGGTATCGGACCGGGATCTATCTGTACTACCCGTGTCGTAGCAGGTATCGGTGTTCCACAGATCACTGCGATCATGGATGCATATAAAGTTGCAAAAGAATACAATATCCCGATCATTGCAGACGGTGGTATCAAGTATTCCGGAGATATGACAAAAGCGATCGCTGCCGGTGCAAATGTATGTATGATGGGAAGTATCTTCGCCGGATGTGATGAAAGCCCGGGAACCTTTGAATTATATCAGGGAAGAAAATATAAAGTATACCGTGGCATGGGTTCTCTTGCTGCTATGGAAAACGGTTCTAAAGACCGCTACTTCCAGGAAGATGCAAAAAAACTGGTTCCGGAAGGCGTAGAAGGACGTGTTGCTTATAAAGGAAGCGTTGAGGACACGGTATTCCAGTTGATCGGTGGTTTACGTTCCGGTATGGGTTACTGCGGTGCTCCAAATATCGAGACTTTAAAAGAAATCGGTAAATTTGTAAAGATCAGTGCTGCTTCTTTAAAGGAAAGTCATCCTCATGACATCCACATCACAAAAGAAGCTCCAAACTACAGCATTGACGAGTAATTTTTATTTCTATAAACACTTCTATAAGATAGACCAAGAGCGTGAGCTGTTATACAGCTCACGCCCTTTTTATTCTCTGATGATCATTCCCTAACGATTTGCACGATTGTCATCGGCGTTGTTTTCCTGCATACCACTTCTGGTATTGTTGTCGTTGTTCTGGTTGTTGTTGTCATTATCATCGTTTCCGGTCATATCCTCGGCTGCATCTTTGATGCCCTCGCCAACTTCACCAACTCCGTCTACGACACCTTTTCCAACATCCCCTGCTGCATCACCGACATCTTCCATTGCATCGCCGACTGCATTTCCTGCGTTGTCCGTATCTTTATCGTTATTGTCGTTGTTATTGTTTTTGTTGCTGCCTGTTGTTTCATCATTTGCAGCATCGTCTGTTACGTTATCCTGCGTATCTGTTGTATCATTTACATTATCGTCATTGTTACCGCAGGCTGTAAACGTACCAAGTGCCATTACCAGCATAGCACCAACTATGATTTTTTTGAATTTTTTCATATCAATACTATCTCCTTTTGTTTTGATAGTACTAATATGTCCTTTATTTTCGTATTTATACGATGTTAACTCTCTTTTTCAAATAAATCGGACAATTTTTTCAAAAGCTTACTGCTACTGACCGGCTTTACCAAATACTCTTCGGGATTCATTTCCATGCACTCTAAGACACGATCCCTGTCTGTGACAGCCGTCATAAAAAATACAGGGATTCCCTGTGTCCGTTCATCTTCCTGCATCCTGCGGAACACCTCCGGACCGTCCATTCCCGGCATCATATAATCTAACAGCACAACATCCGGGATCTGCATCGAAAAGAACTTCAGTGCTTCCTCTCCCGAACGGATACAATATACTTTATAACGGTCTTTTAAATAAGAACGGATGACTTTTAACACCATCGGATCATCGTCCACGATCAATATTTTTCTTCTCTCTTCTGTCTGCATTTACATCCTTCTTTCTTAACCGCTCATTATTATAGCATTATAAGAAAGTTGCGTCAAACGTATTCCGGAACGTGTACTATTTTCTCATTTTCGGTTCAAAGATCCAGGATGCTAAATAGCCAAAGATCAAAGCTGCGGAAATTCCTACGGCACTTGCTTTAAAACCTCCCTGAAACAGTCCCAAAAATCCATTCGCATCTACTGCTTCTTTCACACCTTTCCACAAAACATTGCCAAATCCAAGCAATGGAACACTTGCTCCTGCTCCCGCATATTCCATGAACGGTTCATAGATTCCGACTGCTCCTAACACCGCACCTAAACATACGATCAAAACCATGATCCTTCCCGGCAGCATTTTTGTCTTTTCCATTAAAATCTGGGCAAGAGCACAGATCAATCCGCCTACCCAGAATGCATTGATATAATCCATCCGATAATTCCTCCTCTTTTCCCTTATTTTTCTTTTCTTCTTCTATGCATGTTCTATGACGATCGCATGTGCGATCCCCGGAACACTCTGTCCCTCGTTAAAGCTGACGGTCGATAATAACGCTCCGGTCGGGACAAATAAAATTCTCTTTAATGCTCCCTTTTCTACCTGTTTTAAGAAATACGCACTTAAGGTTACTGCGGAACAGCCACAACCGGAGCCTCCCGACTGTGTTCCCTGTTCCTCGCAGTCAAAAATCTCGATTCCGCAGTCTGTATGGATCTCTGCTATATCGATTCCTTTTTCACGAAGCAGTTTGATCAGAATCTCTTTTCCGACTTTTCCAAGGTCTCCGGTAATGATCTTGTCATAGTCCTCCGGCTTCCGCTCAAAATCTAACAGATGATGATATATTACATCACAGGCTGCCGGTGCCATGGCTGCCCCCATGTTCATAGAATCCTTAACCCCGTAATCTACGATCTTTCCGGTCGTGATCCCTGTGATCCTTGCCTTGCTCCTTGTGGTGCTAAGTACAAAGGCACCACTTCCGGTAACCGTCCAGGTAGCTGATAGTGGTCTTTGATTGGCATACTCCAGGGGAAATCGAAACTGTTTCTCCGCACTTGCAAAATGACTTGAAGTTAATGTCAGAACATTTTTGGCATATCCTGCCGCCACACACATCGCACCTAACGCCATGGATTCTCCTGCCGTAGAACACGCACCATATAGTCCAAAGAGCGGGATTTCATAGTCCATCAGACCAAATGAGGTGGCAATATTCTGTCCTAATAAATCTCCCGCAAAAATATATCGGATATCCTTTGCTTCTAATCCTGCTTTTCCTAACGCTAACGCCACTGCGTCCTTTTGCAGTGTACTTTCCGCATCTTCCCAGTTGTCTGCACCAAATTTATCGTCCTCGCAGATCACATCAAATTCTTTTCCTAACGGGCCCTCGCCCTCCTTCTTTCCCACAACATTTCCACTTGCAAGAATGTAAGGCGGTTTTTGAAATGAAAGACTCTGCAACCCCTTCATCTGTGAAAAAAAATCTTTTTGTTCCATAAAAAAACCTCCCAAACTTTTTGATAGTATGAGAGATTTTTTCCAATTTTATTCTAATTGTATTTTTCTTTTAAATGTATGACGCTTCTTTTAAAAGCTGATAAAACGTCGGCTGTAAATGATATTCCTGCATCAGACACTCCACTTCCCGGATACGCTTTTCTTTCTGATCTTTAGACACTGGTTTTTTCTTTGCACGGATCAATAGATTCTTTGGCGTATGTGCCAAATTCACAAATTCCAAGATATCTGTCTTATAACCACATGCCTCTAACAGATTTGCACGGATCGCATCGGTCATCAACGCTGCTGTCCGTTCTTTGATCAGACCATAACGGGTCAGTATCGAATAGTCCTCACTCTGTATCTGGCTGTTCAATTCATGCTGACAACACGGTACGGAAAAGATCATTTCCGTATTCCATCGCACGGCATGATATAACGCATGATCGGTTGCCGTATCGCAGGCATGCAGTGTAATTACCATATCCACCTGTTCATTACTCTGATATCCGCAGATGTCACCCAATTCAAAATGAAGATTTTCGTAACCATACTTCTTCGCTGCAAGGTTACATTTTTCGATCACATCTTCTTTTAAATCCAGTCCGGTCATATGCACCGGAATCTTACGGATGTTTGTAAAATAGTGATATAAAATAAAGGTCAGATAGGATTTTCCACATCCAAAATCAATGATATTCAAATATGTCAGTTCCCTGTTCTTTACGGCATCGTCCACAAGTTCTACAAAACGGTTGATCTGTCGATACTTATCGTACATGCTGTGTACGATCTTTCCTTCTTTTGTGAAGATTCCCATATCGACTAAAGGCTCTATCATTTCGCCTTCCGGGATCAGATATTTCTTCTTCCGGTTATGCCCGGTCTGCTCCTTTGGTGCCGTCTTTGTACAGTTATTTTCTATGATATGCACCTTGCCTTTTTTCGAGATCATCATCTGATATTCCACTTTGGCATTCCATACATTCATCTGGAAAAAATGTGTACCAAGTTCCTGCAGCAGATAGACCTCTAATTCTTCTTTATCAAGATTCTCATGGAACACCTGCTTTTGCGTATACTTTTCAATTTGATAATTCTTTTCTTTTTTTAAAATCTGAACTTTACGATATTCACAGTTCTTTGCCTTACTGAGTATTAACTTGTAAGGCAAAGACTGTAAGATGTCATGAATCTGTTCCTGCACTCCCTGACTCCTTTTTGAATTAGTCATCAATCCGGAAGAATGCGATCTCTTCTTCTAACTGTCTGGATAAATCTGTCAGGTTCTTGGATGCTTCTGCTAACAGGTTCATCGTTGCATTCAATTCTTCCATGGAAGCTGTTGTCTGCTGTGTACTTGCTGCATATTCTTCAGAGATTGCTGACAGGTTCTGGATGATATCTGCCACTTTCTTTCTTGCTACAAAATAGGAATCTGTGTGGCTCTTAATTACTTCCATATCGTCTTTGGAAGTGGTGATTCCCTTGCTGACTCTTACGAATTTTTCTCTGGTCTGGTTCAGTTTTTCCTGCTGCTCTGCGACAAGTATATTGACACTCTCCATAACCTCAACGCTCTTTTCAGATTCTTCTAACAGATTGTCGATCGTCTGACGGATCTGCTCTGCGGAGGTGTTGGACTGATCTGCTAATTTTCCAATCTCATCAGCTACAACGGCAAAACCTTTTCCTGCCTCTCCTGCCCTTGCTGCTTCAATCGATGCATTCAGTGCCAACAGACTGGTCTGCTCTGCGATCGCTGTGATGATCTTCGTTGCTTCTCCAATCTCCTGTACGGAATCGTTGGTCGCTTTGATCTGATTTCCGATATGTTCAATGGCTTTTGTTGTCTTATCGTTGGATACGGTAAGCTGCTCAATAATGTTCGTGGACTCATCGCCGGCATTTTTCATCTCATTGGAGGTCTCGTCTAAGGTCTCCACACCATCTACGATCTCGCCTACAACTTTACCCATATCTCCTACATAAACAGTTGCCTCTTCTACATCTTCTGCCTGAGATACCGCACCCTTGGAGATATCCTCTACTGCACGGCTGATCTCACCTGCTGCAAGATTACTCTGCTGTGCCATATGGTTCAATTCCTCACCGGAACCTAACAATACTTCTGATGAGTTCTTGATATTGCTGATGATATGGATCAGCTTCTTCTGTAATGTTTCAAACGCTCTTGCCATTTCTCCTACTTCGTCTTTTCTGGTCAAGAATCGATCCTCTAACTTGAAGTTCACTTTTCCGTGTGACAGTCCGACTAATGCTTCCTCTGTATGCTTGATCGCACCTGCAAGAGATTTTGATACGATCGTTGTTGTGATCATTGTAATGATCCACAGTACAACTGCTACAACTACAATGATCATGATACGGCTTTGTGTATAATCATCAATCTCGGAACGAGGGTTCACAATGCTGATCACTCCGACAACAGTTCCATCCGTGTTCTTAACCGGAAGAGAATAGCTGTAATATTCTACTCCGTTGATCTTTGTATCATCGTCTTTGTATTCTTTTCCACCTTTCAGAACTTTATCAATGATGACTTGATCCTTTATCTTCTGTCCGATGATCCTCTCCCCGTTTTTTCCTTTCATTGTTGTGATCGCAATCTTATCCCCATAAGTCAAAAGCATATCATAACCTGATTTTTCAACGAGCATATCCATCATCTCATTGGTCTTTGTCAGTTCAGCCTGTCCTTTGTATAAGACCCCTGTCTTTTCATCTAACTTAAAATCTCCCTGATATACGATATTGTAGGCAGACTGCACGCTTCCCGCCATTCCTGCCATTCCCTGGTACTGGGTCGTACGCATGCTGTCTCTCATGTCCTTTGCGGAAATAAAGGTCAGAATAATAAGGATCGCTATAATTGGTCCCATGGTAATCCCTATCAGACGCGCTGTTACTCCAAAACTGGATATTCTGTTTTCCCCTTGCCCTTCTTTCTTGCCCATGTTTTCTCCTTTCCAGCCATATCGGTCATACTGCCTCATTACAACTGTTTTTGCCTAACTATGTCGACAATTCCTGTATTTTGTCTTATTATACCATAATCTGTACTATCTCACAAGAAATGGAGGTGAAAAAAGAGACTGTGTTTGATCAAACCCCAGCCTCTTCTCTCTTCTTATTTTCCTTCATAACAGATGACAGATTCTACGTCATACTCTTTCAGTCTCTCTCTTCCTTTTAAGCCTGCTAACTCCATTAAGAAAATAATCTTTACTACTTCGCCGCCTAATTCTTCCACTAATTTTGCGGCAGCTTCCATCGTGCCTCCGGTTGCGATCAGATCGTCAACTAAGACAACTTTCTGTCCCGGTTTGATGGCATCCTTGTGCATCTCGATCGTTGCTTTTCCATACTCAAGATCGTACTCTTTTTCTACGGTCTCGCATGGCAGCTTTCCTTTTTTTCTTACCAGTACAAATGGTTTATGAAGATTATATGCGATCGGCATGCCGAAAATAAATCCTCTCGACTCTGCTCCTGCAAGTACATCAAACTCCGTATCCGCGAGCAGTTCCTGCATCTTGTCGATCGCCATATGTAATCCGTCTGCATCCTGCAATACGCTGGTCACATCCCTGAATATAATTCCCGGTTCCGGAAAATCCGGAATACTGCGGACGTAATCCTCCATTTTTTTCATGTAAATATTCCACCCTTCTGTTTTCTCTGGTATTCTACCATTCATATCCAAAACTAATAGTATCATTATTTTCCACAAAAAGCAAACCAAATGCACACATTGACAAGGTTTGGGAAACAAACTAGAATAAAAAGAATAAAAAATGCTGTGTTTGAGGAGGAATACTTATGCAAATGAATCAGACCCCATCTTCTGAACGTGTCCATATCGGCTTTTTCGGACGGCGGAATGCCGGAAAATCCAGTGTCTTAAATGCCGTGACCGGACAGGATCTTGCCGTTGTTTCAGACGTTAAGGGAACTACTACCGACCCGGTGCAAAAATCCATGGAGCTGCTCCCGTTAGGACCCGTCGTTGTCATTGACACTCCGGGAATTGATGATGAAGGCGAGCTTGGTGCTTTGCGCGTAAAGAAAAGTTATCAGGTGTTAAATAAATCGGATGCCGCTGTCTTAGTAGTCGATGCATCTCTCGGACTCTGCGAAGAGGATTTTGCTTTTATAGAGCATATCCAAAAAAAGCAGATTCCTTATGCCGTGGCATTTAACAAATCCGACCTTGCCCCGTCTGCTTCACTTGCAAAAGACCTTCAATATTTAAAAGAACATCATATTGATTTTGTATCTGTCAGCACGGCTGATCTTTCCGGGATCGATACCCTCAAAGAAAAGATTGCAACTCTCGCTAAAACAGAAGATACCAAACTTCGGATCGTTGCTGACCTGATCCATCCTTCCGATTTTGTGGTTTTAGTCGTGCCGATCGACAAGGCTGCTCCAAAGGGCAGACTGATCCTGCCGCAGCAGCAGACGATCCGTGACATCTTAGAGGCAGATGCAACTGCCATTGTTGTCAAAGAATATGAACTGCGCGACACTTTATCTCACTTAGGCAAAAAACCGCGTCTTGTCATTACCGACAGTCAGGTCTTTGCAAAGGTATCTGCCGACACTCCGGCAGATATTATGTTAACTTCGTTTTCTATCCTCTTTGCAAGATATAAAGGAAATCTGCCGGCACTGATCAAAGGTGTCACTGCACTAGAGCAGATTGAGGACGGAGATAAAATTTTAGTTTCCGAAGGCTGCACTCATCACAGACAGTGTGACGATATCGGCAGTGTCAAGCTGCCCCGCTGGATCCGGCAGTATACCGGAAAAGAACCGGAATTTGTCTTTTCCTCCGGCACGGAATTTCCGACAGATCTCTCACCGTATAAGATGATCGTGCATTGCGGCGGCTGTATGTTAAATGAGCGTGAAATGAAATACCGCCTTGCCTGTGCAAAGGATCAGAATATCCCTATGACCAATTACGGTATCCTGATCGCCTATATCCAGGGCATCTTAAAGCGGAGCGTTGAACCGTTTCCTGCAGTATCTATGATGCTTACGGAGGAACCGTCATGAGAACAGAACATGATATGTTAGGAACACGCAGCCTTTCCGATGATACTCTTTACGGATTACAGACGCTTCGTGCCAAAGAAAATTTTATTACTTCCTATCATACTACAAATCTTTCCCTGATCTACGCCATGGTGCAGGTAAAAAAAGCGGCTGCCTTATCTTACCGGGAACTGCACCCGGAGGAATCCCAAAAATGGGATGCTATCCTCTGCGCCTGCGACCGGATCTTAGCCGGGGATGTGGATGATGCTTTTTGTACCAGTGCCTTACAGGGAGGTGCCGGCACTTCCACAAATATGAATGTCAATGAGGTCATTGCTAATCTTGCGTTGACTGTCTTAGGACAGGCTCTGGGAAATTATGATACGATTCACCCTTTAGACGATGTGAACCGCGGACAGTCTTTTAGAAAGTTTAGAACTACTCCGTGACACCGTAATACTTTTTCAAAAAAATTGTATTGATGGGATTCTTGCAGATGAACAATCCTGCTTAGAGACATTAAAATGCTCCCGGGTAGATCTCTACCACAAGAGCACTGAAATCGGATATGATAAAGCAGAAGAACAGTATTATCAGGCAAAGTCAGGTACTACACCTGAATGATCACTGCCATTAACTCTAAATCTTCACTTGGCGATGCATTTGCAATGCTGTGTCTGCCACCGCTTTTGCAGATGCAGACATCGCCTGTTTCTACCGTACTGCTTTCGCCGTTGTCATTATATTCCGCTGTTCCGTGAAGTACCGTAATGATCTCTTCTTCTCCGATATGCTCATGCATTCCGAGGGAACAGCCCGGTTTTAAGATCAAACGTGCAATGACATTTGCATCACTCTCATATTCTCCCTGTACCACGGACGGGATCACTTCTACGGTTCCATCTCCGCCTTTCATGTGTTCATTAAAAATATGTGTAATCTCTGAATATTTTTTTACCACTGTATTTCCTCCACTTTGATCATCATTTCTAAATCGTAAAGAATGACATATCCTTCTCTAAATCCTCGGATAAGCCCTGCAATTCTTTTGCTGCCACAGACAACTGACGGATTGCCTCATTCAGACCTGCCATAGATGCTGTCGTCTGTTCTGTACTTGCTGCATTTTCCTGTGAAATTGCTGATAAATTTTGAACTGCATCAATAATTCTGGCTCTTGACTGATCACATATCTGCGTATGACTCTGGATTGCCTCTGTCTCGCTTCTGGATGCATTGACTCCGTCTGCTACGGATACAAATTTTGTCTTTGTCTCTTCTAATTTTTCCTGCTGCTGTGCAACGATATCTTCTACTTCATGCATGACGTTTACCGTTTGTTCTGCCTCACTTAACAAATCGCGGATGATGTCTTTGATCTTTTCCGCCGAGTCATTCGACTGCTCTGCTAATTTCTGGATCTCGGATGCCACTACTGCAAATCCTTTTCCATGCTCTCCGGCTCTTGCCGCTTCAATACTTGCATTTAACGCTAACAGGCTTGTCTGACTCGCGATCGAAGTGATCAGTTCTACTGCTGCATGGATCATCTGTACAGAATCGTTCGTTGCTTCAATCTGTCTTCCGATACGGTTGATCGCCTGTGTCGTCCTGTCATTGGATTCGGAAAGCTGACGGATAATGACAGAAGACTCATCACTGGCATTTTTCATTTTCGCAGATGTATCATCCAAACCATCCACACTGCTTACAATCTCTTCAATGACATGTCCCATCTCTCCGATATGTACCGATGCTTCTTCAATCTCTTCTGCCTGTGAGACTGCACCCTTGGATAAATCCTCTATGACCTTACTCATTTCGTTCGTTGTTGCACTGGAGTTTTCTGCCATCTGACTTAGAGATTCTCCCGATGCATTCAGTATTCCTGAAGATTTTTTGATATCACTGATGATCTCAAAAAGCTCCTGTTTTAACTTTTCGACGGAACGTGCCATATCACCGATTTCATCGTTTCGCCCTAACAGCTTTTCTTCCACATCCAGGGTCAGATTACCGTCTGCTAACGCACCGATTACCTTTTCTGTTCCACGCACGCTGACCGCTACGGATCTTGAGGTGATCCATGCTGCGATCGATGCCATTGCCATAATGATCAGTGCCATAAGAAATACGGCGCTTGACTTGCTTTTGATAAAGGCATTAATATCTTTGCTCTCTCTTCCGACAAACACCATTCCTATGATACTGTCATCCGAATTCTTTACCGGCACATAATATCCGTAGTATGGTCTTTCATTGATCACAATACCCGTATCTGAGTATTCTTTTCCATTTTTTAAGACTTTATCCGTAACTTCTTTAGATGCTGTGGTTCCTATCAGTCGATCCCCTGTTTTTTTATCCTTTAAGGAAGTCAACACACGGGTATCCCCATAGAAAAAAGTAACATCTACATCTGTCTTGTTCTTGATATAATCTGCTAACTCATTGTTATCAGAAATCTTGTACTCTCCTCTGTAAACATTGCCTTTTGCATCCTGCTTAAAATCACCGTCTGCTATGTTTTTAAACATCTCTAAGACTGCATAATCCGTTGCACGCATTCCGTCCAACGTAGTCTTTTGCATTCCCCTTTGCATGTTCCACCCGGAATAAAGTGTCATTGCAATTCCAAGCAACAGGCATGGCGAGATCACCATCAGTAACAGGCGCACCATGATAGACATTTTTCTTTTTCTTTCCATTGTACCTAATCCCTTTCTCTCATTTTAACCAAAAAATTCATCATTACTTAACCATGTACCTCATTATATCATAGAACCTTTTATCCTCTGGTACTTTTTTCACATTCTTTTGCAATTTTTTGACACTTATATTTTTTTGTACATTTTACGCGATTCTTTTCTCAATATAGGAACTAACCTTGTCCTTTTCAATTCCAAGAGCAATCGCAAGCTCTCCGTACAAATGCTCTTCTGCCAGCTTGAAATAACGCTCATCTCCGGCAGTCACTTTTTTCCCCTGTGCCTTACGCTCCTGCTTTTTCTCGTATATTGTCTTGATCACACGAACGAGTTCTTCACAATCCCCGGTTTTCAATGCCTCTTTGAATACAGTGTCTCTGTTCTTTTCATTCTGTATCTCAAATACCTGCATTTCCTGCATATGGTCTATCAGTTCACATGCTTCTTTTTTACTGATTACCGGACGCATGACTACTTTGTGGTTGTCCACCGGTGTAAACAAACGACTCTTTTCTTCATAAACCGGAACTAATGTATAATACATTTTATCACCCGGAACACCCTGTAAATCCATGCTTCCTATATGCTCTACCTGACATACACCATTGCTTCCATAAATTATGAAATCTCCTTCTTTAAACATTGCCTCTCCTTTCTTCCACAAAAAAAACGCCGCACTCTCTTTCGTAAGTGAAACGGATTTTGTATCATAACCTTTAAAAACAGAAAATATCTTCCTATAGTAGGTATTATACCACAATTTTCCTGTTTTTAAAAGTTATTTTGAAAATCGGGTTCCCGGCAAATGTTCCCGCAAATAAGACGGAAGCCATTGCTGGCTTCCGTCGGATGCTGGTAATATATAGAAACATAAATACATCTCCATGAATTTCAATAGCTATGTCCTGTGTCCTTTATATTCGGTCTGGGCTTACCTCATATTTGGACATTTATTAATGGATTGATCGTAATAGGTTGCAGTTGTACTGATGCAGAAAAAAGCATTGAAATTCATGGGTATACCTTCATGTTCTGCTTGCTTTCCTGCCGCCTTATGTACTAAAGTTGTTCCATTTCGCGGCAGGAGTCTTTTATCTTATTTGTTGAATTTCTCTAAGCCTTTTGGCTCTTTTGGCTGGTAGCAGTAAAATACAGATGCTTTATTTGCTGTAGATACAGCTGCTTTTGCTCCTGCTTTTTTTACCATCTCTCCGAAAAGATTCTGTTTCTTCATGGCTCATTGCTCCTCCCTTCACCTGGTATTATCATCAACATTACGACTTCTAATACCGTCAGCGCTAAGGCAATTGCTATCTTAGTTAACGAAAAAGTAAGTAGTAATATTAAGATTCCATATAACATGCCTAGTCCTAATGCACATCTTCTGTTCCTCTCTTTTTTTTCATTCGTTAACTTCTTATTCTGATGCTCCACTGGTGCACATTGGTAAATCACCAACTCACTTACAACAGCAATTGCAATGGCCAATGCTTCACATTGTTTAATGATTGCCTCTGTGTATGTTCCAACTATCACTATTCCCCAAAGAATAACTGTAAGTAAATTACACTGCCACGTCTTTGATGCATGATAGCCTCCACAGCAGCTGCGCAATGTAGTAAATACTACTACAAATACCAAGGTTGCAACGAACTGATGAATGATCGCACCTACCATTAGTAACAGAAAAGTTTTTCCGATATTATCAATGAGTATTTCATAACCATATGAATAAATCTCTTTTTCTTCTTCACTGATATAATCTTTCCGGTATAAGGAGTCCGCTACCTTTTCTGCAACTTTAGACATTGCCTCACATCCTTCTTCTACATCTTAACAACTCTGACTATTTTTGCAATACCTATGGCACCAATGACATTTTTCTGGCATGAATTACCGTTTTTTCTCTATTTTTACACCTTTTCTGCAACTTTTATCTAATCCAATCTTTTTATATTTTTACACTTCATCAAAAAAAGAAAATGTATACTCTGTGATTTTTTCACAAAATATGCATTTCCCTTTTGTTTGCTGCTATGTCATATCTCCTGCTTCTTCAAATGAAGTTTTATGATTAGGTTTCCGATTCTATTACATAGACTGACGCTATTCTATCCGTTCATTTCCCAAAAGCTGCATAACATTTCATAACTTCCTTTATCATATTCCTTTTTTTCGCTTTTTCAATACTCTTGGCATGAACCGTCTTTTTTAGGCATGAATTGTTGATTTTTGTCGAGAATTCTGGGAATTCCGTATAGTTCCAATGACTACCCACAAATCTTGTTTGCTTTGCATGGAATCAATATCTGTGAAATAAAATAATTGTTTTCTTCAAAAATTTCCAAATCTCCTTCTTCTCTACGAACCAGTTCTTTGACACTCTCTATCCCAATCCCATGTCCCTGTTTTTCCTTTTTTGTTGTTTTTAACTCTGGATTTTCTCCCAAAACAGATTTCAAAATATAGTTTTCCACAATGATATTGACCATCTCTTTATAAATGAACATTTTTAAACGGATTTCCTTTTTACTCTCCTGCTGTATTTCCGCTTCAATGGCATTATCTAAGAGATTTGATAATAAAATCGCAATATTACTTTCATTTTCCCAATGAAATTCTCCTGTAATCTGCACTTCTAAAGATATTTTGTTCTTCTTGCAAAGGGCTGCCTTTTGATTAATAACTGCATTCACCATCCTGCAGTCCATATAAAACACATTTTCTGCTTCTAACTCTGTCTCTAAAATGCTCTGCATCTCTTTCATAACAACTTCTGTTTCACCATCTCTTAGCAATTGCAAATATGTCGTAAAATAGTGTTTCATGTCATGACGCATTTTTCTTGTATTCTGATACAATAATTCTGTATTATGAATCTGACTTTCCTGTTGTTCTAACTGCACTTTTAAAACTTCATTTTCCAATTCACATCTGTTCTGATAGTTCATTCTCCGGATCAACCAGAACATAAAGCTATTGATCACTAACAACAGCATTGTCAATATAAAGAAAATCAGCTGTTCTCTAAAAGTCATTTCAACGGTTCCGACTATTTTAAAGGTAAGCACTGCAACAATAAAAAACGTAATATATAAGATTGCTCCAAAAATATACTCTTCTTTTTTGAAATAATGCTTTTTACTAAATGTTCTTTCTGCTATCACAAATGTCAAAATCACTGTGACCTTACTGATGCACAATACAAGGATTCTAAGAATACCATTCCCTGAGATGAGCACTTCCATAGGACTTTTGCTTAACACAGATATTACTTGTATCACCATAATATTTACAAATGCCAACATGATATACAGAATCAGGGGTACGATTAACTTTTCAATACTGTTTCCCTGCAAATAAATCATTGAGAAGCTGGTAACAATCAGGATTACTACAATACTTTGTAAATTAAATATTTCTCCCATAAAATGACTTGGAATAAATAAAATTACAAACCATACTGCATACTTCCACCATTCTATTGTTTTCTTTTTTCCAAAGTGACTTGTCAAAAACCATAATACTAACACACAGTCAATAGCACTTGCTACAATTTCAGCAATCTCACTAACTATTTGCATATGCAAAACTCCTCAGATATATCATTTGTTTCTTTTTCACTTCCTGTGCTTTATCTCTGCTGACAGAAAGGATTTCTCCATTGTCCAGTTCTACCTCATTTGCACGAACCATTTTCATATAGCGAACATTGACTAGATAGCTTCTATGTGTCTGTACAAAACCATAGTTACTCATCCATTTTTCTAAATTTGAGATTTTCCCCCGCATCTCACACTCGCCATTAATATGCTTAATCCGTAAATAATGTTTGCAGCTTTCTATATATAAAATATTTTTCAACGCAAGAATTTCTGTTCCATTCTTAGTCTGAACTTCCCACATTTTCTCATCTTTTTCCAATTTATTGAGTAAATGACAAATTGCCTTATCCAGTTCCTGATTCAGTTTTTCTTTCCGTATAAAGCGGAATGGCTGATAATGTATTGCCTGAAACACCAAATCATCTCTATTTGTCACAAATATAACATTTGTATTAATATTACTGCTAAAAATCTGTTCTGCCAGTTCCATCCCTGAGATTTCCGGCATATCAATATCCAGCAACAATATTTCCGGTGCTTTTTTCTGCATTGCCTGAAACATTTCTATTCCATTATAGAATATCTGTATCTCATAACTTTGGCCCTGTTCCTTCAAACATGTTTCTACACGTTTTTCTAATACTTCTGTAAACCTTTTTTCATCATCACAAATAAATATATGATACATTTCTCAAACCTTTTCCTCACTTATATGTTCCCTCTGTTTTTCTCCACATAAAGACAGGGATAACACAACTCATGTCATCCCTGTTTCTCTCTATCTCTATTGACGCCAAAATCGTAAATATAAACACTCTTTGCTCTGGCAGTAATAACTAAATAAAATCATCTGCTCCCCCTCCTCTCTTCTAGCCGTCTATATTCTTGCATATTGACAACTATTTTTCAACAAGATTTACATAAAAGCAGTTGATTTTGACACAAAAGCAACCGTTCCGTGTTTTTCTTTAGTGATTTCTCCGATTTCTACGGTATTCGCAGTAGATATCCCGAAATTGTGCATATTTCTTACAACTGATTTTCACTTTCTCTCCATTGGTCAGAATTGCTTCCTGTTTATTGAACTCCTTGATATAACGCATGTTAACATAATAAGACTGGTGTGGAGATATAAAATCCGTTCCATTCAGATTTTCGGCAAACTGCGTAATCCCCATTTTCACGTAATAATCCTCTTCCACGGTCCGTACAATGACGTTTCTTCCACTTGTCTCCACATAAATAATATCTTTGGGTCTGACAATATGCAGTCCTTTCTCATCCCAGAGTTCAATCTCGTATTCTTTTTCTAACTTAGATACTGCACTCAGCAATGCCTCCCGCAATTTTTCCTGTTCCATTGGTTTCTTCAGATAACGAAATGCATTGACTTTATAACCTTCAAAAACATAATCTTCATAAGATGTCAGAAAAATAATGATCGTATCTTCATACCACTCCCGATATTTCTCTGCCGTCCGGATTCCATTGATTTTAGGCATTCTAATATCCAAAAACAAAATATCATATCTGTTTTGTTCCCGTAACAGTTCCTGACCGCTGCAATAACTGCTGATCTCAGCCTGCAGGTTATTTTCCTGCAGTAAATATTCCAGACTTTCCTGCAACAATCCCCTGCCAATGGAATCATCATCACAAATTGCTATCCTTATTCTTTTCATAACCACCCTCGCATTCCTTTGCTAAAAAAATAACATAATTTTGTCCAGTTCCCGAAATCCCTGCTCTATTTCTTTTTCTGTCAGCCCCCCATATCCTAAAAGGATTGCCGGGTATTCCGGTACTTTGTTTTTATCTATATAGTATTCTGAAATCGGATAGATACGGATTCCGATCCCCTGTGCTAACTTTGTCAGTTCCTCATCCGAAAAATGCGACTCAATCTCTGCTATCACATGCAGCCCCGCATTATCTCCGTAAACCTTCCGTATCCACTTCCTTTTTTTAATCTCTTCCATTAAAAAGTCATGCTTCTTTTTATAACTACTCCGCATACGGTTCAGGTGACGCTCAAAATAACCTTCCTTCATAAAGTTACAAATGGTCATCTGCTGGATCTTTGGAACAGTTGATGCATAAAAACCGCATTTTTCAGTATAGACTTTTAATAATTTTTTCGGCAGCACTAAATAGCTGACACGCACTGCCGGAGCAATGCTCTTTGAAAATGTTCCAAGATAGATGACTTTTTCATTCTGATCGGAACCCTGCAAAGAAGGAATCGGTTTTCCTTTATAACGGAATTCACTGTCATGGTCATCTTCGATCAGATATCGGTCCTCATCCTCTGCTGCCCATTTTAACAGCTCCATACGCCGTTTCATCGGCATGACGGTTCCCATTGGGAACTGATGTGACGGCATCACATATGCAATATCCGCCTGTTCACTGCGAAGCTGCTCCATACGGATACCCTGTGCATCCATATCTACCGCACAGACCTGATATCCTAAATTCAAAAAAGTCTCATATGCCTGTACATAGGTCGGACTCTCCATTGCCACGCGTCTGTCTGCACCTAAAATCTGGGATAACAGCATCAGCAGGTATTCGTTTCCTGCACCCACGATAATCTGGGAAGGCTCACAGATAACACCACGAGACTGATAGAGATAGTTACAGATTTCCTCACGAAATTCCGGCTCGCCTGCACCATCTCCTGCGGTCAGCAAATCGGCATTATCCGTGCTGAGCAGATTCTTATTGACCTTTCTCCATGCATTAAATGCAAAATGCTCTAAGTCCACGGCAAAAGGTGAAAAGTCAATGTGTGTTTCCAACATCCGGTTCTTAGCACGTTTTGGCTCTTCTTCCTTTGGCTGCTGGCTGTTTTCTTTTAAGTCTAATAAATCACTGACATCACTGACGTAATATCCGCGGTATGGCTGTGCCTCTATGTAACCTTCCGATACAAGCTGCTCATAAGCAAGTTCTACAGTACTTCTGCTCACCTGCAAATGGGAAGATAAAAAACGAGTAGACGGCAGTTTCTCTCCTTGGGGAATCTTACCGTCCATGATCTCGATCCTGATATGGTCATATATCTGTTGATACAGCGGAATTTTTTCATCGTGTGACAGTGGAATCATCATTTCATTCACTGTCTGTTTAACCTCTCCCCTTTTTTAATTCTGCAACTACTTCTTCTTTCAGATTCAGTGCTTTGTCCTTCATCTGTCTTCCTGCCGTATTGGATGCTAAGATACCTGCAAGGAGTTTTGATGCAACATCATATTTTTTATAATGGATTGACATCGTTGCTAACAGATAATCTACTGTTCCCTGATCCATTCCGCAGATTGGAAACATCTCTGTGCTGACTGCCTTAAGCATACCGTCATATGCCTGTTTGTAAAAGGCTTCCTCTTCCTTCTTACATTCTGCAATCGCTGCCTTTCCTTCCTCTGTTGCAGCATCCATGGTCTCAGCTTTTCCTCGATAGAGCCATGCAATTTTCAGACAGGTATATGCTTTTTCACTGGTCTTGCCTTTTTTTACAATGGTATTAAACAGTGACAGCTTATATCTTTCCAATGCACGGTCGTAATCATAAACTGCCGGTTCCGGCTCAATCTGTGCATGAAACTTTGAGCAGATGTTTTCTTTGATTAATTTACTCTGCACATTGGTAATATGCGGAAAGAAACGGGTCATTGCCGTATAACCGCAATGCGGGCAGGAACATATATCATACTTTAAAGTATCAATATACTGATGACGCGGTCTTAAGTCCTTATCAGACTCTAAACGCTTTACCCTTCCGTTCTTAATCATCTTTGTCTTAAACACTTTATCACAGACCGGACAACGGATGCCTTTTTCCAATAAAAACATATCCTCTGTCGGAATATCCGGCTTTTCTCCGGCTGCTTCTGTGCTTGCACTTGTCTTTGGCTTGTCCTCTTCAAAGATATCCATATCTTCTGAAATTTCCAGTCCAAACTTTTCTAATCCTGATAATAAATTCATATGATGACCCCCAAATCCGGCTATGACTGAGCCGGTAATTTAAATGAACTCTTTAATGAAACAATACGGTTGAATACCGGATGCTCCGGTGTGGAATCCCTTGCATCGGCACAGAAATATCCCTGCCGTACAAACTGGAAACTGTCATATGGCTCTGCTTTTGCAAGCTCCGGCTCTACATAACAATCCTTTAACACTTTTAAGGAATCCGGATTCAGATTCAGACTTCCGTCCTCTTTATTATAAACGCCTTTTTCTTCATCTACAAGATTCTCATAAAGGCGTACCTCGCATTTCTTTGCAAATGGTGCAGGAACCCAGTGGATGGTACCTTTTACCTTACGTCCGGTAAATCCTGTTCCCTGTTTTGTCTCAGGATCATAGGTACAATGTACCTCGATCACTTTTCCGTTTTCATCTTTTACAAAGCTTTCGCATTTCACAAAATATGCATGCATTAAGCGCACTTCATTTCCCGGAAACAGACGGAAATATTTCTTTGGAGGTTCTTCCATAAAATCATCTCTGTCGATGTAAAGTTCCCGGCAGAACGGTACTTTTCTGCTGCCAAGTTCTTCATTTTCTAAATTGTTAGCAACATCTAAATACTCCACTTCGCCTTCCGGATAATTGTCAATCACCAATTTGATCGGATCTAAGACTGCCATCATTCTTGGCTTTTTCATCTTTAAATCCTCACGGATACAATACTCTAACATGGCATAGTCTACAGAACTGTTGCTCTTTGAGATTCCGCACAGCTCTACAAAACGCTTGATGGATTCCGGTGTAAAACCTCTTCTTCTGAGTGCTGCGATAGATACCAGTCTCGGATCATCCCAACCGTCTACAATTCCATCTTCTACCAGTTTTTTAATATAACGCTTTCCTGTTACCACATTGGTCAGGTAAAGTTTTGCAAACTCAATCTGTTTTGGTGGTTTTTCATATTCTAACTCACGCACTACCCAGTCATAGAGTGGTCTGTGATCCTCAAATTCCAAGGTACAGATCGAATGGCTGACTCCTTCAATGGCATCCTCAATCGGATGTGCAAAATCATACATCGGGTAGATGCACCAGGTGTCACCTGTTCTGTGATGCGTCATATGTGCCACACGGTAGATGACCGGGTCACGCATATTGATATTCGGAGATGCCATATCAATTTTCGCACGCAAAACCTTTTCTCCATCCTTAAATTTTCCGTTCTTCATATCCTCAAAGAGTGCTAAATTCTCTTCCACACTCCGATTGCAGGACGGATCATCTTTGCCCGGCTCTGTCAGTGTTCCACGGTACTCACGAATCTCCTCTGCCGATAAATCAGAGACATATGCTTTTCCTTTTTTAATTAATTTAACTGCTGCTTCGTACATCTGCTCAAAATAGTCAGATGCAAAGAAAAGGCTGTCACCCCAGTCTGCTCCTAACCACTGGATGTCCGCCTTGATAGACTCGACGAATTCCACCTTTTCCTTTGTCGGATTGGTATCGTCAAAACGCATATGAAATTTGCCATGATATTCTTCTGCAAGTCCGTAATTCAATAAGATGGACTTGGCATGTCCGATATGCAGATAACCGTTTGGCTCCGGAGGAAAACGTGTAACGACTTCGTCACATCTTCCTTCCTCTATATCTTTATCAATAATCTGTTCAATAAAATTCTTGGAAACTGTACCGCCTTCCATAAACTAAATCCTCCTGAAATCTCTTCTCAATCGCTTTTATTATATGATTTCAAGAGAATTTTGTCAATGTAAGCCCTCTATTTGATGATGCTTAAATAATCTCTAACTCCGCTTAATATGCTCATGGGTAAACAAATGATCCTGACAGTATTCATAATTTCCGTCACATTTCGAACAGAAACGGAATTCTAAGGTCGGATCGTCCTTTTCCGTTCTTCCGCAGACTGCACATTTATGCTTGGTCACACTGCCGGAATGTCTCATCTCGGCATCCCGCATCTGTGTCTTAAATACATACTTTCTGTGCACTTCTTTTGGCGATACCCTCTGATAATTTCTGGTAGACAGATAAAAGATCAGGAAGTTCAAAAGTGCCGCCACAATGGAAATCCTGCCCACAGCTCCTGATACGACAAAATCGTAAATGGTCAGAGCTGCATAGACATATGCCATCCACTTCATCCTTACCGGAATGATGAACCACAACAGGATCTGCATATCCGGGAAGCAGACTGCAAATGCCAGAAAGATCGCCATATTGATGTAATACGTTGTCACATAATAACCGATCCCGATCGTCAGACCACCTGTCATACTTAAAAATCCATATGCCACGAATGCTCCGATCACCGTAAAGATCAGACCTCCAAAGATATAGACATTAAAGCGGAAAGTTCCCCAGGTACGCTCTAATGCGGTTCCTAAGGAATAATACAGCATGATCATAATAATATAGAAAAAGATGTTGCCGGTAGACGGTGGGATCAATACCCATGTAACCAGTCGCCACACCTGACCACGCAGCACCATGGCCGGTTCTAACATCAGATAACTGATGATCCCCGGTGTCATATACATCATCAGATAACCGAGTGCATATGTTACTACAAGCCAGAGGCTTAAGTTGGGAATTGCATATTTTCCAATCTTTCGTTCTAATTTATTCAGATAATTCATCTTGCACCTCATTTGTCTGGAATTTTTAACCTTATATTTAACACATTATAATTTTAAGCATTTTGTTTGTCAATCTATGCAGAAATTCTTCACAAAATCTTTAGAATTATAACTTTATAAAGAAAATATAAAATGGAAAAAAAGGGTTGTTTTTTGTAATTTCCTGTCGTAGAATGGGGTGTACTGAAAAATCAGTACCCTTCATACATTTAATAGGAAATAAACAAGTTATAACAGGTGGTATTATGAATCAGAATTTATACAAATTAGGAATTGATATCGGTTCTACAACCGTAAAGATCGCTATTTTAGATGAGAATGACGACCTCGTCTTCTCTGATTACGAAAGACATTTTGCAAATATCCAGGACACACTTGCTGCCCTTTTAGAAAAAGCATACCGAAAAGAAGGAGATATGAACTTAGCACCGATGATCACCGGTTCCGGTGGTCTGACCTTAGCAAAACATCTCGGTGTACCTTTTGTCCAGGAGGTTATTTCCGTTTCAACTGCCTTGCAGCATTACGCACCGCAGACGGATGTTGCCATTGAATTAGGTGGTGAAGATGCAAAGATCATCTATTTTGAAGGCGGCAACGTGGAGCAGCGAATGAACGGCATCTGTGCCGGTGGTACCGGTTCTTTTATTGACCAGATGGCATCTTTGATCCAGACCGATGCTCCGGGATTAAATGAATATGCAAAAAACTATAAAGCAATCTATCCGATTGCCGCACGCTGTGGTGTTTTTGCAAAGACGGACATCCAGCCGTTAATTAATGAAGGAGCTACCAGAGAAGACCTTGCCGCTTCTATTTTCCAAGCTGTTGTAAACCAGACCATCAGTGGACTTGCCTGTGGAAAACCGATCCGCGGACATGTTGCTTTTTTAGGCGGTCCTTTGCATTTTTTATCAGAATTAAAGGTAGCTTTTATCCGTACTTTACATTTAGACGATGAACATGCCATTACACCGCCGAATTCCCATTTGTTTGCAGCTATTGGCTCTGCTTTGAATTATAAAGAAGATACTACGACCACTTTAAGAAGTCTTTTACAGACTCTTTCCGGAAAAATACATATGGAATTTGAGGTAGAGCGTATGGAACCGCTCTTTGCTGATCAGGAAGAATACGATGCCTTTTTAGCACGCCACAACAGCAATCATGTGGTTACCGGGGATTTATCTTCCTATGAGGGCAACTGCTATCTTGGCATTGATGCCGGTTCTACCACGACAAAAGTTGCTTTAGTCGGCGAGGACGGCTCTTTGCTCTATTCTTTCTATGACAACAACAACGGAAGTCCGTTAGCAACAACGATCCGTGCCATGGAAGAGATTCATGAGCGTCTTCCGAAAAATGCTCACATTGTCTATTCCTGTTCTACCGGCTACGGAGAAGCATTGATCAAATCTGCACTACAGTTAGATGAAGGCGAAGTAGAGACAGTCTCTCATTACTATGCTGCTGCATTTTTCAATCCTGAAGTAGACTGTATTTTAGATATCGGTGGTCAGGATATGAAGTGCATCAAGATCAAGAATCAGACCGTAGACAGCGTTCAGTTGAACGAGGCCTGTTCTTCCGGCTGTGGTTCTTTTATTGAGACCTTTGCAAAATCTTTAAATTTCAGTGTCCGTGACTTTGCAAAGGAAGCTCTTTTTGCAAAAAATCCGATCGATCTCGGAACCCGCTGTACGGTATTTATGAACTCCAAAGTAAAACAGGCGCAAAAAGAGGGAGCAACCGTTGCAGACATTTCTGCCGGACTTGCTTACTCCGTTATCAAAAATGCTCTCTTTAAGGTAATCAAACTTTCCGATGCCTCCGACCTTGGAAAAAATGTCGTTGTGCAGGGTGGAACTTTTTATAACGATGCCGTATTACGCAGTTTTGAAAAAATTTCCGGCTGTGAAGCGATCCGTCCTGACATTGCCGGAATTATGGGTGCGTTTGGCGCTGCATTGATCGCAAGAGAACGCTATGAAGACGGACATGTGTCTTCTATGCTCTCTATTGAGGACATCTGCAACCTGGCCTATGATACAAAACTGACACGCTGTAAAGGCTGTACCAACCACTGCCTTTTAACCATCAACCGTTTCAGCGGCAACCGTTCTTATATTACCGGTAACCGCTGTGAGAAAGGTCTTGGAAAAGAAAAGAACAAGGAAAATATCCCTAATCTTTTTGACTATAAATATCATCGTATTTTTGACTATGAACCACTTTCCGAAGCAGAGGCTGTGCGTGGCACGGTCGGTATTCCAAGGGTACTGAATTTTTATGAAAATTACCCGTACTGGGCGGTATTCTTCAAAAAATTAGGATTCCGTACCGTTCTCTCACCGGATTCTACGCGAAAGATTTATGAACTTGGGATTGAATCCATTCCAAGTGAATCCGAGTGTTATCCTGCAAAATTGGCACACGGTCATGTGAAATGGCTGATCGATCAGAAGGTAGATTTTATTTTCTATCCTTGTATCCCTTATGAGCGTCAGGAGATCAAGGATGCCAACAATCACTACAACTGTCCGATCGTAACTTCTTATGCGGAAAATATTAAGAACAATATCGATGAGATCACAAGTGGCAGTGTACGCTTTTTAAATCCGTTTATGTCTTTTGGAAGCAAAGAGGCTTTAACCAAACGTCTGGTAGAAGAATTTCAGGCAGAGTTCCAGATCCCGGCAGCGGAAATCCGTGCCGCCGCTGATGCTGCATGGGAAGAGCTTGCAAATGCCCGTGACGATATGCGGAAAAAAGGTGAAGAAACCCTGCAATATCTGAAAGAAACCGGAAAACGCGGCATTGTCCTTGCCGGCCGTCCTTACCACTTAGATGCAGAGATCAACCACGGTATCCCGGAGCTTATCAACTCCTATGGTATTGCCGTACTGACCGAGGACTCTGTCTCTCATCTGAATCCGGTAGAGCGCCCGTTGATCGTATTAGACCAATGGATGTACCACTCCAGACTCTATGCAGCGGCAAATTATGTCAAGACTCAGGAAAATCTGGATCTGATCCAGCTCAACTCCTTTGGCTGTGGTCTGGATGCCGTAACCACGGACTGCGTCAGTGATATTCTGACAAATTCCGGAAAGATCTATACTTGCTTAAAGATTGACGAAGTCAACAACTTAGGTGCTGCAAGGATCCGTATCCGCTCTCTCTTAGCTGCGATCCGCGTCAGAGAGAAGAATCCGAAGGAACGCACGATCCGTCCTGCTAACTACAACCGAACCGTATTTACCGAGGAGATGCGTAAAAACTACACGATCATCTGCCCACAGATGTCTAAGATTCACTTTGACATCATTGAACCGGCATTCCGCTCCTCCGGTTACAATCTGGTGGTTTTAGAGAACGATAACCGTGATGCGATCAACACCGGACTTCGTTTTGTAAACAACGATGCCTGCTATCCGTCCCTGATGGTAGTCGGACAGATCATGGATGCCGTACTTTCCGGCAAATATGATATGACAAAGACGGCTGTTCTGATGTCGCAGACCGGTGGCGGATGTCGTGCATCGAACTATATGGGCTTTATCCGACGTGCACTTGCAAAAGCAGGATATCCGGATGTTCCGGTCATTTCGATCAACCTTGCATCGTTAGAGAAGAATCCGGGCTTTAAATTCACGCCTGCTTTAGTGCAAAAAGGTATGTACGGACTTGTTTTCGGCGACATTTTCTTACGCTGTCTTTACCATGTCCGCCCATACGAGGCAGAGCCGGGTTCAGCCAATGCACTGCATGAAAAATGGAAAGAAAAATGTATTGCTTTCCTTTCACAGGATAAACTCCTTTCCCACCGCACCTATAAAAAGATGTGCCGTGAGATGATCCGTGACTTTGACAAACTTCCGATCCTCGATATCCAAAAACCAAGAGTCGGTATCGTCGGCGAGATCTTAGTCAAATTTGCACCTGCCGCAAATAACCATTTAGTAGAATTATTAGAATCAGAGGGAGCCGAAGCGGTCGTTCCTGACTTATTAGACTTCTTCCTCTACTGCTTCTATAATGCGAACTTTAAGGCAGAAAAATTAGGTATGAGCAAGTCTTCTGCAAGAAAATGCAACCTTGGCATCAAAGCGTTAGAATGGCTTCGCTCTGCTGCAAGGGATGAATTTGAAAAGAGCAGCCGTTTCACACCGCCTGCCCACATTGAAGAACTTGCCCGCTATGCCCATCCGATTGTTTCCGAAGGAAACCAGACCGGAGAAGGCTGGTTCTTAACCGGAGAAATGTTAGAACTGATCCACACCGGAACCCCAAATATTGTCTGCACACAGCCATTTGCCTGTCTGCCAAACCATATCGTTGGAAAGGGTGTTATCAAAGAGCTGCGCCACCAGCATCCGGAAGCAAATATCGTTGCGATCGACTACGATCCGGGTGCATCCGAGGTAAACCAGCTCAACCGTATTAAACTGATGCTGTCTACCGCACAGAAAAATCTTAAGAATGCTTAAAACGAGGAACTGCCATGGATTTTCAGGAACTGTTAAATGACTATATTGAATTATTTTCCTGCACGGCAAAAGAACTTGCCGATGCTTCCGGCTTAACAGCTGTGGATATCAGCCGTTACCGTACCGGAAAGCGTACTCCTGACCTTTCCAGTCCCCAACTGAAAAAACTAGCTTTCGGACTTGCGAAACTTGCACAGGAGCATGGAAAAGAATCCATTACAGAAGGAGAAATTTATAACGCTCTGACCAATGCACTCGGAAAGGAATCCCTTTCCTATGCCATTACCATTGAGCGTTTCAATCAGATCATCTCTCTTTTGGATATCAATATTTCACAGATGGCGCGTGTTTTGAATTACGATGCTTCTTATATCTCCCGTATCCGTTCAAAACAACGCCGTCCGTCTGATATGCACTCTTTTTTCCACAGTGTTTCTGTATTCATTGTGCGCAGTTGTTCAGACACTGCTTCAAAAGAGTTGATCGCTAACGTTTTAGACTGTGACATTCAACATCTTGAGGACAATTCCTCTTACCTTTATTTATTAGAGAGCTGGTTCTTTTCCGATTCTGAGAATATGGAGCTTTCCGGTTCTTCTGCAAATGATTTTTTGAGAAAATTAGACGAGTTCAATTTAGATGAATATATCCGGAGTATTCATTTTAATGATATCAAAGTTCCATCCGTACCGTTTCAGTTTGCCACCTCAAAAAATTATTTTGGACTGGAGGCTATGAAAAACGGAGAACTGGACTTCTTGAAATCCACGGTTTTATCTAAGTCTACAGAGCCCGTCTATATGTGCAGTGATATGCCTATGGAGGATATGGCACAGGATTTAGAGTTTGGAAAAAAATGGATGTTCGGGCTTGCTGTCATGCTAAAAAAAGGACTGCACTTAAATATCATCCACAACATAGACCGTCCTTTTGAGGAAATGATGTTAGGTCTTGAAAGCTGGATTCCACTCTATATGACCGGACAGATCTCTCCTTATTATCTGAAAAGTCTGCAGAATGACGTTTACTGTCATTTCCACTATGTCTCCGGTGAAGCTGCCCTGTTTGGAGAATGTATCGCCGGATACCATGATAAGGGACGTTATTACCTGACCAGACATAAGGACGAAGTCGCTCATTATAAGACGATCACCAAATGTCTGTTTCAGAAAGCAATTCCGCTGATGGATATTTACTGCAAAGAAAGAAAGTCAGAATATGAGAAGTTTCTTTTTGAGAATGCAAAACTTCCGGGCAAAAGACATCATATCCTCTCTTCCCTTCCTCTGTGTACCATGTCCGAGGAACTTTTGAAAGAAATCCTGCAACAGAACAAGATTTCGACAGAAGATGCTGCAAATATTTTCCATTTTGTGACGATGCAAAAAGAGATTTATGAGCAGATGCTCTATTCCGGCCCTTTACAGGATGATGTTCCGGAACTGACAAGGGAGGAATTTGAACAGTATCCGATGGTGCTCTCTCTTTCCGGTCTCTTCTTTGAATCCGATATTTTTTATACCTATGAACAGTATCTGCAGCATTTATCGCAGACAAAGGACTATGCAAAAGGACAGGAAAATTATAGCGTAACGGTCACACATCAGCTTCCGTTCCGCAATATCCAGATCATCATCCTAGAGGGTGAATGGGTCATGGTTTCTAAGAATAAGTTCCCTGCGATCCATTTTGTCATCCATCATCCGAAGATGTGTCATGCTTTAGAAAATATGATCGTACCGGTAATGGAAGAGGAGTAAAACCGCAATGGCTTTACTCCTCTACTGTTATCACATCTTTTAATACATAGTGAAATGTCGGTGCGGAACTGTTCTCGTTCTCGATATAGCCTTTCTTCAAATTACAGGTGTCCTTTGGATCTTCCGGATCCACTCCGATGTAATCCCCCTGGAATACCTGAATTTTTCCTTTTTTGAATCCGTTTATGACTTCCTGCATTTTTGCTTTGGTTCCCTTTGCCGCCACTAACTCATTCAACTCTAACATCTCGACCCAGCCTTCTTCAAAGCCCGCGCCCATGTCATTGCCGACTACATTTCCTTTGACATTTTCTTCAATTTTTTTATCTTTTAATACTGATTCTACGGCTCCTGTCACATATGGTTCCCAATTGATCTTACATCCGGTCAGATAGGTGGTCGGCGCTACATTTGCCATACTCTCATTGTAGCTGACAATGTAAACCGGTGTGTCGGAATCCGTTGCCTCACAGGCAGTTGCCGGTCCGGTGGTATCGGAGTGCTGTGAGATGATGACACAGCCTTCGTCTATAAATTCTTTCGCATATTTTTTCTCTGTCAGATAGTCATTCCAGTTGTTCGTATAACGTACGGACATTACCGCATCCGGTACAATCGAGCGCACCCCTAACAAAAATGCCGTATAACCGGAAATAACTTCCGCATAGGGATAGGCTGCAACATAGCCGATCTTTGCCTGCTCTTTTGTGATCGTACCGTTGTCGATCAGTTCCTGCAGTTTCATTCCCGCCGCAACACCTGCGGTATATCTGCCCTGATAAATCGCTCCCATAAAGGTATGATAATTTTCCAGACGCGGTTCTTCGTTCGCGTTAGAACAGGTTGCCATACAAAACTCGATATCCGGATATTTTTCTGCTAACTTTTTCATCGTCACTCCATAATTATAACTTGTGGCAATGATCAGTTCACAGCCGGAATCTATCAGTCTCTCTAAATACTCCTCCTCGGTTCCTTCTGCAACATTGCACATGGCAATGGTCTTGACCTGTTTTCCGTATTTGTCTGCTATCGCATTCTGCACCTCTATGAAATTATTCGTATAAGAAGTGCTGGCATCCCCGACATAGATAAATCCGACTTTGAGGGTCTTGCTCTCACTCTTATGAAAGGAAAGAACCGCTGCTAACACCACTGCAATGACAACAGCACAGGTAAAAAAGGTCACTGTATATGTCTTTTTCATACTATTCTTCCTCCTCTTTCACATTTGCATTGTCATATAGGCGCTGCATATCAATCTGTCCGGTTTCGATCAAATGGAGCATGATATCGGTAAGCTGTGGATCGAACTGTGTTCCCCTGCCTTTTTTCAGCTCGCCTAGCACAAAATCCATATCCAGCTTCTTTCGATACACTCTGTTTGCAGTCATTGCATCAAATGCATCTGCAATTCCAATAATTCTGGCATTTAATGGAATTTCTTCTCCCTTTAAGCCATGCACATAGCCTTTTCCGTCATACCGCTCATGATGGTACAACGCTCCCTCTTCGATATTATCTATTAACGTAAAGCTCTTTAATATCTCTCCGCCTTTGACAACGTGGGATTTCATCTCCTTATACTCTTCGTCTGTCAACCGCTCCGGCTTATTTAAGATCCGGTCCGGGATTCCGATTTTTCCAATATCATGAAGCAGTGCCGCACGTTTCAGTTCGCTGCATTTTTGTTCATCAAAACCTAATTCTTTTCCGATCAGAACGGAATACTCTGCTACCCTCGCAGAATGCTGGCTGGTGTTGACATCCTTTGCATCCACGGTACGCGCGATGGTCAGAACCGTTTCATTTCCCATCTCTAACTGTTTTTTCACCAGTTCTAATTCCCGCTTCTGTATATTCAGCGTTCTCTGTACCTGTGTATGGAATACCAGCCAGGTCAGATAAGTGACTGCGATCGCAAAAACTGCTACCATATACAGCATAAACCACCAATTATCGTATATCTCTGCTTTTTTGATGATCTGATAGGTACTTTCTACCTGTACGCTCTGATCTTTGCTGTCTAACACGGCTAAATGGAAGGTATAACTGCCTACCGGAAGATTCGTATAGATCACACTGGACAGTTCGCCCTGCTGCATGACTTTTGGTGCTTTATCATAGCCTTCTAAATATACACTGACATACGGCTTATATACGGAATAGTTGATGATCTCCGGAAAAATCTCAATGGTCTCTGCTCCACGCTCTACATAGAGTGGTTCACCTCTTTTTACCGAATGGCGGGCACCGTCGATCTCTACGGATTTCATCTGCATACGGTAAGAACGTGTTGACGCATTATAGTGGTTCAGGTTCATGCAGGTCACTCCGTTGTCTGTGGAAAAATAGAGATTTTCGTCCTGATCCACATAATTCCATGCATTCGGTGTCAATGCATTTTCAAGTCCCGATTTACTGTTTAAAAGCTGATACTCTACTTCTTTTCCATCTAACAGGTCTTTTTTATCAACCACATAGATTCCGGCAGAACCCGGTACGAACAACATTCCGTTTTTATTTTCTACCAGATCATAGTTATTAAAATATGGAAAATTATCTAATATCCTGATAGACCGGTCGGATTCCATATAACAGATACTGTTACTGGTTACGATAAAGACGCCTCCTCCATCTTCATCGGCAACCATACGAAGGATGACCTCCGAACTTAATCCTTCTGCCTTTCCATATTTTGCTGACACTTTACCGTCTTTGATGACTTCAATCCCGTTTCCATCCGTACCCGCTAAAATCGTTCCGTCCTCAAGTTCTAAGGTACAGAGCATCTTCGGATTTAACAATCCATCTTTTTCCCCGATATTTTGCAGAACTTTTCCGTCTTTGATATAGGTAAGTCCGGCATCCCCTGCCGCTAAAATATCCCCATTCTTTAATTCGATAGTTGTACGGATCTTGTCGCTGCTCACACCATTTTCCGAATTATAGATCGTATATTGACCGTTTTTTTCAATCTCGATAGCACCTTTTCCGGTTGTACACGCCCAAAGATTTCCCTTACGGTCAACCATAAAGCTTCGTATTCTGGCATCGCTTAGTAGTTCTGTCCATTCATTCGTAACACCTGCTCCGGTTTTGGTATCGACAATCTTCAGTCCTTTGTCCGTTCCGATGTAAAGCTGTCCCTGCCATTCCGTCACTGCATTTACGATCTTTTCATCCGCTGCTGCTTCATAATGGATATCCTGAAATATGGATTTACTCATCCGCATGACTCCTAAACGCGAGGAAGTAAACCACAGATTTCCCTGATAATCCACTAACATATGGTCAATGGAACTGTTAAATTGTTTCATTTCCACTGCCTGAAACTCTTTCTTTTTTTCTATATACCCTACTCCGTTATCGGCGCAGACAAATATAGTATCTTCGTATGGATACAGGGAATTGATATTTGAAAGTTCTCCGCAGGTAATACTTTTTTGATATTCTAATGTTTCTCCCTGCACGGAATACACATCAATCTGATTTTTTGAAGTTCCGACATACAGCAGTTCATCCTGAAAAAGACAACAGACATATGCCGACTCATCCAACGGCTGATAGGATGCTGTTACTTTTCCACCCTGTATCAAAAACAGCTTTCCCTCATCTGCTACTACGGCTACATTGCCGTTCTTATCTGCGTCTATGCTCTCTGCATAGGTTACTTCTGAAATGGTACGTTTTACGGAAAGTCCGCCCGAAAGTGTTACGACAGACAGCTCACTCGACGTGCCCACATAATACTCGCCATCGGAACTCTGTGTGATACAGCGTACCGAATCGGAGGACAACCCTTCTTTTTCTGATACTACATTTGCAATGCTCTCATTGATAAAAATTGACACTCCGCTGTCATTTGTTCCAACCCAGAGCCTGCCTTCCTCATCTGTATAAAGACAGTTGACTGTCTTTACGGATTCATATTCATCCACCCACCGGAATTCCGAACCGTTATAGCGGTACAGTCCGCCATAGGTTCCAATCCAGAGCACTCCGTCATTCGTCTGCACGATATCATTTGCACAGCCGCCCGGAATCCCGTTTTCTCTTCCATAGATTGTCTGAAGATATGTATTATAATTGTTCTCTTCCTGTACCTCTTTTTTCTCCTTTGCATGCACCGAAACTGCTTCCCCCATTCCCTGAAACAGCGAAGCTCCAAGGGTCAGACACAACAGGATTCCGATCACTGCATTTTTTTGCACTTTTTTTCTGCTCTTATAAAAACGTATCAGCAAGAACAGTAGTACGATCGTAATGACTTTATCTAAAAAATCCAGATAGAATTCTCCGGCGCAGTGACTGATGATCGGATTAAATCCCATTCTTTCTAACGCATTGATGACACCGTCACCCCACTTATTATTGGTGTAACCATCGAAATACATATAATTAAACGGAACTGATAAAACTACTGACAGAATTGTTGTTAGAAAGCTGATCGACAGCGTACCAAATAAATTTTTCAGATATCCTTTTCTTGCACATATTCCTACCGTCACTGCAACAATTGCACTGACTACAGCATAAAATATGTACGTCCAGGAATATAGGATCCCATAGATGATATTGACCGTCATACCGACCATTGCCCCACATAACGGTCCTAATACATAGGCAGCCACCACCGTTCCAAACGAATCTAAAAACAAGGGCAGCTGCAAATTTTGTGCAAAAATCTTACCTGCATAGTTGATCAATACGCAGATCCCTACAAACAGGCTTATCTTATACCATTTTTTTTCACTCATTTTTCTCTCCATTACTTAAACATTCTTTTTTTGATTCCCTGCTAACTATTGTAAATGAAATGAGCTGCAATTACAATTATGAATATCTTTTTTTGCACTTTTTATAGGATTATGTCGTTAAAGGCGGCTCACAACTTAGTGCTGACAAATTGCACAAAACCGGGACTGCTTTTTCTATATGCTCTTTGTCTAAATAGAGTGCAAAATATTTCTGCCCTTCAAACCATAGTCCGGTCAGACCGATCTCATCTGCCGCTAATAAAATATTTCCGATCGGCGACCGGTAATGACTCGTGTACTGCATCTTATCTCTCCTTAACGCTTGGCTTATCCCGTATTTATGAAGTCTGGCAGACCGGAAATTTTTACTTATTGGTAGAAAATGGCTTTTTCTTTTGATTGCAATTATAACCCTCTGATAATGTTTAAATAATCCTGTCTCTGGTCTACAACGGCATAAACAATAACTTCTTTCTTTTGCTCATCCACATTATAAAATACTATATTTTTCTCAAGTATCAGTACTTTATATCCCTGCCTTTTTAACACTAAATAACGAGGTTCTACTCCTTTAAACGGATTATCCCCTAAATCCAAAATACTTTGTTCCAATTTTTTTAACTTTTCTAATGCAACTGCATTGCCAAAATTTTCAGCTATATATAAAATAATTTTTCTGATCTGGACATCTGCTGTTTCAGTGCGAATAACTTTATATTTCAAAAAACTAGCCCTCCTGCAACAGTTGTCTTAAATCGTCAAATGTTTCGTTGATTGGTGCAACTCTACCATTCTTTACATCGTTCTCTGCTTCCGCTAAAATTTCTAATAACTCAATTCGGGACTTCATGTGTTTATATTCCTCATATGAAAGAGATACTGTATCTCCGCGTCCATTTACGGTTATAATAACTGCTTCTTTCCCTTCCCGGCATTGCTTGGAAATCTCACTATAATGATTTCGTAAATCCGCTGATGGTCTTATTGTTTCCTGTAATGTATACATAGAAAATCACCCCTCTTTCTATTATAGTCATATTATATCTTAATTTGCCTACAGCATCAAGTTTCTTTCTATTTATTCTAGAAATATACTTATCGGATAAGAGGATAATCATTAGTTGATTATCCCTCCGTCCACACATCTGACATACGACTTCGTATCAAGGTGCTTCCTTAGTTTTCATAGACTACCAGACCATAGTCAAGTATGGATATGTATCCTAGCTTAGCTATTGTTTTGTTTGAAAAGATTTGGTTAAACATTTGTGCTATTCTCTCGTACCCTTTCTGCTACATACAAGTTCCTTGGCTTCCTAATATTCCATTTCCAATGCTTTTAGCATTCAATATTTCGTTTTAATTTTCTTCCATTGTTTCCAATAGACCGCCCGGATTCTTCGCTTGCCCATTCACCCATTTCTTTAAGAAGGTTCTTTAATCTACAAGCCTGAAATATTCCCTATCCTCGCACATATCCTTAACTATAACCTTATGTGATTTCTGTTCGTCAGACCAAAGACCTCTACTTTCCTTCAGATTCCACCTTGCAATAGACATCCTTTGTTTGTATCAGGTAAATAACTCGCCTCCCCAAAAAGTATCGCCACCTGATAGAGGTGGCGAGTCTTGATTATCTCTTCGGTTGTTTACAACAATCGGGAAGTGTTTCCGACCAGGGCATAAGTTCTGCCAGTTTATCTTCAGGTACATTATTCCTTGGGTATTCCTTAAGCTGATCCATTAGATACTGGAAATATTCAAACGGATTTAGTCCATTTGCTTTTGACGTTTCTGCAATGGAGTACATCATTGCACTTGCTTTTGCACCGTTTTTGGATTCTATGATGTGCCAGCTGTGTTTGCCCACACAAAATTTCTTGATACTTCGCTCGGCATCGTTATTGTCCAACGGAACCTCCGGCTCTGTTAGAAAGGTTTTCAAATACTGTTCCTGATTAAGGGAATATGTTGAGGGTTGCCTTTATGGCTGAACTCTGATCCAAGCCTGGATTAGCTAACCTTTCTTTAACCCACGCAAAATAAGCATCTACCAGAGGCTTTACCGACTGTTGTCTGTTATCCAAAATCTCCTTTGGTGATGTTCCTTTATACATGTTGTCTGTATGATAAATCGCTGCAATCCTCTTGACTGCTTCGTCAGCAACCTTCTGCCCGGCTGTCATAGAGCCTTTATTGCTCACAGCCTTGAGGATATCCGCATATTTTCTCCGGGCGTGAGCCCAGCAGCTGGCCACTTTGATTTCATCAGCCCTGTCTTTCTGCAAGGTATGATAGGTCTGATAGCCATCCGTGACAAGAATTCCGGTGTACCCCCCTCAGATACTCTCCGATAACATATCCTGCTCTGGAGCCGTTATCGTATTCATACAGGTAAACCGGGTGGCAGGCTCCTTTTCCGGGCGAATGGTACACCCACATATAATTCTTGGATTTTGGGTCTCCATCTTCCTTTTCTCCAGTCATCTTGAAGGGCGATTCATCGTAGTGGATGATACCGGACTGGAACAGCTCTGTCTTCATCATGCGATGCACCGGCTCCAGATAATACTGGTAGAGCTTTATCATCCATCCTGCCATGACCTGACGAGAGATATGGATGCCGTCATAACCATAACCTTCTGATATACGGTTTAAGGGGACTGCATTGACATACTTGGCAGTAAACACAGAAGCTGCCAGGGATGGTGTCAGAATGCTGTGGTTCAGCAGGCGTTTGGGTGCTTCTCCACGGATGATTTTACTGTTCTCCCCGTTTCCGGCATATACACCGATATGATGCTCCACAACCTCATAGCTGGCAGGAATTCGTTTTAATTCCTTGTAGACTTCGTCTTCTAACTGATGCCATCCCTTGGGGAATCGTTCCATCAGGGTATTTTCCTCCAGATAGTGTGATTCTACCGTGGTCTTGATTCCGGAAAGATCCACTGCACGTTTTCCCTTTGGGCGCGGTTTCCTCACCGGAACAGTATCTTCCAGTGACGGTTCCTCTGCAAACCCATTTTCTGTCAGGATTTCTGCTTCGTTAAAAACATTCGGATGATCCAGGTCAAAAGAGAGCTGTCCCTGAATGGGCAGTTTTTTTTCAGAACTACGTCCGAATCGCTGCTGGGTCAGAATGGCGACTTGCTCCTTCAGATCTTATCTACTTTTTCCAAATACTACTTTTATTCCTCGCCCATCTTGACTCAGCTATACACTTAGAGCCTCTCCCACTCTCCTAAAAATCACACTACAAAACTTTCATTAAACACTTCATAGTAGTACAAACTGCAAAGATAGCATAGTCCCCTATTTTTATACATTAAATATATCCGCAAAAAAATTTACACTAATATTATTCTCTTTTAAGTAAAAAAGCACTATATCCTTTGCCAATTTATGTCCAATAGAAGAATACTCATTTCCCATACATTGATTATAATCAAACTTTTCTCCAAGAACTATCTCATGCTGCATGATTTCCATATATCGCAATATATCTGTCATATTATTTGCTTCACCTAATATAACAGCAACAAGTTTAACTAACTCTTTATAATATGACGGTTGAATAAGAATACTATCCGCTAACTGTACATTATATAAAACATCTTTAAGTTCATTATGAATATCCCTAACCATATTCATTTTTAAATTAAATCCATCTACTCCACCATGGATATACTCCATTATACTCTGTTCTAAATTAATCACATCTCTTGTTAACACATAACGACAACATGATAAAACTGTTCTCGCAAACATAATACAAACTTCCATTAGGAGAAATCTATGATTGCGATTATTTTTATCTAAAGTTTTATAAAAACCTCGTTTTGCTAACATAGATAATAAGACCTTCATACTCACATTAGATTCAGTAAACCAATATCTGGTTACCAAATAATCAAATATTTTTTTATATTCATTCTCATATTCTTGAATTATTTTATCTAATTCAAAATAGTACTTTTCTGAATATAAAGGTAATGCATTCGTATGGTATATTTTCTCTAATTCGAATAGCGTCTGATTATCCACACCTATTATATCCAATTTAGGCATGAAAATTTTTGCCTTTGAAGATATACTTTTTTTGACTAAATATGCCTGTGATGCACCAAAATATTCTTTAACACCTCTTACCCAAAACAAGCGTTCAAATATTTTTACATTACTTCCCGACTTACAATCAGCAATACTTTTCTCAATTGAAAAATCTTTCTGAATAATTTCACTATATACATCTATATCTGTAAGATAATGTTTTTTTATTTTTCCTCTCTGACTATCATCCTCATATATAACAATCGGTATATCAATTCGAGACCACATTCCCATCGACCAAAATACTTTTTGCATTTTTATTTTCTGCTTAAAATCCTTATCATCAGAATACATCCGGTTCACCTCCTGAAATAAATAATCTATTTAATGCTTCATTAACTTTTTTGGTTGCTAAGGAGTTTTGTGGCATTTCTCTTTTTTTCTTTAAATCTTTAATATTTTTTAAATTACTCAAATTGGGAATATATTCACTAAACTGATATGCCGATAAATGCTGTCTTTCGTCCCATGCATCCTTTATTATTCCTCTCTCTAATGAAGGATCAAATGTTTCTTGAGAAATTATTAAACGTTTTGCTAATCTGACAACATTTTTTGCATAATCAGTATCTGCTAAATAGAATCTATATCTACCACTATTACTTCCTATCTCCTCAATCCTTCCTAAACCATTATCTCTCAATACACCATATTGTGCTTCTATATCTGAATGAGGAGTTTTTCCAATATATCCTCTATCTATTAATGTTTGTAAAAAAAGTGATGGATTACGCAACTCTGAATATGCAGAGAATTTTTCACCATATCTTACTGCTGAAACAACATTTCTAGCTTGTCTTAACATTTCTTTATCTTCTACTTCTGTAAAAGGAGTAAAAATAAAATTTACTTTTCCTCCTGATGCTGTAATTGCTGGTGTCTGTAACACATTACTAGACATTAATCCAACTAAAACATCATTTTCTATATTGTTTAAATCTTTAATTGGAAATCCCGGCTTAGATTTTAACAATTTCAATGTTTTCTGTACATCTTCATCCTTATATTTATTTAACATTTCTAAAATTTTCTTGGGATTGTCTTCCATATAAATAGGAGAAAAAAGAATTTCTACCTCATTACTTTTAAAAGTATCTAAAAAACCACCTGCACTACCTATTTGTGTAATAACACCATAATCATCTTGATTCAAGTCATAGTCCTCAAATAAACTAGACAACTTTATTGACTTGCTTGCTAAATCATTTATTACCTCCACTACTTTTCTTTCAAATTCATCCGGTTTATCATCTTTCCACTTTTCTCCTAATGATTGATAGGCATTTTCAAATACTGATATTAAGATTTCAATCTTTTCTGGTTTTCTTGAACTTCCAACAATTCTAATGAGTTCCACCTCTTGTAATACATTAAGAACTGTAACCAATTCTGTCGATGTAATACCCAATTTAGAAGCTAAAACTTTTAATGCATCATACTCTTCGACCACCTGTATTCCTTGTAAATGTGATGCCAAACTAGCTGCTTTTCCAATCAGCATTGTTTCTCCAATTTTTAAATCCAGCAAACTATCATCATATTTATATAACCCTGTTTGCATATCCAATGCCCTAATACCAATCTCTTTATTATCCATAATTTTTCATCCTCCTATGTGCCCTCTAGTATATCTTATACGATATTTGTTTCTAAAAAACTTATTTATCAATACTGCATAATCTTATATATAAACAATACCCAAAATCAATCACAAAACTAATATCAAACGCTATCCTCTTGCCTTAAATTTTACTTTTATTCCTCGCCCATCTTCGCTAGCTTCTTCGCCTGGTCGGCTGCAATACATGCATCAATGATTTCCTGGATATCCCCGTTCATAATCTTGTCAAGTTTGTACAAGGTCAGGTTGATACGGTGGTCGGTCACACGACCCTGTGGGAAATTGTAGGTTCTGATCTTCTCAGAACGATCCCCTGTTCCGATCTGGCTTCTTCTGGCTTCTGCCTCTGCATCGTGAGCCTTCTGGCACTCCATATCGTAAAGTTTTGCACGTAAAAGGGCAAATGCCTTCGCCTTATTCTGGATCTGGGATTTTTCCGTCTGGCTGTAAATAACAATACCGGTCGGATAATGGGTCAGACGTACCGCGGAGTCCGTGGTATTGACACACTGTCCACCGTTTCCGGAAGCACGCATAACATCAATACGGACATCTTTTTCATCAATCTCTACATCCACTTCCTCTGCCTCCGGCATAACCGCAACCGTAATCGTTGAAGTGTGGATACGTCCACCGGACTCTGTCTCAGGTACACGCTGTACACGGTGTACGCCGGACTCGTATTTCATCTTAGAATAAGCACCCTGTCCTGTAATCATAAAGTTTACAGATTTCATACCACCGATTCCGATTTCTTCCATTTCTAAGGTCTCAACCTTCCAACGCTGACTCTCAGCATAGTGTACATACATACGGTAAATCTCTGCTGCAAAAAGTGCTGCCTCATCACCGCCTGCACCGGCACGGATCTCTACGATAACGTTCTTATCATCATTCGGGTCTTTTGGAAGCAGTAGAACTTTTAACTCCTGCTCTAACTCTTCAATCCTTGCCTTGGACTCGTTTAATTCCTCTTTGGCAAGCTCACGCATTTCCTCGTCGCTTTCCTCATCAAGCATAGCAAGGGAATCCTCTACATTCTGTTTGCACTGCTTGTATTCCTTATAAGCCTCAACGATCGGTGTCAGGTCGCTCTGCTCCTTCATCAGTCTTTTAAAACGCTCCGGGTCATTCGCAACATCCGGCTCACTAAGCTGATTCATCATTTCTTCATATCGCATCAAAGTATCATCTAATCTGTCAAACATATCTCTACCTCATTTCTCTGCTTTCCTTCTGTGTCATATCCGATATCACCCTAATTCCGCTACAAGTGGCCACGGACCACCCGGTCTAATCCTGCTAAATCCTGCACCACCGTGATATCTTTAAATCCAAAATGCTTCATCATCTCCGTTACGGCAGAAGCCTGCTCACACCCGATCTCTAAACACAGGATGCCATCCTCGTTTAAGTATTCCACACTTCCTGCAATGATCTTCCGGTAAAAATACAGTCCGTCCTCTAAACCGTCTAATGCCTGATGAGGCTCAAAATCCCGCACCTCCGGCATCAGATTCGGAATCTCTGCCGATGGGATATAAGGCGGATTCGAAACGATCACATCGAACTTTCCGCTGAATGCCTCATAGAGATTACTGCGTTCAAAAATAACTGCCGTCTGGTTCAGCTTTGCATTTTCTTTTGCGGCATTGATCGCCTGACGGGAAATATCTCCACCATACGCCTCTATATTCGGCAGATTCCGTACCATACTGATAATGATACAGCCTGAACCTGTGCATAAATCCAGCACACGGGCATCCGGCTTGCAGATCTTTAAGATTTCTTCCACTAAAATCTCCGTATCCTGTCTTGGGATCAGAACACTTGGATTGACCTTAAAAGTCAGTCCCATAAATTCCTGTTCCCCGATAATATATTGCAACGGCACACGTTCTGCCCGCTTTCCGATTGCGAGCTCGTATTCCTGCTGTTCTTCTTCTTTTAATTCGTCTGTGTCGTTTAAATAAAAATACTGTCTTGTGATATGACAGACATGCTCAAGCAGATACCACGCATCCAGTCTTGCCGTTTCAATTCCGGCTTTCTCAAGCGCTGCCGTCCCCTCTGCTAATGCCTCACGATATCTCATAAGACCTCTCCTTTTTCTCTCAGTCCGCTTCTGCTGCTCCTTCGCCGCGTACTTTTTCTACATATGGTTTCCAGTCAAACACTGCCTCTACCGAAGCAATGGCAACCTCGATCATATCCTCATCCGGCTCTTTTGTCGTAAACTTCTGAAACCAGAGTCCCGGCTTGCTGAGCAGATTCACAAAAGCATTCTCACTCCGTCCTGCAAGACGTAGAAATTCATATGCAACTCCTGCGATCACCGGCACTAAGAGAATCCTGAGTGAAAATCTCCAGATTGCCGAGTCCGTGCGGATACATGCAAAAAACAAAATGCTGATAAATACTACCAGAAACAAAAAACTGGTCCCGCATCTTTTATGAAACCTTGAACTCTTCTTCACATTCTCGACATTCAGATCCAGTCCATGCTCCACACAGTTGATGCACTTATGCTCTGCTCCATGGTACATATATACACGCTTAATATCTTCCATGCAGGTAATTGCAACAATATATATGAAAAAAATAACCACGCGGATGACACCTTCGATCAACGCAAGTAACGTCGGCGAAGTAATCCATTTTTTAAAAAAGAGCGATAGTCCATATGGAAGAAGCATAAAAATTACAAGTGCAAGGATCACGGACAAAAAGACCGTAAACCCCATTGCCACACTTTCCTTCTTTTCCTTTGCCTTCTGATCCTCTTCGCTCAGTTCCTTTGCCTCTTCATCAAAAAAAGAAGCGGAATACATCAATGTCCGCATGCCCAGTACCAGCGAATCGATAAAATTGATGACACCACGCAAAATCGGTATTTTTTTGATCTTCTGATTTTTGACAATGCCGGGATACTCCCGTGCATCTACCACAATCTCTTTGTCAGGCTTTCTGACTGCCACTGCATAATGAACACCATTTTTCATCATGACACCTTCCATGACTGCCTGACCACCAATTCCGGAATAGCCCATTGTCTCCTCTTTCTTAAAAAAAGGTTGAGATAAACACCTCAACCTTTCCAAACAACCTATGTCTATTTGTTATCCATGCCGTATTTCTTATTGAACTTATCAATACGTCCACGAGCCTGAGCAGCTTTCTGCTGACCTGTGTAGAACGGATGGCATTTGGAACAGATTTCTACGTGGATATCTTCCTTCGTGGAACCTGTAACAAATGTGTTTCCACAGTTACATGTAACAGTTGCCTGATAATAATCTGGATGGATTCCTTCTCTCATGTCTTTCACCTCATCAATCATTTTATATCATTTATTTCACTTTATTCTGTTTTATAGTTTACAAACTATACATCCCGATAAACAGCTTATTAATTGTACCATAAGCATAATCGTTATGCAAGTCCTGTTCCAAAAATTCTTACGGTTTCCTGCACTTTTTTTCTGTGTTTTTTACAGGATCCGGTTCTTTTTCACCATATGGATAAATTCCTGGTTGTCTCTTGTTCTCGCAAACATATTCAGGATATTTTCCACTGCCTCATCAGTACGCATACCGTTAATTGCTTTTCGCATGATGCCAACTGCTTCTAATTCTTCTTTATCTAACAGCAGATCTTCTCTTCTTGTTCCTGATTTTACAATATCAATTGCCGGGAATACACGTTTTTCTGACAACTTGCGGTCTAAGACAAGTTCCATATTACCGGTACCTTTGAATTCCTCGTAAATAACGTCATCCATCTTGCTGCCCGTATCTACCAGTGCCGTTGCTAAAATTGTCAGGCTTCCGCCCTCTCTCATATTTCGCGCCGCACCAAAGAAACGTTTTGGCATATGCAGTGCTGCCGGGTCAAGTCCACCGGATAATGTTCTTCCGCTTGGTGGTACGACCAAGTTATAGGCTCTTGCTAATCTTGTAATGGAATCTAATAAGATCGTAACATCCTGATGATGCTCTACCAGTCTTTTGGCACGTTCTACTACCATCTCCGATACTCTCTTATGATGCTCCGGAAGCTCATCAAAGGTAGAGTAGATAACTTCCACATTTTCACCCTGAATTGCCTCCTTGATATCGGTAACCTCTTCCGGACGTTCATCGATCAGCAGGATGATCACATGCATATTCGGATTGCTGTGGACAATGGATTTTGCAACCGCTTTTAACAGCGTTGTCTTACCTGCTTTTGGCGGAGACACGATCATACCTCTTTGTCCTTTACCGATCGGGGATACCAGATCGACAATACGCATTGCCATGTTGACACCTCTGCCGTACTCTAAACGGATCCTTTCATTTGGAAAGATCGGTGTCAGATTTTCAAAACCGGTTCTCTTCTGTGCTTCGGACGGATGATACCCATTGACGGAACGCACATATAATAAGGCAGAAAATTTTTCTCCCTGCGTCTTAATTCTTGTATTGCCACAGACGATATCTCCGGTCTTTAAATTAAATCTGCGGATCTGCGTTGGAGAAACATAGACATCTCCATCTCCCGGCAGATAATTCTCACAACGGATAAATCCATATCCATCCGGCATAACCTCTAAGATTCCCTCGGTGGTAATCCCACTGTCTAAGGACATATCCACTTCGTTCTGCAAATTGTGATCACGTCCGTCATTTTTGCGGTTCTCATGATACTGTCCATTCTGCTGACGCGGATATCTATGCTGTCTGGTCTCATTTTTTTCTTCTGTAGTTTCTTTCTTTTTCTCATCTATATTTTTTGCATCTTCGGATGCCGGCTGAGCCTTTTCATCTTCTGCTACCATGGCCTCGATCAACTCTGCTTTTTTCATTGTCGATACTTTAGCAATACCTCTGGACTTCGCTAAATCACGCAATACAGCCACTGACAGACTCTCATATTTTTCTCTCATGCTTTTTCTCCTTAATCTATAGGGATCAATGCCGAAATGGCACAATGATTTGTGATAACGCCATTATACACTAATTTTTCCAAAAGTAAAACCCCCTGTTGCACTCACCTTGAAAATCTTACCCAATAATGCTATGATAACATCATCATGCAAAAATTTTGGAATGAAAAACGTTATTATTCTTTTGATTATTATTTAAAAAATACTTTTGGTGAAAAAATCTACCGGATTTCCCTAAACGGCGGCATGACCTGCCCTAACCGTGATGGCAGTCTGGACACACGCGGCTGTATTTTCTGCTCTGCGGGCGGCTCCGGGGACTTTGCAGCTCCGGTCAGTCTTTCCATTACGGAACAGATCGCATATGGAAAACAGCAGCTTTTAGGAAAATTTCCGTGTAAACGTTTCATTGCCTATTTTCAGGCATATACCAACACCTATGCACCGGTCTCTTACTTAAGAAAAATCTTTACGGAGGCTTTGATGCATCCTGACATTGTGGCACTTTCGATTGCCACAAGACCGGATTGTCTGAATGACGATGTATTAGAACTTTTAGATGAACTGAATCAAATAAAACCTGTCTGGATCGAACTCGGTTTACAGACAATCCATCCTGAAACCGCGGCATTTATCCGGCGTGGTTATGACTATGCATGTTTTACCGACGCTGTGGAAAAACTGCATCAGCTTCACATCCCCGTCATTACCCACCTGATCTTAGGGCTTCCGGGTGAGGACCGGACTATGATCTTAGAATCCGTAAAATCGATCTCCAAACTTCCTGTGTCCGGTGTGAAATTGCAGCTTTTACATGTTTTAAAAGGGACAGATTTAGCAGACTATTATCAACATACCGGTTTTCCTGTTTTTTCTATGGAAGAATATGTGGAACTTGTGATCGACTGCTTAGAATACCTTTCGCAGGATATTGTAATACACCGGCTGACCGGTGACGGACCAAAAGATTTACTGATTGCTCCGCTATGGAGTACGAAAAAAAGATGCGTTTTAAATACCATTCACCGCCGTCTGAAAGAACGCGATACTTTTCAGGGACGACTGGCAGAAAACAGATAAGATTATATAAATAAGGATAGAGATAGACATGGCTGAACCAATTACGATTTACAAATTAATTATTTTATATATGCTCTCCCAGGTAGACTTCCCACTTGGGAACACTAAAATTTCCAATTTCTTTTTAGATAAGGAATATACCACCTACTTTACAATACAGCAGGTATTAAATGACCTGTTAGATTCGGAACTGATCGTTGCCGAATCCACACACAACAACACCAATTACCGGATCACTGCATCCGGACGTGAAACCTTGGATTTCTTTGAGGATAAAATTTCAGAGGCGATCCGTCAGGACATCCGTGAGTATTTTTCCCAGAATCAGATCGAGATGAAAAAAGAAGCCGACATCAGTGCCGATTACTACCGCACTCCGCAGCATAACTATGCGGTACATTGCCAGCTCAGACAAAAAAATATTCCGGTCATTGATCTGACTTTAACAGTCAAAAATACCGAAATGGCAGAAGCCGTCTGCAAAAACTGGCAGGAACAGTCCCCGGAGGTCTATGCCTGCCTGATGGATATGTTAGTAAAATAATTTACTTTTTTCTTTTCTTCTTCTTTTTCTTTTGAACTGAATAACCGAAACTTCCCACCTTTTTTCCTAATAAAAAATATTCTCCGTGGGAATAGGTGACCAGTCCTGTATCATTCAAACAGAACTTTCCTTTTTCATTCAGATAATCCTCATCTATGTGAACTGCCTCTACGGTGGCAAGGAACATATGATGAGAACCTAATTCTTTGCACTCTGTCACCTTACATTCGATATTGACCGGACTGTTTAAGATCATTGGTGCATGAATTTTTTCTGCCTCCGCTTTTTCTAAACGCATTTCCTTAAATTTATCTACATCTCTTCCGGAACGGACACCGCAATAATCAGCAGCCTTTACTAACTGCTCCGTTACCAGATTAATGACAAATTCTCCGCTTTCCTTTATCATTCGGTAGGAATGACGCTCCGGACGCACAGAAATGGACACCATCGGCGGATTGGTGCAGACCGTTCCTGCCCATGCCACGGTGATGATATTGTCCTGTCCGTCCCTGTCACGCACACTGACCATGACTACCGGAAGGGGATAGAGCATATTTCCCGGTTTCCAGACCTGTTTTCCCATCTTAACTCTCCTTGCCTTAAATACTTTCGTATATCATTCCGCTTACTGATCTTCCTGCTGCATTGCCGTAATCAGACTTGGGATCAACTGTTTCTTTCTTGAAACTACTCCCGGTAACATCAGACTGTAATCATCTGCCGACAGATGATAAGCACTGGTCGCTAATTCCACTGCATCCTTGCCACAGCACAACAGTTCCGTCGATTCATTCAGAATATCTGTCAGCATGACGAAAACCATATCCACTTTTTTATCGGACATCACCTGACTCATATAATCATGGATCTTTTCTTTGATGCCACTCAGTTCCTCTCTGCTGACTGCACTGATCTGCGCTACACCAAATGCAGTATCGCCTGCATGGAAGGTCTTAAAGTCCTGATAAAAGATCTCATCCACTGTCTTAGATGCAAAGTCGCAACCTGCACGGAACATCCTGTCTGCTAAATCCACAATATCTACTTTTGCAATAGCGGCTAAAGCTCTCGCCGCCTCATGGTCTGCCTTGGTACAGGTTGGGGAACGGAACATCAGGGTATCGGAAAGAATTGCGGATAATAAAAGTCCTGCGATTTTTTCTTCGATTTCAATTCCTGACTCACAATACATCTGATAGACGATCGTGGATGTACAGCCTAACGGCTGATTCCGAAAAAATACCGGAGACATGGTTTCAAGACTTCCTAATCTGTGATGGTCAATGATCTCTAAGATTTCAGCCCCTTCGATTCCGTCAATTGCCTGTGACTTCTCATTGTGATCCACTAAGATCAGTTTTTTCTTGTGCATATTCAAAAGGTTACGTCTCGAAACCATTCCTAAATATCTTCTCTGGTCATCTAATACCGGAAAATCACGATGTCGTTTTTTCGACATCACTTCCCGCACTTCATCGACATAATCGTCAATATCAAACGTAACAAAATTTTCTTTTTTCATAAAATATTTGATCGGCATGCTCTGATTGATCAGACGTGCTGCCGTAAAGGTATCGTATGGCGTGATGATCACGACACAATCTCTCCGGTTTGCCATCTCAAGTACCTGTGCAGACACCTGTGTCCCGCCGGTCACAACCATACAGCTTGCATTTTCCTCTAATGCACAGATATGGGTTTCATCCCGGTCACCTACAATGACAAGATCATCACTTTCGATGCACTCTTCTATCACATCCCGGCTTCCGGTTGCTACCACTACTTTTCCACGCAAAAAATAGGCATGCTCATTTCCGGCTAAAAGCGTGCCATTCAAAGTCTCTACGATATTTTTATACTGGGTTCTTGCACGGGATAAGATATGGTTGTCATAGACATCCATATAGGACTCTGCAATATCACCGGTAATGATCAGTCCCTCTAACTTGTCTGAAGCACTGGTAACGGCAAGTGTCATCACATTTTCTGTTTTCATCAGTTCCCATGCTTTTTTTAAGGAAATATGTCCGCTGACACCGGCAGTTCTGCGAAATGCAATATCCTTTACCTGTGCACCCGCATCTTCTGCATACTCCGGCGGCTCTACGCCAAAATGCTGCAGCACATACTTCGTCTCCTCATTGATACTCCCTGCCCTTTTGGGAATGTAATGAAAACCGTCCTGAAGACGGTTTTTCAAATTCGCATAACAGATTGCCGCACAAATTGAATCCGTATCCGGATTCTTATGTCCGATAACCCATACATTATTTTCCTGTTGATAATCCAATTCTAACCTCACCTGATCTCTCTTCTAAAAACTAAAAAGAAAATACTCCTGCAAAATACAGAATCACTCCTGCAAGTGCTGCAAGATTACATACTAAAAGTCCAATCGTCCATCCGAAGAAATGCTTGATGGATTTCATGCTCTCATCTGCTAAATCTACTTTTTCCATCTTCTCCGCAAATTCCTGCATTAAGCCCTGTATATTGCGGTAACATTTTACATTTTCCGTATGTATCTTCTCAGAAATCTCCTGCTGTGCTCCGGTCAGCTCTTTTGTCATCTGACCAAAGTCCTGAGACATCCCATCCAATGCATTCTTGATGTCATCTGTATTGTCGTTTTGCTGTACTTCGATTTTTTTGATCAGTTTATCAACCTGTTCCTCTACGTTACCAACTAAAGAATCGGCTTCTCTCTGGCGCTCATCCAACTCCATCTGAAGCTTTGTTGCCTTACTCTCACGTTCATCTACTAACAACTGTAACTCTCTGACTTTGGTTTCTTTTGTATTAATCAAATCCTGCAACTGCTGTGCCTTATCTCTAAATTCATCAATCTGTTTTAACAAAAAATCGTCCATGTTCTTCTCCTTACTCTCATTCCGTATCTCTCTCTTACGGCTTGTCTGCTGTTTTTTCTGTCTAAAAAGCCGCATCACAGACTCCTCCCGAATTTACATTCTGCGACTATTTTATCATTTAATAGAGAGGTTGTCTACTCACAAAGATGCACAAGATTTGACGAATTTCGACTTATCCCTTTCATTCATCCGCATATTTCTGCCAGACTTCTCCCATCGGAACTTTTCCATTCCACGGCTTTTTAGCACTGATATAATGAATGATACGGTAATCCTCCCTGTATAGATCCAGATACAGCTCACGGAATTCCTTCCGGTCACATTCTAAATAAAATGCAATATTATTCATATAATTCCACTTGCAGTCCACCTGTTTGATGTTTCCTTCTAACAGAATATTTAATACATCCTGATCGTTATAGAAAAAATTCCTGCTGTGCAATGTCTCTACAACGTCCCGAAAAGAAACTTTCTGTCTGCATTTTTCTAGATCAAACAACAATACACCCGCATTGACGTAGCTGCCCGGGTCCTTCATCCCCAACACATCCGTACAATAATTCAGGACATTATATGGTTTATTATCTAAAAAAATCGCTCTTTTGGTATAGGCAAGCCAGCGGAATCCCACATCTTCCACGCCTGCTGCAGATTTTCCTTCCAAATCCACATCAAATAACTCCCCTACGTCTCCTGTCACAATAATGTCACAGTCTAAATACAGTATCCGCCTGTAGTTTTGAAACAGTTCCGAAAAAAGCAACAGACGATAATTCGTCTCAACAGCATAATAACACCCAACGTCTGACTGCAATTCACGGTCTGCTTCGGCCACATTAACAAAACGGATGGACACACCGGATTTTCCATCCGCTAATCCTAATATCTCTCCCTGATGTTCTTTTGAAATCCTCTTATGTAAAATGATAATATCATAGCTTCGCTCCCTGTTACGGTTACATAACAGGGAATAAATGGCAACTTTCAGATAGGGTGCATAGTTGTCATCACTTGCAAAGCATATGGAAACCGGCTCAAAAGCCTGCTGGATTGGCTGCATACTCTGTTCCTCGTTCATTTTTTATATAGCCGCATAAATAATCATAAATTCATGTCTGAATATGAATCTGCTGCAGCTTGTGTTTGTATTTTTGTATTATTTTTATTATTACTAAGATACTTAGAAACGTCAAGGCTATCTACCCGATTGTCCAAAAAAGTACCTGATTGTGTTTTGTCTTAGACAGACTCCTGTCCTGTTCTTTTCTGTGAATTTTTGAATATTTGTGAATTTTTACGATACTTTTGATATTTTGGGTGTTTTTAAAACTGTTAGATTGTTGACCGGAACATACCCATTTTTTTGAATCTGTTAGATTACTAAGCGGAACATACCGCCTCTTTTGAAATCTTTCCATGATAAGCTCCCTGTCATGATTCGATTTGACTGCTTTGAATGATCGGATGACAAAATCCCACCTACATCTTTGCAAGATTTCCTGCATCTTCATTTTGTGCCTCAATATCATAGCCGACTTTCAGTTCATCGCTTGCGTAAACATCTAAACGGACGCTCCTGAAATCAGAACTAATCAGAATACTGTGTTCCACATGCTCACTGACCTTCGGTACCTTGAAACCGAGGATAATTTCTAACACAAGCTGGCATATCCATCGCAGGTGACCTATATATTGAGCTTTACAACAGAATCGCCTTAACAGCCAAAAGAAGCAGCAGACTTACGTCTACTGCTTCCTTTATTTCATTTATGAAACGATCTTAGTTCTCGCCACCATATAAGGTAATGAGTTTGTTGAGGTATTCATAACGCTCTTTTGCTGTCTCTTCAGATTTTGCAAATAATTCTTCTGCTCTTTCTGGGTTGAATCTTGCTAATGCGTTGTAACGAACCTCTCCGTTTAAGAATGCTTTGTAATCTCCTGTAGGAGCTTTGCTGTCTAAGGAGAATGCAGCTTTTCCTTCTGCTTTCAGAGCTGGGTTGTAACGGAATGTATGCCAGTAACCAGCCTCAACAGCTAATTTCTCCTCTGTCTGAGCTTTGCTCATACCAACTTTGATACCGTGGTTGATACATGGAGCGTAAGCGATTACTAATGATGGTCCCGGATATGCTTCAGCTTCTGCAATTGCTTTTACACACTGGTTGTAATCAGCACCCATTGCGATCTGTGCAACATATACATAACCATAGCTCATTGCGATAGAAGCTAAGTCTTTCTTCTTCACTTCTTTACCGCCTGCTGCGAACTGTGCGATTGCACCTGTTGGTGTAGCCTTTGAGGACTGTCCACCTGTGTTGGAGTAAACCTCTGTATCGAATACCATGATGTTTACATCCTGTCCGCTTGCTAATACATGGTCAACTCCACCGAATCCGATATCGTATGCCCAACCGTCTCCACCGAAAATCCACTGGGATTTCTTAGCTAAGAAATCTTTTTCAGCAAGGATATCTTTGGAAGCGTCACATCCGCAAGCCTCTAATGCAGCTACTAATTTATCTGTTGCAGCACCGTTTGTTACACCGCTGTTAAATGTATCTAACCATTCCTGTCCGGCAGCTTTTACATCTGCGTTTTTACCATCTGCAACTAATGCTTCTACTTTGGACTGTAATTTAGCTCTGATAGCTTTGTGTCCTAATAACATACCATAACCAAACTCAGCAGCATCCTCGAATAAGGAGTTAGACCATGCAGGACCATGTCCTTTTTCGTTTACTGTGTATGGTGTAGAAGGTGAGGAGTTACCCCAGATAGAAGAACATCCTGTTGCGTTTGCAATGTACATTCTATCACCAAATAACTGAGTGATTAATTTTGCGTAAGGTGTCTCTCCACATCCACCACAAGCTCCTGAGAACTCAAGTAATGGCTGTTTGAACTGAGAACCTTTTACAGTTGCTTCTTTGAATTTCTCTACAACTTCCGGTTTTGGATCTAAGGTTACACCATAGTCGAAGTACTTCTGCTCGCCTACGTTCTCTTCGCAGTTAGCCATAGAGATTGCCTTTTCACCCTTCATACCAGGACATACGTTTACACAAGAACCACATCCTGTACAGTCAAGAGCTGATACTGTGATGGAGAATTTGTATCCAGGCATTCCGTTCATGTCTTTCATCTGCATTCCTTCCGGAGCCTTAGCAGCCTCTTCCTCGGTCATAGCAACCGGACGGATAACTGCGTGAGGACATACATAAGAACAGATGTTACACTGGATACAGTTTGCAGAATTCCATACTGGAACGTCTACTGCGATACCACGTTTTTCAAATGCAGATGCACCGGATGGTGTCTGGCCATGCTCGTATGTCTTAACTACAGATACAGGAATCTTATTTCCTTCCTGAGCGTTTACAGGAATCTGGATATCGTTAACGAAATCTACAACGTCTTTTCTGTCTCCGGTTGCTGTCTGTGCAAAGCTCTCGTCTTTTGCATCTTTCCAGCTTGCAGGTACGTCGATTTTAACAACGCCTGTTGCTCCGGCATCGATTGCATCGTAGTTCATCTGTACAATCTTATCACCTTTTTTACCATAAGTAGCTTTAGCTGCTGCCTTCATTAACTCAATTGCAGTCTCCTCTGGGATGATTGCTGCTAATTTGAAGAATGCAGACTGAAGTACGGTATTGATACGTCCGCCAAGTCCGATTTCTTTACCGATCTTGATACCGTCGATGGTATAGAACTGGATATCGTTCTCTGCGATATATCTCTTAACCTGTCCAGGTAAGTGTGTCTCTAACTCTTCCGGTGACCATGAGCAGTTCAGTAAGAATGTTCCGCCCGGTACTAATTCCTGAACCATGTTGTACTTACGAACATAAGATGGGTTATGGCATGCTACAAAGTTTGCCTGTTTGATTAAGTAAGTAGACTTGATTGCCTTCTTACCAAAACGTAAGTGAGACATTGTAACACCACCGGATTTTTTGGAGTCATAGTCAAAATATGCCTGAGCATACATGTCTGTGTTATCACCAATAATCTTGATGGAGTTCTTGTTAGCACCAACAGTACCGTCAGCACCAAGTCCCCAGAATTTACAGTTGATGGTTCCTTCCGGTGTTGTAACAGGATCTTCTTTTACTTCAAGAGAAAGGTTTGTTACATCATCGTAGATACCGATTGTAAATCTTTCTTTTTCTGTGTTGTTGTATACAGCGATAATCTGTCCAGGTGTTGTATCTTTAGAACCTAAACCGTAACGTCCGCTTGTAATCTTAACAGAATCGAACTTGCTTCCCTTTAATGCTGCTACTACGTCTAAGTATAACGGCTCACCAAGAGAACCAGGCTCTTTTGTTCTATCTAATACTGCGATAGATTTTACTGTGTCAGGAATTGCCTCGATCAAAGCTTCTTTGCAGAATGGTCTGTAAAGACGTACTTTTACAACTCCAACTTTCTCGCCTCTTGCCATTAAGTAGTCGATTGTCTCGTCGATCGTATCACATACAGAACCCATAGCGATGATGATCTTCTCAGCATCAGCAGCTCCGTAGTAGTTGAATAATTTATAATCTGTACCAATCTTCTCGTTTACTTTGTCCATGTATTTCTGTACGATTGCAGGCATTGCATCGTATGTGGAGTTACATGACTCTCTTGTCTGGAAGAAGATGTCAGGGTTCTGAGCAGAACCTAACTGGCATGGATGATTTGGATTTAAAGCTCCTTTTCTGAACTCGTCAATTGCGTTCATGTCTACCATGTCTTTTAAGTCTTCGTAATCCCATGTCTCAATCTTCTGAATTTCGTGAGATGTACGGAATCCGTCGAAGAAGTTGATGAAAGGAAGTTTTCCTTCTAATGCTGCACAGTGAGCAACAGGAGTTAAGTCCATTACTTCCTGTACGGATGATTCACAGAGCATTGCAGCACCGGTCTGACGACAGGCGTAAACGTCTGAATGATCACCAAAAATGTTTAATGCGTGGGTTGCTACACAACGTGCGGACACATTGAATACACCCGGAAGTCCTTCACCAGCAATTTTGTAAAGGTTAGGAATCATTAATAATAATCCCTGGGAAGCTGTGTAAGTAGTTGTAAGAGCACCTGCTGTTAAGGAACCATGTACAGTACCTGCTGCACCTGCCTCAGACTGCATCTCTGTTACCTGTACGGTCTGTCCGAAGATGTTCTTTCTTCCCTGTGTTGCCCATTCGTCCGTAGCTTCTGCCATTACGGAAGATGGAGTAATCGGATAGATAGCTGCAACATCTGTGTATGCATATGAAGCATGAGCTGCTGCATGGTTACCATCCATAGTTTTCATTGATCGTTTCATGATACTTTTTCCTCCTATTTTTGTGTATCCCAGTGTGACTGGTACCATACTTCTGGTATGGTAAAGAACCAAATTCTTGACAATGTTTTCACAATGTCTCTAATATAGTAATATAATGAAATTTGTCCAAAAAATCAATAGTTTTCCCCGAATTCCTAAAGATATTTTTGTTTAAAATCAAGAACACGGACAGGTGTTCTATAGAAACCGCCCCGTTTTCCACGAAAAAACTTGCAAAATACGGATTTTACGTTACAATATTAAAGGATTAGGAAAAAGAACACATTATATAGAAAGGTTATATCTTATGATAAGTGCAAACAACATTACCTTAAGGCTGGGGAAAAAAGCCTTATTTGAAGATGTCAATATTCAATTTACCGAGGGCAACTGCTACGGTATGATTGGTGCGAACGGTGCAGGAAAGTCCACTTTTTTGAAAATTCTTTCCGGTCAGTTAGAGCCGACCAGCGGAGATATCGTAATTACTCCGGGACAGCGCCTGAGCTTCTTACAGCAGGATCATTTTAAATATGATGCGTTTACGGTTTTAGATACCGTTATCATGGGAAATCAGCGTCTTTATGACATTATGAAGGAAAAAGATGCAATTTATGCGAAAGAAGATTTTTCTGATGAGGACGGCATCCGTGCCAGCGAACTTGAAGCAGAGTTTGCGGAAATGGACGGCTGGAATGCTGAATCCGATGCTGCTATGCTGTTAAACGGTCTTGGTATTCCTACTGAGAACCACTATTCTATGATGTCTGAGCTTCCGGGTGCTCTCAAGGTCAAGGTACTCCTCGCACAGGCACTTTTCGGCAATCCTGACATTCTGCTCTTAGATGAGCCGACGAACCACTTGGATCTGGATGCCATTGCATGGTTAGAGGAATTTTTGATTAATTTTGAAAATACGGTAATCGTAGTTTCCCATGACCGTTATTTCCTGAATAAGGTCTGCACCCATACTGCTGATATTGATTATGGAAAAATCCAGCTCTATGCCGGTAACTATGATTTCTGGTATGAGTCCAGCCAGCTTTTAATGAAACAGATGAAGGAAGCCAATAAAAAGAAGGAAGAAAAAATCAAAGAGTTACAGGAATTTATCTCCCGTTTCTCTGCAAATGCTTCTAAATCCAAACAGGCTACCTCCAGAAAGAAGGCTCTTGAAAAAATCCAGTTGGATGAAATCAAGCCTTCGAGCAGAAAATATCCTTATATTGACTTCCGTCCGGAGCGTGAAATCGGCAACGAAGTTCTGACTGTGGAAGGATTGAGCAAAACAATTGACGGCGAAAAAGTATTGGATAATATTTCCTTTATTGTCGGACATGATGATAAGATTGCTTTTGTCGGTGGAAATGAATTTGCAAAGACGGTTCTCTTTAAGATTTTAACCGGAGAAATGGAACCGGATGAGGGAACCTATAAATGGGGCGTGACAACCTCACAGTCCTATTTCCCAAAAGACAATACGGAAATCTTTGATACGGATTTAGCAATTGTTGACTGGCTGACACAGTTCTCTGAGATTAAGGATGCTACCTATGTCCGCGGTTTCTTAGGCAGAATGTTATTTGCCGGAGATGACGGTGTGAAAAAAATGCGTGTACTTTCCGGTGGTGAGAAGGTCCGTGTACTGCTCTCCCGTATGATGATCGAGGCTTCTAATGTCCTCATCTTAGATGAGCCGACCGACCACTTAGACATGGAATCCATTACTGCTTTGAACAATGGTCTGATCAAGTTCCCTGGTGTACTGCTCTTTGCATCCAGAGACCACCAGATCGTGCAGACCACTGCGAACCGTATTATGGAAATCCTTCCAAACGGTACTATCATTGACAAGATTACAACTTATGACGAGTATCTTGAAAGTGATGAGATGGCAAGAAAACGTCAGGTGTATTCGATGTCATCGGATGATGAGAATGATAACTAGAAAACATTAAAAAAATGATTGATACAACTTGGCTATGATACAAATCAATTATTCCAAGTTTCCTTGTGCATAACATTCCGATGAACCTTATAAAGCAGAAAGCGTGAAGCCAGTGGACTTCACGCTTTCTTAAGTTTCATCTCCATTGCACAAAAAGAAACTTTCCATATTTGATTTGTATCGTTGCAATTTGTTGTCAGAAGAAAAAATGTTTTTGAATCCTATCTGACTGGGGAGCTGCTTGTATTATTTACTTATCATGCTTTAAGCATTTCAGATATTCCCGCACATCTTCACACTGCATCCATCCACTCATGATACAACCGCCGGCTGCACCGGCATTTTTTATTTCCTGGATATTCTCTGCACCGATCCCACCGATGGCATAGACTGGTACGGAAACTGTTTCACAGATTTTTTTTAAAAATCCTATGCCTCTTCCGGGCAAGCCTTTCTTACAATCGGTTTCATAGATATGACCTGCCGTTATATAGGTACAGCCAAGTTTTTCTGCTTCCACTGCTTCTTCTAAGGAATGGCAGGAGGCTCCGAGTATTTGAAATGCATCCCGTTCTTTTTCCGGCAGAGTGCGAAGTATTGGCATCGGCAGATGTATGGCATTGTATGCAAGTTTTCTTGCAACGTTTGTGTGTGTGTGCAATATGCATTGCATTTTTTGTCTTTGACATATGGTAAGTATCTTTTCTGCCAATGCCTGATATTCCTCTTCGCTCAGGTCTTTTTCCCGCAAAATGATCCCTGCTGCTTCTGTTTTGGCAATCTTTTCAATCCGAACAAGGAAATCCTCTTTACAAAGACTACGGTTTGTAACACATAAGATATCAGACATAGAGATAATCATTCAGCACAGGCTGCAAACCTTCCCCGGACATATCCTGATACATTTTCTCAAGGCTTCGGCTGTCGTCAATCTCAAACTGCTCATCGCCCTGTTTACAGCCTGTCTCCTTTCCACTGTATTTGCTCTCATGGTCTCCGATGCCGGTAGAAACTCCCGCGGAGACTTTTGTTGCTGCGATCTTCACAATTCCGTTACGGAATTCTGCACTCTCACGGGAAGATACCGTAATTCCCACAAACGGCAAAAAAATACGATACGCACAGAGGATCTGGCAAAGCTGCTTTTCATGCACATCCAATGGATTGATCTTATCGTTATTGATAATCGGACGAAGTCTCGGACAGGATAAGGACATTTCTGCATGCGGATATTTACGCTGCAAATAGTATACATGCAGTGCACTTGCAAGCGCATCTTTACGAAAATCCGAAAGTCCTAACAGTGCTGAAAATGCAACTCCACGCATCCCTCCCATCAATGCCCTCTCCTGTGCGTCAAAGCGGTAGGGCCATACACGTTTGTGTCCTGCTAAGTGCAGGGTTTCATATTTTTTTGCATCGTATGTTTCCTGAAAGACAGTGACATAATCTGCTCCGCACTCATGAAGATAACGGTACTCCTCCGTATTGACCGGATAAATTTCAAGTCCCACCATGCGGAAATATTTTCTTGCTAACTTACAGGCTTCTCCTATGTAAGCCACATCACTCTTACTCCTGCTCTCTCCGGTCAGGATCAGGATCTCTTCCATTCCGCTGTCTGCAATGACCTGCATCTCATGTTCGATCTGCTCCATACTGAGCTTCATGCGGCTGATATGGTTATAACAGTTAAAACCGCAGTAAACGCAATAATTTTCACAATAATTTGCTATATATAAAGGGGTAAACAGATATACCGTGTTGCCAAAATGTTTCCCGGTCTCTAATCTCGCCCGTTCTGCCATCTGCTCTAAAAAAGGCTCTGCCGCCGGGGATAATAACGCTTTAAAATCCTCTACCGTACAGGTTGCATGCTCTAATGCTGCCCGCACATCTTTTGCCGTATATTTTTCATAATCATAAGTCTGAACCTGTCCCATCACATCGGAACAGACATTAGAATCAATCTGCTCCATTCCCGGCAGGTACTCCATATGGTTTTTGCGAAAAGACGGGTCTGTTTCTAAACGGTGTTTCCGCTCTAAGGCTTCTTTTGACAAATATTCTGAATCTACAAAAAACTGATTTTCCAAAATCTTTCCCTCCTAATCACGCAGAAAACCTGTCAACGGGTCAGATGCGGCTGCACCTCTTGTTAAGACTCTTCCAAGTCCCGCTAAATAGGCTTTACGTCCTGCTTCGATCGCATCTTTAAACGCCGATGCCATCATCGGAAGATTTCCGGCTGTCGCAAGTGCCGTGTTTGCCATAATTGCAGCAGCACCCATTTCCATTGCTTCGCATGCCTGTGAAGGTTTTCCAATACCGGCATCCACAATGATCGGAAGTTCGATCTCATCGATCAGGATCTGGATAAATTCTTTTGTTGCAAGTCCTTTATTAGAACCGATCGGGGATGCAAGTGGCATAACCGCAGCTGCTCCGGCATTGACAAGATCACGGGCAGCATTCAGATCCGGATACATATATGGCATGACCACAAATCCTTCCTTTGCTAAAATTTCTGTTGCCCGGATCGTCTCCTGGTTATCCGGCAGCAGATATTTAGAATCCCGCATGATCTCTACTTTGACAAAATCACCACAGCCTAACTCTCTCGCAAGTCTGGCAATGCGGACTGCTTCTTTTGCATCTCTTGCGCCACTGGTATTCGGAAGCAATATAACTCCCTTTGGAATAAAATCCAAGATATTTTCCTGCTCCTTTGTATTTGCCCTTCGAACGGCAAGTGTAATGATCTCTGCTCCTGCATCTTTAATCGCTGCTTCGATCAGGTTTAAAGAATATTTTCCTGAGCCGAGAATAAATCGTGACCGGAACTCATGTCCGCCAATGACAAGTTTATCGTTATCCATGTTCGTACCTCTTTCTTTATACTTCAAATTCTTTTGCTAATATCCGTAAGACCATATGCGCCTCATGTGCTGCACAGAGCATTACGCGCGAAGAGACAAGTCCAATGTCATCTCCCACGTCGCTGACTCCATCTCCGCACAGATAAAAACGTTTTGTGATCTGTCTGGTTCTAATACTGTTTGCACTGCCGATGCCAGCCATCCCGGAAGCCGCCACAAAATATTTCTGTGGAAAATTCTCCAATACCGAATTGGTCAGCATTGCCTTTGCCTGTGCATCATCAAAAGCCTCACAGATCACATCTGCCTCTTTTAATAATTCCACAACATTCTGCTCCGTCATGCGGGTAGTATGTGTTTCAAGCTCTACATAGGGTGCAATTTCTTTTAAATTTTCGGATAGTGCTTCTGTCTTATATCTTCCAATCTGTGATGCCTTATATTGCTGCCTGTGCAGATTCGTAACATCCACTTTGTCAAAATCGATCAGGATCAGTTTTCCTACTCCTGCTCTTGCAAGGGATATTGCAATATTCGACCCTAAGCCGCCAAGTCCGCAGATGGCAACGGTTGCTGAAAAAAAATGCTGCTGCAGTTCTTTGCCCTGCCGCTTTTCTAAGGCCTGTCTCATCTCTTCTTTTGTCGGTATCAAATCAGCCACCTCCTACAAAACTGACTACTTCCACAATGTCGCCATCCTGCAATATTTTTGTTTCATACACTGCTTTTGGCACAATTTCTCCATTGCACTCTATCGCGATCCGCCGGATATCATAGCTTGTTGTTGCTATATATTGTGCAATTGTTCTGCCTGCTATCTCCAGACTCTCTCCATTGATCTTTACCATTTTATTCCCTCACTTCCTGTTCTTTTCAAAGAATTCTTTCTTTGAACGATATTCTCATGGAGTTTTATTAAAAAATATTTATATAAATAATTTTTTGCAAACCAAAAAACGGAAAGCTACCGATTTGATAACTTTCCGTCTATGAAATACGAAAACATAATTTCCTAAACATCCCTACGTTGGCATTATCCAAATCAGGTCATCGGTCGAAGGTTCTACCTTCCTCTCAGCCTGTAACACAAGCTCCCGTTGTTCTATTCTGTTTTTATCCCGCTGTTACTTAGAACCAGCTGTTAAAATTTGTTCCTGTATTTGCAGTGCTGTAGCTGCCATACTTATTATAAGTATCTGCTTCTCTGCCTGCATAATAGTCGATCAAAGAGGTTCTGAGCCCTACCTGATATCCATAAGAGGTATTTCCCTTAAACAGTGCCTCCACCTTTGACATATCTGCTTTCTTAAAGGTATCTTCATCAATAGACAGCTTGTTATCTGCTTTGACCGTGATTCCGATTGCCTTTAATAAAGTCTCATTGCCGTTTGTCGTAGCTGTCAGGCTGCGTACGTTATTCTTTACACCGCTGACACTGCTCTTGTTTGTAGTATCGATCAGATCATTATAATCTTTTACAAACCGGCTGACTGCTTTGTAAATCTTATCTGTGTCATAGGTCTTTGTTACCTTACCGTCCTCGCCCTTTGTCTCTGTCGTTTTAAACAAAGATTTCGTGCCGGTTGCCATCAGTGCATCTGTAGATTTTTTTAAATCGGTTGCACTTGTCTCGATCTCAGTCTGGACACGCTCTGCTGTTGTTTTCGTCTTATTTGTCTTAGCACTTTCTGTTGCAGATTTGGTGGTCTTATCCTGACCATAATAAGCCTTCATCAGCTTCTTATATGTGCCGCTGCGGATAAAGGCCCAGTCACTCAATACAGATGATGAATTGTTACCAAATAAACTGCTCACGCCAAATGAACTGTTACTTCCGAATAATCCTGCCATAATATCACTCCTTTGAAATTAATCTGAACATCCGTGTTCTACCTAGTCTTCCTATTCTCTATATCGTCATTATAGCCCTGATTGTTAATATTTACAAGTAAATATCTTTATTTTTCCTGCTTTTTGTTCTCAATCTGCCAGTCGATCGGTTCGATCCCATGCTCTTTTAAGAACTCATTTGCCTGGCTGAAATGCTTACAGCCAAAAAATCCCCGGTATGCCGATAACGGACTTGGATGTGGTGCTTTTAAGATCAGATGCTTCGGATTGGTCAGCATCGGTATCTTACTCTGTGCCGGTCTGCCCCAGAGCATATAGACGATCGGACGGTCCTGTGCATTCACGGCATGGATGATCGCATCCGTAAACTGTTCCCAGCCTCTTCCCTGATGGGAATTTGCCTGATGCGCCCGCACTGTCAATACCGTATTGAGCATCAACACTCCCTGCTCTGCCCATTTGACCAGATAACCGTTATCCGGGATATAACATCCCAAATCCTCCTGCAACTCTTTATAGATGTTCTCTAAAGAAGGCGGAATGTCCACATCCGGTTTTACCGAAAAGCACAATCCATGTGCCTGACCCACGTTGTGATACGGATCCTGTCCTAGGATCAACACTTTGACATCTTTTAACGGTGTCAGATGAAGTGCATTGAAAATATCGTCCGCCGGAGGATATACCACCGCGGTACTGTATTCTTTTTGTACAAATTGGTATAACTCTTTATAATATGGCTTTTTAAACTCCTCCTGCAAAGCAGGCAGCCAGTCATTCGTGATCATTGCCATAGCATTATCTCCTCACCGGTATACCTTTATCTGCTAAATAATTTTTTAAATCCATAATCTCTAATTCTTTATAGTGGAAAAGAGAAGCGGCAAGTGCTGCATCTGCTTTTCCGTCTGTCAGTGCCTCATAAAAATGTTCCTTAGTTCCTGCACCACCCGATGCAATGACCGGAATGGAAACATTTTCTGCAATCTGACGTGTCAGTTCGATATCATAGCCTGCTTTTGTTCCGTCACAGTCCATACTGGTTAAAAGAATCTCACCGGCTCCTAACCGATCTGCCTGCATCGCCCATTCCACGGCATCCATGCCGACATCGATCCTTCCGCCGTTTTTATAGATATTCCAGCCGGAACCATCGGCTCTTTTTCCGGCATCGATCGCCACTACCACGCACTGGCTGCCGAATTTATCTGCTGCATCACTGATCAGGCGCGGATTATTGATCGCAGAAGAATTGATAGAGATTTTATCCGCACCTTCCCGCAAAAGCACCTTAAAATCTTCCACGGTACGAATACCGCCGCCTACCGTAAATGGTATAAATACTTTTTCTGCAACCTTGCGGACCATGTCCACAACGGTCTCTCTGGCATCCGAAGTTGCCGTAATATCTAAAAATACCACTTCATCCGCTCCGGCTTTATCATAAGCCGCCGCAACCTCAACCGGATCTCCGGCATCTCTTAAATTAACAAAATTGATTCCCTTTACAACTCTTCCGTTATTTACATCCAAGCAGGGAATGATCCTCTTCGTAAACATCAGTCCTGACCTCCCTGCAGATTTGCAAAATTTTTAAGCATCTTAAGTCCTACCGTACTGCTCTTTTCGGGATGGAACTGACATGCAAAAATATTGTCTTTTTCTACGGAAGCATCAATCATGGTACTGTACTCCGTTGTTGCTTTTACAATATCAGGCTCTGCTGCTTTTAAATAATAGGAATGTACAAAATAGACATATGGCTGCTGTTCGATCCCTTCAAAAAGCCTGCCTTGATTCTGTAAATTCAGGGAATTCCAACCGATATGCGGAATCTTCAAACCTTCCTTATCCGGTATCCGAAGGATTTTTCCATCTAAAAGGTGAAGTCCTTCTACACCCGGACTTTCCTCACTCTCTTCAAATAAAAGCTGGAGTCCGAGGCAGATACCGAGTAACGGTATCTTTTTTTCTGTCACTTCGCGGATCACCTGATCTAAGTCATATTTTTTCAGATTATGCATGGCATCCGAAAAGGCTCCGACTCCCGGAAGGATGACCTTATCTGCCGACAGGATCGTCTGAAAATCTCTTGTGATCACACTCTCCTGTCCTACTGCTGCCAATGCCTTTTCCACACTCTTTAAATTACCTGCATCGTAGTCTATGATCGCTATCATTCTGTCAAATCCTTTCAAATCAAGCATTTCTCCAATGCTTGCGTACATTTCCAACAACTCTTGCTGTCATTTCATTACATTTTTGTATGTTTCGTTACATCTCATTACACATTGTAATTAGCAAATATTTAGTATGCTAAAATTTATACTAATTAGCATTGAGTTGATTCGCTATTGCATTGATTTGTGTAAGCTGTTCAACTCCTGGTTTAACATCCACATAGTTATCCATCGTTGTAGATATATTACCATGTCCCAATATGTACTGTAATGTCTTTGGTGGTAAATATTGCATATTCGTAGCAAATGTATGTCTGCAAATATGAGGTTCAAATTTACGAATAGGATTTTCTGGATTCGCATTGTTAAACCTTTTAATACAATTCTGTAGATATTCTTCTACATGACCTCTTACAATAGTTCTTCTGCTTCTCGTTGCAAGAAATACAAATCCTTCATATGCATTGCCCTGTTCATCGTAACATACAGGTTCTATATCGCCTTTTAAATAGCGATTCTCAATAATACGCTGGAAACTTTTATACACACCATCTGTCATAGGAATAGTTCTTACACCATTCGTTGTTTTTGTAGGCAGTACAACATGAGTGTGATTGATACATTGTAACTGTTTATCAACGATTATCATTCGATTGTCCATATCAATGTTATCAAGAGTAAGTCCACATAATTCTGATGCTCTTAATCCACTCCAAAACAATATATATAACATGTCATAGCAATGTGAACTATGCGTGTCTTTTGAACAGAAATCAAGAAATCTGTTCATATCCTCTACAGAAAGAGCTTCCATCTTCTTACTGTCGCTCCTGTCTGTTGTAATACGTCTGAATGGATTCTTTGCTACATAATCATAATCTAAAGCATATTCAAAGCTTCTTTTAATAAGACTAATTTGTGTCTGGATAGATGAACCTCTATACTTTTTCTTCATATCCGCAAGCCACTCTTCACAATGTTCTGGTCTAATTTTTCCAATCTCCATATAACCCAGTTTATATTGTTTCAGCGTATTCACTGTAACATTGTAACCAACTTTGGTATTGTGTGCTAACTTCTTTCTGTTATATAAAGAATTTAGGTATCTGTCTACAACCTCTAACAGAGTAAGTTTTGCTCCATCAATATCAATGCTGTTTTCGAGATATGCGTTAATTTCTGCCTCCTTTTCACGCAAACTCTTTGTTGACTTCTTACCTTTAGGTAATTGATCTGTCATTTCAAGCCTATATGAACTAATAACCCTTTCTTTCCCAAAACAATCCTTATAGTGGTATTCATACCTCTTTGTTTTAGGATTGTAATATTCGTTAGGTCTTAGTGTTTTTCTAGCAGGCTTGTTTTTTTCTGACGTAGTTTTATTTGCCATTCTTGAGCCTCCTTAAATCAGAGTGCCTCGAATGCATACCACATTGAATTGTACTACATTCAAAGCACATTGTCCATTTCTTAAATCTGTTCAACATTATCTATAAATTCCTCAAACTGTTTTCTTTTAATCTTGATAGTTCTCCCCAACATCAAATGATATTTATTTCCATAATCTTCACGAACTATCTCTCTAAGTCTATGCTGTCCAATTCCAAACAAATCGGATGCTTCTTTTATATTCAATAAAACTTTACTATCTAATGCAACTGCTACATTTTCTATAATAATCACGCTCCTTAATATAAAAGGCAGAAGTCATTACAACCTCTGCCCTAATCAAAATCATATAGTCTGTTATCATTCTTTTGATAAGCTATCAGCAAGCAGATACACAAGACCTCCTGCTAATGCCATACCAAAACATTTAACCATTTCTTTCTGATATACAGGTATTGACTTTTCGATAAGTCCTACATCAATACCGCAAATATTTCTTAATGGAATTTCAATTCCACAATCATATTTGAGTACATACATCATACAGCCCATAGCTTTTTCAAATGGAATATCAAACTGTTTCATAAGTTTATCCAAGCAATTCCATGTTTTTTCCACTTTGAATCCATCATATCCCATGCCTGTAAACATATGGATATATGTACTTTTCTTTGTTTCTTCATCTGAAATGTCACTGTTTATATCTGTATCTGCCAAGAAATCCTTGCACATAAACTCAATATCATCAAATTTGATAATCTCACTTGAATAACTCCATACAGATTTAGAAGTATCAAGACAAATGACTGTTACTGGCTCTGCTTCTTCATTCTCTTTAAATTCTCCGACACAAGTAATCTTTCCTGTGTATTCCTTATCCGCAGTTCGGCATATTACCTTATCTCCTTCGTGGAATTTATCTGTAATGCCATCCTTTGTATATTCTATATAATGTTTTGCTGTAATATTGTCCATCTTTTACACCTCATCTTCCTTCTGTTCACAGAATGCTTTTAATAATCTTTTGTCATAGAAATGTCTATGAATTTTCTTACAAATTCCTACAATAATACCTACAACCATATCAAGTACATTGATTGCAATAAAAGTAGCAACTGAACCAATAATAAGTATCACAATAGCCTTGATAAAGCTAAAAGGTTCTGTCCATATACTGTAATTGCAGATTGTAAGCACTACCGCAATAATCTTACTGATGCTCCAATAATTTCTAATAAGTTTTTCCATTTTCTTTGTCATTTAATTTTTCCTCCATGTTTTATATTTCACAAATGTCCTTATATTTCTGTAGCAAGTCGTTATTCATTTCTTCATTAATCAAAAACCTTGCCTGTGATTTTAAGTTAGGACAATCCATAATAATACTTGTCATTCCTACACTTCCGCTTGCTTTCATAAGTCGTTTGATAGCTGTATGTCTGAAATCAAGATGCCTTAAATTCTTTACACCGATTATCTCTCCGATTGTTTCATACCAGCGACTAATCATGTTTTTTGATATAGGTTCTGGATTTTCATGTTGTCCTCTGAATACATAACCATAATCATTAAATTCATTATCTTTTCTTTCTGTAGCATTTCAGCCACTTCCTCATTGAAATACAGAATCTTATCATCTATATGTACTGTACGTTCTTCTATATCAATCTGATCCCATTTAAGAATAAGTAAATCCTAAATACGGATTGCTGTTGATAGAGAAAACATCATATACAGTTTCAAATTATCAGACAATTCATCCTCTGCAATTTGAATCTGTTCATCTGTGATAAAATTAGTTACCATCTTTCGCCCTTTTCTTTATACACCACGTTTCATGTCTGATAACAAATGCAAATATTCGCTTTTATATCCTTCTAATTCTTTTGATAATTCAGAATATTTTTTATAGCACTCATCTAGTTCTCTCATTTTTTCCTTATATTTTTCAACATTGTATAATTTTAGTTGTTCTTTTAAACAGTGATTTTCATCTTGCAGCTTTTCAATGATATCTTTTTGTATAGATATTTTTTTATCTTTAGTAGATAAATAAAATTTCATTCTGCTCATTTTACGCCCTCCTTTATTTAAAAACCCTATATAAGCTATGACACTTATATAGGGTATAACTGTGATAGATAAAACTATTTATATAACTTTGCTTTTCCAATACCTTTTCCAAGTTGAGTAGAAGATATAGCTTCAGTTATACATTTAGTTGTTTTACCGCCTTTGCAAATTTCTTCTCTTAATTGTTTGCCAAACGTTTCAACATCGTTCACGCCTTGCATAACAATATCACCAACTTCAACAATAGTAGTGGTAGTTCTATCAGCTTGCGGAATATTCAAGGAATTAAGTTTTAAATTCTTAGACCAATCAACAGGAGTTAACTGTGACAATTTCCAAAGATTTTGAGCTTGTTCATTGGTGAACACTTTATCACCTTGACCAACCTCTCTTAACACACCTTGTTCCTTACTAAAATGTAATTCATTTCCCGCTTCGCCAAGTAAAGCAATCATATCTTTAGGAATATTGCGTGAACCAACTTTAAATCCAGGGATGCCAAGGTCTTTCAATTTCTTATAGAGATTACCTGTTTTGTTTTTGTTGTCAAATTTTACACCAACAATTTCAGCCAACTCTTTCATTTCTGTCTCAGAAAGAACTCTTTGACCATACTTATCATATAACGCCTTATTCAAATCCGATAGTTTATCTCTCGAAGAATCTGTAGTATTCAAATGTGATTTTAAATAATTCAAAGCATTGTTTTGCTTTTTCATATTTTTATAAATATCATTTTGAACATTGTAAGATTTGTTTAATTCATTATATTTACTGTTAGCTATGTTATATTTAGACTTTAATTCTTTGGCTTTTGTACTATTTTTACTATGAGTTTTAATATAGTCCTCGTACTGTTTTTTAAGTGAATCTCTATTCGCTTTCGCTTCATCACGACTTATTTTAGCATTGTTTTTAAGCCCTTTGAAATAACTCAATTTAGAGTTTGAATCAGAAATAGCTTTTGATAATGTATTTTCACCATCAGAACGAATCTTATCCTTTACACTTTGACCACCAGTAGTAGTAGATGTTGAATTAGCAAGTAAATTTGCATATTCTGTCATCTTAGTCTGGAAATCTTTTATGGTATCAATTAAATTTTGAGTAGTTGTCACTACATTTGTTCCATTTAAAATCTCTTTAAACTCGTCAGTTGGTGTATATCCAATGCCGTTCATTTCGCCCTTAATAGTAGCAACAGCACTATTAGATGTTTTAGATATACCATCCAATAGCTCTTTGAAATTTTCTGATAAAGAATCAATTACATCTTGAATTACATCATCGAAATTATCCTGTAAATCTGATAACATATCCTTTGAATCAGAAATGAATTTTTCGTATTGTGATTCTCGTAAATCCTTCTCTGAATCTTTTAATGATACAGTTAAAGATTGGATTTTCGCACGAGATTCTTCTGACATATCACCAGAATAAGCAAGTAACTGTTTACGAAGGTCTGCAATCTGCTTTGTCTTTTCAGCTACAGTATTCTGCCAGTCATATGCATTTTTCTCAGCATCCATGAGTTTTTCATATTCAGATATCAAATCAGCGATATGATTCTTCATGGCTTCATAACCCTGAGTATACAAATCTATAATTGCATATTTCTCCTCCTGTGCGGCAGATATAGCATCTTGATAGGACTTAACGAGTGCTTCTTTACGCTCAATAAGTGTTTTATTGTATGGATCTTTTGCAAGCTCCTTTTCAATTTTAGATACTTCTTTCTCATAATCCTTTGCCTGATTAAGATAAGCGGTGTAATTAGAAGCATGGAGATAAGCAACCGCTTTACCTCTATCTGTAAAATCACCAGTATCATCACTTGTTAAATCTTCACGAGATAATTCGTTAATCATAAAATCTATCTCAGAAGTTACTGTTTTAATACGTTCTTCTAAATAGTCAAAATTATCCCATTTGATTTGACGTAACTGATTTTTATACTCGACAAGAGATTTTGTAGATTCATCAATAGAATTGGTAATATCGTCTATCTGTTTAGACATTTCATACCATTCATCTGAATACATCTTAACTGAACCATTCTTTAATGAATCAGCCAATGATTTTACTAACTTCTTACGTTCCTCTACTAAAGACGCATTGTTCTTTTTCTCCTCAGAAACAAGTTTAGAATAATACTTTGTACTAATCTGATAACCTTTTGCTTCATTGATATCAATAGCATTGTTAAGTTCTTGTGCTCGTTGTTCGTAACCCTGTCTTCTGTTAGAATAATATGTATCTATATTATCCATTTTTTCTTGAGCAAGGTCAGCTTTCTTACTTTCGTTCTCTTGTTTCTTTAAATCATAAGTAGCTTTGTCTGTTTCATATGCAGCAAGATAAGCATTATATTTTACACACTGATTATAAAGATTACTATCAATAGATAACGCTCTGTCGAGAATACCAGATGAGATCTCTTTCTTAGATTTAATACAAGATTTAATCTCTTTTAAAACCTTCTTATTAGCTTTTGTAGTCTTAGTCTTATTGATTGACTTAGTAGCTGAATTTAATCCAGTTTTATCATCCCGATATGCTTTTTGATAAGCAGATAATTCTTTATTAAGATAAGAACTTTCTTTAGATAACATATTGTTCTTACTTGTATATTTAGTATAATTCTCTTTCTTTGCTTCTAATAGGTCGATAGAAGATGAGTATTTTTCAACTTTATTTTCTGCATATTCGGAGTTTAACTTTGCTAATGCCTCGTATTCATCCTGAATAGATCTCGTAAGATCGTCTGTTGCATCTTTTGCTTTCTTAGCCTTTTCATACCATGTCTGATAAGATTCAATCTGTTCTTTTAAAGCATCGTCTTTGACATCTTTGATACTAATAGCACCATTACGAACTTTTTTCTTCCATTCTTCACTAAGACCTACACTATTGGCTTTTTGCATATATCTGTCATATGCTTTATTTTGTGTTTTTAATTCAGAGAAGAGTGTAGAAATTTCTTTTTTATAATTATATATACGACTACTAAAGGAACGTTTTGCATCTTCGGCACGTTTTTGGAACTTGCTAATTTTAGATTCTAAACGGTCAATACGTGTTTCAATAAAATCAAAAGTCTGAGATGTCTGTTCTTTGGCTTTTTCTTGCTCTTTGGCTTTATCTTTACTTGCTTTATCCTTTTTTCCTTCAATTTTAGGAGAATAATCTGTTTTAAAATCAGTAGAAATATTAGATAAATCAATTTTTAAAGCATCAGTCATTGATTTATACTGATCGTAATAAGTCATGAAAGCTTTAGCTTTTTCGTAAGCCTCTTTGGATATACCATTACGAGTATTATTACTTAAATTAAGAGGATCATTTCCATTATTGTTTTTAAAAGATGCTGAATTCCACTTATTTACAATGGCTTTTGCTTTTCCATAATCAGATAACGCACTAGAACCATCACCTAAGTTAATTTGACTTCCTTTTATCGCATTGATAAAATTATTATATGCTGTGGCTTTACCAGCTAAAAGATTAGTCCAATTATCATAATCGCTTCGATAAGTAGAACCTAATGCATTTATCAATGAAGTATTTTTAGAATTTACATCATTAATATAATCAGAATCGGCTTTAATTTTACCATTTACAAGTTGGATATGACCATTAAGCCATTCTGTTTCTGCTGCTGTTATTAACTCATTCTCTTCATTTATACAAGTCTTTGCAGCCGTTACAACTTCTTCGGCATTTGTTACTCCGATTTCTTTTAAATTGGCAATATAGGTCTGAAGTGTATTTTCATCGGCATTAATCAGATTTGAAAGAGTTTCACTTGATACTAAATATTCATGAACAATATCATTAAAAGCCTGTTGGATTTTTTCTTGACCACTTGTAGGATCACCAATAATTTTAGAAAATAAATCAAATCCTTCTAATTTCTGTAATTCTTCTGGAATAGCAGAAATCGTTTCTGCAAGAACAAAACTATTTTCTTTAAATTCTTTATAAGAATCTTCAAGACCAGACAATATTTTTGATGCATCTGCAAGTTTGCCAATATAATCAGCATTTGTTGTATCGTCAACTTTTTGTGCAACATCGTCTTGATTCAACAATTCATCTACTTTATCAAGTTCGTTCTTCAGAGGAATGCTGTAATAGCCTTCAAACTCAGGAACTGTCGATAGATAATTGTTAATCGCATCGGTAATCTCCTTTTCGTTTCCAATAAATTGTTTACTTGCAACTGCTGTATCAATCAGCTCTTGCTTAAATTTGTTAAAGTCTTCTTCTGTCTTAGGTAATTCATTACCCTGTAACGCTGTCAACATTGTCTGTTGAGCCAAGTTTTCATTTAAGTTATCAATTTCAGAATCATAAGATTCTGCTGCTTCTTTTACAGTATTGTATCTGTCGTATAACTCCTTAAATAAGTCATTCTGAGATAATTCTTCCTGTGTAAATTTGTTTGAATCTCTTAATGCTTCAAGTGCTTTTTCTATGGTTTTATAATTTTTCAATACACCTTGTTCGCTTGCATCGCCAGATAAAAACCATTCACCACCAACATCTGTATGAGTACCACTGCTGATAATTCCTGCATCTTCTAAGACTTGCCATGCTTTACCTGCTTCTTCACCCATAGCAACAATAGACTTTTTCCAACTGTCACTACCAAAAGCATCTTTACCAGCCTTTATAAGTTCTTCTCTCGCTGCATCAACACCAGCAATCAAGTCAATCTGTTGGTCTTTCAATGAATCAATGCTTGCTTGTTTAATGGCATTTGATAATGAACCATACTTTGCAATCAAATCATCAATGCTTTCTCCTTCAAGACCAAGTTTCTTTAATAACTCTGTCTGTGTGGTCATCAAATCGTCTTTTGCACTTGCATCTGTTTTTACTGCATCCGATAATTGGATGTATTTGTTTGCTAATGTAGCAATCTCATCACCTAATGTATTGGCTGCGTCTGCTGCTTCTTTAGCTTTCTGCCGATCTTCCTCTAACTTTTGATTATGCTTAGATATTGCGGATGTTACTGCACTAACTCCAAGACTTATACCCATAAGTACAATTCCTACTGGATTGCTAAGAAACACACTCTTTAATGTCGCACCAAGTCCTGTCATAGCCGCTTTAAGCGAAAATGTACTTGCTGTACTAGCTGTATTAGCTGCGGTCTGTGCATTTGTCGCTTGCGTTAGATTCATTTCAGCAAGTTTCTGTAATGCCATCTCTTTTGTCATACCTTGCATCTGTAAGATACGCACTCTGTCAGCCTGAGTAAGTGTTTTTGTCACTAACACGTTTCTCAACTGTTCGGTTGTCAATGAACTTGTTGCCTGTGCAATACTCTTTAATGCCTGGAATTTAGCAGATAAGTTACCATTCGGAACATTTCTTGCCATCTGTAAGGCTTTTCCATACTGTTCTACTTGTTTTGTAGCTGTAATGAGTGCCATACCACCAGTAGTAATAAATTTACCAAGATTGAGTGCAATTACACCTTTTAGCGTACCTTCTACGATTCCCCAGTTATTGGCAAATTCCAAAACTGCCGAACCTAAGTTAGCAAGGTCACGTACTGTATTACCATTTATAATGCCTTGATATGTCTCTGTAAGAGTGTTAGAAAATCTCTGACACGCTGCGTCAGCACTGGTCATCCAAGTTTGATACTCTTCTGTAGCACTTCCTGCACTATTGATTGCATCTTCATAAGCTGATGCAGATTCCTTCATGCCAGATAATATCGCTGCGCCCGCAGCCGAACGGCTCTTGCCGAACATAGTTTCAAGAACATTTGCACGTGAGGTATCATCCAACTTATCCATAACCTGTGAAATCTCATATAACTGGTCATAATATGATTTGAAAGTATGTTCATCTTCCATAATATCAACGCCTGTTAATGCCATGAGCTTTTCACGTAAGTTACTTGTGGCTGTTGCTAAATCGTCAACTTCTTCGCCCATTTCCTGTAATTCTTCGATAGCGTCTGTGTCACCAGAAGAAGCTCTCATTCTTAATGAACCAATCTTTGCCGTGTTACCAAGATATGATGGATCATTATAGTATTTATTAGCTGTCGCAAACATTGTAGCAGCTTGTTCAATACTCATATGTGCTTCTGTCAATGTACCAGCACTTAATCTGATACTTTCAGCTAATCCTTCCGCATCAATACTGTGCTTGTTTGACATATTATTGATGAGGTCTGTATAGGCTTCAAGCTTCTTGTCCATCTGGTCATTTCCATAACCGCCAATTTCATCAAATGAAGCAATAGAGGTTTTAATTGAACCGATTGCCGTATCAATGTCTACATCTCCAACGTTTGATAAGATATTCGCCCACTTCGACCCAAGTTCCGCATCGTCTAAATCCCAACCAAGTTTTTTAAACTCTGTCACAGCATCAATCAATGAACCAACTTTTACATTAAGTTCCTGTGCCTTGTTAAGAGATTTATCAAAATACTTGTATAGTGAGTCTCTGTCACCTATTTCATTTGTTACCTTCTGAAGGTCAACAAGACTATCATCTAATGTCTTTGCTTCTGTAGCTGCATTCCTAACTTGATTATAAAGTGCATAAATCATACTTGCACCACTAAAGAATTTCGCATAGCTCTTAATGGAATCCCATGTTTTACTTGCCCATGTTTTCCCTGCATTATTAGTTGCAACAAGCTCTGTCTTAAATGCTGATAACTCACCTCTAAGAGTTTTCAATTCACCTGTACTCTTTGCCACACTAGCAGAATTTAACAACTGATTGTACTTAGCTGTCATGTTCTGATCACTAAATAACTTGTTGTTATTTTTCCCCAGAATTTTAATCTGGTTAATCAACTGCTGTTTGTTCGTGTCAAAATTCAGATGAACCTTATTACTATTTGCAACCCTCTGTGCATTGTTAATTGCCTGTTTGGTTGCTGTCTGTACACCTTTTGTATTTACATTCGGTGTGATGTTGAATGTAAGATTATTTAATCCCTTCAACTGTGCTTTGATTGCTTTCCTTGTTTTGGCATATCAAGGTTTCCAATCAGCTTGACATACATATCGCCAAGACTTTTTGCGTCTGACTTAATCTGTTGCTTGCTTTTCGTTTTGCTAAGACCAGCAACCAACTGTAAAATAAAATTATTCAATTATGACTCCTTTCTATAATTTTTCATACACAAATAAATGGTTGCTAAATAATTTCAGCGACCATATCCATGAATTTTATCAAGTTATACATTTTTTATTGAATTTTTGATTGAATAATCAGATTGTGGCTTTTCGCCTGAGATAAATTTGAATTGTTTATTATGAATTTGTAAGATAGTCTTCTAATCTCTCGAATAGATTAGGATATAAGTCAATTTTTCCTGTTTTGAATCGTGATAGTACATCTTTATTTAGTCCTGTAACAGAACAGATGTAGCTTGCTTTTTCTCGAATCAATCTCTTATTTAACATAGCCCTAAGTTCTTCCTGTGTCATTCATACTGCTCCTTCCTATATATTTTCTTATTCAATATATAATTTTTTATATAAAAAAATAGACCAGTGCAAAAATCAATCACACTGGTAACATTTTAAATTCGTGCAATTAGGAGGACAGACCTAGTTTGAAATCAGTCTGTCCGGTCAATCACTGTAAATTGTTTGAATACACTCGGTACTCTACTGATACGTTGCAGTTTGAGGACAATGCATCAGCAATTTATAATAAAAATCACTACTTACTCAAGGTGACAATCATTATTATCGTTTTTGTAGGGCAGGCATCAACGTCCTGCCCATAGTATGATATTCAAAATGTATAATAAACACTCTTTCGAGTGATATTACCGTGTGGGACTTACGCCCCACTTATAGTGTAAAAATAGTAAAATCCTATAGAGGTGATCTATAGGAGATATTGGCTAAATTGATGTTGGAATCTGTACCAACGATAAATATTTTTCAAGCCTAATTGCATCAGGCTCACACAAACATACCTTACCGTTTTTAAAGCGAGATAATACGTCCTGTGGTATATCTGTTTTCTGTGCAATGATCTTGGCAACAAGACCATTTTCTACTACACAAATCAGTTTATTTCTTAAATCAGTCTGGTTCATGTTACCTCCTCAATTTCGTTATAAAGATTTATGGAGAAAAATACTTTTTCTTCCTAAGTATGATTTATCCGTTTTTTATCATACAAGTGTATTTTTCTCCTTATTTTCCTTATGTTTTTGGTTATTTTGCACAATTATTTTCTACGTTTTTTGTTACTTTTTCTCTGAATTTATCATTAGCCAATGAATATAATTTCTGATATTTCATATCTTTCCGAAGTATTTTTGATCCATTTTCCGGCACTTCATTCATAGTAATACATAGATGCTTCTTATTATCCAATGATAGGTTTACAATTTTCTTTTCCCGAAACATAGATAAAATAGAATCCAAATGCTTTCTATCAATCTTTACCAGTTTACAAAGACTTGTCCTATTTAATCGATTATTTTGACTTTGATATAATACGATGGTATCCGTATTACATTTCCGGCATATGTAAATTAGAGCTAATAACAATTTTCTTGCTTCTGTACTGTATTTCTCTTTTGTTGAAATTTGAGATTTAATCCATGAAATATCTTCTGAAAAGATATCTACAGAAATATCATCGCCTTCTTCATTCTTAACTTCCAGTTCAGTAATCAGGAAATTTTTACTTCTATAATCTTGTAATTTATTGATGCTCTTAATAGCTTTATCTCTTCTACGTTTTAGCTTCTCAATGTGCGCTTCATCAAATTCAGCACAGTCATTGCCTTTACATCTTTCTATAAGCTGTTCCCCGAAACATCCCCACAGAACAGATTTATCCTTACATTTTTTCATAAAACCTTTATCTGTATAATAAACTGTAAGTATAATATCTAACAGCGTAGACACATTTCCTTCAATCTCCAATAAATCTGCTTTTATCCTATCATACAAAGCAATATACTTTCTGTCTTTCTCTGTGTCACCCACCAGGCAGAAATCTTCATCATAATAATTTGCATTGGAAATGTCAGCGAATTCTTCCTGTGCATCAAGTAAGCAATCCTTTATTCTTTTATAGATTTTACTTTCTGTATCAGCTACACTTCTAAGCAAGATTTCAAATGAAAACGGTTTGGTTTCCTTGATATTTGTTCTCTTCTTGGCAATCTGTTCTTCCATATAATGACAAACGCTATTCATAGTACAATCAGTATCATCAAAGAGACTTTCTACATCGTCCCCCAATAATGCTACATTTGTATTGATTTCTTTCTCATTACTGCGTTTTTTTCTCTGTGCTCTGAGATATTTCATAAAATGTGGTTTTTTATGTTCTCTCAACACTTCTTTTATTTCTGCTGGCATTTCTGCTTCTTCTCCGTGTTTAGCATAATCAATCGTAATAGAACCGACAATACTCATAATTTTAATATAATTCTGAATTTCTTCTGTCTGTTCTAACGACCACAATACAGAAATAGGATTTATTACCATTCCAATACTATTCTTATATCCTTTATAATCGCACTCTATAATGTTTTCTATATTTGAAACATCAACTTTACTATCCGCATTTTTGTCTTTACGTTTATCAATTTTAACATGATGAATGGTATTCGCATTATTCCTTCTAGCAGCTTCACAAATAACTCTATTGTCCGTTGTAAGAACGTGATCCCCATCAAAATCCGCTGAATTTAATTTTAATGCAATTGTATTGTCAAATACACTAAGGATAATTCCTGTTTTCTGATATCTGAACCATCTTTCCATTGTCTCGCTTGTCACTACCATAGCAGGGCAATGTTCATTTGCAATATGCGGAGAACGAATAATATCAATCCATGGTTCTTCAAATAAATTCCGATTCCAGTAATTAGAATAGACTTGACTTTCTTTCAATAGCCCCGTGACTTCTAATCCAAATGCGTGCTGCATCAAAGCATATAAATCAGGTGTTAAAGTTTGATAATTACCACTTACAACAATTTTCCCAACATAAGCTCGTTCCTTGCCTGATTTCAAATCTTGTTTCACTTTTTTCTGGACAAAAGCATCATTGTATAAAGAATGGTTATAATGCATTGCCTTATAATATGATGGTAATTCATTCCACTCTTCATCCTTTTCGCCACGTATTCCTCGATATTTTAAAAATCCCTCTACACTACTACAAGCATCTACATAGTCTTTAACTGTTTGTTGGCACAAATCTTCTAATTCTTCATCTGTATATTTTGAAGTCTGTAACGGCTGATATGCCATAACGGTTGTTTTATTTAGTTCCTCATAAGATTCATCATAAGAAGATATGTTAAAAGTCCTCTTATATCCATGTACTTCTTCTTTAAAATAATTCTTCCATGCTTCAATAGAATCATAGAGATTATAAAACTTGAATTGGCTCTTGGTGAGAATACAATCGATCTTGTCATTAAATAGATCCCACTCTTTACCATTTATATCCTTAATTGTTCTTACATGAAATACTTCTGCGAACTCAGTAACTGGCATTGTATATAACTTACCTTTTAGGCAAGGAATACAACGGAACTGAAATGACGCTGGTACATAATCAAGTCCCAGTTCTCGGCTCCACTGCTCCGCTTTTTCAGCCGTGACAAGTCCTGCACCATCAAATAGATTTATTGGTAGCTCTACTTCTTGATCTTTTAATACCTGAAAATTCCTTTTGATCTTTCCATTCTTATCTGCCGTATCGGTTTCTTCTACCAAATCAACTATTGCTTTTTGCAATACTTCCTTATCATCAATAACAACAATATTCGGCATAGACACGGGAATACTGTCGGTAGCTGCTAACCCCAAATACGAATTCCATTTTGACATATAATTATACTTTGTATTACGGCTAAGACCACATAATAAAATGTCCATAGCTTTATCCCATACATCTACAGATACAAGCATTGCTTTTTGAGTTCTGCTATGACTGGAAGATACAATAATTCTTTTATATTCGCTTCCATTATATGTAACAATCATTCCTGTCTTTGTCATTATTTCTTTGTAAGTTGAATATGATCTGCCAACTTTCAGTGACAAAATATCCGGTATATAGTCTCTGTCTTTTATAGTCTGATTCCGTTCGGAAAGATGTTTAATAATACGTATCAGTTCTGATTCTGCTGTTAAAATCATATGCTTATTTCTATCACGTTTGATTTTGTTTTCTACTGCTTTATCATATTTTTTCTGTTTTTCCTTATCCAATTCACACCGATATATCTTTTTATTTTCGTCATCCCTAATAACTGGTATAAATGCATACTCACCATCACCATCAAGTTCAGTCATTTTTACTCTGTTAATATAAACTAATGGAGCTTTCTTTTTATTTGTGTCTTTATTTTTTATAGCAATCAACCTACCTTCCTTATCCTTCTTACTTAATATATTCTCCACTTAGGAAGAAACTTTTTTGATTATTCTATTGTTATCTGAACCATTATGGATAGTTGCGTGAATAACGCATGAAATGTCATTGCACAAGCATAGAAAACTCATGTAACGACCTGTGAAAGCACTGTGTATGAAATGATAGTTTCATTGGCTTTTTCAAAATAAAATGTTGCCTACATAGGGAAGATATTGAAGGTCACTTTTTCAGAAGATACAATTTTACTTCACAATCTGCATAAATGAAGGCTTATTGCTCACTTTTGCAATTTCTCCACTCTGATTATCAATAAGCAGACCATTTTCTCTGTCCATAGTATACGTGCCAATTCCGTTATCTTCACAGAATTTTTCAGCCATACCAACACCTGTCTGCTGTTTGTACATAGCACTCATGCAACTCATATAAAATACTGTCAACTCCCTTAACTCGCTATTCATATAATCCCACATCAAATCAAATACATTATCACGACCAACTGCATTATCAAGTCCCTTTTCTCTCAATACATCCATCGTAAAAAAGTAATCCTTGCAGCCCCATTTAGCACCATCATAGTCCTTATCTATCGGAAATATCTTAATCAGATTTTTCAGCTTGATACGACCTATAATACCAAACAGAACATCTATCATATTAAATCCTGCTTCTTTTATTGCAAATGGTGTATTGTAGCTTGCATCTAATCTCTGATTTTCACGCTCAATATCTGCAACGCATTTGATATACTTCACACCGCATAAGGCAACCTTCATCAATTCATCCTGTGACCATTCATCTATGCTCTTGTGTTTTTGGAACATACTGCTAACTGTATTGTGATACTGTCTGTTCCACATATCATGTAACTTGATTGTTCTTGTAAGCCTGTTTAATTCGGCTGTATCTTTGTTTCCTGTTGTAACTGTGAATTTATTACTCATAAGCAAATCTCCTCTATTTTATAACCAGCTTTCAGATATTCCAGATGTATCAATCCTTCTATCTCTTTAACTTTTGTTTCTGAAACTGAATCCATTAAAATATCTCCATCTTTCATTTCAGTAAATTCAGCATCACCGATTATATCTGACATTTTCAATGTAAGTTCTCTTATCTTTGATGTATTAAGTTTCTTCTTTTTAGTATCTGTAAAATTAACAATCGTACCCATAATATATATTCTCCTTCTGTTTCTGTTACCATTTTAAGTTGTGGCGAATTTGCCACAACCTATATCAATAACATTTAGACTGTTCTCCATTTGGAGAAAACTTAGATTAGTAACACCTTATAAACTGCACTCCAATTGGAGTGGACTCTATATCGGTAACATTTTCTCAGTTCCGTCCAAATGGACGAAACATCAATCAGTAACATCTTTTTTCTTTAATCTGTATGCTTTCTGTTTACAAGCATTTGAACAATACATAGCATCCTTTTTCTTAGCCACAAAAGGTTTATTGCAAATCACACATACAAGATTTTTCTCTAACTGTTTTCTTTTTTTTCGTTTCTGAATATAATTATCATTTACACATCTATAGCAACAATATTTACGTCTGCGATTTTTTGAATAAAATTCTCTACCGCAATATTCACAATTCAATTTAAAGGAATATTGATAATGCCATTTTCCTTGTAAAAATTCTTCATATTCTTTTTTTAATCTAGCTTGTTCTTGCTCATATATTTCATACCTCATATGTATTTTGTTACCGATTAAAGTTACGCTGATTTCAGCAGAACTTATTTCAGTAACGCTCCTTTCCTTGTTGCAATACACTCCAATTGGAGTGCAATCCACTTCTTCTCCAAATGGAGAAAATGTCACGCTATCTTCTTATTCCTTGCACCATATACAAGTGCATCCGCTTTTCCTTCCACACAATCAGCAGTTACAATAACTTTCTTTGCACTTGTCATATCTGGAACATCAAACATAACTTTCTGCATAGCTGATTCAATGATACTTCTAAGACCTCTTGCTCCTGTTTTCTTTTTAATAGCCAATTCAGCAATCTTTCTCAATGCTTTGTCCTCAAATTCCAGCTTAACACCATCCATTGATAATAACTCCTGGTACTGCTTTGTAATCGCATTCTTAGGCTCTGTGAGAATATGCACCAAATCTTCCTCTGATAACGGATTGAGTGCAGTTATAATAGGAAGTCTGCCTATAAGTTCTGGCATAAGACCATATTTCACAAGATCGTGCTGCTCAACCTTTGACAAGTCGGTAACTGATTCATTTTTATCGGCAACATTAGCACCAAATCCGATGCTGTTATGTGTCTCTTCCTTGCAGATGATTTTATCAATTCCGTCAAAAGCTCCACCACAGATAAAAAGTATGTTAGATGTATCAATCTTTATTGTTTCAGCTTGCGGATGTTTCCTACTTCCTGTCACTGGCACTTCTGAAATAGTACCTTCAATGATTTTAAGTAATGCTTGCTGTACTCCCTCACCAGAAACATCCCTTGTAATTGACATATTTTCGCCTTTACGAGAAATCTTATCTATCTCGTCAATATAGATAATTCCTCTTTGTGCTGCCTGAATGTCATAGTCTGCATTCTGTAAGAGTGTTCTTAACATGACCTCTACATCGTCACCAACATAACCAGCTTCAGTAAATGTTGTAGCGTCTGCAATAGCAAATGGAACACCCAAAAATTTTGCAAGGCTCTGTGCTAAATATGTCTTACCGCTCCCGGTTGAACCAATCATAAGGATATTGGATTTCTGTATTTCAACATCAGATTTTTTATTCTGTTTCAATCTCTTATAGTGGTTATATACCGCAACTGCAAGTGTTCTCTTTGCTTCATCCTGTCCGATAACATACTGATCTAAATGTGCTTTTATCTGTGAAGGTGTAGCCAACTGCATATTATTTGTAATAGATTCCTCTTCCTCATCATTGAGTAGGTCACTTGCAATAGATATACAGCTATCACAGATATATCCATATTTACCCTTTATTAACATATCTACTTCATCTTTTTTGCTTCCGCACATACAACAAAATTCGTTATTTTTATTTGCCATTATTAAAATCTCCTTTACACCATACATATTTATTAGCCACTAAATCGTCAATAACTACATCATAAATTTTGTTGTTTCAACCGCTTTAAAATATTCGTCAGGATTTTTACCAGCAGTAATTAACTCTTTTCTTGATTCCTCTATAAGTCGATTTATTTCATTTTCTGATACCCCCAACGCCTTTGCCATATCGGAGGAAGTACAATAAAATTCTTCACCTGCTAATTTTGACAATTCAGCCTTTAATGTTAAATAAATCAACTCATATGTAAACCCTTCTGCTACTCCACTATCTATCATTGATTCAAGCTGCTCTTTTGCAACATACTGTCCATAATTAAGCATAATATTTTGAATAACCATATCTCTGTTCATGATTTAACTCTCCTTTATTTTTGTATATCAATTTTCATTTCTGGTACTTCTTCTCGTTTTAACACAAGATTTTCTGGTATGTTATTGTAATCTCCTCTAAATTCTTTACATCTAATAATAAATTTAGGAAAAGCAAAACCTATACATCTATAATAAGTGCTTTCTCCACTCTTCTTATTGGTAGTTTTCAGATACTTGTAGCCTTTGGATTGAATTTCCTTTCTACGGCACTGTAATTTTTCATATTCTATATCTGCCCATTTTTCCAATTCGTCCAATGTATCAAATCTCTCCTGCCCTAGTCTCCATCCATTAACAACATATTTCCCATATTCTTTTGTTGCATAAGTGGAATGTCCCAATCTTTTTACCTTTTTCTGAATCTCTGTATCAACAAGACTCTCCCTTTCTTTTTGTTTTTTTGCCTTCATTGCATGTCTAGCAGCATCTTTTTGTCTTTTCCCTACAACTGCTTTATCTGCACGATTATGTAACTTGTTCGGAGACACTGTTATTAACTCGCCTTTTTTATTTTTTAATACTGCTTTCTTATCTTTAGTAATCTTTATAAGTTCTCCACAGGTATAAAACCCTGTTGTTGGCATATAATATGTTTTACCGATTTTTAAATTTTCTATTTTCATTCTATAATCTCCTTCCATTCAGTGAAAAATTGTAAACTTATTATTCTGATAAATAGTGAGTGCTTATTTCGGATGCCGATAGGCAGCCGACATACTCTCTCTTTATCGTATGAATGATAATGTTTAATTCATATTTTGAGCCATTCAAGGTACGCTCAAATTAAGTTTCTATTAGATATATTCTCTCGTTGAAAGATTTGTGTAGCCATAGCGGAACAAATCTTTTTGTACTGTAAAGCACCCACTATTCAATAAAGTAACATCCATTAGTAATAATTCTCCTTATCTGGTCACATACTGCATTGGTAGGAATATTTTTATCCTTCACACTCTGCAATGCAGTTTTAATATCTTCCAATGACATTCTGTATTCTTTCATAAGAACATCAATAAAAGGTTGTCTGTATTCTATCAGCTTATCCAGTTCCAACTTATGATTGTTATAATTGGATACTCTGTACTGCTTTTCCTTATAAGCAAGGTCATTGATTTTCTTCTCATGCTTTGCTATGCAATTTAATATGTACTCTTTTGTAAGAGTATTTGTATTCAATTTATCTTCCATTTTTAATCTATAACTTCTATCCATGTTTTATCTCCTTAATGGGTGTCTGCGTGGCAGCCACAAATGATATTTGTTCCGTTCCTTGCGTCACTACACAAAATCATTGATTCTCGTATGATTTTTATGTATTTTCAAAAGTTGGCACTTTATATTCGTAATATAGGGTTATGTTTATTGTTACGATTTTAAAGTGCCAACTTTTTTCACTTTACAAAATCGAATATACTATCTAACTCATTATTGCTT